>Ga0156231_1001_pt1 | contig 488225 bp, 418 predicted proteins | sample RifCSPlowO2_12_FD_107878 | JGI IMG/M metagenome (GOLD analysis project Ga0156231, IMG submission 107878) | Burkholderiales bacterium RIFCSPLOWO2_12_FULL_64_99
GCTTGCGCCGCTCGCCAGCGTTCGTGCGGTACTGGAGCATGAACACCTTGCGGCCCGCTGGTGTAACCTTGCACAGGAAGCCGGGCACCAGCGTGTCCCGGAGTTCGACGGCCTGCGCCTGGGGTTGTGCCGCATCGACTGCGGACTTGGTGAGCTTGAGTTTTGCCACGATGACTCCTCGGAAAGACCCGATTCCCAAGAGCCATGTAGGGGCCATCAGAGGGGAAGCCGGGTCAGGTTTCGGAAAGCACCGGCATATGTTGGACTCGCCTAAGTTATTGATAAACCTGCTGTATCGGGCTTCGGCGTAGTCCAGCAAAGTTCGGTGCTGGAGTCATGGTGAAATGAAAAAAGCCGATGCGATGGCATCGGCTTTATGGGGGAGGCGGCGGGACGCCACCTGCCATCAGGTGGCAAAATCAGATGGTGAAGTCTTCCAGCTTCTTGCCCGAAGCGATGGCGGCTTGAATCCACTTGGGTTGCAGGCCACGACCGGTCCAGGTTTCACCGGTGGCGTTGTTGCGATACTTCGGTGCGACCTTGCGGCCAGCGCTGCTGCTGGGCGTGCCAGCGGCCTTGCCACCAGCCTTCAGGCCCAGGTCAGCCACGGTCAGGCCGTGTTCAGACAGCAGCGACTTGATCTGAGCGATCACGCCTGCGCGCTCAGCACGACGAGCTTCCTGCAGTGCCTTTTCCAGTTCAGCGGTTTGCTTTTCGAGGGCGGCCTTTTGGGCGAGGAGGTCTTGGTAGCTGCTCATGTACGATCCTTTGTTGCACTGTTGCCAGGGCTTGAATACTTATTGGGAGGGTGATACGCAGACCAGCAACCTGCTGATCTGCGCCATCTGTGAGTTATTCTAAACCAAAAAATAAATACCCTGCAATTGCCTCAAAATTCAAAACAAAGGACCTGAGGATCCGAAAGGTTTTTTGCGCCCCCTCGTTATCAATGGGTTACATGAAGTTTTGTGAAGAATCCTGATGCGCGGCGCTTCACGGATTGCCACGCGGCAGCGCCGGGGGTTGACTCACTGCCTGCCCCAGTTCAATGACCGCCAGTGCGTAATAGCTGGACTGGTTGTAACGTGTGATCACGTAGAAATTCTGTGTGCCTGCTATCAGTGTGGGGGCCTCGTCGCCATTTTCCAGCAGCACCAGCGCAAAGGGCCCGGGATGTTGCGTGGCGGCTTCGGGCAGGCTGGCGCCCAGCGCACGCATCTCATCGGCAGAGAAACTCGGGACAATATCTGGGGCCAGCAGTTTGGCGCGGGCAGTTGCGTCTTCCGGTGGCGTCACGGCAAAGTGCGTGGGTTGTCCGGTGCGCCAGCCATGTTCGGCGAGGTAATGCGCCACGCTGCCAATGGCATCCACCGGGCTGCGCTGCAGGTCCACCTGACCATTGCCATCAAAATCCACGCCCCAACGGCGGATGGAACTTGGCATGAACTGTGGCCAGCCGATCGCCCCGGCGAAGGAGCCCAGCACCGCATCGGGTGCCAGTTGCTGCTCCGCGCAGAGTTTCAGAAAGGCGCCCAGCTCGCTTTTGAAAAAGGGGCTGCGGTCACTGCGGCCAGTCGGGAAGTCGAGCGACAAGGTGGTGAGCACGTCCAGCACGCGGAAATTGCCCGTATAGCGGCCATAAATGGTTTCCACACCAATCACGCCCGCAATGATTTCGGCTGGCACACCGTATTGCGCCTCGGCGCGCTTCAACTCACCTTGGTATTGCTGCCAGAACGCCATGCCGGCGCGGATCCGAATGGGTTCGATGAAGCGCGAGCGGTAGACGCCCCAGTTCTTGGCCGTGCCGCGTGGCGCCGGCATCATCAGGCGCGCTGCCTGGCCTTTGTATCGGGCGGCAGACAAGGCTGACCAGACCCAGGCCTCATCCAGTTCATGGGTTTGCGCAATGTCGCGTGCGAGGGCGCGTGCATCGGCCCGTTCGCTGTAGCTGTCGGCATCGCCCGGGGTGCTGAGCACCTGAGGGGTGATCACCGTGGTGGTGATGGCCTGGACCTGTGCGGTGACAGCAGATGCTGCGGCGCTGGGGGCAGAAGGGGCCGCGGTGGCCGAGGCAGGCGACTGCTCTCTCTCCTCAGGGGGCAAGGGCGTGCTGCAGGCACTGAGCAGGGCGGTGCTCAAGGTGATCCATCCCCAGCGCGAGGTGAGGGCGAGTTGACGGTGAGAGGGCTTCATGGGAATGGGTTGGGGAAATGGGTAAGGTCCAAGCGGGCGTCATCGCGCCGATGGTGGGACCAAGCGTGAGCGGCGATGAGCCCCGGCGCGCTGGCGAATCTGCTTCACCACGCCTTGTGCCTGGCGCAGGGGCGACGCGCCATGCATGTCAGGCGCGGCATAGCGCAAGGCATCCAGGGCGGTCAACTGCGCCAGCAGGAAGCTGCGCAGGTCGTCGGGGAGGTCGTTTTGCGAGGCGGCGCGCAGGCGCTGCGCCCAGGCCAGTGCAGGAGCGGGCGCCGGACACCCCTCAGGCGGCATCACTCCCAGAGTCAGGAGGCTGCGGTGCAGTTGCCACATTGTGTGCTCCCAGGGACTGCGGACGGTGCGGGGGCGTTGCCACCACAGCCAACTCAAGCCCAGCAGGCTGACCCCTGCAAAGATCATGGCGCAGATCCGCAGCAAATCGGCCCAGTTGCGCGCATCCACGCCCCAGTTCTGCAGCAGGCTCAACTGCTGGTCGCGGGCGTATTGCAGCACCCACACGTTCCAGCGGTGGTTGCCGGCGTCGACGTAGGCGCGCCAGGTGCGTACCCAGCGCCCCTGGTCTTCCCCCAGCACACCCGCCAGGCCCCCTTGGTCGATCCGCTGCGCGCTGCTGCGCTCGATCCGCTCGGGGGCCACCGCCGCCGTGGGGTCGACGCGGACCCAGCCTTCACCCTCTTGCCAGAACTCGGCCCAGGCATGGGCATCGCTGTTGCGGACCATGTACAGGCCATCCACCACATTCAGCTCGGCGCCCTGGAAACCCGTGACCACGCGCGCCGGAATGCCCATGCCACGCATCACCACCACGTAGGCCGTGGCGAAGTGTTCGCAAAAGCCCGTGCGGCGATCCAGCCAGAAGCGGTCAATCAGGTGGCGCTCAGGGCGCCCGTCGGCGGCGGGTTCGTTGTCCTCGGGCGCCAGCGTGTAGACAAACTTCTCGCTGCGGATGTGCTGGAGCAGGGCTTGAGACACCGTGCGCGCGTCTGCCTGGGCCAGTTCCGGGCGCGCGCGCTGGGAGCGGGCCCAGGCCAGGGTGCGTGGGTTGACGCCGGCGGGCAGCTGCAGTTCAGCGGGTTGACTGGTGAATCGTTCGAGCGTGGTGTCACGGGCACCCAGCCAGGCTTGGGCACTGACCTGGATGCGCTCTCCCACCGGGCGGCGGGTTTGCCAGTCCAGTCCGCGACGGCGCATCTCGGGCTGGGTCAATGGCGGTGTGGGGCCCGCTGCCAGTGTGCCATCCAGCAGCGGTAGGAATTGCAGCCGGGTGGGCTCCAGCGTCACCTGGTAGCTCACCATGCGACCCTGTGGCTGGATGACGGGCCCGGCATTGGGTTCGGCTTGCTGGCGAAACGGAACGGCGCGCATCGACCAGGTCTGTCCATCAAACCAGGTCAGCACCGGCCCGCGAAAGTACAGCTGATTGGGCCGCGGCGCGGCCCCGTCGAAGCGCACGCGCATGGCGATGGTGTCGTCTAGCGCCAACTCGGACACGTGACCCAACTTCAACTGGTCGGACAGCCCAGTCTTGCTGCCCGCGTCAGAAGGCAGGCTCCACAGCGGACCCAGCCGCGGGAAGAACACATACAGGGCCAACATCAGGGGCAGACCCCACAGCAGGCTCTGTCCGGCCGCCTTGAGCGCGCTGCCCAGCGTGGGTCGACCCAGTGGACGTTGCGCGAGCACCAGCGTGCTCAGCAAGGCCCAGGTGGCCGCCAACATCAGCAGCGCCATCACGATGCTTTGTGAGAACAGAAACTGGGTGAACGCCAGGAAAAAGCCCAGGCAGGTCACAACGAAGGCATCACGCCGGGCACGCAGCTCCAGCGTCTTGAGCGCGGCCAGCACCGTCACCAACGTGATCCCCGCCTCGCGGCCAAACAGGCTGTGGTGGGTCGACAGGGTCAGTCCCACGCTGGCTGCCAAGCTAAGAAACAGCACCCAGCGGGGCGGCAGGGGGGCGTCGCTCCAGGCCAGGCGGGCTCGCCACAGCAAGGCCAGGCCGGTGCCGATGCTGCACCACAGCGGCAGGCGCCCGAGGTGCGGCGCCAGGCTCAGGGTCAGGGCCAGTAGCAACCACAGGGTGTCACGGCCTTCGCGGGTGAGGGTGGCGGTGCGCGCGCGCAGCATCACCGGCTCCCCGCGCCAGCGTGAGGCCAGGTCGCCAGCGCATCCAGGCATTCACGCAGGTGGGGGGCCCCCCGCCCGCAGGCCAGGGTCAGTCCCGGTAGCTTCAGACCATAGGTGCCACTGGGGCCTTCCATGCGGTTTTCGGCCTCCAGTAGCCAGGTGGCCAGGCGCGACAGGCGCGCTTCGGTGTCCAGGCCAGCCAGGCCTGGGCTGTGCTCATAGTCCAGCCACAGATCGGGCGAACGCCCTTGTTCAGACGTGCGGCTCACCAGGCCGGTGCCCGAGGCAATCGCGTGACTGGATTTTTTCCAGGCGATCCAGCGCAGCGGGTCTCCGCGTCGGTAATCGCGCAAGCCTTCCGGGGGCTCGGTGCTGTGGCCACCCTGACGCGTGCTCGCGCTCAACGCGGCATCCGATTGCCATGCTGGCAGCGGGGGTGCATGGGGGTCGATGGCCGGCCAGATCAGCACCCGCGTGAGGGGGCGCCAATACGCCCAGGCGCGAAACAAGCCCAGGGGGTAGCGGGATTCGATCGTGACACGGGGCAGTGTCAGCCAACCGCGTTGGGGGGCGGGCACATCCAGTTCGATCACGGCGTCCTGGCCTGGTGCCACCTCGACCGGCTGTGCCAGACCGCCTTGCGCCTGCGCCTGCAGTCCCCAACGTCCCTTCTTGCGGTGCAGGTTGTGCAGGCCCATGCCCACTTGCAGCACCGAGCCGGCGTGCACGCTGCGCGTGGACAGCAGGCGCAGTTGCAGTCCCTGCAAATTGCCGTGGGTCAGGTGGGTGGCCGCCAGAGCACTGCCCCCCAGCAAAAAGGTGAGGGCATAGCCCAGGTTGATGCGCTCATTGATCGAGGCCACCAGCAAGACCACCAGCACAGCCGCAAAACTCCAACCTACCCGGGTGGGCAGGATGTAGAGGTTGCGGTGCGTCAGCGTCAGCTGATCCACCCGGGGCAGGCGCGCGTCCCACCAGCTTTGCCAGCGCTGTCTCAACAGGGTCTTCAGCCCGGTCATCATGGCACCGGTACCGCCTCCAGCAGGGCCCGTGCCTGGGCTGTGGCACTGCGCCCTGATTGCGCCAACGGTTGCAGGCGGTGCGCGACAGCGGGTACCCACAGCACCTGCAGGTCTTCCGGCGACACATGGCTTCGCCCCAGCACCAGGGCCCGTGCCCGTGCCAGTTTCAGCAGCGACAGCCCTGCGCGCGGACTCAGCCCCAGCGCGAACCAGCGCCCGTCTCGCGTCGCTGCAATCAGTGCCTGCAGATAGTCCAGCAGGCCCGCCGACACATGCACCGCATCGACCTGGGCTTGCGCGTGCGCCCACGCCTCGGGCGTCATCACCGGCTGCAGCGCCTGCAAGAGGCTGCGCCGGTCATCGCCCACCAGCAGCGCGCGCTCGGCGGCCGGATCGGGGTAGCCCAGCGACAGGCGCATGGCGAAGCGGTCCAACTGCGACTCCGGCAGAGGATGTGTGCCCAACTGGTCCCCCGGATTCTGGGTGGCGATCACGAAAAACGGCGAGGGCAGGGGGCGTGTCTCCCCTTCGGCCGACACCTGGCGTTCCTCCATCGCTTCCAGCAAGGCGCTCTGGGTGCGCGGCCCAGCCCGGTTGATTTCGTCGGCCAGCAGCACCTGTGCGAACACCGGCCCGGGGTGGAAGATGAAATCTTCCTTGTGGCGGTCGTACACGCTCACCCCGATCAGGTCAGATGGCAGCAGGTCGGCCGTGAACTGGATGCGCGAAAAACTCAGCCCCAAACTGTGCGCCAGCGCGTGTGACAAGGTGGTCTTGCCCACGCCGGGCACGTCCTCAATCAGCAGGTGTCCGGAGGCCAGCAGACAGATGACGCTCAGGGTCACCTGCTCATGTTTGCCGACAATGATCGTGCTAACCTGATCAACGAGACGCGTGATCTGCGAGGTCTGAGGTGACGAGGGTGTGACAGCCGTCGTGGCGAGAGAAGAATCTTTGCGGAGCATGGTGAAACCATAACTCAAACCCGCCATCGATGCGGGGCAGGACAAACGCATGGCAACCGGTTATTTTTCCCACCCAGACTGTCTGGCCCATGTGATGGGGGAAGGGCACCCGGAGGGGCCGCAGCGCATCCTGGCGATCGAAGACGAATTGAGGTCGCAGGGGTTGGACACGCAATTGGTGCACGGCGAGGTTCCGCTGGCGACCAATGACGACCTGGCGCTGGCTCACGACCTCAACTACATCCTGACGTTGGACGACTTCCTGCAGCAACTCGAAGCCACGGGCGACAGCCGTGCGCTCGACCCTGACACCTGGGCCTGTCCGGGTACCCGCTCGGCGGCTTGGCGCGCGGCTGGCGCGGCCATTGCCGCCACTGACGCTGTGATCGATGGCAAGGTCGACAACGCCTTCTGTGCCATCCGTCCGCCCGGACACCACGCGCCGCACAACCAGACCATGGGGTTCTGCTTTTTCAACAACGTGGCGGTGGCAGCTCGACATGCCCTGGACGTGAAGGGGCTGCAGCGCGTGGCCATCGTCGACTTTGACGTGCACCACGGCAACGGCACCGAAGACATCTTTGCGGGAGACGACCGGGTGCTGATGGTCGGCTTGTTTCAGCATCCCTTGTTCCCCTTCAGCGGGGCAGAGTCCCGGGCCGGCAACATGGTCAATGTGCCCGTGCCCGCGCGCAGCAATGGCCACACCATCCGAGATGTGATCGAGAGCTACTGGATGTACCGCCTTGAAGATTTCCGCCCCGAGATGATCTTCATTTCGGCGGGCTTTGACGGCCATCGCGAAGACGACATGGGCGGCTTGCAACTGGTCGAGGCCGATTACGCCTGGATCACGGCGAAAATCGTGGAAGTGGCGCAGCGCTTTGCCGGTGGGCGCGTGGTGTCCTGCCTGGAGGGCGGCTATCACGTCAGCTCTCTGGCGCGCAGTGTCGCTGCCCACGTACGCACTCTTTTGGAGGCCTGATGCCTCACCCCCGCTTTCTGATTGATACATGACCCTCGAGCATCCCGTTCAAGACATCTCTCCCCTGACCGCACGCGAACTGTCCAACCTGTGGGTCCATCTCCAGAAGCCGGCCGCCATCAGTGAAATCGCCATCCTGCTGGGCTGCCTGGGCTTGTCGTGGTTGATCGTGCGCCTGTGGCGGGGGCGCCAGGGCGATGTGCGCTCCATCTGGCTGGGGCATCGTGTCATTGATGGGGCCCTGTTCCCGGTGCTGTCGCTGGGCCTGGCCTTGCTGGCTTACCGCCTGCTACAGAACCAGTGGCCGATGCTCTTGTTCCGGGTGGCGCTGCCCGTGCTCATGTCCCTGGCCGTGATCCGGGTCACCGTCAAGGTCTTGAGGGTGGTGTTTCCCGAATCACGCGCCATGCGCGTCATCGAGCGCACGGTGTCATGGCTGGCCTGGCTGGCCACGGTGTCCTGGGTGACCGGGCTGCTGCCCATTTTGCTGACCGAGATGGAGGGGGTGACCTGGAAGGTGGGGGGCAGCGTCCTCAACCTGCGCAGTCTCATCGAGGGTGCGATCAACGCCGTGCTGGTGCTGATCCTCTCGCTGTCGCTGTCGTCGGCCCTCGAATCTCAACTGCTCAAGGGCGCCACCGACAACATCTCTCTGCGCAAAATGGCGGTCAACGCCCTGCGCTCCATCCTGTTGCTGGTCGGCTTCATGTTGGCGATGTCCACCGCAGGCATCGACCTGACGGCCTTGTCGGTGTTTGGCGGTGCCATCGGCGTGGGGCTGGGATTTGGCTTGCAGAAACTGGCGGCCAACTACGTCAGCGGGTTCGTGATCCTGGCCGAGCGCAGTCTGCGCATCGGTGACCTGGTCAAGGTCGACAACTTCGAAGGTACCATCACCGACATCAACACCCGCTACACCGTTTTACGGGCCGTGGGTGGGCGCGAGGCGATCGTGCCCAATGAGACGCTGATCACCCAGCGGGTCGAAAACGCGTCGCTGAGCGACCGGCGGGTGTCAGTGACCACCGTCGTTCAGGTGGCCTACGGAACTGACGTGCGGGCGCTGTTTCCGGAACTGCTGGCGGCGGTGTCCGAAGTGCCACGGGTGATGGCCGACCCCGCCCCAGCCATTTTGTTGAGCAGTTTTGCGGCAGACGGTCTGGAATTGACCATCTCTTTCTGGGTGCTGGACCCCGAGTTGGGTCTGGGTGCGCCTCGCTCCAACGTCAACCTGGCCGTGCTCGACACCCTCAACCGGCTGGGCATCGACATTCCCTTCCCGCAGCGCGTGCTTCACATCCCGCCACCGGCCTCCGCGTTGCCGCTTGAGGTATCCTCGCCTGCACCATGAACGATCCCTTTCAAGTGGATACGGATACCCGCATGAACGCCCATGTCGTGGCGCTGATCTTGCTGGCCACCCTGACATTGACGTGGGTGCTGGGCACCTGGCCAGCCCTGCTGCTGGGCGGCCTCGCCTTGGCGCTGAGCTTCTTGCTCTGGCGTGCCTCGCCGCGTCAGGTGCCGGCGCAGTCAGGCGCGGTGCTCTCGCCGGCTGACGGGCGCGTCGTCAAGATCGAGAAGGTCCGCGATCCCTACGCCAATCGCGACGCCTTGCGCATCAGCGTGTTCATGAACCTGTTCGACACCCAGGGCAACCGGGCCAGTGTGGACGGCGTCATCCAGCAGGTCCAGTACTTCCCGGGTCATCTGGTCAGCACCGATCTGGACACGGCCTCGCGTCACAATGAGCGCAATGCCGTCGTCATCGACTCGCATGGCCAGATCGTGACGCTGGTGCAAAGTGCGGGTCTGTTTGCCCGTCGCATCCTGTGCCACGTCAAGGCTGGCGACCGCCTCACGCGCGGTCAGCGCTACGGATTGATCCGTTTCGGCTCCCGCGTTGACGTTTATCTGCCCCCTCACGCCGTGCCCAACGTGGCGCCCGGCGAAAAGGTGTCTGCCACCACCACCATTCTCGCGACCCTGGTCGCGGCCTGAGCATGCAACCTCACAATCCGCAGGACCCCGATCTCATTGAGGATCACGACATGCACGACGCGGATGAACCGCCGCGTCGCCGTCGCAAGGGCATCTACATCCTGCCCAACCTGTTCACGCTGGCGGCTTTGTTCGGTGGCTTCTACGCCATCGTCATGGCCATGAACGGCAAGTTCGACCTGGCCGCCATCGGCATTTTCTGTGCAGCGGTGCTCGACAGCCTGGATGGGCGCGTGGCCCGTATGACCAACACGCAAAGTGCATTCGGTGAACAGATGGACAGCCTGTCCGACATGGTGTCCTTTGGCGCAGCTCCCGCCCTGATCGCCTACGAATGGGCCCTCAAGGACATGGGCAAGCTGGGCTGGATTGCCGCCTTCGTCTACTGCTCGGGGGCCGCTTTGCGTCTGGCACGCTTCAACACCAACATCAGTGTGGTCGACAAGCGCTTCTTTCAGGGCCTGCCCAGCCCGGCCGCGGCCGCCCTGGTCATGGGCCTGATCTGGGTGGTCACCGACATGGGCGAGACCGCGCGCAGCCTGCCCGGCATGATCTGGATCGCCTGCGGGTTCACGCTGTACTCCGGCCTGACCATGGTGACGAACGTGCCGTTCTACAGCTTCAAGGACGTCAACTTCCGCCGCTCCGTGCCCTTCATCTTCATCGTGGCCATTGCGCTCGGCATCTCGGTGATCACCATCCACCCGCCCATCGTGCTGTTTGCCATCTTCGTCATCTACGGTTTGTCCGGCTATGGCGTGTACATCTGGCTCCGCATGAAGGGCCGGCCGGTGAGTGTGATCTCCACCTCCACCGACGAGCCGGACGAAGCCGGCCTGCACCGCTGAACCTGCTTTCCGGAGTCCTACCATGACCGACAAACTCATCATTTTCGACACCACCATGCGCGATGGCGAGCAGTCGCCGGGCGCGTCCATGACGCGGGAAGAAAAGCTGCGCATCGCCCGCCAGCTCGAGCGCATGAAGGTCGACGTGATGGAAGCAGGCTTTGCAGCCGCCTCCAATGGTGATTTCGAGGCCATCAAGGCCATCGCCGACGTCATCAAGGATTCCACGGTCTGTTCGCTCGCCCGTGCCAACGACCGCGACATCAGCCGCGCTGCGGAAGCCCTGAAGGGCGCCAATTCCTGGCGCATCCACACCTTCATCGCCACCAGCGCGCTCCACATGGAGAAGAAGCTGCGCATGTCACCCGAGCAGGTGCTTGAACAGGCCCGGCTGTCGGTGCGCTTCGCACGTAACCTCACCTCCGATGTCGAGTTCTCGGCCGAAGACGGCTACCGCTCGGACATCGACTTTCTGGCTCGCGTCTGCGAGGCTGTGATCGCTGAGGGCGCTTCCACCATCAACATTCCCGACACGGTGGGCTACGCCATTCCCGAGCTGTACGGCAACTTCATCCGCGAACTGCGTGAGAAGGTGCCCAACTCGGACAAGGTGATCTGGTCGGTTCATTGTCACAACGACCTGGGCATGGCGGTTGCCAACTCCCTGGCGGGCGTCAAGATTGGTGGTGCGCGTCAGGTGGAGTGCACCATCAACGGCTTGGGCGAACGTGCGGGTAACTGCGCGATGGAAGAGATCGTGATGGCCATCAAGACCCGTCGCGACTATTTCGGTCTGGATGTGGGCATCGACACCCGCCAGATCATGCCCGCCTCGCGTCTGGTCTCGCAAACCACAGGCTTCGTTGTGCAGCCCAACAAGGCCGTGGTAGGCGCTAACGCCTTCGCCCACGCCTCTGGTATCCACCAGGATGGCGTCCTCAAGGCCCGTGACACCTACGAAATCATGCGCGCCGAAGATGTGGGCTGGGCAGCCAACAAGATCGTGCTGGGCAAGCTCTCGGGCCGCAACGCCTTCAAGCAACGCCTGGAAGAGCTGGGCATCGACCTGGATTCCGAAGCCGAAGTCAATGCCGCCTTTGCCAAGTTCAAGGAACTGGCCGACCGCAAGAGCGAGATTTTCGACGAGGACATCATCGCTCTGGTGGGAGACGAGAGCGTCACCAGCGAGCAAGAGCACTACCGACTGGTTGCGCTGTCGCAGCGCTCTGAAACCGGCGAGCGTCCGCACGCCCGTGTGGTGTTTGGGGCCGGCACCTCCGAGCACACCGCGGAGGCAGACGGCAACGGTCCGGTCGACGCCAGCCTCAAGGCAATCGAGACGGTCGTGAAAAGTGGCGCAGAAATCCTGCTGTACTCGGTGAACGCAATCACCTCGGGGAGCACAGAATCACAAGGAGAGGTGACCGTACGTCTGCAACTGGGTGGGCGGGTGGTCAATGGCGTGGGGGCCGACCCGGATATCGTGGTTGCCTCTGCCAAGGCTTATCTGTCTGCCCTCAACAAGCTGCACAGCAACGCTGAAAAGGTTGCTGCGCAGGGTTGAGAGGGGTGCAAATGACCTGATTCTTCAGGTTACTTGATAAAAGGCGCGTAAGTCGTTGATCTTGCGCGCCTTTTTATTTACACTTTCTGCAAGACGAAAGGGTCGTACCGTGGCACACGCAAACTGGAAGAAAAACTGGCTGACTTGGGCCCTCGCATCGGTGTTGAGCCTGGCTGTCATGGTGCCTGCGCAGGCCGCCAAAGCCGAGTCCACCAAGAGCAGCGCCAAGAAGTCGAGCAGCAAGTCGGCCTCCTCCAGCAAGGAGCGAGTGGCCAAGACTTCGACGCGCAAGAAGGGGACCCTGGTCGCACGCGCATCGGCCAAGAAGAGCACCCGTGCCGAGTCTCGTGCCGAACGCCTGGCCCGGGTCCGCGCCGAAGCTCGTCAGACCCAGGTCGCGAAGCGCCCGTCGGGTATTCGCCAAGCTGTCGCCTCCGCGTCAGACCGCCGTGCCGTGCGCCCGCTGGTGGTTCGCTCTTACCTGTCTTCCCAGTCGGCCAACAGTTTCAGTGGCATGGCTTCTGCCACCGGGGCTGCGCGGGCGTCTTATGGGCAGCTGTACGGTCTGCACCAAACCCCGGATCCCCTTGAGTTGAAGTCCAGTGTCGCGCTGGTGATGGATCAGGACACCAACGAAGTGGTGTTCGCCAAGAATTCTGAAGCGGTGTTGCCCATTGCTTCCCTGACCAAGCTGATGACGGCCCTCGTCATGGTCGAGGCGCACTTGCCGCACGATGAAGCGGTCACCATCACCCACGATGATGTGGACACCGAAAAGAACAGCAGCTCGCGCCTGGCGGTGGGTACCACCCTGACCCGTGGCGAGCTGTTGCATCTGGCACTGATGTCGTCTGAGAACCGCGCTGCCCATGCGCTGGGTCGTACCTACCCGGGCGGGCTGAGCGCTTTCGTGCGCGTCATGAATGCCAAGGCACGCAGCCTGGGCATGATCGACACCCGTTATGTCGACCCGACCGGTCTCAACAGCGGTAATCAATCCAGCGCCAAAGATCTGGCCTCCCTGGTCAAGGCGGCCTACCACCATCCTCTGATCCGTGAACTGTCGGTGTCGCCCGAGCATGCGGTCAACCTGGGCAATCGCCAGCTTCAGTATCGCAACACGAACAGTCTTGTGCGCAACCCTGCCTGGGACATCGGCCTGCAAAAGACTGGCTATATCGTCGAAGCGGGGCGTTGCCTGGTCATGCAGGCCCGGATGGCGGGCCGCAAGTTCATCATGGTGTTCCTCGACTCCTCGGGCAAGTACTCCCGCCAGGCAGATGCCGAGCGTGTACGTCGCTGGATCGAAGAAGCCTCCATGAAGGGCGCCGTGGGCAGCGTCTCGATGATCACCGCCGACGCGTCCTGATTCCCGATCTTCTTCGATCACCTCACGGCCCGTTCATCGCAAGATGGCGGGCCGTGGTTCATTCGACGCTGGGCCAACCCATTGCAGCAGAGACGTGCTGAGCTGCGGCTTTCAGCGCCTCGATCCACTCACTGCGCAGATCGCCGCCTTGCCACGACAGTGTCAGGCTGGCGATGATCGAGCCCTGATCGTTGCGGACCGGCGCGGCAGCCATGTGCTGCCCGACGCCCAGGGCGTCGTGGTGCAGGGCGATGCCGAGGGCGCGGATGGCGCTCAATTCGCGTTGCAAACTGTCCAGGCTGTCAGCCTGTAGCTGACACAAGGCCTGTAACAGCAGCCCTGACTCATCCAGCAGCAAGATCTTGCCAACCGCACTGCGCGTCAGAGGCGCTCGCAAGCCGTCTGTCCTGGCGAGCTGGATGCCGTGTCGTTCGGCCACCGTGCGCTCGACGCACACCGCCTCGTCATCCTGGCGCACGAACAGCGAGACCACATGCCCCGACAGGCGATGCAACTCCTGCATGTGGCGTGCCGCCTGGTCGCGCACGTCCAGCCGCGATCTGACCAGGTTGCCCAAGGCCAGCAAGCGCATGCCCAGCCGGTAATGGCCGGGGCCGGATCGCTCCACCAAGCCACCCGAGGCCAGGTCGTTGAGGATGCGGTGGGCCGTGGAGGGGTGCAGGCCTGTGCGTTCGCTGGCCACCTTCAGAGAGACAGCTTGCCCCTCGCTGGCCAGCACCTCGAGCAGAGCGAACATCCGGCTCATGACCTGCACGGACGTGGTCGGGGGGGGCGAATCACTCATCGGCATTTCTTTCGACGAAGGGGATTTTGGTAGGTGATATTCCACCGGAACACGGAAATAATCAACTGCACTCAGGGTGCTTTCTCTACCGGAGACTCTGGATTCGGTATTTCATGGCATCTGACTTCTTCGGACCTTGCTGGATGAGCCTCTCTGTTTTTCGCATGCTGTGCCTGACCCTCTTGGTCTTGTGGGCGGGTACCCTTCACGCCGCTGATTCCGCGCAGCCCGCCGCTAGCGTTGCGGCGTCCAGTCCCGCGCCTCACCCTGGCGGGCCCACGGCGGCTGCGGGAGCCAACTCTGCCGTATCGGCGGCCATACCTGTGCGGCGCTGGGTGCGGGCCCCCCGTGTGCATGGACGGCTCACGGCCAAGGAGCTGGGTCTGGTGATCAACGAAGATGATCCCTATTCAGTTCAGATCGGCGCCTATTACGCGAAGGCTCGTCAGATTCCTGCATCCCGCATCCTCAAAGTGCGCCTGCCCGTGAAGCCGACGCTCACCCCCGGCGAGTTCGCAGCCTTCTCCAAGGAGGTTGAGGCGTTCTTCGGGCAGCGCGTGCAAGGTCTGGCATTGAGTTGGCGCCAGCCCTTTGCGGTCAACTGCAATTCCATCACCGGGGCCCTGGCCTTGGGTTATGACCACAGGCTGTGTCAGAACACCTGCAGCACGAGTCGCGCATCAACCTACTTCGGGGGCATCTCGACGCGGCCCCACGCAGACCATGGCATGCGCTTGAGCATGCTGCTGGCGGCCAGCGATGTGCGCTCGGCCAAGGCCATGATCGATCGTGGCGTCCGCTCGGACCACACCCTTGGCTTGCGGGGGGCGCCGCCGGCACAGGTGCACTACGTCAGCACCTCCGACCGTATCCGCAGTCAGCGCCGACTGCTCTTTCCGCCAGCCGGTCTGGTCCGGCAGTTCGGTGTTGAAGTCCATCTCGATGAGACCGATGCGCTGCAGGATGTCGATCGCGTCCTGCTCTACCTGACCGGGCGGGAGCGGGTCGAGCACCTCGACACCATTGGCTTTCTCCCCGGCGCGCTGGCCGACCACCTGACCTCGTTCGGCGGGGCGCTGGAGCCGTCACACGGACAGATGACCGCGCTCTCCTGGATCGACGCCGGTGCCACGGCCAGCTACGGCACGACCAGCGAGCCCTGTTCCCACCTGCAGAAGTTTCCCGACCCGCAGGCCTTGCTGCTGTTCTATGTGCAGGGGGCCACGGCGCTGGAGGCCTACTGGAAGAGCGTGCGTTGGCCTCAGCAAGGGCTGTTTGTGGGCGAACCCCTCGCGGCTCCCTTCAGTCGCGCCACAGGAGGTTGAACTGCAGTCTGGCCACCTCAGGGCAGCCAGCCCCAACGCACGCGCTGACTGATCCACCATTTGCGCAACGGGGTCAGCAGCACCCGCTCGTGGAGGATGCGGTCACCCTTGCCAGCAATTTCCTGTAGCTGAGTCAGGTGAATGTGCGCCACGACCCGCAAGGGGAGCAGGGCCCGAACCTCGGCGTCGGGCAAGGCCTGGATGGCCGAGAGCCCTTGCTCGATGCTGGCGCGGGCCTGCTCTATCAGGTGCTGCAGCAGCCCCGGCCAGCCCGCAGGCGCCTGGTTGGCGTCCGGCTTGCTCAACTGGTGGGCTTTCACGTCGTGGGTCTGCAGCACATCGATCGACACATTGACCCAACCCAGCCGGGCATCCAGTCCCAGACGTGCCACCTGATGTGACTGGCGCAAGCCCATGCCCAGCAGGCACGCCGCAGATCGTGCGGACGCGCTACTGGCACCCAGAATGCATGCCGCACCCTCCAGCGCCGCCCCGGTGCTCATCCGGTTGTGACGCTGCAAGGTGGCATCGTCCAGCCAGCGCGTCTGATGCACCAACTGGATCAACCCCTCCAGTTGCTGTGCCCACAGTGTCATTTCGGGCCAGGCACTGGGCTCCGGCAAGGCAGACAGCGCAGCGCGGGCCTGCATCAATGGGTGGTGCGGCTGTCCCGCCAAGCTGTCACGCACTTCCTGCGCCCACCATTGCAGCTTGCTCTCGGCCACGCCTGCATCGCTGACCTCCAGCGGGATGCGGCTGACCTCATGCCACCACTGCAGCCACAACTGCAAGGCAGGACGCAGAGCAGGGGGGGCGCTGCGCAGGGCGTGATACAGGCTGCTGCCCGGACGCGGGACAGGTGCCGCCGAGGCGGCGATGGGGGCTGCTGAGGAGGAGGGAGGGAGGGTCGAATTCATGTCATCAGGCCAAGGGCGAACCGCCATTGTCTCAATTGCTCAATTGACAGGTGCAATCGCTATTTTCTACATTACTGACCCGCGGGTCAGTTACGATTGCGCCTCGCCTCCTTCTTTGCGAAACAACATGAACACACTGCGCTGGTCCAAGGCCCCTTACTACGTTCTCCTGCCCCTGATGGCCGCCATGTTGGCTGGATGCGGCAAGAAGCCAGTGGCTGAGCCACCCGCGCGGTCGGTGCGCACCCTGGTGTTGTCGGAAACCGGCGGCGTGCTGGAGCGTGAATTTGCGGCCGAGATCCGCGCGCGCACCGAATCCCGCCTGGGTTTTCGCGTCGGGGGCAAGGTCAACCGTCGCCTGGTCGAGCTTGGACAAACCGTGACCCGGGGTCAGGTGCTTGCCCAACTGGATCCTCAAGACCTGCAATTGGGGCAAGTGGCCGCTCGCGCTGGCTTGGCCGCAGCCGAAGCGCAGGCCGCTCAAGCGGCCGCCAATTTCAAACGGTTCAACGAACTCAAGACGCAGGGCTTCATCAGTGCCGCTGAACTCGAGCGCCACGACACGATGAACAAATCTGCACAGGCGGGTTTGCGTCAGGCCCAGGCGCAAGCCGGTGTGCAAAGCAACCAGACCAGCTACGCCGCCCTCACAGCCGACGCGCCCGGTGTCATCACCGGGGTGGACCTGGAGGCCGGCATGGTGGTCGGTGCTGGCATGCCTGTGTTGACGCTGGCCCATGACGGTCCGCGTGATGCCGTGTTCTCCGTCCCGGAAGACATGGGCCCGACCGTGCGCGCACTGATGGGCAAACCGGGCGCACTCAAAGCCCGCCGTTGGGGCACGCAGGACTGGGTGCCGGTCACGCTCCGTGAGATGGCCGCCGCCACCGACCCGCTGACCCGCACCTACCTCGTCAAGGCTGATGTGGGGCGCGCAGGCTTCGACCTGGGGCAGACCGCCACCGTGGTGCTTAACGCGCCGGTGCGCGTGGCGGGTGGAGTGCGTGTACCCCTGAATGCCCTGGCCGAACGGGGGGGCAAGTCCGTGCTGTGGGTCCTCGACGGCAAAGCCATGACCGTCAACCCCGTGCCTGTGAAGACCAGCGACATCACCGGCAACGTCATTTTGGTGGCCCAAGGTATCCAGCCCGGTCAGGAAATCGTGACGGCTGGCGTCCATGTGTTGACACCGGGCCAGAAGGTCCGCCGTTATCAGGCCGCTTCCTCGGTGGGGCAGCCTGCTGTACCCGTGACGCCCGCCGCCACGCCGGCTTCCGGCGCCTCCTCCTGATCGACAGGGAGCGCACCGATGTCGATGTCCCCCCAATCCTGGTCCAAGGACCAGCGCTTCAACGTCTCTCGCTGGGCGCTCGAACACCCGGCCCTCACACGCTATTTGATGATCGTGCTGATGGTGCTGGGCGCCGCCGCCTATTTCAACCTTGGCCAGGACGAAGATCCCCCCTTCGCCTTCCGCGTGATGGTCGTGCGCGCCTACTGGCCGGGTGCCACCGCCCAGGAAGTGGCTGAACAGGTCACCGACAAGATCGAGCGCACCTTGCAAGAGGTGCCCTACGCCGACAAGATCCAGTCCTACACCAAGCCGGGTGAGTCCTTCACCCTGATGATGGTCAAGGACCATTCGCCGCCGAAGGAAATCCCCAACCTCTGGTATCAGGTGCGCAAGAAGGTAGGTGACATGCGCCACACCTTGCCCCAAGGTGTGATCGGTCCCTTCTTCAACGACGAATTCGGCGACGTCTACGGTTCCATCTACGCCTTGTCGGCCGATGGCTTCTCTCAGGAAGAGTTGCGCCAGTTCGCCGAACGTGCCCGCTCCGAGATGCTGCGCGTGCCCGGTGTCGCCAAGGTCGAACTGTTTGGCGTTCAGCCCGAGAAGCTGTTCATCGAGATCCCGCAGCGTCGTCTGGCGCAATTGGGCATCGACATGGGGCAGGTGCTGACCCAGTTGAACGCCCAGAACGCCGTGGAGGGCGCCGGTGTCTACGCGGGCGATCGCAACAACATCCAGTTGCGTGTCAATGGCGCTCTCCAGTCCGTCGAGCAGTTGCGTGATCTGCCCATCCGGGTCATCCATCCGGTTACCCACCAGGCTCGCACACTCAAGTTGGGTGACATCGCCAGCATCCGCCGTGGCTACGAAGATCCCCCCGTTACCAAGGTCCGCCATCAGGGCAAGGACGTGGTTGCGCTGGGCGTGTCCATGGCCAAGGGCGGCGACATCATTGCGCTCGGCAAGAGCCTGACCGTAACCACCGAGCGTCTGCGCAACGAACTGCCCATCGGCATCGAACTGTCGCAGATCCAGAACCAGCCCGAGTCGGTGTCTTCGTCCGTGGGTGAGTTTGTCAAGGTGCTGCTTGAAGCTGTGTTCGTGGTGTTGGCCGTCAGCTTCCTGAGCCTGGGCCTGCACACCAAGCCTTGGCGACTCGATGTCTGGCCTGGTCTGGTCGTGGCCATCACCATTCCCCTGGTCCTGGCCGTCACCTTCCTCGTCATGAAATACTGGGGCGTAGGGCTGCACAAGATATCGCTGGGCGCGCTCATCATTGCGCTGGGCCTGCTGGTCGATGACGCCATCATTGCCGTTGAGATGATGGTGCACAAGCTCGAAGAGGGCTATGACAAGGTGCACGCGGCCACGGCAGCTTACGACCTGACCGCCATGCCCATGCTCACCGGCACCCTCATCACGGCAGCAGGCTTTCTGCCCATCGGCATGGCCAACTCCGCCACCGGTGAATACACCTTTGCCATCTTTGCAGTCACGGCCGCGGCCTTGGTGATATCGTGGATCGTGTCCGTCTACTTCGTGCCCTACCTGGGGCAGCAGTTGCTCAAGACCCAGCCCAAGATCGCCCACGGCAGCAGCGAGGATCTGTATGACACCCCGTTCTACAGCCGCTTCAAAGCGACGGTGAACTGGTGCGTCGAGCACCGCTGGATCACCATTGGCCTGACCATTGGCGCGTTGGTGCTGGGCGTGCTGGGCATGGGCAAGGTGCAGCAGCAGTTCTTTCCGGACTCCAGCCGCCCTGAGATCCTCGTGGACCTGTGGCTACCAGAAGGCAGCAGCTTTGACGCCACCGAGGACATGGCCCACCGCGTCGAGCAGCGCCTGATGAAAGAGCCTGGAGTGACCACGGTCAGCACCTGGGTCGGATCGGGCCTGCCGCGGTTTTATTTGCCCATGGACCAGATCTTCCCGCAGACCAACGTCAGCCAGATGGTGATCTTGCCCAAGGACCTGGCGACCCGAGAGTCGCTGCGTCAAAAACTGCCCGAGTTGATGGCGAGCGAGTTCCCCGAACTGCGCACCCGCGTGAAGCTCCTGCCCAATGGCCCACCGGTCGCCTATCCGGTTCAGTTCCGCATCGTCGGCGAGGACGTGAACACCTTGCGCCAGTTCGCGGAAGAGGCCAAGACCCTCATGCGCGCGCATCCGGACATGACGGGCGTCAACGACAACTGGAACGAGTCGGTCAAAGCCATTCGTCTGGAGGTGGATCAGGACAAGGCCCGCGCCATGGGTGTGAGCACGCAGTCGATTGCCCAAGCCAGCCGCATCCTGACCTCCGGCGCCACCGTGGGCCAGTACCGTGAAGGCGATCGCCTCATCGACATCACCCTGCGTGCGCCTCAATCCGAGCGTTTGACGCTGGAGGCCCTCGACAACGCCTACGTGCCTACGGCCAGCGGTCGCATGGTGCCGGTGTTGCAGGTGGCCAAGCCCAAGCTCGTGTGGGAGCCGGGCGTCCTCTGGCGCGATGGCCGCCATTTCGCCATCACTGTACAGGGTGACGTCCGCGAAGGCGTGCAAGGGCCGACCGTCAGCACGGTGCTGTGGCCCAAGATGCAGGAGCTGCAATCGCGCATGCCCCCGGGCTACCGCGTGATCCTGGCGGGCACCGCTGAAGAAAGCAGCAAAGGGCAGGGCGCCATCTTCGCCAACCTGCCGATCATGCTGTTCATCATCTTCACGCTGCTGATGCTGCAGTTGCAGAGCTTCTCGCGCGCCGTGCTGGTCTTCCTCACGGGCCCCATGGGCATCGTCGGTGTGGCCATGGCCTTGCTGGCGCTCAATCGCCCCTTCGGCTTCGTGGCGCTGCTGGGCGTGGTCGCCCTGATGGGCATGATCATGCGCAATTCCGTCATCCTGATCGACCAGATCGAAAAGGACCGCGCCGTGGGTGTTCCAGCCTGGGATGCCGTGGTCGGTGCGGCGGTGCGGCGCTTCCGTCCCATCGTGTTGACGGCTGCCGCCGCCGTGCTGGCGATGATCCCGCTGAGCCGCAGCAACTTCTGGGGGCCGATGGCCGTGGCCATCATGGGCGGGCTGATCGTGGCCACTGTGCTGACCCTGCTGGCGCTGCCCGCGATGTACGCAGCCTGGTTCCGCGTGAAGCGTCCGCAAGCCTCCCCAACTTGAGCGTGTCTCAAACAAGGTCTGAGCCGCGTTAGAATCGACGGTTCAGACCAATTCAGCCAGTTTGGCCGCCACACGGTGGCCAAACTTTTTCACAGTCTAGGCGCGGGTGGCGAAATTGGTAGACGCACCAGGTTTAGGTCCTGACGCCAGCAATGGTGTGGGGGTTCGAGTCCCCCCCCGCGCACCAGACACATTCATTTCTTACTCATACTGAGAGTTCACAACATGGCTATCACCGTGGAGACCCTCGACAAGCTGGAGCGCCGCATCACGCTGTCGCTGGCAGCCGACGCCCTCAAGAACGAAGTCGACGCCCGCCTCAAGAAGCTGGCTCGCACCACCAAGGCCGACGGCTTCCGTCCCGGCAAGGTGCCCATGAACGTCGTGGCCCAGCGCTATGGCTACTCTGTGCAGTACGAGGTCGTCAACGACCAACTCGGCGCTGCCTTCGCCAAGGCTGCTCAAGAAGCCGGCCTGCGCGTGGCTGGCCAGCCCAGCATTGCTGAAAAAGAAGGCGGCCCGGTTGAAGGCCAGCTGCAGTTCGATGCCACCTTCGAGGTCTATCCCGACGTCACCATCGGCGACCTGAGCACCGCTGAAGTAGAGCGTGCCACTGCCGAAGTCAACGACGCTGCCATCGACCGCACCGTCGAAATCCTGCGCAAGCAACGTCGCACCTTCAACCAGCGACCCGCTGCGGAAGGCGCGGCCGATGGCGACCGCGTCACCATCGACTTCGAAGGCAAGATCGACGGCGTGCCCTTTGAAGGCGGCAAAGCCGAAGGCTTCCAGTTCCTGGTCGGCGAAGGCCAGATGCTCGAAGCGTTCGAAAAGGCCGTGCGCGGCATGAAGACCGGCGACTCCAAAACCTTCCCGCTGGCCTTCCCTGAGGACTACCACGGCAAGGACGTCGCCGGCAAAGAAGCCGACTTCCTGGTCACGGTCAAGAAGGTCGAAGCCCAGCAACTGCCTGAGCTGAACGAAGAGTTCATCAAGAGCCTGGGCTTGGCTGACGGCTCCATCGACGCCCTGCGCGCCGACATCAAGCGCAACCTTGAGCGCGAAGTGAAGTTCCGCGTCGCTGCCCGCAACAAGGCTGCCGCCATGGAAGCCGTGCTGAAGGCGGTCGACTTCGATCTGCCCAAGGCCCTGGTCGATGCCGAAACCGACCGTCTGCTGGAAGGCGCCCGCGCCGACCTGAAGGCCCGTGGCATCCCCGACGCTGACAAGGCCCCGATCCCTGCCGAAATGTTCAAGCCCCAGGCTGAGCGTCGCGTGCGTCTGGGTCTGGCTGTGGCCGAACTGGTCAAGGCCAACAACCTGCAAGCCAAGCCCGAGCAGCTGCAAGCTCACATCGAAGAGCTGGCACAAAGCTACGAGCAGCCGGCTCAGGTCGTTGCCTGGTACATGAGCGACCGTCAACGCATGGCCGAAGTCGAAGCCGTCGTGATCGAAAGCAATGTGGCGGAGTTCATCCTGTCCAAGGCCAAGGTCACCGACAAGGCCCTGTCGTTCGAAGAACTGATGGGTCAACAAGGCGCCTGATCCGGCACGCACTCCCGCCGTTGCGTCGCCTTTTTCAGGTGATGCAAGGCAGGCAAGGCACCTGCATCCTTCACGGGGGCAGGTGCCTTTGTTTTGAAGGGCTTTCCAGAGCCTGCGCCTGACTGTGCGTGCAAACAACGGAAAATCGATTCGCGCTGACGACGGGATTCCTCCTCCGCGAGTCGGCTTTTTTGCACGTCATAATCAATCGACATACACATCTGCGGCATCCCGTCAACGGGATGCCGTGACTGAAGGAAGCACATGAGCGCACTGGACATTCAAAACCTGGGCATGGTGCCCATGGTCATTGAGCAATCGGGCCGTGGTGAGCGCGCCTACGACATCTACAGCCGCCTGTTGCGCGAGCGCGTGATCTTTCTGGTCGGCCCGGTCAACGACCAGACGGCCAACCTGGTCGTGGCCCAGTTGCTGTTCCTTGAGAGCGAAAACCCCGACAAGGACATCTCGCTCTACATCAACTCGCCCGGTGGCAGCGTGAGCGCTGGCATGTCCATTTTCGACACGATGAACTTCATCAAGCCCAATGTGTCGACCTTGTGCATGGGCATGGCCGCCTCCATGGGCGCCTTCCTGCTGGCCGCGGGCGAAAAGGGCAAGCGTTTCGCGCTGCCTAACTCCAAGATCATGATTCACCAGCCGCTGGGTGGTGCACAAGGTCAGGCCACGGACATCGAGATCCACGCCCGCGAGATCCTCAAGACCCGCGAGCAGCTCAACAAGATCTTGGCCGATCGCTCCGGCCAGCCGCTGGACAAGATCCAGAACGACACCGAGCGCGATTACTACATGTCAGCCGACGAGGCTGCCACCTACGGACTCATTGACAAGGTGATCGACAAGCGCGCTTGAGGCACGGGCTGGCTTGCCGGCCCAATTGTCTTATCATGCGTCGATCCCACCTTGCCTACTCTTTGACAGGCCCGCAACATGCCCGATAAAAAAGGCTCTTCCAGCGACAAAATCTTGTACTGCTCTTTCTGCGGAAAGAGTCAGCACGAGGTGAAAAAGCTCATCGCCGGCCCGTCGGTCTTCATCTGCGACGAGTGCATCGAGCTGTGCAACGACATCATCCGTGATGAAGTCGCGGCCGAGGCCGAACAATCTCGTCCGGCCAAAAGCGACCTGCCGGTGCCCTCCGAGATCAAGTCCAGCCTCGATCAGTATGTGATCGGGCAGGACCGCGCCAAACGTACCTTGTCGGTGGCGGTGTACAACCACTACAAGCGCCTCAAGCACATGGGCCATGGCGAAGGCAAGAAAGCCGACGTCGAACTGGCCAAGAGCAACATCCTGCTGATCGGCCCGACCGGCTCCGGCAAGACCTTGCTGGCCCAGACCCTGGCGCGCCTGCTGAATGTGCCTTTCGTGATCGCCGACGCCACCACCCTGACTGAAGCCGGTTACGTGGGTGAGGACGTCGAGAACATCATTCAGAAGCTGCTGCAAAACTGCAACTACGATGTGGAAAAGGCCCAGCGCGGCATCGTCTACATCGACGAAATCGACAAGATTTCGCGTAAGTCCGACAACCCCTCGATCACGCGCGACGTGTCGGGTGAGGGCGTGCAGCAGGCTCTGCTGAAGCTGATCGAAGGCACCATGGCGTCCGTGCCCCCACAGGGCGGTCGCAAGCACCCGAATCAGGACTTCCTGCAGATCGACACGACCAACATTCTGTTCATCTGCGGCGGTGCATTCGACGGCCTGGAAAAGATCATCCAGAGCCGCTCGGTCAAATCCGGTATCGGCTTTGGCGCTGACGTGCAGAGCAAGGACGATCGCAAGGCCTCCGAGCTCTTCCGCGAAGTCGAGCCCGAGGATCTGATCAAGTTCGGCATCATCCCCGAGCTGATCGGGCGTATGCCGGTGGTTGCCACCCTGGGTGAGCTCACCGAAGACGCCATGATCCAGATCCTGACCGAGCCCAAGAACGCGCTGGTCAAGCAGTACCAGCAACTTCTGAGCATGGACGGGGTCGAACTGGAGATCCGTCCGGCCGCTCTGCATGCCATCGCACGCAAGGCGCTGGCGCGCAAGACCGGAGCGCGCGGTTTGCGCTCCATCCTGGAAGAGTCGCTGCTGGACACAATGTTCGAATTGCCCGCCCAGGAAGGCGTGCAGAAAGTGGTTCTGGACGAATCGACGATCGAAGAGAACGCCAAGCCTTTGTTGGTGTACCGGGAACAGGCCAAAGCCAGTGCCTGAGCGTGCTTGATGCGCTCTGTGGGGCACCGCTGAAAACCTGTGACCCTGGTTTTCGCGGTGCCCTTGTGTTTTGTCGATGAGGCCCCAAGTGGGCATCAGAGAAAGTGAGCCCTATATGTCTGGACACCCCATTCTTCCCTCGGATCCCATCACGCTGCCGCTGCTGCCGCTGCGCGATGTTGTGGTCTTCCCGCACATGGTGATCCCGCTTTTCGTGGGGCGCCCCAAGTCCATCAAGGCCCTTGAAGCCGCGATGGAAGCTGGCCGCCAGATCATGCTGGTTGCACAAAAGGCCGCTGGCAAGGACGAGCCCAAGTCGGACGACATGTTCGACATCGGCTGTGTGTCCAGCATCCTGCAACTGCTGAAGCTGCCCGATGGCACCGTCAAGGTGCTGGTCGAAGGTGTGCAGCGCGCCAACACCACGTCGATCGACGACAGTGGCGAGTTCTTCATGGCCGAAGTGGTGCCCGTGCAGCCCGAGGGTGACGTCACCCCCGAGGTGGAAGCCCTGCGCCGTGCTGTGACTCAGCAGTTTGACCAGTACGTCAAACTCAACAAGAAGATCCCCCCCGAGATCCTCACCTCGATCTCCGGTATTGACGACGCCGGCCGCTTGGCCGACACCATTGCCGCTCACCTGCCGCTCAAGCTCGAAGCCAAGCAGTCGGTGCTGGACCTGTTCTCGGTCTCGCAACGCCTGGAAAAGCTGCTGGAGCAGCTTGAGCACGAAGTCGACATCTTGCAGGTTGAAAAGCGCATCCGTGGCCGCGTCAAGCGCCAGATGGAGAAGTCGCAGCGCGAGTACTACCTGAACGAACAGGTCAAGGCCATCCAGAAGGAACTGGGTGAAGGCGAAGAGGGCGCAGACTTCGAAGAGCTGGCCAAGAAGGTTGAGGCTGCGCGCATGCCCAAGGAAGCGCGCAAGAAGGCCGATGCCGAGCTCAAGAAGCTCAAGCTGATGTCGCCCATGTCGGCCGAAGCCACGGTGGTGCGCAACTACATCGAGACCTTGTGCAACCTGCCCTGGAGTAAGAAGTCCAAGGTCAAGCACGACCTGACCAACGCCGAGCACGTGCTCAACGAAGAGCACTATGGCCTCGACAAGGTCAAGGAACGCATCCTTGAGTATCTTGCTGTCCAGCAACGCGTGGACAAGGTCAAGGCGCCCATCCTCTGCCTGGTCGGCCCTCCGGGCGTCGGCAAGACCTCGCTGGGTCAGTCGATCGCCCGTGCGACCGGCCGCAAATTCGTGCGCATGGCCCTGGGTGGCGTGCGTGACGAAGCCGAGATCCGGGGTCACCGCCGCACCTACATTGGCTCCATGCCAGGCAAGGTGCTGCAGAGCCTGAGCAAGGTTGGCGTGCGCAACCCGCTGTTCCTGCTCGACGAGATCGACAAGCTGGGCATGGACTTCCGTGGCGACCCGTCTTCGGCGCTGCTGGAGGTGCTCGACCCCGAGCAGAACCACACCTTCGGTGACCACTACATCGAGCTCGACTTCGACCTGTCGGACGTGATGTTCGTGGCCACCTCGAACTCGCTGAACATCCCGCCAGCCTTGCTGGACCGGATGGAGGTGATTCGCCTGGCCGGCTACACCGAAGACGAGAAGGTGCACATCGTTCAGACTTACCTGCTGCCCAAGCAGCTCAAGAACAACGGCGTGAAGGAAACCGAACTGGATGTGGCTGAAAGCGCCATCCGCGGCATCATCCGTTACTACACCCGCGAAGCCGGTGTGCGCTCGCTGGAACGCGAAATCTCCAAGATCTGCCGCAAGGTGGTCAAGGGTGTCGCGCTCAAGCAGTACGCCGACAAGGTAGTCGTGACCGACGAGAACCTCAACGATTTCCTGGGCGTGCGCAAGTACAGCTTTGGTGAGGCGACGAAGGACGATCAGGTCGGTCAGGTCGTCGGTCTGGCTTGGACCGAGGTGGGTGGCGATCTGCTGACCATTGAAGCCGCCGTGATGCCTGGCAAGGGCAACATCATCCGCACCGGCCAGTTGGGCGATGTGATGAAGGAGTCCGTGGAGGCCGCACGCACCGTGGTGCGCAGCCGTGCCGCGCGTCTGGGCATCAAGGACGAGCTGTTCGAGAAGCGCGACATCCACATCCACGTGCCCGATGGCGCCACCCCCAAGGATGGTCCAAGCGCGGGTGCCGCGATGACAACGGCCTTCGTGTCGGCGTTGACGGGCATCCCGGTGCGTGCCGACGTGGCCATGACGGGTGAGATCACCCTGCGTGGCGAGGTCACGGCCATCGGCGGTCTGAAGGAGAAGTTGTTGGCGGCTCACCGTGGCGGCATCAAGACGGTGCTGATTCCCGAGGAGAACGTCAAGGACCTCGCCGAGATCCCCGAGAACGTGAAGGGCCAGATCGAGATCGTGCCGGTCAAGTGGATCGACAAGGTGCTGGAAGTGGCGCTGGTTCGCCAGCCTCAGCCTTTGCCGGATGAAGAGGTGAAGGTGGAAGCCAAGCCGGAAGCGGCTGGCGCTGCGCCTGCGTCGCCTGCAAGCAACGACCTGCTGAAACATTGAAAAAGTTTGGGCTAGGTTGACGATGGCGCAAAAAACGCGCTATAGTTCAGTTCTTCGCTGATCACGCGCCAAACGTGATCAAAGCAGCAAAGCAAACGGCAACGTTAGAGCATCTGTTAAAGCGAAGACTGCAAGCTGACGGACTTGTCCTGATAGCGCGCAACATGCGGGATTAGCTCAGTTGGTAGAGCGATACCTTGCCAAGGTATAGGTCGAGAGTTCGAGTCTCTTATCCCGCTCCAAATTTCGAGTTGTTGGCGCGGTAGCAAAGCGGTTATGCGTCGGATTGCAAATCCGTTGAGCCCGGTTCGACTCCGGGCCGCGCCTCCAGTCAAGCCTTCAGGCTCAACCGGCCTGAAAGCAGCATAGTGAATATGCGGGATTAGCTCAGTTGGTAGAGCGATACCTTGCCAAGGTATAGGTCGAGAGTTCGAGTCTCTTATCCCGCTCCAATTCAAAGGGAGTCCATGAAAATGGACTCCCTTTTGCTTTGGTGCTCTGGCTGGGCGATCAGGGCTGGCCGCGGCAGATTTGCTGGATGCGCAGGGGTGCGCCTCGATAGCGCTGATGGTGTTTGCTGTGTTGCGCTGACCTTCCCAGATCAAGCGGTGTTCGCTGCCCGTGTGTGACGAGCTGCGTGATTGGTGCCCCGGACCCGACTCGAACGGGCACGACGTTTTGGCGTCGGCGGATTTTAAGTCCGCTGTGTCTACCGATTTCACCACCAGGGCTGTGGCGGCAAGTGTAAGGTGAGCAGCCAACTCCGGCGGTCATGATGAAAGTTCGCAACACTCTTGCGAAAGAGTGCGAAACACAGGCATAATGTCGTTCTTCGCTGATCAATGCACCAAATTGATCAAGACGCAAGTCAGGCGAGCGTTGCCAAACATGGCGGCACATGCGGGATTAGCTCAGTTGGTAGAGCGATACCTTGCCAAGGTATAGGTCGAGAGTTCGAGTCTCTTATCCCGCTCCATATCTCCAAAGGGAGCCTGTCGTCACAGGCTCCCTTTTTGTTTGTGCGTTCGTTCGCTGAGCCCTGCCAATGGGGCACACCAAGCGTCTCAGGGCAGGGCCTGCGCTTCGCACTCCAGATTGAACCAGCGTTGCACGATCTGACTCAGGTGCGCAGGCTTGCCGCTGCTCCAGAAACGAATGTGGCCGCTACAGGTCTGAGGCGCGCAAGCTGGTAACTCGGTCACAAGGTGGGCGACATGTCTTGCCACCGCATCAGAGGTGTCGATGATTCGCACCTCCGGCCCCAGGACCTGTTCGAACAAAGGGCGCACGAAGGGATAGTGCGTGCAACCTAGCACGATGGTGTCGCTGTGGGCCTCCTGCAGTGGTCGGGCAAACTGCGTCACCAACTCGCGCAGGCGTGGCGTGTCCAGCTCCCCTCCTTCGATTTCCTTGGCCAGCCCAGGGCAGGCTTGCAAGGTGATGTCGGCATTGCGCCCGTGCCGCTCCACCAGGTGCTGAAATTTCGGGCTGGCCAGGGTGCCGGGGGTGGCCAGCACGCCAATCCGTCCGCTGGGTGAGTGCGTCACTGCGGGCTTCACGCCGGGCTCCACGCCGATGATGGGCACGTTGGGCCAGCGGTTGCGAAGATGTTGTGCAGCCGCGGCTGTCGCCGTATTGCATGCGATCACGATGGCCTGAGCACCTTGCTCTAACAGGAAGTTGGTGATGTACTCACTGCGGGCGATGATGTGTTCGGTGTCTTTTTCGCCGTAGGGCGCGTGACCTGAGTCGGCCACGTACAACATTTCGGCCAAAGGCAGGTATTGGTGCAGGGCGCGCAACACCGAGAGGCCGCCCAGTCCGGAGTCGAAGACGCCGATGCGACGGTGAAACCCTTGTTTGGAGGGGGTGTCGAGGGTGTCTGGAACAGAGGCTGGGGCTGACATGGCGCAAAAATCGGCCTTCTCGCGGACGGCGTTCAACAGTAACTCGCGTATTGTCTGTCTTTTGCGAGCTTGGGGGGTTCACGAGCCCCGAAGTCACGCTAGAATCGAACGATCGTGCTTTTTTAGGCGCGGCAAATTTTTACTCAACTTCCTCATGACGCAGGAGAACATCGCATGAAGGTTCTGGTTCCGGTCAAGCGGGTTGTGGACTACAACGTGAAAGTTCGCGTGAAGTCTGACGGCTCTGGTGTCGACATCGCCAATGTCAAGATGAGCATGAACCCCTTCGACGAAATCGCCGTCGAAGAAGCCACACGCCTGAAAGAAAAGGGCGTGGTCACGGAGATCATTGCGGTCACCGTGGGTGTGGCACAAGCTCAGGAAACCCTGCGCACAGCCATGGCCATCGGTGCCGACCGTGGCATCCTGGTTGAAACAGACGCTGAAGTGCAGCCCCTGGCCGTGGCCAAGGTGCTCAAGGCGCTGATCGACAAGGAAAAGCCCGACCTGATCATCCTGGGCAAGCAAGCCATCGACGACGACAGCAACCAGACCGGCCAGATGCTGGCGGCCCTGGCTGATCTGCCGCAAGGCACGTTCGCTTCCAAGGTCGAAGTGGCCGATGGTTTCGCCATCGTGACCCGTGAAGTCGACGGTGGCCTGGAAACCGTGAAGCTGAAGTTGCCTGCTGTTGTGACGACCGACCTGCGTCTGAACGAGCCGCGCTACGTCACGCTGCCCAACATCATGAAGGCCAAAAAGAAGCCCCTGGAGACCGTCAAGCCGGCGGACCTGGGTGTGGACGTGGCCCCGCGCATCAAGACCCTGAAGGTCGAAGAGCCTGCCAAGCGCTCGGCTGGCATCAAGGTGGCCGATGTGGCGACCCTGGTCGACAAGCTCAAGAACGTCGCCAAAGTGATCTGAGGAGATAACCCATGACCGCTCTCGTTATTGCTGATCACGACAACAACAGCATCAAGGCCGCCACCCTGAACGTGGTGACCGCTGCCAAGGCCCTGGGTGGCGATGTGCACGTGCTGGTGGCTGGTGCCAACGCTGGTGCCGCTGCCGCTGCCGCCGCTCAGATCGCTGGCGTCTCCAAGGTGCTGCACGCCGACGGCGCGCAGTTCGCCGACGGCCTGGCTGAGAACGTGGCCGCCCAAGTGCTGGCCGTGGCCGGTGGCTACAGCCACCTCCTGTTCCCCGCGACCGCCACTGGCAAGAACGTGGCTCCCCGCGTTGCGGCCAAGCTGGACGTGGGCCAGATGTCGGAAATCACCAAGGTGGTTTCTGCTGACACGTTCGAGCGTCCGATCTACGCCGGTAACGCCATTGCCACCGTGCAATCGGCTGACGCCGTGAAGGTGCTGACCGTTCGTGGTACCGCGTTCGACGCGGCTGCCACCACCGGTGGTGCTGCCGCTGTGGAAACCGTGGCCGCTACGGCCGATGCGGGCACCTCGTCCTTCGTGGGCCGTGAGGTGACCAAGTCCGAGCGTCCTGAGCTGACCGCTGCCAAGATCATCGTGTCCGGTGGCCGTGCGCTGGGTTCGGCTGATAAGTTCAACGAAGTGCTGCCTCCGCTGGCTGACAAGCTGGGTGCCGCCATCGGTGCTTCGCGCGCTGCGGTGGACGCGGGCTACGCCGCCAACGACCTGCAAGTCGGCCAGACCGGCAAGATCGTTGCGCCTGACCTGTACATCGCCTGCGGTATCTCGGGCGCCATCCAGCACTTGGCCGGCATGAAGGATTCGAAGGTCATCGTGGCCATCAACAAGGATCCCGAAGCCCCCATCTTCCAGGTGGCCGATTTCGGTCTGGAAGCTGACCTGTTCGTTGCTGTCCCCGAGCTGGTCAAGGCACTGTAATCTGGACAAGATGTCAGGCGCTGGTCTGCATCATTGAGCCATCGGGGGGCGCCTTTTCAGGTGCCCCTTTTCGTTTATCGGAGAACAACATGAGTTTTCGCGCCCCCGTCAAAGACCAGCTCTTCTGCATGAAGGAGCTGGCTGGCATCGATCAGGTTGCCACCATCCCCGGCTTTGAAGATGCCGGCTTTGAGACCGCCCAGGCTGTGCTGGAAGAGTCCGCCAAGTTCAACGAGGGTGTCGTTGCCCCTCTGAACTGGTCGGGTGACCAGGACCACGGTTCGTGGGACAACGGCGTCGTGCGCGCGTCCAAGGGCTTCAAGGAAGCCTACGCGGCGCTGGCCGAGGGCGGCTGGCAAGGGCTGGGTCAACCACTCGAGTACGGTGGCCAAGGCTTGCCCAAGATCATCGGTGCTGCTTGCGTCGAGCAAACGATGGCCGCCAACCTGAGCTTCTCGCTGTGCTCCATCCTGACCGGTGGCGCCATCGAAGCCCTGCTGACCGCAGGCAGCGACGAGCTGAAGACTCGCTACATCCCCAACATGGTGTCGGGCAAGTGGACGGGCACGATGAACCTGACCGAGCCGCAAGCCGGTTCGGACCTGGCCCTGGTGCGCTCCAAGGCCGTGAAGCAGGATGACGGCACCTACCGCATCTCTGGCCAGAAGATCTTCATCACCTACGGTGAGCACGACATGGTGGAGAACATCGTTCACCTGGTGCTGGCGCGTACCCCTGATGCGCCCGAAGGCGTCAAGGGCATCTCGCTGTTCGTGGTGCCGAAGTTCATGGTCAACGCCGACGGCTCGCTGGGTCAGCGCAACGACGTGTACTGCGCTTCCATCGAAGAAAAGCTGGGCATCAAGGCCTCGCCGACCGCCGTGCTGGTCTATGGCGATGACAAGGGCGAAGTCGGTCCGGGCGCCATTGGTTACCTGGTGGGTGAAGAGAACCGTGGCCTGGAATACATGTTCATCATGATGAACGCGGCGCGCTACGACGTGGGTGTGCAGGGCATCGCCGTGTCCGAGCGCGCATACCAGCATGCTGTGAACTATGCCAAGGACCGCGTGCAGTCGCGTCCGGTGGACGGCTCGGCCAAGGAGTCTGTGGCCATCATCCATCACCCGGATGTGCAGCGCATGCTGATGACCATGCGTGCGTTGGTCGAAGGCGCGCGTGCGATGGCGCTGGTGGGGGCTGCGGCCTACGACAACGCGCACCACAACCCCAATCCGCAAGAAGCCAAGCAGGCTCAGGCGTTCTACGAGTTCCTGGTGCCGCTGATCAAGGGCTTCTCGACCGAGAACTCGGTGGAAGTGACCTCGCTGGGCGTGCAGGTGCACGGCGGCATGGGCTTCATTGAAGAAACCGGAGCTGCTCAGTACTATCGCGATTCCCGGATTCTGCCGATCTATGAAGGCACCACGGCCATCCAGGCCAATGACCTGGTGGGCCGCAAGACGGCCCGTGACGGTGGCGCCACGGCCAAGGGCATCGCCGCTCAGATCGCCGATCTGGAAGGCCAACTGGCTGGCCGCGACAGCGCTGCCGGCAAGAAGCTGGCCACGCAGCTGAAGGCCGCACGCGAGTCCTTCCTGCAGGTGGTGGACTTTGTGCTCGCCAACGTCAAGAGCAACCCGAACGCCGTGTTTGCCGGCTCGGTGCCTTACCTGATGCTGACCGCCAACCTGGTGGCTGGCTGGCAGATGGGCCGCTCGCTGATCGTGGCTGAGGACAAGCTGGCGGCAGGTGAAGACGCCGCTTTCATGGCGGCCAAGATCGCCACGGCCCGTTTCTACGGCGACCACATCCTGGCGCGCGTGGCTTCGCTGCGTGACACCATCCTCCACGGTGGTGAGAGCGTGACGGCGATGTCGCTGGAAGCGTTCTGAGCATTGAGTTGCTGAGTTGTCGGACAATCACCCTGCGGGATTGAACGACACATCCGATGCCCTCATTCGGTCTTGGCCGATGAGGGCATTTTCATTTTGAGGAGATTTCATGCCTTTGCCCGATGTTTTGAAGCGTGTGCCTTTTCCGGTCATCGCCTCGCCCTTGTTCATCATCAGCAATCCGAAGCTGGTGATTGCGCAATGTCAGGCGGGTGTGGTGGGTTCGATGCCGGCGCTCAATGCGCGTCCCGCCGAACAGCTGGAGGACTGGTTGGCCGAGATCACCGAGGCCCTGGCGGCCTGGGACCGGGCGCACCCGGAGCAGCCGGCGGCCCCGTTTGCCATCAACCAGATCGTGCACAAGAGCAATGACCGACTGGAGCACGACATGGCCTTGTGCGCGAAGTACAAGGTGCCCATCGTGATCACCTCGCTGGGCGCGCGTGAAGACGTGAACCAGGCGGTGCATGGCTGGGGGGGCATCGTGATGCACGACATCATCAACAACCGGTTTGCGCGCAAGGCGATCGAGAAGGGCGCCGATGGCCTGATCGCGGTGGCGGCGGGGGCGGGTGGCCACGCCGGAACAACCAGCCCGTTTGCGCTGGTGCAGGAAATCCGGGAGTGGTTTGACGGTCCCTTGGCGTTGTCGGGCTCGATCGCACACGGCCGCTCCATTTTGGCGGCGCAGGCGATGGGGGCGGATTTTGCCTACATCGGTTCGGCCTTCATCGCGACCGAGGAGGCACGTGCGGCGGAGGCTTACAAACAGATGATCGTGGACAGCAGCAGCGCCGACGTGGTGTACAGCAGCAAGTTCACCGGCGTGCATGGCAACTACCTGCGCGGCTCGATCGTCAATGCCGGGCTGGACCCGGAGAACCTGGGTGAGGGCGATCCGAGCGAGATGACGTTTGGCAGCGATCGCGATGCCAAGCGGGCCAAGGCGTGGAAGGATATTTGGGGCTCGGGCCAGGGCATTGGCGCCGTCAAGCAGGTGCTGCCGGCGGCGGCGCTGGTGACTCGTCTGAAGGCGGAGTATGCCGAGGCGCGTCGCTCCCTGTGCGGGGGCTGAGCCCGGCGTGGGCGGCCCGGCGGACGTGTGCTGACCCCTGTTGGATGACAGGGGTCAGCGCTGCCCGAGCTTGAAGGCGATCAAGGCGCGCAGGCGCGTGGGGATCACCGGCTTGAGCAGCAGGTGGAAGTCTTCGCTGCGGGCTTCGGTTTCGTGGCCGCTCATGGTGCTGCCAGTGACCATGATGACGGGCAGCGCAGCGCCGAAATGCGCTCGCATGAGGTGGATGACCTCGATGCCGGTGCGCTGCTCCGGCAGTCGGTAGTCGGCAATGAGCAGATCCGGTTGCACCTCGGTGTGAGCGGCCCACGCTGCTACGGCATCCAGTGTGTCGAAGGCGCTGACGGTGGCGCCCCAGCCTTTGAGCAGGATTTCCAGGCCTTCGGCCACGGCGGGCTCGTCTTCGACCACCACGATGTGGCGGCGGTCGAGGGTGAGCGGGGTGCGTGCCCGTGGTGGCGTGTCGGCCACCGTGGCGCGCACGGCCTTGCCGACCGGCAGCAGCAGGGTGAAGACGGTGCCATGACCCACGCGGGAGCGCAGGGTCAAGGGCGCGTCCATGAGTTTGGCCAGACGTTTGACGATGGCCAGGCCCAGACCCAGACCCTTGCGGTGGTGGGGCTCAAGCGGGCGTTTGCTCTGGGTCTGATAGAACTCTTCGAAGATGCGATCTTGCTCCTTGGGGACGATGCCGAGGCCACTGTCCCAGACCTGCAAACACAGGTGATCACCACGGGGGCGGCAGCTGACGAGCACACCGCCGTCTTCGGTGTAGCGGATGGCGTTGGAAATCAGGTTGCGCAGGATGCGCTCGACCACCAGCGGGTCGGCGTAGGCATGGTGGCGAGCACCGTGAAAGCGCAGCGACAGGCCTTTTTCGAAGGCGGTGGGCTCGAAGGTCAGGCGCAGACGTTCGAACAGGCCGCGCAGTGGGATGTGCTCGGGTTGGATGTCGATGCCACCGGTGTCGATCTTGGTGATGTCGAGCAGTTCACTGAACAGGCCCTCGAGGGCATCCACGGAGCTGTTGATGCTGTGGACGAGGTGGGCTACGTCGTCGTCCTTGCAGCGTTGGCGCAGGGCTTCGGCAAACAGGCCCAAGGCATGCAGGGGCTGGCGCAGGTCGTGGCTGGCGGCGGCGAAGAACTGGGTTTTGGCTCGGTTGGCCAGTTCGGCCTGGTGTTGGGCGTTTTCAGCTGCCACCATCTCGTTGCGCAGGCGCTGGGCCAGTTGCTGAGTGTGCAAACGCAGACTCACCATTTCGCCGAACATGTTGTGGAACGCCCGGCCCATGGCCAGGGTGCACAGGCACATCAGAGACCAGATGCCGGCGAGATACAGGTTGTCGGCGCCGCCGAGCAGGGCGGTGTGCACGATCATGGGGACGAAATACAGTCCCACGCAAGTCAGGAACAGTCTGGGCTGTGACGACATGTAGGGCACGGAGCCGATGCCAAACGAGTAGACCGTCAGCATCAGGGTCGTGCGTTCGAAGTGGCCACCGTGTTCGTAGAACAGCACGGCCGCCACACTCCAGAGGCTGGCGCCGATCAAGGCGCCGGTGTTCCAGCGCCGCAGCCAGTGCTCTGCATCAATGGGGCCTTGTCGCACGGCCCGCTCGTGGCTGATCAGGTTGACAAATCGGGCGACCCACAACAAGGCGAAGGCAGCGCTCCAGGCCCACAGCCAGCGGTGAGGAACCTGATCCCAGTACACCAGGGTGATGACCAGGAAACCCAGGAAGTGGCCCATCAAGGCCGCGCTGGTCTGCCGGTAAACCAGGCGTGCACTGTCTTGGGTCAGCGCCCGGTCGTCGGGGCTGGGAGCCATCGTGCTGTCCTGAGAGGCTGGTGGTGCGTCGAGAAGGGTTCGAGCGTCCGTGACCACGAGGCTCAACGGGCGTGCCAGGCGCTGCTGTGCTGAAAGCCGCTCTGCTTTTGCAGCATCTGGCTGACGGCGATCACGGCTTGGGTACGTGAGCTCACGCCCAGCGCGCGCAGCACGGCGGCCACGTGGTCCTTGACGGTTTCAACCGACAAACCCAGTTCGCGGGCGATCAGCTTGTTGGGCTGACCTTTGAGGAGCAGGTGCAGCACGTCGGTCTGGCGCGGCGTGAGGCCCAGCTGTTGCAGCGAGGGCATGGTCTGGAAGTCGGAGTCGCGGGCTTCTTGCTGAACCTGGCGCGCATGGGGGGACTGGCTGAACTGGGCGCTGTGTTCGCTGCCCATGCTCATGGGGGGCACGTAGACGCCACCGGAGATGACCTGTTGCAGGGCTTCGATGAGCGTTTCGTTGGTTGCGCGTTTGGGCACGAAACCCATGGCACCCATGTCGATGGCGCGGATGACGTCGCTGGTGCGGTCGGAGGCGGAGATGACGACCACCGGCAGGGCCGGGTAGCGGGCGCGCAGCTCGCCCAGAAGGTCGAAGCCATCTGCGTCACCCAGGTGCAGGTCGAGCAGCACGAGGTCGTAGCTGGCATCCTTGCGAAGGGTCTCGCGGGCACTGCTGCCACTGTCAGCTGCCGAGACGGTGACGCCGTCCCCGAGGCCCTGGATGACCGACTGCAGGGCAGCCAGGATCAGGGGATGGTCGTCGATCAGCAACACCTTCATGCGTTTACTCCTGCTTGCTTATTTTTTGAATGCGTCGCGGCGAGACCTTCACAAAACAACGCCAGTGCAGACGAGGGGAGCCGTTTTCGCATGATCGGGGGGCCAGACGGGCGCCATCATAGTGCTGAGGCCTATGGCGGTGGGGCTGTAAATGTCTGCGTTTGTAAGTGTTCGGGCCATGTTTGAGGGGGATCAGGTGCGCCACAGGCGTGAGGGACAGGGGGTGAGGTCCCAGGCGAGGGTGCGCCATTGGCTCCAGACCGAGACCAGCAAGTCCATGAGCGGTTCGACCCGGGGGGCCAGGGCGCGCAGGACGACGACCTGTTCGTGCGTGCTGGTGCTGCCGCAGGTGGCGGACAGGGCGTGGTCGACGGAAAGGGCGCGGGCGGCGTCCAACAGGGCCTCGCGCCGGGCGCGGGGCAGGGGGGTGCCGCTGGCGAACCACAGGGTGCCCGTGACGCGGTGGCCGGCCCAGCCCAGGGGGCTGTCCAGCAGCAGTTGATCGGTGGCGGTGACGGTGCCGCGTTCCAGCCAGACGCCGGGGAGGTCGATCTCCTGGGTGTAGCGGCCGTGGGGGGGGGCGGGGTCGTCGAAGGGTTCGCCTGCGGCGGGCAGGCCCAGGGCCAGCACGTCCCAGCCGAACATCTCGGCGCGGGGCGCGAGGTCAAAGCGCATGCGGTTGCTGGCGACGCAGCCACGGTAGGCGATGGTTTCGAGCGGCAGCCATTCGAGGCGGCTGTCGTCGTCTAGGCGGGCGTGCAGGGTTTGCTGGGCTTCTTCGCCTGCGCTGCGGTAGAAGCGGGTGGCGCCGGGCGTGGTGATGAGCGCATGGCTGTCGCAGGCGAGGTGGGCATCGACCTGGAGCACGTCACCGCCGACGATGCCGCCGGGCGGGTGCACGAGCACGTGGTGGCAGATGCCCGGTCCTTCAGGGTAGAGGCGTTGCAGGACGCGCAGAGGGCCGGTGTGGCGGTCGAGGGCGATGGTGCGTTCGCCATCGCGGCGGTAATCGAGGTTCAGTTGACCAAGCCAGCTCATGGGCCTTGTGCGCGTGGTGTGCGGCAGACTGCAATGTGAAGCGCCCAGTTTAAGGCGGGAGCGTACCGGCGTGAGAGCGCGGGGGGCCGACAACGGCGACAATGACGGCATGAGCATGGAACACGACACCGTCATCGAAGACACCCGCAACTGGATGGTCAAGGCCGTCATTGGCCTGAACCTGTGCCCCTTTGCCAAAGGGGTGCATGTGAAAAACCAGGTGCGCTACCGCGTCTCGGACGCAAGCACGCCCGAGGGCCTGCTGGAAGACCTGATCGAGGAGCTGACGCGCTTGCGCGACGCCGATCCGGAAGAGATTGACACAACCTTGCTGGTGCATCCGGGCGTGTTGCAGGATTTTCTGGATTTCAATGACTTTCTGGATGTGGTGGACGCCGCAGTGGAAGACTTAGAGCTGGATGGGGTCTTGCAGGTGGCCAGTTTTCACCCGGACTACCAGTTCGCGGATGCCGACCCGGACGACGTCGAGAACTACAGCAACCGGGCACCGTACCCGACGCTCCACCTGATCCGCGAGGAGAGCCTGGATCGGGCGATCGAGGCCTTCCCGGAGGCCGAGGACATCTACGAAACCAACAAGGCCACGCTGCGCAAGCTCGGGCTGGAAGGCTGGAAGAAGCTGTGGCAGGTGTGAGTGGGGGAAACGATGGCGAGTGAACACCACCCCTGGTGGGGGCCGGCGCGGGTGCCGTTTCTGCTGCTGACGCCGGCCTGCATGGCTTTGGGCGTGGCCTGGAGTGCGTGGCAACTGGCGCAGCAGGGGCAGAGCTTGAATGCACTGGATGCCTTGTTGTGCGTGCTGGGGGCGCTGGCGGCGCATGTGGCGGTGAACGCGCTCAACGAGCACCATGACTTTCGCAGTGGGCTGGATCAGCGCACGCACCGCACGCCCTTCAGTGGCGGCAGCGGGGTGTTGCCTGCGTACCCCTCGCTGGCGCCTGTGGCCTGGGCGATGGGGTGGGGCGCTTTGCTGTTCACGGTGTTGACGGGCTTGTATTTCGTGGTGAGTCGGCCTGCGCTGTTGTGGGATTTGGCGCCTTTGGGCTTGGTGGGCGTGGCAGTGGTGGTGTCGTACACGCCCTGGCTGACCCGTCACCCCTGGTTGTGCTTGATGGCGCCGGGCCTGGGTTTCGGGCCCTTGATGTTGCTGGGCACCGAGGTGGTGTTGAAGGGCGCGATGTCGTGGCAAGGCCTGGCCTTGTCGGTGTTGCCGTTTTGCCTGGCCAACAACCTGTTGTTGCTGAACCAGTTTCCGGATGTGGCGGCCGACCAGTCCGTGGGGCGCCGCACCTTGCCCGTACTGCTGGGGCGGGTGGGCAGCGTGCCGGTGCTGGGCCTGCAATACGGGCTGGCGTTTGGCGCGGTGCTGCTGGGGTTGGCGCTGGGATGGTGGCCCGCTGCGACCGGCCTGGCGGTGCTGGGGCTACCGCTGGCGGTGAGAGCCTGGCAGCGGGCTCAGGCTCACGCGGACGATCTGCCGGGTTTGCAGCCGGCGATGGCCTTGAACGTGGCGGTGAACCTGATCAGCCCGGTGCTGGCGGCGCTGGGCTTGGTGCTGTCGATCTGAGCCTGAGTTTCAGTCGGGGGTGATGCTGCCGGTGTCCAGCCCCAATTCGTCGGCCAGACGGGTCACGATGTGACGCAGCGAAGCGATCTCGGCTGCCATGCGGGCTTGCGACTCACGCAGTGCAGTGATTTCGGCCTGGAGTTCGTCGGTGGCGGGGCTCTGGTGAGCGGCTTGGGCGTATCCGGCTGAGGCGTCGCCGTGGGCAGATGCCACCACATCGCCGCACAGCAGGTGGGCCCAGCGGGATTCGCGGGCGCCCGGTGCGCGGGGCAGCTTCACGACGCGCGGCGGCTCTTTGGCGGCCAGCTCGTCGAGGAAGGCTTCGACCGAGGAGACGTCGGCAAAGCGGTGCAGGCGTTCGGTGTGCAGGCGCAGCTCGGCGGCGGTTTGCGGGCCACGCAGCATCAAGAGCGTGAGCAGGGCCACGGCCTGGCTGGGCACACCCAAGCCACGCGCCGCGTTGTGGTCGAAGCGCACCACGCGGCTGCCGCTGACTTCGTTGACGAGGCTGAGTTCACGCAGGCCATTGACCGCATCCAGCACCTCGGCTTCGCTCAGTTGCAGGACCGGGTCGCGGGCAGTTTTCTGGTTGCAGCCCAGGGTGAGGGCGTTGAGCGACAACGGGTAGCTGTCAGGGACGGTGTGCTGCTTTTCGACCAGCACGGCAAGGACTCTGGCTTCTTCGGAGGTCAACGGGCGCGTCATGGGCGGTGCAGGGCAGGGATCAGTGGGTGAGCGTAAACCATACCATGTGCCGTCTGGCGCGTCCGACCGGATTGCAGTGCTGCCGTCAGTGGTTTTGGCCACCGCGGTGTGCCCAGGCAGTGGTGCGGGTTTCGACCACAGAGAAGAGCTCGTACATGATCATGGCCATGGCACCGATGACGACCAGCCCGGCGAAGGCCAGGCCCATTTGCATCGACGAGCCGGCGCTGATGAGCAGGTAGCCGATGCCTTCGTTGGATGCCGTCATTTCTGACACCGTGGTGCCCACGAAGGCCAGGGTGATGGCAACCTTGAGCGAGCCGAAGAAGTAGGGCAGGGACCGCGGCAGGCCGACCTTCATCAGCACGTCCCAGCGCTTGGCGCCCAGCACGCGCAGCACGTCTTCCAGTTCGGGCTCCAGCGTGGCCAGGCCGGTGGCGATGTTGACCATGATCGGGAAGAAACTGATGAGGAAAGCGGTGAGGATGGCCGGGCCCGGGCCAATGCCGAACCAGACCACGAGGATGGGAACGAAGGCCGCTTTGGGCAGGGCGTTGAAGCCGGTCATCAGCGGGTAGACGGCGGCGTAGGCCAGGCGCGAGCTGCCGATGAGAAAACCCAGCAGCACGCCCACCACGATGGCGATGGCAAAGCCGGCCAGGGTCACCCACAGGGTGCGCCAGGCGTGGCGCAGGATTTCGCTGTGGAACTCGAGCAGCTGGGACGCGATGCGGGCCGGGCTGGGGAAAATGAATTCGGACACATTCAAGGCCGAGCACAGCACCTGCCAGAGGATGAGGACGCCCAGCAGCAGCACCCAGGGCGCCCAGCGGGCTTGTTGTTTGGCGCTGAGTTTCATTGCGCGATCTCCGTGGCGGTCTGGATGGTGGCGGGTTTGCGCATCGCGCCAATATGGGCGCGCAGTTCATGCACGATGCCGGTGAACTCGGGGGTGTAGGTCACCTCCAGATCGCGGGGGCGGGGCAGTTCGATCTCGCGCTTGGCGAGGATGCGGCCCGGGCTCTTGCTCATCACATACACCGTGTCCGCCAGGAAGACGGCCTCGCGCAGGTCGTGGGTGACGAGGATGACGTTGAACTTCTGCACCGCCTGCAGGTCGCGCAGGGCGCACCACAGCTCCTCGCGGGTGAAGGCGTCGAGCGCGCCGAAGGGTTCGTCGAGCAGCAGCATCTTGGGTTCGTGGATGAGGGCGCGGCAGATGCTGGCGCGTTGCTGCATGCCGCCCGAGAGCTCCCAGGGGAACTTGTCTTCGTAGCCGCCCAGGCCCACGCTTTCCAGCAGGGCGCGGGCCTTGGCCGCGTATTCCTTGCGCTTGGCCTTGAAGCTGGCGCGGAAGGGTTCGACGATCTCCAAGGGCAGCAGCACGTTATCGAGTGTGGTGCGCCAGGGCAGCAGCGACGGGGCCTGGAAGGCCATGCCAGTGATCTTGAGCGGACCGGTCACGGGCTCTCCCCCGATCGTGATGTGGCCCTGGGTGGGCTGCTTCAAGCCGGTGGTCAGCTTCATGAAGGTGGACTTGCCGCACCCGGAAGGGCCGACGATGGCCACGAACTCGCCTTCGCGGATCTGCAGGTTCAGATCCTCGACGGCGAACTGTCCTTGGGCCCACAACGCGTCGTTGTAGGCCAACCAGACATTCTGAAAATCAACAAAGGCGGTCATGGCTAGTCCTCAGGTGCGGTTTGCGCGCGGGTTACTTCTTGGGGGGCAGGACGTTGAGCTCGGCGGCCGAGGGCAGGTAGGCCGAGGTCCAGACGGCGTCGGCGTTGACGCGGGTCTTGGTGGCGAAGGCGTCACCCACTTGCGAGGCCATCAGGGCCAAGCGCGGCAGCTTGACCTGACCGAAGCCTTCGGCGCGTGCGTCCGGGCTGGCGATGACCTGGTCGATGGCCATCTTCAGGCGGCGCTTTTCCAGCTCGACGTTGATGATGCCGTCGCGGGCCTTGACGTGTTCGATGGCTGCGTCGGGGTTGGCCAGGACTTCCTTGGTGCCCTTGGCGAAGGCCTTGAGGAAGGCTTTGACGGCGGCGGGGTTCTCTTTGAGGATCTTGGGCGAGGCGATGATGGCGTTGCCATACAGCTTCACGCCGTGCAAGGCGTAGGGGAACATGACCACATCGCCTGCCTTGGCGCCACGGGCTTCGAGGTTGAGCAGGCTGGTGAAGGAAAAGCCGGTGATGGCGTCGACGTCACCGCGCACCAGCATGGTTTCGCGCAACGGCGGGTCCATGCTGACCCAGGTGGCGCCGTTGACCTTGTTGGCCTTGGCGAAGATGGGCCAGGCTTTGCGACCGGCATCGAACACGGGCGCGCCCAGCTTTTTGCCGGCCAGGTCCGCCGGGGTCTGGATGCCGGACTTCTTGAGGGCGAAGACGGCGGCCGGCGTGTTGTTGTAGACCATCATGATGGCCACGGGCTTGTTGGGCGCGTCGGGGTTGTTGGCGTGGAACTCCATCAGGGCGGCGATGTCGGCCAGGCCCAGGTCGTAGGAGCCTGAGGCGACGCGGGTGACGGTGCCGCCCGAGCCGTTGCCGGCGTCCACGGTCACATCCAGGCCGGCTTGCTTGAAGTAGCCTTTGGCCACCGGTTGCAAGAACAGTGCGGAGGGGCCTTCGAAGCGCCAGTCGAGCTGGAACTTGATGGGCGTTTGCGCGTGCACCGTGGTGGGGAGGCTCATGCCCCAGCTGAGTGCGGCGGCAGAGGCCACGGTGGCGAGCAGGGTGCGACGGGGGCGGGACGAGACGGTCATGGGGCAGACTCCAGCGAGTGACAAAACTGTATACAGTCCTGTTTGCGAGATTCGTGCCAGTTCATTCCGGGGGGGATGTGCCCTACGGCTGTCGTCGTGGGAGGGGTGCGGGCCGCCTAGAATGCGACCCTTGTTGTTTAAACGGGGTGGACGCGTGTCGGATCGTCTTTTTGTCTTGTCTCAGTACGTGCTGCCCAAGCAGGCCTTGACCGCTTTGGCGGGTGTGGGTGCCTCGGCGCGCGGTGGTGCACTGACCACGCGTTTCATCCGCTGGTTCGTGGGCCGTTATGGCGTGAACATGGCCGAGGCGGCCAACCCGGACATTGGCAGCTACCCCACGTTCAACGAGTTCTTCTCGCGGGCCTTGAAGCCGGGGGCGCGTCCGCTGGCCGATGCCGACCTGATCAGCCCTGTGGATGGGGCCATCAGCCAGTTCGGGCCGATTCGACGTGATCAGATTTTCCAGGCCAAGGGGCACGATTACTCGACCACCACGCTGGTGGGGGGGGATGCGCAACTGGCCCAGCGCTTTGACGATGGGCATTTTGCGACGCTGTACCTGAGTCCCAAGGACTATCACCGCATCCACATGCCTTGTGATGGGCGCTTGACGCGCATGATCTACGTGCCAGGCGATCTGTTCTCGGTGAACCCGGCGACCGCCCGGGGCGTGCCCGGCCTGTTCGCGCGCAACGAGCGGGTGGTGTGCGTGTTCGAGTCGGAGCAGGGGCCGTTTGTGCTGACGCTGGTGGGCGCCACCATTGTGGGCAGCATGGCCACCGTGTGGCATGGCGTGGTGAACCCGCCACGCAGCAAGCAGGTGCGCGAGTGGCGCTACGACGACCAGCAGATCGCCTTCAAGAAGGGCGAGGAGATGGGTCGATTCCTGCTGGGCTCGACCGTGGTGATGCTCTTCCCCAAGGGGGATATGCGCTTCAACCCGGCGTGGGGGCCCAGCGGTGCGATCCGCATGGGTGAGGCGATGGCGCAGCGCGGCTGAGTGGGTGTGGATGAGTGGGCGTTGCGCCGCCGCACCGGGGGCGTGAGGCCCCTCTGCGGTGACGGCGGGAGCGCGCCTCAGTAGACCTCGACCGGGTCCTGCAGGATGAAGAGGCAGTCATCCGGGTGGCTGTTGACCATGGCGTGGCTGGCGTCTTCAATGTCGTAGCGGCTGCTGATCGGCAGTTCGCTGTCGAGGTGGTTGGCGATGGCGTGGGCCACTTCGTTGGAGCGTGAGCCGCAAACGATGCGGGTCGGGATCGAGAGCTGAGCCAGCTCGTCACGTGTGTGGCGGATCTGGGTGCACAGGTCCCAGTGGCGCAGGTTGTTGGCAGTCAGCGGCGCCATCATGTCCTTCACGAAGGCAGGCAGGGCTTCGAACTCGTTGCCGCCGCCCCAGAAGTCGATGACCTGGCCGCAGGCGTAGGGCACCTGGTTGGCGGCGTCCTGGCGGTAGCGCTGCAGGAAGGCATCGACCTGGGCCTGCATGTCGGCGTCGCCCATGGTTTGCAGCACCCAGGTGGCGACCGGTTCGAACAAGGTCAGCTCATGGATGGGCAGAGAGCCTTTGAGGGCCTGGGACAGGGCCACCACCCCGCCGTAGGAGTGACCGACCAGGTGAATGGGCTCGTCGGTCAGCGAGCGCACCACGTCTTCGATGAGGCTCAGCTCTGTTTCGATGGTGGGCGCCTCGAAGTCTTGTGGATCGGGCGTGCCGCAGTGTCCGGGCAGCTTGATGGCGATGCAGGTGTGGCGAGCCGACAGCTGCTCGATCATCTTCTTCCAGGTGGACGTCGTGGCATAGGAGCCGTGCACGAAGACGATGGGCGAGCCGGAGCCGGTGAGTTGGTAATGGTCGGACAGGGGCATGGGGACAGGGGCGAAATGGCGAATTCAAGTCTTTGAGTCTATGCTGTGAGCATGTCTGCAGCCAAGCCCTCCAAGACCCTGTTGATCGTGTACCACTCGTTGACCGATGGCACGCGTCAGATGGCCGAGGCCGCGCGCGTGGGTGCTGCGGCGGAGGAGGGCGTCGAGGTTCGGATGCTGCACGCCTCGCAGGCGGGGCCGGACGACGTTCTGGCGGCCGAAGGCTTGATCTTTGCGACGCCGGAGAACCTTGCGGCCATCAGCGGGCAGCTCAAGGATTTTTTCGACCGCAGTTACTACCCTGTGCTCGACCGGGTCAACGGCCGGCCGTATGCCAGCCTGATCTGCGCGGGCAGCGATGGGCACAACGCGGCGCGGCAGATCGAGCGCATTGCCACGGGGTGGCGGCTGAAGCCGGTCGCCGAGCCCTTGATCGTGTGCACGCATGCGCAGACGCCGGAGGCCATTCTGGCGCCCAAGCAGATTGCGCCCGAGGACCTGGAGCGCTGTCAGGCGCTGGGCGAGTCGTTGGCTGCGGGGCTGGCGCTGGGGGTGTTCTGAGCTTGCGCTGATCGTGGGCCCGCCTGTGCAGGTCTGACCGTGGCCGGTCAACAGGCCTGTTCGGAAGGCGTCAGGTGGGCTGCGTGCCGACGATGTCCAGGCTCAGGCGACGTGGGCTTTCAAAGACGCGTTCCTCGCCCGTGATGGGGTCGGTGAAGGCCAGGGTGCGCGCCAGCAATTGCAGCGGTCGGCTGAAATCCGGGGGCACGTCGGGCGGCAGGGCCGGTTGCAGTTCCGGGTAGATCTGGTCGTGCAGGATGGGGATGCCCAGCGCGTTGAGATGGGCGCGCAACTGGTGCTTTTGACCGGTGACGGGCAGCAGCCGGTAGTGGCCCCAGTGCCCGCGCCGGTCGATCAACTCGATCGCGGTTTCGGCGTTGGTCTCGCCTTCGACCTCGTGCATGGCCATGAAGCGCTCGCTTTCGGCCAGACGGCTGCGGCGGACCATGGGCAGCGTCAGGTCGGCACGCCACGGGGCGATGGCCTCGTAGGTCTTGCGCACGGCCTTGTCCCGAAACAAGGCCTGGTAGGCGTGGCGGGTGTCGGGCTGGATGGTGAAGGCGACCAGGCCCGCGGTTTCGCGGTCGATGCGGTGCATGGGCACCAGGGTGTCGATGCCGAGCTTGCGCTTGAGGCGCACCAGCAGCGTTTCTTGCAGGTAGCGACCCTTGGGGGTGACGGACAGGAAGTGCGGTTTGTCGGCCACGATCAGGAAGTCGTCCTGAAAGACCACGGTTTCTTCAAATGGCACGGGGTGCTCGTAGGGCAGGGCGCGCCAGTAGTAGAGCTTGGTCTGCGGGCGGTAGGGCGCCTCAGGCGGGACGGGGTGGCCTTGTGGGTCGAGCACCTCGCCCTGGCTCATGCGCTGAGCCCAATCGGCCCGCGAGACGGCGGGGATGCGCTCGCTCAGGAAGTCGAGCACGGTGGCCCAGGGGCCGCTGGGCAGCGCCACGGTGCTGGGGCTGACACCTTGGCGTGTCGGCGGGGTGTAGTCAGACTTGGGACGCGACATGCTCAAGGGTGCGTGCGTTGGCCTCGCACAGTTGGCGGAAGGAGGCGCTGATGCGCGGGTCGGCCGATGCGGTGCGCCAGAAGGCCAGTGCGGCCACACAGGCGGTTTGCCAAGCCTGGCGCTGCGGGGGGAGGGGCCAGTCGGGTTGGAAGGCGCGGGGGGGCACTTCACCGCCGGGCAAGGGGGCGTACATCATGGGCAGCATGTCGTAGGCCGGTGCCAGCTGCAAGGTGGGGCCAGGCACGAAGCTCAGGTTGCCCAGGTGCATGTCGGTGTTGCCGATCAGGCGGCCGAACCACCACAACACGGTGACGCGATCGGCGTCGTGCGGTGACAGCAGCTTCAGGGTGGCCAGGCGCGCGGCGAGCAGCGGCCATTCGGTGCTGCGCTCCCCCAGGAAAGCGCCTTGAAGGCTGTCGAGGCTGGACAGGCGGCTGCGGCCCCATTCGCCATGGCGATCGAAACGCTCCAACTCCAGGAAAGTGCGACCGGCGTGCGCCACGATGCGGCTGCGGGCACTGTGCAAGCCGGGCAGTGTGGCCGCTTGAATGAGGGCCAAGTGCTCGCACACCAGTAAGTCAGACCAGCGTGTGACAGCAGGCGAGGCGTCGGCCCCGGAGAACTTCACCAGCACATGCGGGGTGAGGCTGCCTGGCAAGGTGCGGCGTGCCGCGAACTTTGGGAACTCACCTGCCGCGCTGGAGCCTGCCACGCCGCTGGCGAGCGCGTCTTCGGCCAGTTGGGCATAGGTGGGGCCGACGGCGTCCTCGTCCAAAGGCGCTGGTGGGCTCTGATGGGACTGCTGCCACAGCGCGCAGGCAGTCTCGCCCAGGATCAGGTTGCCACTGAGGTCGTGGCCGCGCTGGCGCAGCACGTGGAGGATGTCGTCGTCACCCCACTCGTTGGGCGCAGCGGGCACGCCCAACTGGCGGTGTTCGGCTCGGGCGAACTGGCGTCCCATATAGCCTTGGGGGCGCATGTCATAGAGCGGGTAGGGGAGGCCGTCCCACCAGCCGTCGCGAGCCTCGTCAGGCAGAGGCCAGGTGGGATGGCCGTCGGGCAGGGTCAGGTGCAGGCAGCTGCCCTGGGGGTGCAGCGCAGACAGCGTGCCGATTTGCTCAATGCGGCCTTCGTGGCTGACTTCGTACAGCGGCAGGTCGTGCAGGTCGCCGCGCAGCGGGCGGCGCAGCGCGTAGCGGGTGCGGCGGGCCTTGCCGGCGCTCACGATGTGTGCGGCTTGTTCCTGCAAAAGCCGGTGCAGGGTGGGCACGCTCACGCCCAGTTGCGCGGCCAGATCGGGCGCACTGATGCCGGGGTGGCGGCCCAGCACGCTGGGCAGTTGATCACGTGCCGCTTGCAGAGGGGGGCGCATGGCAGGGGGTGTCAGGCAAGTTTTGAAATGATTTGTGAGAAGATTCTATGACATCTTTCCATTTCAAATCAATCACTTGATGTTGGTAATTGCTAAGTTATGAGGGCTTTCCGTGAGACTTCGGGTTGACCGAATCCAGGCGATGTGCTCGCTCCAGACGCCAGGCCTCGTCCGGGCTGTCGTTGTAGACCTCGTCGGCGGTGGTGGGGGTTTCCTGCAGTTTCGTGTCGATGGCAATGCGGTTGTCGAACACGAAGCATTCGCCCTGCCAGTCGCGGTCGGCATCGGGCAGGGACTGGAAGAAGTTAAGGATGCCGCCTTCCAGTTGGTACACATCCAGCCCCAGGTTCTCCATCCACATGCCGGTTTTCTCACAGCGGATGCCGCCAGTGCAGTACATGGCGACTTTCTTGCCTTCGGCCTTCCACTGGTCGGCGTGGGCCTGCACATAGCTGGGGAAGTCGCGGAAGTTGTCGACTTGCGGGTCGATGGCGTTCTGGAAGCGGCCCAGTCGGTATTCGAAGCTGTTGCGGTTGTCGATCACGACGACGTCGTCTTGCGCCAGCAGATCACGCCAGGCCTGGGGGCTGAGGTGGCGGCTGCGGTCCGGATTGGGGGCGACCCCGGTGACACCGGGCACGCCCAGGGCCACGATCTCGTCTTTCTTGTGCACGCGCACCTTCCAGAACGGTGAGGTGGCGCAGGCGCTGTGCTTGAAGGTGATGTGCTGGAAGTGGCCGGCCAGGCGCGGGTCGGTGCGCAGGGCGTGTTCGAACGCCGCGATGCGATCGGCCGAGGCGGCCAGGGCGCCGCTGATGCCCTCGCTGGCGACCAGCACGCTGCCGGTCAGCGGTTCGACCAGCTCGCGCACGATGGCGACCACCGCATCGGGGTCAGACAGGTCAGCGAATTGGTAGAACGAGGTGTGGACGAGCGGTTCGGTGGGCGAATCAAGCATGGGCGCGATTATCAGGGTGTGCGGGGCGCTGCGCTGGTGGGCGGGCCTTTGCTGTCCAGGGGGCGCAGGCTGATCGCCAAGCCCAGGGCGATGAGCATGAGGGTGCCACTCAGCGCCGCTACGCCGGGCCAATGACCGTATTCCCAGAACCAGCCGCCCACCGAACCCATGGTGCTGGAGCCGATGTAATAAGTGAGCAGGTACAGCGAGGAGGCGTGGCCTTTGGCGCCTTGGGCCAGGCGACCGACCCAGGCGCTGGCCACCGCATGGGCGATGAAGAATCCGGCCGTGAGCACCACCACGCCCAGCAGCAGCACGGCCAGGTGCGCGTGCAGGCTCAGGGCCAGGCCCAGCAGCATGCAAGCGATGCCCACGATGAGCACCGGGGCACGCCCGTGGCGGTCGGCCAGCCCACCCGCGATGGACGAGGACACGATGCCGAAGATGTTGGCCATGAAGATGATGCCGATCTGCGTCTGGCTGAGCCCGTAGGGGGCCTCCATCAGGTGAAAGCCGACGTAGTTGTAGACCGTGACGAAGCAGCCCATCACCGTGAAACTCATCAGGAACAGGCGCGGCAGGCCAGGCTGGCGCAGGTGGCCGCCCCACAGGCGCAGGTGATGGCGCAGGCCTTGAGGCGGGCGCGGCGTGAAGTTGCGTGAGGTGGGCAGGAGCGCAATGAAGCCCACGGCGGTGAGCAGGTTGACGGTGCCCAGCATCAGCATGGCCACGTGCCAGTCGAAGGATTCGCTGAGGCCGGCGGCAGCCACCCGGCCAACCAGGCCACCGACCCCGGTGCCAGCCACATACAGGCCCATTGCCATGCCCAGGCCTCGGGGATCGATTTCTTCGGCCAGGTAGGCCATGGCCACCGCAGGGACGCCGCCCAGCACCAGGCCGGTCAGGGCGCGCGAGGCCAGCAGGGTGTGCCAGTCGGGCACGAGGCCCGCGACGATGTTGAGGATCGAAGCCAGGATCATCGACGTCCCCATCAGGAGTCGGCGTTTGACGCTGGACGAGATGATGGCCGCGATGAGGATCGCAAAGGCCAGCAGGCTGGTGGACAGGGACAGGGCCAGGGAGCTTTCGGCCGGGCTGACGCCAAAGGTCTTGGCGAAGGCGGGCAGCAGGGGCTGGACGCAGTACAGCAGGGAGAAGGTGGCGAAGCCGGCCAGGAAGAGCGCCAGGTTGGCGCGCAGGTAGGCAGGGGTGCCGCGTTGGATGGCAGAAGGCATGGCGGACGACATTGTGCCGGGCCTCGCGCCAGCACGGGCGGGCGCCCTCGCATCGTCACACTGCGGCCGTGGGATGCTTGGGTGGGGGCGGACGGGCTTCACGCTGGACTCAAACGGCCACGCGCATGCGGTTGGTGCCAGCCTCCTGGGCCGCTTGCAAGGCGGTGGACGCCTGCGCGATCAGGGATTCGGCGCTGTCGCGGGGGTTGGGCACGCCGCACCACAGGCCCATGCTGATGCTCAGCGGCAGCACATCGGCGCCAGAGCCCTGGGCCGGGGCGTCCAGCATGGATTCGCGCAGGGCGCGCAGCACATGGCGCGCACCGGGCGTGGGGGTATTGGGCAAGAGCAGCAGGAAGGCGTGCGGGCCATAGCGGCCCACGCTGTCGGAGCGGCGGATGCGCTCGGCCAAGTGGGCGGCGGTGTGCTGCAGGGCCTCGTTGACCACGTCCTTGCCTTGCCGGGCTCGCAAGGAGGCGAGCTGGTCGATCTCGATGAGGACGACTCCCAGCGGGGAGCCGGAGCGGCGCGCCTGCTCCACTTCAGAGATGCAGCGTTCCGCAATGGCCGGGTGGTTGGCAATGCCCGTCAAGGGGTCGCGCAGCGCCAGACGCTGCAGCGCCATCTCGCGGTCTTCGCGCGACATGAGCAGCAGCGCGCACGCGGGCACAAAGGCCAGGATCAGCTCGCTGGCCAGTCGCCAAGCTTCCGCCCGGGTGAGTGGGAGTGGCTCCGACGTGGGCGTGATGCCCAGCAAAACGTACCCGCCATGCAGCATGTTCATCAGCAGGCCCAGGCCTGCCCCCAGCATCAGCAGGCGGTGCATCTGGCCGTGCTCTGGGGCCAGGCGCTGGCCCCAGATCAGCAGCACCAGGCATTGCACGATGAGCACGGCATCGTGAGACAGGTCGCGGGCGGCGGGCAGGTCGGCCAGGAACACCATGAGCACGCCCATCAGGGCTGGCATCACCGTCAGGTTCTGCCAGGGGGCGGCGCGCGCATGCAGGCGCAGCAAGCCCCAGGTGTAGGCAGACAGGGCGACCGACTGCCCCACGGGCGCAGCCACCTCGGAGGTCCAGTCGGGCATCAGGCCCACACCGGCCGCACAGGCAAAGGCGGCAGCGCTGGCCAGCAGGCCCAGGCCGGTGGCCGGCAGCGCATCACGTCGGGGGCGCCAACTGGCCAGCAGGACGCTCAACGCGAGGATCAGCGCGATCACGGCGGCAGCTGCGGCCAGGCTGGGGGTGTGCAAAGGCATGCCGCTCAGTGTAGCGAAGTGGTCCGGGGCTGGGATGAGCCCAGACCCGGGTAGCGCTTGGGAGCGTCGCTGTCAGTGCAGCAAATCGAGCAGGGTGCGCGCCACCACCTTGGTGGCCTTGCGCAGGTCGTCAAGCACCAGGTGTTCGTCGGCCCGCTTGGCATTCGACTCGAACACGGTGCGCGGGCCGGCGCCGTAGATCACGGCGGGGATGCCCTGGGCGCAGTACAGGCGCACGTCGGTGTAGAGCGGGGTGCCACAGGTGGGGATGGGCTGACCAAAGATCGCCTCGCCGTGCTTCTGGATGGCCTGGACCAGCGGTGCATTGCCCGGCAGGGGCTGCAGAGGCTGGGCCAGCAGCAGGCGCTTGATGTCGATGCGCAGGCCAGGCACGCTGGCGGCCGCCTCGGTGATGACGCGGCGGATGCTGGCTTCGACCTCGACCGGGTTCTCTTCGGGGATCATGCGCCGGTCCAGCTTGAAGACGACCTTGCCCGGCACGACGTTGGTGTTGGTGCCGCCTTCGATGCGGCCCACGTTCAGATAGGGGTGGGTGATGCCTGGCACCTGCGAGGTGATGCCCTGGTAGAGCGTGTTCTGGGCGTACAGCGCGTTGAGGATGGCGACGGCGCCCTGCAAGGCATCGATGCCGGTGTGGGGGATGGCGGCGTGCGCCATCTGACCGTGCACGGTGACCTCCATCTGCAGGCAGCCGTTGTGGGCGGTGACCACTTCGTAGCTGAAGCCGGCCGCGATCAGCAGGTCAGGTTTCGTCAGGCCCTGGCTGAGCAGCCAGCCGGGGCCCAGTTCGCCACCGAACTCTTCGTCGTAGGTGAAGTGCAGTTCGACCGCGCCTTTCAGTGAAGGGGCATCGGCTTGCTGTTGCAGCGCTTCAAGCGCACGCAGGGCAAAGCTGTAGGTGGCAAAGTCGCTCTTGCTGACGGCGGCGGCGCGGCCGTAGAGCTTGCCGTCCACCACCTCGCCGCCGTAGGGCGCGTGGGTCCAGCCTTCACCGGGGGGGACCACATCACCGTGGGCATTGAGGGCGACGGTGCGCCCGCCTTCGCCCAGGTGGCGTCGCACGATCAGGTTGGTGAGGCTTTGCAGGCCGTAAGCGTGTACCTGCTCGCTGGGCACGGCATGCTGTTCGGCGTGCCAGCCGAAGTCGGACAAGAGCGCGGCAGTGCGTTCGGCGTGCGGGGCGTTGTTGCCCGGCGGCGTGTCGGTGGGCACCTGCACCAGCGCTTGCAGAAAGCGCACTTCCTCGTCGAAGTGGGCGTCGATCCACTGGTCCAAAGCGGCGTAGGCGTCTTGGCGGGCGGGGGCGTCAGATGAGGGTGCCATGGTCAGAGTGCGTCGAGCAGGTGCATGAAGGCGTCCACACAGAGTTGGGCGTCGTCGTTGGTGATGGTTTCCAGCGGGTTGTGGCTGATGCCGTCATGCCCGCCGCGCACAAACAGCATGGCTTGCGGCATTACCTGGTGCAGCTTCATCGCATCGTGGCCGGCGCCGCTGGGCAGGTGGAACACGGGCAGGCCCAGGCTGGTGACCGCCGCTTCCCAGCGGGCTCGCCACGCCGGGTCAGAGGGGGCTGCGGATGCCTGCAGGTTCTGGATGAGCTCGATCTCCACGCCTCGACGGCGGGCGACGGTGTACACAAAGGCGTCCACGTCTTCCACCAGTTCGTCGCGCTGGCGGTTGGTGGGGGCGCGCAGGTCGAGGGTGAACTGACACCGGCCGGGCACCACGTTGACCGAGCCTTGCGGCACCTGCATCACCCCCATAGTGCCCACGGACGGGCCATGGGGCGAGTCCTGGTCTTGCAGGGCGCGGCGCTCGGTGTACAGGGCGATCTCGGCCACGGCCAGGGCCGCATCCTGGCGCATGGGCATGGGCGTGGTGCCTGCATGACAGGCCACGCCGGTGGCCTCGCCGGTGAAGCGGGCGCTGCCGTTGATGCCGGTTACGATGCCCAGCGGCAGGTCGCGCGCGTTGAGCACGGGGCCTTGTTCGATGTGCACTTCGACAAAGCTCAGGTAGCGGGCCGGGTCGCGTTTGAGCGCCGCAATGTCTTTGAGCTGGGCGCTCAGGCCGGCGTCTGTCATGGCCTTGCGCAGGGTGACGCCGTCGGCATCAACCAGATCGAGCCATTCGGGCTGGAAGTCGCCCACCAGCGCGCTGGAGCCCAGGAAGGTGGCGGGGAAGCGCTGGCCTTCCTCTTCGGCAAAGGCCACGACCTCGATGCCGTGGCGCAAGCGCCGACCGGATCGGAACAAGGTCTGCACGCACATCATGGGCACCAGGATGCCGAGGCGGCCATCGTACCGACCTCCGTTGCGCACAGTGTCATAGTGTGAGCCTGTGAGCAGGCGCGCTGCGGTGGGCTCGCTGCCGTGGTACACGCCCACCACGTTGCCGACCGCATCGAGCTTGACCTCGTCAAAGCCACAGGCCCGCATCCAGATCTGCAACTGCGTGGCCGCTGACTGGTGGGCGGGGGTGAGGTAGGTGAGGGTCAGGGGCGGTCGATCGTCCATCCCATTGCTGCCTTGGCCTTCGGTGTGGGCGGCCAGGGCGCCGGCCCAGTCGAGGATCTGGTTGCCCTCCGCAGGCAGCGCGCCGAACTTGTCGTTCAGGCGAATTTCGGCAATGCGGTGGATGTGGCGCAGGCACTCGGCGCGTTCGGCATCGGGCGGGGTCTGCAGGCGTCGCGCAAAGGTGGTGATGATTTGCGTGCGGCTCAGGCCCGTGCCACGGGGGCCGCGCACGGCCAGGATGAAGGGCCAACCGAAACGGGCCTTGTAGTCGGCATTGAGCTGCTGCAAGCGCGCAAATTCGTCCGGGCTGCAGTGGGTGAGGCCAGCCTGGCTCTGCTCGTTTTTGGACTCGGTCGTGAGCTGTCCGGCGATGGCCGCTTTGCCGGCCAGTTCGGGGTGGGCACGGATCAGGGCCAGCTGTTGGTCGACGCTGGCTTCGCGCACGGTCTGAGCCAGGGCGTGTTTCAGGTGCGCCAGGCTTTGAAACGGGCGCTGTGCCCAGGTGGCTTCGGCAATCCACGGCGAATGCTCGTAGATGCCGTCGAGCAAGGCGGCGAAGGTGGGCTGGTCGGCGTCGTTGAGCTGAGCCAGCTTGAGGTTGGGGATGACCAGCATGGGAATCAGGCTTGAAAAGGGTGAACGGCTTGCCAGTGCCGTGCGATGTCGATGCGCCGGCACACCCAGACGTGCTCGTGGCGGGCCACGTGGTCCAGGAAGCGTTGGAAGGCCCGGAAGCGACCGGGTCGACCGAGCAGCCGGCAGTGCATGCCCACGCTCATCATCTTGGGGGCGTTGTCGCCGTCGGGGTCACCTTCGGCATAGAGCAGATCGAACGTGTCCTTCAGGTAGGTGAAAAAGTCTTCGCCCTGTGCGTAGCCTTGGGGCAGGGCAAAGCGCATGTCGTTGACGTCCAGCGTGTAGGGCACGATGAGGTGAGGCACGGTCTGGCCGTCGGTACGCGTCACGGTGGTCCAGAAGGGCAGGTCGTCACCGTAGTAGTCGCTGTCGTAGACAAAGCCGCCATCGTCGGCCACCAGGCGCCGGGTGTTGGGGCTGTCGCGGCCGGTGTACCAGCCCAGGGGGCGCTGACCGGTCAGCTCTTCGATGATCTGCATGCCGATGCGCATGTGCTCGCGCTCGGTGGCTTCGTCCACCTGTTGGTAGTGGATCCAGCGCCAGCCGTGGCAGGCGATTTCGTGGCCCAGGTCAACGAAAGCACGGGTGAGCTCGGGGTGGCGTTGCAGGGCCATGCTCACGCCAAACACCGTCAGGGGCCAGCCGCGCTTTTCAAACTCGCGCAGGATGCGCCACACGCCCACGCGGGAGCCGTATTCGTAGATCGATTCCATGCTCAGGTGCCGGTCGGCATAGGCGGGCGGGTTGGCCATCTCGCTGAGGAACTGCTCGCTGCCAGCATCGCCATGCAGCACGCTGTTCTCGCCGCCTTCTTCGTAGTTGAGCACGAACTGCACGGCAATGCGTGCGCCATGGGGCCATTGCGCGTGGGGCGGTGTGCGGCCGTAGCCGATCAGATCGCGAGGGTAGGGGGCGTCGGTCATGGCATCAGTTTGGTGTGGGCTTGGCTGGTGAGGCCAGGCCCGGCGTGCGCGGGTGTTCGGTCAATTGGCGCTCCACGGCGGCCAGGTGGTCGTGGAGCAGTTGCACGGCACGGTCGGCATCTCGCGCCTCAATGGCCTGGAGGATGTCGACGTGCTCGGCGTTCGAGGTCTCGGCGTCGTCGGCCGACTGGTACATCAGCGAAATGAGCGAACAGCGCGACACCAGCTCCTGCATCAGGTCGGTCAGCACCTGGTTGCCCAGCACCTGCGCGAGCTTGACGTGGAAGTCGAACAACAGCTTGGTGCGCGTGGGCACGTCGATGCGTTGCACGGCATCGCGTTCAGCCTGGATGTGGGCGTGGAGTTCACGCAGGTCGGCCTTTGTGATGCAGGCAATCAGGTCGCGCAACATCTGCGACTCGACCATGCGGCGCACGGCAAACACCTCGCGGGCCTCTTGGATGGAGGGCGACGCGACAAAGGCCCCACGAGCGGGCTCCAGCTTGACCAGCTTGAGCTCGGAGAGGCGGTACAGCGCCTGCCTCACGATGGTGCGTGACACCCCGAAACGGTCCCCCAGCTTTTGTTCGACCAGCTTGGTGCCGGGCTGCAAGCGATGCTCGACGATGGCCCGCGTCACGGACAGCACGATCTGCTCGGTGCTGGAGGTGTCGGCGTCCTGCGGGTCGGCCGCATGGGCAGTCAGATCGGTGGGAAAGGCATCCACATCGACCTTGCGTTGCTTGGGCGCCCGGCGTGTTGGCACGACAGGTGCATCAGGTGGCTTGCGTGCGTCACTCATCATGGTTAAAGTGTATACAGTTTTGCAAATGCTGCGCAAGCTTTCGATCACGCCATGGCCAACCTTGCCTCATCATGACCCAGCCCACTCCTCTTGACCCCGTGAACCCGCCTTCCACCGGCGGACGCCTGACCACCCATGTGCTGGACACGGTCCACGGCGCGCCGGCTGCAGGCATGGCCATTGCCCTGTACGTGCGCTGTGACGCCCCTGGCGGCGCCAGCGCACCCACATGGCAGCTGCTGCGCGAGGTGGTGACCAACGCCGATGGCCGGGTGGACGGCCCGATGCTGGCAGGCACTGACTTCCGCTGCGGCGTGTACCGACTGGTCTTTGACGTAGAACGCTATTTCCGTGCCAAGGGCGTGGCCTTGCCCACGCCGGCTTTCCTCGGTCAGGTACCTTTGGAGTTCGGTGTGGCCGATGCCCAGGCCCACTATCACGTGCCCCTGCTGGTGAGCCCCTGGGCCTATTCCACCTACCGTGGCAGCTGAAAGGGACCGACATGCTTGAAGCCAGCCCCTTGCTGACCTACGCCCTGGAATGGGTCAACCTGCTGTTGCGCTGGACGCACGTGATCGTGGCGATCGCGTGGGCCGGAGCCTCGTTCTATTTCGTCTGGCTGGACAACCACCTGACCCCACCCACTGATCCCAAGCTCAAAGAGCGAGGGGTGAGCGGCGAGCTGTGGGCCGTGCATGGCGGCGGGTTCTACAACCCGCAGAAGTACATGGGTGCGCCCCCAGCGCTGCCCAAGCACCTGCACTGGTTCTATTGGGAGAGTTACAGCACCTGGCTCACCGGCTTTGCCCTGTTCACGGTGATGTACCTGTTCAATGCCGGCACCTTCCTGATCGACAAGAGCCGGTACGACTGGCCTCCGGTGGCCGCGGTGCATGCCGCCTTGGGTTTCCTCGTGGGCTTCTGGCTGATCTACGACGTGCTGTGCCGCACCGTGGGTCGCCGCCCGAACAGCGAGCGCTTGCTGGGGGCGCTGGTGTTTGCCGTGGTGGTGGGCGCCAGCTGGCTGGCCTGCCAGCTGTTTGCCGGCCGCGCAGCCTTCTTGCTGGTGGGGGCGATGGTGGCCACGGCCATGAGCGCCAACGTGTTCTTCTGGATCATTCCGGGGCAGCGCAAGGTGGTGGCGGCCATGCGGGCCGGTGAGCCGGTGGACCCGCTGCACGGCCTGCGCGGCAAGCAGCGTAGCGTGCACAACACCTACTTCACCCTGCCGGTATTGTTTGCGATGTTGAGCAACCACTACGGCTGGGCCTACAGTCACCCGCACAACTGGCTGGTGCTGGTGCTGATCATGCTGGCGGGGGCCTTGATCCGACAGTTCTTTGTGGCGCGTCACAAGACCGAGATGGCCGGGCAGCGTGCGCCCTGGGGCTGGGCGATCGCCAGCGTGGGCATCTTGCTGGGTGTGGCCGTGTGGTTGGCACCGGCGCCGGGGCCCGCGACCCCGGTGGCGGCGCTGAACGAAACCCCCGCGCAGCGCCTCGCCCTGGCTCAGAACGTGATCGAGCAGCGTTGCCTGATGTGTCACAACGCCCAACTGGCCAGCAAGGGCGTGCGGCTGGACAGCCCTGAGGCCCTCAGCCAGCACGCGCAAAACATTTACCAGCAGGCCGTGGTGCTCAAGGCCATGCCCATGAACAACGCCACCCAGATCACCGACGCAGAGCGGGCGGTGCTGGCGCGCTGGTTCAGGTCCCTGCCTTGAGCCCAGGCAGTTGAAGGCGGGCGGCGGCGGCCTGGATACAGGAACGCTTGGCCGGGGCACTCATGCGCTGCCAGCCCGCGATGTCATCGATCGTGCGGCCGCATGAGGCACACAACGAGGTGAAGGGCTCGCCCTTGGCCAGTCGACGGTGAACCACCCGGCATTGCCGGATGCAGGGGCTGGCGGGTTCGTTGCTCGGTGCGAGCGGGGTCGTCGGCACGGTGTGGATCGCTAGCGTGTCACAAAAAGAAAAGCCCGCCCATCTGAAGACGAGCGGGCGAATGTGCAGGGATGAAGATCACGCTGCACGCCGACTCAGGGAGGAAAGCCGGATCTCACGGATGAGATGACGACATGTTACACACTTGTATCGTGTCTGAGCCATCCAGAGCGCCACCTTTGTCCGAAAAGCGGAGCTTGTCACGGATTTGCCTTAATTTGAGGCACTCCAAGCTTTCCCCCTGGGGGGAACCCTCAAACCCCAAGCTTGCCAACAAGGTTGTCCACAGGATGCGGGGATAAGTCAGGGCTGGCTTTCCTCGTCGCCATGGCCTACCCCCTTGGCTTTGGCCTTGTGATGCGGGCCGTCCCCGGCCTCATCGTCCTCAGCTTCTTCCTTCTCTTCCCAAAGCTCGGTCAGCTCCTTCAGGCGGGCCATCACCCGGTGGTTGACGCTGCCAGGGGGATACTCGCCCTGCGCGTCGGGCTCGCCCGCCGGGATCCCCGTCAGCAAGGTGATCGCCTGGTCCACGCTGTCCACCGCCCACACGTGGAACCGCCCCGCGGCCACGGCCTCCACCACATCGTGGCGCAGCATCAAATGCTGGACGTTCGATGACGGGATCAACACACCTTGCGCCCCGCTCAAACCTCGGGCGGCACAGATGTCAAAAAAACCTTCGATCTTTTCATTGACGCCACCGATGGCCTGCACCTGCCCCAACTGGTTGATGGAGCCGGTGACTGCCAGCGCCTGCTGGATGGGTGCCTTGGCCAGGTCGGACAGCAGGGCGCAGGTTTCGGCCAGCGAGGCGCTGTCGCCATCGATGTGGCCGTAGGACTGCTCGAACACCAGGCTGGCCGACAGGGACAGTGGCTGGTTGCGTGCGTAGCGGCCGCCCAGGAAGGACGACAGGATCAATACGCCCTTGGAGTGCAGCGCGCCCGAGAGTTTGACCTCGCGCTCGATGTTGAGCACCTCGCCTTCGCCCAGGCGCGTGATGGCCGTGATGCGGCTGGGCTGGCCGAAGGCGAAATCACCCAGGTCCAGCACCGACAGGCCATTGACCTGCCCCTGCACGGCCCCTTGCGTGTCGATGAGGATGATGCCGCGCAGGATGGCTTCGTTCAGCTCCGAGCGCACGCGGTCGTGGCGGCGGATCTGCGCGTCCATGGCCTGCTGCACATGGGTGGCGGCCACCGTGCCATGGCCGGACTGCCGGGCCCAGTAATCGGCCTCGCGCATCAGATCGGCCACGCGGCGGATGTGGGTGCTCAGGCGCTGGGTGTCCTCCACCATGCGGGCGCTGAAGTCGATCACCCGCGCCACGGCGCCGCGGTCGAAGGGCAGCAACTTGTCCTTGCGGGTGAGGGTGGCCACCATGCGCGCATAAAGCATGTGCGTGTCGGGGTTGCGCTCGATGCGGTCTTCGAAATCAGCCGACACCTTGAACAGCTCGCCGAAGTCCGGGTCGTACTCCTGCAGCAGGTAGTAAAACAGGCGGTCGCCAAACAGAATGACCTTCACGTGCAGCGGGATGGGCTCAGGCTCCAGCGAGACGGTACTGACCAGGCTGTACATCTGCGCCAGCGACTCCAGCCGTATCTCGCGTGACTGGATGGCGCGCTTGAGGCTTTCCCAGGCGAAGGGCTGCATGAGCAGCTTGCGCACGTCCAGCAGCAGGTAGCCGCCGTTGGCGTGGTGCAGCGCGCCGGCCTGGATCAGCGTGAAGTCGGTGACCAGGGCGCCGAATTGCTGCAGGTGCTCGATGCGGCCGATCAGGTTGCCGTAGGTCGGGTTGTCTTCGGTCACCACGGGTGCGCCTGAGCCCGCTTTCTGCGTGACCAGCACGTTCACCTGGTAGCGGTGGAAGGTTTCGTGCGTGACGAAGGCCAGACCGCCGCCCATCTGCGTGGTCTCGTCGGGGTTCTTGAAGTCGTCGACATGCTCGACCATGTCCTGCTGCACCACGTCCAGATGGGCCAGCACGGCGGGCACGTCGGCGAAGCGGGCGCGGATGTCGTCCAGGGCGTGCTTGACGGTCAGCAGCGTGTTGTCCTGGTTGAGTTGCTTGACCTGCTCGGCGCGCTCCTTGCGCCAGCGCGGCAGCATCTCCAGGATCTTGCCCAGCTTGTCCTGCAAGCCGCTGATGGCCGTCGCAATGCGTTGCTTCTCGTCGTCGGGCAGCTTGTTGAAGTCGTCGGGCGGGATGACCTCGCCGTCGCGCGTGGGGACGAAGGTGAAGCCGCTCGGGGTGCGCAGCAGAAAGATCTGCTGGCTTTCGGCCTCGTCGCCCAGGGCTTTGAGCGCGGCTTCTTCACGCTGGCTGAAGGCGTGCTGGATGGCCTCGGCCTTGGACCGGTACTCGTCGCTTTCGAACAGGCCAGGGATGGCGCTGCGCAGGTAGTCCACCAGCTTGGCCATCTGGTCGCGCAAGTCGGCACCGCGTCCGGGGGGCAGGCTCAGGGCCTGTGGCTTGTGGGGCTGCTTGAAGTTGTGCAGGTAGCACCACTCCAGTGGGTCGGCCTCGGTGGGCGTCTTGTGGGCCAGCAGTTGCCGCACCATGCTGCGCTTGCCCATGCCCGAGGGGCCTTGCACATAGATGTTGTAGCCCTCATGGCGCATGCCAGTGCCGAACTGCACCGCTTCCATGGCGCGCATCTGGCCGATCAGCTCGCCCAGGTCTTCCAGCTCGGCCGTGGTCTGAAAATCGAACTGATGCGGGTCGCAGGTGTGATGCAGTTGCTTGGCAGACAGGGCGGGCAGGTCGGTCACCGAGGTCATGGCAGGTGGGCGCACTGCGCGGGGCAGCGGCTAAGCGGCGAGGTGACCAGTTTGCACCATCGTGGGCTCAACACACACTTGATTGCGTCCGTCGTGCTTGGCTCGATAGAGGGCTTGGTCGGCCCGCGCGAGCAAGGCATCGACGGTGTCCCCCGTGGGGCGCCATTGGGCGATGCCGATGCTGACGGTACAGGCCAGGTGTTGACCTCCCCAGGGGATGGGCAGCAGGCGCAGACTGTCACAGAGCTTGTCGGCCAGATGGCAGGCTTCGGCACGGCTGGTGCCGGGCAGCAAGACCAGGAACTCCTCACCGCCCCAGCGGGCCACCACATCGGTGGTGCGCAGTTGCTTGCGCAGATGTTGCGCCACGGCACGCAAAGTGTGGTCACCCGCCGCATGACCGAGCCGGTCGTTGATCTGCTTGAAATGGTCGATGTCGATCATCAGCGCCGAGAAAGGGGTGCCCACGCGCCGTGCCCGGTGTCGCTCCTGGGTGAGCGCATCTTCCATGGCGTGGCGGTTGAGCAGGCCGGTCAGGCGGTCATGTCGCGCCGCCTTGCGCAGTTGGTTGCCCAGTTTGAAGATCACCAGCCCGAACAGTGTCAGTTGCAGGCTCAATGACAGCAGCACCCACAGCATGGCCGACGTCAGGCTGATCGAGGTGCCCTCGATGCTGGTCTGGATCAGCTGCTGCGGGCTCAGCAAGGCCATGACAGCCCGGTGCACCAATACCAGCGCACCCAGGATGCTGGGAAGGGTGAACAGCGCCATCCATCGGCGGCGCTGAATCTCTTGGCGCATGTGGCGCCATACGATCCATGACGTCCACAGGCAGCACAGGGCCGATATGGCGGAGGTGCTGGCCACACGCCAGGGCGCGTCTGCATGGGTCGGCCACAGCCACAGGGTCGCAAGCAGCAGAACCAAGATGCCGATGGCGCGGCGGTCGTCAGCGCCTTGCCCGGTGAACAGCAGCAAACCGCGCGTCTGTAACAGCAGCGCACCCACGAACAGGGTGTTGCCGAGCAGGCGCACCGTCTCCATCTGCGCATGTGCACTGACCACGTAATTCAGGAACGAGCCACCGCTGAGCAAGGAGAAGCTGGCCCAGTGCCAGGCAGGGCGGCGCACGTCCTTGAGCAGCCATCCAGTGATCACCCACGCCAGGGCGATCACCCCTTCCTGGAGGAAGGCCATGGCCAAGCCGATCTGTGCGGGCTGCAAGTCGTTCAGGGGAGGCATGTATCGTCAAGAGGCTTTGCTGCAAAGGACACCTGAATACCGCGAATGCCCTGAAGAACTGTCAGGGCGTGAGCGCGGTGCTAGAGTGCCGTGACGGCCCTTGATGCCCCGTTGCTCGGCGTCAGATGAAGGTGGCGCGACCTGCGACCTTGTGCAGACTGCATCCCTGTTGTTTTATATATTGGGACGTATTTTTACCATACTGTGATGAAGGTTGACATATGAGTGGCGGCGCGCACTGGCTTTATCTGGTGGTGGCCGGACTGTTCGAAATCGGCTGGCCCCTGGGCTTGAAGCTGGCCTCCCACCCCTCCATGAGGCTCTGGGGGGTGTTGCTCGCTGTCGTCTGCATGGGCCTGAGCGGGCTGTTCCTGTGGCTGGCGCTCAAGGGCATCCCCATGGGGTCGGCCTATGCGGTGTGGACCGGCATTGGTGCGGCCGGAGCCTTCCTGGTGGGGGTGTTCTTTTTCGGCGACCCCAGTCTGCTGCTGCGCTGGGTTGGATTGGGCCTGATCGTCGCCGGGGTAGTCTGCCTGAAACTGGCTTGATGGGTGGATCACGCCAAGCCACCGGCATGGTGACGGCGGCCTCAGGGCCGAGCCGCGCTGCTCGGGTGGCTGTCGATGTACCGGGTGTGAATGTCCGCGACGGCTGCCCGTTGTGCCACCAGCGCGTTCACGCACTCCGTATCCAGTTTGCCTTCATCGGCCAGGCGCTGCAGTTCCGCGAAGGCCTCGTCCAGCGACCATTCTTTTTTGTAGGGACGCAGCGCTGTCAGTGCATCAAAAATATCAGCCACGGCCACGATGCGGGCCTCCACCGGGATGGCGTCGCCCTGGATCCCTTGGGGGTAGCCTGAACCATCAAGCATCTCGTGGTGGTGTTGCACGATGTTGCGCAGCAGATCGCTTTCCGGGAAGTGACACTCGCCTTCTTTGCCGATGATGCGTTCGATGATCTCGACGCCCTTGGCCACATGGCTGTCCATGATGGCGCGCTCCTCAGGGTCCAGTCGGCCGGGCTTGAGCAGAATGCGGTCGGGGACGCCAATCTTGCCGATGTCGTGCATCGGGGCAAACAGGTACACGCCTTCGACGAACTCGTCGTTGAGACCACGCTGGGGTGCAATGGCGCGTGCGATCAGGCGCGAGTAACGCGCCATGCGGTCCAGGTGGGCACCGGTTTCGAAGTCACGCAACTCGGTGAGTTCGCGCGCCAGCTTGGTCGACTCGATCATGGCCCGGATGGTGGCCATCTCGCTGGAGATCATCATGCTGATCAGGCTGGTGTAGAGCACCAGATCGCGTTGCACTTGGGGGGTGAACGCCGCCCGCTGACATGAATCGAAAAAGATGAAGCCGAGCAACTTTCCGTGCTCGAACAAAGGCACGGTGAAGGACGATTGGTAACCTTGGGCCTTGAGCCACTGGCTGTGCGCCGTGTCGGCGTGGATGGCCGATGCGATGTCGTCGAGCACCCGAAAGTCACCACTCTGGGCAAGCTGACTCAGGGCGCGGCTGTTGGACAGCGAGGCCTCGTAACCCACGATGGCTTCGCCCGTGCGCGTGCTGTTGATGAAGGTCTTGAGCTGATCGTCCTTGGCCTCGTAAAGCGCGCAGGCGATGCGGTCAACGATCGGGACGGTTTCCAGCAGGCGGGTGTGCAGGGCAGACAGGCGCTCTGTGAGGGTGCCGGAGTTGGCGATGACCGCCAGGGACGCGAGGTACATGGATCAGGGAAAATCAGGAGAACGGTCGAGCTTATACAGATTTCCGAAAATCCCAGTCATGCCCTTGGGGATGGACGGGATCGAGTTGTCCCCGGAAGCTGTGGACAACCTTGTGAGAAACACTTGTATGAATCGCCTCGTCCCTGGGGGCGGGCCTGGTGTGCTCAAAAAATGGGCACTCAGGTGGCGGGCCGGTCTGCTTTCATCAAGCGGGCCCGCTGGCCCCAGCGGTTGAGCCACAGCGAGGCCAGGATCACCGTGCCGCCAGCCGCCAGGCGGGGCAGGTCGGCATCGCGATTCCAGATGAGCACATTGACCAGCAGACCCGCCGGCACGTGCAGCTCGTTCATGATGGCCAGCGTACCAGCGTCTACCCGGGTGCTGCCCAGCACCCACCAGTACATGCCTAGCGCGGTGGCGAACACGCCCATCCAGCCCAGGACACCCCACTGCAAAGCAGTGTGGGGCAGCTTGCCCGCATCGCCCCACAGCAGCCAGGCCGGCACCGCCAGCAGCAGGGCACCCAGAAATAAATGGCCGAAGAAGCGGTAGAGCGGCTGGGGCGTGGGGTAGCGGGCCAGCAGGTGGCGGCACAGCACCTGCCCGGCGGCAAAGGTGAAGTTGGCGACCTGCAGGAGCACAAAGCCCCACAGGTAGTCCCCGGTGAGGGGCTGGAGGCGGATGATGACTCCGCCCCCGACAGCGACCGCCGCCGCCACCAGCGCCCACGGGTTGAAACGACGCACCAGGGCATCGTCGATCAGGGTGACGTAGAGAGGCGTGAGCACCGTGAACAGCAGCACCTCTGGCACGGTCAGCACCTCGAAACTGCGGTACAGGCACAGGTAGGTGACGCCAAATTGCAAGGCACCTGCCAGCCAGAACCCGCCCAGCAGCGCGCGCGGCAGGCCACGCCAGAGCGTGAAGGGAGCAAAGATCAGGGCGGCGATGCCGACGCGAACGAGCACGGCAAAGTCGCTGTCGACCTGGCCGGCCAGATATTGCCCGATCAGGCTGAACGAGAAGGCCCACAGGGCGGTGACGATGAGAAGCTGCGGCATGGGGCGCCGACTATATCGCCCCGTGTCGCGAGGCGCCTTACCGTGACAAAGATGACGGGCCGACGGTGCGAACTTGCTTACACTGTAAGTTGTTTGACCTCGCCCTGACTGGGGCTCATTTCCCCCTTGCTCATGGCGCGCCACCCATTCATTCACGCGCTGCTGGTTTTCTTGCTGGGGCTGGCGCTGACCCTGGGGGTGGATCTGTACGGTCATCATCGGGCCGAGCAGGCATTGCAGCGGCAAAACAGTGCTCAGCTGGAGGCTGCGAGCCAGCAATTGGCGCTGGCGCTGGCAGACGTCTTGCAGTTGAGCAAGGAGTTGGCGGCCCGCGTGGCCACCCATGCGCCGCTCGATGATGCGGTGTGGCAGCGTCTGGCGACCGAGACGCAGTCCAGGCATCCGCACATCGTCAACATGACGGTCTCGCAGGGGACCGTGGTCAAGCGCGTTCATCCCGTGCGCGGCAATCAGGCTGTCTTGGGGCTGGATTACCGCCTTCGACCGGATCAGATGGCTGGGGTGCGGCGGGCCATCGACAGTCGTCAGGGTGTGCTCACGGGGCCGGTGCGCCTGGTGCAAAGCGAACGGTTGGCCGTGGTCAGCCGGGTGCCGATGTTCGCGGCTCCAGAGGCCGGACGCCCCGGCGCGCTGCTGGGCATTGTGTCCATGGCGGTGGAGCTGGACGGCTTGCTGTCCCAGGCTGGCCTGGACCCGGCGCAATTGCCCTTTGACTATGCGATCGCGTTCGAGACGGGGGCTGTGACAGGGGGGCAGCTGTATGTGGGCGACGCCCGCCTGCTGCATCAAGGCAGCTTGAACGTCGAGGTGCCTTTGCCGCAAGGGACGTGGCGGATTGCTGCACGTCCCAAGCCGCAGGTGCTGGCGCAGGCGTGGCAACCCTGGCCGATCCGCATCGGCGGGGTACTGGTGTCGCTGTGTCTGGCGTGGCTCACGGTGTACCTGGGGCGGGTGCTGCGATCGCGCGCCATGACCGAGTCAACGCCTACGGGTGAGCGCAGTGTGGGGCTGCAGGTCATCATCATTGGCGCCCTGCTGTTCATGGTGGTGCCGGCGGTGGTGGTGCAAGGCTGGTTTGCCTATCGCACGGCGGTCAGCACCTCCGAGCGGTTCCAGGAGGATCTGGCCAGTGAGGTGGGCGCGCGCGTGTACGACAAGGTCGTGCAATTTTTCGAGGTGCCGCGTCGCGTGCTGGCTTACAGTGCCGACCAGTTTCGCTCTGGCGCGGTCCATCCGAGCGACCGCGATGCGGTCATCCGCAACTTTGTGCTCCAGATTCGCCAGCAGCCCTTGCTGACCTTCCTCTCCATGGGGACGGCACAAGGGGAGTACCTGGCGGCAAGTCGCCCACCGGTGGGCCGGGACAAGGGGCTGCGTCTGCTGGAAGCGCGTATTGCCTCCGGACGAGCGATTCACATTTACCGCGTGGACGATGTGCATTTGCGAGGGGAGTTGCTGTCCCGCGGCAATCAGCATTTCGATACGCGTACCCGGCCCTGGTTCAAGGCCGCGGTCGCAGCCAATGGGCCGGGCTGGTACTCGGCCTATCGATATGCCATTGATGATGACGCCGGCAACTACGACGCCATGGGGATCGGCATGTCCGCACCCTTGGTCGACCAGCAGCAGCGTTTCATCGGCGTGGTGACGGCTGACGTCGCGCTGTCGCAGCTCAAGGTTTTGCTCTCAGACATCACCCAGGACCTGGGCGGGGTGGCTTTTTTGGCGGAAAGCGACGGCAAACTGCTGGCCGCTTCCACCGATGAACCGGTGTATCGGCTCATCGACCGCGGGGTTGAGCGGATCGCGGCGCGGGCCAGCGACAACCCCTTGATCCGGGCTGCCGGAGACGCCATCCGTGAGAAGGGGCGGGCTCGGGGGCGCACTTTCCGCGAGGTCGATGGCGAGCGCCACCTGATTGACTGGTGGACCTATCAATTGCCCGATGGGCCCAGCCTGACCATTGGTGTGGTCATGCCCCAGAGCCGCTTTGCGGCCCCCAGCGAGGGTGTGCTGGGCAATGTGCTGCTGGTGGCCTTGATGCTCATGGCCGGAGGCATGCTGGCCGCATGGGCACTCAGCGAGCGCCTGGCGCGGCCGCTGGTGAGCCTGAGCCAATGGGCCGATCGCCTGGGACAGGGGGACTGGTCCAACCCCCACAACACCGGCAGCGCCATTGCGGAGGTGCAGACTTTGTCGCACGCGCTCGGCCACATGGCGGGGCAGATCCGCGATCACACCGATGAGTTGACGCGGCAGGTGGCCGAGCGTACGGCCGAGCTGGAGCAAGCCAATCAGGTGCTGTCCCAGTTGTCGCACACCGATGGTCTGACTGGCGTGGCCAACCGGCGTCGCTTTGATGTGATGCTGGCGCAGGAGTGGGCGCGGGCCATGCGCTCAGGGCAGTCGCTGGGGTTGATCATGCTGGATGTTGACCACTTCAAGCTGTTCAATGACCGCTATGGCCACTTGGCGGGAGACGATTGCCTGCGTGGCATTGCACGTGTGCTCACCGAGCAGTGTCGTCGCGCAGGAGATCAGCCTGCGCGTTACGGTGGTGAAGAGTTTGTCATCCTGGTGGCCGAAGACGATGCATCCGGGGCGCTGAACCTGGCAGAGCGTGTGCGCCATGCCATCGAGGCGCTGGCCATCCCCCACCTGGACAGTGCCCACCATGTGGTGACGGTGAGTCTGGGGGTCGCGGTGGTGCAGCCGGCGTTGGGCGAGGCAGCGCAGACGCTCATCAGCCGTGCCGACGCGGCGCTGTACAGGGCCAAGCATGGCGGACGCAACCAGACCAACTTGGCGGACGCCGACGTCCACGCCGGAACCGAAGCCTGAGCGGTGTGGTGTCGCATCAGGCGACGGCGGCTCGTGTCAGGCGGCGTGTTTTGCCAGCAATTGCGCGACCACGGCGATGGCAATCACGGCTGGCTCCTTGCCCTGGATGTCGGGTAGACCGATGGGGCAGGTCAACCGGTCCAGTTTGTCGGGCTCGATGCCCTGTTCGGCCAGTCGGTGCAGAAAGCGCGCCCGCTTGGTCTGGGAGCCGATGAGGCCCGCGAAGCGAAAGTCGCCGCGGCGCAGCACGGCGTCGATGATTTTCAGATCCAGATCATGGCGGTGCGTCAGCACCAGATGACAGGCGTCCGCCGGAGCGTCGGACACCTCGCGCTCGGCGGCCTCGGTGGGCAGCCAGGTGATGTGCTCCGGCAGGGCGGCCAGCATCGTCGGGTCGGGCAGGCCGGCTTGGGCATCCCATTCCGGCAGGTCATCGGCGCGCTCGTCGATCCAGCGCACGCTGCAATCCAGATCGCTCAGCAGCTTGACGATGGCCTGACCCACATGACCGGCGCCATGCAACTCGACATGAAAGCGGGGCGGCGGCACCTGCCACGCGGCCAGCGTGGCCGCGCTCAAGACCTCAAAGCGCAGGGCGACGACGCCACCGCAGCATTGGCCCAGAGCGGGGCCCAGGGGGAAAGTGTGTGTCCAACCCTCGGTGGGCATGCCCTCACGCAGCGCCTGACGCGCCAGGTCGATCGCGCGCCACTCCAGATGGCCGCCACCCACGGTGCCCCGCACCTGATCAAGCGCCACCAGCATGCGGGCGTCCTGGTCTCGTGGAGTCGATCCACGGATGGCGTCCACGCTGACGATGCAGGCGGCACGGCCTTGCGCGAGCCAGCGGCTGGCGCTGGCGTGCAGGCTGCGAGGCGTCAGCCGATCGCTGGGCTGGGGTGTGCCCTGGGGCAAGCTGTGTGCGGTCCCGCTCATGCCGACAGCAACTTGCCGGTGCCCGTGGCAACCTGACGCTGCACTGCCTGGATGGCGTCCAGGATGGCCTCGGGTGTCGCCGGCGCCCGCAGCGGTGGGTCGATGCGGTGCTCGCCCACGCTGGAGATGGCATCGCGCAGCGCAAAGAACACCGAAAACGGCAACAGCAGCGGCGGCTCACCGACCGCCTTGGAGCGGTAGATGCTGTCCTGCACATTGCGGTTGTCAAACAGCTTCACGCGGAAGTCCACCGGGCAGTCATTGGCCGTGGGGATCTTGTAGGTGGAGGGCGCGTGGGTCATCAGCTTGCCCGACTCCGGGTGCCACCACAGCTCCTCGCTGGTGAGCCAGCCCATGCCTTGCACGAACGCGCCTTCGATCTGGCCGATGTCCAATGCCGGGTTGATGGACTGCCCCACGTCGTGCAGCACATCGGCGCGCAGCACGCGCGATTCCCCTGTGAGCGTGTCCAGCAGCACCTCGCTCACGGCCGCCCCGTAGGCGAAGTAGTAGAAGGGGTTGCCTTGCATGGTCTGGCGGTCCCAGCTCAGTCCGGGCGTGGCGTAAAAGCCGTCGGACCAGAGCTGGATGCGGTTCAGGTAGGCGTCGTTGACCACCTCCTCGAAGCTCAGCGTGTGGCCGCCAGCCAGCACCTGGTCATCGGCAAAGCGCACCTTGCTGGGGGACACACCCAGGCGCTCGGCTGTGCGTTGCGTCAGTCGGTCCACGATCTGTTGGGCGGCGTTGGCCGCAGCCTTGCCGTTCAGGTCCGAGCCGGTGGAGGCGGCCGTGGCCGAGGTGTTGGCCACCTTGCTGGTGTCGGTGGCCGTCACGCGCACGCGGTGGGCGCTCACGCCCAGGGTGTGGGCGACCATCTGCGCCACCTTGGTGTTGAGGCCCTGGCCCATTTCGGTTCCGCCGTGGTTCACCAGGATGCTGCCGTCGTTGTAGACGTGCACCAGCGCGCCGGCCTGGTTCAGGTGCACCACGTTGAACGAGATGCCGAACTTCAGCGGGGTGAGCGCCAGGCCCTTTTTCAGGATGGGGCTGCTCGCGTTGAACGCGGCCACGGCCTCGCGGCGGGCGTGGTAATCGCTGCTGGCCACCATCTCATCGATGAGGGGGCGCAGCACGTTGTCGACCACCTTCTGGCCGTAAGGTGTGGTGTCGCGCTCGCCGATGCCGTACAGATTGGCCAGGCGCACATCCAGCGGGTCGCGCCCCACCTTGCGCGCCAGCGAGTCCATGATCAGCTCGATGGCCAGGGCGCCCTGTGGCCCGCCAAAGCCCCGAAAGGCCGTGTTGCTTTGCGTGTTCGTGCGGGCACAAAAGCCCTGGGCGTCCACGGCGGGCAACCAGTAGGCATTGTCGAAGTGGCACAAGGCGCGGGTCATCACCGGTGCCGACAGGTCGGCCGAGAACCCTGCGCGTGACACCATCTCGATGCGGGCACCCAGGATGCGGCCCGCGTCGTCATGTGCCACGTCGAAATCATGGACGAAGCAGTGACGCCGCCCGGTGATCAGGATGTCGTCATCGCGGTCGGGGCGCAGCTTGACCGGGCGTTGCAGCGTGTGGGCGGCCAGGGCAGCCACGCAGGCAAACACGGCTGACTGCGACTCCTTGCCGCCAAAGCCGCCGCCCATGCGGCGCGATGCCACCTGCACATGGTGGGCGTGCAGCTTCAGCGCGTGCGCAATCGCATGCTGCATCTCGCTGGGATGCTGGGTGGAGCTGTGCACCAGCAGGCCGCGGTCTTCAAGCGGAATAGCGTAGGCGATCTGGCCTTCGAGGTAGAAGTGCTCTTGTCCGCCTAGGTGGAAGCGCCCCTGCAGGCGCTCGGGGGCGTGCGCGAAGGCAGCGTCCACATCGCCACGGCGCAGGCGCATGGGCGGCACCACATACTGGCCTGCCGCATGAGCCTCTTCCGGCGTCAGCATGGCCGGCAGGGGCTCGATCTGGACAAAGTCTTTCGTGCGTGCCGCCGCACGGCGCGCCAATTCGCGCTGGGTGGACAGCACCACCAGCAGCGGCTGCCCCAGGTAATGCACTTCGCCAGCGGCGAGAATCGGGTCGTCGTGGACTAGGGCGCCGCAGTCATTGAGGCCCGGGATGTCGGCGGCCGTCAGCACGGCCACCACGCCGGGCAGGGCTTTCAGGCCGGCCACGTCGATGTGCTTCAGGCGGCCATGCGCCACAGGCGACAGGCCCAGGGCCGCATGCAGCGTGCCAGCCAGCTCCGGCAGGTCGTCAATGTAGGGCGCGCGCCCGGCCACGTGCAGGTGGGCCGATTCGTGGGGCAGGGGTTGGCCCGCCACCCGGTCGGGGCTCACAGAGTTCGGTGTCATCAAAAGCCCTCCTTGTCACACAGGCGCCGGCCAGATCTGGGTCTGGGTCGATGGCAGGGGCGCATCGGGACGGGTCTCCATCCAGAAACGCTTCAACAAATTCGCGGCCACGGTGTGGCGGTAGTCGTGGGTGGCGCGCAGGTCGGTCATCGGTGCAAAGTCCTGCGCCAAGGCGGCCTGGGCCGCTTGCAGCGTGGCCTCGCTCCACGGCTGGCCGATCAGGGCCGCTTCGGTGAGCGCCGCGCGGCGGGCCGTGGCCGCCATGCCACCCCAGCCCAGCCGGGCCTCTTTGACGCGGCCACCTTCCAGGCGGATCATCAGCCCCGCGCACAGGGCCGAGATGTCACTGTCACGCCGCTTGGACACCTTGTAGGCGCGCAGCACCTCACCTTGCGCCACGCGCGGCAGCGGTACGCGCAAGGCCTGCACGAATTCGCCCGGCTGCAGCGCGTTGTGCATGTAGCCCAGGTAAAACTCGCTCAAAGGCAGCTCGCGGGTCTGTTCGCCCTGGCGCAACACCAGCGTGGCACCCAGGGCCAGCAAAATGGGGGCGCCATCGCCAATGGGCGAGCCGTTGGCCACATTGCCGCCCAGCGTGCCGGCATGTCGCACCGGCGGCGAGGCAAAGCGCAGCCAGATTTCGCGCAGCGCGGGCACATGGCGGCTCAAGGTGGACCAGGCGTCCTCCAGCGACACACCCGCGCCGATCTCCAGCCCTTCAGGCTGTGCGGGGTCGGCGCCCCAGGGCTGAATCTGCTGCAACTCGCGCACACGCCCCACATACAGGATGTCACCCAGCGACTTGAACTGCTTGTTCACCCACAAGGCGACGTCGGTGCCGCCCGCCAGCACACGGGCTTGAGGCAGGGCCGCACGCAGCCGGGCCAACTCGGCCAGCGTGGTGGGGGCAAAGAAACGGGTGGTCTGGCCGGGCGCGGCGGGGTCCGGACCTTCATAGACCAGGTCAGGTTGATCCGCCAGCGTCTGCAGCGCACTCAGCCAGCCTGATGGGTCGAAATCCACCCGGGGCGCCTGGAACATCTGCTCTCCCGCATCCAGAATCGGCCGGTACCCCGTGCAGCGGCACAGGTTGCCCGCCAGCGCATCGGCCAGGTCCGCGCGCGGCGGTGCCTGCTCATGGTGTTCGTACAGGTTCCACAGCGACATCACGAAGCCCGGCGTGCAGAAGCCGCACTGTGAGCCGTGGCAATCCACCAGGGCCTTCTGACACGGGTGCAAGGGCGCATTCGCGCGAGGTTGCAGGTCCTCCACCGTCAGCAAGGCCTGCCCGTCCAGTGTGGGCAGGAACTGGATGCACGCGTTCACCGTGCGCTGTTGCCAGGCGCCCGTGGCCGCATCGCGCTCCCCCAGCACCACGGTGCAGGCCCCACAGTCCCCTTCGGCGCAGCCTTCCTTGGTGCCGGTACAGTGAGCGGCTTCACGCAACCATTGCAGCACCGTGGTGGTGGCTGGCACGCCACTGACCTCCTGCACTGCACCTCGGTGAACGAAGCGAATGGGACGGGAGGGCCGGGGCTCGGCAGGTGCGCTCATCAACAGGTCTCCTTCTTGTGCAAACTCATTATGACGAGGATGAGATGCAAGCGGCGTGCCCGGCTTGGTCACCATTCTTTGACGCCCTTGCGGCAAAGCTGGCCCGATCGCTGCTTGTGCATGCTCTACCATCCCAGATGGTCACCGGTTCGATGATCTTTTGTCTTCCTTTATGAACGCCCCTGATCCTGTGTCGATGACAAGTGAAGCCTGCGCCACGGACGTGTCGATGCGCCGCGTGCTGCGCGCCGACCTGCTCGACTTCACCGCCGACCCGGGCTTTGCCCTGCCGAGCGCGGCCCCCGGGGTGCGCTGGCGCCCGGATCACCTCGTCCTCATCGAAGACGGCCGCATCCACGCCGTGCAACCGGCCGCCCAGGCTTTGCCCCCAGGCTGGCAGCATGTCACCCAGGAAGACCATGGGGGTCGCCTGCTGATGCCCGGCTTCATCGACACCCATGTGCACTGCCCGCAACTGGACGTGATTGCCAGCTTTGGCACCGCCTTGCTGGACTGGCTCAACACCTACACCTTCCCGGCTGAAAAGCGCTATGCCGACCCCGAGGTGTCTCGCGTGGGCGCGCAGCGTTTCCTGTCGGCCCTGTGGGCGCACGGCACCACCAGCGCGGTCGTGTTCCCCACCGTGCACAAAGTCAGTGCGCAGGCCCTGTTCGAGGCGGCCGATGCACAAGGCATGCGCCTGATCACCGGCAAGGTGCTGATGGACCGCCACGCCCCCGACGGCCTGCGCGACGACGTGGCCCAGGCCGAGCGCGACTGCATCGACCTGATCGACCGCTGGCATGGGCAGGGCCGCCAGGCCTTTGCCGTCACCGTGCGCTTTGCGCCCACCAGCACGCCCGCGCAACTGGCCATGGCCGGCCTGTTGTGCCAGACCTATCCCGGCACCTACATGCAAACGCACGTGGCCGAGAACCAGGACGAGATCCGCTGGGTGGCCGAACTGTTCCCCGACGCTCGCAGCTATCTGGACGTGTACGACCGCGAGGGCCTGCTCGGCCCGCGCGCCGTGCTCGCCCACGGCATCTGGCTGGACGCCAACGACCGCGCCGTGCTGCGCGAGCGCGGCGCCCAGATCGCTCACTGTCCCTCGTCCAACCTGTTTCTGGGCAGCGGCCTGTTCGACTGGGCCCAGGCGCAGCGCGAAGGCGTGGCCGTCAGCCTGGCCAGCGACGTGGGCGGGGGCACCAGCCTGTCCATGCTGCGCAACATGCAGGACGCCTACAAGATCCAGGCGATGCTGGGCAACCGCCTCACGGCCTGGAAGGCGCTGCACGCCGCCACCCTGGGCGCCGCGCAGGCCCTGGGCCTGGCGCACGAGATCGGCCAGATCGAGCCCGGCCACATGGCCGACCTGACCCTGTGGGACTGGGCCCACGGCCCCGTGGCCGCGCACCGCGACCGCTTGGCACGCGAATCGCATGCGCCTTGGCTGGCCGCCTTGCACGAACGCGCCTTTGTCTGGATGACCCTGGGAGATGAACGCAACCTCGTGGAAACCCTGATTCGGGGCCAAACGGTGTTCCAATCTCCGCTTTCGTCTGGCTTTGGCCCCTTGACGGGCCCCTTCCTCTCTGACCCCGAACCCGCATGAGCTACCGACTTGAACTGAGGGGCATCACCAAGCAGTATCCCGGCGTGCGCGCCAACGATGCGGTGAGCCTGAAAGTGCGTCCCGGCGAGATCCACGCCGTGCTGGGCGAAAACGGCGCGGGGAAGTCCACGCTGATGAAGATCATCTTCGGCGCGGTCAAGCCCGACGAAGGCGAGATCCTCTTCAACGGCCGCGAGGTGCACATCAAGTCGCCGCAAGAAGCGCGCGCCCTGGGCATCAGCATGGTGTTCCAGCATTTCTCGCTGTTCGACACCCTCTCGGTGGCCGAAAACGTCTGGCTGGGGCTGGACAAGTCCATGAGCCTGGCTGAAGTCACCGCGCGCATCCGCGAAGTGGCCGGCGAATATGGGCTGGACATCGACCCCACCCGCACGGTGCACGACCTCAGCGTGGGCGAGCGCCAGCGCGTCGAAATCGTGCGCGCCCTGATGACCAACCCCGAGCTGCTGATCCTGGACGAGCCCACCTCCGTGCTCACGCCCCAGGCCGTCACCCGCCTGTTCGTGACCCTGCGCCACCTGGCCGAGAAGGGCTGCGCCATCCTCTACATCAGCCACAAGCTCGATGAGATCCGTGCTCTGTGCCACCACTGCACCGTGATGCGCGGTGGCAAGGTCACCGGCGAGGTCGACCCGACGAAAGAGAGCAACGCCAGCCTCTCGCGCCTGATGATCGGTGCCGAGCCGCCTGAGCTGCAGCGTGCCGCGCCCGTGCTGGGCGAGGTGGCCTTGTCGGTGCGTCAGCTCAGCGTGCCGCGCAACGACCCGTTCGGCGTGGACCTGAAGGCGCTGGCCTTCGAGCTGCGCGCGGGTGAAATCCTCGGCATTGCCGGCGTGTCGGGCAACGGGCAGCAGGCCTTGATGGCCGCGCTCAGTGGCGAAGACCTGCGGGCTCAGCCGCGCAGTATCTTTCTGTTTGGCAAGGACATCAGCCGGATGTCGCCGCGGCACCGTCGCCACCTGGGGCTCAACAGCGTGCCCGAAGAGCGCCTGGGCCGGGGCGCCGTGCCCACCATGTCGCTGGCCCAAAACACCTTGCTGACCCGCACCGATGCCATCGGCCCCGGAGGCTGGCTGCGCATGAACGGCGTGGTCGGCATGGCGTCGGAACTGATCGAGCGCTTCAAGGTCAAGGCCGCCGGGCCTCATGCGCCGGCCCGCAGCCTGTCGGGCGGCAACCTGCAAAAGTTCATCATGGGCCGCGAAATCGAAGCCGAGCCCAAAGTGCTGCTGGTCTCACAGCCCACCTGGGGGGTGGACGTGGGCGCCGCCGCCCAGATCCGGGGTGAGTTGTTGAAGCTGCGCGATGCCGGCTGCGCCGTGCTGGTCGTCAGCGAGGAGTTGGACGAATTGTTTGAAGTCTGTGACCGCCTGATGGTGATGGCGCAAGGCCGTCTGTCGCCCAGCCTGCCGGTGGCCGAAGCCACCATCGAACAGATCGGCGCCTGGATGAGCGGCCTGTGGGACGCGCCTGCAGCCGCGGCAGAGGAGGGCGCCCATGTTCAAGCTTGAGCCCCGCCCCGTCCCCTCCAAGGCGCTGACCTTTGCCTCACCGCTCATCGCGCTGCTGATCACCGTCCTCATTGGTGTCGGGCTGTTCTTGGCCCTGGACAAGGACCCGATGGCTGGCCTGCGCATGTTCTTCGTCGAACCGCTCAAAAGCCCCTATGCCTTGTCCGAGCTCAGCCTCAAGGCCACGCCCCTGATCCTGATCGGCCTGGGCCTGGCCGCGTGTTTCCGCGCCAACCTGTGGAACATCGGTGCCGAGGGCCAGTTCGTCATGGGCGCCATCTTCGCGGGCGGCGTCGCCATGCAGGCCACGCCGGACACCGGTCGCTGGATCGTCGTGGCCGTGCTGGCGGCCGGCATGCTGGGCGGCATGGTCTGGGCCGGCATCGTGGCCGCCTTGCGCGACCGCTTCCACGCCAACGAAATCCTCGTCAGCCTGATGCTGGTCTATGTGGCCGAGATGCTGCTGAGCTACCTCGTCTACGGCCCCTGGAAAGACCCGGCGGGCTACAACTTCCCGCAGACCATCACCTTCTTGGAGGCCACGCGCGTGCCCAAGCTGATGACGGGTCTGCGCATGAACATCGGCCTCATCCTGGCCCTGGTGGCGGTGGTGGGTTTCGCCATCTTCCTGTTCCGCACCTACGCGGGTTTTCAGCTGCAGGTGGGCGGTCTGGCGCCGCAGGCGGCACGCTACGCTGGCTTCTCGTCGCGCAAGGCGCTGTGGACGGCGCTGCTGCTGTCGGGCGGCATGGCCGGGCTGGCGGGTGCGCTGGACGTGGCCGGCCCGCAAGGCCAGCTCACACCGTATGTGCCGCTGGGCTACGGCTTCGCCGCCATCATCGTCGCGTTTGTGGGGCGCTTGCATCCGGTCGGCATCGTCTTCTCGGCCATCCTGATGAGCATGTTCTTCATCGGCGGCGAGCTGGCGCAATCGCGCCTGGGCCTGCCCAAGGCCATGACGGGCGTCTTCCAGGGCCTGCTGCTGTTCACGCTGCTGGCGTGCGACACCTTCATCCACCAACGTCTGCGCTGGGCGAACGCCAAATGAACGAAGTCACCTCCTTCATCACTGCCGATTCGCTGGCGCTGCTGATTGCCGCCACCCTCAACGCTGGCACCGTGGTGGCCCTGGCCGCCCTGGGCCTCTTGCTCAACGAGCGCGCTGGCGTGCTCAACCTGGGCGCCGAGGGCATGATGCTCGTGGCCGCCATTGCTGGTTTTGCCACCGGCGTCGCCACCGGCAACGACTGGCTGGCCTTTGGCGCGGGGGCGCTGGCCGGGGCCGTCATGGCCGGCATGTTCGGGCTGCTGGTCATCTGGCTCAACACCAACCAGTACGCCACGGGCCTGGCCCTCAGCCTGTTCGGATCGGGCCTGAGCGCGTTTGTGGGCATCCGCTACACGCAAGAGCGCCTGCCCGAGCGCCCGCATTTCGACATTCCCTGGTTGTCGGACCTGCCTTTCGTGGGCACGGCCTTGTTCAAGCACCACCCGCTGGTCTACATCGCGGTGCTGCTGGCGCTGGGCATGACCTGGTTCCTGATGCGTTCACGCCCCGGCTTGGTGCTGCGCGCGCTGGGCGAATCTCCCGAATCGGCGCATGCCCTGGGCTATGCGGTGCGTCCCATCCGCTTGCTGGCCGTGATGGGCGGCGGCGCGCTGTGCGGCCTGGCCGGGGCCTACATCTCGCTGGCCTACACGCCGATGTGGGTCGAAGGCATGGTGGCCGGCAAGGGCTGGATTGCGCTGGCGCTGACCACCTTCGCCACCTGGCGCCCCGGGCGCGTGCTGCTGGGCGCCTACCTGTTTGGCGGGGTGACCATGCTGCAGTTCCAGATGCAGGGCCAGGGCGTGGCCATCCCCAGCCAGTTCCTGACGATGCTGCCGTATGTCGCCACCATCGTTGTGCTGGTGCTGATCTCGCGCAACCCGACGTGGATCCGACTGAACATGCCCGCCTCGCTGGGCAAGCCCTTCCATCCCGGGCATTAAAACGGCATCATCACCCGGCATGATCATTGCTGTATACAAAACTGTCATTGGTCTGGGTCGTTGTCCGACCCGCTTTCACACCTGGAGATGAGATGACTACACCTTTGTCCAAGCGTTCTCTGTTGAAGATGGGCGGCTGGGCCGCCCTGGCCGCCACCGCCGCGCTGGTCGGTTGCAGCAAGACCGAGCCGGAAAGCACGGCCGCTGCCACGTCTGAGGCGGCGCCTGCTGCCACAGCCCCCGAGCCCCTGAACATCGCCTTCGCCTACGTTGGCCCGGTGGGCGATGCCGGCTGGACCTACGCCCACAACGAAGGCCGTCTGGCCGTCGAGAAGGAGTTTGGCGACAAGGTCAAGACCAGCATCGTCGAGAAGGTGCCCGAGGGCCCCGAGGCCGAGCGCGTGATCCGTGACCTGGTGGGGCAGGGCGCCAAGTTGGTGTTCGGCACCACCTTCGGCTACATGGAGCCCATGCTCAAGGTCGCCGCCGACCACCCGGACGTCAAGTTCGAGCACGCCACCGGCTACAAGACCGCCGCCAACATGCGCACCTACGACGCCCGCACCTACGAGGGCGCCTACATGGCCGGCGTGATCGCCGGCTCGATGACCAAGACCAACACCCTCGGTGTGGTCGGTTCCATCCCCATCCCCGAGGTGATCCGCAACATCAACTCCTTCACCCTGGGCGCCCAGAGCGTCAACCCCAAGATCAAGACCAAGGTCGTGTGGGTCAACGCCTGGTTCGATCCTCCCAAGGAAACCGAAGGCGCGCAAAGCCTGTTGAACCAGGGCGCCGACGTGCTGTTCCAGAACACCGACTCCGCTGCCGTGCTGCAAACGGCCGAGAAGGCTGGCAAGTACGCCTTCGGTTGGGACTCCAACATGAGCCACTTCGGTCCCAAGGCCCACCTGGCCTCGGCCGTCATCAACTGGGGTCCGTACTACATCAAGGCCACCAAGGACGCCCTGGAGGGCACTTGGTCGACCGGTGGCGTGTGGTGGGGCGTGAAGGAAGGCGCCATTGACCTGGTGGCGATGTCTGACGCTGTGCCTGCCGAGGTCAAGACCAAGGTCGAGACCATCAAGGCTGGCCTGAAGGACGGCAGCTTCTCCATCTGGAAGGGCCCGATCGTGGGCACAGACGGCAAGGAAGTGCTGGCCGCTGGCGCCGTGGCCGACGACAAGTTCCTCGGCGGCGTCAACTTCTACGTCAAGGGCGTCGAGGGCTCCGTCCCCTCCAGCAAGTGAGACCCCAGTGGCCGTGTTGAACACGGCCACATCTCAAGCTATAACAGGCTGTCCCGCGTGGACGGCCTGTTGTCCTTCCAGTCGACCGTTCTCGCTCGACCTTTCCTACGATTCTTTTGCCGCGACAGCGCGATACCCTCATGAGCCAGCCCGCCTTCACCATCTCCCAGGACCAGTTGCCCGCCTTGGTGCAGGCCATGCCCAAGGCCGAGCTGCACATGCACATCGAAGGCTCGCTGGAGCCTGAGCTGATCTTCGCCCTGGCGCAGCGCAACGGCGTCACGCTGAGCTACCCCAGTGTCGAGGCCCTGCGCGCAGCCTACGCCTTCACCGACCTGCAAAGCTTCCTCGACATCTACTACGCTGGAGCGTCGGTCTTGCTGACAGAGCAAGACTTCCACGACATGGCCTGGGCCTACTTCCTCAAGGCCAAGGCCGACAACGTCGTGCACAGCGAACTGTTTTTTGACCCCCAGACCCACACCGACCGGGGGGTGCCCTTCGAGGTGGTCATCCAGGGCCTGCACAGCGCCTGCGAGCGCGCCCGCACCGAGTTGGGCATCAGCGCGGCCCTCATCATGTGCTTCCTGCGCCACCTCAGCGAAGAAGCCGCGCTGGAGACGCTGGCGCAATCGCTGCCGTATCGCCACCTGTTCATCGGCGTCGGCCTGGACTCCAGCGAACGCGGCCACCCGCCCGAAAAATTCGCCCGCGTCTTCGCGCGCTGCAAGGAGCTGGGCCTGCACCTGGTCGCCCACGCCGGTGAAGAAGGCCCGCCCGAATACATCATCAACGCACTGGACGTGCTGCATGTGGAGCGCATCGACCACGGCGTGCGCTGCGTTGAAGAGCCGGAACTGGTCAAGCGCCTGGCCCGCCAGGGCACGGCCCTCACGGTCTGCCCGCTCTCCAACATCAAGCTGTGCGTCTTCAAGACCATGAAGGAGCACAACCTCAAGACCCTGCTGCAGTACGGTCTGAAAGTCACCATCAACTCCGATGACCCGGCGTACTTTGGTGGCTACATGAACCAGAACTTCCTGGCCACCTTCGCTGGCCTGGATCTGGATGCCAACGACGCCTACACCCTGGCGCGCAACAGCTTCGAGGCCAGCTTTGTCAGCGACACCGTCAAAGCCGGCTGGATCGCCCAGCTCGACCAGACCTTCGCCCGCTTCGCCTTACAGGGGTGAGGCAGGCTTGCTTCAGGCCTGATCGTCCACAGACACGGGCCTGCGCACCGGCGTGCGCGCGTCCGCATTGCGGTCGGGGATGAACTGCAGCGACGACAGCGCGGCCAGCAACAGGGCAGGGGGCACCGTGGCGATGTAGCCCAGATGCTTGAAGCCCAGCGCACCCAGCAGGCCACCTAAGAAGAACATCAACACCAGGCTCAGGTGCAGCCGCAGGCGCCGCAGGTTCGCCCGCACGGCCGGGTGTTCAGGGCTGTCGGGCGTGCGGTTCCAGTACAGCAGGCGCCCCAGCTCGATGCCGATGTCCGTCACCATGCCGGTCACGTGCGTGGTGCGGATCACCGAGTTCGACACCTTGGTGATCATCGCGTTCTGCAAGCCCATGATGAAGCACAGCAGCACCACGGTCATGATCAGCGACGAGCCGATGACACGGTGGTAAGCGCCCAGCACCCCGAAGGCCAGCATCAGGATCGCCACCAGCAAGAGCGGCGCTGAAAACTCATGCCGCGAGCGGCGCCGACGCGCCCAGTTGATCATGATGGCCGAGGTGGCCGCGCCTGCCAGAAACGACAGCACCGAGATCAGCGCCCCCTTGACCAGATCCATCTGGCCCAAGGCCAGGTGGTCGGCCATCTCGGACACCAGGCCCGTCATGTGCGAGGTGTACTGGCTGACCGCCAGAAAGCCCCCCGCATTGATAGCGCCGGCATTGAAGGCCAGGAACAGACCCAGGTGGACGTCGGTGCGCAGGGTTCGTTCCGGCGCGGTCAGGGTCCGCAGGTACGCAACGGGCATGGCTTGAGCAAACTTCCGCTAAAGCTGACATCATCGCTCAATTGCGCGCGCTCTCGAGTACAAACCGACATGGCTGATCCGTTTTTGCACACCATTCCCGCTTGGCGCTGGGCCCTGATTCAGACACGCCGTGACCTGCGTGCCACCAGCATGCGGGTCTTGCTGGTGGCGGTGACCTTGGCCGTGGCCGCCCTGACTGCCGTGGCCTTCTTCGCCGACCGCATTGAGCGCGGCCTCAGCCGCGATGCGGCTCAATTGCTGGGCGGCGACGTGGTGGTGGTGGGCGACCAGCCCCTGTCCGCCGACTTTGCGCGTCGCGCCCAGGCCGAACGGTTGCGCACCGCGCGCACCGCCAGTTTCCCCAGCATGGCGCGTGCCCCCGACGAACAGGGGGGCGAGGCCCGGCTGAGCAGCCTCAAGGCCGTCAGCGAGACCTATCCCTTGCGTGGCCAGTTGACCCTGGGTGATGTGGCCACCGATGGCACGGTGCAGCCCCGTGGCCTTGCACCTGCAGGCGGCCCTCGTGCAGGCGAAGTCTGGGTGGATCCCGGCCTGCTGCCCGCCCTGAACCTGAAGATGGGCGATGCCATCTGGCTAGGCGAAGCGTCCTTCCGGATCAGTGCCGTCATCGTCAACGAGCCGGATCGGGGATCGGGTTTCAGCTCCTTCTCGCCCCGCGTGATGATCCGCGATTCGGACCTGCCCGCCACCGAACTCATCCAGCCCGCCAGCCGTGTCACCTACCGCCTGCTGGTGGCCGGTCCCGCCCGCCGGGGCGATGTGGGCGCACCGGCTCAGCTCAAGGGGGCTGTCCCCGGCGATGCCGCGGCGCAGGCGGCCCTGCGGCGTTTCGTGCGCGACAGCGAACCGGCCGTCGAGAAGCTGCGCGGCGTGCGCGTCGAAACCTTGGACCAGGGCCGACCGGAAATGCGCGCCACGCTCGATCGCGCCGCCTTGTTCTTGCGCCTGGTGGCCTTGCTGGCCGCCTTGCTCTCGGCCGTGGCCGTGGCCGTCGTGTCGCGTGACTTTGCCCAACGCCGCCTCGATGACTGCGCCCTGATGCGTGTGCTGGGCGTGTCGCAATCGGCCATGACATGGTCGTATGCCTTGCAGTTCCTGCTCGTGGGGGTGATGGCCAGCGCGCTGGGCTTGCTGCTGGGCTGGGGCTTCCACCACGTCTTCGTCCACATCCTGTCCGATCTGGTCAATGTGAGCCTGCCGGCAGCCGGCTGGCAACCCGTCTTGCTGGGCGTGGGCACGGGCGTGCTGCTCACCCTCGGCTTTGGCCTGCCTCCCGTGCTGCAACTGGCCCGGGTGCCGCCTCTGCGTGTGCTGCGGCGTGACCTGGGGCAGGTGAGGGTGCTGTCCCTGGGCATGGCCGTGCTGGGCATCGGTGCCCTGTTCGGGCTGCTGATGGTGGTGGCGCAAGACCTGACGCTGGGGGCCATCGCCCTGGGCGGCTTCGTGCTGGCCATGCTGGTGTTTGCCGTCTTTGCAGCGCTGGCCGTCTGGGTGCTGCAGCGCGTCGCGCAAGCCTTTGCGGGTCGTCTGCCTCCCTGGCTCACCCTGGCCACCCGCCAGCTCACGGCGCAGCCCGGGCACACCATCGTTCAGGTCTGCGCCCTGGGCGTGGGCTTGCTCGCGCTCATGCTGCTCATCCTCATCCGCACCGATCTGGTGGCCAGTTGGCGTGCCGCAACCCCACCCGACGCCCCCAACCGCTTCGTCATCAACATCCAGCCCGATCAGGTGGACGAATTTCAGGCCACGCTCAAGCAAGCTGGCGTCAATCACTACGACTGGTACCCCATGGTGCGGGCGCGCCTGCTCAGCATCAACGGCCAGCCCGTGCGGGCGCAGGACTACGTCGACGAGCGCGCCCAGCGCCTCGTCGAGCGCGAGTTCAACCTCAGCTACGCCGCTCAGGCACCGGCGCACAACCCCGTCGTGGCCGGCCGCTACCAGAGCGAGGAGCCCGATGCCTTCAGTGTCGAGGCTGGCCTGGCCGAGACCCTGGGGCTCAAGATGGGCGACCGCATGCGCTTTGACATGGCCGGCGTGCAGCACGAAGGGCGCGTCACCAGCCTCCGCAAGGTCGACTGGGCTTCCATGCGCGTCAACTTCTTCGTGATGGCCCCGTCCAAGGCCATGCCCGACTGGCCCTCCACCTACATCACTGCCTTTCGCATGCCCGAGCAATCACAGCTCGACCGCACTCTGATCCAGCGCTTTCCCAACCTCACCGTGGTGGACGTCTCGGCCACGCTCAACCAGATTCAGCGCGTGCTCGCCCAGGTCATCACGGCGGTCGAGTTCCTGTTCATCTTCACGCTGGTGGCGGGCCTGATCGTGCTGATGGCGGGTCTGATGACCTCGCGGGAGCGTCGCGCCCGCGAATGGGCCATCTTGCGGTCCCTGGGGGCCACCCAAGACCTGCTGGCGCGCGTGCAGCGCATCGAGCTGCTGGGCGTGGGGGCCTTGGCCGGTGCCTTGTCGGCCGCCGCCGCCCTGGCCATTGGGGCTGTGCTGGCCGCCAAGGTGTTCGACTTCGCCTGGCAGGCACCCCTGTGGTGGCCCCTGCTGGGGGCGGTCTCCGGGGCCTTGCTGGCCTGGTTCGCGGGCTGGTGGAGCCTGCGCGGCGTGGTGCAGCGCCCCGTGGCGCTCACCTTGCGGCAAGCCGAATGACACAATGGGGCAGGGCAGGGGCGAGGTCCCCTGGCCCCAACCTGCCGCCCGCCGCCGTGCGGGCATGAAAAAGCCGGCACGCAGCCGGCTCATTCCTCAGGCAAGAACCTCCGAGATCAGTCCGGGCTCAGGCTGTTGATCAGGCCCATCTCCGCGCTGCCCATCAGCGACTCGATGTCCATCAAGATCAGCAGGCGGTCGCTCACATTGGCGATGCCCGTGATGTAGGTCGTGTCCACGATCGAGCTGCTCATCTCGGGGGCAGGCTGGATCATCTGCTCGCTCAACTGCATCACATCGCTCACCGAATCCACCACGGCGCCCACCACGCGGCCGCGCACATTCAGCACGATCACCACGGTGAAGCTGTTGATCTCGGCCTCGCCATTGGCGTTCAGGCAGTTGAACTTGATGCGCAGGTCCACGATGGGCACGATCACGCCGCGCAGGTTCACCACACCCTTGAGGTAGGACGGGGCATTGGCAATCTTGGTCGGTTGCTCGTACGAGCGGATTTCCTGCACCTTCAGGATGTCGATGCCGTACTCTTCGCTGCCCAGCCGAAAGGTGAGGTACTCGCGGCCCGCAGGCGCGTGTCGGACCTGGCGCGAAGGCAAGTTGCGCAAAGCCAAAGAAGAAGTCTGGGCACCACCTTGCGTGGATGCACCCGTCAGGGTCTGGGGGGCGGTAGCTTGCAGGGTGTCCATGCTCGTCCTCTGTCGATTCATCGGCGCCAGGCAAGGGCGCACTCATTGAAACTTTAATTCCTGCCAGTATCGGCCAGATATCCGGAAAGACAAGTGCAAAACGCACGCTCCACGTCGCGCAGGCAGCCGTTGTCGCTCAGCGTTGCGTAGACCACTCACTCAAGGGCACAGGCCGGCCAAACAGATAACCCTGGTAGGCATGACAAGCCATGGCGGCCAATGCCGCCCTTTGAGCGTCGGTTTCCACCCCTTCCGCGATCACATTCAGCCCCATGCTGTGTCCCAGCGCCACGATCGTGCGCGCAATCGCCGCGTCGTTCGGGTTGGTGCAGATTTCGCGCACAAAGCTCTGGTCGATCTTGAGCTGGTCCAGCGGCAAGCGCTTCAGGTAAGACAGGGACGAGTAGCCCGTCCCGAAGTCATCCAGCGAGAAGCTCACCCCGATGTCCTTGAGCGCGCTCATCTTGGTGATGATGTCATCCACGTTGGACACCAGCATGCTCTCGGTCAGTTCCAGCTTCAGTCGCTCCGGGCGTGCGCCCGTTCGAGTCAGCACCGCCTTCACCTGATCCACGAAATCGGCCTGGTGGAACTGCCGCGCGCTGATGTTGATGGCCAGGGTGAAGTCAACCGTGGCAGGCTCGCGAGCCCAGCCCAACAACACTTGGCAGGCGGTCTCCAGCACCCACAAGCCGATGGGCACGATCAGACCCATCTCTTCGGCCACTGGAATGAACAAGTTGGGCGGCACCATGCCGCGCTGCGGATGTGGCCAACGGATCAGGGCCTCGGCCCCTCTGATGCGGCCGTCGGCGTCGACCTGAGGCTGATAGAAAAGCTGGAACTGAAACTCGTTCACGGCCGTGCGCAGGTCGGCTTCCAGCTGCGTGCGGGCCATCAGCTTGGCCTGCATCTGCGGATCGAAGAAACGGAAGGTGTTGCGCCCGGAGCTCTTGGCCTGGTACATCGCCAAGTCGGCTTGTTTGAGCAAGTCATCGAGGCTGTGCTCATGGTCGATGAACAGCGTCACGCCAATGCTGGGGCTGTTCAAGTAATAGCGCTCGCCCAGGCGGTAGCGCTGCGACAGCACCTGGTGGATCTTCTCCACCACGCCTTCCGCACGCGTGGCCGCCTGTTCGGCGTCGGCGTGCAGACCTTCCAGAATCACGACGAACTCGTCGCCACCCAGGCGCGCAATCGTGTCGCCCTCGCGCAGGGTGCTGACCAAGCGCTCGGCCACCTGTTGGAGCAACTGGTCTCCCACCGCATGCCCAGCCGTGTCGTTGAGGTTCTTGAAATTGTCCAGATCCATGAACAGCAATGCACCGTACTGACCACTGCGCTTGCTGGTGCTCATGGCATGCTGCAGCCGGTCCATCAGCAGCCGTCGGTTGGGCAGCTTGGTCAGTGGATCGTAGAACGCCAAGCGCTCGATCTCCTGCTCGGCGGCCTTGCGTCGGGTGATGTCACGCACCAGGCCCACGAACATCGGCACCCCACCGCGCGTCACCTGCGACACCGCCAGCTCGATCGGGAACAGATTCCCGTTCTGGTGTTGCCCACGCAGTTCACGGCCAATGCCGATGATGCGCGAGTGGCCATTGTCCTCATAGTCGCGCAGATAGCCGTCGTGCGCCTCACGGTGCGGAGACGGCATCAGCATCTTGACGTTCTGCCCTATGACCTCCTGGGCGTCATAGCCAAAAATCTGCTCGGCCGCAGGGTTGAACGACACGATCCCCCCCCGTCGGTCAATGGTGATCAGCCCGTCGACGATGTTGTCCAGCACCGCCTGCGTGTAGTCGGCCTGCTCCTGCAGTGCGATTCTGGCTTGTTGTTGCGCGCTGATGTCGATCTGCGTGCCAAACATCTGGCGGGGGAGTCCCTCATCCGTCCACGTTGTGACCCGGCCGCGCGTGTTCACCCACACCCAATGACCGTCCTTGTGGCGCATGCGGCACTGCGTTTCGTAGTCGCTGCGCTTGCCCGCAAAATGTTGCGCCAGCAAGGCTTCGGCTTCGATCAGGTCATCCGGATGCAGCAAGCTCTTCCAACGATCTACATGGTGAGGTGCCAGCTCGTCCAAGGTGTAGCCAAGCATGGTCGCCCAGCGCTCGTTGAACACCGCCTCACCCGTCTGAACGTTCCACTCCCAGGTGGCAATGCGCGCACCGTCGATCACCGCCGCCAGGCGCTGCTTGCTAAGACTGATGCGCTCGGCGTCGCTCTTTTCCCGGGTGATGTCCGACTCAATGGCGATGAAGCCCTGCAGTTCGCCCAAGGGGTCGCGCAGCGGGTTGCAGCTGATGCGCACCCAGTACGGCTGCCTGCTCTTGCTGTAGTTGATCACGTCCACCGTGAAAGCCTCTCCCCGGCTCAAGGCATCTCGCATCTGGGCGATGGCCTGTGGGCTGGTGTCTTCCCCCTGCAGCAAGTCGCCGGGCCTGCGCCCGATCAGCTCACCCAGCGTATAGCCCGACAGGCGGGTGAAGCCCTCATTGATCCAGTCGATCCGCCCCAGCTTGTCGGTGATCACCACCCCATTGGTCGTCTCGCTGGCCACGCGCGAGAGACGCGCCAGCTCGATCAAGGCACGCTCGTGCGTCTCTTGCACCCGCGCCGCACTCACCAGCTGTCCGATGGTGGTCAGCAGAGGATGCAGGAAATCGACCAAGGCCATGTCATAGCCACCTGGGCGGTTGGCCAGTCCCAGCATCGCCACCATCTGGTCGCCATGATGAATCGGGATCCCCAGAAATGCGTTCAAGGCCGGGTGGCCGGGCGGTAAACCGCCACGGCGTGGGTCCTCAGCGGGGCGGTTGGCGATTACCACCTCGGCGCTCGTCAGCGCCGCGCCAAACAGCGACTCGAGCTTGGTGAACACCATGCCCTCGGGCGCGTGGGCTTCCAGCAAGGCGCGGGTGGGTTCATCCCAGGCGATGTTGGTGATCGCGTGGGTCTTCAGGTAGGGCTGGCCGTCGGCGTTGTGACGCACCTCTCCCACAAAACCATAGGCACTGTGTGTCAGGGCCAGCGTGTCTTCGAGCAGGGTGTCAAACGCCTTTTTGCGATCCGGCTCCTGAATGAAGGTCAGTTGGGCGCGCGCCACAACTTCACCCAGGCGTTGCGCCGACTGCAGCGCCACGCTTTGCTCATGCAGATCGACGTGCCCAATGGCCTGCTCGACACAATCCGCCAGGTCCCGCAGGGACTGGCGTTCGGCGTGGGTCAAGGGCGGACGTGGTTGGTCATCCAGGATGCACAGCGCGCCGATTCTCAGGCCGTCGCCCACCGTCAACGGGGCGCCAGCGTAATAACGAATGTGCGGAAAACCGCTGACCAGCGGACTGTGTTGAAAGCGTGGATCCAGCAGGGCATCCGTCACCTCCATGATGTCGGCCTGCTCGATGGTGTGGACGGTGAAGGACACTTCACGCGCTGCGCCATTGATGTCCGCCGATCCTTGGCGCGACTTCAGCCAAAGACGCTTGTCGTCCACCACCGACACCAGGGCCACTTTGGCGCCAAACATCTGCTTCGCCAGGCGCGTCAGACGATCAAATTTATCCTCAGGCTGCGTGTTGAGCAGACCGGTGGCTTTCAATGCAGCCAGACGCGCAATTTCAGCGCCCGATGACTCAGGTTCTTGCATGGGTTTCCGGATGCTCGGCGGCACAGGGGGTGCGGGCTGCCGCACCCTGAGTTCCAGCCAAACGTCATCGGCCAGGCAGACACACGCTCAACTCACCCTCACGCAACCGCCGTGTTGCGAGGACGCGTAGTGTAACGGTGCGCATGTCGTCCCGTAAGCGCCTCAGGGCTTCGGCCCGCTTTTCGTGCCGCGTCGGCTCTGCGACTGGTTGCTGCCGCCAATGTGGGCTTCCCGATCGCTGCGGCTTTCCGGTGTGCGATGCCCTTGGTTCAGTTGCGTGGCGTCCTGCTCGCCCATTTTGTTGGTGTCGTTGGCCACCTTACCAGTGTGCGGTTCTTGCGCGTCGCGTGAATTCTGATGGTTGCTCATCACGGTCTCCTGTTGACCTCGCGACCGATGTTGATCGCATGAACCCATCATAGGCACCCCTTTGCGCCGCGTCCACGTTTAATGCAGCGCAAGGCAATTTGTGTCGGGATTTTTTACATGCAATGCTTGTTGAATCTGCAATATCAACGTAGGTGGTTGATTTGAAAGAACAAAGAGGCGGTGGCATGGAAATGGCTTCTAAGATGACGTTGTTCAATCTGGAAGTACCCCAATGAAGTTCCGTTACCTCGCGCTCAGCATTTTGCTTGCCTCTATCGGTGTCGCTCAGGCTGCGCCTGTGACCATTGTGGCTTCGGAAGATTTCAGCTACGGCTCTCCCACGGCGGGTGCCGTCAACCTGGCTGGTCAGAACGGTGGCACAGGTTGGGTGGGCGCATGGACAGGCTCGTCTGTGGCCAAGGTGGTCAACACCACGGCGGCGGATGTCGGCATGTCGGGTGGGGCGTTCCAGGTATCGGGCAACAACAACAGCTTGGCCACCCGCCAGCTCAGCACGTCGATCTCCGGCGACGTCTTCGTTGATTTCCTGTTCCAGTTCGATGCAGGTGCCATCGGTAACAACGATTTCCTGGGCCTGTGGTTCGGCAACAGCAATGGTCCGAACATCGGCCTGAAGGCCAACTGCGGCAATGGCACTTGCACCAGCGACCTGTTCGTGCGCGGCAATGGCACCGGTGGTGCTTACAGCACCAACCTGACTCTCGGCAACACCGTACGTTTGGTGGGTCTGCTCGAGAAAACCGGCACCTCCACTGTGTACAACAAGTACTCGCTGTGGGTCGACCCGACCGCCAATGAGCTCAACACGCTCACCGGCGCCGATGCGGTGTTCACGGGTTCCTCTGGCTTGTCGTCGTTCAATACCATCGGCTTCCGGTCTGCCACCTTGTCATCCAATGACCGCCTGCTGGTCGATAACCTGCAAATCGGTGTGATCCCCGAGCCGGCTGCGCTGGGTTTGCTGGGTGCCGCTTTCCTGGGCGCTTCGCTCTCCACACGCCGAAACAAGAAGGCCTGAAGCCGCGGCCACCGAGTTCCGGCGCTGTGGCGTCGGTCTCAAGGCCCAGTCTGGCAATCAAAGCCTGTCTATCTGACAGGCTTTTGTGTTTTTGGGCACCACCTGGCATCAGCGCGCAGGTTCGTCGGTGTCATGCGACCTGCTGCCAGGACACCACCCGGTTGCGGCCATCCTGTTTGGCTTGGTACAAGGCACGGTCCGCGTTGCTGAGCACGTCTGCGGCGCTCATCTCGCTGGTGGCAAAGGCCACGCCGATGCTCACGGTCACATGGATCTCGCCGGCAACCGTCAAGAAGGGCTGTGAAGCAATCCGTTCGCGGATGGCATTGGCCTTGTTGAGGGCGTCGTCGGGCGAGATGTTTTCCAGCACCAGCGCGAACTCCTCTCCACCCAAACGTCCTGCGGTGTCACCCTGACGCAAGGCGGCGCGAACACGCGAAGTCAGCTCCTGGAGCACCGCATCTCCGGCAGGGTGTCCGTGCGTGTCGTTCACCTGCTTGAAGAAGTCGATGTCCAGCATCATGACAGCACAGGCGGGTCCTGAGCGGTGCTGAACCGAGGCCAGGGCGTGCGTCAGTGAGGCCATGAAGGCGCGTCGATTGAGCAGGCCTGTGAGCGAATCCGTGGACGCCAACGCAGTGAGGTTGCGCTCCTTGTGCTTGCGTTCGGTGATGTCGTACAAAAGCCAGACGCACCCCAGGGATTCGTCGTGATCACTGATCTCGATGCGCTTGATCTCCAGCACGCGGTCAGCAGGCCCTTCCACCTCCAGGGTGGTGCCACTTTCGCGCCGCTCCTGAGGGTGTGTGCCGTTCAGCCAGGCAGCCTTTTGCGGACCTAAGCGCTCCAGCAGTTGCGTGTGCGGCAATCCGATCAGCGCACCATCCTGGTCGGACAGGCCCATCCATTCGATCGCCACCCGGTTCAACAGCACGACACGATGCGTGGTGTCTTCCATCAACACGCCCCCAGGGAAGCGCTCAAGCAGCACGTCCAGGCGTTTGCGCTCCACGAGCAGTGACTCATCGGCCAGGTGCCGGTCGGTGACGTCGGTATAGGTGCCCACCAGCAGCAGTGGCTGACCTGAAGCATTGCGCTCCACCACCCGTGCCCGCACCGACACCCACAGAGGCTGCCCGTCGCCCGTCAGCATGCGCACTTCGGTGGCAAAGGCGCCGTCGTGAGGCCCTTGGAGGTAGGTCTCCCACTCCCGTGTCAGCTTGGGCAGGTCTTGAGGGTGGGCGAGGTCCTTCCAGTCGAGGCGGCTTGCCGTCGCAGCGGGCGCTTGAACGCCCAGCATCTTGTAGATCCCTTCGTCCCAAGCCACCTTCTTGTCTTTGGCATGCCAGGACCACACGCCGTCGTGGGCCGAATGCAGCGTGACGTGGAGTCGCTCGTGGGCAATGCGAAGTTGTTTCGCCTGTCTGGCCGCCTTCCAGCGCACCTGGCTGACGACAAGCATCATCACCACCAGCAGCACGCTGCCGATGACATTGCGACGGAAGGCGCCTTGCTGAGCCAAAGCGACCGGCGCCAGCGCCTTGGCCTTGCTGATGCCCACGCTCACGACCAAGGGGTAGTCGCGCAAGCGATGCCAGGCGTAGTAGCGCTCCACCCCATCAATGGGGGCGACGAGCTGATACTGCCCATGATCCCACTCCGGATGAGTCAGAAAATCACGACTCAAGGGCACCGATTTGCCCAGTACCTTGTCGATTTGGTGTGACCGCGCGATGTAGTGGCCATCGCTGCGAACAATCAGCGCCGCATCTTGCGGATCGGTGTAGACCTCGCCCAGGGCACGGGACAGATAGGTCGCCGAGACAGAAATGACCATGACACCCTGCCGTTGACCATGGTGATCAATGGGACGGCTCATCACGATGGCCCATGCCTTGCTGATGCGCCCGAAGGTCGGCCGGCTGATGAACATGCTCGCAGGGGGCTGCGGGGTCTTGAAATGGGCCTGAAAGTAGTCGCGATCCGCCATCAGTCCCTGGGGCCCGGACCACGAGCGCTTGGCGTCCAGATCCGAGAAGAGGAGCTGGCCTTGGGCATCGGCGACGGCGACGTTGAGAATGGCACCGTCAGGAAGAGATTTTTTTGCCTTGCTGGCTGCGGCCTTGAAATCTTGCCCCGCGTTGGCCTGCCATTGTTCGACCAGGTGGGCCGCGACGTAGTCCAGCTTGCGCAGCATGGTTTCCGTCTGCAGTGCGAGGGCGTGAGAGGTCTGCTCAATGCCACTCTTGGCCAGATCTTCAGCGAGCCGAGTTTGCTGTTGGGCGGCGGACTGCACCTGGACCCAGTAGGTCGTCATGAAGACCACCATCAGAACCCAAGACGCCAGCAACAGAACGTATTCGGACGGTTGACCTGAGGGCTTCTGCATCAATGAGGACGATTTGATGAGGTGCAAGGGGCAGCTCTGTTTGATTCTACAAGCTGCCATTGGGGTGTTGCCAATAGACAAAACCCCGCTGAAACCGGTCAGGGTTGGCGGGGTTGACTGGGGAACGTCGGGCGATCATCGCCCGGCGGGTCAGACGTTGAACAGGAAGTTCAGCACGTCCCCATCCTTGACCACATATTCCTTGCCTTCCGCGCGCATCTTGCCCGCGTCCTTCGCACCCGCTTCGCCCTTGAACTGGATGAAGTCTTCGAATGCGATGGTCTGGGCTCGGATGAAGCCTTTTTCGAAGTCGGTGTGGATCACGCCGGCAGCCTGGGGCGCCGTGTCACCCACGTGGATGGTCCAGGCGCGCACTTCCTTCACACCGGCGGTGAAATAGGTCTGCAGGCCCAGCAGCTTGAACGCGGCGCGGATCAGGCGGTTCAGGCCGGGTTCGTCCTGGCCCATTTCGGCCAGGAACATGGCGCGGTCTTCGTCTTCCATTTCGGCCAGCTCGGCTTCGGTCTTGGCGCAGATGGCCACAACTTCACCCTTTTGAGCCGCAGCGTACTCACGCAGCTTGTCCAGCATCGGGTTGTTCTCGAAGCCGGTCTCCGACACATTGCCCACGAACATGGCCGGCTTGGCCGTGATCAGGCACAGCGGCTTGACGATGGCCCATTCTTCCTTGCTGAAGTCAATGGAGCGTACAGGCTTGGCCTCGTCCAGCGCAGCCTGGCACTTTTCCAGCACCTTCACCAGGGCGGCTGCTTCCTTGTCGTTGCCCGAGCGGGCGGCCTTGTTGTAGCGGTGCAGGCTCTTCTCCACGGTGCCCAGGTCGGCCAGGCACAACTCGGTCTGGATCACCTCGATGTCGGCGATCGGGTCGACCTTGCCGGCCACGTGGATCACGTTGTCGTCTTCAAAGCAGCGCACCACGTTGACGATGGCATCGGTCTCACGGATGTGCGAGAGGAACTGGTTACCCAGACCTTCACCCTTGGATGCACCTGCCACCAGGCCGGCGATGTCCACAAACTCCACGATGGCGGGCAAGATGCGCTCAGGCTTGACGATCTCGGCCAGCTTGTCCAGACGGGGATCTGGCACCTCCACCACGCCCACATTGGGCTCGATGGTGCAAAAAGGGTAATTCTCGGCGGCAATGCCAGCCTTGGTCAGAGCATTGAAAAGGGTGGACTTGCCGACGTTGGGCAGGCCCACGATGCCGCACTTGAGACTCATGAAAATTCCTTTGAAATCAGACGCGACGCATTCATGGGCCCCAGTGGGGCGGAACGCGCTGGCCTGACCCGCGCTTGAACAGCGTGGTGGTGGTGATCGTTGCCAATGGTGTGCTCTGCCGACCTCATGGTGAGGGATGATCCTCAAGCGGGGCGAGCTTTGCATCGGGAGGCGCTCATTTTAACCTGCCGTGGTGCGCTGCCTGGGGCGTTCGCCCGTCATGCGCCACCTCAAGCCCTCGGCTGCTGAATTCAGTTTAGATTAACGGGCTTGCGGCGCGGACTTGTGCGGCGCCGCATTTCTCCTCAATCTGGATGGTTCTCATGAGTGCGACCGGTTTCGATGTGTGTGTGAGTGGTTCGGGCGCCGTGGCCATGAGCCTGACCCTGGCCTTGTCCGCCGAGGGCTGGCGTGTGGCCTGGGCCCGTGAACCCGAGTCAGCACGTCCTGCTCAAGCCGATGTGCGCACCTACGCCCTCAACGCGCGCGCCATCACCTTGTTGGAGCGCCTGCGCGTCTGGCCTGCACTCAAGGCTTGGTCCTCGCCCGTGTTCGAGATGAAGATCTGCGGCGACAGCGGTGGCGCGCTGTCCTTTTCGGCTTGGCAGCAGCATGTGGCCGAACTGGCGTGGATCGTCGACGCCGCAGCCTTGGAGCGCCTGCTCGGCGAGGCGCTGCGCTTTGCCCCCCGCGTCGAGATCGTGCCGCCTCTGCAAGGCGCACAGGCGCCAGTGCACGCCTCCTTGCTGGCCATCTGCGAAGGCAAACATTCGGGCACTCGCGCCAACCTGGGCGTCGAGTTCGTGCGCCAGGACTATGGGCACTGGGGTGTGGCCACCCGACTGAAGGCCGAGCGCCCCCACAACGGCGTCGCCCGCCAGTGGTTCCGCTCGCCCGACATCCTCGCGCTGCTGCCCTTCAACCAGCCCGACCCCGAGGCTTCGTATGGCTTGGTCTGGTCGGTGCCCAAAGCGCGTGCCGAACACCTGCTGTCCCTGAACTCGGCCGATTTCGAACTGGAACTCAACGACGCGGTGCTGCAATCGGCTCCGCAGGCAGCTGAGCAGATCGGCCACCTCAGTGTCACGTCCGACGTGGCCGGCTGGCCTTTGGCACTGGCGCAGGCCGATCGTTGGATGGGGCCCGGCTGGGTCTTGCTCGGCGACGCAGCTCATCAGGTGCACCCACTTGCTGGCCAGGGCCTCAACCTTGGGCTGGCCGATGTGGACACCCTGGTTGATGTTTTGCGCGAAGCCCGTGCCCGCGAACCCTGGCGCGCTCTGGGTGACGAGCGCACGCTGCGCCGCTATGCCCGCCGCCGCGAAGCACCCACGCGCGCAATGGCTGGCCTCACCGACGGCCTGCTGCACCTCTTTGCCGATCAGCGTGGCCCCTTGAAAGACCTGCGCAACGCGGGCATGACTCTGGTCGAGCGCCTGGGCCCCGTCAAGCACTGGCTCGTCGGCCGGGCGCTGGACGCCTGAGCGACCGCTCGACCCGCTCTGATCAATCACAAAGGAACAAAATGAACGGTGTATTTCGTGGCCTGATGCTGGCTGCTCTCTCCCTCTCCTTGGTGGGCACCTCGCAGGCACAAACCGGTGACATTCCGGCCGCCCAGCTCAAGGCCCTGCAGCAAAAGCTGTCCCAACGGCTGCCGTCGCTGCCCCCCGTCGAATCGGCTCGTAGCACGCCCATGAGTGGTCTGATCGAGCTGAAGATTGGCAACTCGGTGTTCTACAGCGATGCCACGGGCGAGTACCTCATCGAGGGCCACATACTGGAGACCCGTACCCAGCGCGACCTCACGGCCGAGCGCCTGGAAGACATCAACCGCGTGGCTTTCAACACCTTCCCGTTCCAGGATGCGGTCATGTGGAAGAACGGCACCGGCAAACGCCGACTGGTGGTTTTCGCCGACCCCAATTGCGGCTACTGCAAGCAACTGGAGCGTGAGCTGCAGAAGGTCAAGGACGTCACGGTCTACACGCTGCTGATCCCCATCCTGGGGGCCGACTCACGCGCCAAGGCCGAGAACATCTGGTGCATGAAAGATCGCACCGCCGCCTGGCTGGACTGGATGCTGGAGAACAAGGCGCCGGCCCGTGCTTTTGGCCAGTGCGCCACGCCGCTGCAGCGCAATCTGGCGCTGGCTCAGCGTCTGAGTGTGAACGGCACCCCCGCCATGTTCTTTGAAGACGGCACTCGTCTGGCCGCAGCCGCACCGCTGGCCACCATTGAAGAACGCCTGGCTCGGGCGGCCGGCAAGGCCGCTCGCTGAGTCGACTCAGGCCTTCAACCAAGCTGCGCGGCGCGTGAGCGCCAGTGCATCCACCGGCGTGCTGGCGACCGCCAGCGCCATGGTGTCGGCACCCGTGGCGGGCAGCACCGGCAGTGTCAAGGTCAGCACACGTTGATCGCGGCTGACCAGCAGGGGTTGCGCCCGGCTGGCGTCGTGCCACTGGGACAGGTCGTCGGCGCGCTTGATGCGCCACCCGCCCAATGCCAGCAACTCGTCGCCGGTGCTCAGCCCCATCTGTTCGGCCACGCTGCCATGCATCACGGCGAGCACCTGTTGCGCACCGTTGCGCTCCCCAATGCGAGCCCCCAGGCGCTGAGGCAGGCTGCCGGCCTGCGTGTGCCAGTCCACGCCCTGGCTGCGCAACAAGGCGGGCAAGGGCAGGTCGTCACAACCTTCGGTCCAGGCGTCCAGCAAAGCGCGCCACCCCCCCTGCACACCGAGGCTTGCAGGTGCGGTGAACACCTGAGCAGGAGGCACTTGCCCTGCCTCGTCTGCCAGGGCTTGCGCCACATCCGCTTGGGTGATTGCCCGCCCCAATTTCCACAGGCGCAGCATCACCCCGTCCAGGCTTGGGATGGGTCCGTGTTCTGTGGTCGCAGGCAGTTGGCGCAGCGTCAGGTCCAGTGCCAGGGCCACCAATGAGCCCTTGGTGTAGTAGCTCACCGTGGCGTTGGCCGTGTTCTCATCCTGGCGGTAGTAACGCGTCCAAGCGTCGAAACTTGCTTGCCCCACGCTGTAGGTCAGGCGCCCGGGGGTTGACAGCACCTGGTTGATCGTCTTGCTCAGCAGCTTGAGGTAAATGGGCGTGTCGATCAGGCCTGTGCGCAGCAGAAACTGGTCGTCGTAATACGAGGTGAAGCCCTCGAAGAACCACAGCATGCGCGTGAAGTTCTCCTGGGTGTAGTCATAGGGCGCAAACTCGACGGGCTTGAGGCGCTTGACGTTCCAGGTGTGGAAGTACTCGTGGCTGATCAGGCCCAGCAAGGTCGTGTAGCTGTCCTTGTTCAGGGCGCGGCCCGTGCGGGGCAGGTCACGTCGCCCACAGATCAGGGCCGTGCTCTGGCGGTGCTCCAGCCCGCCGTAGCCATCGTCCACCACATTGAGCATGAACACGTAGTGATCGAAAGGCACCTTGCGGCGCCCATGCCAGAAGCCGATTTGCGCCTCGCAAATGCGGCGGGTGTCGTCCAGCAGACGCTGGCCATCGAAGTCATCGGTCGCGCCCGCCACCACGAACTCGTGCCGCACACCGCGCACGGTGAACTCACCGTGCCAGAAGGTGCCCAACTCCACCGGGTGGTCGATCAGCGCGTCGTAGTCAGGCGCTTCATAGTCGCCCCAGCCCAAGGCGTTCACCTTCAATGCGGGCAGGGCGGTGGCCACACGCCAGCCTTTGGGCAGGCCTGTGATCTTCACGCGCTGGGCCTGGTCCTCGAACCCTTCGGCTTTGAGGAACACGCTGGTGCCGTTGAAGAAACCGCGCCGCGCATCCAGAAACGCCGTGCGCACCGAGGTGTCGAACGCGTATACCTCATAGCGCAGCGTCAGCGCGCCACTGCCCTGGTTCTCGACCCGCCAGGTGCACTTGTCCAATGGGGTGACCGCCACCGGCTTGCCGCCTTGTTTCGCTTCGATGGGTGACAGGTGGCGTGCAAACTCCCGCACCAGGTAGCTGCCCGGAATCCACACTGGCAGGCTCAGCGTCTGACCCGGTTGGGGGCGTGCCACGCGCATCGTGACCTGAAAGCGGTGGGTGTGGGCGTCGCCCACTTCGATGCGGTAATCAATCATGGACGGGGGCAGTGAAAAGCAGCAACAGAATCAAGTCGGATCAGATCTGGGCAGCGGCCAGAAAGCACGACAGGCTGGCAACCAGGGTCAGGCGAAAGCGCAGCGTGAGCCAGCCGGCTGTGCCCATGGCGGGGTAGAGCTTGCGGTCGATCAGATAACAGGCGATCAGCACGAAGCCGATCAGTGCCAGACCAGCGTGAGGCGGCATCAGCACCGCGACCAGGCCGGCCAGCGAGTAGCCAATGCCTACCCACAGTGCGCGCTTTTGCAGGGCGGGTTCGTCGGCTGCAGAGCCCGACAGCCACATCAGCATTCCCCAGTGCAGCCCCCCCAGGAAAGAGACGACCAGCGCCGCATAGGCCGTCAGGCCACGCACCACGAAAAAGAACGGTTCGTCGTCCAGGCGTGTGCCCAGCAGCCAGACAAACAAGGCGCCGGCCACAAAAGGCACCAGCCCAAGGTGGCCCAGGCGCCGTGCCAGGGTGCCGGGTTCGGCATGGTGGTGTGCTGGCAGGGGAAGTGAAGCGGAGGACATGGCAGACAAACCTGTCAAAGAACGGTGAGGGAAATGGTGCAAGGCATCATTGTGGCAAGAAGCGCAAATCCTGCGCGCTCAGGGGGCCGATCGTTTGCGGGGGGGGCATGGCGTGGCGCGCTCATGACGCCAGCCAGCTGAACACGGCGGGTACCTTGTCCGGCAGGTTCAAGGGGCGCTTGCGCCATTGCTCGACCGTGGCGGTGCGGCTCCAGCCATCAGCCAGCGTCAGGCCACAGCTCACGCTCAGCAGGGTGTCGAGCTGCAGGTGTTGCACCAGCGCCTGCCACAAGGCGGCATTGCGGTAGGGCGTCTCAATCACCAGCTGCGTCTGGTGGGCCTTGCGTGAGAGCTGTTCCAGATCGCGGATGCGCTGCACCCGCTGGCTGGCCTCCACCGGCAGATAGCCAACAAACGCAAAGCTCTGCCCGTGCAGGCCACTGGCCGCCAAAGCCAGCACCAGCGAGCTGGGACCGGAAAACGGCACCACCTCGATGCCCGCCTTGTGCGCCGCCAGCACCACCGCCGAACCTGGATCGGCCACAGCGGGCAAGCCAGCCTCGGACATCAAGCCCACGTCATGCCCCGCCAGGGCGGGCGCCAGCAGGGCACGGATGGCCTGGTCGTTGCCAGAGCCCGGCTTCTTTTGCCCGCCCTTCGGCGGACGCGGCAACACCTGAATGTCCTGCTCCTGAATCGGCACGGCCAGAGGCGCCACCTCGGCCACCCGCTTCAGAAAAGCGCGGGTGGTCTTGGCGTTCTCGGTCACCCAGTGGCGCAGGCCGGCGGCAGCTAGCAGGGCGCCTGTCGGCAACACCTCACGCAGGTCGGGCAGCGGGCTGTCCTGCGTGTCGCCGGTGCAACCCAGGTCCAGGGTGTTGGGGATCAGCAGCAGGCGCCCTTTGGTGCGGGCTTCGGGCGTGTCAGTCACAGGCATGGGCGGGTTCGTCAAATCAAACAAAAAATGGTGGCGGCAGAGTCGCGCGAGTCAAGGGGGCAGCAGGCGGGGTAGGGCGTCACGTCTGGCACGGCTGGGCAAGTCGGCCAAGCTGCCCCAACACATCCAGACCGGCGATCTGCAACAGGCTCGTGGTCAAAATCAGAGGCAACCCCACCAGCGCGGTCGGGTCGTCGGAGTCGATGCGCTCCAGCAAGACAATCCCCAGGCCCTCGCACTTGGCGCTGCCTGCGCAATCGTAGGGCTGTTCCAGGCGCAGATAGGTGTCAATGGCCTCATCGCTGAGCGCCCGAAAGCGCACCGACACCGTGCTCACCTGCGTCTGCTCGAAGCCTGCGGCGGCCCGCTTGACACACACAGCCGTGTGAAAGCGCACTGTCTGGCCACGCATGGCCTGCAACTGCGCCTTGGCCCGCGCATGGTCGCCTGGTTTGCCCAGAATCATCCCGTCCAGATCGGCCACCTGGTCCGAGCCAATCACCACCGCATCGTCCGGGCAGCGCTTCGCCACGGCTCGCGCTTTCAGCGTCGCCAGGCGCAGGGCCGTCTGTGACGGTGTTTCGTCGGGTAGAGGGCGCTCGTCCACCTCGGGCGAGGCCGCGTCGAAGGGCAGGCCCAGGCGCGTCAGCAGTTCGCGCCGGTAGGGCGAGGTCGAGCCCAGGACCAAGCGCGGGGAGGGGGCAGGTGAAGCATCGAAGCGTTGCGTGTGCATGTCGCCATTGTCCTCGCAGCCTCTACACTGGCGACCATGAAAGCACCTACATTTGTTCCCCGCAAACTGGACATCGGGGCCTTCCTGGAGTCGGGTGAGGCGCTCTCGGGCGATCTGCCCGTGACCGAGCTCCCGCGCCTGGCCGAGGGCCTGGCCAAGGACATCGACCTCGCCAGCTTACCGCGCGTGACTTGGTCGGCCCAGGGGCGTCTGGTACCCGAGCGCATGAGCCCCCCGCAGATGTGGCTCGACCTGGAAGCCCAGGCTGAGCTGTCTTGGGAATGCCAGCGCTGCCTGCAGCCCGTCACCGAAACCGTGCACATCAGCCGCAGCATCCGCTTCGCCAAAGACGAGGCCGCCGCAGCCGCGCTGGATGCCGACTCGGACGAGGACGTGCTGGCCTTGGCGCGCCAGTTTGACCTGCTCGAACTGGTGGAGGACGAGTTGATCATGGCCCAACCCATCGTGCCCCGCCATGAGGTGTGCCCGACCGACGTGGTCACTTTGATGCACAATGACGCCGAGACACCGGTCCCAGGCAGCAAGGCTACCCCTGAAGCGGACGCTGAGGGTGCGCCGGCTACCACCGCCTCCGGGCGTCCGAATCCCTTTGCGGTGCTGGCGTCCCTGAAAAAGGGCGGCAAGTAATTTGTCTGCCGAGCTGGTCTCGTGCTAGAATTGCGAGCTTTCCGGATAGCCGGAATCAAATCAATACTTTCTTTTAACACTTGCGGACTGCAAGGCGGCCAGCATCCAGGGGCGGTTTTCACCCCCTTGAGCTGGTAACGGTGTGGTCTGACAACCCACGGGCTGCCTCAAGCCCGTTTATCGGAGTTCCATCATGGCCGTTCAGCAAAACAAGAAATCGCCCTCCAAGCGTGGCATGCACCGCTCGCACAATGCACTGGTGACCCCGGGCACGGCCGTTGAAGCCACCACCGGTGAAACCCACCTGCGTCACCACATCAGCGCCACCGGTTTCTACCGTGGCCGCAAGGTCCTGAAGACCAAGGCTGACGCCTGATCAGTCTGCCCGGCACGTCCGGGCATGACGCAAGCCGCAAAAGGCTGGACAAACCGATCATCGGCTTGCCAGCCTTTTTCTATTGCCGCCTCCCTTTTTGTCCGCGTTCCTCATGACTGTATCCGCCTCATCCCTGCCTCATGTTCGCCTTGCTGTGGACTGCATGGGCGGTGACCACGGTCCGTCCGTGACCTTGCCTGCCTGCCGCGCCTTTCTGGATCAGCATCCCGAGGCCGAGTTGTTGCTTGTGGGTTTGCCTGAAGCGTTGGCGCCGGCCAAAGACTGGCCTCGTGCCACCATCGTGCCGGCCACCGAAGTGGTCACCATGGACGACCCGGTCGAGGTGGCTTTGCGTCGCAAGAAAGACTCGTCCATGCGTGTGGCCATCAGTCAGGTCAAGGCCACAGCCGATCAGCCGGCGGCGGCACAGGCTTGCGTCTCGGCCGGCAATACCGGGGCCTTGATGGCCTTGGCGCGCTACGTCCTCAAAACGGTGGAGGGCATTGACCGTCCGGCGTTGGCTACCGTCATGCCCAATCAGAACGACGGCTTCACCACCGTGCTCGACCTGGGTGCCAACGTCGACTGCACGGCCGAACACCTGCTGCAGTTTGCCGTGATGGGCAGCGCCCTGGTCTCGGCGGTGGATGGCAAAGAGGGCCCCAGTGTGGGCCTGCTGAACATCGGCGAAGAAGCGATCAAGGGCAGCGAGGTCATCAAAGAGGCGGGTGACTTGTTGCGAAAGGCCTCAGATCGGGGGTTGATTAATTTCTACGGCAACGTAGAAGGCAACGATATTTTCAAAGGAACGTCCGATATTGTGGTCTGTGACGGCTTTGTGGGGAACGTGGCTTTGAAGACCGCTGAGGGGCTGGCGAGCATGTTTGCCTCCTTCATCAAGCAGGAGTTCACGCGCACATTGGGCTCCAAAGTGATCGCATTGATCGCGATGCCGGTGTTAAATCGCTTTAAAAAGCGTGTTGACCACCGTCGCTACAGCGGTGCGGCGCTGCTCGGTTTGCGGGGGCTTGTGTTCAAAAGCCATGGATCTTCGGACAAGCTGGCCTTTGAGGTCGCGTTAAATCGGGCTTATGATGCGGCCCGTCATCGACTGCTGGAGCGGGTTCACGACCAGATTGCAGCCACACTCGACAGCCTGCCACCCGCGGTTGCCCAGAGTGATGGGGCGCAAGCTGGGCGTGCGGCCTGATCCCTTTTCCAATGTCACCTAGACAGACGGACGCACAATCCACATCATCGCCAGCGCAGGCTGCGGGGGCTCGCTATTCCCGCATCGCCGGAACCGGCAGCTTCCTGCCACCCAATCGCGTCACCAACGCGGACATGGTGGATCGCCTCGCGCAAGACGGCATCGAAACCTCTGACGACTGGATCGTGGAGCGCACCGGCATCCGGGCGCGCCATTTTGCCGATCCCTCGGTGTCGTCCAGTCAACTGGGCTTGGCGGCAGCACGTCAAGCTATTGATGCATCTGGCCTGCAACCGTCAGACATTGATCTCATCATCTGCGCCACCTCGACGCCGGACATGGTCTTCCCGTCGACGGCCTGCTTGATCCAGCGCGACCTGGGCATCCAGGGCTGTCCCGCCTTTGATGTGCAGGCGGTTTGCTCCGGTTTCATCTATGCCCTCACGGTGGCCGACTCCCTGATCCGCAGTGGTTCGGCCCGCCGCGCACTTGTCATCGGCACCGAGGTGTTCTCGCGTCTGCTCGATTTCAAGGACCGCACCACCTGCGTCCTGTTCGGCGACGGCGCCGGCGCCGTGGTGCTGGAAGCCTCTGATCGACCTGGCATTGTGTCAACATGTTTGCATGCTGATGGCCAGTTCTCGCACATCCTGAACGTACCAGGCACCATCGCCTGCGGCTCCATCCTGGGCGATCCGACGCTGAAGATGGACGGCCAGGCCGTGTTCAAACTCGCTGTCAGCGTGCTAGACAAGGCCGCCCACGAGGTCTTGGTCAAGGCGGGGCGCGATGCTTCTTGCATCGATTGGCTGATTCCGCACCAGGCCAACCTGCGCATCATGCAGAGCACTGCCAAGAAGCTGAAACTTTCTGCTGATAAGGTGGTGGTGACGGTGGACCAGCACGGCAACACGTCGGCGGCGTCCATTCCGCTGGCGCTCGATCATGCGGTTCGCAGCGGCCAGGTCCAGCGCGGCCAGACCCTGATGCTCGAAGGCGTCGGGGGTGGTTTTACCTGGGGTGCGGTGCTGGTGGACTATTGACCATCGGGCTTGACCATCTGGCGCTGCTGCCGTTGAATCCTCTCACAAGGACATTGCACACATGACCGCATTTGCATTCGTTTTCCCCGGCCAGGGCTCCCAGGCTGTGGGCATGCTCAACGCCTGGGAAGGCCACGCTGCCGTGCGTGACACCCTGGCCGAAGCGTCTGAGGCGCTGGGCGAAGACATCGCCAAGCTGATTGCCGAGGGCCCCAAGGAATCGCTCGATCTCACCACCAACACCCAGCCCGTCATGCTGACGGCCGGTGTGGCCTGCTGGCGTGCCTGGCAAGCTGAAACCGGTCTGGTGCCGGCTGCGGTGGCCGGTCACTCCTTGGGTGAGTACAGCGCCCTGGTGGCCGGTGGCGCGCTGACGCTGAAAGACGCGCTGCCGCTGGTGCGCTTCCGTGCGCAGGCCATGCAGGAAGCCGTGCCTGTGGGCGTGGGTGGCATGGCCGCCATCCTGGGTCTGGACGCTGAGGCCGTGAAGGCTGGATGCGCCGAAGCCGCTGCGGCCGTGGGCGAGCCGGTCGAGGCCGTCAACTTCAACGACCCCAAGCAGACCGTGATCGCCGGCACCAAAGCCGCCGTCGAGAAGGCTTGCGAGGTGTTGAAGGCCGCAGGCGCCAAGCGCGCGTTGTCGCTGCCCGTGTCGGCGCCGTTCCACTCCAGCCTGATGAAGCCGGCGGCTGAGCGTCTGAAAGAGAAGCTGGCGGCGACCCCGTTTGCGGTGCCGGCCATCAGTGTGGTCAATAACATTGATGTGGCGGTGGTCACCGAAGCCGACGCGCTGCGCGATGCCCTGTATCGTCAGGCCTTTGGTCCGGTGCGCTGGGTGGAAACCATCCAGGCCCTCAAGGCGCGTGGTCTGACCCATGTGATCGAGTGCGGCCCGGGCAAGGTGCTGGCCGGCATGGTCAAGCGCATCGACGGTGACCTGATCACCACCACCATTTTTGATCCGGCCTCGCTGGCCGAAGCGAAGGGTCTGCTGGCATGAGCACCGATTACAAAGGACAAGTGGCCCTCGTGACGGGCGCCAGCCGCGGCATTGGCCGCGCCATCGCGGTGGCTCTGGCCCAGCGTGGGGTCAAGGTCATCGGCACGGCCACCACGGACAGCGGCGCACAAGCCATCACCGAGGGGCTGTCGGCGTTCGAGGGCTCCAAAGGCGTGGTTCTGAACGTCACGGATGCTGTGGCCGTTGAAGCCACGCTCGATGCGATCGTGAAAGAACACGGCGCCTTGCACATTCTGGTCAACAATGCGGGCATCACCCGTGACACATTGGCCATGCGCATGAAAGACGAAGACTGGGACGCCGTCATCGACACCAACCTCAAGGCGGTTTTCCGCATGAGCCGTGCCGTGATGCGCCCCATGATGAAGCAGCGCTACGGTCGCATCATCAACATCACTTCGGTGGTGGGTGCCAGCGGCAACCCCGGTCAGGCCAACTATGCAGCGGCCAAAGCTGGTGTCGCAGGCATGACCCGCGCCCTGGCGCGCGAACTGGGTAGCCGCAACATCACCGTCAACTGCGTGGCGCCGGGTTTCATCGACACCGACATGACCAAGGCCCTGTCAGAAGAACAACATGCGTCCCTCAAGACCCAGATCCCGCTGGGTCGACTGGGTCAGCCCGAGGACATCGCCGAGGCCGTGGCCTATCTGGCGGCACCTCAGGCAGGGTACGTGACTGGACAAGAACTGCACGTCAATGGCGGCATGTTCATGAACTGAATTTGAGATGATTCTGGGGAATCTCAATTCCTTTTTCACATCGGCCGGCGTGTCTTCACGTTGAGCCGGTAAAATCCCTGGTTTGTTTGAATCACCTCCTGGAGGAGTCATGAGCGATATCGAAGCACGCGTCAAGAAAATCATTGCAGAACAACTCGGTGTTGCCGAGTCGGAAGTCACCCCCGAGAAGGCTTTCGTGGCCGATCTGGGCGCTGACTCCCTGGACACCGTTGAACTGGTGATGGCCCTGGAAGACGAGTTCGGCATCGAGATCCCAGACGAGGAAGCTGAAAAGATCACCAGCGTCCAACTGGCGATCGACTACGCCAAGGCTCACAGCAAGGCCTGATCCTGCTGAGCGATACCAAGGCCCTTCGGGGCCTTGTTCGCATCGAATCCAACCTTAATTACCTACTCAAGCATGACCCGTCGTCGCGTCGTCGTCACAGGCCTGGGCCTGGTTACCCCCGTGGGGAACAACGTTCAGGATTCCTGGTCGAACCTGCTTGCAGGCCAGTCAGGCATTCAAACCATCACCAAGTTCGACGCCTCGGCGTTAGCCTGCCAGTTTGCAGGTGAGGTCAAGGGCTTCAACATCGAGGACTACATCCCCGGTAAAGAAGCGCGCCACATGGACACCTTCATCCATTACGGCCTGGCTGCTTCGATGCAGGCCGTCCGTGATGCGGGTCTGCCCACCGGTGAGGCACTGGCCCCGGAGGTCGCCGAGCGCATTGGCGTCATGGTGGGCTCCGGCATTGGTGGCCTGCCCATGATCGAACAGACCCACAAGGACTACATGGAGCGCGGTGCCCGTCGCATCTCTCCGTTCTTTGTGCCCGCCTCGATCATCAACATGATCTCCGGTCATGTCTCGATCCAGTTTGGCTTCAAGGGTCCCAACATTGGTGTGGTCACGGCTTGCACCACGGGTCTGCACGCCATTGGCCTGGCGGCACGCATGATTCAATGCGGCGATGCCGACGTCATGGTGGCTGGTGGTGCTGAGTCCACCGTGTCGCCGCTGGGTGTGGGTGGCTTTGCGGCCGCGCGCGCACTGTCGACGCGCAACGACGACCCCCAGACGGCTTCGCGCCCCTGGGACAAGGACCGCGACGGCTTCGTGCTGGGTGAGGGCGCCGGTGTCATGGTGCTCGAAGAGTACGAAAGCGCCAAGGCGCGTGGCGCCAAGATCTACGCCGAGTTGGTTGGCTTTGGCATGAGCGGCGATGCGTACCACATGACCGCACCCGATGTGGACGGCCCGCGCCGCTCCATGTTGAACGCCTTGCGCGACGCCGGTCTGAACACCGATCAGGTGCAGTACCTCAACGCGCACGGTACCTCTACGCCTCTGGGCGACGTCAACGAAACCAACGCCATCAAGGCCGCGTTCGGTGACGACGCCAAGAAGCTGGTGGTCAACTCGACCAAGTCCATGACCGGTCACCTCCTGGGTGGTGCGGGTGGCATCGAGTCGGTCTTCACCGTGCTGGCGATTCACAACCAAGTGTCGCCGCCCACGATGAACATCTTCAACCAGGATCCCGAGTGCGACCTGGACTACTGCGCCAACGTGGCGCGTGAGATGAAGATCGATGCCGCGCTGAAGAATAACTTCGGCTTCGGCGGCACCAACGGTTCGCTGGTGTTCAAGCGCGCCTGATTCCGGTGCGGGCGCCGGTGCGCCCGCCCGAGACTGCCATGGCGCTGTCTCCCTTGCTTGCTCCTGTCACCTGGCGTCTGCAGCCTGGTGCTGCCGGCGCGCCCTGGGTGCGCCTCTTTGGCGCTGTCCTGTTGCTCTTACTCTCCGTTCTGTGCGGTGCCTGGTCGCTGGCTCTTGGGCTGGACGTGTGGCGAGGGGGGCGCTCGGCCTGGGGGTTGCTGACCTGTGCGCCAATCGCGTGGTTGTGGTGGCACCTGTTCCGACACGGCTGGGTCAGCTTGCACACGGCGGCGCCTGTGTTGTCGCTGACCTGGGCAGGACCGGTTCAGGATGAGCCTGTCGCCGGAGGTTGGCGACTGGGTGGGCTGACCGCCACGCCGGCAGATGTGCGCTGCCTGCTTGACGCCCAGGGCTGGCTCCTGTGCCGCATCCAGGCGGTGGGCGAGGGCACTTCGTCACCCGCCGTGCACTGGTGCTGGATTCAGACCCAGGCCTGCCCGGATGTGCACCGTTTTCGTACCCTGATCTCCTTGCCCTCTCGCTTGACCACCGTGGTCGGGGGGAAGTCTGACGTGCGTTCGCCAGCAGTGGCATCATGGTCGCTTCGTCGCCAACCATCAGGAATCGATTTGCGGGGACCTTCAGACACGTTCATGCCCACCCAGCCTTTGTGCGCCTGCGGCGAAGCGCCGGGCCCGACAGACAAGGACCGTTCGTGAGCGACGCAGAGTCTCCCGTTCCGTCGCTCGACGTCGATGCGCCCCTGGTTGAGCGGGTGCAGCGGGGTGACCAGCGTGCCTTTGAGATGCTGGTCATCAAGTACCAGCGCCGCATCGAGCGTCTGATTGCCCGCATGGTCCGGGATGTGGACCTGGTGGAGGACATCGCCCAGGAAACCTTCATTCGCGCCTACCGGGCCTTGCCCAATTTCCGTGGCGACAGCGCGTTCTACACCTGGCTTTACCGGATTGCGGTGAACACGGCCAAAAAGGCCATGATCGGCTTGGTGCGCGATCCGGTGATCACGGAGTCGGCCATGGCCTCGCTGGCCGATGAGGACGACGGGGGTTCGCGCGTCGAGAACGAGCTGACCTCGGGCGAGACCCCCGAGTCGCTGTTGGCCAGCCGCCAGATCGGCGAGGCGGTGAATGCGGCCATCGACGCCCTGTCCGAAGACCTGCGCCAGGCCATCACCCTGCGTGAAATCGAAGGCCTGAGCTACGAGGAAATCGCCGAGATGATGAACTGCCCGATCGGCACGGTGCGCTCGCGCATCTACCGGGCGCGCGAGGCCATTGCCACCCGCTTGCGCCCCATGCTCGACGCCCGCCAAGGCGAGCGGTGGTGAAGCCGCGACCGTGAACTGGCTCACGGGTTTGCAAAGTTGAGTGAACTTTTGCTGCAAGGGGTGATCACACCCACCAATCACGGTGCTGGGTCCAGTGCCATCCATGTGAAGCAGGAGCCGCCTTATGTCAGATCAATCCCGTTCAACCGATGCGTCCCGTGAAGCATTGTCTGCGCTGGTCGATGGTCAGGCTCGCCCGGACGAGCTCTCTCAGATCCTGCAGGCGTGGAAAGGCGATGCCGACACCCGTGCAGCATGGCGTGATTACCAGTTTGTCGGTGATGTGATGCGTTCGGCCGAGCTGGCGCAGGGCACCGACAGCGATCGTTTCTTGCACAACTTCCGGGCCCGTCTGGCTGAAGAGCCGGTGGTGCTGGCGCCCGCTGCGGCCCGTGCGGTCGAGCCTCGTGTGGCGCCGGCTGCCATGCCCGCGGCCGCGCCGGCAGTGGCCTTGCGCCGCCGTGCCTGGATGGGGCCCACTGCCGTGGCCGCAGGCTTTGTGATGGTGGTGGGGGCCATGGTGTCGGCCTTGGCGCCCATGTCCACGGTACCTGCCGAGGCCTTGGCATCCGGCGAGCAACGCATTCAACTGGCATCGCAGGACGCGGATCCTTCCCTGGGTGTCGCCGCCGTGGTGCCGATGGCTTCGGCGCTGGTGTCGACCGATGCGATCCTGTCGACCTCACTGAGCCTGCAACCGGTGGCCGATGCGGGCCACTCCTTCAGCCGCCCGGCTCGGGCCAGTGCCTTGCTCATCCGCGATCCTCGCCTGGATCAGGCGTTGGGCATTCGGCGGGGCGCGGGGCCACAGGATGCGTCTTTTGCATCGCCCCATGCGCTGAGCCAAACCGTGGCGTTCGAGGCCCCCTGAGGGGTTTTCGGCGTCAGGCTGTCAACCGCACAGCCTGGCTTTACATTCATTGACCATCTTCCCGTGAACTGTTGGGGTCCGCCAAGGATCCAGACAGTTCCGGTTTCTGTCGTTTGTGTTTTCTCGATTCAATGAGGTGATTGCCCATGTCGGTTTCTCAACAGTCTGCCTCTTCCACGTCATCGGTGGTGCGCCGCACGCTCGTCGTCGGGGCCGTGGTGTCGGCGGTAGGGCTGGTTTTGAGTTCGAGCCTGTTTCCGCATGCTTCTCAGGCGCAGCAACCTGCTGCCGCCCTGGCCCCCGCCCCCGCGCCGGCAAACGCGCCCCCTGTGCTGGTCACCGGCCTGCCTGATTTCACCCAACTGGTCGAGAAAGTCGGGCCGGCAGTGGTCAGCATCAGGACCACGCAGCGCGTGGACAGCGATGACGCAGGCGAGACCGATGAGGCCGAAGCGCAAATGCGCGAGTTCTTCCGACGCTTCTTTGGAACACCTCTGCCTGAATCTGCGCCGCGCCGCAACACACCGCCTCAAGGCGGGCCGGGCGGCCAGGGAGAGGAGCGTCCTCGTGGACTCGGTTCGGGTTTCATCGTGAGCCAGGACGGTTATGTACTGACCAACGCCCACGTGGTGGAAGGTGCCGACGAGGTGTACGTCAACCTGACCGACAAGCGCGAGTTCAAGGCCAAGGTGGTGGGCACCGACAAGCGCACGGATGTGGCCGTCCTCAAGATCGAGGCCACCAAGCTGCCAGTGCCGGTGCGGGTGGGCGATGTCAACCGCCTGAAGGTGGGCGAGTGGGTGATGGCCATTGGCACGCCCTTCGGGCTGGAGAACACCGTCACGGCCGGCATCGTGAGTGCCAAAGCGCGTGACACGGGCGAAGAGATCCGTTTCATCCAGACCGATGTGGCCGTCAACCCCGGCAACTCGGGCGGCCCGCTGATCAACATGCGCGGCGAGGTGGTGGGCATCAACTCCCAGATCCTGAGTCGCTCCGGTGGGTTCATGGGCATCTCCCTGTCCATCCCCATTGACGACGCCATGAAGGTGGCCGACCAGCTGCGCACCAGCGGCAAGGTGACCCGTGGCCGCATTGGCGTGTCGATTGCGCCGGTGACCAAGGAGGTGGCCGAGTCCATTGGCTTGGGCAAGGCCATGGGCGCGCTGGTGCAAGGCGTTGAGTCCGGCACACCCGCCGACAAAGCCGGCCTGGAGGCCGGTGACATCATCACGCAGTTCAATGGGACAGCCATCGAGAACGTGGCCGATCTGCCGCGTCTGGTGGCTGCCACGAAACCGGGGACCACGTCCACCCTGAAGGTCTTCCGCCGGGGTGCCTACAAGGACCTGAAGGTGACCGTGGCCGAGCTCGATGCGCCCACCTCGACCGCAACGAAGTCTGCGCCGGCCAAACTGGCCGCCAATGCCCTGGGCCTAAGCCTGGTGGACCTCAATGCCGCCCAGAAGCGTGAGCTGCGCCAGAGCGGTGGTGTGTTGGTGGAAAAGGTACAGGGCCCGGCTGCCCGCGCGGGCCTGCGTCCGGGTGACGTGATCTTGTCGGTGGCCAATGTTCAGGTGGCCGACGTGAAGCAATTCGAGGCCACCCTGGCCAAGGTCGACAAGGCCCGCCCGGTCAGCGTGCTGGTTCGCCGCGGGGAATGGGCGCAGTACGTGGTCATCCGTCCCGCCGCACAATGATCTGACTTTTTCAGCTGCTGATAAATGTGTGCCTGACCCTGGGCGGTGTCCCTGTACCGCTCAGGGTCTTGTCATTTTGCGGGCCGGAAGGCTCGGCGGGCGGACGGGGCGTGAGGTGGTCGAGGTGCGCTGTTGATAACTCGGCGGGGAGGGGGCGGTTTGTCGCTACAATCGCGGCTCTGGCGCACCCCCTTCAGACTGCAGCCCTCACGGCGGCATCTTGTCCACAAAGGCTTGTTGATAAGTTGTGAATTGTCGAGGCAGGGGGTCCGCAACGATCTTGTCGGGGGCTGTGACGCGGCTTTCTCGAGATGGGCATTCGATACAATGAAGGCCCAACAAGCAGTTGCCATACGTTTTTGTTGGAAGGCGCGTCGCATGTTTGCACGTGCCTTTTTTTTATGAATCACATCCGTAATTTCTCGATCATTGCGCACATCGACCATGGGAAATCCACCCTGGCCGATCGCATCATTCAACGCTGCGGCGGCTTGAGTGACCGTGAGATGGAAGCGCAGGTGCTTGACTCGATGGACATCGAGAAAGAGCGCGGCATCACCATCAAGGCCCAGACGGCGTCGCTGTCCTACAAGGCCCGTGACGGCCAGGTCTACAACCTCAACCTGATTGACACACCGGGCCACGTTGACTTTTCCTACGAAGTCAGCCGCTCACTGTCGGCGTGCGAAGGCGCACTGCTGGTGGTCGACGCCAGCCAGGGCGTCGAGGCCCAGACCGTGGCCAACTGCTACACCGCGCTCGACCTGGGTGTGGAAGTGGTGCCCGTGCTCAACAAGATGGACCTGCCGCAGGCCGATCCGGATGGGGCCAAGGCCGAGATCGAAGACGTCATCGGCATCGATGCCACCGACGCCATTCCCTGTTCGGCCAAGACCGGCATGGGCGTGGACGACATCCTCGAGGCTGTGGTGGCCCGCATGCCGGCTCCCAAGGGCAACCCCGATGGCCCCTTGCGCGCCATGATCATCGACGCGTGGTTCGACAACTACGTGGGCGTGGTCATGCTGGTGCGTGTGGTGGACGGCCAGTTGAAGAAGGGTGAGCGCATCCGCCTGATGGCGACCAACTCGGTGTATCCGGCCGATCACCTCGGCGTGTTCAGCCCCAAGGCGACCGATCGCCCGGCACTGAAGGCGGGTGAAGTGGGCTTCGTGATCTGCGGCATCAAGGAGCTGGCCGCTGCCAAGGTGGGCGACACCATCACCCTCGACAAGAAGCTGCCCAACAACGAAGGGCCGGCCAGCGAAGCCTTGCCGGGCTTCAAGGAAATCCAGCCTCAGGTGTTTGCGGGCCTGTACCCCAGCGAGTCGAGTGAGTACGACCAGCTGCGCGATGCGCTGGAAAAGCTCAAGCTCAACGACAGCTCGCTGCGCTACGAGCCGGAAGTCTCGCAGGCGCTGGGCTTTGGCTTCCGTTGCGGCTTCCTGGGTTTGCTGCACATGGAAATCGTGCAGGAGCGCCTGGAGCGCGAGTTCGACCAGGATCTGGTCACCACCGCCCCCAGCGTGGTCTACGAAGTCGAGATGAACGACGGCGAAATCGTCACGGTGGACAACCCCTCGAAGATGCCTGAGGTGGCCCGCATCAAGGAGATCCGCGAGCCCATCGTCACGGTGCACCTGTTCATGCCGCAGGACTATGTCGGTCCGGTGATGACGCTGGCCAACCTGAAGCGCGGTGTGCAGTTGAACATGGCCTACCACGGCCGTCAGGTCATGCTGACCTACGAAATGCCGTTGGCCGAAATCGTGCTGGACTTCTTCGACAAGCTCAAGTCGGTGTCGCGCGGTTACGCCTCGATGGACTACGAGTTCAAGGAGTACCGTGCGGCCGATGTGGTCAAGGTGGACCTGCTGATCAACGGCGATCGCGTCGATGCCTTGTCCATCATCGTGCACCGGGCCCAGTCTCAGTACCGGGGGCGGGCGGTGGCGGCCAAGATGCGCGAGCAGATCCCGCGTCAGATGTACGACGTGGCGATTCAGGCAGCCATTGGCGGCAACATCATTGCGCGGGAGAACATCAAGGCCCTGCGCAAGAACGTGCTGGCAAAATGCTATGGCGGTGATGTGAGCCGTAAGCGCAAGTTGCTCGAAAAACAAAAGGCCGGCAAGAAACGCATGAAGCAAATCGGTTCCGTCGAGGTGCCGCAAGAAGCTTTCCTGGCCATTTTGCAAGTGGACGATTGATGAGTTTGATCACGGGTGTGTTGTATGCGGTGTTGATCGCATACCTGGGCGGCTGGTATACCGGTCAGTGGCAAGGCAACTTTTCGTTGTTGTTGTTCCTGATGACGGTGGTCACGCTGGTGTATTGGCTGGCCGAGCGCTACAAGTTCAAGCCTGAGCGGGAGGCGGCTGCGGCGACCTTGCTGGAGCAGGATCACGCGCGTCGTGCCCAGTTGGCGGCCAAGGGCATCACCCAGGTCGATGGCGATGTGGCGTTGGCGCGTGAGCGCCTGCTGATGCAGCCCTGGTGGCTGGACTGGACCGCGGGTCTGTTCCCGGTCATCTGCGCCGTGTTCCTGATGCGCTCCTTCCTGTTCGAGCCCTTCAAGATCCCGTCAGGTTCGATGATCCCGACGTTGATGGTGGGTGACCTCATCCTGGTCAACAAGTACCACTATGGCGTGCGTCTGCCAGTCATCAACAAGAAGATCGTGGCCAACAACGACCCGCAGCGGGGCGACGTGATCGTTTTCCGCTACCCGGTCAACCCCAGCCTGGACTACATCAAGCGCGTGGTGGCACTGCCGGGAGACGAGGTGGCCTACCTGAACAAGCAGCTCACGGTCAACGGCAAGCTCGTGGTGCAAACACCTTTGCCCGAATTCTACGATCCTGACAGTTTGCGCTACGCCTTGCAATATACCGAGCAGCTTGACGGCCAGCCGCATCGCATTTTGGTCGACAAGGACCGCCCGCCCTTTGTGCCGCCCCAGGCCATCGAAGATTTCCCGTTCAAGGAAAACTGCCGATACAGTGGCGAGGGTGTGGTGTGCAAAGTGCCCGCGGGTCACTATTTCATGATGGGCGACAACCGCGACAATTCGCAGGACTCACGTTTCTGGGGTTTTGTGCCCGACGAATACATCGTCGGCAAAGCCTTTGTGATCTGGATGAATTTCGGTGACATCAAGCGCATCGGCTTTTTTCATTGATTCAAGATTGAGAGGATGACCGTCATGTTTCGTACTTCCATTTCTGCTCGTCGTCAGTCGGGCGTCACGCTGATCGGGCTGCTCTTCTGGGCGGTTTTGCTCTCGTCTGCGGCGCTGCTGACGATGAAGGTCTTTCCGGCTGTGAGCGAGTACCGCACCATCCTCAGCATGGTCAACAAGATCGGGGACTCGGGTGGTTCCACCGTGCCGGAAATCCGCGCCGCGTTCGACCGTGCTGCTCAGATCGAGTACGGGGTCACGTCCATCACGTCCAAAGATCTGGAAGTCACCAAAGAGGACGACAAGGTAGTCATCCGCTTTGCGTACGACAAGGAAATTCCCCTGTTTGAACCTGTGTATCTGCTGATCAAGTTCGAAGGCCGCTCGCACTGAGCGTGGCTTCAGCACTCAGCTGACACTGGTTTGCGGGCCTGATCATCAGGCCCGATTTGCTTTTGGGCCTCGTGGCCGCGTTTTCTTTTCTGGTCTGACATGTCTCGACTCTTGTCGCCTGCCTTGCAGGCTTTGCAGCAACGCCTGGGGCATGTGTTTGCCGATGCGGGCCTGCTTTCCCGTGCAGTCACGCACAAGAGTTTCGGGGCCGACCACTACGAGCGCCTGGAGTTCCTGGGGGATGCGGTGCTGAGCCTGGGCGTGTCGGCGCTGCTGTACCGCCTCTTTGACCGCAGCGACGAGGGCGACCTGACCCGTGTGCGTGCCCATCTGGTTCGACAGGACACCCTGCACCAGTTGGCGCTGCAACTGGGCCTGCCCGAGGTCATGCGCCTGAGCGAGGGGGAAGCCAAGGGCGGCGGCGCGCAGCGTGCGTCGATCCTGGCCGATGCCCTGGAAGCCATCATTGGTGCGGTCTATCTGGACGCGGGCTTTGATGCCGCACGCGATCTGGTACTGCGTCTGTTCGAGCCGCTGGTGGCCGACTCCACCATGGAGGTCTGGCGCAAGGATGCCAAGACCGGCTTGCAGGAATGGCTGCAGGCGCGCAAGATGGCGGTGCCCACCTACCGCATCGAGGCCACGCGCGGCAAGGCGCATGAGCAGACCTTTGTGGTGGCCTGCGACCTGCCGGAGCTGTCACTGAGCATGAAGGCCGAAGGCCTGTCGCGCCGCACCGCCGAGCAAGCTGCCGCCGAGTTGATGATGGCGCATCTGCAGTCCTTGCCAGCCAAATCCTTGCCCAAGGGCAAGCCGACCCCGATGGTGGTGGTCAAAAAATCCCGCAAGCCCCAATTGGGCTGAGCCCCTATTTTCGAGAGTTGTCACGCCCCATGTCCAAGAAGCCCGCTGCACCCACGTCGGCCCCTGCCGCCACCGATGAGCTCAATCCGTCGCTGGATGCCATGCTGTCCACCTTGAGCATGGCGCGCAAGGGTGGCGACGCCGCGCAAGCCGCTGCTGGCGAGACGCAGCGTTGCGGGCTGATCGCCATCGTCGGGCGCCCCAATGTGGGCAAGTCCACCTTGCTCAATGCCCTGGTGGGCCAGAAGGTGTCCATCACCTCGCGCAAGGCTCAGACCACGCGCCATCGCATCACCGGCATCCGCTCCGATGGCGACACGCAGTTCGTGTTCGTCGACACGCCCGGCTTTCAGACCCGCCACACGGTGCGCGGCACGGCGGCGCTCAACCGCAACCTGAACAAGACGGTCCAGGCCACGCTGTCCGATGTGGACGTGGTGCTGTTCCTGGTTGAAGCCGGCCGCTACGGCCCGGACGATGCCCAGGTGCTCGCCATGCTGCCCAAGGACAAGCCGGTCATCCTCGTGGCCAACAAGCTGGACATGGTGAACCGCCGCGAGGACCTGTTCCCCTGGCTGCAGACCATGCAGGGGCACCATCCGTTTGCCGAGTTCATCCCGCTCACGGCCACCAAGGACGAAGACGCCAAGCGCCTGGCCGAGGTGGTGCGTCGCTACCTGCCCGAGCAGGGCTGGTGGTACGACGCCGAGGCGCTCACCGACCGCACCGACCGCTTCATGGTCAGCGAGATGATCCGCGAAAAGCTGTTCCGCCTGACTGGTGACGAGCTGCCGTACACCTCCACCGTGGTCATCGACTCCTACAAGGAAGAGCCGCCACTGCCGGGCAAGCCCAAGTCGACCGGCCTGGTGCGCGTGGCCGCCACCATCATCGTCGAGCGCGATCAGCACAAGGGCATGATCATTGGTGACAAGGGCGAGAAGCTCAAGCGCATTGGCACCGAGGCGCGCACGGAACTGGAGCGCCTGATCGGCACCAAGGTCTTCCTGGAGATCTGGGTGAAGGTGCGCTCGGGCTGGGCCGACGACGATGCCCGCCTGCGCACCTACGGCTACGAATAAAGGTAGCTTGCACCTGCCATGGCTCGCGCTGCTTCGCGCCCCGGCACTGCCGCGTACGTGCTGCACAGTCACGACTGGAGCGAGTCCAGTCTGATTCTGGAGCTGTTCACGCGCGACCACGGCCGGGTGGTGGCCGTCGCTAAGGGTGCGAAGCGGCCTTACTCGCAATTGCGACCGGTGTTGATGCCCTTTCAGCGCCTGGTGGTGACCTTTGGCGTGAAGCGCTCGGAGGATGCCGAGGTGTGGCTGCTGCGTCAGGCCGAGTGGGCTGGCGGCCCAGCTTGGCCGGGTGGCGCCGCTTTGCTGCCGGGCTTTTACCTCAATGAGCTGCTGATGCGCTTGATGGTGCGCCACGACCCGCACCCGGCGCTGTTCGATGCCTACGGCCAGGCTTTGCAGGCCATGGCCGACCCCACGTTGCTACAAGCGGCCCTGCGGGCTTTCGAGCTGATCCTCTTGCGGCAACTCGGGCACTTGCCCGACCTGTCGGCACAGACGGTCAACGGGCAGTCGGTGCTGGCTGGGCAGAACTATGAGGTTCACCCCGAACTGGGGGTGATGGCGGCCCGCTGGGTGGGCGAGCCAGGTGCCGGACCCGTGGTGCTCGACGGGGCCTTGCTGGCCCACATGGAAGCCGCGCTGTCTCGACCCGCGCCCCAGCCCGATGCTTTGACCATGCACTCGGATGCCATCCCCACCCAAGCCCAGCCCACCGCGGTGCCGTCCTTGATGGCAGCCTGCATGCCCGCTTTGTCCGAGCTCAAGGCTGTGCTGCGCTCACTGATTCACTATCATCTCGGTTCCCAGACGCTGCGCACGCGCCAGCTCATGATGGAACTCCAACAATCATGACCTTCTCAGGCTCCCAATTGACCGCCCTGGATGCCCCTTTGCTGGGCGTCAACATCGACCACGTCGCGACCTTGCGCAATGCGCGCGGCGGGCGTTTCCCGGACCCGGTGGCGGCTGCCTTGCTGGCCGTCGAGGGTGGGGCCGACATCATCACCTTTCACCTGCGCGAAGATCGCCGTCACATCCGCGACGAGGATGTCGTGCGCCTGAAAGAGGCCATTGCGGTGCCTCTGAACTTCGAGGCAGCGGTGACTGACGAGATGCTGGACATCATCGAGCGCACGGCGCCCGAGCATGTCTGCCTGGTGCCCGAGCGCCGCCAGGAGGTCACCACCGAGGGCGGGCTGGATGTGGCCGGTCAGTTCAATCGCATGCAGAGCGCCTGTGCGCGTCTGGCCGCAGCGGGCAGCCGTGTCTCCCTGTTCATCGGCGCCGATCCGGCGCAGATTGAAGCCGCAGCCCAAGCCGGCGCTCCGTGCGTCGAACTGCACACCGGGCCTTTGGCACATGCCTGGTGGGACGGCGATCAGGCGGGCATGCAGCGTGAGCTGACGCGCATTCAGGAGGGCCTGCGCTTCGCACGCAGCCTGGGTCTGCGCACCCACGCGGGTCACGGCCTGGCCTTGTCGCAAAGCGAGCCGGGACAGGCCGATCACGTCAGCAGCACGGCCCTGGTGGCCGCCTTGCCCGACGTGGCCGAGCTGCACATTGGCCACGCCCTCATCGGACACGCCGTGTTTGTCGGCCTGCGCCAGGCGATTGCCGATTTCAAGGCCGAGGCCATCCGGGCCCGCCGTGCCTCGGTTGCCTGAACACACGGCCCCCTGACGCCCCATGATCACCGGCATCGGAACCGACCTGTGTGACGTGCGCCGCATCGAGGCGGCCGTCTCGCGCCTGGGCGACCGCTTTGCCCATCGCATTCTGGGCGAGGCGGAGCAGCTGGTGTATGCCGAGCGCCGTCTGGCTCATGCCCAGCGCGCCGGGCGCTATCTGGCCAGTCGTTTTGCGGCCAAGGAAGCGTTCGCCAAGGCCATCGGTCTGGGGGTGCGTCACCCCATGAACTGGCATGATTGCCAGGTCGTCAACGACGAACGGGGGCAACCCCGGTTTCAACTCAGTGGTGAGCTCGCCAGCTGGTTTGCCAGCCGGTCCTGGTGCGCGCACCTTTCCTTATCGGACGAGGGCGATCACGCCCTGGCCTTCGTGGTCATCGATCTCCTACCTTCTGCAACATGAGCACCTCCAAGCGATCCAAGCCCGTCACCGCCGCACAGGCCGTTCATGACGATTACGAGGCCGTGTCCCACGCCCCTGTGGTGCTCGACATCGAAGGACTGACCCTCAACGACGATGACCGCCGGCGCCTGGCTCATCCGCTGACCGGTGGGCTGATCCTGTTTGCGCGCAACTGGGCGTCGCGCTCGCAACTCACGGCCTTGTGTGCCGAGATCAAGGCCATCCGCCCGGATGTGCTGATCTGCGTGGACCACGAAGGCGGTCGCGTGCAGCGGTTCAAGACCGACGGTTTCACCCATGTGCCCGAGATGCGCAGCCTGGGTGAGATGTGGATGAACGACGGCAAAGGCGGGGAGGGCACGGGTGCCTTGCGCGCCACCGATGCGGCCACGGCCTGCGGCTACGTGCTGGCCAGCGAGCTTCGCTCCTGCGGCGTCGACCTGACCTTCACCCCCGTGCTGGACCTCGATTGGGGCGAAAGCGGCGTCATCGGTGACCGGGCCTTCCACCGTGATCCGCGCGTGGTGACGGTGCTGGCCAAGAGCGTGATGCACGGCCTGCTGCTGGCTGGCATGGCCAACTGCGGCAAGCATTTCCCGGGGCACGGTTTCGTCAAGGCCGACTCGCACGTGGACGTGCCGGTCGACAAGCGCAGCCTCAAAGCCATCTTGGCCGACGACGCCAAGCCCTACGAATGGATGAGCACTTCGCTGACCAGCGTGATGCCGGCCCATGTCATCTACCCGAAGGTGGACAGCCTGCCCGCCGGCTTCTCGCCACGCTGGCTGCAAGACATCCTGCGCGGCCAGATGGGCTTCACTGGCGCCATCTTCAGCGATGACCTGAGCATGGAAGGCGCCAGCGTGGCCGGCAACCACACCCAGGGTGCGGTGGCGGCGCTGAACGCCGGTTGCGACATGGTGCTGTTGTGCAACCAGTCGCTCAACGGTGGCAAGGCGGTGGACGAGTTGCTCGATGGTCTGACCCATGCCCTGGCCCGCGGGGATTGGGAGCTGAGCCCCGACAGCGAGGCACGTCGCCTCGACCTGCTGCCTCAGACCGCCCCCTTCCCCTGGGACGAGTTGATGCACCTGCCGCAGTACCAGCAGGCGCTGGTCAAGCTGCCGCGCTAAGTGCGCGGCAGGAGTGGGCGAGGGCAGCCTCAGTTGCCGCCGCTGGCGTACATCGCGTCGATCAGGGCGCGTTGCCGCTCCATCACCACCTTGCGCTTGACCTTCAGGGTGGGCGTCAACTCGCCCTTCTCCACGGTGAGGGTGGTCGGCAAGATGGTGAACTTGCGAACCTGACACACCCGTGTCAGCTTGGCATTGACACGGTCGATCTCGGCCTGCACCTCCTTCAACACCGTCGGGTGCGTGTGCAGATCGGCTGTGGTCGGCACCTTGGCGCTGCGGGCAAACGCCGCCAGGGCGGCTGTATCCAGGGTCACCAGGGCCGTGAGGTAGTTGTGGCCGTCGCCGCACACCACGGCATGTTCGATCAGGTGGGTGTCCATCAGCGAGGCTTCGATGTTGCCCGGTGAGATGTTCTTGCCGCCCGAGGTGATGATCAGGTCCTTCTTGCGACCGGTGATGTAGACGTAGCCGTCTGCGTCCACCCGCCCCAGGTCGCCCGTGAGCAGCCAGTCGCCTTGCATGGTCTCGGCCGTCGCTTCGGGCTGACCCATATAGCCCTTGAAGACGTTGGGGCCGCGCACCAGCAACTCGCCGTCTTCGGCCACCATGATCTCCATGCCCGGAATCACCTTGCCGACCGACCCCATGCGCGTGGCACCGTCCAGGTTCATGGTGGAGGGGCCGCTGACCTCGGATTGACCATAGAGCTCACGCACGACCAGGTCCAGGCCCGTGAAGAACTTCAGGCTCTCCGGGGCGATGGGAGCCGCACCGGAGCTCAGGATGCGTGCATGCTGAAAGCCCAGCGCCTCATGCACCTTGCGGTAAATAAGACGCTTGGCCAGCGCTTTCTGCCATGACAGCCAGGGGCCCACAGGCCGCCCGGCCAGATCGCGTTCATGCCATGCACGCCCCACCCGCAGCGCCCAGCGTGCCATGTGGGCTTTGAAGCCGGTGGCGCCCGCCAGTTTGGTTTCGATGGCCGCCTGCATCTTCTCCCACACGCGGGGCACACCGAAGAACACCGTGGGCTTGACCTCCTTCAGGTGGTCGCCCAGCGACTCCATGCTGCTCGCGTAATACAGCTGAAAGCCCGCATGGGCCTGGTTGTGCATGCTGCCCATCTGTTCGGCGGCGTGGGCCATGGGCAGATAGGAGATCAGCCGCTCGTTTTCGTCAGCGTCGCAGATCTGGACCATGGTCCTGGCCATCCACCACAGATTGCCCTGGCTCAGGGCCACCGCCTTCGACGGACCCGTGGTGCCTGAGGTGTAGATCAGGGTGCCAATGTCATCGGGGCGGAGCTCGGCCATGCGCGAGTCCAGCACTTCGTCCGACACGGACTGGGATGCGGCCAAAAAACCCGACCAGGGCAACTGCGGCAACGTACAGTCTGCATTGCCCGGCTCTGATTTGAACGTCACGACCTGACGCAGGTAGGGGATGCGGTCTGCGCAAGCCTGCACGCTGCCCAGGCGGTCGTGGTTCTCCACCATCAGCACCTTGGCCTTGGAGTGGTTGAGCACATAGGCCACGTCGTCCACCGAACTGGTCCAGTAGATACCAGCGGGCTTGGCGCCGATCGACATGGCAGCAAAGGCCGTGACGGCCCACTCTGGGCGGTTGAAACTCAGAATAGCGACAGCGTCACCGCGCTGTACACCCAGGCTGATGAGCGCGCGTGCGGCCTCGCGCACTTGCTGACCATATTCACGCCAGGAGGTCCCCTCCCAGCGCTCGGAACCGCGTACAAAATAGGCCGGACGATCTCCCAGGCGGGCGGCGGTGCGCTGCAGTGTCACCGGAGGCGGGACAAAGCCCGCCATGGGATCCACCCGAACACTCGCCCTCGCGTCTGATGCGTATGCCTGTCGCATGGTCGGTGAGTGGGGTGGAATCGATTCGGAACGGGCCACGCAGGTCTCCTATGGTTTTGTTCATTAAAGTCCATGGTGACGTAAGCGTCAACCGTCTATCCAATAGGTGAAACCCTTTGCTTGGGCAGCTTTGGGGGCGCCGAAACGAAAAAGCCCGGCCAAGGCCGGGCTTCGGGTGATCAGGGGCGCACCCCTGTCAGTCCTGGTGTCAGACGGAGGTCGCGTCCTCGAACGGGAGGGCCAAGTCCTTCAGGTCCTTGCGGGTCTCGACCAGAATCAACGGGCCGTCGTCCTGCACCACCACGGGCTTGCGCTCGCGTGGCACGTGAACCGGCTTGGGCTCGTTGGCAATGGCTTCCTGAACAGCGCGGATCTTGTCGGCATCCGAGTTCACCCATTCCAGGCCGGCATTGCGGGCAATGGCTTCCAGGTCGGGCAGGGACAACACAAAAGGTGCGGCCACGGCTGTTGGCGCGGTTTCCGCAACCACGACCGGTTCGGCAGCAGGCGCCACGCTGGCTTCAATGGGCTGGGCCACGGGCTGGACCTTGGCCTCGGTGCTGACGGCGGCTGCGGGGGCAGCCTCCACAGGCGCGCTGACCTGAGCCACTTCGGTGCTGATCACTGGCGTTTCGACAGACGCGACAGGAGCGATGGCGGCCGCCACCGGGGTGGCTGGCTGCTCGGTCACATCGCTGCGCACGCTGTCCACGTCGCGGTCTGCGCCTTCAGTGCGTGGGGCACGCTCACCCCGGTTACGATCGCGGCCACCACGACGACGGCGTTCGCCTTCGGCAGGCTCACCATCCACGTTGGGCTGGGTGTTGACGCTGGTCGCTTCTTCACCCTCGGTGGCTGAGGCTTCCGGTGCGTTCAGGGCGTCCACTTGCGCCTGGGCTTCGTCGCGGTCTGCGCGACCACGGCCACCACGGCGGCGGCGGCGGCCATTCTCGCGCTCCGCTTCGGCGGCTGCAACGGCCTCGGCGCTGCCTGGTTCGGCAGCCAGTGCCAGGACTTGAGCCTCGGCGGCGATGGCTTCGCGGTTGATCGGGGTGCGTTCACCGTTGCGTTCACCACCACGGCCACCGCGACCGCGGCGACCTTCGCGGGCGCCTTCGTCCGAACGAGGCGTCTCGTTGCCACCTTCGGCATTCACCGGGCGGTCTTCACGCGGCGGGCGACGACCTTGGCGGCCTTCACCCTTTTCGCCGCGCTCGCCACCTTGGCGTTCGCGACGGGCTTCACCGCTGCGCTCACCCCGTTCGGTGCGCTCGCCACGCTCGGCGCGCTCACCACGACGTTGGCCATCACGGCGACCACGGCCCTTGCCGGCGTCCTTGGCTTCCTCGACCGGCTTCGCAGCCGGAGCGGCCACGACAGGCTGCGGAGCGGGCGTGTCCATACCGAACAAGCGCTTGATCCAGCCGAAGAAACCACCCTTGGCTGCCTCGGGGGCCGCTGCGGCCACAGGGGTGTGAACCACGTGCGGAATCTCGACATTGGCTTCCAGCACAGGCTGGTGCTGCGGCATGGCCATCGGTGCGGGCTGGTCCGGCAGCACACCCTTGATGATGGGCTCCTGCTTGGGCTTGGCCTTCTCGCGACGGGTGATGCCGACTTCGTCGTCCGGCTCCTCGATCATCGAGTAGCTGGTCTGGATGTTTTCCAGACGCGGATCGTCGTGGCGCAGACGCTCGAGCTTGTAGTTCGGCGTTTCGATGTGCTTGTTGGGGATCAACAGCACGGTCACGCGTTGCTTGAGCTCGATCTTGGTGATCTCGGTGCGCTTCTCATTGAGCAGGAAGGAGGTCACTTCCACCGGCACTTGCACGTGCACAGCGGCGGTGTTGTCCTTCATGGACTCTTCCTGGATGATGCGCAGGATCTGCAGTGCCGACGACTCGGTGTCACGGATGTGGCCGGTGCCGTTGCAACGCGGGCAGGTGATGTGCGAGCCTTCCGACAGGGCCGGGCGCAGACGCTGACGCGACATCTCCAGCAGGCCGAACTTGCTGATGGTGCTGAACTGCACGCGGGCACGGTCGGTGCGCAGGGCGTCACGCAGGCGCTGCTCCACCTCGCGGCGGTGCTTGCTGTCCTCCATGTCGATGAAGTCCATGACGATCAGGCCACCCAGGTCGCGCAAGCGCATCTGGCGGGCAATTTCGTCGGCCGCTTCCAGGTTGGTGCGGAAGGCGGTTTCCTCGATGTCGCTGCCACGGGTGGCGCGCGCCGAGTTCACGTCTACCGACACCAGCGCTTCGGTGTGGTCGATCACGATGGCGCCGCCCGAGGGCAGGTTGACCGTGCGGCTGAAGGCCGTTTCGATCTGGTGCTCAATCTGGAAGCGGGCGAACAGCGCCGCATCGTCACGGTAACGCTTCACGCGGTTGGCCGTGTCGGGCATGACGTGCAGCATGAACTGCTTGGCCTGCTCGTAGATGTCGTCCGTGTCGATCAGGATCTCGCCGATGTCGGCGGTGAAGTAGTCGCGGATGGCGCGGATGACCAGCGAGGACTCCTGATAGATCAGGTAGGCACCCTTGCCGGCGCCCGAGGCGTCGTCAATGGCCGTCCACAGCTTGAGCATGTAGTTCAGGTCCCACTGCAGCTCGGCCGGCGTGCGACCGATGCCGGCGGTGCGGGCGATCAGGCTCATCCCCTTCGGGTACTCGAGCTGGTCCATCGCCTCTTTGAGCTCTTCACGCTCGTCACCCTCGATGCGACGGCTCACGCCACCGCCACGGGGGTTGTTGGGCATCAGCACGAGATAACGGCCGGCCAGTGAGACGAAGGTGGTCAGGGCCGCGCCCTTGTTGCCGCGCTCTTCTTTTTCGACCTGGACCAGCAGCTCCTGGCCTTCCTTGATCACGTCCTGGATGCGGGCCGAGCGAACCTCGACCCCTTCCTTGAAATACTGGCGCGAGATTTCCTTGAAGGGCAGGAAACCATGGCGCTCTTCGCCGTAATCGACGAAGCACGCTTCCAGGGAGGGTTCGACGCGGGTGACGACCGCTTTGTAGATATTGCCCTTGCGTTGTTCACGCCCTTCGATTTCGGTTTCGAAGTCGAGCAGTTTTTGTCCGTCAACAATGGCCAGGCGCCGTTCTTCGGGCTGCGTGGCGTTGATCAGCATGCGCTTCATGTGTTCTCCACAATTCAAGCGAGGCCTGACCGGGATGGCGCCGGACAAACCTCGACTCACCCCTGACCCAAAGGCCAGAGGCAGCTTTCATGCACGAGCAACGAGCTTGAACCGTGAAGGAATTGCCTGGGGCTGACAGGACGCGAGAGGCGTCAGGACAGCAGGGGCGCGCGCGCCGAGACTTGGACACGGGCCTGCCGCCACCCAGGCCCATCCAGACAGGCGAGCGCGATGCGCGCTGCGGTCGGCTGGATGAGGAGGAGGGGGGCAGGGGACGCAGCCAGCTCCTTGTCGCGGTTCACCCAATGCGGCGCTCCTTCTTCCATCCAATGGAAGAAGGCCGGCACAAAGGCGAGGCGATTGAGAAGCTGAATGGGCCAGGACACGTGGGCAGTCACTCGACGCAGACCCCAGCGCGACTTCGGTGACATGTCACCGTTGCATCGCTGGAATCCGGAAAACCTTGAATTGGGGTTCGATCTACGTTGGCTCTGACAACCTTGACCATGAGGCAAAACCACACCTTGGGTGGTTTTCTCCGGCAAATCAGGGTTGTTGCATCACCATCAATTGGCGGGACACCCCGCCGGGCTTTGTCATGCAGCGCCACCAGTTCGGCTCGAAAGGTAAAATGCCGTCTGGTCTTGCCTGTTGGTTGTCGCTGATACCGCACAAGCCATATCAACACACAACGAATTCACAACGTGGCCAAGACCATTATAGGTGCGAAAAACACATCCCGACCGGCAGGGAAAACCTCCGGCAAACCATCCTCGCGCCCCGTGCGCCAAGGGGTGAGGGTGCAGGTGGCGTCCACGCCGGTTGTCGCAGTCCGTGCGCCTGCGGTCGAGGTGCCGGCGGCCGTGCAACGCCTCACGATTGACGAGGGCAGCGTCGGGCAGCGGCTCGACAACTTCCTCATCAAGGTGCTCAAGGGCGCGCCCAAGACCCTGGTCTACCGCATCATCCGCAGCGGCGAGGTGCGGGTCAACAAGGGCCGGGCGGCGGCCGACACCCGACTGGAGATGGGCGATGAGGTGCGCGTGCCCCCCTTGCGCCTGACGGAAAAGAGCGACGAGCATGCCGCCGCCGTGCCCGCGCGCGAGTTCCCCGTGTTGTTTGAAGACGATGCGGTGCTGGCGATCAACAAGCCGGCTGGCGTGGCCGTGCATGGCGGCAGCGGGGTCAGTTTCGGCGTGATCGAGCAATTGCGCCGCGCCCGACCCCAGGCCCGTTTCCTGGAGCTGGTGCACCGCCTCGACAAGGAAACATCCGGCATCTTGCTGGTGGCCAAAAAGCGCAGTGCGCTGACCACCTTGCAGGACGTGTTCCGCAACCGTCAGGTGCAAAAGACCTACGCTGCCCTGGTGATCGGCGACTGGCCCGCCTCGCGCAAGGTCATTGACGTGGCGCTGCACAAGTTCCTCACCCCCGAGGGTGAGCGTCGCGTCATGGCCGTCAAGGACGATGATGAAGGTCGGCGCTCCATCAGTCTGGTGCACGTCGTGCAGCGCTACGCGCAGTTCAGTTTGCTGGACGTCACCATCAAGACGGGGCGCACCCACCAGATCCGGGTGCACCTGCAGCACGAGGGTCACCCCATCGTGGGTGACGACAAATATGGCGACTTTGCCTTGAACAAGGCTCTGGGGCGCGGCGGCGTCAACGAGACGATCAAGGGCGTGGAACGCCGCCAGTTGCCTGAGGGGCGCTTTGCGCGCATGTTCCTGCATGCACGCTACTTGCGCATCGATCATCCCGTCACGGGCGAGCCGCTGACCTTGGAAGCCCCGCTGCCGGCCGACTGCGCACAGTTGCTGGCGGCGTTGACGCCGCTTGACCCCGCCTCTGCGAAAGCTTGATCATGAACTTTTCTGATGATGGTGACCTGCGTCCTCGTGCCTACGACCTGATCGTCTTCGATTGGGACGGCACGCTGTTTGACTCCACCGCGCTGATTGCCCGGTCAATCCAGCTGGCCTGTGAAGACATGGGCCTGCCGGTGCCGGCGCGTCACGAGGCGGCCTACGTCATCGGCCTGGGCCTGCACGATGCCTTGGCCCATGTGGCCCCCACCTTGCCCGCTGACCAAGTGCCCGCCATGGGGCAGCGTTACCGTCACCATTATTTCCGTCAGCAAGGCGAATTGAGCCTGTTCGACGGCACGGTCGAGCTGTTGCAGGCACTCAAGGCGCGCCACCACTGGTTGGCGGTCGCCACGGGCAAGAGCCGTCAGGGTCTCAACGAAGCCCTCACCCACGTCGAGCTGCGGGGCATGTTCGATGGCACCCGCACGGCCGACGAAACTGCTTCCAAGCCTCATCCTCTGATGTTGCAGGAGCTGATGGCCGAATTCGGCGTCGACCCGGAGCGCACCCTGATGATCGGCGATACCACCCACGATCTGCAGCTGGCGCTCAACGCGGGCACGCACAGTGTGGCGGTCAGCTATGGCGCGCATGAGCCGGCTGCTTTTGCTGACTACCCCACCCGGTTTGTGGCCCATTCGACGGCTGACCTGCACGACTGGTTGTTGCGGCATGCCTGAGCTGCAACGCGAGCCTCAAGCACTGTGCGCATCTGCCGATTTGCAAGAGCGCGGTGACGCGGTGATGTTCGAGGTGCTTGTGGATGGGAAGCCCGTGTCCGCCTTTGCCGTGCGGTACAACACGGTCGCCGTGGCTTACCTGAACCGCTGCGCCCACCTGCCGGCCGAGATGGACTGGCAGCCCGGTCAATTCTGGGATCTGGATAAGCGGTTCATCGTCTGTGCGATGCATGGCGCACTGTACGATCCACCCCAGGGCCGGTGCGTCATGGGCCCTTGCCGTGGCGCTCATCTGACCCCTATTCCCCTGACCGAGGAAGAGGGTCGGGTCTGTTGGTATCCTTCTGAGCGGTTGCAGCCGGTCTTCTGACCCCAGTTGTCGCTTGACGCGTTTCTTTTTCCTTTTCGGGCCCCTTCATGAGCGCAGACGATCCCCGTATCCCGGATTTGCCCACGACAACTGAGAACGCCTTGTTGACGCAGTTCGCGCGTGCCTACCTGCGGCAGCAGCGCAGCGAACAGCGCTGGCGTTGGTTCTGGCGCCTGGTGTGGCTGTTTGTTGCGGCGTCGATCATCTGGGGCACTATCCAAACAGTGCCGTCGGCCAAGGCGCCGGTGACCGCCCACACCGCGCTGGTCGAGGTGCGGGGCGTCATCGCCACCGATGCCGAGGCCAACGCCGACAACCTCATGGCGGCCCTGCGCAGTGCGTTTGAAGACCACGGTGCCCGCGCCGTGATCTTGCGCATCAACTCGCCTGGCGGTAGCCCGGTGCAGGCCGGTCTGGTTCATGACGAAATCGTGCGACTCAAGGCCCTGCACAAGAAGAAGATTTACGCCGTTTGCGAAGAGATGTGCGCCTCGGCCGCTTACTACATTGCCGCCGCTGCCGATCAGGTGGTGGTGGACAAGGCCTCGCTTGTGGGCTCCATCGGTGTCCTCATGGACGGGTTTGGTTTCACGGGTGTCATGGAGAAGATCGGCGTCGAGCGCCGTCTGATGACCTCGGGGTCGAACAAAGGCATGCTGGATCCGTTCTCGCCACGCGATCCCGTTCAGGAGACCTATGCGCAGGCCATGCTGGACCAGATTCACCAGCAGTTCATCTCGGTCGTCAAGAGCGGCCGCGGCAAGCGGCTCAAGGACAATCCGGAGTTGTTCAGCGGCTTGTTCTGGAACGGGGAGCAGGCAGTCAGCCTGGGTTTGGCAGACCGGCTGGGTAGCCTTGATCAGATTGCCCGCGACGAGGTGAAGGCCGAAGACATCATCGACTACACCCAGAAAGAAAACCTGGCCGAGCGTCTGGCCAAGCGATTCGGCGCCGCCATTGGGGCAGGTGCTGTGCAGGCGATGCGGGAATCGGTCAACATCCGATGATCCTGCCTGCCCGGCCTGTGTAGCGGCTCAGCTGTCGATGGCCTTCAGCAGGCGCTCAGCCACCTCGTGCGAGAGCGTCAGCAGCTTGGCCACTTCGCTCACATCGTCGTGAAGAGCTGCCTGGGCATGTGGTGAATCCCAGCCGTGCTGGGTGTGGCGTGCAATGCGCACCCCCAGCATCACGCTGCGCACCTGTGGGTCTTGAGCGCGGCGGTCGTCCGTGCACTTGATGAGCATGTCGGGTAGTTGCCAGACACGCATCAGTTCATGGGCTACGGCGCTCAGGGGCATGCCCAGCACCACTTTTTGCACGGCTGCGGAGCGCAGGGTGTGATCGGTTTGCAGGCGCTGCGCCATCTCTTGCGCAAGTTTGGGCGCATGGCACCACAGCAACATCTCCGCAAAATCGTGTAGCAGGGCGGCCTGATGCACGATGGCTGCGTCCTCATCCTGCCGTCGAAGAGCGAAGCTCATGGCGAAATGCGCGCTGCGTCGTGCGCGCGTGACCACTTTGAGCAGGCCACTGATGGCGTCGGGCGCGGTATTGAGCCAGTCAATGACCGTGGGGGGCTCATTGAAGGTATTGAAGAAAGGGGTGATGCCTAGCATCACGATCGCGCCTGTGAGAGATTCCGGCGGTTCGACGCTGAGGCGCGTGCAGTAGCGCGACACGTGCACCAGCACCTTCAGGGTCATGAGTGGATCGGCGCTCAGTGCGTCGGCCAGCATGCTGGCGTCGACCGTACCGCGTGCATCTTCGATCTCGCGCAGCTGCCGCAATTCCGCCACCGTGTGAGGCAGAACCGGGATCTCGGCATCTGCCAAGGCTTTCACCCAGGCGGGCAGCGTGGGTAGGGGCGATTCGATCATGGCAAACCTCACGCCAACGTCATGTCCTCTTATCCCTTGTTTGAGGTGTGTTGGCAAGCCGGGATCACCCCGCGCTTGCCAACTATGTCACTCACTTGCCGGTCTGATCGACAGATCAGCCGCCCAGCAGGGCTTGCTTCAGGTCGCCGTCCACCGGCGAGTTGCCCAGCCAGATTTTCAGCAGTGCATTGTAGAAGTCGTCGCCGGCGATGTCGCGGCCCTTCTGGGCACCTTCCACCAACACACGCATGCCGGAACCGGGGACGAGGTTCATGTGGATGGTGGTGCCCTTCTTGACCGATCCAAAGGACTTCATCAGGGCTTGCAGCTCATCCAGGCGGGCCTGGTACTTGCTCATTTCGGCGTCGCTGGCATTCTTCTTGAAGCCAGCGATCATGGCTTCGGCGAACTCTTCACCGGTCAGGTTGCGCAGCAGGACGATCTGCATGCCCTTGGCACCGGCTTGCGACATGACGCCAGCGGCGGTCTTGTCCTTCTTGGTCACGTAGAGGCCGGCAGCGTAGACGTCGAAGACCATCTTCACGCGGACACCTGCGCCGTTCAGTTGCAGGGATTGGTTGGCCACCTGGTAGGTGTCACCGAACTTGGCGCCTTTGATTTCGAGGGCCATGGCGGGCAGGGCTGCGGCCAGGGCGGTACTCAGGATCAGGGCGCGGGCAAAGGATTTCATGATTTCTCCGGGGGAAACGCTGGGTCAGGTGCCCAGCAAGGTACTTGTGACACAGATTTTGGCCCCATGTCGCCGCGTGTATCCATCGGGATATCACCTTGGTTTGACTGTAAATTTGTCTGAAATTGTGTTGCTGTGCGGCGATATTGCTGTGGACTTTCCCCTGTTTTGAAGGGAACATGACGCAGAATGTTTCTCACAAAGAGTTCAGGGTTTCTACTTCTGTGAGACGGATGCATGTCTTTTCTGGTTATTGACATAGGCAACACGCGCCTGAAGTGGGGCCTGTATGCGACACCCGCGCCAGGCTCCGAGTTGCTGGCGCATGGGGCCGTGGTTCTCGAGGACATCGATTACCTCTGGGATCTGTACTGGAAGAACCTGATGCACAAGCCCAGGGCGATGCTGGGCTGCGTCGTGGCTGGTGAGGCCATCAAGCGTCGCGTGGAAGAGCAACTGGTGGAAGGTTGGGGTGTTCAGCCGCGCTGGGTGTCATCCAGTCAACAGGCTGGTGGCGTGATCAACAGCTATGAGCATCCGCAACGCCTTGGATCTGACCGCTGGGCGGCCATCATCGGTGCGCGTCAGCATGCCTTGCACATGCACCCGGTTGACACGCCCCCCGTGCTGGCCGTGATGGTGGGTACGGCGGTGACCGTGGATGCGGTGGACGCCAGCGGGCGCTTTCTGGGCGGCTTGATCCTGCCTGGCTTTGGCTTGATGTACCGCGCCCTGGAAAGCGGTACGGCGGGCCTCAAGGTGCCGACTGGTGAGGTTCAGGATTTTCCGACCAACACCAGCGACGCCTTGATGAGCGGTGGGACCGACGCCATTGCGGGCGCCATTGAACGCAGCCTGCGTCGTCTGCGTGCGCACACCGGCCGTGATCCTCTGTTGATCATGTCGGGCGGTGCGGTCTCGCGCCTGTCTCAGGATGTGATCGAGTGGCCGGCCCTCGTGGTGGAAAACCTGATCTTCGAGGGCCTGCTGACGCTGGCGTCTGCGCTCAAAGAATGAAGCGTGAGAGGTCCTCGTTGCGGGCGAGTTCGCCCAGGCGACGGTCCACCTCTTGTGCATCGACCACATGGGTCTGTCCGCTCAGGTCGGGCGCCTGAAATGACAACTCATCGAGCAGGCGTTCCATCACCGTGGCGAGGCGGCGCGCGCCGATGTTCTCGGTACGCTCGTTGACCTCGAAGGCGATCTGCGCCAAGCGCTGAATGGCTTCTGGGGTGAACTCCAGCGTCACACCTTCGGCAGACAGCAGGGCCTGATACTGCTTGATCAGGCTGGCTGTGGGCTGGGTCAGGATGGCTTCAAAGTCGCCTACCGACAGCGAGGACAGCTCGACGCGGATCGGGAAGCGCCCCTGCAACTCCGGGATCAGGTCGCTGGGCTTGCTGAGGTGGAAGGCGCCTGATGCGATGAAAAGAATGTGGTCGGTTTTGACCATGCCGTACTTGGTTTTGACCGTGGTGCCCTCGACCAGTGGGAGGAGGTCGCGTTGCACGCCTTGGCGGGACACCTCGGCACCATTGCCTTCGGCTCGGCTCGCCACCTTGTCGATTTCGTCAATGAAGACGATGCCGTTTTGTTCGGCACGTTCCAGCGCCTTGGCGCGGATGTCCTCTTCGTTGAGCAGCTTGGCGCCTTCTTCCTCGATCAATTGGGTACGCGCTTCCGCCACCGTCACCTTGCGCGGCTTGCGGGCCTGCTGTCCCATCTGCGAGAACATGCCGCGCAGCTGCTCGGCCATGTCTTCCATGCCGGCGGGGCTCATGATTTCAACGGCGGGTGTTTTGGCATCGCTCAGTTCGATCTCGATTTCCTTGTCATCGAGCGAGCCTTCGCGCAAGCGCTTGCGCATCACCTGACGGGCGGTGTTGTCAGCCGACGGGGCACCTCCAAGCCCGGTGCGCGGGGGCGGCACCAGCACGTCGAGGATGCGGTCTTCGGCGGCATCTTCCGCGCGCACGCGTTGCGCCTGCATCTGGTGCGTGCGCTCTTGCTTGACGGCGCTTTCCACCAGGTCGCGGATGATGGTGTCCACGTCCTTGCCCACGTAGCCCACTTCGGTGAACTTGGTGGCCTCGACCTTGATGAAGGGGGCATCGGCCAGCTTGGCGAGGCGACGGGCGATCTCGGTCTTGCCCACACCGGTCGGGCCGATCATCAGGATGTTCTTGGGTGTGATTTCTCCGCGCAGCTGGCCTTCCACCTGCTGACGACGCCAGCGGTTGCGCAGGGCGATGGCCACGGCACGCTTGGCATCGTTCTGGCCAATGATGTGGCGATCGAGTTCGCTGACGATTTCTCGGGGTGTCATGCTCATGGTGTGCTCAGCCCAGCGTTTCGATGGTGTGGTTCTGGTTGGTGTAGATGCACAGGTCACCGGCAATCTCCAGCGACTTCTTGACCATGACGGCCGCATCCAGTTCGGTGTTGGCGACCAGGGCGCGCGCAGCAGCCTGGGCATAAGCCCCGCCCGACCCGATGGCGATGATGCCGTGCTCGGGCTCCAGCACATCGCCATTGCCGGTGATGATGAGCGACGTTTCGTGGTCGGCCACAGCCAGCATGGCTTCGAGCTTGCGCAGCACGCGGTCGGTGCGCCAGTCGCGGGTCAGCTCGACGGCGGCACGCGTCAGGTTGCCCTGGTGCTTTTCCAGCTTGGACTCGAAGCGCTCGAACAGGGTGAAGGCATCGGCGGTGGCACCGGCAAACCCGGCCAGCACCTGGTCACGGTAGAGGCGACGGACCTTGCGGGCTGTGGCCTTGACGACGATGTGGCCCAAGGTGACCTGGCCATCGCCGCCCATGGCGACTTGCCAGCCCGTGGGGGTCTGGCGCCGGATGCTGACGATGGTGGTGCCGTGATAGGAGTCCATGACGCAATGAAGAGTTCGCTGAAAACTCTCTACATGCGGTCAGTGGCAGCGAATTCAAGGCTCGGCGCACCGGCCCGAAGCACGCTTTACACGGTCTGCAGCTTGACCTGGGCGTGCTCGTTGATCCCCATGGCGCCAAAGAACAGGGCGATCAGGCGATGCGGGTTGTTGAAGATCACAAAGCGGTTTTCGCCACGACGTGCCAGCACCCAGTTGAGCAGGTCGCCTGCTGCAATGAAGTCGACACGCAGCAGGTGCTGACAGTCCACTTCCAGGGAGACGCTGGCGCCCAATTGGCTGTCCAGCTGGGTCAGGGTGGCGCTGATGTCGCCCACCAGTTGACCCGACAGGTTCAAGGCCGCCACCTGTACAAACTCGACTTCGTTGTGGAACTGGGACTCGACGAAGCTGGTGACCACCTTGGAGACGTGCGTCAAGGGGCGCGTCTGCGGGCTCTGACCATCATGGCTCAGGCGCACCTTGCACACGGTGGGCTCCCATGAAGGAGGCGACTGCTCGTAGGTCACACAGTAATCGATGGCTACTTCGTCGAACTGGATGGGGTTGTTGCACATCCGCAGCACATCCAGGTGCAGCATCCAGTATGCCGGATCCACGCTGCGGCTGCCAGTGGGAGCGAGATCTCCCAGCACATTCAGCAGCGTGTCGGGGCCAATCCAGTGCAACTCAATGGGTTCACGCGCCCACTGGCGGATCAGCTGACCCAGGGTGTCAGCCCCTTCGGGGGTGAGGTTCTTGACCTGACTCCAGTCCATGACCCACGGGCGCGGCAATTGCAAAATCTCGGTGCGCAGCTGCGCCACCGCTTCACTGTCGATTTCTTGTGGCGCAATCCAGCCGTGGGCGGGCTCGGGTGCTGCTGTCTGAGCGTTGCTCGACGGGGCTTCAGTGCTGCCCTTCGCTTCGGGTGCGCTGGCTTGGGCGGCAGGTTTCTGCTGGGCCAGGAAGCGGGCCACCTTGTCTGGCAGCGAGTACCACTGAGGTGCCGACAAGCCAAATTTCTGTGCGAACGTGATGGCCAGGTTGTCAAACGGCTGAGGCAGGTCCAGTGCGCGATAGAAGTCGAACAGGGCCATCCACGTTTCGGTGTGGTCGCAACGTGCGGCGCCCGGTTGGATCAAATCGAGCAGGCAGCGTTCGCACTGGTCGAAGTCGGCGTTGGCAAAGGCGATGACCGCCTCGTCCAGCTCCGGGTCGTGGACCATCTCGGCCACGTGGAAATCTTGCTGTGGCAGGAAACCGCTGGCAGCGAGGAGGGGGGCGGCAGATGCCGCATTGCTTGTCGGCGCAACCGGGCGAGGATCGTTTGCAGCAGGTGTCGTCGTGCCGGCTGGCGTTGGAACCAGGTCCAATGCCATGGCAATGTCCGTCGACAATCCGGCGGCCTGGGTGGGGCGCTCGGCGACAGTCTGTGTGACAGGCTGACCGAAATCCAGAGGAAGTGTGGGCACGTGGGCGGGCGGACGTGTGCCGCTGCGCGAACTGCTGACGCCAACCATCTGTTGCTCGATCGCGTCGATCTTGGCCTTGACCGCCATGTCGGACGGTGCACCGTTGGTGTGCGGGCGGGAATCCGGGTCGAGGTTGGAGGGGGTGTTGAGCGCCATGACGGCATCGGCGCTCAAGCCTTCGCGTCGGATCTTGCGCAGCATGTCGAATTCGCGCTTGCGCACGAAATCGTTGCGCCGCTTTCGCTCGATCATGGCCTTGATTTCAGACTTGGCGTACTCGCTCTCGCCTGCATCGGCCTCTTGCGTTTCCAGCGAAGACCACTCGGTCGTCGGGTTGGCGACGAAGCGCACCACCTTGCGGAAAAAACCACCGGTTTCCTTGCTCATGATGCGAGTATGCCCTTCTTGCTCAAAACCGGATGCCTTCCTTGATCAGTCGCCGAACATCTTTTGCTTGAGTTCGCGACGTTGTTGCGCTTCTAGCGACAAGGTTGCGGTCGGGCGGGCCAGGAGTCGCCCCAGACCGATGGGTTCGCCGGTCTCGTCGCAGAAGCCGTACTCGCCCGACTCAATACGGGAGATCGACTGGGAAATCTTCTTGAGCAGCTTGCGTTCGCGATCGCGGGTGCGCAATTCGAGTGCATGCTCTTCCTCAATGGTGGCGCGATCAGCCGGGTCCGGCACGATGGATGTGTCCTCGCGCAGGTGCTCTGTGGTTTCGCCGGCGTTGGACAGCAGGTCGGCCTTTTGAGCTTCCAAGATGGTGCGGAAGAACTCGAGTTGCTTGTCGCTCATGTACTCCGACTCGGGCATGGCCATCAACTCGGCTTGGGTCAGATCACGACCAGCTTTGTTCTTCCAGGCGTTGGCGAGTTTGGGATCAACCTTGGTGGCGTTAGTGGACATGTTCTCTGATGGAATGATGGGCGACGACGAGCGTCCTGGGGCCACGGGCGTGGCAGCGGCATTGACCGCAGTTGTCAAGGCAGGCGAGGCGGATGATTTTTTCACGGGATCCTCCTTCCATGCTCGTGCGTGTCCTCAGGCGGAGACCTGAGGCGCTGTGCAAGGTTGTGGTGTGCGCCTTTGCCTTGCCTTCGGTTCGTTGCGCGATTCCCGATCAGGACAGTTCCAGACGGGAAGCGCGCGGATTGTAGCCATGCTTGGAGACAGATTTCACCAGACTATCCCTCAAGTGTGCGCAGACGTTACGCCAGGCACTGATCCAACCCGGCCTTGAAGAGGTCCTGGGGTAGCTCAATGCCGATGAACACCATTTTGCTGATTTTGGATTCGCCTGCGGCCCATTTCGGCCCCAGGTCGCTGCCCATGAGTTGGTGCACACCCTGGAAGATCACCTTGCGGTCCATGCCTGAGACGTGCAGCACGCCCTTGTAGCGCAGCATGCGAGGGCCGTAAATCTGCACCATCGAGCCCAGGAAGTCTTCGAGCTTGGTGGCGTTGAAGGGCTTGTGGGACTTGTAGACGAAGGACTTCACGTCATCGTCATGCGCGTGGTGATGCGGGTGGTCGCAGGCTTCGCCGTCGGCGTGGTCATGGGCATGGTCGTGCTTGTGACCATGGCCGTGGTGGCTGTGCGCGTCGTCTTTCAGGAAATCGGGGTCGATGTCGAGCTTGGCATTGAGGTTGAAGCCCTTGAGGTCAAAGACGTCGGCAATGGGCACCTCGCCAAAATGCACGCGCTTTTGAGGTGCGCGCGGGTTCATGTGTTTGATGCGGTGGGCGAGGGCGTCGGCCTGCGCCTCGGTCACCAGGTCGGTCTTGCTGATGAAGATCTGGTCGGCAAAGCCGACCTGCCGGCGTGCTTCCTGGCGCTGGTCTAGTTGCTGCTCGCCATGCTTGGCATCCACCAGGGTCAGGATGGAGTCGAGCAGGTACAACTCGGCGATCTCGTCGTCCATGAAGAAGGTCTGGGCGACCGGGCCTGGATCGGCAACGCCGGTGGTCTCGATCACCACGCGTTCGAAGTTCAGGGTGCCGTCCTTGCGCTGCTTGGCCAGATCGGCCAGCGTTTCGCGCAGGTCTTCACGGATGGTGCAGCACACGCAGCCGTTGTTCATCTGAACAATGTGTTCCTCGGTGTCGGCCACGAGAATCTCGTTGTCGATGTTTTCTTCACCGAACTCGTTCTCGATCACGGCGATGCGCTGGCCGTGGGCTTCGGTGAGGACACGTTTGAGCAGCGTGGTCTTGCCGCTGCCGAGGAAACCGGTGAGGATGGTGACAGGAATCAGGCTCATGAGCGCAGTGTAGTCTTGACGCCCCATAGACAGGGGCAGGAATGCGGGTGTGATTGGCAGAATTCTGCCGACCATGGGGTATTCTTGCAGCATATCAACCACGACACCGTCCCTGTGTCCGATTCCCCTCCTAGTCGCCCACCGCGAGGCGACCGCTCCCATGGTTCCGCCGTTCGGCGGAAAAATGACCATCGCAGCCTGTTTGTCCGACTGGTGGAGTTTCTCTCGCCCGGGCCGGACACCACGGCCGAACTGATTGAAACACTGGCCGATGCCGAGCACCGTGAGCTGATCGAGCCCGAATCTCGGGTGATGCTGGAAGGCGTCATCCGGATGGCAGGCATGACGGTGGCCGATGTGATGGTGCCCGTGCGTCGCATGGACATGCTCGACATCGACGCGCCATACGAAACGCTGCTCGCTCAGGTCATCGAGGATGGACACTCTCGCTTCCCCGTGTACGAGGGGGAGCGTGACAACATCATTGGCGTGCTGATGTCCAAGGATCTCCTCAAGCTGCAGCGCGCGCCTGAGTTGAATCTGCGCACGCTGCTGCGTCCGGCGGTGTTCGTGCCCGAGTCCAAGGGGCTCAATGAGCTGCTGCGCGAGTTCCGTTCCAACCGCAGTCACCTGGCCATGGCGATCGACGAATTCGGCATGACCTCGGGTCTGGTCACGATCGAGGACGTGCTGGAAGAGATCGTGGGCGAGATCGAAGACGAGTTCGATGAAGAGGATCGCCAGTCGAGCATCTTCACCCTGGCCGATGGCAGTCAGCGGGTGGCGGGCGATGCCCTGATCGAAGCCGTCAACGAGGTGTTCGAGACGCAACTGCCTGAAGACGAGTTCGAAACCATCGGCGGTCTGGTGGCCCACGAACTGGGCCGCGTGCCCCGTCGCGGGGAATCGGTTGACGTAGGCGGCCTGCGATTTTTCGTGATGCTGGCGCGTGGCGGTGCTGTGCGCTGGTTCAAGGTCACACGGGCGCCTGACGTGGCCCCGTCGGCCGAGGCTGGATGAGCGCCGCAGTCGGGCAGGGGGGGCACCCCTGGCTGCGTGGTCTGATCGGAGGCGCCTTGCATGCGCTGTCGCTGTCTCCTTGGACGGCGAGCCTCGCATCGGGGGCGCCGGAGCTGCTACAAACCGTGGCCCTGTTGACCTTGCTGGCCGGACTGCCGCGTCAGTCATCGCCTCGAGGCGCGGCCGTGTTGTGCTGGGTGTATGGCACGGTCTGGCTGGTCGGGGCCACTGGCTGGATGTTTGTCAGCCTGCACCGCTACGGTGGCTTGCCAGCGTGGATGGCGGTGTTGGCGGTCGGTCTGCTGTGTGCCGCCCTGTCTCTCTACATGGCGGCGGCGGGCTGGGTCTGGGGGCGCTGGCGCACAGGTGTGGCCTGGCGTGATGCCGGCCTGTTCGGGGCGGTGTGGCTGTTGGCCGAGCTGGCGCGGGCCCTGATCTTCACGGGCTTTCCGTGGGGGGCGAGCGGCTATGGGTTGCTGGCGACGCCACTGCAGCACCTGGCACCCTGGGTCGGTGTGTACGGCATGGGCTGGGTGTGGGCAACGTTGTGCGCCTGGGTGTGGTGGTCCGTGGGGGCTGCTTCTACGTCTGCCCCTGCGAAGCCCTCGGGCCGGGTGGCGCGGCTGGGGCCGGCCGTGGTGGTGGCGCTGCTGCTGACGCTGGGTGCCGTGTGGGACGGTGCCCGCTTCACCCGCGTGGTGGCGCAGCCCTTGCAGGTCACCTTGTTGCAGGGCAACGTGCCACAGGATGAGAAATTCAGCCCTTCGCGCCAGATCGAGATGCTGGTCTGGCACGGTCGTCAGTTGCTGGCGGCCCCGGGCGATTTGGTGGTGGCGCCTGAAACCGCCATCCCCTTGTTGCCGGGGCAGTTGCCCGAGGGCTTTTGGGGTCAACTCCAGGCGGCGTTCGCGCAAGGGGGGCGCCACGCCTTGATCGGGGTACCGCTGGGCGATTTCGAGGCGGGTTACACCAACTCGGTGTCGGGTCTGTCGTCGCAGTCTGTGAGCCTGCCAGGGCAGATGTACCGCTATGACAAACACCATCTTGTGCCATTTGGCGAATTCATTCCCACGGGGTTTCGCTGGTTTGTGCACATGATGAACATCCCCCTGGGGGATTTTTTTCGTGGTCCGCTGGCGGCGCCGTCATTTGAAGTGAAGGGGCAGCGCGTGGCCCCCACCATCTGCTATGAAGATTTGTTTGGTGAGGAAATTGCAGCGCGTTTCGTGCGAGCGGACCAGGCACCCACCATTTTGGCCAATGTGAGCAACCTCGCCTGGTTTGGCGAGTCGGTCGCCATTCACCAGCATTTGCAGATTGCCCGCCTGAGGTCGCTCGAGTTCCAGGTGCCCACCATCCGCTCTACCAACACCGGGGCCACCGTCGTGATCGACCATCAAGGCGAGGTGACCGCCCGTCTCGCGCCCAACACCCGCGGCAGCCTGCAGGCCGAGGTGCAGGGCATGAGCGGTGTCACACCTTATGCGTGGTGGGCGGGTCGTTGGGGACTGTGGCCCCTGATCGGCTTCGGTGCGCTGTGGGTGTGCGCCACCGCAATCTGGGGCCAACGGCGCTCTGACAGCGTCGGCATTTAATAGAATCGGGTATTTGCGTTGAGCCTGTTCGCAGAGCAGGGCGCAAGGCCACACATCCATGACACCCCTGGTGACGCTGCCTCCCCTGCGGCGCGGCGCACCCAACAAGGCAACAACATGCTGACTTTCCAGCAATTGATTCTGCGTTTGCAAAGCTACTGGGACGCCCAGGGCTGCACCCTCCTGCAACCCTACGACATGGAAGTGGGCGCAGGAACCAGCCACACCGCCACCTTCTTGCGCGCTTTGGGCCCGGAGCCCTGGAAAGCCGCTTATGTGCAGCCCAGCCGCCGCCCCAAGGACGGCCGCTACGGCGAAAACCCCAACCGCTTGCAGCACTACTACCAGTACCAGGTGGTCCTCAAGCCGGCACCGGCCAACATCCTCGAGCTGTACCTCGGCTCGCTGGAGGCCTTGGGTTTCGATCTGAAGCAGAACGACATCCGCTTTGTGGAAGACGACTGGGAGAACCCCACGCTGGGCGCCTGGGGTCTGGGCTGGGAAGTCTGGCTCAACGGCATGGAAGTGACGCAGTTCACCTATTTCCAACAGGTCGGCGGCATCGACTGCAAGCCCATCACCGGCGAGATCACCTATGGTCTGGAGCGCCTGGCCATGTACCTGCAGGGCAAGGAAAGCGTGTACGACCTGGAGTACTCCCCTGGCGTGAAGTACGGCGATGTCTTCCACCAGAACGAGGTGGAGCAGTCCACCTACAACTTCGAGCACAGTGATGTCGAGTTCCTGCTGCCGGCTTTCAATAGCCATGAAAAACAGGCCAAGTACCTGATGGAGCAGCAACTGGCCCTGCCGGCTTATGAGCAGGTGCTCAAGGCCGCACACACCTTCAACCTGCTGGATGCCCGTGGCGCGATCTCGGTGACCGAGCGTGCCGCCTACATCGGCCGCATCCGCAATCTGGCTCGCGCCGTCGCGGCCAGCTACCTCGACAGCCGCGCCCGCCTGGGCTTCCCGATGGCCCCCAAGGCCTGGGCTGACGAAGTCATTGAACAACTGAACAAGAAAGCAGCCTGAGCATGAGCACCGCCAACCTCCTGGTTGAACTGTTTGTAGAAGAGCTGCCCCCCAAAGCACTCAAGAAGCTGGGCGAGTCGTTCGCTACCGTGTTGGCCGACAGCCTCAAGGCCCAGGGCCTGGCCACTGCCGATGCCGTGGTGACGCCGTTTGCTTCGCCGCGCCGCTTGGCCGTCCATGTGACGTCGGTGGCCCCCAAGGCCGTCGATCAGGCCGTGCAGCAAAAGCTGATGCCCGTGTCCGTGGCGCTGGACGCCAACGGCCAAGCCACGCCGGCCTTGCTCAAGAAGCTCTCGGCCCTGGGCCTGGGTGCCGAAGTGGTGCCGCAACTCAAACGTGCCCCCGATGGCAAAGCCGAAGCCTTGTTCCTGGACAGCATCAAGCCCGGTGCCGTGCTGGCCGAGGGTCTGCAAAAGGCCCTGGAAGAGAGCTTGGCCAAGCTGCCCATCCCCAAGGTCATGACTTACCAGCTGGAGCAAGGCGAGGGCGCCGACTTCCAGCCAGGCTGGACCAGCGTGAATTTTGTGCGCCCGGCCCATGGTCTGGTCGCGCTGCATGGCGAACAGGAAGTGCCCTTGTCCGTGCTGGGCTTGAAGTCGGGCCGCGCCACGCAGGGCCATCGTTTTGAAGCCCGTGTCAGCCCGGTCATCCTGAAGACGGCCGATACCTACGCCGAGCAACTGCAACACGAAGGGGCCGTGATCCCCAGCTTTGCCGAGCGCCGTGCCGAGATCGTGCGCCAGCTCCATGCGGCGGCCGCCAAGGCCGGCAATGGCCTGCACCCGATCGAAGACGAGGCCCTGCTGGACGAGGTGACGGCTCTGGTCGAGCGCCCGAACGTGCTGACCGGTCGCTTCGAAGAGGCCTTCCTGGACGTCCCTCAGGAATGCCTGATCCTGACGATGAAGGCCAACCAGAAGTACTTCCCGCTGCTGGACGCATCGGGCATGTTGACCAACCAGTTTCTGATCGTCAGCAACATCAGCCCGCAAGACCCCAGCGCGGTGGTGGGCGGCAACGAGCGCGTGGTGCGTCCGCGCCTGGCCGACGCCAAGTTCTTCTTCGATCAAGATCGCAAGAAGACCCTGGAGTCCCGCGTGCCCGGCCTGAACAAGGTCGTTTACCACGGCAAGCTGGGCACCCAGGGCGAGCGCGCCGAGCGCGTGCGCGCCATTGCCCACGCCATCGTCAACCAGTTGCGCCTGGGCACGCTGCCGTACACGGTCGATGACAAGGACCACTTCGATGTGCTCGACAGCAAGGCGCAACAGGCCGCGCTGCTGGCCAAGACAGACCTGCTGACCGACATGGTCGGCGAGTTCCCGGAGCTGCAGGGCATCATGGGCGGTTACTACGCCCGCCACGAAGGCCTGCGTGACGGCGTGGCCATTGCCATCGAAGACCACTACAAGCCTCGCTTTGCGGGTGACAGCCTGCCGCGCAACCACACCGGCACCGTGGTTGCCCTGGCCGACAAGCTCGAAACCCTGGTGGGTCTGTTCGGCATTGGCCAGTTGCCCACGGGCGACAAGGACCCGTTCGCGCTGCGCCGCCATGCGCTGGGTGTGATCCGCATCCTCATTGAAAAGAACCTGCCGCTCGACCTGCCCGCCGTGATCGAAGCGGTCCTGCCGGCCTTCGGCGAGCTGATCAGCAACCCGGCTGAGCACCTGTTGGTGTTCTTCTCCGATCGCCTGGCCGTGTCGCTGCGTGAGCAAGGCTACAGCGCGCAGGAAGTCGATGCCGTGCTGGCGCTGCAACCGGCCCGCCTGGGCGAGGTGCCGCGTCGATTGGCTGCTGTGCGGGCGTTTGCCGCGCTACCCGAATCTACCGCGCTGGCGGCAGCCAACAAGCGCGTGGGCAACATCCTCAAGAAGGCTGAAGCCGCGGTGGAAGCCAAGGTCGATGCGGCCTTGCTGAAGGAAGCGGCCGAGCAGGCGCTGTATGCGGCACTGCAGACCGTGGCGCCTGCGGCCCAGACCGCGTTCGAGCAGGGCGACTACACAGCGTCCCTGCAGGCTCTGGCAGCCTTGCGCACGCCGGTGGACGCTTTCTTCGATAGCGTCATGGTCAATGCGGACGACGCGGCCCTCAAGGCCAACCGCCTGGGCTTGCTGGCCAGTTTGCATCAGGCCATGAACCAAGTCGCCGATCTTTCCAGACTGGCGGTTTGATCTGAGCGGTCGCAGTCACCATCACCCCGGAGAGGCTATGAAGCTTGTCATCCTCGACCGAGACGGCACGATCAACCACGAACGGGAGGACTACATCAAGTCGCCCGAGGAGTGGGTGCCGTTGCCTGGGGCGCTGGAGGCCATTGCACGCCTGAACCATGCCGGCTGGCATGTGGTCGTGGCGACCAACCAGTCTGGCATTGGCCGGGGTTTATTCGACATGGTGGCGCTCAACGCCATGCATGCCAAGATGAACCAGTTGCTGGCGAAGCTGGGCGGGCGAGTGGAGGCGGTGTTCTTTTGTCCGCACACGCCCGAGGATCATTGCACCTGCCGCAAACCCATGCCGGGCCTGTTCCAGACGATCGGCCAACGTTTCGGGCGTAGCCTCGATGGTGTGCCCATGGTGGGGGACCTGCCCCGGGACGTTCTGGCGGCGCAGTCCGTGGGCTGTGAGCCCCATCTGGTGCGCACCGGCCAGGCGGCCACCATGCCCGAAGCAGAATTGCACACTCTGCGCCAGCAGGTCGCGGGCCTGACCATTCATCCCAACCTGTCTGCCTTTGCCGACTACCTCATCTTGCGGGAGCAGCGGGTCCAGGGTGAAGACAGCCCCGTGTCCACGCACACCGGAGAGATCAGTTGACCCCCGGTCACCCCGCTCAACTGGGTTTGTGGGGTGACGGCGAGCCCCCGGAGCGGGCCGAAGACGCGGTGCCGCCCGGGTCATCCGGGTCGTCGCGTGAACAACTCGCGGTGGCGCAGTTCCGCCATCCGCAGGCTGAGCGTGAAATCGTGCTGGGCAAGGCGGTGGTGGCTTATGCGGTGCAGCGTGCGCGGCGGCGCAGCATCGGCATGGTGGTCGGTGTCGAAGGTTTGACGGTCCGGGTGCCACGCTGGGTGGCCTGGGCCGACATCGAAACGGCCTTGCGTGCCAAGGAACGCTGGATCTGCAAGAAGCTCGGTGAGCAGCGAGAGCGTGCGCATCGGCAGCAGGCCGCCCGCATCGACTGGTGTGAGGGAGCGAGCGTGCCCTTTCTGGGCGAGTCCATTGTTGTGGTGCTGGAGCCGGGCTTGAGGGCTCCCATCTTGAGAGACGGGCATGCCGCGCAAACAGGCTTGCCCGGCGTGGCACAGCGTGCCCTGCATGTGGGCTTGCCGCAGGAAGCCCCTCCCGAGAAGATCCGTGACGTGGTGCTGGCCTGGATGCGGCATCACGCGCGGGCCCATTTCAGTGCGCGGGTGCAGCACTACGCTGAGCGATTGCAGGTGAGCGTCACGCGCATCACCCTGTCATCGGCACGCACGCGTTGGGGCAGCGCCAGCGCCGATGGCTCCATTCGCCTGCACTGGCGTCTCGTCCACTTCAGTCCGGCCATCATCGACTACGTGGTCGCGCACGAATTGGCCCACCTTCACGAGATGAACCACAGCCCACGATTCTGGTCCGTGGTGCGTTCCGTCATGCCCGATTACGAAGGCGCGCGCGAGCAGTTGCGCCACGCCGTCCTGCCGGACTGAGCCGCCTCAGGGCTCAGACGGCTTCGAAGCGCCAGACGCCATGGGTGTCCCGCCCGCGCCGCAACTGGCCCAGATGCCAGAGGTGATTGAGGTGGGCCACCGCTTCGCCCATCGCGAACGTGGTCTGGTGCAAGTCCAGGCTGCGCTGGAACAGGATGGGCAGCATGTCGGCAGCGGAGCAAGGCTGGTCTCGGCACGCCGTCAGCACGTCATGCAGGCGGTCGCGATGGTGATCTTTGAGTTGCTGGATGCGGGTGTGGATGCCGGTGAAGGGCAAACCATGGGAGGGCAGGGCCAGCGTGTCAGCAGGCAGGGCCGTCATGCGATCCAGTGAGGCCAGGAACAGGCCCAGCGCATCGGCCTCGGGCTCCATGTCGGTCACGCTCACGTTGGTGGAGATGCGGGGCAGCAACATGTCGCCCGAAATTAGCAGGCCATCGCGTTCGTTGTACAGCGCCATGTGCTCGGGCGCATGTCCATAGCCTGCCAGGCATTGCCAACTGCGCTCACCCATCTGTACGCGCATGCCGTCCATCAGGCGGCGGTAGGCATAAGGCACGCTCGGCACCATCGAGGCGTAATAGCCACCGCGCTCGCGAATCTTGGCCATGCCTTCGGGGTGACTGAGACCATGACTCTGAAAATAATCGGCCGCTCGGTCGCCGCCGTAGCCGGTGGTCTCGCGGCAGGCGAGAGCGGCCGCCAGATGGTCGGCGGCGCTCATCCACAAGCGCGCGGGCTGAGCACCGCTGAAGTTGTCAATCAGCCACTGCGCGTTGCCCACGTGGTCTGGATGCATGTGGGTGACCAGCATGCGGCCCAGAGGCTTGGCTGCCAGCGGGCCAGCCCACAAGGTCTGCCACAGCTTCCGGATCGTCTCGGTCGCCACGCCCGCGTCCACCACGGTCCAACTGGGGTGCCCGTCATGGTCATCGTCGAGCGCCCACAGGTTGATGTGGTTCAGCGCAAACGGCAAAGGCATGCGCACCCAATGCAAGCCGGGCCGCAGGGTGAGGAGGCCCCCCGGGGCGGGCAGGGTGTCGCCCCACGGGTGGTTCATGGGCGGAAAGTCGATCGCAGAAGCAGCCATCAGGGATGTCGGCAAGTGGGTGGAGGGCATGCTTAGATTGTGAGGGCAGTGTTTGCCCCGGATGTCCGATAAATGGTCGGGGGTGTGATGCATTCCCATGCCGGCATGTCTACACTGTCGCCATGAGCCTTGACCATCTTTTTGACAGCAACCGTGCCTGGGCGCGCGATGTGGAACAACGCACGCCGGGCTTCTTCTCCCGCCTGCAGCAGCAGCAGTCACCCGAGTACCTGTGGATTGGCTGCAGTGACAGCCGCGTCCCGGCCAATGAAATTTGCGGCGTGCTGCCCGGCGAAATGTTCGTCCACCGCAACGTGGCGAACGTGGTGGCGCACTCCGACCTCAACTGCCTGTCGGTGATGGAGTTCGCCATCGACATGCTCAAGGTCAAGCACATCATGGTTGTGGGGCACTACGGCTGCGGTGGCGTGCGTGCGGCGATGGACGATCTGCGCATCGGCATCGTCGACAACTGGATCCGTCACGTCAAGGATGTGCGCAACAGCCACCTGGATTGGCTGAACACGGTGCCCGAAGGTCCCCTGCGCTACGACGCGCTGTGCGAGCTCAACGTGTTGCAGCAAAGCTTCAATGTGTGCCAGACCACCATGGTGGAAGACGCCTGGGCACGCGGGCAGGAGATCGTGGTACACGGCTGGGTCTACGGTATCCAGAACGGACTCATCAACGACCTGCGCATGTCGGTCAAGAGCAGCGCCGACGTTGTGCCCGCTTACGAAAAAGCCGTGGCGCAATTGCGTGAGCGCTACGCAGCGGCCGCTGCATCCCAGTCACCCCAGTGAGGTTGCCGATGGACCGCCACGCCATGTTTCCTCAACAGCTGACCGACTCGCGTGTGTTCGAGATCGCGCGGGCACTGCTGGATGGGTTTGATCGTCACTACAAGATCTTCAGTGAAACCAGCGCGCAGTCCAAACGACGCTTTGAAGAGGCCGACTGGCACGGGCAGCAGACCGCGCAGCGCGTCCGCATCGAGTTCTACGACCTGCGGGTCAAGGAAGCGGTCGAGCGGCTGGACAACGATTTCGGGGCCAGCACCCTCCCCATGGAGGTCTGGCACCAGATCAAGCTGTTCTACATCGGCCTGCTCACCGGTCACCGCCAGCCCGAGCTGGCCGAAACCTTCTTCAACTCGGTGACCATCAAGATCCTCGATCGCAAGTACTACCGCAACGATTTCATCTTCGTGCGGCCGGCGGTGTCCACCGAGTACATCGACGACGATGAGGCGGATGGTTACGGGACGTTTCGCGCGTACTACCCCACGCGTGAGAATCTGCTGGGCATGCTCAAGCAGATTGTGGTGAATTACGAGTTGAGCGTGCCGTTCGATGATCTGGAGCGAGACATCCAGCTCGTGTACGAGTCGCTCATCGAGCAGATCGGGCATGTTCGCCTGCGCACCAATTTTCAGATCCAGGTGCTGTCCTCGCTGTTCTACCGCAACAAGGGTGCGTACATCGTGGGCAAGATGGTCAATGGTTTTCGCAGCCTGCCGTTCGCCATCCCCATCCTGCACAACTCCAAGAACCGCCTCTACATCGACGCGGCCCTGTTCGGTGAGGATGACTTGCTGGCCCTGTTCAGCTTCGCACGGGCCTACTTCATGGTCCACATGCCCGTGCCCTCGGCCTATGTGCAGTTCCTGCGCTCGCTGATGCCTCGCAAGCCACGCGCCGAGTTGTACAACGCCATTGGTCTGCAAAAGCACGGCAAGAACCTGTTCTACCGCGACTTCCTGTTTCACCTGCGGCATTCCGGCGACAAGTTCCGCATTGCACCTGGCATCAAGGGTATGGTGATGCTGGTGTTCGATCTGCCGTCCTATCCCTTCGTCTTCAAGGTGATCAAGGACTACTTTCCGCCCCAGAAGGAAATCACACGTGAGGGCATCAAGGGCAAGTACCAGCTCGTGAAGCAGCACGACCGTGTGGGGCGCATGGCCGACTCGCTCGAATTCACGAATGTGGCTTTTCCGCTCCACCGCTTCGATGCAGAGTTGTTCGACGAGCTCAAGAAGTTCGCTCCCAGCGTCATGGAGGTCGATGACGAAGAGCAGACGCTGGTCATCAAGCACCTCTACATCGAGCGGCGCATGATTCCGCTCAACATCTACATCCAGGAAGCCACCGGCGAGTCACTGGAGCATGCCGTCATCGAATACGGCAACGCGCTCAAAGACTTGGTGGCGGCCAACATCTTCCCAGGCGACATGCTGTGGAAGAACTTCGGCGTGACCCGCAACGGCAAGGTCGTGTTCTACGACTATGACGAGATTGAGTACGTCACCGACTGCAACTTCCGCAAGGTGCCCACGCCTCGCAACGAGGAAGAGGAAATGTCAGGCGAGATTTGGTACTCGGTGGGGCCGCGCGACGTGTTTCCTGAAACGTTCGGGCCGTTTCTGCTGGGCGATCCGCGGGTGCGGGCGATTTTCATGCGCCACCACGCCGACCTGCTGGAGCCGGAGTTCTGGCAGCAGCACCAGCAACGCATCCGCGAAGGCTATGTGCACGACGTCTTTCCCTACGACCGGGGGCGTCGCTTCATCCATCGGATTCAAGACCTGCAGGGCCTCACCGAGCCTTCCGCCGAGGTTGCGCCGGTCGAGGAGCCCGTGGAGGTGCCCCCCTTGGGCAGCACCGTGCATGACCAAGGCACCTTGTCCGGGTTCCAGTCGGGCGGCACAAGTAGCGCGGACTGAGCTTGCACCGTTGGCACACCGTGTGCCAACGGGTGTCAGAGCCTTCTTACCAGAGCTGCCACCAGGGCTTGGTGGCAGCTTTCAGCGCGTCACCACTGAGGTAGCCGCTGTCGGGGAAGCTCTGCTTGAGCACGCGCACGGCATCGTCACGCAACTGGACCAGGCCCAACTGGTCGTAGGCACGCGACATGATGTAGAGCGCTTCTTCGATCGCGGGCGATTGCGGGTAGTCCTTGATGGCCTGCTGCGCACGGTTGGCCGCAGCCAGGTAGGCGCCGCGTCGCAGGTAGTAGCGCGCCACGTGCACCTCGCCCGCTGCCAGCGAGTTGACCACGTGGTTCATGCGCAGACGCGCATCTTCCGCGTACTTGGACTCGGGGAAGCGGTCGACGACCTGCTTGAACGATTCATAGGCGTCACGTGATGCCTGCTGGTCACGCTCGGACAGGTCCTGGCGTGCCAGGCGACCGAACAGCCCCAGGTCTTCATTGAAGTTGATCAGGCCTTGCAGATAGTAGGCGTAGTCCATCGCCGGGCTGGTGGGGTGCAGGCGAATGAAGCGCTCCAGCTTGGCCAGCGCCTGTGCCTTTTCGCCGCTGCGGTAGTAGGCATAGGCCAGATCCAGCTGCGCTTGCTGGGCCAGCAACGTGCCGGACGCACGGGCTTCCACCTTCTCCAGCATCTTGACGGCGGTCTCGAAATTGCCGTCTGCCTGCTCTTCCTTGGCGTCTGCGTACAATTTGTCGGAGTTGACGTTGGCGTACTCGTCCTGTGGCGCGGTACCGCAAGCCGCCAGGGCGGCACTCAAGGCCAGTGCCAGCAGCCCGGTGCGTTGGCCGGTCCAGAAGCGCGAGGATGGGTTCTTCAGCAGTTTCACGTTGAGTTTCTTGCGGATGAGTCCGCTCACAGTCACGCCATACGGCGCCACAATGCGCAGTATAGAAGCCCTGCGCCCCTAGTTTGCGCTCACCCTTGTTTTGATTGCCATATGGCCCGACCTCCTCGTTCTGCCGCCGCCTCTTCTCTTCCCGCCTCCGAGCCTGTCCAGCCGGATGTCAGCCCCGCGACATCACTGCCAGACGATGATTGGGGTGACGACGAATCGGGCGAAGACCTGGGTGTGATCGCTGCGGCGACGCCCCGTCCTGAGCCAGAGCAGCGCACGCTGGAGGTGCCGCTCTCGGCACAAGGTCAGCGTCTGGATGCGTTCCTGGCGGCCTGCGTGCCAGAGTATTCGCGCAGCCACCTTAAGACATTGATTGACGCCGGGTGTGTGCTGGTCAACGGTCAGCCTGCCACGTCGCCGTCTCGCAAAGTGCTGTTGGGCCAAGTGCTTAACGTACTGCTCAAGCCCACGGCCATGAGTCAGGCTTTCGTGCCGGAGCCCATGGACCTCGACGTGGTGTTCGAGGACGAGCACCTCATGGTGATCAACAAGCCGGCAGGTCTGGTGGTACACCCGGCTGCGGGCAACTGGAGCGGTACCTTGATGAACGGCCTGCTGGCGCATCACGCAGGGGCGGTCGACCTGCCACGCGCCGGCATCGTGCACCGTCTCGACAAGGACACCAGTGGGCTCATGGTGGTCGGCAAGTCGCTGGTGGCCATCACGGCGCTCAGCCGCGCCATTGCCGCACGCGAGGTCAGCCGCCAGTATCTGGCGCTGGTGCAAGGCGTGGTGCCCGAGGCTTTCACGGTCGAGTCGTCGATCGGGCGTGACCCCGTCACCCGCGTGCGCATGGCCGTGGTGCCGGCAGGTAAGGCGGCACGCACCGACGTGAAACGTGTGTTGTGGGGCGAGTGGGCACCTGATCAAAGCGGCGTGAAGGCCGACGACCGTCGTCCTGCGCGGGCCTACAGTGGCGTCCTGTGCACCCTGCACACCGGCCGCACTCACCAGATCCGGGTGCACCTGAGCAGCCGTCGCCATCCGCTGGTCGCCGATACGCTGTATGGCGGCTTGCCGGCCCTGGGCATGACGCGCCAGGCCTTGCACGCCGCGCGTCTGTCGTTCGTGCATCCGATCACCGGCAAAAACCTGCGATTTCAGGCCTCTTTGCCTGATGACATGGCCCAGGCCTGGGCGTTGCTGGAGGCCTCTGCGCACGAGGCCGCACAAAATTCGGCATCTGGTGCATAATGCAAACCCAGATGCAGGGCGAAAAGCCCTGACACCAGTGGCTTTGAGAAAAGCGCGACTGACTGGCCAGTAACTTGAAATGCTGCTGGCCATCGCCTCTGACGAGGCCCCCGTTCAGACTGATGCCCGTGTGCTCGCCAGATCAGGCAGTGCGCCAGACTTGAAACGAATGTCCTTCTGCGCCGGCCCATCAGCTGGTGTTTGAATTGGTTGGCGTCGCTCCAGGAGCGGGCGTCGTACACCTTCACGATTGAAGAGATGGAAGTCCTCAATCCTCAGGATGCCGAGCGCATCCTGGAAGCCGCACTGCTGTGTGCCAGTCAGCCCATGACGGTGCGGGACATGCGTCAGCTGTTTGACAACGCCGTGTCGGCCGACGCGGTGCGTGGCATGCTGGTTGCGCTGTCGTCGCAGTGGGAGGGGCGCGGGGTTGAGTTGCGCGAACTGGCGTCAGGCTGGCGGTTTCAAACCCGTGCCGACGTGCAGGCGCACCTGGACCGGCTCCATCCTGAAAAACCGCCCAAGTACACGCGGGCTACATTGGAAACACTGGCCATCATTGCCTACAAACAACCCGTCACGCGGGGTGACATCGAAGACATCCGCGGCGTGACTGTCAGCGCTAACATCATCAAGCAACTCGAAGACCGGGGCTGGGTCGAGGTGATCGGCCACCGCGATGCGCCGGGGCGCCCGGCCTTGTTCGCCACGACCCGTCACTTTCTGGACGATCTGGGCCTGGCGTCCCTGTCTCAGTTGCCCACCCTGGAAGGCTTGCCGGTCAGCCAGGGCTTGCTACCTGGCCTGGACGATGTCGGCGCCGAGGCTCCCTCTGATGATGCGGGCCCCAGCGTCGAGCAGACTTCCATCCTTGAATCCGAATCGGACGCCGCCCAAGCGCCCCGCGAAGCTGCTCCGGCAGACCCCATTGCAGATGCGCAGACCGAAGTGGTCGGCGCGTCCATGACATCTCCTGATGCGTCTGAATCGCCAGGCCCTGATGTCGCCTCATTTCCTACCGCATCATGACCACCGAAAACGTGCCCATGCAAGATCCTCAAGAACAGTCCCTGGTCACCGACGAGGTGGTCAAGCCTAAACGCGTGCGTCGCACCAAAGCGGCTGAGCCCGTCGAGGCGGTGGCGCCTGCTGCCGTCGAAGTCAGCGAGGCCGTGCCAGAAGTCAAGCCCAAGCGCGCACCCCGCAAGAAGGTCGCCGAGGCTTTGCCCGAGGATGCCGAGGTTGCGGCACCACGGGCACCTGAGGCCGCAGACGCGGGTGCTGACGTGGCGCCGGCCGTCAAGCCCAAGCGCGCTCCGCGCAAGAAGGCCGTCGAAGCGGTGAGTGACGTTGCAGTCGCACCCGTGGCAGACACGGTCGCCGCGTCGCAGGACGTGGCGGTAGCTGTTCCCGTGAACGTTCCGCAAGACGGCGAGCAGGTTGAGCGCGCACCGGTGGCCGCTGCGTCGGAAGGCGAAGGTGCACCCCGCAGTGAGCGTGGGCGTCGCGATCGTGGCGATCGAGGTGATCGCCGCGGCCCTCGCGCCGACCGTCCGCCGCGCGAAGAGCGTCGACCACAAGCAGCCGCTGGGGAGGTTGAAGAAGCTGCCTCCGAGTCAGGCGAAGAAGGCGGGGCTCAGATGGGTTCGCGCCGTGCCGTCATCGCCGCCGAGCAGGCCACCGAGGTGTTCGCCGAGCTCCTGTCGGGTGATTTCGACAAGGAGCGCGAAGAGGCTGAAGAAGCCGCGGCCGAAGAGGGGGGCGTCTACAAACGCGTGCTGCTGCCCGAGCCGGATGCTCCCAAGCTGCAGAAGGTGCTGGCGCAAGCCGGCGTCGGTTCGCGCCGCGATATCGAACAGATGATCGAGGACGGCCGCATTGAGGTCAACGACCAGGTGGCCCACATCGGTCAGCGCATCTCCTTTGGGGATCGCATCAAGGTGGCCGGTCGCCCGATCAAGGTTCGCATTGCACCGCCCGCTGCTCGCATTCTGGCCTATCACAAGCCCACGGGCGAAGTGGTCACGCACGACGATCCGCAGGGTCGCCCCACGGTGTTCCGTCGTTTGCCGCGACTGCACAACGGCAAGTGGATGTCGGTCGGTCGCCTTGACCTGAACACCGAAGGTCTGCTGCTGTTCACCAACTCCGGTGAGCTGGCCAACCAGTTGATGCACCCCCGCTTCGGCGTGGAGCGCGAGTACGCTGTGCGCGTGCTGGGCTCTTTGGGTGAAGATGCGCGCAACAAGCTGTTGTCAGGCGTCGAGATCGACGGCCAGACGGCGTCTTTCCTGTCCATCAGCAACGGTGGCGGTGAGGGCGTGAACCAGTGGTATCGCGTGGTCATCACCGAAGGCCGCAACCGCGAAGTGCGCAAGCTGTTCGATGCCGTGGGCCTGACGGTCAACCGTCTGATCCGCGTGCGCTACGGCGCCATCGTGCTGCCGCGCGGTCTCAAGCGTGGTGTTTGGGTGGAGCTCGGCGAGTCCGACGTGCGCGCCGTCAAGTCGCTGGCCGGCATGGACCGCCAGCCTGAGGCGGGTCAGGCTGCCCGTGGTGGTCGTGGCCCCAAGCCGCAGCCCGTCAAGGCGCGTCCAGCGCCCGTCGGCGGTCAGGGCCAGGGCACTCAAGGCCGTGGCGGTCAGCCAGGGCAGGGAGGTCGTCCGCAAGGCAAGCCCTTCAGTGAACCTGGCGCCTTCGGCAACAAGACCCGTCAAGAGCGTGAGCGCCAACCCGCCCCGCGCCACGATGGGGACGATGACGAGCACTTCGCCCGGATCCCGAACCCCCTGGAGCAGACCTTTGACCGTCGCTTCGTCAAGGGCTCTCAGCGCATCACGGCTGGTTTTGGTCGTCCCGATCAGAATCACGGCAAGGGGACGGGCGAGCCACAAAAGGGCCCGCGTCAGCCTGACCCACTGCAAACCTCGGTGGGCTACATCGGCGCCGATGCCTTTTTTGGCAAACCCGGTGGCGGTGGTGGTGGCCGTCGCGGTGGCGGCGGTGGCGGCGGTCGCGGTCGTCGTTGATCCCCGTCGTCGACTCTGTTTCCACACACCGAAAACATCATTCACAGACAGAGCCTGGTCATGTGCGCACAGTAGAATGTGCGGTTTTGTCCAGCTCACTGAATCAGGAGAATTCCATGGCTATTGAACGTACCCTCTCGATCATCAAACCCGACGCCGTTGCCAAGAACGTCATCGGCCAAATCGTCAGCCGCTTTGAAGGCGCTGGCCTGAAGGTTGCCGCTGCCAAGCTGGTGCAACTGTCGCGCGCTGAAGCCGAGCAGTTCTACGCTGTGCACGCTGCCCGTCCTTTCTTCAAGGACCTGGTTGAGTTCATGATCTCCGGCCCCGTTTTCGTGCAAGTGCTCGAAGGCGAAGGCGCGATCCTGAAGAACCGCGACCTGATGGGCGCCACCGACCCGAAGAAGGCCGAAAAGGGCACCATCCGCGCTGACTTCGCTGACAGCATCGATGCCAACGCCGTTCACGGTTCTGACGCTGCTGAAACCGCTGCCGTCGAAATCGCTTTCTTCTTCCCCGCTCTGAACGTCTACAGCCGCTGAGCTGTCGACCTCGCTGAGAGTTGAAGAAGTATGAGCGCCGTCAACCTGCTGGATTTCGACCTGGATGGGTTGACTGCGTTCTGCGAACAACTGGGTGAAAAGCGCTTCCGCGCCACCCAGCTGTTTCGCTGGATCCATCAAAAAGGTGCGACCGATTTCGACCAGATGTCGGATCTCGCCAAATCGCTGCGCAGCAAGCTCAAGGGTGCGGCCACCCTGCAAGACTTGTCAGTGATCAGCGAACACGTCTCATCCGACGGCACCATCAAGTGGCTGTTCGATGTGGGCGCAGGCAACGCTGTCGAGAGCGTTTACATCCCCGAGTCCGATCGCGGCACGCTGTGCGTGTCCTCGCAGGCCGGCTGTGCGGTGGGTTGTCGCTTCTGCTCGACCGGCCACCAAGGCTTCAGCCGCAATCTCACCACCGGTGAAATCGTCGCCCAGCTCTGGCATGCCGAGCATGCGCTGCGCAAGCGCCTGGGCACCACCGAGCGTGTCATCAGCAACGTCGTGATGATGGGCATGGGCGAGCCGCTGCAGAACTACAGCGCACTGGTCCCGGCCCTGAAGGTGATGCTGGACGACCATGGTTATGGTCTGTCGCGTCGCCGTGTGACGGTGTCGACCTCGGGCGTGGTGCCCATGATCGAGCGCCTCCAGAACGATTGTCCCGTGGCCTTGGCTGTGTCCTTGCACGCGCCCAACGATGCGCTGCGCGACGAGCTGGTGCCACTCAACCGCAAATACCCCATTGATGAGTTGCTCACCGCCTGTCAGGCCTACCTGACCGCGGCGCCGCGTGACTTCATCACCTTCGAATACTGCATGCTCGACGGTGTCAATGACACCGATGAGCATGCGCGTCAGTTGATCGCCCTCGTCAAGGGGCGCATCAACTGCAAGTTCAACCTGATCCCGTTCAATCCCTTCCCCGCATCGGGGCTGCTGCGCTCTAACAACGAGCGTGTGCAGGCCTTCGCGCGCATCCTGCTGGATGCCGGCATCGTGACCACGGTGCGCAAGACCCGTGGTGACGACATTGACGCCGCTTGCGGCCAACTGGCCGGCGAGGTGCAAGACCGTACCCGTGCGGCGGCACGCATGTTGCGTCAACCGGTGGCCGTGAAGGTGGCGCTGCCCAAAGCGGGTGAGCGTAACCGCCACACACATTGAGTGCGGGTCAGCAGCGTCTGACACCACACTACACTGGCGTTTTTGACATGGAGATTGCCGCATGAGGACGTTTCGCTCGTTGCTGACCTGTTGCTGGATGGCAGGCCTGGTGGGAAGCACCTTGAACCTGGCCGGTTGTGGCGCCACCATGCCGACCGCGACGGCCGGGAGCCGTGGCGACATTGCGACGGCCTCCGACGAAAGTGAAGTCCGCAAGCGTGCGCGCATTCGCATGGAACTGGCCGCGACGTATTTCAGTCAGGGGCAGTTCACGACTGCCCTCGATGAGTTGAAGCAGGCCGAGGCCCTTGACTCGTCCTTGCCCGACACGTACGAGATGCGCGCGTTGATCTACGACGCGATGGGGGACACCGCACGTACCGAAGCGAATTACCGCGTGGCCCTGGATCGTGACCCCAACAATGGCAGTGTGCTGCACAACTACGCCTGGTACCTGTGCCGAAAGGGGCAGTACCCGGCGGCCGATGCCATGTTCGAGCGTGCCTCCAATCTGCCGCAAACGGTGGCCACCAGCAAGACTTTGCTGGCTCGTGGTGTTTGCCAGGCGCGCGCTGGCTTGTATCCCGAAGCGCAGAAAACCTTGGCACGCTCGTATGAAATGGATCCCACCAACCCAGCGACGGCCTTCAATCTTGCTTCCGTGCTGCACCGACGTGGTGAGCTGGAGCGAGCTCGTTTCTACATAGCGCGCGTGAACAGCCGCGACGATCAGGTCACGGCCGATTCGCTGTGGCTGGCGACACGCATCGAGAAGCGCATCGGCAACCGTGACGGCGTACGTGAGTTCGGTGATCAGTTGCGTCGCCGCTTCCCCGCCTCACGTGAAACCAATCTGCTCGAGTTGGGACGATTTGATGACTGATCGCGCTTCCCTCAACCTTGTGGCACCAGATGCGGGTGCTCGCCATGCCGGTGAGCTGCTGCGTAGGGCGCGCGAGGCGCAGGGCCTCACCCTGGATCACCTCGCGAGCCAGATCAAGGTGTCACCGCTCAAATTGGAAGCCCTGGAGCAGGGTCGCTATGACAGCCTGGGTGACAGCAACTTCACGCGTGCGCTTGCCATGACTGTGTGCCGCACCTTGCGCATCGATGCCACCGAAATTTTGGCTGGGCTGCCGGCAGCACGTCTGCATGCGCTCAACCAGGGCAAGTCTCCCATCAACGAGCCCTTCCGTGATCACGGCAGCGTGCCGGCCTTGTTTGACCGTGGACATCGACTCAATCTGAAGGCCTTGCTGGCGCCGCAGTGGTTGGTTCCACTGGTTTTTTTGGCGGCCGCAGCCGTCATCTACGCACTTCCCGACACCATGACGTGGCCGTCGTGGTTCGGTAACTCGGTGGCCAGTATCGAGACACCCATGGCCTCCAGTGAAGAGGATGTGGCGCTTGCACCATCGTCCATGCAGGTGGCTGTTGACCCTGCAGTGCCTTTGTCGCCGCTCGACGCAGCCAGCGCGGTCGGGCTGGTCGAGCCGGCATCGGTGGCGTTGGCCAGTGCTGTGGCGCCGGCCGGTATCGCTGCCAGTGACGTGGTGGCGTCGGTGCCCGCGGTCACCGTGCCCGTCGCGGTGCTGCCGTCACCTGCTCCCGCGTCCGTGGCCGCGCCAGCTGTTGGCGCCGGGTCCGTGCGGATCGCGTTGACCGAGACTTCGTGGATTGAAGTGGTGGATGCATCGGGCTCGAAATTGTTCTCGCGGATTGCCCGTGCCGGCGAAGCCCTGGAGCTTCAGGGGCAGGCACCGTTCCGATTGCGCATCGGCAATGTCAGTGGCGTGCAAGTCAGCTTCAGGGGGCAGCCTGTGAGCCTGACCGACGTCACGCGCAACAATACCGCACGTGTCGAGTTGAAATGACCCTGGAAAACTTCTCCCTCATCGATGTCTCCCGCCCAGCTGCCCGACGTTCTCGGCAGGCGAGGGTGGTATGGGGCTCCCGCGTGGTCACGATCGGGGGCGACGCGCCTGTGCGCGTGCAGTCCATGACCAACACCGACACGGTCGACGTCATTGGCACCGCCATCCAGGTCAAGGAATTGGCGGTGGCTGGCTCCGAAATGGTCCGCATCACGGTCAACACACCGGAAGCGGCGGCGGCCGTTCCTCACATACGCGATCAACTCGACCGCATGGGTATTGACGTGCCCCTGGTTGGCGACTTCCACTACAACGGCCACCGACTCCTCACCGAGGTGCCAGCCTGCGCCGAGGCCTTGTCCAAGTACCGGATCAACCCCGGCAATGTGGGCAAGGGCGAGAAGGGCGACAAGCAGTTTGCACAGATGATCGACGTGGCCCTGCGCCACGACAAGCCCGTGCGCATCGGCGTCAACTGGGGTAGCCTTGATCAGGAACTGCTCGCGTCCATGATGGACGAGAACGCTCGCAGCGCCCAGCCGTGGGACGCCCAGCAGGTCATGTACCAGGCCCTGATCAGCTCGGCGCTGCAGTCGGCCCAGGCAGCGCAGGAGTTGGGCATGAAGCCCGAGCAGATCATCTTGTCCTGCAAGGTCAGTGGCGTGCAGGACCTCATCAGCGTTTACCGTGGTCTGGCCGCCCGTTGCGACTACCCCCTGCACCTCGGCTTGACCGAAGCCGGCATGGGTACCAAGGGCACCGTGGCCTCTGCCTCCGCCTTGTCCATCCTGTTGCAAGAGGGCATTGGCGACACGATCCGCGTGTCGCTCACGCCGCAACCCGGCGAGGCCCGCACACAAGAGGTCGCGGTCGCGCTTGAAATTTTGCAGGCCCTGGGACTGCGCACCTTTGTGCCCAGCGTCACCGCCTGCCCCGGTTGCGGCCGCACCACCAGCACCACCTTCCAGGAACTGGCCAAGCAGATCGACGATTTCCTGCGAGCGCAGATGCCGGTCTGGCGCAGCCAGTACCCCGGCGTCGAGAACCTCAGGGTGGCGGTGATGGGCTGTATCGTCAACGGTCCGGGCGAGAGCAAGCATGCCGACATCGGCATCAGCCTGCCCGGCACCGGCGAGGCCCCGGCAGCCCCGGTGTTCATCGACGGCGAAAAAGCCCTCACCCTGCGTGGCGAGCGCATTGCAGAAGAGTTCCAGCAACTCGTCCAGACCTACATTGATCGCCGTTTTGGCGGGGCCGCACAGGCCTGACCCTTTTCAAGAAAACAAGAAACTGACGCTCTCATGGCAGAAAAGCTGACCGCCATCAAAGGCATGAACGACATCCTGCCGCCGGAATCGGCGCGCTGGGAATGGCTCGAAGACAAGGTGCGACAACTGATGCGCCGCTACGGCTATCAGAACATGCGCACACCCATCGTCGAGCCAACCGCCTTGTTCGTGCGCGGCCTGGGCGAAGTCACCGACATCGTCGAAAAGGAGATGTACTCCTTTGAAGACAGCCTCAATGGTGACAAGCTGACCCTGCGCCCTGAAGGCACGGCCGGCTCGGTGCGCGCCATCAACGAGCACAACTTCCTGTACGAAGGCGGCAAGCGCCTGTACTACATCGGCCCGATGTTCCGTCACGAGCGGCCTCAGAAGGGGCGCTACCGTCAGTTCCATCAGGTGGGCGCTGAGGTGCTGGGTTTCGCAGGTCCTGATGTGGACGCCGAGCTCATCCTGATGACCGCCGCCCTGTGGCGCGATCTGGGGCTGACCATTGGTCAGGACGTGAGCCTGCAGATCAACAGCCTGGGCCAGCCTGATGAACGCAAGGCCCACCGCGCCGCCCTGATCACCTACCTCGAAGCCAACGCCGACCAGCTGGACGAAGAGGCGCGTCGCCGCCTGCACAGCAATCCGCTGCGCATTCTCGACACCAAAAATCCGGCCATGCAGGCCCTGGTTGAAGCCGCGCCCAAGCTGATCGACTTCCTGGGCGACGAATCGCTGGCCCATTTCGGTGCCGTGAAGTTCGCCCTGGAGGCGGCTGGCGTGCCTTACCAGGTCAACACCCGCCTGGTGCGTGGTATGGACTACTACAACCTCACCGTGTTCGAGTGGGTGACCGACAAGCTCGGCGCCCAGGGCACGGTGTGTGGCGGTGGTCGCTACGATGGCCTGATCGAACAATTGGGCGGCAAACCCGCACCGGCCGTTGGCTGGGGTTTGGGCATGGAGCGTCTGCTCCTGCTCCTGCAGGAAATCGGTGTCGAGGCCCCCTCGACGGCCCCCGACGCCTTTGCCATGGTTTTCGCCGGCACACCCATGCCCATCGTGCTGGCCACGCTGGAAGCCTTGCGTGCGCAGGGTGTGCGGGTTGTGCTCAACCCCGCTGGCAAGGACGGTCCGGCCAGCCCGAAGTCACAGTTCAAGAAGGCCGATGCCAGCGGCGCGCGCTTTGCTTTGGTTTTCGGCCCGGACGAAGTGGCTCAGGGTCTGGTGGCCGTCAAGCCTTTGCGTGACGGTGGCGAACAGACCTCTCTCAAGCTGGCCGACGCGACAGATTGGGCGCACACGCTCCTGACGCCAGCGACGGCTTCCTGACCGTCATAATCGACGGATTCCACCTACAACCCCTCACTTCGGCAAACATGGCGACCTACGACAACGAACAGCAGGAACAGCTGGATCAGTTCAAGCACTTCTGGAAGCAGTACGGCAACCTGATCACCTGGGTGTTGGTGCTGGTTCTGGGTGCCTATGCCGCCTGGACCGGTTACCAGTACTGGCAGCAAAAGCGGGGCCAGGCCGCAGCCGGCTTGTACGAAGAATTGGACCGTGCCGTGAGCGGCGGCAACGCCGACAAAGCTGCTCAGGCTTTCGCTGACCTCAAAAAGGACTACGCCGGCACCACATTTGCCGCGCAAGGTGCTTTGCTGGCCGCCAAGGTGGCGCTCGAGCAGCAAAAGACCGACGAGGCCAAGGCCGCCTTGCAATGGGCCGTCGATGAAGGCAAGAATCCCGATCTGGTGGCGATTGCCCGTCTGCGGCTGTCGGGCGTCCAGATGGACGCGAAGGCCTATGACGAAGCCCTCCAGACGCTGTCCGTGACGGTGCCTGCCGAGTTTGCGCCACTGGCCGATGACCGTCGGGGTGACATTCTGTCGGTTCAAGGCAAGAAGGACGAGGCCGTCAAGGCTTACCGCGCAGCCTGGGATGCCATGCCACCCGAAGTCGAGTACCGTCGCTTCATTGAGGGCAAACTGACTTCCTTGGGCCAGTCTCCGGTGCCTGCTGCAGCAGCATCCTCTGCCGCAGCCTCCTCTGCCGCAGCCTCCTCTGCTCCGTGATCCCTCACCCAAGAGTGACCTCATGACATTTATGCGTTTCATCCCGGTGTCCTTGTCTCAGCGTGCCACGCGGCTGCTCGGCGGAGCGCTGAGCGCCCTGGCCCTGGCCACGCTCGCCGCTTGTGGCTCCAGCAAGCCTTCGCCGGCGCCGCTGGAGTCCCTCAAGCCCGAAGCGAGCCTCACCACGGTGTGGTCGCAGCGCTTGGGCTCGGTGAGCGGCGCTCTTACCCTGGCCAGCAGCCAAGGCGTGATCACCACTGCCAGCACCGATGGCGAGATTGCCGCGTTTGACGCGGCCACTGGCGCACTGCGCTGGCGCGCCCAGGCCAAGGGCGACTTGTCCGCAGCGGTCGGCAGTGATGGCCGCCATGCAGCCGTCGTGACCACCGACAACGAGCTGCAGGTGTTCGACCAAGGCAAGTGGGTGTGGACCCAGCGCCTCCCAGGTCGCGTCATCACCGCGCCGCTGGTGGCCGGGGAGCGCGTCTTTGTGCAGGCGGTCGACCGCAGCGTGCGTGGCTACGATGCCCTCGATGGCCGCTGGCTGTGGCAGTACCAGCGTCCTGGCGGCGAGCCGCTGGCCCTGGCCACCTCGGGCGCCTTGGGCGCTTTCCGCGATACCTTGTTGGTGGGGCAGGGCTCACGCCTCGTCGGGCTTGACCCGATCAAGGGCGCCGTCCGCTTTGATGTCAATGTGGGCACTCCGCGTGGCACCAATGAAGTCGAGCGCTTGGCCGATCTGGTCGGCCCGATGGCCCGTGCTGATGACGAGGTCTGCGTACGTGCATTCCAGTTGTCGGTGGCCTGTCTGGAGCTGAACCGTGGCAGCCTGCGCTGGACTCGCCCTCAAGCGGGTTCGCACGCGGTGGCTGCCAACGAACGCCTGGTGGTGGGTGCCGACGGTGCCGACCGCCTGACCGCCTGGAAAGCCGAGAATGGCGATGTCCTGTGGCGTGCCGACCGTTTTACACACCGTGGGCTGAGTGCGCCTGCCATCATCGGTGAGCGCGTCGCGGTGGTCGATGCCCAGGGCTATCTGCATCTGCTGTCTGCCACCGATGGCCGTACGCTGGCACGCATCGAACTCGACAGCGCGGCTGCCTCGGCGCCCCTGGTTGCCAACCAGATCCTGTACGTATCCACACGCAAGGGTACCCTGTACGCCTTGCGTGCCAACTGATTTTTTTGCTGACTGAGAATTCATGAAACCTGTCATTGCGCTGGTCGGACGACCCAACGTCGGCAAGTCGACGTTGTTCAATCGCCTGACCAAGAGCCGCGATGCCATCGTGGCCGACTTCGCTGGCCTGACCCGCGACCGTCACTATGGTGAAGGCCGCATGGGCTCGCACGAGTTCATCGTCGTCGACACCGGCGGCTTCGAGCCTGACTGCGTGTCAGGCATCGTCAAGGAAATGGCCAAGCAGACCCGCCAGGCCGTGGCCGAGGCCGATGTCGTCATTTTCGTGGTGGATGCCCGCAATGGCTTGTCCGCCCAGGACCACGACATTGCCCGCTACCTGCGCACCACCAACAAGAAGGTGCTGCTGGCCGCCAACAAGTCCGAGGGCATGAAAGAGGGCGTGCAACTCGGCGAGTTCTACGAACTCGGCATGGGCGAGCCCATCCCCGTTTCCTCGGCGCACGGTCAGGGTATTCGCACGCTGCTGGATGAGGCTCTGGCCGAGTTCATCGAAGAGGACGACGACGAAGAAGAGGCGTTGGACGATCCGGATCGTCCCATTCGCCTGGCCGTGGCCGGGCGTCCCAATGTGGGCAAGTCCACCTTGATCAACACTTGGCTGGGTGAAGAGCGTCTGGTGGCCTTCGACATGCCGGGTACCACCCGCGACGCCATCAGCGTGCCGTTCGAGCGCGAGGGGCAGAAGTTCGAGCTCATCGACACCGCCGGCCTGCGTCGCAAGGGCAAGGTGTTCGAGGCCATCGAGAAGTTCTCGGTGGTCAAGACCTTGCAGGCCATTTCCGATGCCAACGTGGTGCTGCTGCTGATTGACGCCACCCAGGGCGTCACCGAGCAGGATGCCCACATCGCCGGCTTCGTCCTCGAAGCGGGTCGTGCGGTTGTCATCGCCGTCAACAAGTGGGACGCGGTCGACAGTTATCAGCGCGAATTGCTGATGCGATCCATTGAGCACCGCCTGTCCTTCCTGAAGTTTGCGCCGGTATTGCACATCTCGGCCATCAAGCGTCAAGGCTTGGGGCCGCTGTGGAAGTCCATTGCTGCCGCCTGGCGTTCCGCCGCCTGCAAGATGCCAACGCCGGTGCTCACGCGCCTGCTGCAGGAAGCCGTGCAGTTCCAGCAGCCCAAAAAGGCGGGCGCCTTCCGTCCCAAGTTGCGCTACGCCCACCAGGGTGGGCAGAACCCGCCGGTCATCGTGGTCCACGGCAACTCGCTGGAACACGTCACCGACGCCTACAAGCGCTTCCTCGAAGGGCGTTTTCGCGAGCACTTCAAGCTCACGGGCACCCCTTTGCGCATCGAAATGAAATCATCCTCGAACCCCTTCATCGGGGAGTGAGGCGCATCACCAATGACTCAGACCGTACGCGGCGTCAACCCAAGAGATCGGGGGGACTGTGTTAAGGTCTGAGCTCCAACATTCTTTCAACACGGAGCATATCGTGAGCAACAAAGGCCAACTCCTGCAAGACCCTTTCCTGAACCTGCTGCGTCGTGAACACGTGCCAGTCTCCATTTACTTGGTCAACGGCATCAAGCTGCAAGGTCACATCGAGTCTTTCGATCAGTACGTGGTCTTGCTGCGCAACACTGTCACCCAGATGGTTTACAAGCACGCCATCTCGACGGTCGTGCCTGGTCGTGCTGTGAACTTCCACACTGGCGACACGCCTGAGGCCTGATCCGTCTTGCAACGGATCACTGATCTCTTCACCCTGACTAGCCCATTCCTGACGCCTTGACATCTTCTTCGTCTGCGCCGAACCCGTCCAATGACCCACGGGTTGTGCTGGTGGGGGTCGATTTCGGCCCCGGTTCCTCCTTTGATCCCACCCTTGACGAGCTGGCCTTGCTGGCCGAATCGGCTGGTGATCAACCTGTTGCCAAGGTCACGGCCAAGCGCCGTGCGCCCGACGCAGCCTTGTTTGTCGGCTCGGGCAAAGCCGACGAGATCAAAGAGCTTGTTCAGCTCTACCAGGCACATGGGGTTCTCTTCGATCAGGCTTTGTCGCCCGCGCAGCAGCGCAATCTGGAGCGGCACCTGGGCGTCGAGGTGCTGGACCGTACCGGCCTGATCCTCGAAATCTTCGGGGCGCGTGCGCGCAGCCACGAAGGCAAGTTGCAGGTCGAACTGGCCCGGCTGCAGTACCTGTCGACACGCCTGGTGCGTCGCTGGTCCCACTTGGAGCGACAGCGTGGTGGCGTGGGTCACCGCGGTGGCCCTGGCGAAACCCAGATCGAGCTGGACCGTCGCATGATCGACCAGAAGATCAAGTCGCTCAAGCTGCAACTGGCCAAGGTCAAACGCCAACGGAACACCCAGCGGCGCTCGCGCGAGCGCACCGACACTTTCCGCATCTCCCTGGTAGGCTACACCAACGCCGGCAAGTCGACGCTGTTCAATGCGCTGACCAAGGCCGGAACTTATGCGGCCAACCAGCTGTTTGCCACACTCGACACCACCACGCGCCAGATGTTCCTGGCCCAGGCGCAGCGCAGTGTGACGCTGTCCGACACGGTCGGTTTCATCCGCGATCTGCCGCACACCCTGGTCGAGTCGTTCAAGGCGACCTTGCAGGAAGCTGCTGAGGCTGACGTCCTGCTGCATGTGGTGGATGCGGCCAGCCCGGTGGTTTTGGAGCAGATCGACGAGGTGCTGCGCGTGCTCGACAGCATCGACGCCGGTCAGTTGCCCCAGGTGCTGGTCTTCAACAAATGCGATTGCCTGCCTGAGCACCAACGCCCGCTGCACCAGCGCGATGTGTACGAGCTGCCCTCCGGGCGACGTTGCCATCGGGTTTTTGTCAGCGCGCTCAAGGGCGAGGGGCTGGACGTGCTGCGCGAAGTGTTGGCTGACGCCGCATTGCATGGTCTGCAAGGGGGGCTTGATGCGCCGCTTCAGCGAGATCCTCGTTTCGACATGCACAATGCAACCCATGAGCCGGTGCCCGATGCGGCACCTCCAGAAACTCCTACTGACCGATCATGAACATGCCATCTCTGGATGAGGGCCGAGGCCCCGCACCACACCGTCACTGGGTGATGAATGCCGTGTCCCTGGCAGCCAGTCTGCTGGTGGGTGCCGGACGCCGTCTCACCTGGTTGACCGCCAACGCTGTCAAGCAGGCCATCCCGGGCGTCGCCGGTGGCCAGGCCAGTTACAACGGCCGCCAGGATGGCCCGCCCGATCTGGACGAGCTCTGGCGCGACTTCAACCGCAAGCTCAGTGGTGTGTTCACCGGCAACAAGGGTGAGGGCAATGGGGGCAAGGGCGGTGGTTTCACACCCGACCCCAAAGGCGCCAGCATCGGTGCCGGGCTCATTGCCGGCTTGATTGCCCTGGTGTGGGCAGGCAGCGGCTTCTTCATCGTGCAAGAAGGTCAGCAAGCTGTCGTGATGTCCTTTGGCCGCTTCAGCCACACGGTGGACGCCGGCTTCCAGTGGCGCGGTCCTTATCCCTTCCAGTCGCACGAAATCGTCAACCTCACGCAGCTGCGCTCCATTGACGTGGGTAGCAGTTCGGTGATGCAGTCTACGGCCCTGCGTGACTCGTCCATGCTGACTCGCGACGAGAACATCGTCGACATCCGCTTCACCGTTCAATATCGACTGGCCGATGCGCGCGACTACCTGTTCGAAAACCGCAGTTCCGACGAAGCCGTGCAGCAGGCCGCAGAGTCAGCCGTGCGGGAGATCGTTGGCAACAGCACCATGGACTCGGTGCTCTACGAGCAGCGCGATGCCATCGCGACCGAACTGGTCAAGTCCATTCAGGCGCAGCTCAACAAGCTGAAGGCAGGTGTGACCGTGGTCAACGTCAACGTGCAGAGCGTTCAAGCGCCTGAGCAAGTTCAAGCGGCTTTTGACGACGCCTTCAAGGCCGGCGCTGACCGCGAACGACTGAAGAACGAAGGCCAGGCTTACGCCAACGATGTCATTCCCAAGGCGCAGGGTACTGCTGCGCGACTGCGTGAAGAGGCCGCTGGTTATGCCGCGCGCGTCGTTGCACAGGCCGAGGGTGATGCCGAGCGTTTCAAGTCCGTTTTGAACGAGTACAAGAAAGCACCGGGCGTGACGCGTGATCGTCTCTACACCGACACCATGGCGCAGGTCTACAGCAATGTCACCAAGGTGATGGTGGACAGCCGTCAAGGGTCCAATCTGCTGTATCTCCCGCTGGACAAGATCATGCAGATGTCGGGCGCCAATGGTGGCGCTGCACCGGCACCTGCGGCGGCAGCGTCCGAATCGATCGCCACACCCAACCCTGCCGCGGCATCAGCAGATGCCCGCTCGCGTGATGGCTCGCGCAGTCGCGATCGCGACGTGCGCTGAGTGCACCCCACAGGACAGGCAAGGAATCTGACATGAACCGTATTGGCACCATCCTGGTCGGCGCATTGCTGGCCCTCATCCTCGCGGCCTCCACGCTGTTTGTGGTCGACCAACGGCAATTTGCCGTGGTCTACGCGCTCGGCGAAATCAAGGAAGTCATCAGCGAACCCGGTCTCAAGGCCAAGATGCCTGCTCCCTTGCAGAACGTGGTGTTCCTGGATCGCCGCATCCAGACCCTCGACAGCACGGAGTCGCGCCCCATCTTCACGGCCGAAAAGAAGAGCCTGGTGATCGACTGGCTGGTCAAGTGGCGCATCACTGAGCCCCGGCAGTTCATCCGCAACAACGGCGTTGACATCCGCAATGCCGAAAACCGTTTGACGCCCATCGTGCAAGCTGCCTTGAACGAAGAGGTGACCAAGCGCACCGTCGGCGCCATGCTGTCGGCCGAGCGCGAGAAGGTCATGCAAGGGGTGATTCGTCGCCTGGCTGATGACGCCAAGTCCTTTGGCATTGAGATCGTCGACGTGCGCATCAAGCGTGTGGACTTCGTGGCCAACATCACCGAGTCGGTCTATCGCCGTATGGAGTCCGAGCGCAAGCGCGTCGCCAACGAACTGCGTTCGACCGGTGGCGCTGACGGTGAAAAAATCCGCGCCGATGCGGACCGTCAGCGTGAAATCATCGTGGCCGAGGCCTATCGCGACGCCCAGAAGATCAAGGGTGAGGGCGATGCCAAGGCATCCGCACTGTATGCCGAAGCCTTCGGCAAGGATCCGCAGTTCGCGCAGTTCTACCGCAGCCTCGAAGCTTATCGGGGAAGCTTCCGCAGCAAGTCGGACGTGATGGTGATTGACCAGAACAACGAGTTCTTCAAAACCATGCGCGGCAGTGGTGCCGGCGCTGCACGCTGATGGGTGCGTGCTGAATGCATGACGCATTCTGGATTGCGCTGGCCCTGCTGCTGGTGCTGGAAGGTCTGATGCCCGCCATCCATCCTCAAGGATGGCGGCGCATGTTCACCCAGTTGCTGGAGCTGGATGATCAGCAAATCCGCAAGGTTGGACTGCTGAGCATGGTGCTCGGACTGGTGCTGTTGTGGGTGCTTCAGGCGCTTTGATGAACTTGGACTGTCCAAGTTCCATCAGACACCGGTAGAATCTCGTTTTTAACCCCCCACACGTTTTCTTATGTCGTCTGCTTGGCTGTTGCCAGAGCACATCGCTGACGTTTTGCCTGCGCAGGCGCGTCGCGTTGAAGAGTTGCGTCGGGTCTGGCTCGATGTGGCTCGCTGCTACGGGTATGAACTCGTGATGCCTCCCATGCTGGAGCACCTGGAGTCCCTGCTGTCCGGAACCGGACACGCCCTGGGCCTCAAGACCTTCAAGCTGGTCGATCAACTCAGTGGCCGTACCCTCGGCCTGCGGGCTGACACCACGCCTCAGGTGGCGCGCATTGATGCGCACCTGCTGAACCGCGATGGTGTGACCCGTCTGTGCTATTGCGGTCCGGTGTTGCACACCCGCCCAGAAGGCCCCCATGCGACGCGTGAGCAGTTGCAGTTGGGCGCCGAGATCTATGGCCATGCCGGGCTGGAGGCCGACCTTGAAGCGGCGGAACTGGCGCTCGAGGGTTTGAAGGTGTCTGGCCTGCAGGGCTTGGTCGTCGACTTTGCCGACGTTCGGCTGGTGCAAGGCGTCTTGGCGGGGCTAGGGGTCACGAATCTGGAGCCCGCGCTGCACGATGCCTTGGTCGAGGCACTGACCAACAAGGACGTCGCCACCTTGCGTGAGCTGGCCGGGCAGGGCGCTTTGCGTCAGGCTCCTGATGCGGCCAAGGTGCTGGTCAGCCTGACCACCTTGTTTGGTGGCACCGAGGTCTTGGCGCGTGCCCGCGCGGTGTTGCCGGCGCATGAACTGATTCATCAGGCGCTTGCCGACCTGGGCTGGCTGGCTGAGCACCTGCAGACGTCCCACCCGGATGTCAACATCGGCTTTGACCTCTCCGATTTCAGTGGCTACGCCTACTACAGCGGCATTCGCTTCGCGGTGTACGGCGCAGGCCATGCCAACGCGCTGGTGCGCGGTGGGCGTTACGACGAGGTCGGTGCCGTGTTCGGCCGGCGTCGCCCGGCCGCCGGTTTCAGCCTGGATCTGAAGATCCTCGTTGACCTGTTGGCCAGCCACCAGGAGCAGGCCGCCCACACGGCCGTCTGCGCGCCCTGGGGCAGTGATCCTGCTTTGCGGCAGGCCATCCGCGAACTGAGAGGGCAGGGCCACACCGTGGTGTGCGTGCTGCCCGGACATGAACACGACGTCCAGGAATTTGATTGCGATCGCGAACTCGCGCTCGTCGATGGACGCTGGTCGGTGCGCGCGCTCTGAAGCGCGCCCGATCCATTTTTTGCGAAACAGGATTCCGCCATGCAAAGCACTTCCGCGTCGGCTCGCCCCGGCAACGCATCTGCCCGCAACGTTGTTGTCGTCGGTACCCAATGGGGTGACGAGGGCAAAGGCAAAGTTGTGGACTGGCTGACCGACCACGCGGCCGCAGTGGTCCGCTTCCAGGGCGGTCACAACGCCGGTCACACCTTGGTGATCAACGGCAAGAAAACAGCCCTGCAGCTCATCCCCTCGGGCATCATGCGCGAGGGCGTGGCCTGCTACATCGGCAACGGTGTGGTGGTCGACCCGACCCACTTGCTCTCTGAAATCGGACGTCTGGAGGCCGCTGGCCTGAACGTACGCTCGCGTCTGTTCATCAGCGAATCCTGCCCGATGATCCTGCCTTTCCACGTCGCCGTGGACAAGGCACGCGAGGCCCTGCGTGAGACCAGCGGTGGCGGCAAGATCGGCACGACCGGCAAGGGCATCGGCCCGGCTTATGAAGACAAGGTGGCACGTCGTGCCTTGCGCCTGCAAGACCTCAAGCATCCCGAGCGTTTTGCGGCCAAGCTGAAAGAGCTGCTCGAGCTGCACAACTTCGCACTCAAGGGTTACCTCAAGGGCGAAGAGCTGGCCTTCCAGCCGATCTATGACGAGGCCATGAAGGCCGCCGAGCAGATCTTGCCGATGCTGGCCGACGTGGGTGTGCGCATCCATGCCCACACCCTCGAAGGCGGAAGCGTGCTGTTCGAGGGCGCGCAAGGCACTTTGCTTGATGTCGACCATGGCACCTACCCCTATGTCACCTCCAGCAACTGCGTGGCCGGCAACGCCTCTGCAGGCTCTGGCGTTGGTCCCGACAAGCTGCACTACATCCTGGGCATCACCAAGGCCTACACCACCCGTGTCGGCAGCGGCCCATTCCCCACCGAACTTGACTGGGAAACTCCCGGCACGGTGGGCTGCCACCTGGCCACCGTCGGGCAGGAGCGTGGCACCGTCACGGGCCGCGCCCGCCGCTGCGGCTGGCTGGACGCCGCAGCGCTCAAGCGCTCGGTGTTGATCAACGGCATCACCGGCATCTGTCTGACCAAGCTCGACGTGCTCGACGGGCTGGACGAGATCAAGGTCTGCACGGGCTACATGCTGCGTGGTGAGCGCGTCAACATCCTGCCCCTGGATGCGGACGACATTGTGGCTTGCGAGCCCATCTACGAAAGCTTCCCGGGCTGGGAGGGTACGACCTTCGGCATCACCGAGTGGGACAAGCTGCCTGCCAATGCGCGCGCCTACCTGCAGCGCGTGGAGGCGTTCATCGGCGCCCCGATCGACATGGTGTCCACAGGCCCTGATCGCGACCACACCATTTTGCTGCGCCACCCCTACAAGGGTTGATGCACGGCTGCCACGATTCACACCGCCACCCGCCAAAGGATTCCCCATGCTTACCGACGACGGCAAACATCTGTATGTCTCCTGGGAGGAGTACCACCAACTGATCGAGCGCCTGGCTTTGAAGGTGCATGCATCGGGTTGGGAGTTTGATCAGATCCTCTGCCTGGCGCGCGGTGGTTTGCGCCCCGGCGACATGATTTCGCGCATTTTCAATGTGCCGCTGGGCATCATGTCCACAAGCTCCTACCGTGACGATGGTGGCACGCTGCAGGGACGACTGGACATGGCGAAGTACATCACCATGCCCAAAGGTGAACTGGCCGGCCGGGTTCTGCTGATCGATGACTTGGCTGACTCCGGCGTGACCTTGCGTGCGGTGGTGGACCGTTTGCGCGCCATGCCGGCCATCACCGAGCTGCGCTCGGCGGTCATCTGGGTGAAGGGGGTGTCGACCTACACACCTGACTACCATGTGGAGTCGCTGCCCACCAGCCCCTGGATTCACCAGCCTTTTGAAGAGTACGACACGCTGCGCCCTGAGGCGCTGCTTAAGCGCTACAAGGTTTGACCATTGGTTCTCTCTGCTCGCCTTCAGTGGCGCGAAAGCCAACAGCCAACAGCAAGCAGCCTTCGGGCTGCTTTTTTTGGACTCAACGCTGAGATAAGGCGGCCCGCCGGGTCAGTGTCGAGGTAGTTGCTGTTGTGCGACTGGGCGCGCAGTCGTCGCTCAGACAAAGAAAAAGCCGCTTGATCGGAGATCAAGCGGCTTTTCATTTGGTGCCCAGGAGAGGACTCGAACCTCCACGGAGTTACCCGCTAGTACCTGAAACTAGTGCGTCTACCAATTCCGCCACCTGGGCAGGTACTTTTTTGACTTGGCTTCGTTGCCGTCGCCGTGTCGAGAACGTAAATATAGCATTTATTTGGCGCTTGTGTCCAATGTCGGCAGCTTGGCGTCACGATGTCAGCTTTGTGCAACAACGGCGGCAAGTGCATGGGCCGTGTCGTCAAGGGTGCATGGTGTACTCTGTGACTGTGTACAGCATGTTGCGTTGGCCCCTCGCTCACCATTCATCGCCAAATGCGATCGATGTGCTGCGCAACTGCGTGTCAGGCGTCGTGTGCCGCTGCATCTGCAGCGCGCAAAGAAAAAGCCGCTTGACACGAGGTCAAGCGGCTTTTCAATTGGTGCCCAGGAGAGGACTCGAACCTCCACGGAGTTACCCGCTAGTACCTGAAACTAGTGCGTCTACCAATTCCGCCACCTGGGCAGGTACTTTTTACGCTGTCGTCGCTGCAACAAATATGTTGTTGCGTCATCAGCGAAGAATTCAATTCTAGCATCAAAATAAGACCCATGACAACATCTGCACCACAAATTTTGGGCCTCATGAGTGAAATCGTCGGCACGGTACAAGGCCACCGCGACGGGCATGGTTTCGTTCAGGCCGATGATGGGGACGCCAGCGTCTTCTTGCCCCCACAGGAGATGCGCGCAGTCATGCACCGGGACCGTGTGAAGGTGCGTGTGGTCCGTTATGACCGCCGCGGCCGACCCGAAGGACTGGTGCTGGACATCATCGAGCGTCGCAAAACGCCGATCATCGGTCGGTTGTTGCAGGAGGGCGGGGCGTGGTTGGTCGCGCCGGAGGATCGTCGCTTTGGTCAGGACATTTTGATCTCTCCCAAGGCTACGGCGAACGCCGAACCGGGACAGGTGGTGGCTGTTGAGCTGACTGAGGCGCCGTCTTTGCTGGCCAAGCCGGTGGGGCGTGTCGTCGAGGTGCTGGGTGGCATCGACGACCCCGGGATGGAGATCGAGATTGCGGTGCGCAAGTACGAGGTCCCGCACCGTTTCAGCGAGGCGACGCTGGCGCAAGCTGTCAAGCTGCCCGAGAAGGTGCGTGCCACCGACAAGAAACAGCGCATTGACCTGACGGATGTGTCGCTCGTGACCATTGACGGCGAGGACGCGCGTGACTTCGATGATGCGGTGTATTGCGAGCCCGCCGCCATCGGTCGCTCCAAGGCGCCCAACGGCTGGCGTCTGATCGTGGCGATCGCTGACGTGAGTCACTATGTCAAGCCAGGTGAGCCGCTGGATCTGGATGCTTACGAGCGCGCCACATCGGTGTACTTTCCGCGCCGCGTGATTCCCATGCTGCCGGAGAAGCTCTCAAATGGCCTGTGTTCGCTGAATCCTGATGTTGAGCGGCTCTCGATGGTGTGTGACATGCTCGTCACGGCAGAGGGCGAGGTGCACGCATATCAGTTCTTCCCCGCGGTGATCCGGTCTCACGCTCGGTTGACCTACACCGAAGTGGCGACGATCCTGGGCAACACCCGTGGGCCGGAGGCCTTGCGGCGACCTGAGTTGGTGCCGCACCTGTTGCACCTTCACGAGGTGTATCGCGCCTTGTTGAAGTCACGCTCCGGTCGCGGCGCAGTCGACTTTGACACGACGGAAACCCAGATCGTCTGTGACGACAATGGGCGCATCGCCAAGATCGTGCCGCGTGTGCGGACCGAGGCCCACCGGCTGATCGAGGAGTGCATGCTCGCGGCCAATGTGTGCTCGGCCGATTTCATCACCCGCGCCAAGCATCCTTCTTTGTTCCGTGTCCACGAAGGGCCGACGCCCGAGAAGCGCCAGTTGCTGAAGAACTACCTGAAAGCGCTGGGCTTGGGTTTGTCTTTGGGCGAAGAGCCGAAGCCGGGTGATTTTCAGGCGATCGCACAGGCCGTGAAAGACCGGCCTGACGTCACGCAGATTCACACGATGATGCTGCGGTCCATGCAGCAGGCCATCTACACCCCGACCAACAGCGGTCACTTTGGTTTGGCTTACGAGGCCTACACCCACTTCACCAGCCCCATCCGCCGCTATCCCGACTTGCTGGTGCATCGCGTGATCAAGGCCTTGCTGGGCCGTGGTCGCTATGATCTGAAGTTGCCAGCCGTGCAGCATCAAGTCGGCAATGTGAAGCGCAAGCCGGGCGCGCAGCGGGGGGCGCTCAGCAAGGGGCTGCCTGCGGCGCCGACCAAGGCGGTGGCGCGCCTCAAGTTGCCGCCCGCAGAGGCTGCCGCCTGGGAGACCGTCGGTATCCATTGCAGCGCGAATGAGCGCCGCGCCGATGAGGCGTCTCGTGATGTCGAGGCCTGGCTCAAGTGCATGTTCATGCGTGAGCGTCTGGGTGAGGAGTACGGTGGCACGGTGAGTGCGGTGACCAGTTTCGGTCTGTTCGTGCAACTGGATGAGTTGTATGTGGAAGGGCTGATCCACATCACCGAGCTTGGCGGCGAGTACTACCGGTTTGACGAAACGCGCCAGGAGCTCCGTGGGGAGCGCACCGGCACACGCTATGTCGTGGGCTCTCGGGTGCGCGTGCAGGTTAGTCGGGTTGATCTGGACACTCGCAAGATCGATTTCCGTCCCGTGCGTGAGGTCGGCGAGGAGCGTTCGTCGCCCGCGTCGGGGCGGAAGCGCAACCGTGGTTCGGACAAGGACTGGGTCGAACCAGGTGCTGCGCAGGAGGCGTTGGCCGAAGTGCGGCAGGCCGATCTCGAAGTCAAGCGCGCGAGCAAGGCCGCAAGAGGGGCTGGCAAGGGCCGCACACGCGTGTCGGTGGCGGCCACGGTGTCCGGCAAGACAGGCTCAACCAAGGGCTCTCGCGGCAAGCGCTGAGCGGGCTTGGACTGGGTGCCGATTGCGTGCTAGAATGCCAGAGTTTGCCCGAATCCCCGGGTAAATTTGATAATCACGAAATCGGCAATCCAAGGTGTTGCAGCTGGCTCGCAAGAGTGGGCTGCGATCGCTGTCGATTTCCAGATCCAACCTCTGGAGCAATTCATGTCCGTATCCATGCGCGAAATGCTGGAAGCCGGTGTCCACTTCGGTCACCAAACCCGCTTCTGGAACCCCAAGATGGCCCCGTATATCTTCGGCCATCGCAACAAGATTCACATCATCAACCTCGAGAAGACGCAGCCCGCCTTCGAAGAGGCTCTGAAGTTCATCAAGCAGCTGTCGGCTCGCCGTGGCACCGTGATGATGGTTGGCACCAAGCGTCAATCGCGTGACACCATCGCTCTGGAAGCCGCACGCGCTGACGTGCCTTTCGTCAACCAGCGCTGGTTGGGCGGCATGCTGACCAACTTCAAGACCGTCAAGGGTTCCTTGAAGAAGCTGAAGGACATGCAGGCTGTGGTCGAAACCGGCCTGGACAACCTGAAGAAGAAGGAAGGTCTGCTGTTCCAACGCGACCTGGCCAAGCTGGAAAAAGACATTGGCGGCATCCAGGACATGGCTGTGTTGCCTGACGCCATCTTCGTGATCGACGTCGGCTACCACAAGATTGCCATTGCTGAAGCCAAGAAGCTGGGCATCCCCGTCATCGGCGTGGTTGACACCAACCACTCGCCTGAAGGCATCGACTACGTCATTCCCGGTAACGACGACTCCTCCAAGGCTGTGGCGCTGTACGCCAAGGCCGTGGCTGACGCCATTCTGGAAGGCAAAGCCAACGCCGTGAACGAAGTCGTGGCAGCAGCTGCTTCCGGCGACGACGAGTTCGTGGAAGTCAACGAAGCCGCTTAAGGCTCCTTGATTTCACAAGAAGGGGCTGAGGATCAGCCCCTTTTTTTAACAAAATTTTTGTGTGGCGGCGATCTCGCCGCACCCCAACCAAACGGAGAAAGCTAATGGCTGCAATCACCGCCAGCATGGTCGCCGAACTGCGCGCCAAGACCGATGCTCCCATGATGGAGTGCAAGAAGGCTCTGACCGAGGCCGATGGCGACTTCGCCAAGGCTGAAGAGATCCTGCGCGTCAAGCTGGGCAGCAAGGCTTCCAAGGCTGCCTCGCGCGTAACCGCCGAAGGCGTGGTGTCTGCTTATGTCGACGGCTCGACCGGCGCATTGGTGGAAATCAACTGCGAAACCGACTTCGTCTCCAAGAACGATTCGTTCCTGGCTTTCGGTAAGTCTGTGGCCGAGCTGATCGCCAAGAACAATCCTGCCGACGTGGCCGCCATTGGCGAGCTGCCGCTGTCGCAAGACGGCTTCGGCCCGACCGTGGAAGAAGTTCGCAAGGGCCTGATCGGTAAGATCGGCGAGAACATGGCCATCCGCCGCTTCAAGCGTTACGCTGACGGTGGCAAGCTGGCCGCCTACCTGCACGGTGCGCGCATCGGTGTGGTCGTCGAATTTGAAGGCGACGACGTCGCTGCCAAGGACGTCGCCATGCACGTGGCCGCCATGAAGCCCGTGTCGCTGTCGTCGGCTGACGTGCCGGCTGCGTTGATCGAAACCGAGCGCAGCGTGGCCACGGCCAAGGCTGCCGAGGCCGGCAAGCCTGCTGACATCGCTGCCAAGATGATCGAAGGCGCTGTCCAGAAGTACCTGAAGGAAGTCTCCCTGTTCAACCAGGTCTTCGTGAAGGCCGCTGACGGCAAGCAAACCGTTGAGCAATACCTGAAGTCGACCAACACGACGGTCAAATCGTTCACCATGTTTGTGGTGGGCGAAGGCATCGAGAAGAAGCAGGACGACTTCGCAGCCGAAGTGGCGGCCACGATGGCCGCAGCCAAGGGTCAGTAACCCGAAGCAAAACAAGGGGGCTTCTGGCCCCCTTGTGCTATGTGCCCCGTCCACGACCGGGCCAGGCAAGCTGCCGGAGGGGAACCTCCGCGCCAGCATCCATTCAAAAAGCCTGACAAGGCTGGCGAAGACTGAAACTTGCGATAACCTTCAGTCTCGCTTCTCAAGAAGACCACCAAGGACATCTGCATGCCCGCCTACAAGCGCATCCTCTTGAAACTTTCCGGTGAGGCCCTGATGGGCGACGATGCCTACGGCATCAACCGGGCGACCATCGTGCGCATGGTCAAGGAAATCCAGGAGGTCACCGCCCTGGGTGTGCAGGTGGCGGTGGTCATCGGTGGCGGCAACATCTTCCGCGGCGTTGCGGGCGGCTCGGTCGGCATGGACCGAGCCACGGCTGACTACATGGGCATGCTGGCCACGGTGATGAATTCCCTGGCTTTGGCTGACACCATGCGTCAGGAGGGTATGACCGCTCGCGTGATGTCGGCGATCAGCATCGACCAGGTGGTGGAGCCTTACGTGCGCCCCAAGGCCTTGCAGTACCTCGAAGAGGGCAAGGTGGTGGTTTTCGCTGCTGGCACGGGCAATCCTTTCTTCACGACCGATACGGCCGCAGCGTTGCGCGGTGCTGAAATCGGCGCCGAGATCATGCTCAAGGCCACCAAGGTCGATGGCGTTTACACTGCCGATCCCAAGAAGGACCCTTCGGCCACGCGTTACGCCAGCATCACGTTTGATGAGGCCTTGATCAAGAACCTGCAGGTGCTGGATGCCACGGCCTTCGCGTTGTGTCGGGATCAGAATCTGCCCCTGAAGGTGTTTTCGATTTTCAAACCCGGCGCGCTCAAGCGCGTCGTGTTGGGTGAAGACGAAGGGACGCTGGTTCACGTCTGATCCGGCCCTTCTTTCCCCGTTTTTCAAGCGTCAGTCGGCCTCAGGCCTTCGTACGGAGCTTCCCATGAGCATTGCAGAGATCAAAAAGACCGCCGAGCAGAAAATGCTCAAGTCCATCGAGGCTTTCAAAGTCGAGTTGTCCAAGATTCGCACGGGCCGTGCACACCCCGGCATCCTGGATCAAGTGCAGGTTGAGTACTACGGTTCCCTGGTGCCCATCAGCCAGGTTGCCAACGTGACCTTGCAAGACGCGCGCACCATCAGTGTTCAGCCTTGGGAAAAGGGCATGGGGGCCAAGATCGAAAAGGCCATCCGCGAGTCGGACCTGGGGCTGAATCCGTCCTCCCAAGGCGACCTGATCCGCGTGCCGATGCCAGCACTCACAGAAGAGCGCCGCAAGGAGTTGACCAAGGTGGTGAAGGCGGCGGGTGAAGACACCAAGATTGCTGTGCGCAATCTGCGCCGTGATGCCAATGAACACGCCAAGCGCCTGCTCAAGGACAAGGAAATCACGGAAGACGACGACCGTCGTTCGCAAGACGAAATCCAGAAGCTGACTGACAAGACCATCGTTGATATCGACAAGCTGGTGCAGGCCAAGGAAGCCGAAGTGCTGGCCGTTTGAGGCTTTGCGCTTTGCCATAATGGCGACCACGTCCGAGGCGGTCTGACCGCCTCGTTCTGTTTGCGGACATGCGGGCTGCCATGGCGGCCCGCTCTCACATTCCCGGATTCAATCTTCGATGGCTTCACTTCCTTCCTCTTCCTCTGCGGCCATACCACGCCATGTCGCCATCGTGATGGATGGCAATGGTCGTTGGGCCCGGAAGCGTTTCATGCCACGGATACTGGGTCACAAGGCCGGCGTTGATTCATTGGTCGAGGTGATTCGGTCCGCATCCTCGCGTGGCATCGGATTTCTGACGGTGTTTGCGTTCTCTTCCGAGAACTGGAAGCGGCCCGAGGAGGAGGTGTCCGGCCTGATGGGCTTGTTGTTGGTGGCCCTGTCCAAGCACTTGGGCAAATTGAAGGAAGAGGGTGTGCGTTTCCGTGTTGCAGGTGACCTCACCACCGTGTCGGAGAACGTCCGCTCGGCGCTGCTGGAGGCTGAGGCCGCTTCTGTTGACAACGACAAACTGGTGTTGACCGTGGCGTTCAACTACGGGGGCCGCTGGGACATCGTGCAGGCTTGTCAGCGGGCGCTGGCTGCGGGCGTGGCGCCGGATGCGCTTGATGAGGCCACCTTGTCGCGTTTCATGACCATGAGTTACGCGCCGGATCCGGATCTGGTGATCCGTACCGGCGGCGAAGTGCGCTTGTCCAACTTCCTTTTGTGGCAAAGCGCCTATTCGGAGCTGTACTTCACCGATTGCCTGTGGCCTGATTTTGATGGGGTGGAACTCGACCGTGCCATCGAGAGCTATGCCGAGCGTGAGCGTCGGTTTGGTGACGTCGGGGCGTCCGGGGAGGGCGAGGGCGCCGTCGGCGGCCTCGATGATGTGCTGGCTGAACGGGAAGGACACTGAGCATGCTCAAGCAACGCGTCATCACCGCCTTGATTCTGGCGGCCATCTTGCTGGCCACCTTGGCGAGCGACGCCGCCTGGCCTTTCTCTGCGCTGACCCTGGTGTTCATCTCGGCCGCTGGCTGGGAGTGGTCCCGTCTGAATGAGGCACCAGGTTTGCGTGCCTGGCTCACGGGTGCGGCGGTGGCCGGTGGCTGCGTGTACGCCGCGCAGGTTGTGGGCCTGCCGGTCTGGGCGGTTGCCGCGGTGGACAACGGGTTGAACGTGCATCCCCATGTCCATGGTCTGGGCTTGCCCTTGGCGGGTTTCCACGTCGCCAGCGGCGTGTGGGCGTTTGCTGTCGGTCTCTGGGTGTTGGGTGGGGCAGCTGTGCTGCGCTACGGCAGCGTACATTGGCGGCAGGTGCCGGAATTCTGGCGGCGCCTCTTGGGCTTGCTGCTGTTGGTCATGGCCTGGCTGGCCTTGGTCGAAATCAAGGCGCAAGGCTTGAATTTCCTCTTGTCGGTGCTGTGCCTGGTCTGGGCCGCTGACATCGGGGCCTACTTTGGCGGCAAGGCATTTGGCCGCCGCAAGCTCGCCCCCAGCATCAGCCCAGGCAAGAGTTGGGAAGGCGTCTGGAGCGGGATGGTGGCCGTGTGCATCCTGGCTGCGCTGTGGATCTGGGCCGATGGTGATCTGGGTGTCGATTCTCCAAGTTTGTACAGTCGCATGTGGATGGGCCTCGGTCCTGTGGGCATGCTGGTCGCGCTCGCTTTTCTGGTGGGCATGAGCGTGGTCGGCGACCTGTTCGAGTCACTCGTCAAGCGTCAAGCTGGGGTGAAGGACAGCAGCCAGCTGTTGCCGGGACATGGCGGCGTGCTTGATCGTATCGACGCCCTCTTGCCTACCTTGCCTTTGACCTTGGCTGTGCTGACTTTGTGCCATGCTTGATCCCCAGTCTTCTTCCCGCCGCCAGCGCGTCTGCATCCTGGGTGCCACGGGTTCGATCGGGACCAATACGCTGGATGTGCTGTCGCGCCATCCCGACCAGTTTGAAGTGTGGGCACTGACAGGTGCCTCCCGCGTTGATGAACTGATGGCGCAGTGCCGCCAATGGCAGCCGCGTTACGCCGTGATGCCCGACGCGGCACTGGCCGCACGCTTGCGTGCGCACATCGTCAATGAGGGGTTGCGCACCGAGGTGCTCAGCGGCGCACAAGCCTTGATCGATGTGGCGTCTCACTCGGATGTGGATGTGGTGATGGGCGCCATCGTCGGTGCCGCTGGCTTGCCCCCTTGTCTGGCGGCCGCACGGGCCGGCAAACGTCTGCTGCTGGCCAACAAGGAGGCACTGGTTGTGGGTGGGGCCTTGTTCATGCGTGCCGTGGAGGAGGGCGGAGGATCGCTCTTGCCCATTGACAGCGAGCATTCGGCCATCTTTCAGTGTCTGCCCGAGGATCCATCGGCCTGGTCAGCGCGCATCGATCACATCGTGTTGACCGCGTCAGGCGGTCCTTTCCGGCAGCGTGATCCCGCCACGTTTGGTGACATTACACCCGATCAGGCTTGTGCGCATCCCAACTGGGTCATGGGTCGCAAGATCTCGGTCGACTCGGCAACGATGATGAACAAGGCGCTGGAAGTGATTGAGGCCCGCTGGTTGTTCAACCTGTCACCGGACCAGATCCGTGTGGTGTTGCATCCGCAAAGCATCATCCATTCGATGGTGGTGTGCCGTGACCGCTCGGTGTTGGCGCAACTGGGGACACCTGACATGCGCGTGCCGATTGCCTATGGCCTGTCGTGGCCGCAGCGCATCGAGTCGGGCGCAGACCTCCTGGACTTCACGCGCCTGAATGCCCTCACGTTCGAAGAGGCCGATGCGCACCGCTATCCTGGGCTGCAACTGGCCTGGGAGACACTCAAGGGCGAGGCCGGTAGCACCTGTGTGCTCAACGCAGCCAACGAGATCGCCGTGGAGGCCTTTCTGGCCCGTCGCATCCGTTTTGATCAGATCCACCAGGTCAATGTGCAGTCGCTGTCGGACTGCCGAATTGAACGCTCGGCCACCGACACGGTGGAAGGTTTGCTGGACCTCGACGGGCAGGCGCGCCGTGTGGCCAAGTCGGTTGTGGCAGGGCTCGCGGTTTGACGCGGGCACGGTGCATGTCGACACGCAGCGGTGACGCAGGAGGATGACGATGTTGATGACGGTGCTTTCCTTTCTGGTGACGATTGGCGTGCTGGTGGTGATCCATGAGTACGGTCACTACCGGGCTGCGGTGGCCTGCAATGTCAAGGTGCTGCGCTTTTCCGTCGGTTTCGGCCAGGTGTTATGGCGTCGCCAGCGCGGCGAAACCGAGTTCGTGATCTCGGCTCTGCCCCTGGGCGGCTACGTCAAGATGCTCGATGAGCGCGAAGGCCCTGTGGATGCGTCCGAGCAACATCGTGCTTTCAACCGCAAGCCCTTGCGGCACCGTGCCTTTGTCGTGGCTGCAGGTCCGCTGGCCAACCTGTTGCTGGCGGTGCTGCTGTATGCCGGCGTGAACTGGGCCGGCGTGCAGGAACTGCGCCCCTGGCTGTCTGCACCCCGTGCCGGGACGTTGGCGGCCGAAGCGGGCTTGCAGTCGCGGGACGAGGTGGTGGGGCTGGAAGTGCTGGGCACGGATGCGGTTGAGGTTGAGGCGCGCCAACATGTGGTGCGCTCCATGACGGATTTGCAGTGGCTGTTCATCCAGTCTGCGCTGGCAGGCCAGGATGTGCGCCTGCACGTCGAGTCGCGCGCGCAGCCGTCGGGACCTGCCACAGATCGCCGCAGTGTGATCTTGCACCTGAGTCGCATTCCCGCTGCCGATGTGGATGGACGCTTGCTGGACCGTGTGGGTTTGAGTGGCCCGTACGCAGAGCCCCTGATTGCCGAGGTGTTGCCAGGTGGCCCCGCAGAGAAGGCTGGCCTGCGCGCCGGTGACCGCGTTCTGCAGGTCAACGGCGTGGCACCTGCGGATGCAGGACAGTTGCGTCAAATGATCCGTGACAGCCAGGCCAGCGGTGAGTCGCGCGCGCTGTCGCTGCTGATCGAGCGGGCAGGGCAGGCCCTGTCACTGAATCTGTTGCCAGTGATGACCGAGGTGAAGGGGCAGCGTGTGCCTCGCATCGAGGCGGCGCTGGGCAGCATGCCGGCAACGGTCGAGGTCAGCTACGGCTTGGTAGAGGGCTTGACCAAGGCCGCCAGCAAGACCTGGGATGTCTCGGTGATGAGCCTGAGCATGCTCGGCAAGATGCTGATTGGCGAGGCTTCACTGCAGAACCTCAGTGGGCCGCTGACCATTGCCGACTATGCGGGGCGTTCCGCGCAGATGGGTTGGGTTTACTACATTGGCTTCCTGGCCTTGGTCAGTGTGAGCCTGGGGGTGCTCAACTTGCTGCCGCTGCCCGTCCTCGATGGCGGACACCTCATGTATTATCTTTTCGAAGGCGTCACGGGCCGGCCAGTTTCCGATATCTGGCTGGAACGACTGCAGCGGGGTGGCGTGGCCATCATGCTCGCGATGATGTCATTGGCCCTCTACAACGACTTGGCGCGTCTCTTTGGCGCGCACTGAGTTCTCCTGCATGCAAAGCCCTTTCATGACTGCTGTGCGGTTCAAACCGACCCTGCTCGCTGCCTTGCTGGCAACATCCCTGTTTCACTCCGCTTGGGCGGTTGAACCTTTTGTGCTGAAGGACATTCGTGTCGAGGGCCTGCAGCGTGCAGACGCTGGTACGGTGTTCGCCTCGCTGCCCTTCCGCGTCGGCGACACCTACACCGACGACAAGGGGTCCGCCGGTTTGCGCGCCTTGTTCTCCACCGGCCTGTTCAAGGATGTCCGCATCCAGGTCGACGGCAATGTGATCGTCGTCGTGGTCGAAGAGCGTCCCGTGATTTCGCGCGTCGAATTTGTCGGCACCAAAGAGTTCGACAAGGACATTCTGGTCAAAGCGCTCAAGGACATCGGTATCGGCGAGGGCCAGCCCTTTGACCGCGCCTTGGCCGACCGCGCCGAGCAGGAGCTCAAGCGCCAGTACCTCACCCGCAGCCTGTATGGCGTGGAAGTGGTCTCCACCATCACGCCAACCGAGCGCAACCGCGTCAACGTGACCTTCACGGTCACCGAAGGCGAGGTCACCAAGATCAAGAGCATCCGGATCACGGGCAATCAGGCTTTCTCGGAAAGCACCCTGATTTCGCAGATGGACCTGACCAAGGGTGGTTGGCTCACGTGGTACACCAAGTCCGACCAGTACGCGCGCGCCAAGCTGAACGCCGACCTGGAAACGATCAAGGCTTACTACCTGAATCGGGGTTACCTTGAATTCAAGATCGAGTCGGCACAGGTGATCATTTCGCCCGATAAGCAAGACATCTCGATCGCGATCAGCGTGAACGAAGGCCCGCGGTACGTGGTGACCGGCGTGCGCCTGGAAGGCGAGTACTTGGGTAAAGAAGCCGAGTTCCGCAAGCTGGTGACCATCGAGCCGGGTGAAGCCTATCGGGCCGACGCCGTGGCGGCCACCACCAAGGCCTTCACCGACCGCTTCGCGGCCTTTGGTTATGCCTTCGCCCGCGTCGAGTTTCGTCCTGAGCTGGACCGTTCCAAGGGGCAGGTGGTGGCCGTGCTGGTGGCGCAGCCTCAACGCCGCGTGTATGTGCGTCGCGTCAACGTGGCCGGTAACTCCCGCACGCGTGACGAAGTGATCCGCCGTGAATTCCGCCAGTTCGAGGCGGCCTGGTACGACGGTCAGAAGATCAAGCTGTCGCGTGACCGGGTCGACCGTCTGGGCTACTTCAAAGCCGTGGACATTGAAACCGTGGAAGTGCCGGGCACCGCAGATCAGGTGGACCTGACCATCACGGTGGAGGAAAAGCCGACAGGTAACTTGATGCTGGGCGCGGGTTTTTCCAGCGCAGAGAAGTTCACCCTGACGGCTTCGGTCAAGCAGGACAACGTGTTCGGAACCGGCAACTACCTGGGCATTGACCTGAACACCAGCAAGTACAACCGCACCATTGTGATCAGCACGGTGGACCCGTACTTCACCGACGAAGGTGTGTCCCGGTCTTACGACCTGTACTACCGCACGTCACGCCCGCTCAACACCCAAGGCGGGGACTACAAGATTGTGACGCCTGGTGGCGCGGTGCGTTTCGGTGTGCCTTTCACAGAGTTTGACACCGTGTTCTTCGGGGCCGGCGTGGAGCAAACGTCGATCAAGGGTGACACAGGTCTTCCGGTGAGCTATCGTCTGTATCGCGACACCTTTGGTGAGACCAGTCTGTCGGTGCCCCTGACGGTGGGTTGGTCGCGCGATGCGCGTGACAGCCTGATTGCGCCGACGCGTGGCCGCTACCAGCGGCTGAACCTGGAGTTGGGCGTGGCGGGGGATACGCGCTATGTGCGCGGCGACTACCAGTTCCAACAGTTCATTCCGCTGTCCAACCGCTTCACTTTGGGCCTCAACACCGAAGTCGGGTATGGCAAGGGTCTGTCAGGTCGGCCGTATCCTGTTTTCAAGAACTTCTACGGGGGTGGTTTGGGCACGGTGCGTGGCTTCGAGCAGAACTCTCTGGGTCCTCTGGACATTGAAGGTTCCTACGTGGGGGGTAACCGCCGCGTCAACGTGAATGCCGAGTTGTACGTTCCTTTCCCAGGAGCGGGTAATGATCGCACTTTGCGTCTGTTCGGTTACATGGACGCAGGCAACGTGTGGGGCGAGAAGGACTCTCTGAGCTTCAGCGACGTGCGCGCCTCAGTCGGGGTGGGCATCAGCTGGGTCTCTCCGGTGGGGCCGCTCAAGCTGAGCTACGGCAAACCCTTCCGCTTCCAGGACCAAGATAAAATCCAACGTCTTCAGTTCCAGATCGGGACGGCATTCTGACCATGACTTCGCAACTCAAGAAACTTCTGGTGGCCAGCCTGCTGTGTGGCTCGGCTCTGCTCGCGCACGGCCAGGAGCTCAAGATTGGTTACGTCAATCTCGACCGCGTGTTGCGTGATGCATCGCCGGCCAAGGCGGCACAGGCCAAGCTGGAAAGCGAGTTCACCCGACGTGAAAAGGACCTGAGCGACACGGCGACGCGTCTCAAGAGCGCGACCGACCGTTTCGAGAAGGACGCGCCCACCCTGGGAGAAGCTGAACGCAGCCGTCGCCAGCGCGATCTGGTGGAGCAGGACCGGGAGTTACAGCGCAAGCGCCGCGAGTTCCAGGAAGACCTGAACCAACGCAAGAACGAAGAGCTGGCCGCGGTGTTGGACCGTGCACAGCGTGTCGTCAAGCAAATCTTTGATCAGGAAAAATACGACCTGATCTTGCAGGAAGCGGTGTTTTTCAGCCCCCGCGTGGACATCACCGACAAGGTCATTCGGTCCATGAACGGTGGATCAGGCAAGTGACGACAATGCCTGTGCATGTGACGCTCGGCCAGTTGGTGGCTGAGCTGGGCGGAACTTTGATCGGTGACGCGAGCACCTTGATCGAGCAGATCGGCCCACTGGACAGCGACGCACCGCACGCCATCGCTTTCCTGTCAAACCCGAAATACCGCGCGCAACTGATCACGACGAAGGCCGCATGCGTCATCGTCAGCCCGGCTGTTCAGGACGAAGCCGCGGTGCGCGGGGCGGTCATCGTCACCGACGACCCCTACCTGTACTTTGCTCGCCTGACGCAGTGGTGGTCGCAGCAGGTGCGCCCGCGTCCATCAGCCGGTATCCACTCCTCCGCTGTGGTCGACCCGACCGCCGTGATCGGCCCCGACGTCACCATTGGCCCGTTGGCGGTGGTCGAGGCAGGAGCCATCGTGGAAGCTGGCGCCCTGATCGGCGCTCAGTGTTTCGTGGGCGCCCGAGCTCGCATTGGCGAGTACGCACGCCTTTCCCCACAGGTCACAGTGGGTTTCGACTGCGTGATCGGCGCGCGTTGCATTCTTCACAGCGGCGTGGTCATCGGGGCGGATGGCTTTGGCTTTGCGCCCAACCAGGGCCGATGGGAGAAAATCGAGCAGCTAGGCGCCGTGCGCATCGGCGATGACGTCGAGTTGGGTGCCAACACCTGCGTGGACCGCGGCGCGCTCGACGACACCGTGATCGACAACGGCGTCAAGCTCGACAACCTGGTTCAGATTGCCCACAACGTCCATATCGGCGAACATTCGGCCATGGCCGGCTGTGTCGGTGTGGCTGGCAGCGCTCGCATCGGTAAACACTGCACAGTGGGGGGCGCAGGCATGATCCTGGGCCACCTCACACTGGCTGACAACGTGCATGTGTCATCCGGCACCCTGATTTCTCGCTCTGTGCTCAAGCCTGGCTTGTACAGTGGCGCTTTCCCGTTCGATGAGAACGCATCGTGGGAGAAAAACGCAGCGACCCTGCGTCAACTCCATGCCCTGCGCGACCGTATCCGTACCCTAGAAAAGCAAGTGAAAAGCTGATGGACATCCATAAGATTCTTCAAAAGCTCCCGCACCGCTACCCGTTCCTGTTGGTAGACCGCGTGCTGGAAGTCGAAAAGAACGTTCGCATCCGTGCCTTGAAGAACGTGACGATCAATGAGCCTTTCTTCCAGGGCCACTTCCCCAACCGCCCGGTGATGCCGGGGGTGTTGATGCTCGAGGCGTTGGCCCAGACCGCCGCGTTGCTCGCTTTTGAGACCCAAGGTGAAGGCGTGGATGAGAATTCCGTTTATTACTTTGTCGGCATCGACGGCGCGCGCTTCAAGCGCCCGGTCGAGCCGGGGGATCAACTTTTCCTGGACGTGCAGATGGACCGCAACAAGGCAGGCATCTTCAAGTTCAATGCCCAGGCCTTCGTGGGTGAAGAGCTGGCCGTGTCGGCCCAGCTGATGTGCACTGTCCGCAAGGTGTCCTGAGGCACAGATGGCGAACATCCATCCCAGCGCCATCGTTGACCCTCAGGCGCAACTGGCTGACTCGGTCACGGTGGGTCCGTTCACCACCATCGGTCCGCATGTGCGCATCGGTGAGGGCAGCAGCGTCGGCGCGCATTGCGTGATCGAGGGTCACACCACCATTGGGCGTGACAACAAGATTTTCCAGTTTGCTTCGCTGGGGGCCGACCCGCAAGACAAGAAGTACAAGGGTGAGCCGACCCAGCTGATCATTGGCGACCGCAACACCATCCGTGAGTTCACCACGTTCAACACGGGTACCGTGCAGGACAAGGGTGTCACCCAGATCGGCCACGACAACTGGATCATGGCCTATGTGCATGTGGCCCACGACTGCGTCATCGGTGACCACAATGTGATCGCCAACTCGGTACAGTTTGCCGGCCACGTGACCGTGGGCAGCTACACCTTGATCGGTGGCATCAGTGGCATTCACCAGTTCGTGCGCATTGGCGACTTTGCCATGCTGGGCTTCCAGACACGCCTGTCGCAAGACCTGCCGCCTTTTGTGGTGGCCGCAGGCAACCCGGCTGAAGCACAGAATGTTCACCAGGAAGGACCACGTCGTCGGGGGTTTTCGCCTGAACGCCTGAGCATGCTCAAGCAAATGTATCGGTTGTTGTACCGCAAGGGGCTGACGCTGGAGGCCTCCAAGGCCGAAATCGCCGCGCTGCGAGGCCAGGCGCCAGAGGCCGATGCCGACATCGATCAGATGCTCGACTTCCTGGCGCAGGCCGATCGCGGCATCGTGCGCTGAGGGCATGGCGGACCATCTGGATCGGCCCTTGACTGCAACGGGTCGGGCACCTCATGTCGCCATGGTGGCGGGCGAGACCTCCGGGGATTTGCTCGCCGGCCTGCTGCTGGGTGGTTTGCACCAGCGCTGGCCAGGGCTGAGTTCGGCCGGGATTGGCGGACCACGCATGGCCGCGCACGGGTTCGAGCCGTGGTGGCCTTACGAGAAGTTGGCTGTCCATGGCTTCAACATGGAGGTGCTGCGCCGTTTCCGCGAGATCTGGACCATCCGCCGTGACCTCGGTGACCGGCTGGTGCGCGAACGTCCTGACGTCTTCGTGGGGGTGGATGCGCCAGATTTCAATTTGGGGTTGGAAGCACGCTTGAAGGCGGCTGGCATCAAGACGGTCCACTTCGTGAGTCCGTCGATCTGGGCCTGGCGCGGGGGGCGCATCAACAAGATCCATCGCTCGGTGGACCACATGCTCTGCCTTTTTCCGTTCGAGCCGGCGCTGTATCACGCCAAGGGCATTGCAGCCACTTTTGTGGGTCACCCTCTGGCTGACACCATCCCGATCGAGGTGCCGCGTGCGCAGGCTCGTGCCAGTTTGGGTATCAGTGACCCCACACCGCTGATTGCCGTTTTGCCCGGTAGCCGCAGAGGTGAGGTGCAGTACAACACGCCCGCGTTCCTGCAGGCCGTGGCATTGCTGAGTCGGCAGCGGCCGGATTTGCGCTTCGTGCTGCCCGTGGTGCCAGGATTGCGCGACATGGTGGAGCCGATGGTGCACGAGCACGCACCTGAAGCGCCGTTGACGCTGCTGGATGGTCGCTCGCACGAAGCCTTGGCGGCTTGTGATGTGACCTTGATCGCCAGCGGCACCGCCACACTGGAGGCGGCGCTGTTCAAGCGCCCCATGGTGATCGCTTACAAGATCAGCGCTCTGAGCTGGCAGATCATGAAGCGGATGGCCTATCTGCCCTGGGTGGGGCTGCCCAATATCCTGCTGTCGGACTCGGTGGTGCCGGAGCGCCTGCAGGACGAGGCCAATCCCGCTCAACTCGCTGCCGACGTGCTGGCGTGGTTGGATCAGCCAGCCCGTGCGGCGTCGGTGCAGCAGCGCTTCCTTGAACTTCACCACCAATTGAAACAGGATACGGCCCGTGCCGCCAGTGATGCCATTGCCCAAGTCCTCGAAACGCGTTGACACGGCGAAGCTGGCTGAGGCGCCGTTTCAGCTGGACCTGCTGTGGCCCGTGGATGCCGTGGGCTTGATGGCCGGTGTGGACGAGGCGGGGCGTGGGCCCTTGGCAGGCCCGGTGGTGGCCGCAGCGGTGATTCTGGATGACCTGCAGCCGATTGTGGGGCTGGCAGACTCCAAGAAGCTCACGGCCCGTCGGCGTGACAGCCTGTACGACGAGATCCGCGCCAAGGCGCTGTGCTGCTGTGTTGCCGAGGCCAGCGTTGAGGAAATCGACGCGCTCAACATCTTGCAGGCCACGATGCTCGCCATGCGCCGTGCGGTGGAGGGCTTGCGGCTCAAGCCTGCCATGGTGTTGGTGGATGGCAACCGCATTCCGGTGTTGAACGTGCCCGCGCAGGCCATTGTCAAGGGCGATGCCAAGGTGCAAGCGATTTCCGCGGCGTCCATCCTGGCCAAAGTGCACCGCGACCGCCTGTGCATGCAACTGCACGAGGCGTATCCTCAGTACGGGTTTGAGGTTCACAAGGGCTATCCCACTGCAGCTCATTTGAAGGCACTGCGCGAGAACGGCGCCACGCCTGCGCACCGACGCACCTTCGGACCCGTCAAGATGGTGTTGGCCAGCACGGCCGACCCATTGGCCGCGTTGGCGCGCTGACCCTGATCTTTCGTGACATGACCGACTCTCTTTTTCAACGTCCCGAGCGTCTGCGCAGCACCCAGTTGGTCACCTCGCGTGACAACCCTCTGGTGCAGCGTTTGCGTCGTCTCAGCCAGGACCCGGTGGCCTACCGAAAGCAAGGTGAGGTCTGGCTGGAGGGGGACCACTTGTGCGAAGCCTGCCTTCAGCGCAGCGTCGAAGTGGGCTTGGCCGTGGTGGCCGAGACGGCTTGGCTGGGCGAGCACGGCCAAGCGGCCGCCGGTGCCGACGCGCAGGCGGTGCGCTTGAGCGCTCTGGCGCGACAGGCGGAGAAGGTCGTGGTCGTGCCTGATGCCTTGTGGAAGATCTTCACCGGCTTGGAGTCCCCCGCCCGGATCGGGTTTGTGTTGACCCGCCCCGCCGCCGATGCAGCCGAGAGCGCGCTGCGTGCCGGTGTGCCCACCGTGGTGCTGGACCGGGTGCAGGACGCTGGCAATGTGGGCAGCATTTTGCGCAGTGCGTCGGCCATGGGGGTGGCGCAGGTGGTGGCGCTCAAGGGGACGGCCGGCTTGTGGTCGCCCAAGGTGCTGCGCGCCGGCATGGGGGCGCATTTCGCCTTGCATCTGGTGGAGCAGGTCTTGCCAGAGGCCTTGTCTGAACTGCAGGTTCCCCTGGTGGCCACGAGCTCCCACACAGAGCATCAATTGCCGACGGTGGCCCTGCCCGAACCCTGTGCCTGGGTCATGGGCCATGAAGGGCAGGGGGTGGGCGAGGCCGTCATGAGCCAGTGCGCCTTGAAGGTGGCCATACCCCAACCAGGTGGGGAGGAGTCGCTCAACGTGGCGGCCGCCGCAGCCGTCTGCCTTTATGAGTCGATGCGACGACGTCTGTGAACCCGCGGTGTCGAGCCAGAGTTGATGCCATGTGTACGGCATGGATTTGATGGGTGAGCGTTCCCGGCGCGCGCCCTACAATGTGGTGAAAACTGACACACCCTCTGCGTGACCCCATCGGGCGCGTCGGCATGGTGAACATGGAGGATGCATGGATCGTTCAATGAAACCCCTGGATGTGGTGTATGGCTCGGCTGCGGCCGGTGACCGTCAGCGCGTGCTGCGCAACACCTATGCGCTCTTGGCCTTGTCGATGCTGCCCACGGTGCTCGGCGCCTGGCTCGGTGTGGTCATGGGCTTCAGTTTTTTCGCGGGCAGCCCCTTCATCGGTCTGATGGTCTTCATGGGCGTGGCCTTTGGTTTCTTCTTTGCCATCGAGAAGTTCAAGAACTCTGGCTTGGGCGTGTTGTTGCTGTTGGGCTTCACCTTCTTCATGGGGCTGATGCTCTCGCGCATGCTGGGCCATGTGCTGGGGCTCTCCAACGGGGCCTCGCTCATCGCCACGGCGTTTGGCGGTACGGCGTTGGTGTTCGGTGGCATGGCCACCCTGGCATCGACCATGAAGCGGGACGTGTCCAGCATGGGCAAGTGGTTGTTCGTGGGCTTGGCTGTCATGATCGTGGCGGCCGTGGCCAATATCTGGCTGCAGATGCCAGCGCTCTACCTGGCCCTGTCGGCCATGGGCGTGGTGATCTTTTCTGCCTTCATCCTGTATGACCTCAAGCGCATCATCGACGGCGGAGAAACCAACTACGTGACGGCCACCCTGTCGGTCTATCTGAGTGTGTACAACCTGTTCTCGTCGCTGTTGCACCTGTTGACAGCCCTGGGCGGCAGCGGCGACTGACCCGCGCACCTCTGCTCTGCGCCCGCCCGCCCACCCGCCCAGACCTCGAGTCTCGGCGGGCTTGTTTTTGCGGGTTTGGATACCATGTGGGGTAGAACGCCCCATCAGGAGATCTCATGAGCGACTCTGTCGAACTGGTCTGTCCGCACTGTCAGGCCATCAACCGCGTACCGGCGACACGCCTGGGCGACGCGCCGCAATGCGGTCAGTGCCACCAGCCGGTCTTGCCGTCACACCCTGTGGAGCTCACACAGAGAAGTTTCGATCGTTTCATCTCGCGTAATCAGCTTCCCGTGCTGGTTGATTTTTGGGCCCCTTGGTGTGGGCCCTGCAAATCGTTTGCGCCGGTGTTTGCCCAGATGGCAGGCAGCTACGCCAGTCGGGTGCGCTTTGCCAAGGTCAACACCGAAGCAGAGCAGGGCCTTGCCTCCACTTACCAGATCCGCAGCATCCCCACTCTGGCTTTGTTCAAGCAGGGCAAGGAAGTGGACCGTGTGTCCGGCGCGTTGCCGCCGACCCAGCTACAGGCATGGTTGGCACGCCACGGCCTTTGACCCCCTTGGGTCAGTACTGGTCGCCTTCGCCGAGGTAGGTGCCGGGGGCCAGGTTTTCGAAGCGGGTGTTGGACTTCAAGAAGGCCAGGTGCAAGCTACCCACCGGGCCGTTACGCTGTTTACCGATGATGATCTCGGCGATGCCGGGCACCTTGGATTCCTTGTTGTAGTACTCGTCGCGGTAGATGAACATGATCACGTCCGCATCCTGCTCGATGGCGCCCGATTCCCGCAGGTCGGACATCATGGGGCGCTTGTCCGGTCGTGTTTCCACCGAACGGTTGAGCTGGGACAGGGCGATCACCGGGCACTGCAGCTCCTTGGCCAGGGCTTTCAGCCCCCGCGAGATTTCACCGATCACGGTGGCGCGGTTCTCTTCATTGCCGCCCGAGCCGCTCATCAGCTGCAGGTAGTCGATGATGATCAGGCCCAGGGTGCCGCCAAACTGGCGCGCCAGACGCCGTGCGCGCGCGCGCAGCTCGTTGGGTGACAGGCCGGGCGTTTCGTCGATGAAGACGTTGGCCGTCCGCAACTTCTCCACCGTCTCGCTCAGCCGGCCCCATTCGTCGTCGGTCAGGCGGCCGGTGCGCAGATTCTGCTGGTTGATGCGGCCGATCGAGCCGACCATCCGCAGCGCCAGTTGGGAGGCGCCCATTTCCATGGAGAACACCGCGACGGGCAAGCCTTCGTTGACCGCCACGTTCTCGCCAATGTTCAGCGCGAAAGCGGTTTTGCCCATGGAAGGGCGCGCGGCCAGAATGATCAGGTCGCCCTTTTGCAGGCCAGCCGTCATCTTGTCCATGTCGATGAAGCCGGTGCGCACCCCTGTCACGTCCTCGGCACCGTTGTCGGCCAGTTCGGTGACGCGGTCCAGCAGGTCAACCACCAGCCCGTCCATCGAGAAGAAGCCCTGCTTGTTGCGGCTGCCTTCCTCGCCGATCTTCATGATCTTGGCTTCGGCCTCGTCCAGCATGTCGGAGACGCTTCTGCCCTGAGGGTTGAAGGCGTTCGTGGCGATCTCGTTGCTGGCCGTGACCAGTTTGCGCAGCACGGCACGCTCGCGCACGATCTCGGCGTAGCGGCGCATATTGGCCGCGCTGGGCACCGACTGTGCCAAGGCGTTCAGATAACCCAGGCCGCCCACTTCTGCGCCCTTGCCCTGCATCTGCAACTGCTCGAACACCGTGATCACGTCGGCTGGTTTGGAGGCGCTGACCAGTTGCTCGATCGCCTTGAAAATCAGTTGGTGCTCGTGACGGTAGAAGTCACCATCGTGCAGCAGGTCTGAAGCGCGGTCCCAGGCGCTGTTGTCAAGCAGCAAGCCACCCAGCACGCTCTGCTCGGCCTCGATGGAGTGCGGAGGAACGCGGAGCTTGGCGACTTCGTCACTGCTGAGTGAGTCGGTCACGTCTCGGGCGGAGAAGGGAGTGGGGAATGCGGCAGCCATGGCTCAATGATAAAAGCGGAGCGGTGCTCAGCCTGTGGATAAGTCTGTGGGCAGCCTTGGGAAATGCTGGGGACTTTGCGGGATAAGTCCGGGCCACAAACGACAAAGCCGGCGGTGAGGCCGGCTTTGGGTGAACCCGGCCGAAACCGGATTCAGGCGATGGTGTGAATCGCGTGAAAGCTGAAGCCTTAAGCGGCTTCGCCAACCACGGCGACGGTCACGTCCACAACCACGTCGGTGTGCAGGGACACCGACACAGCGTGCTCGCCCGTGGTCTTCAGGGGACCGTGGGGCAGGCGGATCTGGTGCTTGGCCACTTCGAAGCCGGCAGCCTTCAGGCCATCAGCGATGTCGTGGTTGGTCACGGAACCGAACAGGCGGCCGTCAACGCCAGCCTTTTGGCTCACGGTGATGGTCTTGCCATTCAGCTTCTCGCCAACTGCTTGAGCAGCGGCCAGCTTCTCGGCTTGAGCCTTTTCCAGCTCGGCACGACGTGCTTCGAATTCGGCGATGGCCTTTTCGGTGGCACGACGAGCTTGACGGGTCGGGATCAGGAAGTTACGGGCGTAGCCGTCCTTGACCTTGACCACATCACCCAGGTTGCCCAGGTTGGCGACTTTTTCGAGGAGGATGATTTGCATGACGAGGACTCCTTAGACGCGATGCTGGTCGCTGTAAGGCAACAGGGCCAGGAAGCGAGCACGCTTGATGGCGTTGGTCAGCTGACGTTGGTAGATCGCGCGGGTGCCGGTCAGGCGTGCGGGGATGATCTTGCCGTTTTCAGCGATGAAGTCGCGCAGCGTGTCAACGTCCTTGTAGTCGATCTGTTCGACGTTGGCGACGGTGAAGCGGCAGAAGCGCTTGCGGCGGAACAGCAGGGATTGCGTGTTGCGCTTACCCTTGCGGTCTTTGGAGAACTTACCGTTCTTGGAGCGTGGAGCAGCCATGATGACCTCTCTTGTATCCGATTGGATGTGTTTAAACGATGTCGTTGAGTTCGGTGATGTGCAGAAGCACGCCACGTCCGGTGCGCGGAGCCCCGAGAAAACCAGCCAACCCGAAGGTCACGCCAGCCTCTTGCCGATTCAGCTTCTCGGCCATGGGGCCAAGGGCTACTGCCTTGATGTCCAGCTTGACCTTGCGGTTTTGCTGTGCCTCGGTCACCTCGGATTCGTGTTGAAGCACGAGGTCGAGGGCGGGCAGGCCGGCGGGGGTGTATCTCAGCGCTTTGCGTTCAATGATCTGTGCAGACAGCAGGACGCGGTTCATGCAGTCGATCGGTGAACGGTTGGACGCAGTGCCTGGACGCCTTGCGGCATCAATTAGGCAGCGGCTTGATCCTGCTGGGCCTTGCGGGCCTCTTCACGCTCAACTTGCTTCATCATCACGGAAGGAGTGGTCTCAGCCTTGTCCTTCAGCACGGTCAGGTGACGCAGCACGGCGTCATTGAACTTGAAGCCGGTTTCGATTTCAGCCAGGGTTTCCTTGCTGATTTCGACGTTCAGGCACAGGTAGTGGGCCTTGGCGAGCTTGTTGATCTGGTAAGCCAGTTGACGGCGGCCCCAGTCTTCAACACGGTGAACCTGGCCACCGGTGGTGGTGATCAGGGTCTTGTAGCGCTCGAGCATGGCCGGCACTTGTTCGCTTTGATCCGGGTGGATCAGTACGATGATTTCGTAGTGACGCATGGAAACTCCTTGTGGATTCCAGTTGATGGAAGCCGTCGCGAAGCGTCAAACCCGCAAACGGCAAGGGCTGCCCCTGGTTTTGAGTCCCTGGGCAACATTTAGGTAACCCGCGATTATAGCAATGAAAACGCCACCCGTGGGTGGCGTGCGTGTGAATCAGCTCAAATGGCGCCTCCCAATGGAAGGCGCCTTCGCGGATTCATGCCTTACTTGGCGGCCAGGCGCTTCCAGGTGTCGACCACGGTATCGGGGTTCAGCGAGATCGAGACGATGCCTTCGGCAGCCAGCCATTCGGCGAAGTCAGGATGGTCGCTGGGACCTTGACCGCAGATGCCGATGTACTTGCCTTGGGCGCGGCAGGCGGCGATGGCGCGCGAGATCATGGCCTTGACGGCCGGATCACGTTCGTCGAAGTCAGCAGCCAGCAATTCAAGCCCGGAGTCACGGTCCAGGCCCAGCGTCAACTGGGTGAGGTCGTTGGAGCCGATCGACATGCCGTCGAAGAACTCCAGGAACTGGTCAGCCAGGATCGCATTAGAAGGCACTTCGCACATCATGATGACGCGCAGGCCGTCCTTGCCGCCCTTGGAGGCGCGCAGCAGGCCATGGTCGGCCAGCATGTTGGTCACCCGCTCGGCTTGCTTGAGCGTGCGGACGAAGGGCACCATGATTTCGATGTTGGTCAGGCCCATGTCGTTGCGCACGCGCTTGAGCGCCTCGCATTCCATGGCAAAGGCCTCGCCGAACTCGGCGCTGATGTAGCGAGAGGCGCCACGAAAGCCCAGCATCGGGTTTTCTTCTTCCGGCTCGTAGCGCGAACCGCCGATCAGTTTCTTGTACTCGTTGGACTTGAAGTCCGACAGGCGCACGATGACCGGCTTGGGCCAGAAGGCGGCCGCAATGGTCGCGATGCCTTCGGCCAGCTTGTCGACGTAGAAAGCACGGGGTGAGGCATGGCCGCGCGCCACCGACTCGACGGCCTTTTTCAGGTCGTTGTCGATGTTCGGGTAGTCAAGGATCGCCTTCGGGTGGACGCCGATGTTGTTGTTGATGATGAACTCAAGGCGAGCCAGGCCCACGCCGTTGTTGGGCATCTGGGCGAAGTCAAATGCCAGCTGCGGGTTGCCGACGTTCATCATGATCTTCAGGCCGATGTGGGGCATCTCGCCGCGGGTCACTTCGGTGATTTCGGTTTCCAGCAGACCTTCGTAGATGTAGCCGGTGTCGCCTTCTGAGCAGGCCACCGTCACCAGGGTGCCGTCGGTCAGGCGCTCGGTGGCGTTGCCGCAGCCGACCACAGCGGGGATGCCCAGTTCACGCGCGATGATGGCGGCGTGGCAGGTGCGGCCGCCGCGGTTCGTCACGATGGCGCTGGCGCGCTTCATGACGGGTTCCCAGTTGGGGTCGGTCATGTCGGTGACGAGCACGTCGCCGGGCTTGACGGTGTCCATGTCGGCGATGTTGTGCACGATGCGCACAGGGCCGGTGCCGATCTTTTGACCGATGGCGCGGCCTTCGGCCAGCACGGTGCCGGTGCCCTTGAGCTTGTAGCGTTGCTCGGCCTTGCCTTGTTGCTGGCTCTTCACCGTTTCGGGGCGAGCCTGCAGGATGTAGAGCTTGCCGTCGGTGCCGTCCTTGCCCCACTCGATGTCCATTGGGCGACCGTAATGCTCTTCGATGATGACGGCGTAGCGACCCAGCTCGGTCACGTCCTCGTTGGTCAGGCTGTAGCGGTTGCGTGCTTCGGCGGTGGTGTCGACGGTGCGCACCAACTTGCCGGAGGCAGCCTTCTCTTCGGCCGAGGCGAACTCCATCTTGATCAGCTTGGAGCCCAGGTTGCGGCGGATGACGGCTTGCTTGCCGGCCTTCAGGGCAGGCTTGTGAACATAGAACTCGTCGGGGTTCACGGCGCCTTGCACCACGGTTTCACCCAAGCCGTAGCTGGAGGTGATGAAGACCACATCCTGAAAGCCCGATTCGGTGTCGATGGTGAACATCACGCCGGCAGCGCCCAGGTCAGAGCGCACCATGCGCTGCACGCCTGCAGACAGGGCGACCACGTCATGGGCGAAGCCCTTGTGCACGCGGTAGGAGATGGCGCGGTCGTTGTACAACGAGGCGAACACTTCCTTCATCTTGTGGAGGATGTCTTCGATGCCGACGACGTTCAGGAAAGTTTCCTGCTGACCGGCGAACGAGGCGTCGGGCAGGTCTTCGGCCGTGGCAGACGAGCGCACGGCGAACGAGGCGTCGGGGTTGTCGCCGGCCAGTTTGGCGTAGGCGGTGCGGATGGCCTGCTCCAGATCGGCAGGGAAGGGTTGGGCTTCGACCCAGCCGCGGATCTCGGCGCCGGCTTCGGCCAGGGCGCGCACGTCTTCGGTGTCGAGGGCGGCAAGGCGCTTACTGATGCGGTCAGCCAAGCCATCGTGCTGAAGGAACTGGCGGAAAGCGTGGGCCGTGGTGGCAAAACCGGTGGGGACGCGCACGCCGTTGGGCAGTTGCGAGATCATCTCGCCGAGGCTGGCGTTCTTGCCGCCGACGACTTCAACGTCCTCGTTGCGCAATTGCTCGAAAGGCACGACCAGGGCGGTCGGCTCAAAGCGGTTGGTCATAGAAAAGCTCCAGGATGGTGAAAAAATCTGGCGTTGCCTTGTCCGATGTCGCAAAGAGGCCTGGAGTTCTATTTGTATGGCCTGGGTGCGAGAGAGCTGGGGCAGGGCATCAATGTGCGACATTGTACGGTCAGGCCTATGATCCGGCTTTGTCTGTTTCCAATTCCAGGGCTCGCAACTCGGTGGTGACCTTGAGGTGTGTCTCGCACCTCGGTCACTGTTCAGTGCCCCACCAATTCATGTCCGATCGCACCGTTTTCTTCATCTCCGATGGCACCGGCATCACTGCCGAAACCATGGGCAACTCCATCCTGGCGCAGTTCGCCATCAAGCCGCGTCACATCCGTCGGCCCTTCATCGATTCGGTGGACAAGGCCTATCAGGTGGTGCGCGAGATCAATGCCACCGGTGTGCGCGAGGGCAAGCGGCCCATCGTGTTCATCACCATGGCCAATGACGACGTGATGCCCATCCTCAAGACCTGCGAGGGCAAGGTGTTCGACGTGATCCAGACCTTCGTGATCCCCCTCGAAGAAGAGTTCAACATGAAGTCCAACCACCGGGTGGGGCGTTTCAGCGATCCGAGCCAGGACCGGGGGTACAACGATCGCATCGAGGCGATCAACTTTGCCCTGGAGCACGATGACGGCCAGTCTGCGCGCAGCCTGGATACCGCCGATGTGGTGCTGGTGGGGGTGAGCCGTTGTGGCAAGACGCCTACGTCGCTCTACTTGGCCATGCAGCACGGGGTCAAGGCGGCCAACGTGCCCCTGATTCCCGAAGACTTTGACCGCGGCTTTCTGCCGACGATGCTCAAGCCCTACAAGAAGAAGTGCTTCGGTTTGACCATCGACCCGCAACGCTTGAGTCAGATCCGCAACGAACGGCGTCCGAACAGCAAATATGCCAGCTTGGAAAACTGCCGGTTCGAAGTGAATCAGGCGGAGGCGATGATGCGACGCGAGGGCATCGACTGGCTGTCGTCCACCCACAAGTCCATTGAAGAAATTGCAACCACCATTTTGCGTGACATTCGTCCAGATCGGTTGGTGTACTGATGAACCAAGCAAACAAACCGCCAGTGTCGGACACGGCCCTCCCATCCCCCGTCGTCGAGCAAGATGGGGATTCGGTGATCATGAGCTTTGATGAGGCCAGCATCCAGAGCCGCATGCGCCTGGATGACCCGACCGCGCTGGACCTGGATTACAGCCGGGTGATGATGGCATTTTTGCTGCTGCAACCCCAGCCAGAGTCCATCTTGATGATCGGCCTCGGTGGTGGGTCCTTGGCGAAGTATTGCCATCGGCATTTGCCGCAGGCGCGGATCACCGTGGTGGAAATCAACCCCGAAGTGATGGCTGCCCGTGAGACCTTCCAGGTGCCTGCCGATGGTGATCTGTTCTCCGTCGTTCAGGGTGACGGCGCTGTGTTTCTGGCGACGACCCCCCGTGATAGCTACGACGTCATCCTGGTCGATGGTTTCGGTCCCGATGGCGAGCAGCCCGAGGATTTGTGCAGCCTGGCTTTTTACAAAGCGTGCCGTGCCGCACTGCGCCCCTCAGGTGTCCTGATGGTGAATTTGCAGGACAAGGAGCCGCAATGCAGTCGCTTGATCGGACGGATCTGGCAAATGTTTGGGGAGCCGGTGGTGCCGCTGGAGGTGGCTTGCGGCGGGAACCTGGTGGTGCTGGCCGGAGACGATGCTGCTTTCAAGGCGTGCGCCGGAAGTCTGCGTCGGCGCTGGCGTGAGTTGGATACGGTCCACCAGGGTACGCTCGACGATGTGCTGTCAGGGCTGGAGGAAGAACTCAAGCCGTGGTGGACGGCGCCTGTCAGGGAGAAGAAGCCGGTAGCCGGTGATGTGGGGGCTGTCGCGGCCAAGCCTAAGGTGGCTTTGGCGCCCGTCGAGGCAAAGCGTGTCTCCAAGAAGACCCCCGTGAAGCCCAAGCGGTCTGGCGGTAAACGCTGAGGCCCACCGGTGCTCTGAAAGCACGTGTAACCAGAATTTGGACTGGGTTGCCGTCATCCCCCCCTGGGTAATCCTGCTTGAGCAGGGCTGGGGGGAGGACACGATCCGTTACAAGGGTGTCCCTCTTTGGTGGGACCATTCGTACAGCAGAACACCAACAGATGCGTTCTTATGTCTGTCAGCAACTGGGCTGTGTGCTTGGCGTTGGGGTGTTCATAGGATGGTTGACTGAGACCAATGAACGGATTGTGTGATGAGTCTTGATGTGATCGAGCGGGAGCACAGCCGGTCAGGCTTCGTCGCTCGCGAGTTGGAGCCCGCACGGGATGCTGCCTTGATGCGCAAGGTGCATGAGCTCAGGTTTCAGGTGTATTGCCTGGAGCAGGGTTTTCTCGATGCGATCGACTACCCCGATGGATGCGAGTCGGATGAGCACGATGGCCAGTCTTATCACATTGCCAGTTGGGATGCTGAGGGCGAACCGGCTGGATATGTGCGCCTGGTTTGCCCCGATCCGATCGGGTTGTTCCCATTCCAAAGCCATTGTCTGGCGCTAGAGGCGGGCACACATTTTCCTCCTGCAGACCAGTCTGCCGAGATCAGCCGCTTGATGGTGTCGGCTCATTACCGCCGACAGCCCGACCGGTCACCGGAAATCCTGTGCAACCTGTTTCGGCAACTGCATGCGTGCAGTGTGCGTCAGGGCGTTCGATACTGGTATGCCGCCATGGAGCGCTCGCTCGTTCGGGTTCTCCAGCGTATGCTGGGCGTCGAGTTCCGGCAGATAGGCCCTGTCGCCGATTACTACGGTCCTGTGGCGCCGTACCTCATCGATCTGCGTGAGGTAGAGGCAAGCATCATGCAGCAGCGGCCAGAGTTGCTCCAGTCTGTGCGGGTGCCAGAGTTGTGCTGAGCAAAAAAGTTTCGGTTTTGTTCGTGAGAAATTTGCTTTACATTGAGGCATGAACGTGTTTCACAGCCCGTTACACTTTTGTTATCAGTCGGGTGGAATGATCATTCGGGTGGTGCAGGTGTCTGGACATGTGGGAGGCGTTGTCCCCGGATAGCCAGTCGCCTGACGAATTCACTGGCCCACTTCACCTGAAAGCCGTTGTGTCATGAGTGCATCTACCGCAGAGCCCGTGAATTTCGCGCCTTATTTCACTGGCAGAGAGGTCCGCCGCATTGACGACGCTGACTTGATGGACAAGGCGTACCAACTGAGGCATCAGGTGTATTGCATCGAATGTCACTACTTGGACGCGGTCGATTACGTTGATGGCCGGGAGCGTGATGACTGCGATGACCATTCAGCCCATTTTGTGTCGCTGAACCTGCAAAACGAGATTGCAGGCTATGTGCGCTTGGTGCGTCCTGACGCCATTCACACCTTTCCGTTCCAGACCCATTGCGTGCAGTTGCTTGATGGCGTGTCTTTGCCTCCCTCTGATCAGTCGGCAGAGATCAGTCGCTTGATGGTGTCCTCGCGTTACCGCCGTCGTCATGGGGACAGGCTCGCTGGGGTGAATGTGGATGAGGATCACCTGTCTGACCATGAGCGCAGGGTCAGCTCGCCGCAGATTCTGCTGTGCATGTACCGGCAGATGTACCAGTACAGCCTGAAACACGACATTCGCTACTGGTACGCAGCCATGGAGCGTTATTTGGCTAAGGCACTCAAGGGCATGAACTTCGGGTTTGAGCAGATTGGGCCTTACACCGATTACTACGGTCCGGTCGCGCCGTTCCTTGGCGATTTGCGTCAGCTGGAAGATGGCTTGAGCCAGTCGGCACCTGCCTTGCTGGAGTGGATGCGTAGCGAGGCTTGAAGCATGAGTTGGTTGTCGCTGCTGCCTGAGGGGGCTGTGCGCGGGCTCCGTGGGCTCATCTTGAAGATGGGGCGCGGCATGGATCCGCAGAAGATGATGGATCAGTCGCAACGCAAGGCGACGCGGATGATTCCCTACGCAGCGAAGCACAGTGCCGCATACCGCACCTTGCTGCGTGAGCATGGCATGGGTGATGAGGCGTTGCGTGAGCCGTTGGCATGGAAGAACCTGCCCGTGCTGACGAAACAGAATACCTTCGGTCGCTTTGCGCTGAGTGAACTGGCGCGCGATGTGCCAACACAAGATTTGGCCGACGTGCTCACCAGCTCCGGTCGTGGCGGGCGCAGTTTCGGGTTTCGCCTGACTGTCCGCGACCAGCATGAAGAAGGCTGGTTTGACATCGACCTGGGTCTGCAGGATGTTTTTGACGTGGACCAGCGATCAACCTTGCTGGTGAACTGTTTGCCCATGGGGGTCGTGTTTCGATCCAGGGCGGTGACGGTGGCCAATGTCAGTGTGCGTGAGGACATGGCCTGTTCTATCTTGCGAGACGTTGGCCCGAGGTTTCAGCAAACAGTCCTTTGCACAGACCCCCTTTTTATTCGCGCCTTGCTGGATGAGGCGCAGGCCGCTGGCGTTGACTGGCGCGCGCTCCATACCAGTGTGATCATCGGTGAAGAAATTCTGGTGGAGTCGCAGCGTGACTACATCGCGGCACGCATGGGCATTGATCTGGATGGTGGTGGCACCCGTCTGATTGGCAGCTCTTTCGGCGTTGGTGAATTGGGTTTGAACCTGCTTTTCGAGACGCGCGAAACGATCCGCATACGCCGTGCGGCCTTGCGTCATGCCGAGATGGCGGCGATGCTGGGGCGGACGGATGGTGGGGAGGCCATGTCTTCTCTGTTTTGTTACAACCCCTTGCGCTCCTACATCGAGATCCTCGACCCCGACTCAGACGGCTACGGCGAGATGTGCGTGACGATGCTGGACAGGCAGGCGGTGATTCCTCTGCCGCGTTACACCACCGGCGATATGGCGCGCCTGCTGACGGCACAAGAGGTGAAGGCGTTGTCTGCGCAGACAGGAACCGCGCCGCCGTGGTTGCCGATGGTGGCAGTCAGGGGGCGGATCAAGGATCGTCCGGATGGCGTGCCATCAGTCGAGGGCGTCAAGGACTGTCTCTATCAGGATCACGCGCTGGCAGATCAGTTGACGGGGGCGTTCAAGATTCTTCCGCAAACGGGTGGTGTGGTTCGGGTGGTCTTTCAGGCACGCACAGATGCTGCGGCGGAGCAGGGGGATGTGCTTCGTGGCTTGCAGCGTCTGTTGCGGGCGCGATGGCAAGCCGAGCACGTTGTTGAGGTTTTGTCGCCCGCGACGTTTCCGTGGCACCCGATGCTTGATCATGAGCGCAAGTTTGCCTACTTGGAGTCCTCCCGCGTTTGAATGTCGATTTTCTTGACAGGCAGATTCAGTGTGTTGCAGTTGTGATTTTAAAGTCTTTAAAAATCAATAGCTTGGGATTATTTTTCTGGTTGGCATGAAGAGTGCTTATTGAAGCTTGTTGGAAGCGTTCTAATCACCCAGGAGGTCTCATGATCAAGTCCACTATCAAGCAAGCACTCACCGCCATCGCATTGGCTGCCGGTGCTGTCAGTTCGGCCAACGCTGCATTTGTCCTGCAGAGCGGCGATTTCAAGATGACCATCGATCTGTATGACTCGGCAACGACGTTCTACAGCGCGAATTGCGCATCAGTTGCTGGATGTAATGCCGTGTCGACCCCGGCGCCAGGCAGCATTGGCTCCGTGAATCCCAGTGCGGACACCATGGGCATCTTCTCGATCGCGTCCATCACCCGCCTGTCTGATGATTCGCAGTACTTCACGCGTGCGGTGGATGGTTATCTGACCGGTATCTTCGGTAACCTGTCCGACTACAACGTGACCGTGCAAGGCACCACCACTTCGGCTTTGGCTATCGGTGGCACCTTCAGCGTTTTCCAGAACGTGGCGAACTACAACTCGAACCTGGGCCCTGCAGTTGTTGCCGGCAGCAAGGATCTCAACGCTGATCTGTACCCTGGCATCAGTGGTGGCACTTTGGTTCTGACCGGTGCGTTCGTGCCTGGTGTGATCGCTGGCGACACGACCACGACTTTCTCCACCACGTACAACAACAGCTCCATCATCGGTGGCAGCGGTGGCTACCTCGATGTGACGGGTGGCTTGTGGCAAGATGACTTTGACACCAACGGCCAGACTGACTTGAACGGCGTGGGTCGCGATCTGTCTGCCAGCTTCACGTTCCAGCCGACAGCCAACGCGACCGGCAAGGGCTGGACGGTTCAGTCGACCGGCGACATCTACGGTGCAGTGCCCGAACCTGGTGCTTTGGCCCTGATCGCTTTGGCTCTGATCGGCGCGGGTGCTGCCACCCGTCGCAAGGTTTGATCAACTGACCTTCTTGGCTCCGTCACAAGCGGAGCACAGATAAACAAAAGGCCCCTTTTGGGGCCTTTTGTGCGTTCTGGAAGACGGGTTGAAGATCAGCTGTAATCGCTGACCGGCACACACGAACAGAACAGGTTCCGATCCCCGTACACGTTGTCCACGCGGCCCACGGGTGACCAGTACTTCTGCTTGCGCAGGCTGGCCACCGGGTAGGCGGCCAGCTCGCGGCTGTACGCATGGGGCCAATCGGCCTTGAGCAGGCTGGCGGCGGTGTGCGGTGCGTTCTTGAGCGGATTGTCGTCTTGAGGCAGCTTGCCTTGCTCGACCAGGCGAATTTCTTCTCGGATGGCGATCATGGCTTCGCAGAAACGGTCCAGCTCTGCTTGCGATTCGCTCTCGGTGGGCTCCACCATCAAGGTGCCGGCAACAGGGAAGCTCAGTGTGGGCGCGTGGAAGCCGTAGTCGATCAGGCGCTTGGCCACGTCTTCGGCCGACACACCGCTGGTTTCCTTGAGGGGACGCAGGTCCAGGATGCACTCGTGGGCCACGCCGCCACCCTTGATGGTGTCGCTGCCGCCACTGAAGTGGATGTCGTAGTGGTCGGCCAGGCGGGCGGCCACGTAGTTGGCGTTGAGGATGGCCACCTCGGTGGCAGCCTGGAGGCCTGCAGAGCCCATCATGCGGATGTACATCCAGCTGATGGGCAGCACCGCTGCGTTGCCCAGCGGGGCGGCCGATACGGCGCCCACTTGTGCATCGCTGCCGACACCGGCCGAGCGGTGGGCGGGCAGGAAGGGGGCGAGGTCTTCGACCACGCAGACGGGGCCGACGCCGGGGCCGCCACCGCCGTGGGGGATGCAGAAGGTCTTGTGCAGGTTCAGGTGGCTGACGTCGCCGCCAAACTGACCGGGGGCTGCCAGGCCGACCAGGGCGTTCATGTTGGCGCCGTCTACGTAGACGCGGCCACCATGCTCGTGAACCAGCTTGCACAGCTCGGTCACGCGGGTCTCGAACACGCCGTAGGTCGAGGGGTAGGTGATCATCACTGCGGCCAGGTTGGCGCTGTGCTGTTCACACTTGGCCTTGAGGTCGTCGAGGTCGACGTTGCCCTGGGCATCGCACTTGGTGACGACCACTTTCATGCCGACCATCTGTGCGCTGGCGGGGTTGGTGCCGTGGGCCGATTCGGGGATCAGGCAGATGTCGCGGTGGCCTTCGCCGCGCGACTCGTGATAAGCCTTGATGACCAGCAGGCCGGCGTATTCGCCTTGCGAGCCGGCATTGGGCTGCAGGCTGATGCCCGCATAACCGGTGGCTTGTGACAGCCAGGCGCACAGTTGCTCGTTGAGCAATTCGTAGCCCTTGAGTTGCTCTTGCGGTGCGAACGGGTGAATGTTCGCGAATTCCGGCCAGGTGATGGGGATCATCTCGCTGGTGGCGTTGAGCTTCATGGTGCACGAACCCAGCGGGATCATGGTGCGGTCCAGCGCCAGATCCTTGTCGGACAGCGCGCGGATGTAGCGCAGCATTTCCGTTTCGCTGTGGTGGGTGTTGAACACCGGGTGCGTCAGGTAGGCGCTGGTGCGGCGCAAGGCGGCGGGCAGGCCCAGGGGCATGCCGTGCTCGAAGGCGGCAAACGAGGGCAAGGCCTTGTCGCCTGCCAGCACCGTCCACAGGTCGATGATGTCGTCGCGGGTGGTGGTTTCGTCCAGCGAGATGCTGACGCTGTCGGCGCTGGCGTCACGCAGGTTGATGCCCATGGCCACCGCCTTGGCCATCACGGCCTCGCGGTCTTCGGCCAGCACATGGACGGTGTCGAAGTAGGTGTCGTGAACCAGCTTGCGGCCCAGGGCCTTGAGGCCTTCGGCCAGGATGGCAGTATAGGTGGCCACGCGCAGGGCGATGCGCTGCAGGCCGGCTGGGCCGTGGTAGACCGCGTACATGCTGGCGATCACGGCGGGCAGGACCTGCGCGGTGCAGATGTTCGAGGTGGCCTTTTCGCGGCGGATGTGCTGTTCGCGGGTCTGCAGGGCCAGGCGATAGGCGGTGTCACCGTGGCTGTCGACGCTCACGCCCACGAGGCGGCCAGGCATGGAGCGCTTGAACTCGTCCTTGGTGGCCAGGTAGGCGGCGTGCGGGCCACCGTTGCCCATAGGCATGCCCAGGCGCTGGGTGGTGCCCAGGGCGATGTCGGCGCCGAGTTCGCCCGGTGGCGTCAGCAGGGTCAGGGCCAGCAGGTCGGCGGCGACGATGGCCAGGGCGCCCTTGGCGTGCAGGGCGTCGATGAGCGGGCGCAGGTCGCGGATCTGGCCGTTGACGCCGGGGTATTGCAGCAGGGCGGCAAAGCAGTCGTTGGCTTCGAGGTGGGAGGTCAAGTTGCTGGCGTGCACCAGGTCCACGGTGATGCCCAGCGGCCTGGCGCGGGTCTGGATCACTTCCAGCGTTTGCGGGAAGACGTCGTGGCAGACGACGAAGCGGGTGGACTTGCTCTTGCCGCCACGCGCAGCCAAGGTCATGGCTTCGGCCGCTGCGGTGGCCTCGTCCAGCATGGAGGCGTTGGCGATGGCCATGCCGGTGAGGTCGGTCACCATGGTCTGGAAGTTGACCAGGGCTTCCATGCGGCCTTGCGAGATTTCAGCCTGGTAGGGCGTGTAGGCGGTGTACCAGGCGGGGTTCTCGAGGATGTTGCGCAGGATGACGCCGGGAATGTGCGTGCCGTAGTAGCCTTGACCGATGAAGTTGCGCATTACTTTGTTTTGCTGCGCAATGGTCTTGAGTTCCGCCAGTGCCTGTGCTTCGGTGATGGGCGCTGGCAGGTCCATCGGGGCTGTGCGGCGGATGCTGGCCGGCACGATGCCTTCCATGAGCGCCTCACGCGACGCCACGCCAATGACGTTGAGCATCTGGGCTTGTTCTTCATCCCAAGGGCCCAGATGGCGGGCCTGGAATTCGTTCGCGTTCTCAAGTTCGGCGAGGGTGGGCAGGGCGGTGTTCGGCATGGTGGGCAACGGCGTCAGGCAATGGATGCGGCACCGCGCGGGGCAGGGCGCGGTGCGGGGGCCATCAAAGCGATGGCGTCAGACAGGGCTCAAGCGCTCTTGAGCAGGTCGTCGTAGGCGGTGGCGTCCATCAGGGCGTCGAGTTCAGCGGCGTTGCTGAGTTTGACCTTGAAGAACCAGCCGGCGCCGGTGGGGTCTGTGTTGGCGAGCGAGGGGTCGTCGCGCAGGGCTTCGTTGACTTCGGTGATTTCGCCGGTAACGGGCATGTAGACGTCAGCAGCGGCCTTCACGGACTCGACCACACCGGCCACGTCATGAGGGTTGAAAGTGGTGCCCACGGCGGGCAGGTCGACGAACACCACGTCACCCAGGGCGTCCTGAGCGTGGTGGGTGATGCCAACGGTCGCGATGCCGTCAGCGTCGATTTGCAGCCATTCGTGGTCGGGCGTGTACTTGATGGTCATGGGAGACGTCCTGAAAATGGAAAAAGGTTGGTTTGCCGAACGGGCATGAGTATCTCAGCCCTTCGGAGGGTTTTTGGCGACAGAAGCGCGAACTTGCGAGGATGCTGTGCTCAACCGCGGTAGTAGCGGTTGGGCACGAAGGGCAGGGTGGTCACGGTCATGGCGACGCGCTTGTCGCGCACCAGGGCGAAGACCTCGGTGCCGATGGCTGCCTGCGCGGTGGTCAGGTAGGCCAAGGCGATGGGCTGGCCCAGGCTGGGGCTGGGCGAACCGCTGGTGACCACGCCGATTTCAGTGCCATCAAAGGTGACGACCTTGGCGCCTTCGCGCACGGGCATGCGTTCGGTACTGATCAGGCCAACCCGCTTGCGCGCGGCGCCGTTGGCCAGTTGCGCTTCAATCATGTGGGCGCCGGGGTAGCCACCGGCACGGGCGCCGCCAGCGCGGCGCACCTTCTGGATGGCCCAGGTGATGCTGCCTTCGACCGGTGTGGTGGTGGTGTCGATGTCGTGCCCGTACAGGCACAGGCCAGCTTCCAGGCGCAGCGTGTCGCGGGCGCCCAGGCCGATGGGTTTGACTTCGGGCTGCGCCAGCAGGGCACGCGCCAGTTGCTCGGCTTTGTCGGCCGGCACCGAAATCTCGAAGCCATCTTCGCCGGTGTAGCCGGAGCGGGTGACGAAGCAGTCGATGCCGTCCAGCACGACGTGCGCACCGGTCATGAACACCAGCTTTTGCACGTCGGCGTTGAGTCGGGCCAGGGCGGTGACGGCTTGCGGCCCTTGCAGCGCCAGCAGGGCCTGGTCGGGCAGGGGCTGCACGGTGCAGTGCGCGCCAATGTGCTGTTGCAGGTGGGCGATGTCCTGGTGCTTGCAGGCGGCGTTGACGACCACGAAGAGGTCGTTTTCGCGGCGGGTGACCATCAGGTCATCAAGGATGCCGCCCTGGTCGTTGGTGAACAGGGCGTAGCGCTGCTTGAATACCGGCAGGTCCACGATGTCGACCGGGACCAGGGTTTCGAGCGCAGCGTCGGCGCCCTCGCCCTTCAGCAATACCTGACCCATGTGGGAGACGTCAAACAGACCGGCGGCGGCGCGGGTGTGCTTGTGTTCGTTGAGGATGCCGGTGGCGTACTGCACGGGCATGTCGTAGCCCCCGAATGGGACCATCTTGGCGCCGAGTTCGATGTGCAGGGCATGCAGGGGCGTCTTGAGCAGGTCAGCGGACATGGCAATGTCTGGCGGCGAGGCCAGTGGAGGGCAATCTGAGTGGATCCGACATGCGCTGCGCTGGCTGGGCCAGTGTGTTGCCGGTCGGTGCTGCCCTCTCTGTCCGCTTTACCTGAGAGATTGACCCCTCGCGGCAACCTGGTTGCGGCGTTGTGGGCTTGCCCCTTCGGTGGCCCGACTCGCTGCCACGTGGTGCCAGCCTCCGGACTCTCTCCAGTGAGGATCATGGTGGCTCGAAAGCCGCCATGTCTGCCAGTCCTTTTGCCTGAGCGTTCGGGCCGTCAACTCACGTTGTGGGGTCCTGCGCCTTCGGCGGCCTCGCTCGGGGCGAAGGCTCTCTCCTGACAATCCGGCAGTGTAGCAGCGTCAGGTGGGCGCGAGGTGTGAAATCTCCCACGCCTGAGTGTGGGGTGCGCCGCTTTGTTGGGGTGCGAAGGGGCATCGAAGTCAAGGGTTGGATCATGTGGCGCGCCCGCGACGAGCCGATTTGCCGGACAATCACGCCCCATGAGTTCTGAACACAACACCCCCATGGCTGCGGGCTCGGCCGTGGCGCCCAAAATTGCCTTTGTTTCACTCGGTTGCCCCAAGGCCTTGACCGATTCCGAGTTGATCCTCACCCAACTGCGGGCGGAGGGTTACGAGACCAGCAAGACCTATGACGGGGCCGACATGGTCATCGTCAACACCTGCGGCTTCATCGACGATGCGGTCAGGGAGAGCCTGGACACGATTGGCGAGGCGCTGGCCGAGAACGGCAAGGTGATCGTCACCGGCTGTCTGGGTGCCAAGGCGGGCACCGACGGTGGCAACCTGATCAAGGAAGTGCACCCGAAGGTGCTGGCCGTGACCGGGCCGCACGCCACCCAGGAGGTGATGGACGCGGTGCACCTGCATGTGCCCAAGCCGCACGACCCCTTCCTGGACTTGGTGCCGGAGGCGCGGGGCGTGGCGGGCATCAAGCTCACGCCCCGGCACTATGCCTATTTGAAGATCAGCGAAGGGTGTAACCACCGCTGTGCCTTCTGCATCATCCCCAGCATGCGTGGCGACTTGGTGTCGCGACCGATCGGCGATGTGCTGAGCGAGGCCAAGGCCTTGTTCGCGTCGGGTGTGAAGGAACTGCTGGTGATCAGCCAGGACACCAGTGCGTATGGTGTGGATGTCAAGTACCGCACGGGGTTCTGGGACGGCAAGCCGGTCAAGACCCGCATGTATGACCTGGCCAAGGAGTTGGGCGAGATGGCGCGTGAGCATGGCGCCTGGGTGCGCTTGCACTACGTCTATCCCTATCCGCATGTGGACGAGATCGTGCCTTTGATGGCCGAAGGTCTGATCCTGCCGTACCTGGATGTGCCGTTCCAGCACGCCCATCCTGATGTGCTCAAGCGCATGAAGCGGCCGGCCAATGGCGAGAAGAACCTGGATCGCCTGCGCCGCTGGCGCGAGATCTGCCCGGAAATCGTGGTGCGTTCGACCTTCATTGCTGGTTTCCCTGGCGAGACGGAAGAGGAATTCCAGTACCTGCTGGACTTTCTTTGTGAGGCCGAGATCGACCGTGCCGGTTGTTTCGCTTACTCGCCGATCGAAGGGGCCCCGGCCAATGAGCTGGAAGGTGCCTTGCCGGACGAGGTGCGTGAAGAGCGTCGTGCGCGCTTCATGGCCGTGGCCGAAGAGGTGTCGATCGCCAAGCTGCAGCGCCGCGTCGGTGCCACCATGCAGGTGCTGGTGGACAGCGCGCCCGCGCTGGGTCGCAAGGGCGGTGTGGGCCGCACCTATGCCGATGCCCCGGAGATCGACGGTACCGTGCGCCTGCTGCCGCCGCAAAAGGCCAGCAAGACGCTGAAGGTGGGTGAGTTCACCAAGGCACGGATCGTGGCCGTCGAAGGGCACGATCTGATCGGTCTGCCCATTTGAGCTTTTGAGTTGGGGCTTTGGCCATGCGGTGGGTGCATTAGCATCCCCGCATGAGCACACGCGCGTCCACTTCCTCCCCGTTGAACTCGGGTGACCCGGCCAATCTGACCGATACGGCCACGGCCCTGATCCACCACCCCTATCAGCCCCCTGGCGGGTTCGAGACGGTTCAACCAGGGGTGCACAAAGCCTCCACCGTTCTGTTCGAGAACACCACGGCCCTGAAGACCCGGCAGTGGAAGGACAAGAGCGGCTACACCTACGGCCTGCACGGCACCCCCACCACCTTCACGCTGGAAGAGCGCCTGGCCACACTGGAGGGAGGGCTGCAGACCTTGCTGTCGCCCTCTGGTCTGGCGGCCATCGCTTTGGTGGACATGGCGCTGCTGCGTGCGGGAGATGAGGTGCTGATTCCGGACAATGCGTATGGTCCCGGCAAGGACTTTGCCCGCGGCGAGTTGGCGCATTGGGGCATCACGCACCGTGTTTATGACCCGCAGGACCCAGCGTCCCTGGCGGCTCAGATCAACGAGCGCACAAAGCTGGTCTGGCTGGAGGCGGCGGGCAGCGTGACGCTGGAGTTCCCGGATTTGCCGGGCCTGCTGGCGGTGGCCCGTGCGCACCCCAACATCGTGACCGTACTGGACAACACCTGGGGCGCAGGATTGGCCTTTGACGCGTTCCGCCTGGGACAGACACCGGACGGCGAGGCCTTCGGTGTGGACGTGACCATTCACGCGCTGACGAAGTACCCCTCGGGCGGCGGGGACGTGCTGATGGGGGCCGTGGTGACGCGCGATCCGACCTTGCACCATCGTTTGAAAATGACGCACATGCGCCTGGGGCTGGGTGTGGGCGCGAACGATGCCGAGCTGGTGTTACGGGGCTTGCCGAGCCTGGCGGTTCGCTATGCCGCTCACGACGCCTCCACTCGCCAGATTGCACAGTGGCTCACCCGGCAGCCTGAGATCTCACAGGTGCTGCACCCCGCTTTGCCGGATTCACCGGGGCACGCGTACTTTCTTCAGACTTGCCGCGCAGCAGGCGGGCTGGTGTCGATGGTGTTCGAGGCGCATCGCCATTCCAGTGCGCAGGTCGAGGCGTTTGTCGACGCGCTGAAGCTGTTCAAGATCGGCTATTCCTGGGGGGGGCCGCTCAGCCTGGTCATGCCGTACGAGTTGCAGGGCATGCGACAGTTCGGCCCTCTGGCGGGGCAGAAGGGCACTCTGGTACGTCTGGCGGTGGGCCTGGAGAGCGTGAACGACCTGATTGCCGACCTGGATCAGGCTTTCCGCGTGTTGCGCGGCTGAGGTTTCCTGCCGCCTCTGTCCGGCTTTCCTACGCCCATGGTGGGGTGGGCGCGATCGGGTGTGCTCGTTAGACTTCCGCCCTGACCATCAGCATCAGAAACGAGGCATGCACCCATGACCGTGACAAACCGCATCTGGCCACTGGGTTGGCGCACAGCCACGTCGCTCTTGCTGGTGGGATTGATGGCTTGGCCTGTGCAGGCGGCCTCGGTTCGACAGGCATCGCCGCAGGGCGAAGTGTCCCAGGTCCGCCAGATTCGGATCACCTTTGCGCAGTCGGTGATGCCTTTGGGGGATCTGCGCCACGATGATCCCTTCACCGTGCAGTGTCAGGGGTCGGTGCCTCCAGGAGGCGGGCGGTGGGCGACCGACAAGGTCTGGGTGTACGACTTTACGGAGGACCTCGGGCCCGGGGTGCGCTGCGCCGTCGAGCCGCGTGTGGCTTGGTCCCCCAAGCTGAAAGAGGCAGGTGCGCTACAGGCCAGTGCCTTCCGCTTCCAGACCGGCGGGCCGGCGGTGCGCCGCGTCGAGCCCAGTGGGGGCGAGATCGAAGAGGATGCGCATTTTCTGCTGCACTTGACCGGTCCGGTAGACGAAGCCAGTGTGGCCCAACACGCCCGTTGTGAGGTCGAGGGGCTGGGCGAGCGGCTGCCTGTGGTGGTGGAGAGGGGCGCCACCCTGGCCGCAGTCTTGCGAGAACAGGGCGTCTCGGGCGCTGAAGCGGCGCGCAGCGTGTTGCTGCGCTGTCAGCGCCCCTTGCCTGCAGGTGCGCACATGAAACTGGTGTGGGGCCAGGGCATCGCCTCGCGAGGTGCGCTCAGCATCGTCACCAGTCGGCCACAGGTGTTCGACTTCGAGGTTCGCAGCGCTTTCGTGGCCGAGTTCAGTTGTGAGCGCGAGCGTGCACAGAGCCCTTGTTTACCCCTGCGCCCGATGACGGTGAAGTTCTCGGCTCCGGTGGCCCGCAAGCTGGCCGCAGAGATCCGACTGAAGCCGGCTTCTGGCTCGGCCTTGACGCCGTTCTGGGACAAAGACGAGCGTGAGGAGATGGTGGACGTGGTGCGCTTTCAGCCCCCGTTGCCCGAGTCCAGCACGTTCACCGTGGTGTTGCCCGCTGGGTTCAGCGACGAGAGCGGCCGCCCGCTGGCCAACGCTGGCGCTTTTCCTTTGAAAGTGGCCACATCCAGCATGCCGCCACTCGCCAAGTTTGCGGCCGCGCCGTTTGGCGTGATCGAGCTGACCGGTGAGCCGGGGCAGCCCCCCTTGGTGCCAGTGACCGTGCGCCATGTGGAGAAGTCGCTGGCGATAAAGGGGCTGGACACCTCGCTGGGCGTGCGCACCCAGTCCGTTCAGAGTGATGCGGAGATCTTGCTCTGGATGGCGAAGGTGCGTCGCCACCACGAGTCCAGTTTCAGCGCCAAGGAGCTGGGTCGCCCAAAATCGGAGTGGACGGAGTGGGTGACCGAGCCAGACGAGGAGGGCGGCACGCGCCGCTATCAGCGTGAAAAACGCATCGGCACGCGGGAGCTGTCACTGCTCAGCGGGGTGAAAGAGGCCCGCAAGCTGACGGTGCCGGCGGCCCATGCCAACGATCCCCGTCCGTTCGAGGTGGTGGGCATCCCGCTGCCGGGGCCGGGTTACCACGTCATCGAGCTCAGCTCAGCCCGCCTGGGGGCCAGTTTGCTGGCCCGCAAGGCGCCGATGTATGTGCGCACCGGTGTGCTGGTGAGCAACATGGGCGTGCACGTCAAGCTGGGGCGTGACGGCGCGTCGGTGTGGGTCACGTCGCTGGACAAAGGCAAGCCTGTGGCCGAGGCCGACGTGGCGATCAACGACTGCCGTGGTGAGCCTTTGTGGCGCGGTCGCACCAACCGGGATGGCTTGGCACGCGTGCAGCAGGCCTTCAGTGTGTCGCGCGATGCACGCTGCCTGGTCTCCGATGGCCTGTTTGTCACGGCCCGCAAGGTGTTGCAAGACGGTCCGCACCAGGGCAAGACCGATCTGGCCTTCGTGTTCACCGATTGGCAAAAGGGCATCGAGCCTTGGCGGTTTCAGCATCCCACGGCCAGTCCGGAGCACGAGTCCGACGACAGCAGCGTGCGTACTCACACGGTTTTTGACCGTACTCTGCTGCGCGCGGGTGAAACCGTGTCGATGAAGCATGTCATCCGCACCGAGACCGGGCGGGGGCTGGGCGCTGTGCCGCGGGAGCATTTGCCCGACACGGTGAAGATCACCCATGTCGGCAGCGGCACCGAATACAGCCTTCCACTGGCCTGGTTGCCCCGGCAGCAAGCCTTGTCCTCGTGGGCGATTCCCAAGGAGGCCAAGCTGGGCGTGTATGACGTGAGCTTGGAGGGCAATGCCCCATTTGGCAGGCGCAGCCTCAGCAGTGGCCGTTTCCGGGTAGAAGAGTTCCGCCTCCCCTTGGTGGATGCTCGCTTGAGCGGACCGAAAGACGTGCAGCTGGCCCCGCGCGAGTTGACCTTGTCGGCGCAACTGCGCTATCTGTCGGGCGGGGGGGTGGCCCAGGCGCCGGCCCAGGTCACGGCGGTATGGCGTGAGCGCACACCGCGTTTCACCGGCTACGACGATTACAGCTTTGAGCCCCCCCATGAGGCGCAAGCAGACCCTCAGCGAAACGCCCAGGACGAGGGCGATGACGGCGTGAGCAGTGGCGCCGATCGGGTGGTCGCTGACAAGCTGCCACTCGTGACCGACCGCGAAGGGGCTGCCAAGGTGGTGTTGAAGGACCTGCCGCAACGGGCCCGCGCGGGGCTGGTGCATGCCGAGATGACCTTCACCGACCCCAACGGTGAAGTCCAGACGGTGGCCACGTCGGTGCCCGTGTGGCCGTCGTCGGTGGTGCTGGGCATCCGCAGTACGCGTTGGGCCGGTACAGGCGATGCGCAGGGTCGCACCCGCTTCCATGTGGTGGCGCTGGACACGCGCGGTCAGCCTGTGAAAGGCCAGGACGTGAGCGTGCAGGCCCGTCTCAGCCAGACCTTCAGCACCCGCAAGCGCATCGTGGGCGGTTTTTACGCTTACGACAACCGTACGGAGGTCAAGGACCTGGGATCGGTATGCCGCGGCACCACCGATGAGCGTGGCTTGCTGCTGTGCGAGACCACTTTGGATGAAGCCGGAGAGATCGAACTGATCGCCCAGGCGCAGGACAGTGCCAAACGCCAAGTGCAGGCGGCCACCACGGTGTGGGTCACGCGGCAAGGAGAGCTGTGGTTCAGCCAGGACAACGACGACCGGATGGACGTGCTGCCTGAGAAGCAACGCTATGAACCCGGCGAGACCGCCCGTTTGCAGGTGCGCATGCCCTTCCGTGAGGCCACGGTGCTGGTGTCGGTGGAGCGCGAAGGCGTCATCGAGCAGCGTGTGATGACCCTGACCGGCAAAGACCCGGTCATCGAGTTGCCCATCCCGAAGGCCAAGGTGGGACCGGACGGTGAACTGCAAAGCTGGGCGCCCAATGTCTACGTCAGTGTGATGGCGCTGCGAGGGCGCATCCGCGACGTACCCTGGTACAGCTTCTTCACCTGGGGCTGGCGTTCGCCGCTTGAGTGGGCGCGGGCCTTCTGGTACGAGGGGCGTGAATACCAGGCCCCCACGGCCATGGTCGATTTGTCCCGGCCCGCCTACAAACTGGGCGTGGCCGCCTTGCGCATCGGTACGGCCGAGCACGAACTGAACGTGGTCGTGACCCCCGACAAGGCGCAGTACGCCATCCGCCAGACGGCCAAGGTGCAGGTGCGTGTCACCCACCAAGGCAAACCGGTGCAGGGCGATTTTGCCTTCGCGGCCGTGGACGAGGCCTTGCTGGCGCTGTCGGACAACGGCTCATGGCAGTTGCTGGACGCCATGCTGCAGGAGCGAGCGTGGGGTGTGGAGACGAGCACCGCCCAGAACGAGATCGTGGGGCGTCGCCACTATGGGCGCAAAGCCGTTGCGGCCGGCGGAGGCGGGGGGACAGGCGCCACCCGTGAGCTGTTTGACACCCTCTTGTTATGGCAAGGCAGTGTGACGCTCGATGCCAAGGGCGAGGCCTGGGTGAACGTTCCGATCAACGATGCCCTGACCAGTTTCCGCCTGTTGGCGGTGGCCAGTTCCGGCCTGTCACGCTTCGGTACGGGCAGTGCCACCATCCGCGTGACCCAAGACCTGCAGATGCTGTCAGGCTTGCCACCGCTGGTGCGAGAAGGGGATCGCTTTGAAGCCATCTTCACGCTGCGCAACACCACCGCGCAGACCATGCGGGTTCAGGCCCGCTTGGCCGCGCAGGCCGAGCGTCTCGATGGCGCGGCGCCCGCAGCCCAGTTGAACCTGCCGACGCAGGACGTGGAACTGCCTCCGGACAGTGCCCGCGAGCTGCGCTGGCCGGTGGATGTGCCCGTCGGGGTCCGGAGCCTGAACTGGGAGGCTTCGGTGACGGCCTCAGGCAAAGCGGGGGTGAGCGATCGCCTCAAGCTGAGCCAGCTGGTGATGCCGGCCGTGCCTGTGCGGGTGATGCAGGCCACGCTCACCCAGTTGACAGCCCCCTACAGCCTTCAGGTGGCCCCGCCTGCCGATGCCCTGACCGATGTGGTGGGCACGGGGCGCCAGGCCCGCGGAGGCATCCATGTGGGCCTGCAGTCCACCCTGACCAGCCGACTGCCAGGCCTGCGTCGCTACTTCGAGCAGTACCCTTATGTGTGCCTGGAGCAGAAGGTGGCCAAGGCCGTGGGCCTGAACGATGCCACCCTGTGGGCCGACATCAGCCGTCAGCTGCCCAGCTACCTCGATGCCGACGGGCTGGCGGCCTACTTCCCGCCCATGGCCGGCAGGAGCGGGCAGGGCACCGACTATTTGACGGCCCACCTGCTCGCCGTGAGCCATGAGTCCGGCTTTGAGTTGCCAGCGCAGGCGCGTGAGGCCATGCTGCAGGGCCTGAGCGCCTATGTGCAAGGGCGGCTGCAACGCGAGGTCTGGTCGCCTGCTGGCCCGCAGCGTGGACTGATGAACGATGTCCGGCGCCTGGCCGCCATCGAGGCCTTGTCCCGCTATGGCCGCGCCGACGCGCGCATGCTCGACACGGTGTCGATCTCGCCCCAGCAGTGGCCCACGGCCGCGGTCATCAACTGGTTCAACATCCTGCAGCGGCTGTCGACCCTGCCAGCGCGCGAGCAGCGTCTGGCCGAGGCCGATCAGGTCCTGCGCAGCCGCCTGACCTTTGCCGGCACCACCTTGCGCTTCTCGACCGAAGCCGGTGACTTCTGGTGGTGGATGATGGACAGCCCTGACGCCAATGCGGCCCGGCTGATCCTGGCGGTGCTGTCCCGCCCTGACTGGCAGGAAGACCTACCCAGAATGCTGGTGGGCTCGCTGGCGCGCCAGCGTCAGGGTGCCTGGTTGAACACCCACGCCAACCTGTGGGCCACGCTGGCGCTGGACAAGTTTGCGCAGCGCTTCGAGAAGGTGCCGGTCAGTGGCGTCACCCGTGCCAGCTTGGGCGCACAGACCGCTGCCCACACCTGGGCGTCGTCACCCCAAGGCGGCGGGCTGAACCTGCCTTGGCCGGGTGTGCCTGCGACTGGCGCGGCGTCCGCCGCCACCCCCTTGCAGGTGCAGCACGACGGGGCAGGGCGCCCGTGGCTCACCGTGCATGCGCTGGCAGCCGTGCCCTTGAAGGCGCCGTTGCGGGCCGGTTACGCCATCCGCAAGTCGGTCACCGTGCAAGACGCCGGACCCCATGCCGCCACAACCGGGAAGGCGCATGGTCGCGGTGCCGTTCTGCGGGTGCGCCTGGAGATCGACGCCCAGTCCGACATGAGCTGGGTGGCCGTCAACGACCCGGTGCCCGGCGGCGCAACCCTCCTGGGCAGCGGCCTGGGGCGCGACAGCGCGCTGGCCACCGGGGGCGAGCAGAGCGAAGGCGCCTGGCCCATCTACATCGAGCGCGCGTTCGACGGCTACCGTGCCTACTTTGACTACCTGCCCAAGGGCAAGCATGTGGTCGAGTACACCGTGCGCCTGAACAACCCCGGCCGCTTCCAGATGCCGCCCACACGCGTCGAAGCGATGTACGCGCCGGAGACTTTTGGCGAGACCCCCAACGCCATGGTGGAGGTGGCACCTTGATGTGGCTCCGGCTGGCGCTGTCGGTCGTCGGGCTGACGCTGAGCCTGCTCACGCCGGAAGCCCACGGGGCCACCTTGCCCAGCTTCCAGAGCGTGCGCGCCACCCACCAACCCAGCGACCTGACTCTGCTGGACCGCCACGGCGAGCCACTCCAGACCGCACGGCGCGACATGACGGTGCGCCGTCTGCCCTGGGTGGCCCTGTCAGACATCTCCCCCGCCATGCGCACCGCCATTGTCCTGTCTGAGGACCAGCGCTTCTGGCAACACAGCGGGGTGGACTGGCAGTCCGTGGCGGGTAGCGCCTGGGCCAATCTCTGGAACCAGCGCACACGGGGCGCGTCCACGGTCACCATGCAGCTCGCCGGACTGCTCAGCGAGGCACCGTCCTCTGGTGCCTCCCGTCGCAACTGGTCGCAGAAGGTGAGCCAGGCCTGGCACGCCGGGCAACTCGAGCGGCAATGGCGCAAGAGCGACATTCTGGAGGCCTACCTCAACCTCGTGCCTTTTCGCGGTGAGACGGTAGGCCTGACGGCGATGAGCCAGACCCTGTTTCGCAAGCACCCGAGCGGCCTCGACGCGCAGGAGTCCGCCATCGCGGCCGCACTGGTCCGTGGGCCAAATGCACGTGCCGAGGTGGTGGCGCGCCGCGCCTGTCAGGTACTGACGCTGCAGCAGCGACCCTGCACGGGGATTGAGCTGCTCACCGCGGTGGCGCTGGCTCAAAAAGGGAGCGCCATGCTGGGAGAGCAACTGGCGCCCCATCTGGCCCGGATGGCAATTCAACAGACCCCTGCGGGCACGGTGCGGGTGCCCACGACGCTGGACATCCGTTGGCAACGTCTCGCGCGGGACTTGTTGCGGCAGCACCTGAGCGAGCTGTCCCTCCAGGGCGTCGAAGATGGTGCCGTCATCGTGCTCGATAACGCCTCCGGCGAGGTGCTGGCCTGGGTGGGCGGCAGTGGTGATCTGTCTCAGGCCGCCCATGTGGATGCCGTGCTGGCGCGTCGTCAGCCAGGCTCCACCTTGAAACCCTTCGTGTATGCACTGGCCTTCGAACGCCGCATCCTGACCCCCGCCAGCCTGCTGCACGACTCGCCGCTGCAGTTGCCCACGGGCGCGGGCCTCTACATCCCACAGAACTACGACCGGCGTTTCCGTGGCTGGGTGAGCGTGCGAACGGCCCTGGGTAACAGCCTGAATGTGCCGGCCGTGCGGGCCGGAGCCCTGCTGGGCCCCGATGTGCTCGCCCAACGCCTCAACGACCTGGGGCTGGACTTGCGTGAGCCCGGCGGTTACTACGGTCCGGGGCTGGCGCTGGGCAGCGCCGAAGTCACGCTGCGGGACCTGAGCAACGCCTACCGCGCCCTGGCCAATGGTGGCGTCTGGTCGCCATTGCGCTGGCAGGCGACGCCCGTGTCACGAGCGTCGCCTGTGGAGCCGCCGCGCCGCGTCACGTCCGTCGACGTCGCCTACCTGGTCAGCGACATCCTGGCCGACAACACGGCCCGAGCCCTGACCTTCGGACTGGACAGTGTGCTCGCCACACGCGGCTTTGCGGCCGTCAAGACCGGCACCAGCAAGGACATGCGAGACAACTGGTGCGTGGGTTACACCAGTCGCTACACGGTGGGGGTGTGGGTGGGCAATGCCAGCGGCAATCCCATGCGCAACGTCAGCGGCGTGTCGGGTGCGGCGCCCATCTGGGCCAGCCTCGTGCGTGAACTGCATCGCGCCCAACCCTCCGTGGCACCTTCGCCACCGGGCTCGGTGGTGCGCCAGCCCATCGCGTTCGAGGCCTCGGCCCCAGCGGATGCCGCGTCACCGTCGGACGTGGTGGATGCGCCACGCCAGGAGGTGTTCCTGGCCGGAACACAGCAGTCCGTCTGGACTTTGGGCCAGGGCCGTGAAGGGCCGGGGGCGGAGCGCGCCATCCAGTCACCGGCGCACGGTTCCATCTTTGCCGTCGACCCAGACATGCCACCCCGGGTGCAGCGCATTGCCTTGCGCACGGCACAGACAGGTGTCCAGTGGTGGCTCAACAACAAGCGATTGGGGCCAGCGACGCTCAGACACTGGCAACCCTGGCCTGGGCGGCACGTGCTCAGCTTGCGCAACAAGCAGGGCCAGGTGATCGATGAGGTGCGATTCGAGGTGCGCGGCGCTGGCGTGAAGGCAGGCGCGAAACGCTGATCGTGCTCACCTCAGTCCTTCGGACTGGATGAGACCTTGTGCCGCATCAAGCGACCTTTCTCCCGCTCCCAGTCACGGTCTTTGATGGTGTTGCGCTTGTCGTGCTCGGCCTTGCCCTTGGCCAGGGCAATGTCTGCTTTCACGCGGCCACCCTTCCAGTGCAGGTTCAGTGGCACGATGGTGAAGCCTTTTTGCTCCGTCTTGCCGATCAGACGCCGGATCTGCTCACGGTGCATCAGCAACTTCTTGGTGCGATCGGCCTCGGGCGTGATGTGGGTCGAGGCCGAGCGCAGGGCATTGATGCGCAGCCCGATCAGGTACAACTCACCATCCTTGATCACGACGTAGCCGTCGGTCATCTGCACCTGCCCCTCGCGGATGGCCTTCACTTCCCACCCTTCCAGCACCACGCCCGCCTCGAAGCGTTCCTCGATGTGGTAGTTGAAAAGGGCTTTTCTGTTTTCTGCGATGGACATGTTGTGGCGCGGCACAGTCGCCGGCGTCTCTAAAATATCGACATTCTATGAAGCACGTTCACAAATCCGTCTTGCTTTGGTACTCACCCCGTGAAATGTATGGGCTGGTGACTGGCGTTCAAGACTACTCCCAATTCCTGCCTTGGTGCGATCGCGCCGAGGTGATCGACACCCACGACGACGGGGTGACCGCCCGCGTGCACATTGCCATTGCCGGCGTGCGACAGGCTTTCACCACACGCAACGTCAACGACCCGGGGCACAGCGTGACCATGAAACTGGTGGACGGCCCCTTCTCGGAACTGGAAGGCGTCTGGCGTTTTCTGCCCTTGCAAAAACCGGGGCAGACGGGTGACCCCACAGTCGACCCGGCTGACGCTCCCGCCTGCAAAGTCGAGTTCTCGTTGAGCTACGCTTTTTCCAGCAAGGCACTGTCCCTGGTGGTCAGCCCGGTCTTCGATCGCATTGCCAACACCTTTGTCGAGTCCTTCGTCAAACGTGCCGAGCAGGTCTATGGCCCCCGCTGAGTCGACCGTCCCTGAGCCCGTCTCAGCCTTAACTGCAATGCTCACCGTCGAGGTGGCCGTCAGTGTTGCCCCCCGCCAGGTGCAGCGCGTGCGCCTGCAACTGCCCGCAGGTAGCACCGTGCGTGACGCCTTGCTGGCCTGCGGCCTGATGTCGCACGTGCCTGGTCTGAGTCTTGAAGCCGTCACCGCCGGGCAGTGGGCGGTGGGCGTCTGGGGGCGCAAGGAGCGCCCGGGTCATCCTCTGCGCGATCAGGATCGCATCGAAATCGTGCGGTCTCTGGTGGTGGACCCCAAAGAGGCTCGACGCCTGCGCTACCAGGACCATTTGAAGAAGTGGCCCAAAGGCAAAAAAACGACCCCGTCCAGCGGGGCCTGATGGGCAGTAAGCCTGAGTCAGGCTTACTTGCAGTTGGCCCGGATGGCGTCTTGAGTGAGTCGCAGCTCGTCGGCTCGGCCTTTGTCGTCCAGGATCTCGCGCTCCCCCTTGGCGTTGGTGCGTGAAATGCGGATGCCATCGTTCAGCGTACGTTGGTAGGTCTTGGCACGCTCGCAGTTTTCGGCGCGGGCCTTGGCCTGCAGGGCTTCCTCGGCCTGTTGTTTGGCCTTTTCTTCTTCTTCGAGCTTGCGGCGCTTGGCGTCGAGCTCATTCTCGCTGACCTTGGCCGCAGCGGGCGCTGCGCGGCTACCAGCCACAGGTGCAGAAGCCGCCTCGACAGGCTTGGTTACGATGCGCGCCGTGCTGGCGCGCGGTTTGGCCAGAATGGCCGACTCCGGCGTGCCTTGGGGTGGAGGGCGGTCGCTGTACTGAATCGAGCCATTGGCGTCCCGCCATTTCCACTGACCACTGGCCAAGGCCGGCGTGCACACGACCGCACCCGCGGACAGGATCAAAGCCAGAACGTGAGGAGCGTAATGCGCATTTTTCATGACAACCAGTTTAGCCAAGGAGTGAAAGATCATTCACGTGAATGAATGTAAAAGCACCGATATCTCCACCCTGGCGCGTAGGCCAGCGCTCCGCGTATAATCCGCTTTTGCGTCTGGAGCCTGTTCATGCGCCTGCTTGGTAAAGCCCTCACGTTTGACGACGTGTTGTTGGTGCCCGCGTACTCTCAAGTGTTGCCCCGCGACACATCGCTGGCCACCCGTCTCACCCGCAACATTCAGTTGAATTTGCCGCTCGTGTCCGCCGCGATGGACACGGTCACGGAAGCCCGTCTGGCGATCACGATCGCCCAGGAAGGCGGCATCGGGATCATCCACAAAAACATGACGGCCCGTCAGCAGGCCGCCGAAGTCGCGCGCGTCAAGCGTTACGAGTCCGGCATCCTGCGCGACCCGATCACCATCTCGTCGGGCGTCAAGGTCCGTGAAGTGATCGAGCTGTCTCAGCAACACGGTATCTCCGGCTTCCCCGTCGTGGACGAGGGCAAGGTCGTGGGCATCGTGACCGGCCGTGACCTGCGTTTCGAGACCCGTCTCGACGCCCCGGTGCGCGAGATCATGACCCCGCGTGAGCGTCTGATCTTCGTCAAAGATGGCTCCACTCAGGCTCAAGCCAAGGCGCTGATGCACCAGCACAAGCTGGAGCGTGTGTTGATGATCAACGACAGCAATGAGTTGACGGGCGTTTTCACCGTCAAGGACATCACCAAGCAGAACACCTTCCCCAACGCCGCACGCGATGCCCATGGCAAGCTGCGCGTGGGGGCGGCAGTGGGCGTGGGTGAGGGCACTGAAGAGCGTGTCGAGTTGCTGGTCAAGGCCGGCGTCGATGTGCTGGTGGTGGACACCGCCCACGGCCACAGCCAAGGCGTGATCGAGCGCGTGCGCTGGGTCAAGCAGAACTTCCCGCAAGTCGATGTGATCGGCGGCAACATCGCCACCGGCGCGGCTGCGCTGGCCCTGGTTGAGGCCGGCGCTGACGCGGTCAAGGTCGGCATCGGCCCAGGCTCCATCTGCACCACCCGTATCGTGGCCGGTGTGGGCGTGCCCCAAATCATGGCCATCGACAACGTGGCCACCGCGCTGCAAGGCACGGGCGTGCCCCTGATCGCCGACGGCGGCATCCGTTACTCCGGTGACATCGCCAAGGCCATTGCTGCCGGCGCCAGCACCGTGATGATGGGCGGCATGTTTGCCGGTACCGAAGAAGCACCGGGCGAGGTGATCCTGTTCCAGGGCCGCAGCTACAAGAGCTACCGCGGCATGGGCTCGATCGGCGCCATGAAAGACGGCTCGGCCGACCGCTACTTCCAGGAAAACGACGAAGGCGCCAACCCTAACGCCGACAAACTCGTGCCCGAAGGCATTGAAGGTCGCGTGCCTTACAAGGGCTCGGTCATCACGATCATCTACCAGATGGCAGGTGGGCTGCGCGCTTCCATGGGCTACTGCGGTTGCGGCACCATCGAAGACATGCGCAACAAGGCAGAGTTCGTCGAGATCACGGCTGCCGGTATCCGTGAAAGCCACGTCCACGACGTGCAGATCACCAAGGAAGCGCCCAACTACCGCATGGAATGATGGGCCTTGGCCCTTGCTGGCCGCCTTTCTGAACCACTGACAGGATATGCCAATGGGTTCGACAAGCGGCCGCCAGGCGGCCATGCCATTCATCATGGTGACGGTTCTGCTCGACATGATGTCGATCGGAATCATTGCGCCGGTGCTGCCCAAGCTCATCGGGTCCTTCATGGACTCGGGCGCGGGCACAGCGTTCGCATACGGGGCCGCGCAAGCGGCCTTTGCCATTGCCCAGTTCTTCAGCGCCCCGGTTCTGGGTGCGCTGTCCGACCGGTATGGTCGCCGCCCGGTGCTCTTGCTCGGGCTGGTGGGCATGGCGATCAACTTCTTCGTCACGGCCCTGGCCAACGCCTTCTGGATGCTGCTGGCCGTGCGCATCATGGGTGGCGCCATGTGCGCCAACATCGCGGTGGCCAACGCCTATGTGGCCGACATCACCGAACCCAAAGACCGCGCCAAGAACTACGGCCTGTTGGGTGCGATGTTCGGTCTGGGCTTCATCCTCGGACCGGTGCTGGGCGGTGTGCTCGGCGACATCGACGTGCACTGGCCCTTCTTCCTGGCGGGCAGCCTGACCCTGTTGAACGCCGTATACGGCTACTTCGTGTTGCCCGAATCCTTGCCGGTTGAAAACCGCCGTGGGTTTGAACTCTTGCGCGCCAACCCGTTCAGCTCGCTGGCGCGTCTGCGGCAGTTGAAGGGGGTCGACACCCTGATGTGGATCATGGGCCTGTCCATCCTGGCGCAGTTCTGCCTGCACACCATCTGGTTCCTCTACACCGAGTTCAAGTTCGGCTGGACCCCCAAGGACAACGGCTACTCGCTCTTTGCCGTCGGCCTGATGGCCGTGATCGTCCAGGGTGGCTTGCTGCGGCAGTTCCAGAAGCACATCCCGCTGCGCCGCCTGGTGAGCGTGGGCCTGATCTCGTCCACCTTGTGCTACTTCGCCTATGGCGCCGTGCCTCAGGGCTGGATGATGTACATCATCATCGTCGTCAACGTGTTTGGCTACATGGTGCAGCCTGGCTTGCAAAGCCTGGTCGCCAATGCCGTCGACCCGAACCGCCAGGGCGAGAGCATGGGCGCGGTGTCGTCCATCAACAGCGTGGCCGCCATGCTGGGCCCCATCCTGGCCGCCCCCTTGCTCGCTGTGGCGTCGGGTTACCCGCAGGGTGACTGGCGCATCGGCATCCCGTTTTACTTGTGCGCGGCCATTCAAGGTGCGGCCGCCATCATCGGTTTGCGTTATTTCAGCCGGACCCGCCATGCGCATGACGCTGCCCTGGCCGGGCGTGCCCAGGCCTGACGCGCCGGCCCGCGCACGATCAGCATCCACATTGCGTCAGATTGATTCCCCGAGATTTCACCATGCATGACAAGATCCTTATCCTCGACTTCGGCTCCCAGGTCACTCAGCTGATCGCACGCCGCGTGCGCGAAGCCCACGTCTACTGCGAGATCCACCCCAACGACGTGTCGGACGAGTTCATCAAGTCCTTTGCGCCCAAGGGCATCATCCTGTCGGGCAGCCACGCCAGCACCTACGAAGACCACCAACTGCGCGCGCCGCAGGCCGTGTGGGACGCCGGTGTGCCCGTGCTGGGCATCTGCTACGGCATGCAGACCATGGCCGTGCAACTGGGCGGTGAAGTCTCCTGGAGCGACACCCGCGAGTTCGGTTACGCCGAGGTGCGCGCCCACGGTCACACCACCTTGCTCGATGGCATCCAGGACTTCGCCACGGCCGAAGGCCACGGCATGCTCAAGGTGTGGATGAGCCACGGTGACAAGGTCACGGCACTGCCGCCGGGTTTCAAACTGATGGCCTCCACGCCCAGCTGCCCAATCGCCGGCATGGCCAACGAAGAGAAGCGCTACTACGCCGTGCAGTTCCACCCCGAGGTCACACACACCGTGCAGGGCCACGCCATGCTGACGCGCTTCGTGCGCGAGATCAGCGGTTGCAAGGGCGACTGGATCATGGGCGACTACATCGAAGAAGCCGTGGCCAAGATCCGTGAGCAGGTGGGTGACGAGGAAGTCATCCTCGGCCTGTCGGGTGGTGTGGACTCGTCTGTGGCGGCGGCCTTGATCCACCGCGCCATTGGCGACCAGCTGACCTGCGTGTTCGTGGACCACGGCCTGCTGCGCTTGAACGAAGGCGACATGGTCATGGAGATGTTCGAAGGCAAGCTGCACGCCAAAGTGATCCGTGTGGATGCCGCCGAGCTGTTCCTGGGGCAACTCGCCGGCGTGACCGACCCTGAGCGCAAGCGCAAGATCATCGGTGGCCTGTTTGTGGATGTCTTCAAGGCTGAAGCGGAAAAGCTTAAGGCGAGTGGCCAGGGCCACAAGGGCGCGACCTTCCTGGCGCAGGGCACCATTTACCCTGACGTGGTGGAGTCGGGTGGCACGCACACCAAGAAGGCCACCATCAAGAGCCACCACAACGTGGGCGGCCTGCCGGAAAAGCTGGGCCTGAAGCTGCTGGAGCCGTTGCGCGAACTGTTCAAGGACGAAGTGCGCGAACTCGGTGTGGCCCTGGGCCTGCCGCACGACATGGTCTACCGCCACCCCTTCCCGGGTCCCGGCCTGGGCGTGCGCATCCTGGGCGAGGTCAAGCCTGAGTTTGCCGACCTGCTCAAGCGTGCCGATGCCATCTTCATTGAAGAGTTGCGCAAGTGCATCGACCCGGAAACCGGCAAGAGCTGGTATGACCTGACCAGCCAGGCCTTCACTGTGTTCCTACCTGTCAAGAGCGTGGGCGTGATGGGCGACGGCCGCACCTATGAGTACGTGGTGTCCCTTCGTGCCGTGCAGACCAGTGACTTCATGACCGCCGACTGGGCCGAGCTGCCCTACAGCCTGCTCAAGAAGGTGTCGGGCCGGATCATCAACGAAGTGCGCGGCATCAACCGCGTGGCCTACGACGTCTCGAGCAAGCCGCCTGCCACGATCGAGTGGGAATAAATCAGGCTCGGTCTGATCATGACCGAGTTGCAAATGCCCTGCTGTGTCTTTGACGGAGCAGGGCATTTGCTTTAGTCGAACACCCGCTTTCAGGAACCAAAATTGAACCCCCCAAACGCAGCCGCATCGGACATGGGCAAAGGCCTGCTAGCCGCCTTGGCCGTGGTGTTCTTCTGGTCGGGCTTCAACATCGTGTCTCGACTTGGGGCGACCGCGTCGTTCACCCCGTATGACATCGCGGCCATCCGCTTTGCGGTGTCGGGCGCCATCGCCTTGCCCCTGTTCCTGCGTCACGTGCCTCGCGAGGACTGGCTCAAACATGCGGTGCTCGCCTTGCTGGGCGGTGTGGGCTATTGCACGCTCGCGTACGCAGGCTTTGTCTATGCACCGGTCTCGCATGCCGGGGTGTTTGTGAATGGCGGGATTGGTTTCTGGACCATCGTCATCATGGCGTTCATGACGGGCTTTCACATTCCCCGGCAAACCGTGGTGGCGCTTGTGTTAACGACCAGTGGGCTGTTGTTGATCGGCTACGAGAGCCTCGTTGCCAAGAGCGGTGGGGACGAGTGGTTGGGTGACCTCTTGTTTCTCGCCGCAGCCCTGACCTGGGCCGTTTTCGGTCTGGTCTTGAGGCGATGGCAGATCCGGCCTCAGTTGGGTGTTCTGGGGATCGCTGTTTTCTCAGCCCTGGTGTACCTGCCGGTTTATGCGTGGTGGCTGCCAAGCACACTGAGCGAGGCCACATGGGGGGCCATCACCCTGCAGGCGGTGTATCAGGGCGTCGTGATCGCGTTTCTGGGGGCAGGCCTGTACAGCTACGCGGTTCAGAAGATTGGTGCAGGCGAAGCCTCGTTGATGCTGGCCCTGGTGCCAGCAGTGTCTGCCGTGGGCGGGCTGCTGATCCTGGGTGAGCAGGTGGGGGCCACCGCAGTGGTCGGCATCGTCGTGGTCTCCATCGGTGCGGTGCTTGGATCCTTGCCGCCTGGCAAACTGAAGTTGGGGCGTTGGTTCAGGGCTCGGTGAGCCTCATGGCTGACCTTGCAGCCCTCCTTGCCCTGCGACCCAATCTGCGTAGGGCGCAAAGGCGTGCGTCACCGGTACGGCGTAGACAGCGGGTAGCTCATACGGGTGGTGTTCGCAGATGGCAGCCTCTACCGCTGCATAGCACTCTGACGTGGTCTTGAGCATCAACCGATGCTCCTGATCATGTTGGATGGTGCCATCCCAGTGGTAAACGCTGTCGACGGCGTCAATCTGCGCGCAGGCGACAAGCCCATGTTCCACCAGCATTCGAGCCATGTCACGGGCTGATTCGGCACTGGGCAGGGTGGTGAAAACGGCCAGCAGTGTCATGGTGTGGGGTGCAGGTGAACGGCCAGCCACAAGGCGCCGTCCGATACCTGCAAGACCGTGTGAGGAGTCTGGGCCGGCAGGAACAGATGGTCCCCTGATGTGAGCGCCACCTCGCGCCCGTCGACGTCCAGTACCGCCTGACCTTGCAGCAACACCACCCATTCGTCCTGTGCCTGCACATAGCGCTCGTGTGCAATGCGAGGCGAACTGACGATGCGCTCGATGGTCAGGCCCTTGTGGCGCAGAAGCACATCAAAGCGCTCACCTTCCAAGGGTGGGGTGAGGTCAGCAAACAGGTTGTCCATGAGGGAGAAGTGCCTGCCGGGCGTGTGAGCGCGACAGGCGGCAGATACCAAGTGGATCAGGTGGAGTAACGGGCGTCATCGACCACGCAGTCGTGGCCTAGAATCTCCGCGCCCAGATGACCCTCGGGCGGACGTCCAAAGAAGGGTGCTCCCGGTTCCTCAAACAGATAGACGTCGGCCTGTAGTGCCCCGCAATGGGCGCAATGGTTGGTCAGGCGCAGCTCGCCATCGGCGTCGGGTTCATCCACCCGCAGGTTGGGGGCCAGGAAGTGCAGGGTCTGGGTCAATTCCGCTGGCGGGTTGGCGATGCCATGCACGTAGGTGCGACATTGACCCGACTCGCCCAGGTCCACCACGTCGCTGGCCACCAGGGCATGAACCTGGGTCAGGCTCTGGCATTTCCAGCACGTGGCCGTGGAGGTACGCAAGTGGAGGGGGGCCACCAGGCGCATGCCCTGGTCTGCATTCGATGTAGGGGCGGCGCCCTGGCCGATGTTCTTCTGACTGTAGGAATGAGGCATGCCAACGTCCTTGAAAGGGGGGAGAACACACTGACACGTGCAGCGTAGCGCAGAAGTGGCGTCTGGCAAACCAAGTCTGTATCAGGCTTCCCCCCGGTTGTCCGGATTTTGTGTGGCCTTGTGCGAAACCGGGGAGGGTCAACGGTTGACCACGCGCTCCATGGCCTGGTCACGCAGGCGGGCGTTGCCATCGTCAGGTGACAGCACCTCACGGGCGTGCGGCAAGCGCCCACTGGGCAAGGCGGGAGCGTTCAGGGTGGATTGACCCGGCACCACCGTTACCGCGCCGCCTGTGACCGCGAATTCACGGCTGCCCGTCGGGCACTCCCCATCGGTATAGATCACCGTCTCACCCTGGCGGCACTTCCGTACGCCCGCGATGCCCTTTTTGGCTGCAGGTTGCTGCAACGAGCTGGAAACCGGTGCATCCCCTGGATCATCGTTGTCGAATTTGATCGCGGGGCGGGCTTGCGCGCGGTGTGGTGCCAACCACTCCTGCACCAGCGCGGCATCCTTGTATTTCCAACCCACACTCAGCACGATGAGCGCGGCCATTCCCTTGGCAATTGTTGTGATTCTCATTAGAGAATTGGAGCACGCCTGGATGACATTTTTACCGTTTGTCGCGACGACGCTTCAGTGGCGGGGAGGACGTTTTCGGTGGCATGCCCAAGGCGCTTCGCGCAAGCGCATCAGCCTCCGTGTTCCGGTGGCGTGGTAGCCAGCGCACGATGCACGGGTCAAAGCGGGCCAGCATCTCCCGCGCCTCGTCAAACAGAGGTGCCAGTCGAGCAATGGGTCGGGCATTGGCTTGCATCAGTTGCGCGACCAACACACTGTTGTCGCTGTACACCTCCACGCCACAGCCTGTGGCCGGCAAGGTACGCAAGGCGGCCATCACCGCTCGCAACTCGGCTTCGTTGTTACAGCCGATGGTGTGCGTGGCTTGCGAGAGCGTTTGCCTTGTGCCATCGGGGGCGACGACCACGGCGCCCAGCCCCATGCGGCCGGGATTGGGCAGCGCACTGCCGTCGCTATGGATGACCCAGGCGGCGCCGGGCTGGCAATCAGAAGAAGGGGCAGGCATTGAGAAAAATGATCAGCATGGATGCGGGAGCACAATGCAGGACACAAGTGGTGCGCGCAGCGCGCCAATCGCTTCATTGTCCCCGATAGGATGCGCGCATGAGAATTTTCAGTCTCTTGTCCCTCGTGGTGGTCTTGCTCATCGTGGCCGTGGTGGCCAAGAAGCAGTTGGGCGTCACGCAAGCAACGGCCCCGGCGGCCTCTGCAGCGAGTGGTGAGGCGTCCGCGCCTGTCGCCAACAACCCACAGCAGGCGCGTCAGTTGACGCAGCAGGTGCAGCAAGATGTCAACCAGCTGATGCAAAGCCGTGGGGGGCAACTCGATCTGGACCTGGACAACAAGCAACCCTGAGCCCGGTCCCGCTACGATAATGGCGGGCCTTGAAGTCCGAAACTGAACTCGCCATGATCCTGTCCTCCGACGAAATCGCCATGCGCATTGCCCTTGACCAGGCGCACAACGCCTGGTTGGCGGGCGAGGTGCCGGTGGGAGCGGTCATCATGCGCCAGGGGCAGGTCATTGCAACGGGCTACAACCGCCCGATCACCACGCACGACCCCACTGCGCACGCCGAGATCGTAGCCCTGCGCCATGCGGCCCAGTTGCTGGAAAACTATCGCCTGCCGGAGTGTGAGCTGTTCGTGACGCTGGAGCCGTGCGCCATGTGCGCGATGGCGCTCATGCACGCGCGCTTCAAACGGGTGGTATTCGCCGCCACCGACCCCAAGACCGGCGTGGCCGGTTCGGTGCTCGATCTGTTTGCGCAGAAGCAGCTCAATCACCACACGCAGATCGTCGGCGGGGTGATGGCGGAGGCCAGCAGCCAGTTGCTCAAGCAGTTCTTCGCTGAACGTCGCGCGCAGATCAAGGCCGACCGGGATGCACGCCGCGCCGCGGCCGCACGTCAGGCGCTGCATGGCCTGGATGTGATCGAGCCGGAGTGGGGTGAGTTGCCCGCGGTGGAGATGTTGCCGGTGCCGCAGGTGATCGATTCAACCGTCAACGAGTAGGTTTCGCAGGCTGTAGCAAGGCGAAAAAAAAGGAGTCCCGAAGGACTCCTTTTTGCTGTGCATTACATGCCAGCGTAGTTCGGGCCGCCACCGCCTTCAGGCGTGACCCAGACGATGTTCTGAGTCGGGTCCTTGATGTCGCAGGTCTTGCAGTGCACGCAGTTCTGGGCGTTGATCACCAGGCGGTCGCTGTTGTCATCGTTTTTCACGAACTCGTACACGCCAGCCGGGCAGTAGCGCGACTCGGGACCGGCGAACTTGGCAAGGTTCACGTTCACGGGCACCGACGCATCCTTGAGCGTCAGGTGAGCAGGCTGGTGCTCTTCGTGGTTCGTGTTGGAGATGAACACCGAGCTCAGGCGATCGAAGGTGATCTTGCCATCGGGCTTCGGATATTCGATCTTGGGCATCGACGCGGCAGGCTGCAGATAGGTGTGATCGGCGGCGGTGCGGTGGATGGTCCAGGGTGGCGACTTGACGCCCAGCTTGGGCAGCAGCCAGTGCTCGATGCCGGTCATGATCATGCCGACGTACATGCCCTTCTTGAACCACTGCTTGAAGTTCTTGGACGTGTCCAGCTCTTCCTTCAGCCAGCTCTTCTCGAACGAAGCAGGGTAGGCGCTCAGCTCGTCGTGCTGACGCTCGGCGTTCAGGGCGTCGAAGATGGCGTCGGCGCACAGCATGCCGGTCTTCATGGCGGCGTGCGAGCCCTTGATGCGGGCGGCGTTCAGGTAACCGGCGTCACAGCCAACCAGGGCACCGCCCGGGAACACGGTCTTGGGCAGCGACAGGATGCCACCGGCCGTGATGGCGCGGGCACCGTAGCTCAGGCGCTTGGCGCCTTCCAGGATGGGCTTGATGCTGGGGTGGGTCTTCCAGCGCTGCATTTCCTCGAAGGGGCTCAGCCAGGGGTTCTTGTAGTCCAGGCCGGTCACAAAGCCGAGGGTGACCTTGTTGCCTTCCAGGTGGTACAGGAAGCCGCCGCCGTAGGTCTGCGTGTCCATGGGCCAACCGGCGGTGTGCACCACCAGGCCAGGCTGTGCCTTGGCCGGGTCGATTTCCCACAGTTCCTTGATGCCGATGGCGTAGCTCTGCGGATCCTTGCCAGCGTCCAGCTTGAACTTGGCGATCAGCTGCTTGCCCAGGTGGCCACGGGCGCCTTCGGCGAAGATGGTGTACTTGCCCAGCAGCTCCATGCCCAGCTGGAAGTTGTCGGTGGGCTCACCGGTCTTGTCGACGCCCATGTTGCCGGTGGCCACGCCCTTGACGGAGCCATCGTCGTTGTACAGCACTTCAGCGGCTGCGAAGCCGGGGAAGATTTCCACGCCCAGGCTCTCGGCCTGTTGCGCCAGCCAGCGGGTGACGGCACCCAGGCTGATCACGTAGTTGCCGTGGTTGTGGAAGTTGTTGGGGATCAGGGCCTGAGGCGTGGCCATGGCGCCCGTTTCGGTCAGCACCAGCACCTGGTCAGCTGTGACGGGCTGGTTCAGGGGCGCGCCCAGTTCCTTCCAGTTGGGGAACAACTCGCTCATGGCGATCGGGTCCATCACGGCGCCCGAGAGAATGTGTGCGCCAGGCTCGGAGCCCTTTTCCAGCACCACAACGTTGACTTCCTTGCCGGCTTTCTCGGCGAGTTGCTTCAGACGGATGGCGGTGGACAGGCCAGCAGGGCCAGCGCCAACGATCACGACGTCATATTCCATCGACTCGCGGGGGCCAAACTGCTCAAGGATTTCCTGGGGCGTCATCGTGATTCCTTCTGTTTTGACAAACAGCGTGCTGTTGTTATCGATCAAAACGTGGATTCTATTCTGCGGAAGTGCAAAAATTCCTTGCCAGTTAGGCAAGGCAGTTTTGCATTGTTGCAGTGCAACTCAGGGTAATCCCGCGTATTGTGTGATTCCGTATTTGACGCGTCAGACCGGCGAAGATGGCGTGCTAAGGTTTCCGCACCCATCACGAAGGATCTGTTCCCATGAGTTACACACTTGATCTATCGGGCCGCGTGGCCCTGATCACCGGCGCGTCCAGCGGCCTGGGGACACAGTTTGCGCGCACCCTGGCGGAAGCGGGCGCGGCGGTCGTGCTGGGTGGGCGGCGGATGGAGCGACTCAAGGACCTGCGCTCAGAGATTGAGGCGGCCGGTGGCGAGGCACATGTTGTCTCGCTGGACGTGACCAGCGTGGACAGCATCAAGTCGGCCGTGGCGCATGCCGAGACCGAAGTTGGTCCCATCGACATCCTGATCAACAACTCCGGGGTAAGCACCACGGAGCGTCTGGTAGACGTCACGGAGGACGGTTTCGATCATGTCTTTGGCACCAATACCCGCGGCGCCTTCTTCATGGCCCAGGAGGTGGCCAAACGCATGCTGGCACGTGCAAAGGGGGCGGCTCCAGGGGTCTTCGCCGGTGGACGCATCATCAACATCGCGTCGGCAGCCGGTTTGCGAACGCTGCCTCAGATTGGTGTGTATTGCATGAGCAAGGCTGCGGTCATTCACATGACCAAGGTGATGGCAGCCGAGTGGGGCCGCTTCGGCATCACCACCAATGCCGTGTGTCCGGGCTACATCGATACCGAGATCAACCACCACCATTGGGAGACCGAAGGCGGGCAGAAGCTGATCAAGATGCTACCGCGCCAGCGCGTGGGACGCCCTCAGGATCTCGATGCCTTGTTGGTGATGCTGTGTTCGGCGCAGAGTGATTTCATCAACGGCGCGATCATTTCGGCCGACGATGGTATGGCGGCGTCCTGAGCTTGAATACGCGTCGCACGCCCGCATCTGGGCAAGTTGCGCAGCAGCTTTGCTGAACCCCACTGAACCGACATCTGAACCGACACCATGCGATTGGACATTCCCGAACACAAGATCCTGGTCCATGAAACCGCCTTGCCCATTCTGTGGGGGGACATGGACAGCCTGGGTCACGTCAACAACACCATCTACTTCAAGTACATGGAGCAGGCCCGGGTGACCTGGATCGAGGCCATGACCGGTAGCCTCACCGAGGCCAAAGAGGGCCCGGTGATCGCCAATGCGTTTTTCAACTTCTACCAGCCGCTGGTGTTTCCTGGTGACCTGGTCGTGAAGCTGTATGTGGCCTCGCCGGGACGTACGAGCATCGACACCTTCGTGACCATTGAGCGGCGGGACGAACCGGGGCAGCACTATGCTGCCGGCGGCGCCACACTCGTCTGGGTGAGCAACGAAGACGGTCGGCCGGTGCCTCTGCCCGAGCCCATCCGAGCTTTGCAAGGCAAACTGCCGGCTTTGCCGAGTGCTGACAAACCACCTGCGTTGCCAAACCCTTGAAGGTTCGCCTTGAAGGTTCGGCATTTTCAAGGGATGTCTGGTTTTTTGTGACATCCCGGTGTACGCTTTCATTGCTGCAATGCAGCATAAACAACCCCCGTTGCCAAGGAGTGAGTGGATGAACAAGGTCTATCCCGACGCCGCCAGTGCGCTGGCTGGGATCGTCAAAGACGGGCAGTTGCTCGCAGTAGGGGGCTTCGGCCTGTGTGGGATCCCGGAAGCGCTGATCGATGCCTTGCAGGCATCTGGCGTCAAGGATCTGACCGTCATCTCCAACAACGCGGGCGTGGACGGCTTTGGCCTGGGCAAGTTGCTCAACACCCGCCAGATCAAGAAGATGATCTCCAGCTACGTGGGCGAGAACAAGGAGTTCGAGCGCCAGTACCTGGCCGGTGAGCTGGAACTCGAATTCACGCCCCAAGGCACGCTGGCCGAGAAGCTGCGCGCTGGGGGCGCTGGCATTCCCGCCTTCTTCACCAAGACCGGTGTGGGCACCCTGGTGGCCGAAGGCAAGGAAACCCGCGAGTTCGATGGCGAGGTCTATGTCATGGAGCGCGCACTGGTGCCCGAGGTGGCCCTGGTCAAAGCCTGGAAGGCCGACAAGTCGGGCAACCTGATCTTCCGCCGCACCGCACGCAACTTCAACCCGGCCGCCGCCATGGCGGGCAAGGTCACGATCGTGGAAGTGGAAGAAGTGGTCGAGACGGGCAGCTTCGACCCCGATGCCGTGCACCTGCCGGGCATCTACGTGCACCGCATCGTGCTCAACACCACCCCCGAGAAGCGCATTGAAAAGCGCACCCTTCGTGAAACTGCTGGAGCCTGACCATGCCCTGGACCCATGACGAAATGGCGGCGCGTGCCGCACAGGAACTGCAAGACGGCTTCTACGTGAACCTGGGCATCGGCCTGCCGACCTTGGTGGCCAACCATGTGGCCCCCGACATCGACGTGTGGCTGCAGTCTGAAAACGGCATGTTGGGCATCGGCCCCTTCCCGACCGAGGCCGAAGTGGACGCCGACCTGATCAACGCGGGCAAGCAGACCGTGACCGTGTTGCCGGGCTCGTCGATCTTCGGCTCGCACGAGAGCTTCGCGATGATCCGCGGTGGCAAGATCAACCTGTCCATCCTGGGGGCCATGCAGGTGTCCGAGAAGGGTGACCTGGCCAACTGGATGATCCCAGGCAAGATGGTCAAAGGCATGGGTGGTGCCATGGACCTGGTGGCTGGCGTCAAGCGCGTGGTGGTGCTGATGGAGCACAGCGCCAAGAACGGCGAGCACAAGTTGCTGCAGCAATGCTCGCTGCCGCTCACCGGTGTGGGCGTGGTCGATCGCATCATCACCGAGTTGTGCGTGCTCGACGTGACGCCCGAAGGTTTCAAGTGTGTGGAACTGGCACCGGGTGTGACGCCGGAAGAGATCCGCACCAAGACCGGGGCACACGTGCACCTGTCGCATCTCGAAGCCTGATGAGGCGCTGACAGCGCGGCGCCTTCGGGTGCCTGCCGTCGACACTGAGGCTGCCTGCGGGCAGCCTTTTTCATGCGCGTGCGTCTGACACAATCGCGGCCATGAACTGGATCAACCTTGCGCTCTTGCTGCTCAATCTGGCCCTGCTGTTGTGGCTGGCTCTGAGGCCCGCCCGCTCTGACGACGCTGCCCTTGTGAAACTGGGGGCCGATATGGATGCGCAATGGCGCCAGCGCTCGGAGCAGTTGAGCCGTGAGTTGCGCGACGAGGTTGCGCGCAGCGCCGTCGGCACCCGTCAGGAGCTGGGCGCGTCGCTCGCCCTGTTCCAGCAAACCTCGCTGGCCCAGCATGGCGACACCACCCGCACCCAGAACGAACAGCTCGACAGCTTCCGTGTCCAACTGGCAGGCTTTCAGCAATCCTTGGTGGACAGCCAGCGCGACAGCATGCAGCAGCAGTCACAGCAAGGCCTGGCCTTGCGAGAAGCTCAGGCCGTGAGCCTGGCGCGTTTCACCGAAGCCCAGGAGGCCGCTTTGCGCCGTCTGGGGGAGGGCGTGGCTGAGCAACTGCGCGTGCTATCGGACGCCAACGAGCGCCGTCTGAACGATGTGCGACTGACGGTCGAGACACGTTTGCAGGCACTGCAGGCCGACAACGAGAAAAAGCTGGAGCAGATGCGCCAGACCGTCGACGAGAAGCTCCATGCGACGCTGGAGGCCCGTCTGGGCGAGAGCTTCAAGCAGGTGGCCGAACGCCTGGAACAGGTGCACCGCGGCCTGGGCGACATGCAGCGTCTGGCCAGCGATGTGGGCTCGCTCAACCGCGTGCTCAACAACGTCAAGACCCGCGGCATTTTTGGCGAGGTGCAGTTGGCGGGCCTGCTGGAGCAGGTGTTCACGCCGGAGCAGTACGCGGTCAACGTCGAGACGGTGCCGGGCAGTGGCGCGAGGGTGGAGTTCGCCATTCGCCTGCCGGGGCAGGGCGGGGTAGACGGCGCACCGGTGTGGTTGCCCATCGACGCCAAGTTTCCTCGCGAAGACTACGAGCGTTTGCTGGAAGCGCACGACCGGGCTGATGCGCTCGGCGTCGAATCAGCCGCCAAGGCACTGGAGTTGCGCTTGCGTCAGGAGGCGCGGACGATTCGTGACAAATACCTGGCCCCACCGCACACGGCCGATTTCGCCATCTTGTTCGTGCCCACCGAGGGGCTGTACGCCGAGGCCTTGCGCCGCCCTGGGTTGGTCGAAGCCATGCAGCGCGAATGCCGCGTGATGTTGGCTGGCCCGACCACCTTGCTGGCCACGCTCAACAGCCTGCAGATGGGGTTTCGCACCCTGGCGCTGGAGAAGCGCTCGTCCGAGGTCTGGCAGGTGCTGGGTGCGGTCAAGACCGAGTTCGGCAAGTTTGGCGATGTGCTGGCCAAGACCCGCAAGAAACTGGACGAAGCCAGCAACACGATCTCGTCGGTGGAGACGCGCACTCGCGTCATGGGCCGGGCGCTCAAGCAGGTCGAAGCCATGCCGGATGCCCAGACGCAGGCCTTGTTGCCTGGCGAAACTGACCTCATTGACGAAGCACCTCAGGATTGAGGCGGCTGCGTGCAAGCCGTGATTGCTCAGTCTTTGGCGCCTGTCGCCAGCGCGCGGTCTCGCTGGCGGCTGAGCGTGTCGGCCGATGGGAGCTGTTCCTTGCGCGTGGGCCAGCCTTGCAGATGCTGCTCGACCAGTTGGCCCAAGGCACGCATCCAGTCCAGTTGATCGTTAAGGCAGGGAATGTAATGGAAGGTCTTGCCGCCGCTGCCCAGGAAGGCGGCCTGACCCTCCATGGCGATCTCTTCCAGGGTTTCAATGCAGTCTGAAACGAAGCCCGGGCAGATGACATCCACGCGCTCGGTGCCGGCCTTGGCCAAGGCGTGCAAGGTGGGCTCCGTGTAGGGCTCCAGCCACTTGGCCTTGCCAAAGCGGCTCTGAAACGTGACCACGTACTGATCAGCGCTCAGCCCCAGGCGTTCGGCCAGCAAGCGGCCCGTCTTGAGGCATTCACAGTGGTAAGGATCGCCCAGATCGAGCGTTCGTCGCGGCATGCCATGGAAGCTCATCACCAGCTTGCCGCCGGTGCCGTTTTCTTGCCAGTGGCGGCGCACGGATTTGGCCAGTGCGTCCAAATAACCGGGGTCGTCATGGAAACGGTTGATGTGACGCAGCTCAGGCAGCAGACGGGTTTCGCGTCCCCAGGCGAACACCTCATCCATCACACTGGCGGTGGTGGCACCTGAATACTGCGGGTACAAGGGCACGACCAAGATGCGGGTGGCACCCTCAGCCTTGAGGGCGCTCAGGGCTTTGCCAATGGCTGGCTCCCCGTAGCGCATCGCGTGGCGCACCAGCACCTGATGACCCATCTCGCCCAGAAAGCCCTGCAGCAGTTTGGTTTGCTTTTCGGTCCAGACGCGCAGTGGCGAACCGTCCGACGTCCAGATGCTGGCGTACTTTGCGGCAGATTTCCGTGGCCGCACGCGCAAGATGATGCCGTGCAGGATGGGCTTCCACAGCAAGCGTGGGATCTCGACGACACGCGAGTCGCTCAGAAACTGGCCCAGGTAGCGGCGTAGGGCTGGGGCCGTGGGGGCCTCCGGGGTGCCGAGATTGACGAGCAAGACGCCAGTGCGGGGGACTTGCCCGTGGCGAAAGGCGGGTTCTGGCTGGGTGCTCATGGCGGGGACTTCTTCTGATGTGCCAATTGGGTCAGCTCGGAGGTGATCTGACGGATGTCAATGGGTTTGGTCCAGTACCCGGTGAAGCCCGCAGCCTTCGCGCGGGCAATGTCCTCGGGCATGGCATCGGCCGAGCACATGTAGGCGGGTACCTCTGCCAGGCCCGGCAAGTCCCGCAGGGTCTTCAACAAGGCCAGCCCGTCCATGTCCGGCAGGTGTGCATCGAGCACCAGCACCTCCGGGGCACGCTGAGTTGCCACGTCGATGGCGGCCAGCCCGTCCTCGGCCACGGTCAGCGCAAGTTGGTCGTAGGGGCGCAAGGCCTCTTCGAACAGCATGGCATTGATCCGGTTGTCCTCGACATACAGGACCTGCAGGGGTGTTTGTTCTTGCACGTCTGAAGTGGGCTGCATGGGCTGTTGTGGTGACCTGTGTGCGGCCAGGCGCTCATCGGAGTCAAAAGCCGGTTGGGACGCCAGCGCAGGTACGCCGCGGTTCAAGGTGATGGTCACGCGGGTGCCCACACCCGGGCTGCTGTAAATCTGCAGTTGGCCACCCATGGCCTCGACCAACGACCGAGTGATGATAAGGCCAAGCCCTGATCCCTCGATGTTGGACATTTCTTTGCCCAGTCTTTCAAAGGGTTGAAACAGACGCATGAGTTGCGCGTCGCTCATGCCCGGCCCAGTGTCTTCAATGTGCAGTGCCAACTGCCCTGAGGTGGGTGTTTCGACTGTGAAACGCACCAGGCCGCCCGGGGCGTTGTACTTGATGGCGTTAGAGCCCAGGTTCATCACGACCTGGCTGAGGCGCTGGCGGTCGGCGCGCACGATGCAAACCGGCGCAACTTCGGACAGCAGGGTGACGCTGTGGCGTTGGGCCAAAGGTCCCAGCATGCAGATGCCTCGCTGGACGACGTCCGACAGATTCAGTTCTTCACTCAGGCACTGGAGGTATCCCGCCTCGATTTTCTGGAGGTCCAGCACATCGTTCACCAAGGCGGTCAGGTGCTCACTGGCGTCGAGAATGTGGCGAACATATCCCAGATGCCCCTCACTGCGGCCCGACTGCGGCAGTTGGTGCTGTAGCAACTGTGCGAATCCGCTGATGGCATTGAGTGGGGTGCGGATCTCGTGACTCATGCGCGAGACGAAGGCACTCTTGGCAGCGCTGGCGGCTTCGGCAGCTTGCTTGCCGCGCAGCGTTTGCTCGGCCGCCTTGAGGGGCGTGATGTCGCGCGCCACAAACAGAGTCTGTTTCTTGCCCATGGGCACCAGACGAGCTTCGAAATGGCGCACGACACCGTCGTTCGTCTGTAACTCGTATTCCAGACGCTGCGGCTGTCCGGTGTGACGCACCCGCTCCATGGCCGCCTGCTGTAGCGCTGCCACCTCAGCGGGCAGTTCATGGCCAAGGGTGTGGGTGCGCAGCTCTTCGATCGGGCGAATCAGGAGGGGGTGAGCGTCATGCCCGTCCACATAGGTGTTGGATTCATCGAGCACAAACCAGATGTCGGGCAGGGCGTGCAGGACCGCGCTCAGGCGGGCCTCGCTCTCACGCAGCTCGGCCTGTTGGCTGAGGAGTTGCTGCTGGGCGCGTCGCATCTCCATCTCGGTTTGAACCTGCCGGGTGACATCGCGGTTGGAGCCACGGTAGCCCATGAAAGTGCCCTGACGGTCGAAGACGGGCAAACCGCTGAGACTGATGATCACGCGGCCCCTTGGGGTGATGCGTTGGCCGAGCACGTTGCTGAAGGGCTCTTTGCGGGCGCGGGCTTCCCTGAATTGCGCCCATTGCTCGGCGTACTCCTCCCCCGGCAGGGGTTCGTAGAAATCCACACCCTTACAGCCAATTTCAAATTCCGGGTCCAGGCCCAGGTGCTGCACCATGCTGCTGGACACCCACACGAGACGGCTCTCTCGGTCGGTCTCCCACAGCCAGTCATGGCCGGCGAGGCTGGCCGTGCGCACCCGGGCATCCATGCGGCGGGCACGTTGTCGATTCAATTCGGCCGCCAACAACGCACTCGTCGCGCAGGCCACGTCCACCAGGCCAGCCATGTGCTCGGCACACCATTGGCGCGCCTCGGTGTCCATCACGCACAGGGCTCCCAGCGTGTGTCCCTCGACGACGAGGGGGTGTCCGGCATAGGCCGCTGGCCAGGCACCGGCGGGCAGGTGAGGGGGCGGTGTCAGTTCCCGGGTGTCGTGCGCCTGCCAGGGGCCATCGTGCTGAAGGGCTTGCGTGCTCAGTGCATGCTCACGGCTCTGCCGTCGGGGTAGAGGCCCCACGCCAGCCAACAGCTGAACACAGTGTGCATCGATCAGGTGGATGGCGGCGAGGGGGCTCGCCGTTTGCGCGGCAGCCAGTCGAGCCAAGGCTGCGAATGCGGGTGGCGCGTCTGATGCTTCCAGTAGGCGGGTGGCCTGCAGGAGCGCCACACGTGTGTGTTCGGGGGTGATGGGGCCGGACCAGCTCATGCCAGAGGACTCAGGGTCAGGCCAAGGCGTGAGAGCGAGTCGGGTACGTGATGCACGGTCAGTACTGCGGCAGGGTGTCGGAGAAGCTCAGCACGTCAAAGCGGATCTGTGTGCTGCTCGGGTCATTTGGTGGCGCGCCCAGCGCAATCACTCCACTACCGTGCAGTGTGCAGGTGCCACGCCGCAAGGTCATCACCTGGTCGTCGTGGTCGAACTTCACGTGGGTGCCGTTGTAGCTGAGGTCGCTGAGGTAGAGCTGACCGCTGTGCGACTCGATGCGCGCATGCGAGCGCGACACGCGGGCGTCACTCACACAGAATTGCGCCTGGGGACTACGACCCAGGATCACCGGCATGCTGGCCGTGGAGAACACTCGCTCCGCTCCCATCCAGACCAGGCGAATGCCGTCTGGCATGTCAGAGGGCAGGGTGTCGAACACCACGGTGGACATGGTGTCACCAAAGCGGCTGCGCTCCATGCGCACCACCGACACCGGTTCCTTGCGTCCACGCAGGTAGAGCTTGTCGATGCTGCGAAAGCGCTCAAGGTGGTCGGATGGCAGTTGGCGCAGCAGTTCGGCTGTGGTGAGGGTTTCGCTTTCACCGGCCAGATCGAGCAGACGAGCCGCCACATTGACCGCATCACCGAAACAATCGCCATCGACCGCGATGGTTTCACCCCAGGCAATGGCGACCTTCAGCTTCACCGCGCCTTCTTTCGAGACGCGTTCTCCTTCGCCTGGAACGATGCGCTCCAGGGACTCGTGCAGTGAGGTCGAGGCATCCACCGCACGTTCTGCGTTGTCGAACACGGCCATGAGGCCATCACCCAGGGTCTTGACCACACGTCCGCCCGCTCCCTCAATGATCTGCCCCAGCAGCGCAAGGCTGTGGGTCACGAGGCGAGCGGCTTCCTTGTTACCCAACTTGAGGTAGAGCGCCGTGCTGCTGCGCAGATCGGCAAACAGAATGGCACTTTCCGTCGTGTTACCCATGAGGTGTGGTCTCGGTCAAGCGGCTTGGTGTCGGGTGTGAAGAAAGCACGGTATCAAATGCGAATTTAGCAGCTCTGCATGAAAAAACCCGGCGCAAGGCCGGGTTTGTGGTGCGCTGGGCACAAGGGCTTCTGCCCAGAATCACAGATTGTCGAGATACGTTCGCAATTTATCCGACCGGCTGGGGTGCTTGAGCTTGCGGATGGCCTTGGCTTCGATCTGGCGGATGCGTTCGCGGGTGACGTCGAACTGCTTGCCGACTTCTTCCAACGTGTGGTCGGTCGACATTTCGATGCCGAAACGCATGCGCAGCACCTTGGCTTCGCGCGGCGTCAGGCTGTCGAGGATGTCCTTGACGACATCGCGCAGACCGGCCTGCATCGCAGCCTCGATCGGGGCGGTGTTGTTGGTGTCCTCGATGAAATCGCCCAGGTGGCTGTCGTCATCGTCACCGATCGGCGTTTCCATGGAGATCGGCTCTTTGGCGATCTTCATGATCTTGCGGACCTTGTCTTCCGGCATTTCCATCTTCTCGGCCAGCGTCGGAGCATCGGGTTCGAAGCCGAATTCCTGCAGGTGCTGACGCGAGATGCGGTTCATCTTGTTGATCGTTTCGATCATGTGAACCGGGATGCGGATGGTGCGGGCCTGGTCAGCGATCGAACGCGTGATGGCCTGACGGATCCACCAGGTGGCGTAGGTGGAGAACTTGTAGCCGCGACGGTATTCGAACTTGTCCACCGCCTTCATCAGGCCGATGTTGCCTTCCTGGATCAGATCCAGGAACTGCAGGCCACGGTTGGTGTACTTCTTCGCGATCGAGATCACCAGACGCAGGTTGGCCTCGATCATTTCCTTCTTGGCATCGCGCGAGGCCTTTTCGCCCTCGTTCATGCGTTTGTTGATCAGTTTCAGATCTTCAATGGGCACGACGGCCTTGGCCTGCAGGTCGATCAGCTTTTGCTGCAACTCTTGAATGGCAGGCAGGCTGCGACCCATGACGGCGCTGTAAGGCTTGTTGGCCTGCGATTCCTTGACCGCCCATTCCCGGTTCAGGATGTTGGGCGGGAAGGTCTTGATGAACTGCTCTTGCGACATGCCGCACTTGTCGACCACGATCTTGCGCAGTTCGCGCTCGGAGCGGCGCACGTCGTCCACCTGGCCGCGCAGCAAGCCGCACAGGCGCTCGATGATCTTGACGGTGAATCGGATGGTCATCAGTTCGTGGCTGATGGCTTCCTGGGCCTTGTTGTATGAGGCCGACTTGTAGCCGTCTTTCTCGAAGGCCTTGGCCATCTTTTCGAAGTTCGTGCGCAGGGCGTCGAACTTGACCAGAGCCTGGTTCTTCATTTCTTCCAGCTTCTTGGTCAGCGCCTTGGAGCCGCCATTGCCGTCGTCATCGTCTTCTTCATCGAATTCGTCGAAGTCTTCCTCGGCCACGTAGTCGTCGGCCTCGTCGGCGGCCACGAAACCATCGACCACTTCGGTGATGGGTGACTCACCCGCTCGGATCTTGTCGGCCAGCGACAAGATTTCTGCGATGGTGGTGGGCGAAGCGGAGATGGCCAGCATCATGGCTTGCAGGCCACCTTCGATGCGCTTGGCGATTTCGATTTCGCCTTCGCGCGTCAGCAGCTCGACCGTACCCATTTCGCGCATGTACATGCGGACGGGGTCGGTCGTGCGGCCGAATTCGGAGTCCACCGTGGACAGAGCGGCTTCGGCGGCCTCTTCGGCTTCCTCTTCGGTGGCCGTGGACTGCGCGCTGTTGGAGATCAGCAGCGTGGCCGCGTCAGGGGCCTGCTCGTACACCGCCACGCCCATGTCGTTCAACATGGAGATGATGGCTTCGAGGATTTCGGCTTCGACCAGCTTTTCGGGCAAGTGGTCGTTGATTTCCTGGTGGGTCAAGAAGCCACGGGTCTTGCCCAGCTTGATCAGGGTCTTGAGGTCCTGACGGCGCTTGTTGACTTCTTCTTCGGTCAGCGTGGTGTCGTCAATGCCGAACTCGCGCATCAGCGCGCGCTCCTTGGCGCGCGAGACCTTCATGCGCAGAGGCTTGGCCTTGGGCTTGTCCTCACTCGCCGGGACTTCGGCAGCCGCTTCGGCTTCGGTGGCGTCGAGTTCGACTTCGAGTTCGGTTTCGATGTCGCCGACATCATCCTCGTCAAAAGAGGTGGCCTTTTTGGCAGTTTTCTTGGCTGCAGGCGCATCTGCACCTGCCGCAGCCTTGGGCTTGCGACCACGCTTCTTGGGTTCAGCGGCGGCGGATTCAGCAGCGGCGGCGTCCACGGTCTTGGCGACACGCGCGACTTTGGAGACTTTTTTCTCTGGCACGTCGGTGTCTGGGGTGGCTGTCGTCACGGCGGATTTCGCGGCTTTTTTCGCGGTCATGCGCTTCCTCGGGAGAGATTGCAGGGGCTTGTCCAACCCTCCATTATCGCGCAAGCGATGGAGAGCGTCAAAAATTGGGGCGAGAACGAGGGGCGTCAAGCGGCGTCCGGCGATCCTCACCCAGATATGGGGCGATGCTGGCTGATTTCAAGCTTCAGCGCCAGCGTCAGTCTGACCAGTTCCATCTTGCGAGATTCGGCGATCTCCGAGAGCTCGCCGGACTGAGTCAGCAGGTCCAGCTCCTCTCTCAGGGCCACCAGTTCCAGGGGTTTGATCAGGTTGATCAGGCTGGTCACCGTGTCCTGATCGTCCGGCAGTTCATGAAAATGGGCAATGCGGCGTGCCAGGGCCTTGAAATGCGAGGCCTCGGCGTTGTGCCCGGCGTCGCTCGGCTCGGCTGTCATCTGGCGCGTCAGTTCTTCGCGGGGCACGGGGCCGTGGTTCAGCACGGTGTGGTCCAGCCAGCGGAAAAACTCACCGTAGGGGGCGGCCTGGTCGCACAGCAGGTCCTGGGTGGCGCTGGGCAGTTGCTCCCAAAAATCACTGTGCGAGATCAGGGCCCACACGATGCGGTCGAGCGGTGTGGCGGCCTGGGGCACGGGCCGTTGCACCACGGGGCTGCCCCGGCTTTGCCAGCGCGAACTGCCGCCACTCTTCCAGGGCTTCCAGGGTTGGCCGTCGCGGCGCCGGGCGGGCTCGGGCGGGGTGTAGGCGGCCTGGCCCTGCTCGGCGTAGACATCGGCCCAGGCCTCGTTGCCGCCATCGGGCTCGAAGGTGGGAATGTGCCGATCGTCCATCGGGCCGGCCGGTGCGCCTTCGTCTTGTTCGAACGGCGGCGGGCCACCGTCGACGCTGCGTGAGCGTTCGGCACCGGTGCGGGCTGACTGGCCAGTACTGCGGGAGCCAGGCAGTGGGTGCTCGGCGATGCGGCGGCGGACCTCTTCGGGCGCGGCGCGGGCCATTTGCGCCAGGTCGTCGGCGATCAGACCCTTGAGTGCGCCATCAGGGAACTGCGCGATCAATGGGATGGTCTGCACCAGCAGGCGGGCGCGGCCCTCGGCGCTGTCGAGGTCGCAGTCGGCGCTGGCATGCTCCAGCACTTGGCGCGACAGAGGGACGGCCTTCTTGATGCAGGCCTCGAATGCTTCGGGCCCGAACTCGCGGATGTAGCTGTCAGGGTCATGCTCGGCCGGCAGGAACAGGAAGCTGATACGGCGCGTGTCGGTGGCGTGGGGCAGTACCGCTTCCAGCGCACGCCCGGCCGCACGCCGTCCAGCCGCGTCACCGTCGAAGCTGAACACCACCTGGTCGGTGAAGCGGAACAGCTTTTGCGCGTGCTCGGCGGTGCAGGCGGTGCCCAGGGTGGCCACGGCGTTGCCATACCCCCACTGTGCCAGCGCCACCACGTCCATATAGCCTTCGGTGACGATGGCATAGCCCTTGTTGCGCAGGGCAGAACGGCCTTCGAACAGGCCATACAGCTCACGGCCCTTGACGAACACCGGGGTCTCGGGTGAGTTCAGGTACTTGGGCTCACCCTTGTCGAGCACACGTCCGCCAAAGCCGATGACCTGGCCTTGTGGGTTGCGGATCGGGAACATGATCCGATCACGGAAGCGGTCGTAGCGCTTGCCTTCGGTCTCACCGTCCTGCGGCTCGTGGCTGATGACCAGCCCGGATTCGACCAGCAGCGGATCATCGTATTTCGGGAATGCGCTGGCCAGCCCGCGCCAACTGTCGGGTGCGTAGCCAAGGGTAAAGCGGGCAGCGATCTGCCCACTCAGGCCGCGGGCCTTCAGGTAGTCGATCGCGCGCTGGCTTTTCTTGAGCTGCTGCTTCCAGTGTTGGGCCGCAGTGGCCATCACATCGGTCAGCGAGGTCTGTTTTTCTTTGACCTGCTTCTGCCGCTCACGCTCTTGCGGGCTGATGTCCTCGTCGGGCACCTGCATGCCCTGCATCTGGGCCAGGTCCTTGACGGCGTCGACAAAGCCCAGGCCGCTGAACTCCATCAGGAAGCCCAGCGCATTGCCATGCACCCCACAGCCGAAGCAGTGATAGGTCTGGCGCGAGGGGCTGACGATGAAGCTGGGGCTCTTTTCGCCGTGGAAGGGGCACAGGCCCTTGTAGTTGATGCCCGCCTTCTTCAAGGTGACGTAGCGGCCCACGATGTCGGCGACATCGGTGCGGGCGAGCAGGTCTTGAATGAAGGACTGAGGGATCACGGTGGCGACAGGAGTGACGACGACCCGGGGGCCAGAACGCAACGGCCCCGGCGCGACAGGGCGGCGGGGCCGTTGTGGTCAGCCTGCGAACAGGCTGAAGAGAAGCTTACTTGTTGAGCGCTTCGAGGGCACGCGCCGTGATCTCGTCGACCGAACCCAGGCCGGCAATCTTGCGGTACTGGGGGGCTTCAGTGTCGCCAGTGGCGGCCCATTCGCCATAGTATCCGACCAGCGGACGGGTTTGTTGATGGTACACGTCCAGGCGCTTGCGCACGGTTTCTTCCTGGTCGTCGTCACGCTGGATGAGGTCTTCACCGGTGACATCGTCCTTGCCAGCCACCTTGGGCGGGTTGAACACGACGTGGTACGTGCGGCCGGAGGCCACGTGCACACGGCGGCCACTCATGCGTTCGATGATGGAGCTGTCGGGCACGTCGATTTCGAGCACGAAATCGATCTTCACGCCGGCTGCCTTCATGGCCTCGGCTTGAGGAATGGTGCGGGGGAAGCCGTCGAACAGGAAGCCATTGGCGCAGTCGGCTTGCTGGATGCGTTCCTTGACCAGGCCGATGATGATGTCATCGCTGACCAGACCGCCAGCGTCCATCACCTTCTTCGCGGCGAGGCCCATCTCGGTGCCAGCCTTGACGGCGGCACGCAGCATGTCACCCGTCGAGATCTGCGGAATGCCAAATTTCTGGCACAGAAAGGCCGCTTGCGTGCCTTTGCCGGCGCCGGGCGCGCCCAACAGAATCAGTCTCATGTAAGTCCTCGGTGTCCGATGAAGCTGCGGCCCGAGGGGGATCGGGCTGCGTTAACAGCCTTGAAGGATATCACGCATGCCCCCTCGCTCAGGTGGGGCATGCGCGCGGTCTTGTACAAGACCTGGCCGTTCATGCACCAAAAAGGGCACGGACACGGGCCAGATCTTCTGGTGTGTCGACGCCAGCGCCAGGGGCGTGCGGGGTGACGTGCACCGCGATGCGTTCGCCGTGCCAAAGCACACGCAGTTGCTCCAGCGATTCCAGGCGCTCCAGGGGGCTCACCGGCAGCTGCGGGAACCGGCGCAGAAACCCCGCACGGTAGCCGTAGATGCCGATGTGCCGCAGCGGGGTGTCGGCGCCTGCAGCCGGCTGGCCCGCGACAGGGGCATCACGCCACCATGGGATCGGTGCACGCGAAAAGTACAGTGCCCGTCCTTGCGCATCGGTGACGACTTTGACCACATTCGGGTTGACGAAGTGAGCCGGGTCCTCGATGGGGTGGGCGGCCGTGCTGACCACGCAGTCCGGACGCTGCACCAGTTGCATGGCGCAGGCGTCGATCAGCGCAGGGTCAATGAGGGGTTCGTCGCCCTGGACGTTCACTACGGCGTCGTCGCCGTCCAGACCGAGCAACTCGCACGCCTCGGCCAGACGGTCGCTGCCGGTGGGATGGTCGGCACGGGTCATGACGCACCGGATGCCGTGGGCCTCACAGGCCGCGTGGATGCGGTCGTTGTCGGTGGCGACCACAACCTGGCTGGCCTGGCTTTGCGCGGCGCGCTGGGCCACACGAACCACCATGGGAAGCCCGGCGATGTCGGCCAGCGGCTTGTCGGGCAGGCGGGTGGAGGCCAGGCGAGCGGGAATCAGGACGGTGAAGCCCATCTTCAGGCCTCCGGCGTGGCGCTCGGCACGACTGGCATGTCCTGATCATCCAGGGGCAGGGCTTCGTTTTCGAGCATCACGGGGATGCCGTCATGGATGGGGAAGGCCAGGCGGTCGGCGCGGCAGATCAGGTAGTCGGTCTGCAGCGGGCGGTGCAGGGGGCCTTTGCAGATGGGGCAGACCAGCAAATCGATGAGGCGTGTGTCCATGACAGGGGCAGTCAGGTGAGGGGCGCTGCGAAAGGGCAGGCGCGCGTGGGACGGAGGGGGAGGCGGTTCAGGGCCGCATCCAATTGGGCCCAGAAGGCTTCTTCAGGGTGGAAGTCTAGCCCGGCGACCCAGACCCGTGTGAGGGGGCGCTCTTGTCGGAGTCTGGTCGGGTCGAGTTTGATGGCGTCTTTCTCGGTGACGATCAGGTCCAAGGCGGCATCCATCCACGGGAGGTGCGTGAAGTCGGCGTGGTCGGCCAAGGAGAGGCCTCGCACGGTGTAGCCAAGTTCTTGCAATGCGTGGAAAAAACGCTGGGGCTGCGCGATGCCGGCCAGGGCCAGCACGGTGTCGCCGGACCGTGGCGGGCGAGGTGTGGGGATGCTGCCCGCATCGGGCGATTGCCACCATTGCGCCAGGCTGATCAACGGGGCCATGCGACGCCGGGCGAGGAAGCCGGGCAGGGCGGTGCTGGCGTGCGCAGCGTTGTAAAGCACCATTGGCGGGGCCTGCAGGCCGGGCGTGTCGGGGCTGTCGATGGGCTCGCGCAGGGGGCCGGCGGGCAACAACCAGCCGTTGCCTTGCCCACGTTCGTCGAACACGATGACCTCGAGGTCGCGCTGCAGCTTCAGGTGCTGCAGGCCGTCGTCGCACACCAGGATGTCGATCTCGGGGTGCGCGGCGAGCAGGGCCAGTCCGCCTTGCGCACGGTCGCGGCCAATGGCCATGGGGGCGTGGGTGCGACGCCAGATCAGCAGGGGTTCATCGCCCGTCTCGGCGGCACTCAGCGATGCTTCGGTGGACGCATCGAGCAGACGGTGGGCCGGGGCGTCCTGCTTGGCCTTGTAGCCGCGTGTCAGCACACCGGGACGCAGTCCGCGCGCTTGCAGGTGTTGCAGGATGGCCAGGGTGGTGGGTGTCTTGCCAGCGCCGCCGACGATGCGGTTGCCCACCACCAGAACCGGCACAGGTAGCCGCACGGACGCCAACCACCCCTGCCTGAAGCCGAACCGACGCAGACGCACCAGCGTCGACATCAGCAATGAGATCGGCCACAGGGCACAGGCCAGAAGGCCGCGGCGCAGCCAGGCGCGGTTGAGATGCTCTGCGAGGCGGCTCATGGGCAAGAGGCACCCGTGGCGGGCACCAGGTGGTCAGGGCGCGGCAGTGCCAGCGCCGTCGTGCTGGCCTTGCGTCGCAAAGGTCAATTGCGTCAGGCCCACACGTCGCGCCGCATCCATCACGTTGATCACGCTCTGGTGCGAGGCTTGGGCGTCAGCGTTGATGATGATCACGGTGTCCTTGGCATTGCCGGCGACTTGGGCGAGGCTGGCGGCGAGCGTTTCGATGCCACGCCCCGCCAGCATGCGTTGGTTGACCATGTAGCGGCCATCGGCGGCCACCAGCACCACGATCTCGGCCGGGCGTGCCTTGCTGGCTTGCGCGTTGGCTGTCGGCAGGTTGATCTTGAGCTCGGTGACCTTCGAATAGGTGGTGGTCAGCATCAAAAAGATGAGGATGACCAACAAGACGTCGATGAACGGGATCAGGTTGATTTCGGGGTCTTCGGGCGGGCGCCGCTTGCGGAAATTCATCGCCATGGCTGAGGTGCCTCAGGCGCCGTTGCGCTTGCCAGGCAAGCGCATCACGTGTTGCAGCATGCGTTCGGCGGCCTCTTCCATCTCCATGGTGTAGCCGTCGATGCGGGTGCGGAAGTGGCGGTGACAGATCAAGGCCGGGATGGCGACGATCAAGCCAAAGGCCGTGTTGTAAAGCGCCACCGAAATGCCGTGGGCCAGCGCGGTGGGATCGGTGCCCACACTGCCGTTGGCGCCACCCGATGCGCCGAAAATCTCGATCATGCCGATCAGGGTGCCCAGCAGGCCCAGCAGCGGGGCCGCGCTGGCGATGGTGCCCAGGGCGTTGAGGTAGCGCTCCATCTGGTGAACCGCTTTGCGGCCGCCGGACTCGAAAGCCAGACGAAGTTTGTCTTCGGAAATACGCGGTTCGGCAGCGGCAGCGCTCAGGCCTTCGGCCAGCAACTGACCCATGACGGAGTTGTCGGCCAGTTTCTCGATGGTGTCGGCCGCAGGCAGGCCACCCCGGGTGACCGTGATCACTTCATCGACAAGGTTAGGGGGGGTGACGCGACTGGCCCTCAGGCTCAGGAAGCGTTCGACGATCAGGGCGAGGCCCACGATGGAGCAAAGGACCAGCGGAATGATGGGCCAGCCGGCAGCTTGTAAGATCGACAGCAACGAAAGACTCCCTGTGAACGCGTTCGTGGGCGGACTTGGTAAAGCGTTGATTATGGGCTTGAAAATCAGCCTGACGGGGCACGGTGACGCGCTGTTTCATCCCCTGGATTTCCCCGTGTGGCAGGTCCGAGTCATCCACTGATCCTGTGGATAACTTTGTGGGTAAGCCGTGGGGCATGGCGTCAGAGCCTCGAAAATACGTGCTAAACCTTGGTTTGCTTATTTTTTAAGCAACGCAAAACATATATGAATCAACAACTTATGACCTTGCTGGTGCCGTCTTCCCTGGGTGAGGGGTGCCTGCGGGGGTATGTGCCCGTCTGTGGACTTGTCCCGCTAGGGCGGGGCGCTGGGAGCTGGGCGTGAGCCGCTGGGGCGAGCCGGCAGAGCGGCCCCTGGCGAGGGTGTGGGGGGTGTCGGCTCTGGTGCAGGCCATCGGCGACAGTCTGGCCACGCGGTTTGCGGGGTGTGTGGTGCGAGGCGAAATCAGCGGCTTCACACGCGCGGCCAGTGGACATGGCTATTTCACGCTCAAGGACGAGTGCGGTCAGGCTTCGCTTCGGTGTGCGATGTTTCGGCGCGCCTTGTCTCAGGTGGACTTTCATCCCGCAGAAGGCATGTTGGTGGAGGCCCGCGGCAACCTGGCGGTGTACGAGGCGCGCGGTGAGTTGCAGTTGGTGGTCGAGGGTTTGCAGCGGGCGGGTGCGGGCGCCTTGTACGAGCAGTTCTTGCGGCTGAAGGCGAGGCTGGAGGCAGAGGGGCTGTTTGACGCAGCCCGCAAACGGCCAATCCCGGGTTATCCGCGTCGCATCGGCGTGGTGACCTCGCTGGCGGCCGCCGCCTTGCACGACGTGTTGACGGCGCTGGCGCGGCGTGTGCCACACGTCGAGGTGGTCGTCTCGCCGGCTGCGGTGCAGGGGGCAGAGGCACCAGCGCAACTGGTGCAGGCATTGGTGGCCTTGTCGCTGGCGCATCGGGATGGCGTGCCGCTGGACGCGGTGATCGTGTGCCGGGGCGGCGGCTCGATGGAGGACCTGTGGCCGTTCAACGACGAGCGGGTGGTGCGTGCGGTGGTGGGGTGTCCGGTCCCGGTGATCAGTGGTGTGGGGCACGAGACCGATGTCACCCTGGTGGACTTTGCGGCCGACCTGCGCGCGCCCACGCCGACTGCGGCGGCGGAGATGGTGGCGCGCGATCGCGGCGACGCATTGGCGCAGCTGGATGCGCTGGCGCAGCACCTGTCGCACCGGATGGGGCAACGCCTGGATGGCCAGGCTCAACGGCTGGACCAGATCGCGTTTCGCCTGACGCGCCCCTCCCAGCTGTTGGGACAGCAGGTGCAGCGGCTGCACATGGCAGAGCACCGCATGCTGGCGGCCTGTCAGCGACGTGTTCAAGGGGCAGGGCAGGCCTTGCCGGTGCTGCAGGCGCGCCTGATGCGCGCCACGGCCGGTCAGTTGGCTCAGGCGCAGGCACGCCTGGCGGCGCGTGGCGATCGGCTCGAGGCCTTGAGCCCGCAGCGTGTGCTGGAGCGCGGTTATGCCTGGCTGGCGGATGCGGGTGGCCACGCGATCACGGGCGTGGATCAGGTCCAGGTTGGTCAGGCGGTGTCAGCCACCCTGGCGGACGGCTTGTTGCACCTGCGCGTCATGGAAGCCGAGGCCAGTGGCGCGGCTGGAGCGACCATAAGCCCTGCGCCGTGACGGGCCATGCTTCCACATGCTGGAGTCTCCTTCAGCTGTGCCTACAATCGTGATCGATTTCACCACCCATCAATCAGGAACAGCACCATGGCACATACGCTTCCCCCACTGCCGTACGCACAAGACGCTCTGGCTCCGCACATCAGCGCCGAGACCTTCGAATACCACTACGGCAAGCACCATCAGGCTTACGTCACCAACCTGAACAACCTGATCCCCGGCACCGAGTTTGAAACGCTGTCGCTGGAAGAGATTGTCAAGAAGGCCAGCGGTGGCATCTACAACAATGCCGCCCAGGTCTGGAACCACACCTTCTTCTGGAGCTGCATGAAGCCCAATGGCGGCGGTGCGCCCACCGGCAAGCTGGCTGACGCCATCAACGCCAAGTTTGGCAGCTACGACGCGTTCAAGGAGGCCTTCACCAAGTCGGCTGTGGGCAACTTCGGTTCTGGCTGGACCTTCCTGGTCAAGAAGGCCGACGGTTCGGTGGACATTGCCAACTTTGGCCCCGCCGGCACCCCGCTGACCACCGGCGACACAGCCCTGATGACCATCGACGTGTGGGAACATGCCTACTACATCGACTACCGCAATGCCCGCCCGAAGTTCGTGGAAACCTTCCTGAACAGCCTGGTGAACTGGGACTTCGCCGCCAAGAACTTCGGTTGATTCCCGACGTTTTTCGCATCAAAGCCGGGCTCGTCCCGGCTTTTTCATGTCTTCTTTGTGAAAATTGTTCGCCCTTCGGACGGGGGTTGAAAAGTTTTGCCCGACGTGGCAGCACGGAATCTTCATCGGTGCTACATTGATTGGGTTCTTTACGGCCCTTCCCGTCGCCCTTGCTCGACCTGGTCTCCAGGCAGTCAGCAAGGCGGGTCGCAATCCGCCAACCGGTCAAGCCGTGTCGCGGAAGGTTTTATCAACCAGCCAATGTCTCAGGAAACCTGAGAGTGAGGTGAGCGAAATGATGCAGCAGTTCAGGTCGAACTCGTACCTGTTCGGGGGTAACGCCCCCTATGTCGAAGAGTTGTACGAGGCGTATCTCGACAACCCCGGTTCCGTGCCAGATAACTGGCGCTCCTACTTCGACGCCCTCCAGAACGTCCCTGCCGGCGACGGCACCGACCAGCGCGATGTGGCCCATGCCCCCGTGGTCGAGTCCTTCGCCCAGCGCGCCAAGGCCAATGCCTTCATGGTCAAGACCAGCTCCGCTGATCTTGCTGTGGCCCGCAAGCAGGTTCACGTACAGTCCCTGATTGCTGCCTATCGTTTCCTCGGTTCCCGCTGGGCGGATCTTGATCCGCTCAAGCGTCAGGAACGTCCGAACATCCCCGAGCTCGACCCGACCTTCTACGGCTTCGTCGAGTCCGACAAGGAAATTTCGTTCAGCGCCACGAACACCTACTTCACCAAGGCCGAGCACATGACCTTGCGCGAAATGGTGCAGGCCCTGCGTGAGACCTACTGCGGCAGCATCGGCGCCGAGTTCATGCACATCACCGACCCCGGTGAGAAACGCTGGTGGCAGGAAAAGCTCGAGAGCGTGCGCTCCAAGCCCACCTACACCGTTGAGAAGAAAAAGCACATCCTCGACCGCTTGACGGCAGCCGAGGGTCTGGAGCGTTTCCTCCACACCAAGTACGTAGGCCAGAAGCGCTTCTCGTTGGAAGGTGGTGAAAGCTTCATCGCCTCCATGGATGAGCTGATCCAGAGCGCCGGCGAAAAGGGCATTCAGGAAATCGTGATCGGCATGGCCCACCGTGGTCGCCTGAACGTGCTGGTCAACACCCTGGGCAAGCAGCCCAAGGAGCTGTTCTCCGAGTTCGATCACACCGCACCCGAAGACCTGCCTGCCGGTGACGTGAAGTACCACCAGGGTTTCAGCTCCGACGTGACCACCCGTGGCGGTCCGGTCCACCTGTCGTTGGCCTTCAACCCGTCTCACCTGGAGATCGTGAACCCGGTGGTCGAAGGTTCGGTGCGTGCCCGCATGGACCGTCGTGGCGACGCACGTGCCGATCAGGTGCTGCCCATTCTGGTGCACGGTGACGCCGCTTTCGCCGGTCAAGGCGTGAACCAGGAAACCCTGGCGCTGGCCCAGACGCGTGGTTACACCACCGGCGGCACGGTTCACATCATCATCAACAACCAGATCGGGTTCACCACCTCCGATCCGCGTGACCTGCGCTCCACCCTGTACTGCACGGACATCGTCAAGGGTGTGGAGTCGCCGGTGCTGCACGTCAATGGTGACGATCCGGAGGCCGTGGTCTTTGCGACCGAGTTGGCCCTGGAATACCGCATGGCCTTCCGCAAGGACGTGGTCGTCGACATCATCTGCTTCCGCAAGCTGGGCCACAACGAGCAAGACACGCCGAGCCTGACCCAGCCGCTGATGTACAAGAAGATTGCGGCTCACCCTGGCACGCGCAAGCTGTATGCCGACAAGCTGTCTGCCCAAGGCATGGGTGAGACGCTGGGTGACGACATGGCCAAAGCCTATCGCGCAGCGATGGACGAAGGCCGCCACACCATTGACCCGGTGCTGACCAACTACCAGCGCAAGCATGCGGTGGACTGGTCGCCTTACTTGGGCAAGAAGTGGACCGACGGTGGCGACACCGCCATCCCGCTCGCCGAGTGGAAGCGTCTGTCCGAGCGTCTGACCACGCTGCCGGACAGCATCTCGCCGCACCAACTGGTGAAGAAGGTGTACGCCGATCGCGCGGCGATGGGCCGTGGTGAGGTCAACGTGGACTGGGGCATGGGCGAGCACATGGCGTTCGCCTCGCTGGTGGCCTCGGGCTACCCGGTGCGTCTGTCGGGTGAGGACTGCGGTCGCGGCACCTTCACCCACCGCCATGCTGTCATCCACGATCAAAGCCGTGAGAAGTGGGACGAAGGCACCTACGTGCCGTTGCAGAACGTCGCCGACAACCAGGCTCCGTTCGTCGTCATCGACTCCATCCTGTCGGAAGAGGCCGTGCTGGCCTTCGAATACGGTTACGCCGGTTCGGATCCCAACAGCCTGGTGATCTGGGAAGCCCAGTTCGGCGACTTCGCCAACGGCGCGCAGGTGGTGATCGACCAGTTCATCGCCTCGGGTGAAGTGAAGTGGGGCCGTGCCAACGGCCTGACCATGATGCTGCCGCACGGCTACGAAGGCCAAGGCCCTGAGCACAGCTCGGCGCGCCTGGAGCGCTTCATGCAGCTGGCGGCCGACAACAACATGCAGATCGTGCAGCCGACCACGGCCAGCCAGATCTTCCACGTGTTGCGTCGTCAGATGGTGCGCATGTTCCGCAAGCCGCTGGTCATCATGACGCCCAAGTCGCTGCTGCGTAACAAGGATGCCACCTCGCCTCTGATCGAGTTCACGCGTGGCGAGTTCCGCACCGTGATCGGTGAGGTCGATGAGGCCATCGATGCATCGAAGGTCAAGCGCGTGATCTGCTGCTCGGGCAAGGTCTACTACGACCTGGTCAAGAAGCGGGCCGAGAAGAAGTCGTTCGACACGGCTATCGTCCGTGTGGAGCAGCTCTATCCGTTCCCGCACAAGGCTTTCGCCGCAGAACTGAAGAAGTATCCCAACCTGAGCGAGTTGGTGTGGTGCCAGGACGAGCCACAGAACCAGGGTGCCTGGTTCTTCGTGCAGCACTACATCCACGAGAACATGGCTGAAGGCCAGAAGCTGGGCTATGCAGGGCGTCCTGCCTCCGCTTCGCCGGCAGTGGGTTATGCCCACCTGCACCAGGAACAGCAGAAGTCGTTGCTGGACCAGGCATTCGCCAAGCTCAAGGGCTTCGTTCTCACCAAGTAAGGTTTTGGCGGTCCAGGCGTGCCTGTGACCCGGTCCGAGCGGTTGGCCCACGAAGGGCACCGGACGGGCAGGGCACGCCAAGAGTGACCGCAACAGGAGATACACATCATGGCAATCATTGAAGTCAAGGTTCCTCAGTTGTCCGAGTCGGTGGCAGAAGCCACCCTGTTGCAGTGGAAGAAAAAGGCCGGCGAAGCTGTCGCCGCCGATGAAATCCTGATCGAGATCGAGACCGACAAGGTCGTGCTGGAAGTGCCGGCTCCCGGCGCTGGCGTCTTGGTCGAGCTGGTCCGCAACGACGGCGACTCCGTCGCCAGCGACGAAGTCATAGCTCGCATCGATACCGAAGCCAGCGCTGGCGTCGTGGCGGCCCCGGCTGCTGCCTCTGCGGCTGCAGCATCGGCTCCGTCCGCTGCGGTGGCTGCCCCCGCTGCAGGTGGCAACAAGGGCGACGTGGCGATGCCCGCTGCCGCCAAGCTGTTGGCCGAAGCCGGCCTGAGCGCGTCTCAGGTGGCTGGTTCGGGCAAGGATGGCCGCGTCACCAAGGGTGACGCGCTGGCCGCGGTGGCCGGTGGTGCCAAGGCTGCTGCCGCTGCGCCTGCCGCTCCCGCTATCCCGACGGGCGTGCCCACCAAGGCACTACCACCGGTTCAGGCCCCGTCCTCTGGCCCGAGCCTGGGCGAGCGTCCTGAGCAGCGCGTGCCGATGAGCCGCCTGCGTGCCCGTGTGGCCGAGCGTCTGCTGCAGTCGCAAGCCACCAATGCCATCCTGACGACCTTCAACGAAGTGAACATGGCCCCGGTCATGGCCATGCGCAAGAAGTTCCAGGAGAAGTTCGAGAAGGAACACGGCGTCAAGCTGGGCTTCATGAGCTTCTTCGTCAAGGCCGCGGTGCACGCGCTCAAGAAGTACCCGGTGATCAACGCGTCGGTGGACGGCAGCGACATCGTCTACCACGGCTACTTCGACATCGGTGTGGCCGTGGGCTCGCCGCGTGGCTTGGTGGTGCCCGTGCTGCGCAACGCCGACCAGATGACCTTCGCGGAAATCGAGAAGAAGATTGCCGAGTTCGGCCAGAAGGCGCGTGACGGCAAGCTGGGGCTGGAAGAGCTGACCGGCGGCACGTTCTCGATCTCGAACGGCGGAACCTTCGGCTCCATGCTGTCGACCCCGATCATCAACCCGCCGCAATCGGCCATCCTGGGCGTGCACGCGACCAAGGACCGCGCAGTGGTGGAAGACGGTCAGGTCGTGGTCCGTCCGATCAACTATCTGGCCATGTCCTATGACCACCGCATCATCGACGGTCGCGAAGCCGTGCTGGGTCTGGTGGCCATGAAGGAAGCGTTGGAAGATCCGTCGCGCCTGCTGTTCGACATCTGATTTTGAGTTTTGCGGCCGGGCGGACCTCACAAGGGTCCGCTCGGAACCTGCATCCACCCACAGAGAGAGCCCACCATGTCCCAGGCTGATGAACTTGAACGGCTGGCCACATTGCGAGATCGCGGTGTGATCAGTGAAGAGGAGTTTCAGCAGTTGAAGACGCGCGTCATCCAGGGGGGCGTGACGCCCCCCGTGGGCGCACCGATGCTGTCGACCGTGAACCGCCTGCGGCGTTCGCGTGATGACCGATGGTTGGGTGGCGTGTGCGGCGGCGTGGCGCGTCTGACCGGGATGGAGTCCTGGGTCTGGCGCATGGCGTTTGCCTTGCTGTTTCTGTTCTGGGGTGCAGGCCTGCTGCTCTACATCCTGCTGTGGATCTTCGTTCCGGACGAATGATCCCGACTCAACCTGCTGAACACCACCACATCATGTCCAATCAATTCGACGTCATCGTCATCGGCGGCGGCCCCGGCGGCTACATCGCTGCCATCCGTGCGGCCCAACTGGGCAACAAGGTTGCCTGCATCGACGAGTGGAAGAATGCCAAAGGCGGCGCAGCCCCTGGCGGCACCTGCACGAACGTGGGTTGCATCCCCTCCAAGGCGCTGCTGCAATCGTCCGAACACTTCGACCACGCGTCGCACCACTTCGCTGACCACGGCATCACCGTGGGCGATCTGAAGATGGATGTGTCCAAGATGATTGCCCGCAAGGACACCGTCGTCAAACAGAACAACGACGGCATCCTCTACCTGTTCAAGAAGAACAAGGTCAGCTTCTTTCATGGCCGCGGCTCGTTCGTGAAGGCCGTTGAAGGCGGCTACGAAATCGCCGTCGCCGGCGAGAAGGCTGAGACCTTGGTGGGCAAGCACATCATCGTGGCCACCGGCTCGAACGCCCGTGCTTTGCCCGGCACGCCTTTCGATGAAAAGCAGATCCTGTCGAACGACGGCGCACTGGCCATTGGCGACGTGCCCAAGAAGCTGGGTGTGATCGGCTCGGGCGTGATCGGCCTGGAAATGGGTTCGGTCTGGCGCCGTCTGGGTGCGGAAGTGACTGTGCTTGAAGCCATGCCCACCTTCCTGGGTGCCGTGGACGAACAGGTGGCCAAGGAAGCGCAGAAGATCTTCACCAAGCAGGGCCTGAACCTGCAACTGGGCGTGAAGATTGGCGACATCAAGGCCGCCAAGAAGGGCGTGACCGTGGCCTACACGGACGCCAAGGGCGCCGAGCAGAAGCTGGAATGCGACAAGCTGATCATCTCGATCGGCCGCGTGCCCAACACCATCGGCCTGAACACCGAAGCCGTGGGTTTGCAACTCGATGAGCGTGGTGCCATCGTGGTCGACGACGACTGCCAGACCAACCTGCCCAATGTGTGGGCGGTGGGTGACGTGGTGCGTGGCCCGATGTTGGCACACAAGGCTGAAGAAGAAGGTGTGGCCGTGGCTGAGCGCATTGCCGGTCAGCATGGTCACGTCAACTTCAACACGATTCCCTGGGTGATTTACACCAGCCCGGAGATCGCCTGGGTCGGCAAGACCGAGCAGGCGCTGAAAGCGGAGGGCCGTGCCTACAAGGCCGGTTCCTTCCCCTTCTTGGCGAACGGCCGTGCCCGTGCGCTGGGTGACACCACCGGTTTCGTGAAGTTCCTGGCCGATGCCGCCACCGATGAAATCCTGGGCGTGCACATCATTGGCCCGATGGCCAGTGAGCTGATCTCCGAAGCTGTCGTGGCGATGGAGTTCAAGGCCAGCGCCGAAGACATCGCGCGCATCTGCCACGCGCACCCGAGCCTGAGCGAAGCGACCAAGGAAGCGGCCTTGGCCGTGGACAAGCGGACGCTGAACTTCTGATCTTGCTGCGGCAACATCATCGGAGGGGCGGCTTGGCTGCCCCTTTTTCTTGTCTCTTGACGTGTTGATCCATGACGAAGCCTGCCATTTCCGTGACCAAGCTGTATGAGCAGAGCCTGGTAGAACGGGGTTACAAAGCCGATGCCGCCCAGCTCAAGGGCATTGCCGCGCTGCAGCGTTGCCAGGACGAGTGGTCTGTCTACAAAGGCCAGCGCTCGAACGCCTTGACGAAGATGCTGCGTTATCCCGTTTTGCCCAAGGGGGTGTACCTGTACGGCGGGGTGGGGCGTGGCAAGAGCTTCATCATGGATTGCTTTTTCAACGCGGTGCCTCTGCAACGCAAGACGCGCCTGCACTTTCACGAGTTCATGCGCGAGGTGCACCGCCAGTTGCACGAACTCAAGGGTGTACAGGACCCGCTGGAGGTGCTGGCCAAACGCATGGCGCGCAAGCACCGTCTGATCTGCTTTGACGAGTTCCATGTGGCTGACGTGACAGATGCGATGATCCTTCACCGCTTGCTGGACGCCATGTTCCGCAACCGCATGAGCATCGTCACGACGTCGAACTTCCACCCGGATGAGCTGTACCCGAACGGGCTGCACCGTGACCGCATCCTGCCGGCCATCGAGCTGCTCAAGAGCCAGCTGGAGGTGGTGAATGTGGACAGCGGGACCGACTACCGTCGTCGCACGCTGGAGCTGGCCAATTTGTACCTCACGCCGCTCAACGACGACACCGAGCGTGAAATGAGCGAAGTTTTCGGCAAGCTGGCCGAGTCGGCCGACGAAGACCCCAAGCTGCACATCGAGCACCGCGTGCTGCAGGCCCATCGCAAGGCCGGTGGGGTGGTGTGGTTTGACTTCCACACGCTGTGTGGTGGGCCGCGTTCTCAGAATGACTATCTGGAGTTGGCCAACCAGTTCCACACCGTGATGCTGAGCAATGTGCCGCACATGCCTGTGCGTCTGGCGTCGGAAGCCCGGCGCTTCACCTGGCTGGTGGATGTGCTGTACGACCGTCGGGTCAAGCTGGTGATTTCGGCGGCCGTGCCGCCGGAGGAGCTGTACACCGAAGGTCCGATGTCGCACGAATTCCCCCGTACCGTGTCGCGCCTCAACGAGATGCAGTCGAAGGAATACCTGAGCGAAGAGCGCCGCCTGGTGGACACCTCGCTGACCTGAGCCAGGTCTGAGCAGGAGGCTCGTCGGGGATTCAGTCCTCGATGCGAACCAAGGCCAGTGAGAGGTTGTCACCGCCGCCTCGCGCACGGTGACGGGCCTTGGCCACCAGCATTTCGGCGGCTTCACGCGGCGGCAGGGTGTGCACGATGGCGCCCAGCTCCTTGGGGGTGAAGTAGTGCCACAGGCCGTCTGAGCAGGCCAGCAGGGTGTCACCCGAGTGCAGGCAGTTGATGTGCTTCATGCCCAACGGGGGCTCGGTCGGGCTGCCCAGGCACCCGGTCAGCAGGTTGGACTGCGGATGGGTGTTGGCTTCGTCTTCTGTGATCTGGCCTTCGTTGATCAGGCGTTGCACATAGGAGTGGTCGGTGGTGCGAAAAACCATGTCGGCACCACTGAAGTGGTAGACCCGGCTGTCGCCGATGTGCGCAATGCAGGCCGAGCGGTCCGGGTTGACGATGAAAGCCGCCAGGGTGCTGTGCGGCTCTTCCTCTGCCGAAATGGCCGTGAGCTTGATCATCAGGTGGGCTTCTTCGGCCAGTTGCTTGAGGAACTGCTCAGGCAAATCGTGGGTGGCCGAGTAGCGCTCGAACAGTTGTTTGGCCGTCAGGATGACCTGGTCGGCGGCTTTGCGCCCGCCACTTTTGCCGCCCATGCCATCGGCCACGACGGCCAGCAGGCATCCTGCCGTGCGGGCGTGGGGAAGGATCGCGACCTGATCTTGCTGATAGGCCCGGTCTCCGCGGTGGGTGCCTGTGGTGGCGACAAGGCGGAAACTGGTGGAAGAGGACATCATGGGGAAAACTATAATCCCTAAAAGCCCTGCTTCCGGCTCCCCGGTAGCAGGAACATCCCTCAGACACGCCCCCTGATCGGGGCCTGCAGCGCCTTCATGCAATCCAATCTGCATTCCCCGCAACGCCAGCTGATCGAGCTGCGCATGGAACATGCGGACCTGGACAACCTCATTGACCGTGCCGCCGACCAGGTGCCTTTCGATGAACTGAGCCTGCGGCGCCTCAAAAAGCGTCGCCTGATGCTGCGTGACGAGATCAGCCGGCTCGAACTCTCGCTCGACCCCAAAGAGCCGGCCTGACGTTCAGGAACGCTCAGGCCGCGAGCGCTTCGAGCAATTCGGTTTCCAGCGCCAGCTGTGCCTTGTCCCGCTTCAAGGACTCTCCGGTGACGAGGAAAGTGTCTTCCACCCGTTCGCCCAGGGTGCTCACCTTGGCAAGTTGCACATTGACCTCGTGTTTGGCCAGCGTGCGCGCGATGACATAGAGCAGGCCTGAGCGATCACTGGCTGAGACGCTCAAAAGCCAGCGTTGGCCGCGTTCGTCGGGTCGCAGGCTGACGCGCGGTGGCACGGGGAAGGACCTGACGCGACGCGACAGTCGCCCCCGTACGGGCTGATGCAAGGGGGCCTCGGAGGCCACCGCCTCGGCCAACTGGTTTTCCACCAAGGCGATCAGGTCACGGTAGTGGACGCCCTCGAATTTCAGCGGGTCGCTGGCGATGATCTGGAAGGTGTCGAGCACGTAGCCACTGGCCGTGGTGTGGATGCGCGCGTCCTGAATGTTGAAGCTGGCACGGTCGAAATAGCCGCAGATGCGTGCGAAGACGTCGGGGCGGTCGGGTGCATAGACCAGTACCTGCAAGCCCTCGCCGACCGAGGAAATGCGCGCAGCCACCACGGGCTTGTCGGCATGGAGATGGCGCAGGAGCATGCGCGTGTGCCAGGCGATGTCGCCCGCATCGTGGCGCGCAAAGTAGCTCATGTCGAGCGACTTCCACAATTGGGTTTCGATGCCCGTGGGGAGGTAGTAGAGAGCGAGGTTTTGTCGGGCCTGTTGCTTGCGGGCTTCAATCTCTGCGTCCATGTGCGGACGGGCACCGCCCAGAGCGCGCAGCGTGAGGCGATAGAGATCTTCCAGCAGCTTGCCCTTCCACGCATTCCAGACCTTGGGGCTGGTGCCGCGGATGTCGGCCACGCTCAACAGGTACATCCCGGTGAGCCGCCGCTCATTGCCCATGCGCTGGGCGAAGGCATGGATGACATCGGGGTCGGACAGGTCCTCCTTCTGAGCCACCCGCGACATGGTGAGGTGCTCGGCCACCAGGAACTCGACCAGCGCCGCGTCCTCACCGGTGATGTCGTGGTCTTTGCAGAAGCGGCGCACTTCGATGCCACCCAGCTCGGAGTGATCGCCGCCGCGCCCTTTGGCCACGTCGTGGAAGAGGGCTGCCACGTAGAGCAGCCAGGGCTTGTCCCATTCGGCGGCCAGCTGCGTGCAGAACGGGTACTCGTGCGCGTGCTCCGGAATGAAGAAGCGCCGCATGTTGCGAACGACCATGAGGATGTGCTGGTCGACCGTGTAGACGTGGAACAGGTCGTGCTGCATCTGGCCCACGATGCGGCGGAACACCCACAGGTAGCGGCCGAGCACCGAGGTCTGGTTGAGCAGGCGCAGCACGTGGGTCTGGCCCTGGCTTTCGCGCAGCATGGCCATGAAGGTGGCGCGGTTGACCGGGTCGCGGCGGAAGGACGCATCCATCAGCTTGCGGTCGTTGTAAAGCGCGCGCAGCGTACGGGCCGACAGGCCTTTGAGGCTCTTGTCCTGCTGCAGGGTCAGGAAGGTGGCGAGGATGGCGTGACGGTCGCGGCGGTAGAGGTCGTCGCTGACGATCTCCAGGAAACCGCCACGGTCGAGGAAGCGCTCGTTGATCACGCGCATCGGGGCGTCTTGCGAGCCCAGCACCCGCTCCTCAATGTTGAGCATGAGGATCTGGTTGAGCTGGGTGACCGCTTTGGCGGACCAGTAGTAGCGGCGCATCAGCACTTCGCTGGCACGCAGGGCGCGGGTGTTCTCGTAGCCAAAGGATTCGGCTACCGCCGCTTGCAGGTCGAACACCAGCCGATCCTCGCGGCGCCCGGCAATCTGGTGCAGTCGGGTTCGGATGAGCTTGAGCACGCCTTCGTTGCGCTGCAACTGGCGGGCCTCGAAAGGGGTGAGCAGGCCGTTTCGGGCCAGGTCTTGCCAGGTGCTACCCAGCCTCGCGGCGCGCGCCAGCCAGATCACCACTTGCAGGTCGCGCAGGCCACCGGGGCTTTCCTTGCAGTTGGGCTCCAGTGCGTAAGGGGTGTCTTCGTACTTGGTGTGCCGCTGGCGCATCTCCAGGGTCTTTGCCGTCATGAAGGCCCGCACGTCCATGTGGGACATGGCCTCTTGCTGCAGGGAATCGAAGCGGCTGCGGTCGCCGCACAGGTAGCGGGCTTCGAGCAGGGAGGTCTGTACCGTCACGTCGCGCTGAGCTTCTTCGATGCATTCGGCCACGGTCCGCACGCTGGAGCCAATTTCCAGACCGGTGTCCCAGCAGGCACTGATGAAGCCTTCGATGGCGCAGGTGGTCGTGTCGTTGCAACCCGGCTGCGGGGTGAGGGGCAGCAGCAACAGGACGTCGACGTCGGAGTGCGGGAACAGTTCGGCGCGGCCGTAGCCGCCCACGGCCACCAGTGCCGCATCGGCGGGCAGGGCGTGGGCTTGCCACAGGGTCGTGAGGGTGTCATCGACCAGTTGGGCCATGCGCTTCAAAAAGAGGCTGGCCGAAGAACTGGTCGGGCGGCTGTGCTGGAACTGGGTGAGCAGCTCGGATTTGGCGGCGCGAAATTGCTGACGCAGGGCGGCGATGTCCAGGGGCATGGTGTGCAAGGGGGTCAAGGGATCAAGGCCTGTGACGCAAGCAAGAAAAAGGCCCTGACGAGAAGTGTCGTCAGGGCCGGTGTGCATCAAGCGGCGGTGCCTTTGGCTGCCGGGATGAAATCAGGTGGTGGCGGGCTGCCGGCGGACAGGGTGAGCACCTCGTAGCCTGTCTCGGTGACGAGCACGGTGTGCTCCCACTGCGCCGACAGGGAGCGGTCCTTGGTCACGATGGTCCAGCCGTCGTAAGGGCCTTTGCCCTTGCGGCCTTCCTTGATTTCACGCTTACCCAGGTTGATCATGGGTTCGATGGTGAACATCATGCCGGGCACGAGCTCTTCGCGGGTGCCGGGGCGGCCGTAGTGCAGCACCTGCGGGTCTTCGTGGAACTTGCGGCCGATGCCGTGGCCGCAGTACTCGCGCACCACGGAGTAGCCGGCGTTCTCGGCAAAGGTCTGAATGGCGTGGCCGATGTCACCCAGGCGTGCACCGGGCTTGACCTGTTCAATGCCCTTCCACATGGCCTCGAAGGTGATCGAGCACAGGCGCTTTGCGGCAATCGTGCCTTCACCGATGACGAACATGCGACTGTTGTCGCCATACCAGCCCTCAGGGGTGATGATGGTGACATCCAGGTTGATGATGTCGCCATCCTTCAAGGGGATGTCGTTGGGGATGCCGTGGCAGACCACATCGTTGACCGAGGTGCACAGCGACGCGGGGTAGGGGATGTGCCCTGGCGGTGCATAGCCCAGGGTGGCCGACTTGGTGCCTTGGACGTTGACCATGTAGTCCAGGGACAGCTTGTCGATCTCGCGGGTGGTGATGCCCGGCTTGATGAAGGGGGTCAGGTAGTCGAGGACCTCGGAGGCCAATCGGCAGGCCAGGCGCATGGCGTCAATCTCGGCGCCTGTCTTGATGGTGATGCTCATGGATGCGAATTATCCGCAATTCCTGCGCTGCTTGCCGTCTCAAGGGCATCAGATTGAAGGCCCCGCAGCGGCATTCACGGCCTGGGGCCGGTAAAATTCTGGTTTTTCCTCACGACAGCTTGCGCGCGCACGATGCGGGCAAGTCAACCCAGGCCCCCTCGCCGTGACCGAACGCACCACCCCTGTGATGTCCTCCCTGATGCACTTTGAGGGCGGCAACGCCCTGGCTCCGCACCAAGTCCAGGCCCTGCTGCCCAAGCTGCAAGCCATCAACCCCCGCATTGCCAGCGTTCACGCGCGCTTTGTCCACTGGGTGGCCATGGATCAGTCGCTCGACCATGCCGAGCTGGACAAACTGTCGGCGCTGCTGACCTATGGTGACGCCTATGAAGGCCCGGCCGATGGCGACCTGATCGTCGTCGCCCCGCGTCTGGGCACCGTGTCGCCCTGGGCCTCGAAGGCCACCGACATTGCGCACAATTGTGGTCTGCCTGTTCGCCGTGTCGAGCGCGTGACCGAGTACAGTCTGACCGTGAAGGCCGGCGTGATCGGCACACTGATGGGCAACGCCAAGTCGCTGGCGCCGCAGGACCTGCAGGCTTGCGCCGCTTTGCTGCACGACCGCATGACCGAGAGCGTGATGGCCAGCCGCGAGGAGGCCCGTCACCTGTTCGACGAGAAGCAAGGCGCCCCGATGGCGCATGTGGACGTGCTGGGCCAAGGCCGCAAGGCGCTGGAAGAGGCCAACGTCACCTTTGGTCTGGCCCTGTCGGATGACGAAATCGAGTACCTGGTGACCGCGTTCACGGGCCTCAAGCGCAACCCGACCGACGTCGAGTTGACGATGTTCGCCCAGGCCAACAGCGAACACTGCCGCCACAAGATTTTCAACGCCGAGTTCACGATCGACGGCCAGGCGCAGGACCTGTCGATGTTCGGCATGATCCGCAACACCGAGAAGCTGAACCCCCAGCACACCGTGATCGCGTACAGCGACAATGCGTCGGTGATGGAAGGCCATCAGATCGAGCGCTGGATGCCGGCTGGCTACACCAATGCCCCGCAGTACCAGGCCCGTGAAGAGCTGGCCCATGTGCTGATGAAGGTGGAAACCCACAACCATCCGACTGCCATTTCGCCGTATCCCGGTGCCTCGACCGGCGCGGGCGGTGAGATCCGTGACGAAGGCGCCACCGGCCGTGGCTCGCGTCCCAAGTCGGGCCTGACGGGCTTCTCGGTGTCCAACCTGAACCTGCCGGGCACCAGCGAGCCTTGGGAAGCCGAGCAGTTCGGCAAGCCCGAGCACATCGCCAGCCCGCTGCAGATCATGATCGAAGGCCCGTTGGGTGGAGCCGCGTTCAACAACGAGTTCGGTCGCTCCAACCTGGGCGGCTACTTCCGCGTGTTCGAGCAGACCGTGGGCGAGGGCGCTGACGCGATCCGCCGTGGCTATCACAAGCCCATCATGATTGCCGGTGGCATTGGCACCATCAGCAGCGAGCAGACCAAGAAGATCAAGTTTGACGCGGGCACGCTGTTGATCCAGCTGGGCGGCCCGGGCATGCGCATCGGCATGGCCGGCGCGGCAGCGTCGTCCATGGCGGCGGGCACCAACTCGGCGGCCCTGGACTTTGACTCCGTTCAGCGTGGCAACCCGGAAATTGAGCGCCGTGCGCAAGAGGTGATCAACCACTGCTGGGGCCTGGGCGCGAACAACCCCATTTTGGCCATCCATGACGTGGGCGCGGGCGGCATTTCTAACGCGTTCCCCGAACTGGTGGACGGTGCCGAGAAGGGCGCCCGCTTCGATCTGAGCAAGGTGCCGCTGGAAGAGTCCGGCATGGCACCCAAGGAGATCTGGTGCAACGAGAGCCAGGAGCGCTATGTGCTGGCGATTGCGCCCGAGTCACTGCCCATCTTCACCGAGATGGCCAACCGCGAGCGCTGCCCGTTTGGCGTGATCGGTGTGGCCACCGAGGCCTGCGAGCTGATCCTGGAAGACACGACCCAGCCGCAAGCCGACAAGCCCGTCGACATGCCCATGGATGTGCTGCTGGGCAAGCCGCCCAAGATGCACCGTGATGTGAAGCGCGTGCAGTGGGATGGCGGCCAGATCGACCTGACGGGCGTGAGCCTGGACCAGGTGGCTGTGGACGTGCTGCGTCACCCCACCGTGGCCAGCAAGCGCTTTTTGATCACCATCGGTGACCGCACCGTGGGTGGCCTGAACCACCGCGACCAGATGGTGGGTCCTTGGCAGGTGCCGGTGGCCGACGTGGCCGTGACCCTGGCCGACTTCAAGGGCTTTGCCGGTGAAGCGATGGCCATGGGCGAGCGCACGCCGCTGGCCTCGGTCAACGCGCCCGCATCGGGCCGCATGGCGGTGGCCGAGGCCATCACCAACCTGCTGGCCGCGCCCATCGAATTGCCGCGCGTGAAGCTGTCGGCCAACTGGATGGCCGCTTGCGGCGAAGCCGGTGAAGATGCCGCTTTGTACGACACCGTCAAGGCCGTTGGCATGGAGCTGTGCCCCGCGCTGGGCGTGTCCATCCCGGTGGGCAAGGACTCGCTGTCCATGCGCACCAAGTGGTCCGACAACGGCGCCACCAAGCAGGTCACTGCACCGGTGTCGCTGATCGTGACGGCTTTTGCCTCGATCGCCGATGTGCGCTCGACCCTGACGCCGCAACTGGTGACGTCGGAAAACGGCCAGGCGCTGGACACCAGCCTGATCCTGATCGACCTGGGCGAAGGCAAGAAGCGCATGGGCGGCTCGATGCTGGCTCAGGTGCTGGGCCGGTTCGGCAACGAAGTGCCCGACTGCGACAACCCCGAGATGCTCAAGGCCACTGTCAATGCCGTGAACGCGCTGCGCGCCCAAGGCAAGCTGCTGGCTTATCACGACCGCGGTGACGGCGGCCTGTGGGCCACGGTGGCCGAGATGGGCTTTGCCGGCAACACCGGTGTGAGCCTGAACGTGGACATGCTGGTGACTGAGAGCACCGGTGTGGACGACAGCCGTGCCGACTTCGGGGATTCGAAGAACTGGGCCGGCCAGGTGGGCGAGCGCCGCAACGAGCTGACCCTGAAGGCGCTGTTCAACGAAGAACTGGGCGTGGTGCTGCAAGTGCGCACCGCCGACCGCGACGCCGCGCTGCAGACCCTGCGCGAGCATGGTTTGAGCCAGCACAGCCATGTCATTGGCAAGCCCAACACCAAGCACACGCTGGAAGTGTGGCGCGATGCCAAGGCCGTGTTTGCCGCCCCGGTGGAGCAGCTGCACAAGACATGGGACGAAGTGAGCTGGCGCATTGCCCAGCTGCGCGACAACCCCGCTTGTGCGAACAGCGAGCACGAAGCCATCGGCAAGGTCACGGACTCCGGCATGCACGTCAGCCTGACCTTCGACCCGAAGGAAGACGTTGCAGCGCCTTTCATCCACAAGGCGCGTCCCAGGGTGGCCATCCTGCGCGAGCAGGGTGTGAACTCACAGGTGGAAATGTCGTATGCCGTGGCACAAGGTGGCTTTGACACCTTCGACGTGCACATGAGCGACCTGCAGTCGGGCCGCGCCCGTCTGGATCAGTTCCAGGGCTTCATTGCCTGTGGCGGCTTCAGCTATGGCGACACCCTGGGTGCCGGCGAAGGCTGGGCGCGTTCGATCATGTTCAACCCGAAGCTGGCCGACCAGTTTGCGGCCTTCTTCGGCCGTGACGACACCTTTGCGCTGGGCGTGTGCAACGGCTGCCAGATGCTGGCCGCGCTGAGCCCGATCATTCCCGGAGCGCACGACTGGCCCAAGTTCACGCACAACCAGAGCACCCGCTTTGAGGCGCGTCTGAGCCTGGTCGAAGTGCTGGAGAGCCCGTCGCTGTTCTTCCAGGGCATGGCCGGCAGCCGCATGCCGATCGCCGTGTCGCACGGGGAAGGTTTTGCCAACTTCTCGCAGCGTGGTGACCTGGCCAAGGTCAAGCAGGCTCTGCGCTATGTGGACAACGCCGGTGCGCCGACCGAGGTGTATCCGTTCAACCCGAACGGCTCGCCGGGTGGCCTGACCGCGGTGACCACGGCCGATGGCCGCTTCACGGCCATGATGCCGCACCCCGAGCGCGTGTTCCGCAACGTGCAGATGAGCTGGACCAGCGGTGACAAGAGCGAAGCCAGCCCTTGGCTGCGCATGTTCCGCAACGCTCGCAAGTGGGTGGGCTGATGGCCGCGCGAGGGGCCTTGCGCAACAAGAGCCCCTGAGGTCTGTGGGTTTTGAGTGGCACCCCTTGGCGGCGCCCTCAAGCCACTGCAAACTGACATACCCGATCGCCCCCTCTTGGGGGCGTTTCTTTGTCCGGAACTCTTCTGAAAAGTCATGTCGCTCTCCATCGTGTTGATGTTCATCGGCGGGTTGGTCGCCCTGGTGCTGGGGGCCGGTTGGTTGGTGCGAGGCGCGGCCAAACTCGCGCTGTCGTTTGGCATTTCTCCGCTGGTGGTCGGGCTCACCGTCGTGGCGTTCGGCACCAGTGCGCCGGAGTTGGCGGTGTCTGCGGGAGCGGTGCTGGATGGCAAGGTCGACATCGCCATCGGCAATGTGGTGGGCAGCAACATCCTCAACGTGTTGTTCATCCTGGGCGCGTCCGCCGTGATTACGCCCTTGGTGGTCCACCTCCAGTTGATCCGCCAGGAGGTGCCGATCATGATCGCGGCCACCGCAGCCCTGTTGCTCATGATGCTGGACGGGGTTCTGGCGACCTGGGAGTCGGCCGTGCTGGTGGTGGCAATGGTCATCTACACCGTATTTCTGGTGTGGCAATCGCGTCGCCAGGGGGCTTCGGCCGATGCCGAATTCGAGGGCGAGGTCGACCTGAGCAGCACCTGGGACCGACATTGGTCGGCGCAGGTAGGGCTGATTCTGGCTGGCCTGGTTGCGCTGGTCGCCGGCAGCCACTTTCTGGTCGAAGCCGCCGTGACCACCGCCAAACAACTGGGCGTCAGCGACGTGGTGATTGCCTTGACCATCGTGGCACTGGGTACGTCTCTGCCTGAGGTTGCCACCTCGGTCACGGCGGCGCTGAAGGGCCAGCGCGACCTGGCCGTGGGCAATGTGGTGGGCAGCAACACCTTCAACATCCTGGGCTGTCTGGGAATCTCGGGCATGCTGTCGACATCCGGCTTGGCCGTGGCCGAATCGGTGATCTATTTCGATGCCTGGGTGATGCTGGCCGTGGCACTGGCCTGTCTGCCCATCTTCATCACCGGACGGGAGATCGCGCGCTGGGAGGGTGTCGTCTTCCTGCTGTACTACGCCGCCTACACCGCGTACCTGATTCTGGCTTCGCAGGCACATGACGTGTTGCCTCAGTTCAGCGCCGTGATGCTGTACTTCGTGGTACCCCTGACGGCCATCACGGTGGTGGTGTCCTTGCTCCAGCACCGCCGAGCCGGGCGGGAGGGCTGATCCTCCGGGCCGGACCTGTTGGCGCATGACAGGCGGCGACTCTGCGGAGCGCAGTCCGCCTGACGTGGCGTCAGCGTGGCGGTTGGCTGTTGTGTTCGTCAGGCCAATGCAAGGCGGCGTCGGCTTGTGCGCGTGCGAGCAAGGCCTGGTGATCGCGAGGCCGCAGGAATCCGCCGGCAAGCAAGGCGTTGGCAGCGCTCTGGTATGCCTGCACATACGCCGTACGGCTGGCGTAACGCGCTTGCAGGTCTGAGTCGTCCATGGGCACGGTGCTGCCGCCCGCAATACATGCGTATTGGCTGCGCACGGACATCGAACGCATGCTGAAGTTGCTGTACTGACCGTGGTGGGCCGTGGGTACGCGAATGTCAGGCAGGCGCAGCCCGCCCTCCGCATGTCCCGCCTCGTCGGTGCGGACGAAACCCAGGGCGTTACGCGTCATGCGCGGCGCGATGGGGGGCGCGACGCCTTCGGTGACCCAGCGCGTGAGCGCGTGCAGGGCGGCATGGTCCACCATGTAAGCGGGCAGCTCGTTGAGCGGGCGCAGGCAGCCGTGCGAGGTGGTCGGCTCGTGCAGTGGGGTGATGAGAGGCAGCTCGGCCTGCAGGTGCGCGTCGAGGTGGGCGGCACCGCTGATTTCCCAGTAGCGAATCCGATCCGTGTCTTGGGTGCGAGACAGCGGCCAACTGACCATGGCCTCGGCCTCGGTCTGAACCTGCATGATTGGCGTCTTCAGATCGTTGCGAAATGCTGGGGCCCATACGTCGTCACCGTCTTCCTCGACCGCCGGGGCCAGGGGGGCCGGTCCCCGCAGGTAGAAGCCATCGAACACTTGGTGACTGGGGTGGAAGGTGTTGATGTAGGTGTAGAGGTACAAGCCCGACTGGGAGTAGCCCATTGCCAGCAGGCGAGGGCTCACCGGAGGGGCGGAAGTCGCGGAGGGGGCCTCCTGGCCCAGCAGCCGATGCCACTGCGCGCGGATCGCTTGCCCGGCCTGCCCGAACACGGCGTGGGCACCCTCATTGCTGGCAAGGCGCAGCGCGGCGTAGCGCGGCGACTGGCGCTGCAGCGCCTGCAATCCTTCGGTCTGGTTGCTGACCCCGACCCAGGCGTAGCCTTGGGCCATCAGCTCTTCACGGGTGAGCACCCAGCCACCGTCCAGGTCGAAACCTGGGGTGGTGTTGAGCCACTCGACCACGATCACCCCATTGAAGCGCGTGAGGTCTGCCGGGCGCCGAACCAGCAGCCGGGCGACATAGGGGTGGGGTTCGCCGTGAGGCTGGACACCCCATTGGCCTGATTTGCCCCAACCGGGCTGTGGACGGTAGTGCTGGGCCTGGCCTTGAAGGAACACCTCCTGCTCGACATAGCCGTGGGCGCTCAGTTGCACCGCACGCGAGGTGGCAGGCGTACCTGGCGGGGCGGCCTGCAGGTGGGCGGCGGGCGCTACACGGGGCTGTGGGTCGGTCTGGGTGGTTGAGGCCGGCTCGGGTGAGGGCGCCCGCGGCGTTTGCGCCGGGACGGCTTGCAGCGTGAGCAGCGGCAGGCACACGCCGCACCACCAGAGGGCTCGCAGGCGGGGCTTCATGTCAGGAAAGGGGCCTGGAGGGCATGGGGCAAATCGAGGGTACAGCGTGATCGGTCATTGTGGCGTGCGCGGTGTGCGGCGCGGCATGGGGTTTGACGGGGGGTGTTTTGCGACGGCCTGGATGCTGGCCCCGCAGCGCGGCGCTCAGAATGGCCTCATGCAGTCTGTCCGTCATCCAGTCGTGTTCACGGGCGAAGCCCACACCTACCGCCCTTTGTGGCGACGCAATGTGCTGCTGCTGTGCCTCACGCTGGGCCTCTCCTTTCCCTGGGCGCTGACCAGCAAGCTGCGCTACCTGTATGGGCACACCCAGGTGGCGGGCCATGCGCTGGGCTACCACGCCAATCCTCTGCAGATGTTCCTGGGCAATCTGTTGGGCATGGTGCTGCTCAACGCGCTGTACTACGGCATTGCGCAGATGGGGTCGTATGCCTGGATGGGCGTGGCGACCCTGCAATTGCTGATGGCGGTGGCGCTGCCTTTCATGTTGCACGGCTTCCTGTCATTTCAGCTGACGCACACAAGTTGGCGGGGGCAGCGCTTGCACCTGGCGGCAGGGCCCCGTGATGCCTGGCATGCGATGGCGGTGCCGACGCTGATCTACATCGCCTCCGGGGTGATGGCGGTGTGGGCGGTCATGATGCTCCAGGCCGATCGGCGCGCGTTGGCGTGGCTGTATGGCGGCTTGGCCGTCACCGGTTTTTGTGTGGGCTTGCCGCTGCTGTATGTGCAGTTCAAGCGCTACCAGCATCGGTACGCCGCGTGGGGCAGCCTGCGCAACCAGTGCGAGCCGGACCTGAGTCATGGACAGTCGCTGGGGCTCAGCTTGCGGGTGGGTCTGTTGGCTTGGTTGGCCTGTGTGCTGCTGGTGTTGCCCCTGACCTGGCTCCTGTCTGACTGGACAGGCTGGGAGGTGCGTGCCTTGCTGGCACGTGCGGGGACGGATGGCTCGGCAGGTTTCAGCATGGCGCTGGTGCTGCTGCCCGGTTTGGCCATGGGCCTGGCCTGGATGATGGCGCTGCCGTATCCCTACCTGGGCGCCAGTTTGCAGAACCGCTTGTGGTCCAGCACGTCGCACGAGGCCATGCGTTTCGAAAGTCAGGTGCCACTGAACGCGCTCCTGCGATTGAGCGCGCGCAACTGGTTGTGGGTGGTGGTGACGTTGGGCTGGTATTTCCCGGTGGCCGCGATGGCCGAGGCCCGTCTGAGGCTGCAGTCGGTGGCGGTGTGGGTGCGTCCGGACCTGCTGGGCAGCGAGGGTGCGTCGGACACCCCTCAGGCTTCGGCCTGACCCCAGTAGTGATAGGACAGCGGCCGGGGCCCGGGGATGTAGCCAGACTGCATCTGGGTGCGAAACCCGGCGTCCTTGAGCAAGGCCGGGATGTCGCGGTCGAGGTGACAGCCGCCGGCCAGGGGTTTCCAGAAGGGTTGAATGCGGGCCTGCCAACGGGCCACGTTCGGGTCCGGGGCCACGCCGTGCTCTGAAAACAGCAAGCGGCCACCCGGCACCAACACACGTTTCATTTCGGCCAGGGCCGCCAAGGGGTCCGGGATGGTGCACAGCGTGTAGGTGCACACCACGGTGTCAAAGCTGGCATCTGCTGCGGGCAGCTTTTCGGCCGACAAGCCGATCAGCTCGACGTTCAGCCCGGAGCGTGCGATGCGCCGGTCGGCCAGGTGGTGCATGCGCAAGGCCGGATCCACCCCCACGATCTGGCTGACGCGGCTCGGGTCGTAATAGGGGATGTTGCGCCCGGTGCCCAGACCAATCTCCAGCACGCGGCCGCGGGCCTGAGGCACCACCTTCTCACGCTGGCGAGCGACCGGGCCGATGCCGCATGCGAGGTCGATCAGGTAGGGCAGGATGTGCCGGTCGTACCAGTTTTCTTTCACAGCAGATCCCTTGGGCAGCGTGGGTCACGTTATTCGGGGCACACCCGGCGCCTCGGCAGACGGTTCAGGCCGTGTCATGCAGAAAGCGCTGCACGCTGTCGGCCATCATGGGGGCCAGTGCCACCGCGTTGCTGGCATGGATCACGCTGTCGGTGCTCCAGATGTGCTCGACACCTGCGGCGAGGATCACGTCGAGGGCATCGGCGGCAAACAGGGCGTGGGTCACGGCCACGTCCACCGAACGTGCGCCGGCGGCACGCAGCAGTTTGCAGGCCTCCACCAGGGTGCGTCCGGAACTGGCCATGTCATCGAGCAGGACCACGTGGCGGTCTTGCACCACGACATCGTCAGGCAGGGTGATGCGCACATCGTGGTCGCCGTGGCGCACTTTGGTGCACACGCCATGGTCGAAGCCACAGACGGCCGCGGCCGAGGCCACCCACTGTGCCGATTCGCCATCTGGCCCCATCAGCATGGCCTGGGGGCGCTCTTTGGCGATCAGTTCTGCCAGCATGGGGGCACCGGACAGGGCGATGGCATAAGGCCCAGGGAAGGCTTCTTCCAGCTTGCTGATGCGGTGCAGGTGCGGATCGACCGTGATCAGCCCGTCCACCAGTTCGGACAGGAATCGGCCGATGATTTTCTGGCTGACGATCTCGCCCGGGTGAAAGGCGATGTCCTGGCGCATGTAGGCGAGGTAGGGCGCGACCAGCAAGATCTTCTGGGCGCCCAGCTTGCGCGCCTCCTCGCTCACCAGCAGCAGCTCGACCAGCTTGTCGTTGGGCTTGTCCAGACTGCGGTAGATGACCAGTTGGCTGGGCAGTTGTCCGTCGGCATTGACGGGCAGCTTCAGGCGCATCTCGGCGTCGGGGAAGCGGTGGCGCTCGACACAGGCGGACGCCAGACCGCAGGCTTCGGCCAGACGCAGGGCAGGCACCTGCTCGTCTTCAAAATACAGCAGCAAGGCAGACATCAGAACTCCACGAACTGGCGGGTTTCGGCACCGGCCTCGCCCAGGTAGTAGCCGGCGTTGCGCTCGCTGGCCTGGCGGGCAAATTCGAGGTCGGACGAGTAGGCGGCGTAGACGCGGTACAGCGGCTGGCCTTCCTTGACGGTGTCGCCGAGTTTGAACAGCAGGTCCACGCCGGCGCCTTGCACCTTGGGCGCACCGGCCAGACGCGCCAGACGCGCGATCTGCTGGTTGTCGATGCCCGAGACAATGCCGTCGCGCTTGGCCAGCACTTCGAAGCTCAGCGGCGCCAAGGCCGGCTGATCGGGGTCGAAGGGCTTGTGGCCTTGCGCGTCGATGATGGCGCGCATCTTGGCCATGGCGCGGCCCGATTCCAGGATGTCGCGGGCGATGGCATAGCCGTCGCCGCCACGCACATCGGGGTCGAATTCCAGGATGCGTCCGGCCAGGCGCAGCGATTTCTGGCGCAGGTCGTGTGGCGCGCGCGGGTCGTTGGCCAGCACCCACATCACGTCGCGCGCTTCCAGCACCGGTCCGATGCCGTTGCCGATGGGCTGGCGGCCGTCGGTGATCACCACATCAATGGTCAGGCCCATGCGCTTGGCCACGAACTCGAAGAGCTTGCGCAGGCGCTGCGCGTCGGGGATGGTGCGCACCTTGGCGGTGGCGCCCACGGGGATGTCGAGCAGCAGGTGGGTGGAGCCCGCTGCCACCTTCTTGGACAGGATGGAGGCGACCATCTGACCCGGAGAGTCAATGGACAGGGGGCGCTCGACCGAGATCAGCACGTCGTCGGCCGGTGACAGGTCGGACGTGCCGCCCCAGGCCAGGCAGCCGCGGTGTTCGCGCACGATTTCGCTGAGGCGCTCGAAACTGGGCTCGACGTTGGCCAGCACCTCCATGGTGTCGGCCGTGCCGGCGGGCGAGGTGATGGCCCGTGATGAGGTTTTGGGGCAGAGCATGCCGTGGGCGGCGACGATGGGCACCACCAGCATGGACGTGCGGTTGCCCGGGATGCCGCCGATGCAGTGCTTGTCGACCACGGGGTGCGCGTGCCAGTCGAGGCGACGGCCCATGGACGCCATGGCATCGGTGAGGCTGTAGACCTCTTCGCGGTCGAGTTCGCCCTGGTTGCAGGCCACCACGAAGGCCGTCAACTCGATCTTGGAGTAACGGTGTTCGGTGATGTCGCGGATGATGTCGTGATAGTCCTCGTGGCTCAGACGTTCGCCAGAGATCTTGCGATGCAGCGCTGGAATCGAGGAGGGCGGTTCGGCCTGGTTGACACGGGTCGGATGGCCTTCGGTCAGCCCCAGTTGGGCAAAGGCGTCTTCCGACAAACCGAGCTGATCGCGGTCGACGATGCAGGTGTCGTCGACCACGTTCAAGCTGGCCAGGATGCGCCGGCCATTGGCAGTGACCTCGACCTTGGAGAGCGCCTGAAAGCCTTCGGCCCGGTAGACCGCGCAATCGCGGTGCATGTAGGCTACGTTCTCGCGGTAGGTGTCGATGGCCACCCGCTTGAGGCTCAGTAGCGGTCGCGCAGGGTCGACGGCGGGGGAGGCAGGGGTGTCGGAGGCAGTGACTTCAGTGGTCGTCATGGGTGGTGGCGATGTCCTTTTTTTGACATCGTACTCCCATGACGCGCGGGGAATCAGGCCGCAATCAGCTTGCAGGTGAAACCCTGACCCGAGGCCAGAACGTCCAGCAGGCGGTCGATGTTGGGGTGCTTGCCGGGGTGGGCGCGGGCGTCGTCGGTGTGCTCGGCGAAGATGGCCAGACCTTCTTCTGCGGCGGCGGCATTGATGCTGCCGTGCTTGGCGGCCAAGGCGGCGTACACCGCCAGGGAGCCGGCCTTGCCCGGTTTGTTTTCGATGGTGGCGGCGACGGTGCCGGCCGTGTCGATCAGTTCGAGGGCGGCCAGGTGACCGATGGCGGGGAGTTGTTTGAGGTTGTCGGCGAAGGCCATGGGGAGCTCCAGCAAGGCGGCGGCCCGGTGGGCCGCGCGAAACGGGCGCTATTGTGCCCCAGTGAATGCCGCAGTCACTGCCGTCGTCAGGCGGCGGTCACCGTCTCAGCCGGCACCGTTGAGCTGGCAGCCATCGGTGCCGCCACAGATGTGGCTTTCGCCTCACTTGCTTCGGGTAAGCGGCAAGTCGACAAGGCCGCATCGTCACCGGCCATCACCTGGCCCCAGTGCACGATGTCCAGTCGGCCGTCGGGGTGTTCGACGAGGGCCGTGAGGCTTTCTACCCAGTCTCCGTCGTTGCAGTACAGGATGCCGTCGATGGTGCGGATTTCGGCGTGGTGGATGTGACCGCACACCACGCCGTGGGCGCCACGCTTGTGCGCCTCACGTGCCAGCGCCTGTTCAAAGTCGGCCACATAGCTGACCGCGCGCTTGACCTTGAGCTTGAGGTATTTGGACAGCGACCAGTAAGGCAGGCCGGCCCGCGCACGCCAGGAATTGAGGTGCCGGTTGAGCTTGAGGGTGAACTCATAGAGCGAGTCGCCCAGCAGCGCCAGCCAACGGGCACACTGGATCACGCCGTCATACAGGTCGCCGTGGGTGACCCAGAGCCGCCGGCCATCGGCGGTCGTGTGCAGGCATTCCTCGGCCAGTTCGACGCCACCGAAGGCGTGGTCGAGGTAGGTGCGGGCAAACTCGTCGTGGTTGCCAGGGATGTAGACCACGCGTGTGCCTTTGCGCGCCTTGCGCAGGATCTTCTGGATGACGTCGTTGTGCGCCTGCGGCCAGTACCAGGTGCGACGCAGTTGCCAGCCGTCGATGATGTCGCCCACCAGGTAGAGGGTGTCGCAGTCCACGCGGCGCAGGAAGTCGAGCACGGCATGGGCCTGGCAACCGGGGGTGCCGAGGTGAACGTCCGAGATCCACGCGGCCCGCACGCGGTAGCGCGGCTCCGGCCTGGGGCTGCTCGGGGGCGGTGACGAGGGTTCGAGCGCCGCACCGAGGCCGGTGCGGGGAGCGAGTTCTCGCAGCAGAGGGGCGTGGATCCAGGCGCGCATGCGAGCCATGGTGGGCGCCCTCTGTGACAGCGCCGCGACGCCTCAGTGAAGCATCCGTGACGTCTGGGTGACGCCGGGAGGCGTCTGGCTCAGGCCGTGGGGCGCGCCTTGTAGAACTGCACGGGCGTCGCCGGGATCTGGTTGAGCACCGACTTCTTGATCTTGCCGACCACGTGCATCTCGCAGGGCTTGCAGTCAAAGCGCAGGGTGAGTTTTTCCTTGCCGTTGATCAGTTGCAGCGGCTCGGCCCGCACCGTGCCCTGCACGCCGGTCACGCCCTTGGCCTGCTTGGGGCACAGGCTCAGCGAGAAGCGCACGCAGTGCTTGGTGATCATCAGGCTGACCTCGCCCAGCTCTTCCTGGCTTTCGTAGGCGGCCTCGATCACCTGCACGCCGTGCTTGGCGTAGAAGTCGCGAGCCTTGTGGTTGAAAACGTTGGCCAGGTAGCTCAGCGTGTCTTCCGGGTAGGCCACCGGGGGTTCCACGGGCGTGCCGGGCTGCGGGCGCTCGTAGGCGGCGGCGCGGGCGGCTTCCAGGGCCTCGACGGCATCGCGGCGCAGGTGCTTGATCACCGAGGCAGGCACGAACCAGGGCTGGGCGGTCGTCAGGCTGACGTCGTTCACCGAGAAAATCGTGTTGCCCAGTTTGCCCAGGTTCTCGCGCAGGCCGGCTTCGGCCTGGGTGGCATCCTGAGGGGCTTGCTTCTCGCAGCTCACCGAGGCGCTGCCCACGCAGCCGTCTTCGTCGGTCACGGACAGCGTCAGGCCGTCAGTGGTGTCGCTCAAGGCCAGCCAGACGCCGATGCGGCGCTCGGCCGATTTCTTGGACAGCAGGTTTTCCCAGGCGTGATCGCGGTTGCGGTTGATGGCCACGCCGGGCTTGAGGTCGGCCAGGGCGGCGATGTCTTCATTGGGGAAGACGCGCCACAGGCGACCGGCCTTGCCCACGGGCTCGGCGGTGTTGACCTGCACGCCCACGATGTCCTTGGTCAGGGTCAGGTAGTTCAGGCCATCGCCGTTGTGGATGCCGCCGGCTTCGCGCACGGCCTCGTCGTCAATGGCCACGTCAAACCACTTGTCGCCCACCTTGGCAATTTCGCCCACGGGCAAGCCCAGGTACTTGGGGCTTTCGAACGCGCCGATGTCTTCCTTGCGGCCCTTGACGAAGTAGTCGGTGCTGCCGCGGTTGAAGTTGCGCTCGGGGTCGGGCTGGAAGAAGAAGGTGTTCTCGCCCGACGAGGCGCGAGACAGCTCGGGGCGCGCCTCCAGGATCTCGTCGAGCAGCATGCGGTAATGGGCGGTGAGGTTCTTCACGTAGCCCATGTCCTTGTAGCGGCCCTCGATCTTGAAGGAACTCACGCCCGCGTCGATCAGGGCCTCCAGGTTGGCGCTCTGGTCGTTGTCCTTCATGGACAGCACGTGCTGTTCGAATGCGACCATCTGGCCGCTGCTGTCGGTCACGTTGTAGGGCAGGCGGCAGGCCTGCGAGCAGTCGCCGCGGTTGGCGCTGCGGCCGGTGTGGGCATGGCTGATGAAGCACTGGCCGCTGTAGGCCACGCACAGCGCGCCGTGGATGAAAAACTCGATGGGGCAGTGGGTGTTGACCGCGATGTCGCGGATCTGCTTGAGGTTGAGCTCACGCGCCAGCACGATCTGGCTGAAGCCCACGTCTTGCAGGAACTTGGCCTTTTCGACGGTACGGATGTCGGTCTGGGTGGAGGCGTGCAACTGGATCGGGGGCAGGTCCAGCTCCAGCAGGCCCATGTCCTGCACGATCAGCGCGTCCACCCCGGCGTCGTACAGCTCCCAGATCTGCTTGCGGGCGCCTTCCAGCTCGTCGTCGCGCAGGATGGTGTTGAGCGTGGCGAACACCTTTGCGTGGTAGCGGTGGGCGTGTTGTGTCAGGCGGGCAATGTCCTGCACCGAATTGCTGGCGTTGGCGCGTGCCCCGAACGACGGCCCACCGATGTAGATGGCATCGGCACCGTGGTTGATGGCCTCGATGCCGATGTCGGCGGTCTTGGCGGGTGCGAGCAATTCAAGGGGGTGGCGGGCGGCGAGGAGCATGGGTGACGCGATCCAAAGAGCAAACCGCCGATACTATCGCCATGCGCGCGCGAAAAGCTCATATCCCCACATCAACACCCCCTCACAGTCGGGATTCCGGCGCACCTTCTGCCCCTGTGGCAGGCCGTTTCGACCGGCTGGACGCCTTGCGCGGTTTTGCTCTGGTGTGGATGGCGGTGTTTCATTTCTGCTTTGACCTCAGCACCTACCGCCTGCTGGACGCCAATTTCTACCAGGATGCGCTGTGGACCACCCAGCGCACGCTGATCCTGTCGCTGTTTTTGCTGTGCGCCGGGGCCGGGCAGGCGGTGGCCACGTCGCAGGGGCAAAGCTGGGCGCGCTTTGGACGGCGCTGGGCCCAGGTGCTGGGCTGTGCGCTGCTGGTGAGCCTGGGCAGTTGGTTCATGTTCCCGCGCAGCTACATCTCGTTTGGCGTGCTGCACGGCATGGCGGTGATGCTGGTCGTGGCCCGCGTGAGCGCGCCGCTGCAGGGCTGGCTGTGGCCGCTGGGCCTGCTGGCGGTGTGTCTGCCGCAGCTCATCCAGCACCCGTTTTTCGACGCCCGACTGACCAACTGGGTGGGCCTGGTCACCCACAAGCCCATCACCGAAGACTACGTGCCGGTGCTGCCCTGGCTGGGCGTGATGTGGTGGGGCATGGCCGCCACGCAGTGTATCTTGTCACGCCGACCGGGGTGGATGGTGTCGCCGGTGGTGGCTTCGGGCGACAATATCGGCTTCGCGAACTGGTGGCTGCGCATCAGGCAGGGATTGAGCCTGCTGGGCCGCTGGAGCCTGACTTTTTACATGGTGCACCAACCGGTGCTGATCGGTGGCCTGCTGGCGTGGATGACGCTGACGGGCCGGCCTTGACCAACGAAACTCCCATGACCCAAGACGAACTGAAAACCCTGGTGGGCCGCGCGGCCCTGGATTACGTGAAGCCCGGCAGCATCGTGGGCGTGGGCACGGGCTCGACCGTTGACAAGTTCATCGACGCGCTGGGCGAGGCGCTGAAAGCCGACCCCCAGCGTGTGGCCGGTGCCGTGTCCAGCTCGGTGCGCAGCACGCAGCGCCTGGAAGCGCTGGGCATCCAGGTGCTGCCAGCCGAATCCGTGACCTCGCTGGGCGTCTACATCGACGGCGCCGACGAGATCGACCACGCCGGCCACATGATCAAGGGGGGCGGTGCCGCGCTGACCCGCGAGAAGATCGTGGCCGACCTGGCCGAGCAGTTTGTCTGCATCGCCGACGAGTCCAAGCTGGTCGATGCCCTGGGCAAGTTCCCGCTGCCCGTCGAAGTGATCCCGATGGCGGCCGCGCAGGTGATCCGTGCGTTTGCCAAGCTGGGTGGTGCCGGCAAGGTGCGCGAAGGCGTGACCACCGACAACGGCAACCTCATCGTTGACGTGACCGGGCTGCAGATCACCGCCCCGGCGCAGTTCGAGTCCGACATCAACCAGATCCCGGGCGTCGTGACCGTGGGCGTGTTCGCGCGCAACAAGGCAGGCGTGTGCCTGCTGGGTACCTCGCACGGCGTCAAGACCCTGACCTTCTGAGCTGGTCTCACACACAACAACAAGAACCCTCCAGGAGCAGCCGACATGGGCGCACAGTGGAAAGCAAAGCACAAGGACGTGGCCGCCAATGCCAAGGGCAGGCTGTTTGGCAAATTGGCCAAAGACATCATGGTGGCCGCCCGCCACGGTGCAGACCCCGCCGCCAACGCGCGCTTGCGCCTGGTGGTGGAGCAGGCTCGCAAGGTGTCCATGCCCAAGGACACCCTGGAGCGCGCGATCAAGAAGGGCGCAGGCCTCACGGGGGAGGCGGTGCATTTCGAGCATGTGGTCTACGAGGGCTTTGCCCCGCATCGCGTGCCGGTGATGGTGGAGTGCCTGACCGACAACGTGAACCGCGCCGCGTCCGACATGCGTGTGTTGTTCCGCAAGGGCCAACTGGGCACGTCCGGCTCGGTGGCATGGGACTTCGACCACGTGGGCATCATCGAAGCCGAGGCGGCCACGGCCGGTGCCGACGCCGAGTTGGCCGCCATCGAGGCGGGTGCGCAAGATGTGGAACAGGGCGATGAAGACGGCACCATGCTGTTCTGGACCGACCCCACGGATCTGGACCTGGTCAGCCGGGCGCTGCCGGCCCAGGGCTTTCGGGTGCTGACGGCCAAGCTGGGCTACCGGCCCAAGAACCCGGTCGATGCCGCCAGCCTGAGCGCCGAGGCCCTGGAAGAGGTCGAAGCCTTCTTGGCCGCGCTCGATGACAACGAGGACGTGCAGAACGTCTTCGCCGGCCTGAATGCTTGACCTCGACGCCCCGGCGGCGGCGCTCATCCTCGTCATCAACGTGTGCGCCAGCCTGTTCGGGCTGTATCGCTCGCCCCAGATGATCGAGCGCCACCTGTTTCGACCCTATTGGTTCTTCAGGCAGCGCCAGTATGTGACGGTGATCAGCAGCGGGTTTTTGCACGCCGACGTGCCCCACCTGCTGTTCAACATGTTCACGCTGTGGGCCTTTGCGTTCCCGCTGGAGCCCGTGATGGGCACAGCGAGCTTCGTGGCGCTCTATGCCTTCGGCTTGCTGGTCAGTGGCGCGGGCACCTATGTCCAACACCGAAATGACCCCGGCTATCGTTGCCTGGGCGCCTCGGGTGCGGTGCTGGCGGTGCTGTTTGCGTCCATTGTGTACTTCCTCACCGCCTCGCTCTTCATCATGCCCATCCCGGTGCCAATTCCGGCGCCACTGTTCGCGGTGGGTTACATCGCCTACAGCTGGTATGCCTCGAAGCAAAACCGGGGGCGCATCAACCATGACGCCCATCTGGCGGGCGCCGTGGCCGGGCTCGTGTTCGTGGCGCTTACCGAACCCGGCTTGTTCGGGTCGGCGTGGGAGCGCTTTGCGGGTTAAGCGGCCAGGAACGCGATCACACCCTGCGCCGCCTGGCGACCGGTCGCCATCGACGCCGTGAGCAGATAGCCCCCCGTGGGGGCTTCCCAGTCCAGCATCTCGCCGGCGCAGAACACGCCGGGCAGGTTGTTCAACATCAACTGAGCGTTCATGCCCTCGAAGCGCACGCCGCCGGCGGTGCTGATGGCCTCGTCGATGGGGCGCGGCGCTTTCAGGGTGATCGGCAGGGCTTTGAGGGCTTGCGCCAGTTGAGCTGGGTCGTTCAACTGCGCGGGGCTCAGCACCTCGTGCAGCAGCGCCATTTTCAGTCCCTGGATGCCCAGCCGGCTTTTCAGGTGGGTCGAGAGGCTGCGTGGTCCGCGGGCGCGCGAGGTCTCGGCAAGCACCTGCTCGGGCGTGTGCGAGGGCAGCAGGTCCAGGTAGACCGTGGCATGGCCGTGTGCCGCAATCTGGTCACGGATGGCAGCGGAGAACGCATAGATCAGGCTGCCTTCCACCCCCGTGTCGGTCAGCACGAACTCGCCTTGTTGGCGGTGGGTGTGGCCAGTTTGGTCGGTGAACTGCAGCGCCACGGGCTTGATGGGTTGCCCGGCAAACTTCTGGCGCAGGAAATCGCTCCAACCCGTGCGGTCTGGGCCGGTAGCGGCCACATCAAAGCCGCAATTGGCTGCTTGCAAGGGCGCCACGTCCACGCCCCGCGTCTGCAGCCAAGGCCACCAGGCGCCGTCCGAGCCCAGCCTTGACCAGCTGCCGCCACCCAGGGCCAGCACGGTGGCCCGCGGGCTCATAGTCTGCTCGCCGCTGGGCGTGTGGAAGCGCATTGCCCCCGACTCATCCCAGCCCAGCCAGCGATGGCGCATGTGAAAACGCACCCCGGCTTCACGCAGGCGATGCAACCAGGCGCGCAGAAGCGGCGCGGCCTTCATGTCGGTCGGAAAGACCCGTTGGGACGTGCCGACGAAGGTGCTGATGCCCAGGCCTTGCGCCCAGGCGCGCAGCGCGTCGGGCGTGAAGGCGTCGATCAGGGGGGCAAGCTGGGCCTCGCGCACGGCATAACGGCTGACAAAGCGCGGCAATGCCTCGGCGTGCGTCAGGTTCAGGCCACCGCGTCCGGCCAGCAGAAACTTGCGGCCTACCGAGGGCATGCTGTCGTACAGGTCGACCTGGATGCCATGCGAGGACAGGTCTTCGGCGGCCATCAGGCCGGCCGGGCCGCCGCCGACGATGGCGACGACCGGGTGAACGGCGTTGCCGTCACCAGAAAGGGTAGAAGAGCTCAAGGGTCAGAAACGGAAGCCGGGAGGCGCGGTGCCGCCTGGGCTGGCGGGCGCGGGTTCGGGAGATGACGTGGGGGCCGGATCGGCCGCTGGGGCCAACTGCGGTGGGTTGGCGGTGGGCGCCAGAGGCGTCGCAGCCGGATGGCGATAGGTGGGCGGCAGGGCCGACTGGCTGGGGTAGCCGGCAGCGTCGAGGTAAGACGTCCACTCACCTTGTTCATAGCCCGCGATCTGCTTGCTGCCAATGCGCACCACCGGGACCTGGTTGGTGCCCTCGCGGCTTTGCAGGACGCGGGCGTCGTCAGAGGTGGTCACCGTTTTCTCGGTGAAGGGCACGCCGCGCCCCTTGAGCAGGGTCCGGCCCGCGTCGCATGCAGCACAGGCCGAGCTGGTGTACAAGGTGACCGGGTAGCGTGCCACCACGTTGCGCAAGGCATAGGGCAGCGCCGCATTGTCAGCGACAGCGCCTGAAGGTTTGACCGCCTTGACAGGTCGGTCCACCGGTGGTCGGTCGGTGTAGGTGATGCGGCCATCGGGGCCGACCACCTTGTACTGCGCCAAGGCAGGCGACGAGACGCCTGCACAGAGCAATCCGCTGACCAATGCACTCACCACAACGCGGTTCATCTTCAACTCCCTCAGCCCCTTGGGGTACTCAACTCATGCCTTGGTGACGCAGCAAGGCGTCGATGCGCGGTTCGCGGCCCCGGAAGGCCTTGAAGTTCTCCATGGCCGAACGGCTGCCGCCCGCTTCGAGGATGGCCTCGCGGTAGCGACGACCGACTTCGGGGCTCAGCACCCCGGATTCGGCGGTCGCGGCTTCCTCGAAAGCGGCGTACGCATCCGCAGAGAGTACCTCAGCCCACTTGTAGCTGTAATAGCCTGCCGCGTAGCCGCCGGCAAAGATGTGTGAAAAGCTGTGCTGAAAGCGGTTGAAAGCGGGCGGGATGTTGACGGCCACTTCGGCGCGCACCTCGTCGACCACCTTCTGAACGTTCGCGTCCGACTCGGGTTCGGCGTGCAGGCGCATGTCGAACAGCGAGAACTCGATCTGGCGCACGGTCTGCATGCCGCTCTGGAAGTTCTTGGCGGCGACCATCTTGTCGAACAGGGCGCGGGGCAGGTGCGCGCCGGTGTCGACATGGCTGGTGAGTTGCTGAACCACATCCCACTCCCAGCAGAAGTTCTCCATGAACTGGCTGGGCAATTCGACCGCATCCCATTCCACACCGCTGATGCCGGACACGCCGATGTCGTTCACCTGGGTCAGCATGTGGTGCAGGCCGTGGCCGAACTCATGAAACAGGGTGGTGACGTCGTCGTGGGTGAGCAGGGCAGGCTTGTCGCCCACGCCCTTGGCGAAGTTGCACACGAGGTGCGCCACCGGCGTCTGAGTGCCCTGGGTGTCCGGGCGCGTCCAGCGACCGCGCACATCGTCCATCCAGGCGCCGGGGCGCTTGCCGACGCGGGCGTAGGGGTCGAGGTAGAACTGGCCGATCAGCTGGCCAGCCCGCTCAATGCGAAAGAAGCGCACCGATTCATGCCAGACGGGGGCGCTGTCGGGCTGAATCTGCACGTCGAACAGCTTTTCGATCAGGCCGAACAGGCCCTTGAGCACAGTGGGCTCGGTGAAGTACTGTTTGACTTCCTGATCGCTGAAGGCGTAGCGGGCTTCCTTGAGCTTCTCGCTCACGTAGGCCACGTCCCAGGCTTGCAGATCGGGCAAGTCGCACTCGTCGCGGGCAAAGTCGCGCAACTCTGCCATGTCCTTCTCGGCAAACGGACGGGCGCGCTGGGCCAGGTCACGCAGGAAATGCACGACTTGGTCTGGACTGTCGGCCATTTTGGGAACCAGCGACACCTCGGCATAGTTGGCGTAGCCCAGCAGGCGGGCTTCTTCCTGGCGCAGCGCCAACAGGTCGCTCATCAAGGCGGTGTTGTCGCGCTCTTCAGGTCCGAACTCGCTGGCGCGGGTCGCGTAAGCACGGTACATCGTTTCGCGCAGCGCGCGGTTGCTGGCGTACTGCATGACGGGCAGGTAGCACGGCATGTGCAAGGTCAGCTTGTGACCCTCTTTGCCTTCTGCTTCGGCTGCGGCACGGGTGGCGTGCAGCACATCCTCGGGCACGCCCGCCAGTTCATCGGCCCGCACGTAGCAGCTGTAGGCATCGGTGGCGTCCATCACGTGTTCGGAAAAGGCCTGCGACTTGGCCGCGTGCTCTTCCTGGATGGCCGCAAAGCGTGCCTTGGCTTCGCCTTGCAACTCGGCGCCACCCAGCACAAAACCGCGCAGCGCCAGGTCGAGGGCGCGTTGCCGTGCCGGGCTCAGGCGGCGCTCGGGGTCGAGCCCCTTTTGGGCTTCGTTGAGGGCCTTGTACTTGGCGTACAGGCGCTCGTCGGAGCCCAGGCGGGTGTAGAACTCGGTGACGCGCGGCAGGTTTTCGTTGTACGCGGCGCGGATCTCGGGCGTGTCGGCCACGCTGTTGAGGTGGCCCACCGCGCCCCAGGCACGGCCCAGGCGCTCGGTGCTCACATCCAGCAGCAGGGACAGGGCATCGTAGTCCGGCGGCACGTCTGGGCCAGTGACCTTGGTCAGCGCGGCTTCGGCATCGGCCAGCAGCACGTCCAGGGCCGGCGTCACATGTTCGGGCTTGATCTGATCAAACAGGGGCAAGCCGGTGGTGTCAAGCAGTGGGTTGGTGCTCATGGGGGATCCGGAAGAAGCGCAAAAGTGTCCTGTGCGGTACATGGGGTGCCACCGAGGAAATGCAAGGCCGACGCCGTGGAGGGCGTCAACCCGTGGCCCATCAGCCTTGGGCGGCAGCGCGCTCGGCAGCTTCCATGGTATTGACCAGCAACATGGTAATGGTCATCGGGCCGACCCCACCCGGCACGGGGGTGATGTAGCCCGCGACTTCCTTGCAGCCGTTGAAGTCCACGTCACCGCAGAGCTTGCCTTCGTCGTCGCGGTTCATGCCCACGTCGATCACCACGGCACCGGGCTTGAGCATGTCGGCGGTCAGCACATTGCGCTTGCCCACGGCGGCGACCACGATGTCGGCCTGACGCGTCATGGCGCCCAGATCGGCGGTGCCGCTGTGGGTGACGGTGACGGTGGCGTTGGCGGCCAGCAGCATCATGGCCATGGGCTTGCCGACGATGTTGGAGCGGCCAATCACCACGGCGTGCTTGCCGCGCAGGTCGGTCATGCCGATGGACTCGAGCATCTTCATGCAGCCGTAGGGCGTGCAGGCCTTGAAGCCGACCTCACCGACCATCAGGGCGCCGGCGCTGGCGACGTGGAAACCGTCCACGTCCTTGAGCGGCGAGATGGCTTCGATGACCTTGTGGTCGTCGATGTGCTTGGGCAGGGGAAGCTGCACCAGGATGCCGTGGATGCTCGGGTCGTTGTTCAGGGCTTCGACGCGGGCCAGCAGCTCAGCCTCGGTCATGGTGGCGTCGTACTTTTCCAGCACGGAATGCAAACCCGCCTCTTCGCAGGCCTTGACCTTGTTGCGAACGTAAACCTGGCTGGCAGGGTTCTCGCCCACCAGGACCACGGCCAAGCCGGGTTGAACGCCCTTGGCGGTGAGGGCGGCGGCGCGCTGGGCGACTTCGCCACGCAGTTGTTTGGACAGGGCGTTGCCGTCGATGAGTTGGGCTGTCATGGGCTGCTCCGGTAGGTGTGCAATCAAGGGGTCAATAGAAAAAGGCCGCCACAGCGGGTGGGCGGCCTTTCAGCGGGAGACGACCGTGTGGGCCGTGCTCCGATAGTTGGCTTACTTGGCAGCGGCTGCGTGGGCAGGGGCTGCATTGGCACCGAGGGCAATCTTCAGAAGGTCGGCCACGGTGTTGGCGTTGAGCTTCTCCATCACGTTGGCGCGGTGGGCTTCCACCGTCTTGATGCTGATACCCAGGTCGTCGGCAATCTGCTTGTTCAGACGGCCGGCAACGATGCGTTCGAGCACCTGTGCCTCGCGGGTGGTCAGGCGCGACAGCAGGGCATCGCGGCTGGCGGCTTCTTGCGACTGCGAGAAGGCGGTCCGGGCTTCGTCCAGCATGCGCTCGACCAAGGCGACCAGGGCGTCTTCCTTGAAGGGCTTCTCGATGAAGTCCATCGCGCCCTTTTTCATGGTGTTCACAGCCATGGGCACGTCGCCGTGACCAGTGATGAACACGATGGGCAGCGGCGACTTGCGCTCGAGCAGCTTGTCTTGCAGCTCCAGGCCGCTCATGCCGTCCATGCGGATGTCGGCGATCAGACAGGCGACTTCTCGGGGGTCGAAACGGGCCAGGAAGGATTCAGCCGAATCGAAACAACGGACGCGGTAGTCCTTGCCTTCCAGCAGCCACTGCAACGAGTCGCGCACGGCCTCGTCATCGTCGACCACATACACAGTGCCTTTTTTCGGGATCAAGCTCATGGTTGTTCGGCAAGTAAATCGATTGGAAAAGGAAGACCTGTGTCGGCCTCGTCGCTGTTGTCGATCGGGAGTGTGAAGGTGAACCGACACCCCGTGACCATCTGCCCATTGTAGATGTTCTCTGCCTTGATGCGGCCATGGTGCGATTCGATGATCGATCGGCACAGGCTCAAGCCAATGCCCAGTCCCTCGGCCTTGGTGGAGTGGAAGGCCTCAAACAGGCGAGCCAGGATGTCTTCGCTCATGCCCGGGCCACCATCCGAAACCGAGAACTCGACCACTGGGCCTTGGTCGTCAATGTGACGTTGTTGTACGCGCAGATCGATGTGGCGACGCGATTGGGGCGTCTGCGACGAGTCGATGGCCTCGGCGGCGTTTTTGAGCAGATTGAGCAGCACCTGTTCGATCAGGATGGGGTCGGCCATGATCGTGGGCAGGCGGTTGGCCACCGTCGAGTTGAGGGTGACACGGCGACGCTTCATCTCGAACACGGCCAGCTCCAGCACGGCATCGATGATGTCGCGTACACGAGCAGGCTGGCGTTGCGGCTCGCTGCGTTTCACGAACTGGCGGATGCGGTGGATGATCTGGCCGGCGCGCTGGGCCTGGCGCGAGGTTTTTTCCAAGGCGCCCACGAGTTGCTCGTTGTCGATGTTGCCGGACTGCACGCGGCTGATCATGCCGCTGCAGTAGTTGGAGATGGCGGCCAGCGGCTGATTGAGTTCGTGCGCCACGGTGGACGCCATTTCACCCATGGTGATGAGGCGGCTGGTGAACTGCGCTTTCTCGGCCTGGCGGGCCGCAGCGTCTTCGGCCTGCTTGCGCGCGGTGATGTCGGTGGCAATGAGCATCTGGGCGAGATTGCCGTCGGTCCATTGCACATAGCGGGCCCGCACGTCGAACCACTTTTGCACGTTGTCCATGTAGACCTCGTGAGTGTCGCTGCCGGCGTCTGTCAACTTCTGAGTGGGCAAGCCTCCGAAGTGGTCCACCGCCTCATCGCCGTCGATGACCTCGTCCGGCATGACCTTGCCACCGGTGAGTTGGACGTGGGCTTCGGGGTTGCCGCCAAACCAGATCCGGTAGGATCGGTTGGCAAACAGCATCTCGCCACGCTGCACCGACATCACCGACACGGCGGCATCCAGCCCCTCCAGCACGGTAGTGAAGCGCTCGTGGGCAGCGGTGAGCTGGTCGCGCACGCGCTTGGCTTCGGTGATGTTGGTGACCGAGGTCATCCAGCCGGTCTGGTTGCCCTCGGCATCGATCAGGGGTGAGACGTACATGCGGGCGTCGAACTGGCTGCCGTCACGACGTTCCATGTTGAGCTCGACGCCCCCCATGGGGCTGCGGCCCATCAGCTCTTGCTGAAACATGCGGTGGAATTCTTCGAGGCGGTCGCGCGGCCAGTAGGGGTAGGGCGGGCGGGCGCCGATCAGTTCGTGTTCTGCAAAACCGGTCATGGCGCAGAAGGCCGGGTTGACGTAGGTGATGCGGCCTTCCAGGTCGATGGTGCGCATGCCGGTCAGCATGGAGTTTTCCATCGCGCGGCGGAAATTGGTCTCTTGCACCAGCGTTTTCTGGATCTCGGCACGACGGCGCATGTGGCGCAGGGTGCCGACCAGGGTCCAGACCGTGAGCAGAGACAGGGCGACCACCATCCAGAACAGGGTGCTGCCGACCAGGCTGGACGAAGTTTTGAACCCCATGCCACGCAAGAGCAGTCCGTTGCCGACGGGGGTGACGATGACGTCGTGGACGAAGCTGGGCTTGGCCGAGTGGGAGGTGACCGCACCGACCGAGCTGGTCAGCAGGTCGCCGTCTGCACGCACCAGACTCATGGCGTGGCGCTGCACCACCTCTTGCGGCACTTGATGGCGCATCAGGGCCTCGAGGGAATATTCGGCGATGATCGCGCCTACAAAGCCCTGCCGATCCACCATGGGCAGATGCAACTGGATGACCTTGCTGCCTGAAGCGTTGAGAAAGGGGCGTGAGTAGGCGGGCTGGTTGCGCTCCCGCGCCTGGGCGAGAGCCTGACGGGGCTCGGGTGTCGTGTGCAGGGGGGTGTACAGGTCAGCCTGGTTTTCCAGCGGATCGCGGTCAACCGGGTGTCCCGATTCCAGGGACAAGGTCAGGGTGGTGCGCGCGGCTTTGACCTTGGCGTCAGCCTGCAGCCACGACACGCTCAAAATTTCCGGACGCGGCCGAACGAAGTCGCTGGCCTGCAACATGAACTGCTCGACAGAGAGCGCCTTGAAATTGACGTCGCGAGCCAGCCGCTGCAAGTGCTCCTGGTTTTCGATGAGACGCAGGCGCAGCTGTTGCTGCACGACTTCGGTGTCTCGCTTGACCGATTCCTGCTCCCGCTCCAGTTCCTCATTGCGCAAATACCAGAAGGCCGCAATGATCACGACCAGGAAAAGCAGCACCGACACCAGAGGCCCCAGGGTCGCATAGCGGTCCTGCTGACTGGGGCTTTGCTTGCGCCACCAGCGCCAGAACAGGCGGTTGGGCGTGTCGGCCTGTGTTGGGCTGGAGGGTGAAGTCGGGACGTGATGGGGTGACGGAAATGCCATGGGGTGATTATCAGTCGGCGAAGCACGCCCATGGAGAGCGCACTTATCGCTTATATTTTCGGAAGTTTCGCAATGCCACCCTGTTGCGCAAACGATTCGTAGTGTCGGGGCTTTGCCGTTTACCCACGGACCGAAGCCCTGGTGACCACCCTTAAGTGAGTGGCTCACCGCTATCAACAATCTGGAGACTCAACCCATGTCTGCTCAAGATCCCATGGCGTCCGGCCCTCAGGACCAGGATCCCCAAGAAACCCGTGAGTGGCTGGACGCCCTGTCCGCCGTCATCGACTCCGAGGGCCGCGACCGCGCCCACCAACTCCTTGAAAATGTGCTCGACCATGCCCGCCAGGCAGGGATCGACATGCCGTTTTCAGCCAACACGGCTTACGTCAACACCATTCCGGTCGAGGACGAGGCCCGTTGTCCGGGCAACATCGAGATCGAAGAGCGCCTGCGCTCTTATATGCGCTGGAACGCCATGGCGATGGTGGTCAAGGCCAATCGCCACAACCCCGAAGATGGCGGCGACCTGGGTGGTCACATTGGCTCGTTCGCTTCGCTGGCCCACATGTTCGGTGCCGGCTTCAACCATTTCTGGCATGCCGAGAGCGAAGGCCACGGCGGCGATTGCATCTACTTCCAGGGTCACGTGTCGCCCGGCGTGTACGCCCGCGCTTACCTGGAAGGCCGCCTGACCGAGGAGCAGTTGCTCAATTTCCGTCAGGAAGTCGATGGAAAGGGGCTGTCGAGCTACCCCCACCCCAAGCTGATGCCGGCTTTCTGGCAGTTTCCGACCGTGTCGATGGGCCTGGGCCCGCTGATGGCGATCTACCAGGCTCGTTTCCTGAAGTACCTGCACGCCCGTGGCATTGCCGACACCAGCAACCGCAAGGTCTGGGTGTTCTGCGGCGACGGCGAGATGGACGAACCCGAATCGCTGGGCGCGATCGGCTTGGCCGCACGTGAAAAGCTCGACAACCTGATCTTCGTGGTGAACTGCAACCTGCAGCGCCTGGATGGCCCGGTGCGCGGCAACGGCAAGATCGTTCAGGAACTCGAAGGTGAGTTCCGCGGCTCGGGCTGGAACGTGATCAAGCTGCTGTGGGGCAGTGAATGGGATGCGCTGCTGGCCAAGGACAAGGACGGCATCATGCGCAAGATCATGATGGACATCCCGGATGGTGACTATCAGGCCATGAAGGCCAATGACGGTGCCTTTGTCCGCAAGCACTTCTTCGAACGCGATCCGCGTGTGGCCGAACTGGTCGCGAAGATGACCGACGAGCAGATCTTCGCGCTCAAGCGTGGGGGCCATGATCCGCAGAAGGTGTACGCCGCCTACCACCGCGCCGTGAACCACAAGGGCCAGCCGACGGTGCTGTTGATCAAGACGGTCAAGGGCTATGGCATGGGCAAGGCCGGTGAAGGCAAGAACACCGTTCACCAGACCAAGAAGCTGACCGACGACGACATTCGCTACTTCCGCGATCGCTTCAACTTGCCGATTCCGGACAGCGAGCTGCCGAAGATCCCGTTCTTCAAGCCTTCGGAAGACTCGCCGGAGATGAAGTACCTGCACGAGCGCCGCAAGGCCTTGGGTGGCTACTTGCCACACCGCCGCGTGAAGGCGGATGAGCAGTTCACCATCCCGCCGCTGGACACGTTCAAAGCGGTGCTGGAGCCCACTGCCGAGGGCCGTGAGATTTCCACCACCCAGGCGTATGTGCGTTTCCTGACGCAGCTCCTGCGTGACCAGGCCATGGGCCCCCGCGTGGTGCCCATTCTGGTGGACGAGGCACGCACCTTCGGTATGGAAGGCCTGTTCCGTCAGATCGGGATCTACAACCCCGCAGGTCAGCTCTACACCCCGGTCGACAAGGACCAGGTGATGTACTACCGCGAGGACAAGGCCGGTCAGATCCTGCAAGAGGGCATCAACGAAGCCGGTGGCATGTCCAGCTGGATTGCGGCCGCGACGAGCTACAGCACGAGCAACCGGATCATGATCCCGTTCTACGTGTACTACTCGATGTTCGGCTTCCAGCGCATTGGTGACCTGGCCTGGGCGGCCGGTGACATGCAGGCGCGCGGCTTCTTGCTGGGCGGCACCTCGGGCCGGACCACGCTGAACGGCGAAGGTCTGCAGCACGAAGATGGTCACAGCCACATCCTGGCTGGCACCATCCCGAACTGCGTGTCGTATGACCCGACGTTTGCGCACGAAGTGGGCGTGATCCTGCACCATGGCCTCAAGCGCATGGTCGAGAACCAGGAAAACGTGTTCTTCTACCTGACGCTGCTCAACGAGAACTATGCGATGCCGGGCCTCAAGCAGGGCACTGAAGAGCAGATCCTCAAGGGCATGTACCTGCTGCAAGAAGGCGAAGCCGGCAAGACGTGCGTGAACCTGCTGGGTTCGGGCACGATCTTGCGTGAGTCGATCGCGGCCAAGGCGTTGCTGGAATCCGACTGGGGCCTGTCGGCCAATGTGTGGAGCTGCCCGAGCTTCAACGAGCTGACCCGCGATGGTCAGAATGCCGACCGCTTCAACCTGCTGCATCCGCTGGAGACGCCGAAGCTGCCGTTCGTGACGGCGCAGTTGCAGCCGTTCGACGGCCCGGTGGTGGCTTCGACCGACTACATGAAGGCCTACGCTGAGCAGATCCGTCCCTTCATCCCGAAGGGCCGCAGCTACAAGGTGCTGGGTACGGACGGTTTCGGTCGCAGCGACTTCCGCAGCAAGCTGCGCGAGCACTTCGAAATCAATCGCCATTACATCGTGGTTGCCGCCCTCAAGGCGCTGGCCGACGATGGCAAGTTGCCGCTGGCCAAGGTGGCCGAGGCCATTCAGAAGTACGGGATCAAGGCCGACAAGGTCAACCCGCTGTACGCCTGAGTCCCTCAGACACCGAACCGAGGCCGAAGCCCTGCGCCACCGATGTGCGCGGGCTGCGGCTGTCGAACCAACGTATGACGTCGTCCTGAATGGAGACACAAAATGGCATTGATTGAAGTGAAGGTCCCTGACATTGGGGACTTTGATGAAGTGGCGATCATCGAGGTGCTGGTGAAAGCCGGCGATACCGTGAAGGCCGAACAGAGCTTGATCACCGTGGAGTCTGACAAGGCTTCGATGGAAATCCCGTCTTCCCACGCGGGCGTGGTGAAGGAGTTGCGGGTGGCTTTGGGCGACAAGGTGAGCACAGGCTCCCTGGTCCTGATGCTGGAGACGGCTGACGTGGGGGCGGCTGCCTCTGCAACCGCTGTGCCGGTGGCCGCACCTGTCGCAACCCCGATTGCTGAACCTGCGGCAACCATGGCACCCGCGTCGGCTGCTGCGGCCGTTGTCGCGCCTGGCCCGATCGAGATCACGGTGCCCGACATCGGTGACTTCGATGAAGTGGCCGTGATCGAGTTGCTGGTCAAGGTGGGTGACACCGTGAAGGCCGAGCAGAGCCTGATCACCGTCGAGTCCGACAAGGCTTCGATGGAGATTCCGTCCTCGCATGCCGGCGTGGTCAAGAGCCTGCTGGTGAAGCTGGGTGACAAGGTGGCCAAGGGCACGCCGATTGCGGTGCTGGAAGGTGTGGGCGGGGCCGCTGTGGCACCGGCTGCTGCCCCTGCTTCGGCTCCCGTCAGCGCACCGGCGGTCGCGTCTGCTGAGGTGGCTGCACCGGTCGCCGCGGTCGCTGCGGCGGCCTTGCCGGCACACCAGCCGGGTACACCATCGGCGGCACTCCCGCACGCCTCGCCGAGCATCCGCAAGTTCGCGCGTGAACTGGGCGTGCCTCTGGCCGAGGTCAAGGGCAGCGGCTTCAAGGGCCGCATCACCCAGACCGACGTGCAGAACTTCGTGCGCACGGTGATGACGGGTAGCTTGCAGACGGTTGCTCAGCAGGCCAAGGCCCCGGCGGCGGGATCGGAAGGCGCGTTCCCGGGGCTGCTGCCCTGGCCGAAGGTGGACTTCGCCAAGTTTGGCCCGATCGAGCGCAAGGACATGTCGCGCATCAAGAAGATCTCGGGCGCCAACCTGCACCGCAATTGGGTGGTCATCCCGCACGTCACGAACCACGACGATGCGGACATCACCGAGCTGGAGGCTTTCCGCGTTCAGTTGAACAAGGAAAACGAGAAGTCGGGCGTGAAGGTCACGATGCTGGCTTTCATGATCAAGGCAGCTGTGGCGGCTTTGAAGAAGTTCCCCGAGTTCAACGCGTCGCTGGACGGCGATCAGCTGGTGATGAAGAACTACTTCCACATCGGCTTTGCGGCGGACACGCCCAATGGCCTGGTGGTGCCGGTGATCAAGGATGCCGACAAGAAGGGCATCTTCCAGATCAGCCAGGAGATGTCGGAGCTGGCCAAGAAGGCACGCGACGGCAAGCTGGGTCCGGCCGACATGTCCGGTGGCTGCTTCTCGATCTCGTCGCTGGGCGGGATCGGCGGCAAGTACTTCACGCCGATCATCAATGCGCCCGAGGTGGCAATCATGGGGGTGTGCAAGAGCACCATCGAGCCGAAGTGGGACGGCCAAGCTTTCCAGCCTCGCCTGATGCTGCCGCTGTCGCTGTCGTGGGATCACCGCGTCATCGACGGAGCGTCGGCTGCGCGCTTCAACGTGTACTTTGCGTCGCTGCTGGCGGACTTCCGCCGCATCGTGCTGTGATCGGGAGAACGACATGGCATTGATTGACGTACAAGTTCCCGACATTGGCGATTTCAAGGATGTGGCCATCATCGAGGTGCTGGTCAAGCCGGGCGACACGGTGAAGGCCGAGCAGAGCCTGGTCACCGTCGAGTCCGACAAGGCATCGATGGAGATTCCGTCATCCCACGCCGGTGTGGTGAAGGAGATCAAGGTGGCGCTGGGTGACAAGATCAACCAGGGCACGGTGATCCTGACGCTGGAAAGCGCGGATGCGGGGGCCACGGCTTCGACCGCTCCCGCAGCGGCTCCGGCGGCTGCACCGGCTGCACCGGCTGCGGCTCCTGTGGCTGCGACTTCGGCACCCGCCGTGGTGGCCCCGGCACCGGCAGGCAGTTACAGCGGCCCCGTGGACGTCGAGTGCGACGTCCTGGTACTGGGCGGCGGCCCTGGCGGTTACTCGGCGGCCTTCCGCGCAGCCGACCTGGGCTTGAGCACCGTCATCGTCGAGCGCTACGCCACCCTGGGTGGTGTGTGCCTGAACGTGGGCTGCATCCCGTCCAAGGCCCTGCTGCACGTGGCAGCGGTGATGGACGAAGTGCGCCACCTGGCGGATGCGGGCGTGGAGTTTGCCGAGCCCAGCGTTAACATCGACAAGCTGCGTGGCCACAAGGAAAAGGTCATTGGCAAGTTGACAGGGGGCCTGGCTGCCATGGCCAAGATGCGCAAGGTCACGACCGTGCGCGGCTATGGCGTCTTCATCGACCCGTATCACCTGAAGGTCGAAGAGACCTCGGGTGCCGGCCAGGAGAAGACCGGGGGGGCCAAGGTGGTGCGTTTCAAGCGCGCCATCATTGCCGCTGGCTCGCAGGCGGTGCGCCTGCCGTTCTTCCCACAAGACGATCGCATCGTGGACTCGACCGGGGCGCTCGCGCTCCAGGGAGTGCCCAAGAAGATGCTGATCGTGGGCGGCGGCATCATCGGCTTGGAAATGGGCACGGTGTACTCCACCCTGGGCTCCCGCCTGGACGTGGTCGAGATGATGGACGGCCTGATGCAGGGCGCTGACCGGGATCTGGTCAAGGTCTGGCAGAAGATGAACGCGCCGCGCTTTGACAACATCATGTTGAAGACCAAGACGGTGGGTGCCGAGGCCACGCCCGAAGGCATCAAGGTGAAGTTCGAGGGGGCCGATGGCACGCTGAGCGAGCAGACCTATGACCTGGTGCTGCAAGCCGTGGGTCGCACGCCCAACGGCAAGAAGATCGACGCGGACAAGGCCGGTGTGGCCGTGACCGACCGTGGCTTCATTCCGGTGGACGTGCAGATGCGCACCAACGTGCCGCACATCTTCGCCATTGGCGACTTGGTGGGTCAGCCCATGCTGGCGCACAAGGCGGTGCACGAGGCGCATGTGGCGGCCGAAGTGGTGGCGGGTGAGTTGCTGGGTGACGAGAAGCTGGCCAAGGCCCAGTTCGATGCCCGCGTGATCCCGAGCGTGGCCTACACCGATCCGGAAGTGGCCTGGGTGGGTCTGACCGAGGACCAGGCCAAGGCCCAGGGCATCAAGGTCAAGAAGGGCCTGTTCCCGTGGTCGGCGTCCGGTCGGGCGATTGCCAATGGCCGCGATGAAGGCTTCACCAAGCTGTTGTTCGATGACAGCCCCGAGGCCAACGGCCATGGCCGCATCCTGGGTGGCGGCATTGTCGGCACCCATGCAGGCGACATGATCGGTGAAATCGCGCTGGCCATCGAGATGGGGGCCGACGAGGTCGACATCGGCAAGACGATCCACCCGCATCCCACCTTGGGTGAAAGCATCGGCCTGTGTGCCGAAGCGGCCCACGGCAGTTGCACCGACTTGCCGCCGGCCCGCAAGCGCTGAGGCGCTGAAGCTGACGCACCCGTGTCAGTGAAAGTCCCGGCTGTGGGTGCTCAGGCGCCCCAGCAGGGGCGACAAGTCGCGCAGGCGGTGTGCCACCAGGTGGCGCACTTCGCCTTCGCGCTGCCACACCCCATAGACCGCCAGCAGCCGTGAGTGCACCAACTCGCGCCGCTGGCGTTCTTTCAAGGCCGGCCACACGATCACGTTGACCGTGCCGGTCTCGTCTTCCAGGGTCACGAAGACCACGCCCGAGGCGGTACCAGGCTGTTGTCGCACGGTGACGATGCCGCAGGCACGCGCCAGTCTCCCATTCGGAAAACCATGCAACTCGCTGGCACTGAGCAGGCGCTGGGCGTTCATCTGCGCGCGCAGCAAAGCCAGGGGGTGACGGCGCAGCGTCAGGCCTTGGGAGGCGTAGTCGAACACGATTTCCTCGCCTTCTGGGGCGGCGGGCAGGGCCAGCGGGACTTCGGCCACCGGGGCCTCACGCAACAGCGGCGGTGCGCGGTGCAGGGCTGAGGCCTCCCAGACCTGCTGGCGGCGGTGGCCTGAGAGGCTCATCAGCGCATCGCCGGCTGCCAGGGCGCGCAAGGTGCGTTGGTCGAGGTCCGCGCGGCGGGCCAGGTCGTCTACGTCGATGAAGGGAGCTTGCTGTCGGGCGACCGCGATGCGTTGGGCCACGTCGGGTGACAACCCAGCGAGCAGCCTCAAGCCGAGTCGAACGGCCGGGCCGGCGCGTGAATCGGCAGGTGGGCCGCTTTGTGGGGCGGCGGGTGTCGACGACGAACGAGCCTGCGCTGCGGGCAGGGAGGTAGGCGCTGAATGATATGAATGTGCGAAATGTTCGGAATAGGGCAGCTCCAGGCTGCAATCCCAAGTCGAACACATCACATCGGGCGGACGCACTTCCACGCCGTGCCGGCGCGCATCCTGAACCAGCTGACTGGGTGAGTAAAACCCCAGTGGCTGCGCATTGAGCAGTCCGGCCAAAAACGCGGCCGGCTCATGGCATTTGATCCAGGCGCTGGCATAGACCAACAGTGCAAAACTGGCCGCATGCGACTCGGGGAAGCCGTAGGAGCCAAAGCCCTCGATCTGCTGGCAGATCTGCTCGGCAAACTCCGCCGGATACTGGTTGGCGCGCATGCCAGCCTTGATGCGCTCTTTGAACTTGTGTACATCGCCTTTTCGACGCCAGGCGGCCATCGAGCGCCGCAGGTCATCGGCTTCGCCCGCGGTGAAACCCGCTGCGATCATCGCGATCTGCATGACCTGTTCCTGAAAAATCGGCACACCCAAGGTACGCTTCAAGGCCGCTTGTAGGCCACGTGGGTAATCAATGGGCTCCAGCCCCTGGCGTCGGCGCAGATAGGGGTGGACCATGCCGCCCTGAATCGGGCCGGGGCGCACCAGGGCCACTTCCACTACCAGGTCGTAGAACTCACGGGGCTTCAGGCGCGGCAGCATGCTCATCTGGGCCCGGCTTTCAATCTGGAAGACACCGATGGTGTCGGCGCGGCACATCATCTCGTAGCAAGCGGGATCTTCACGCGGGATGTCTTGCATCCCGAAGGGCTGTCCCCGCCATTGACCGATGAAGTCCATGGCCTTGCGCAAGGCCGTGAGCATGCCCAGCGCCAGCACGTCCACCTTGAGCAGGCCCAGCGCATCGAGGTCATCCTTGTCCCATTGGATGACGCTGCGCTCGGGCATGTTGGCGTTCTCGATGGGCACCATGCGACACAAGGCCCCTCGCGACAGGACGAAGCCCCCGGTGTGCTGGCTCAGGTGGCGCGGAAAACCCACCAGCGTGCGCGTGAGCTCCAGCCACTGCTGCACACGCCGTGTGCTGGGGTCGAGCCCGATCTCCTGCAACCGCTCAGCCAACGCCGCCTGGCTGTCCCACCATTGCAGGTTGCCGCTGGCGCGCTCGATCTCGTCCAGACCGAAACCCAGGGCCTTGCCCACATCGCGCAGGGCGCTGCGGGTGCGGTAGGTGATGACGGTGGCCGTGAGCGCGGCCCGGTCGCGTCCGTAGCGGGTGTACAGATACTGGATGACCTCTTCACGGCGCTCATGCTCGAAGTCCACGTCGATGTCGGGCGGCTCATTGCGCTCGCGTGAGATGAAGCGCTCGAACAGCAGGGTGCTCTGCTCGGGGTCCACCTCGGTGATGCCCAGGGCGTAGCAGACCACCGAATTGGCCGCACTGCCCCGTCCCTGACAGAGGATGTGACGCGAGCGCGCAAAGCAGACGATGTCGTACACCGTCAGGAAGTACTTTTCGTAGTCCAACTCGGTGATCAGCGCCAGCTCTGCCTCCATCTGTGCCTGCACCCGCGCGGGTACACCCTGGGGATAGCGCCGGACCAAACCCTCGGTACTGACGCGGCAAAGGAAGTTGCGGGCGGTTTCACCGGCGGGGACGATTTCATCAGGGTATTCGTAGCGCAACTCGTCCAGGCTGAAGGCGCAACGCGAGGCCACCTCTTGCGTGGCTTGCAACAGGTCGGCCGGATAGCGCTGGGCCAGTCGCAGCCGGCTGCGCAGATGGTGCTCGGCATGACGCGCCAGTTGCAACCCGCATTCGGCCAGTGGGCTGCCCACGCGCGTGGCCGTCAACACATCCTGCAAGGGTTTGCGTGAGCGCAGGTGCATGTGCACGTCACCCGTGGCTACCAGAGGTACCTGTTCGGTGTCGCCAATGTGGCGCAGGGTGCGCAGCCACACGGCGTCGTCCAGATGGTGGTGCAGGGCCACCCCCAGCCAGCATCGGTCGGCAAAGTGCTGCCGCAGCCAGCGCGTGTGCGCAGTGATGGCCTCGGTCGATGTGTGCCGTTGCGGGATCAACAGCACCAGGCAATCGCCCCAGGCAGCCGGGCGTATGTCATCGCGCTTCAGCGGGGCGAGCCCCTTGCCTGGGCTGCTGCGACGCAGGCGTGTGATGAACTCGCACAGCAATCCGTAGCCAATGCGGTGGCAGGCCAGTACGACCAGCTTGAAGGGCGTGGGGTCTGCCACCTCGAACTCGCTACCCAGTAGCAAATGGAAGGTGGCGGCGCCGGGCACGCCGGCTTCCCGCGCTTTGCGCAAAGCCAGATGGGCTCGCACCACGCCGGCCAGACTGGCCTCATCGGTCAAGGCCAGACCCCGGTAGCCCAGGGCCAGCGCCCGCTCGATCAATTCTTCTGGGTGCGAGCCACCGCGCAGGAACGAGTAATTTGAGACGGCGTGCAACTCGACGTAGTCCGGCAGATGCGTGGCGCGGTTCATGATCGGCCTCATCCTGCGTCAGGCAAACAGGCCGTGCAGAAACCAGGCTTGCGTGGCCATGTCACCAGCGTGTCGGGTACGGAACACCCACAGCAGCCCCGCGCCCGGGCTACTGGCCAGGTAATAGTCGCGTGTGCAGGCGCCGTCTGGCTGAGCGGTGTCCCACCAACCCGCTTCGACACGATGCGGGCCGGCCAGCCATTGCAAGCGCCCTTGGTAGTGCGGGTGTTCGTGCTGTCCCTGGGCATCGGTCACCAGGGACAAGGGCAATGGCTTGGGCAGCAACCAACTGGGCTGTGGCCAGGGGGGCAGGTCTATGCGAGTGTCGGCTGAAGGAACCCCAGCTGACGGATCCCGTGCGGCAGGTGGAGCGTGCAAGGCGGCCTGCCAGCGTTGGGCATGCTCCAGTCGGTGATCGGCATGCACCTGACCCGCCAGCACCCGCTCAGGCCCCAGTCGGGCGCTGAGGCGATCCAACAGCGTCCACAGTGCCTCTTTCTGGGCACGTCGGGCTGCGGGTGTCAGCAGCCCGTCCGGATGGGCCGTGAGCTGATCGCCCCCTTGCTCAGGAAACAGGCTGTGGCTGTGCGTCATCAGTGGCGCGATGTGCTCCGCCCTCAGGCTGATGTCTTCCACGGGGGCGGCCAGGGTCAGGCGCTGCAGATGCTCATGCAGCAATTGACTCAGCCGCTCGGGATCACGGGTCGGGTTGGACAGCCTCACGGTGTGTTGCCCCGCGTGGGCTTCCTGCCGCCGCAAACCATGGTGCCAGCGCAGGGTGAAAGACTCGACCCCGGCGTGCTGTCCGGCCAGCCAGGCGCACAGGGCCTGCAGCAGCGTGCGCGCGGCATGCAGCAAGGCCGGTGCTGTCTCCACCCGGCACGGCAACTCCAGCCGTTCATCGAACACGGCTGGCAGCGTCAGCCATGACAAGGGCAGGGGGCTGCGCGCATAAGCCTGGTCCAGAGCACGCAGCGAGTCCGCATCGAACCTTCGACTCAAGCCGCCTCGGGGCAGGGCGCTCACATCTCCCAGCGTGCGGCAACCCAGGCGTGCCAGCGTGCCCGCATGGGGCCGCAGCGCGCTCAGCGTCGTGAAAGGCAGGGCATGGAGCATCTGCTCTGTCGCGTAGGTGTCCGGTATGGCGTCGGCGTCATCGACCTGCGTGCCACCCTGGGTCAGGCGGTGACGTGCCACACACAGCGCCGCCAGGGCGTTCGATGCAAAAGCCCAGGCGGCCACACCTTGCGCCTGGGCACCCTTCACCAGGCGGCCACGCAAAGCCGCTCGTCCGCCGAACAAGCGTTCCGAGGCGTGGCACTCCAGCACCACCGCCTCCTCCAACTGCGCCACGCGGGGCGTGAACTGCAAGGCCCACCAGCCCAGAGGCCGCACGTCCAGCGGCTGCCAGATGGGGGCACTCGCATCGTCCGCCTCATGCTTCGAGGCGGGCAGCAAGGCCATCCAGTTCTGCATGGGGTACCGTCAGTGAGGTGTGAGGCCGCAAGGCGTGGCGGGGCACGGTGGCGGGCAAGGGTGACGACCTGGGTGGGCGTGTGGGCGATGCCGTACTGCTGCGCCACAGTTCGGCCAAGCCCGAAGGCCAGTGCGGCAGCACAATGGGCTCGGCCAATGAAGGCCCACGGCGCTTGATCACATGGATTTCAAGCGGGTGAGGGCAGCCCCCCAGCGTCAAGTGCAAGCGCAACGGTGCCGCCGATGATTCCTGCGCAACACGCGCCGGCCGAAAGGCAAAGAACAAGCCTGGATGCTGCCCAGCGAAGGCCTGAAGGCGTCGGATCTGCTCCGGCCGGGCCTGGGGCAACCAACTGAGCACGGCGGTCACGCAATGCGCCTTCAGCGCCTGCTCCGTGGCCCATAAACGCTCTGCGGCGCCTTCCACATCAATGCGGATCACGCGGTCGGCGCGCACCCCTTCGCGTGCCAGTGCTGGCAGGTAAGGCAACTGCGGTGCCCCTACCAGCAGCACCGAGCCGCCCTGGGCCACCAGTCGGGCCAAAGCCGGGGCCAGCAAGCGCCACTCACCCAAACCCGCCTGGGTCTGCAGGATTTCCGTCAGGCTCTGGCAAGGCCAGCCGCCATCGGGCAACACGGCATCCAGGGCAGCATGCCCGCTGGCCACGACAGGCGCCTGGTGGTGCCCCATGGCCTCCCCCCGCCACACCAGGGCAGCCAGATGCTGCGGCAGCACCGCAGGCGTGATCGCACTGCGGTCGGAGTGGACGAGGGATTGGAGGGCAGACATGGCGAGATACTGTGTATTTGTACAGTATATTACTGCGCACTGACGCCCACGTCCAGAGACGTTCAGACGAAATGGAAACCGGGTGACTCTGAGCGCTGCCCTGCAGCAGTCTCAGAGAAGGTGGCTCAGACAGCCAACTCAGAACGCCGGTTTGCCCGATTCCAGCGCAGCCGACTTCAGCATGTCCAGCGTGACGACCTCCAGGGCCTGTTCGTGGGTGGCCTCCAGCGACACGGGCGGTGCCACCCCCGCCTCCCAGGCTTCCCGCCAACGGTGTACGCACAGGCACCAACGGTCGCCGGGCTTCAGACCGGGAAAGCGCCACTCCGGGTGCGGGGTGCTCAGGTCATTGCCCCGGCTGCGCGAAAAGTCCAGAAAAGCCTGCGTCATGCGCGCGCACACCACATGTTGACCCGTGTCGTCTTCGCGCGTGCGGCAACACCCATCCCGAAAAAATCCGGTCACAGGGTCGTAAGAGCAGGCCCGCAGGGGGCCGCCCAACACATTGCGTCCGGGAGTCAGGGCCACGCTCATGGGATTCTCCAGCGTATCGAATCAGGCCTGACCCGGCTTCTTCAGCAAGGTCATGGCCGTGCCAATCAGTGCCGATACTTCGCTCATGTTGCCCGGCACGATCATCGTGTTGTTCTTCTGCGCCAGTTGCCCATAGGCCTCCACGGCCTTCTCGGCCACCTTCAGGTTCACGGCTTCCTGCCCACCCGGCTGACGAATGGCCGCGGCGATCTTGGCAATCGCATCGGCGGTGGCATCGGCCACGGCGGTGATGGCGGCGGCCTCACCCTGCGCCTTGTTGATCTCAGCCTGCTTCTCACCCTCCGATCGGGCGATGAACGCCTCACGCTCACCCGTGGCGATGTTGATTTGCTCCTGGCGACGACCTTCCGATGCCGCGATCAGCGCGCGCTTCTCACGTTCCGCCGTGATCTGTGCCTGCATCGAACGCAGGATCTCGGCGGGAGGGGTCAAGTCCTTGATCTCATAACGCAGCACCTTCACACCCCAGTTCAACGCAGCTTCGTCCAGCGCATTCACCACGGCGGCATTGATCAAGTCGCGTTCTTCAAACGTCTTGTCCAGCTCCATCTTGCCCACCACCGAACGCAGCGTGGTCTGGGCCAGTTGGGTAATGGCGACGATGTAGTTCGATGAGCCATAGCTCGCGCGCATCGCATCGGTCACCTGGAAGTACAGGATGCCGTCCACCTGCAACTGCGTGTTGTCCTTGGTGATACAGACCTGGCTGGGCACATCCAGCGGCACTTCCTTGAGCGAGTGCTTGTAGGCCACACGGTCAATGAAGGGCAGGACGACATTGAGGCCAGCCGTCAGCGTGCCGTGGTACTTGCCCAGACGCTCCAGCACCCAGGCGCTTTGCTGCGGCACCACCTTGACGGACTGAACCACAAAAACCACGGCGATGATGAGAAAGAGGATGGCGATTTCCATGGTGTCAGACCTTTTCAAGAAGAAGGAGATTGCCCTGCATGGCGCAGATGCGATAGGCGCCCGGCTCGGGCAAAGTGGTGCCCGAAGGCTGTTTCAAACGGGCACGCCAGGGGGCGCCACGGTAAGACACATGGGTCGTGCCATCGCTTTCCCAGTCACTCACCTGAACCACCTGGCCCAGGTCCAGTTCCAAATCTGGCGCCGATTGAGTGCCCAGTGGAAGGCTGCCTTGGCGCTGTTGGCGACGTCGCCGCCAGAAATACCAGCCTCCGGCCGTCAAGGCGGCCACCACCGCGGCCGCAACCAACTGAACCTCGGTCTGGAAGCCCGCATGTGCCGCCAAAGCGCCAGCCACGGCCCCCAGCGCAATCATCAACAGGTAAAACGTTCCGGTCGCCAGTTCAGCCACCACCAGCACGCCTGCCATCAACCACCACTGCGTACTTTCATCCACGAAGCGCTCCGTTTCTTTCTGGTTCTTGTTCGACGGCCCCACAGGGGGGCAGCAAAATCATCATATCGCGCGCTCAGGGTAGGCAGATGACATACAAGACGCCTACACTTCGCATTTTTCTGCACTTCTTGTTGGTGGGTAGCCCATGCTGCGATTTCACTTTCCCATCGTCATCATTGACGAGGACTTCCGTTCCGAAAACACTTCGGGTCTGGGCATTCGCGCGTTGGCCGACGCCATCACGAAGGAGGGTTTCGAAGTCCTGGGCGTGACCGGTTACGGTGACCTGTCCCAGTTCGCCCAACAGCAAAGCCGCGCCAGCGCCTTCATCCTGTCGATTGACGATGAAGAGTTCACCCCGGGCCCCGAGCTTGACCCGGCCGTACTGAACCTGCGCAAGTTCATTGAAGAGATCCGCTTCAAGAACAACGACATCCCCATCTACCTGTACGGCGAGACGCGCACCTCCGAGCACCTCCCCAACGACATCCTGCGCGAGCTGCACGGCTTCATCCACATGTTCGAGGACACGCCCGAGTTCGTGGCGCGTCACATCATCCGTGAAGCCAAGAGCTACCTCGACGGCCTGGCGCCCCCGTTCTTCAAGGCGCTGATGGACTACGCCCAGGACGGCTCCTACTCCTGGCACTGCCCCGGTCACTCCGGTGGCGTGGCCTTCTTGAAGAGCCCCGTCGGCCAGATGTTCCACCAGTTCTATGGCGAGAACATGCTGCGCGCCGACGTCTGCAACGCCGTGGAAGAACTCGGTCAGTTGCTCGACCACACCGGCCCGGTCTACGAGTCCGAGAAGAACGCCGCGCGCATCTTCAACGCCGATCACTGCTTCTTCGTCACGAACGGCACCTCCACCTCCAACAAGATGGTGTGGCACCACACCGTGGCTCCCGACGACATCGTCATCGTGGACCGCAACTGCCACAAGTCCATCCTGCACAGCATCATCATGACCGGGGCCATCCCCGTCTTCATGACGCCCACGCGCAACCACTTCGGCATCATCGGCCCGATCCCCAAGAGCGAGTTCGAGCCCTCGGCCATCCGCAAGAAAATCGCCAGCAATCCGTTGCTCAAGGGCGTGGACGCCAAGGCTGCCAAGCCGCGCATCATGACGCTCACGCAGAGCACCTACGATGGCGTGCTCTACAACACCGAGACCATCAAAGGCATGCTCGACGGCTGGGTGGACACCCTGCACTTCGACGAAGCCTGGCTGCCCCACGCCGCTTTCCACAAGTTCTATGGCGCCTACCACGCCATGGGCAAAAACCGCGCGCGCCCCAAAGAGGCCGTGGTGTACGCCACCCAGTCCATCCACAAGCTGCTGGCCGGCATCAGCCAGGCTTCGCAGGTGCTCGTGCAGGACTCGCAGCAGGTCAAGCTCGACCGCAACCTCTTCAACGAGGCCTACCTGATGCACACCTCCACCTCGCCGCAGTACGCCATCATCGCCTCGTGCGATGTGGCTGCGGCCATGATGGACCGCCCCGGTGGCACCGCCCTGGTGGAGGAGAGCATCAAGGAAGCGCTGGACTTCCGCCGCGCCATGCGCAAGGTCGACAAGGAATACGGCAAGGACTGGTGGTTCAAGGTCTGGGGGCCGGACAAGATCACGGCCGATGACATCGGCAAGCCGTCCGACTGGGTGCTCAAGGCCAACGAAAAGTGGCATGGCTTCGGTAACCTGGCCGACGGCTTCAACATGCTGGACCCGATCAAGTCCACCATCATCACTCCGGGCCTTGACGTGTCGGGTAAGTTCGCCAAGACCGGTCTCCCGGCGTCCATCGTCACCAAGTACCTGGCCGAGCACGGCGTGGTCGTCGAAAAGACCGGCCTTTACAGCTTCTTCATCATGTTCACCATCGGCATCACCAAGGGCCGCTGGAACACCATGCTGACTGCGCTGCAGCAGTTCAAGGACGACTACGACAAGAACCAGCCGCTGTGGCGCGTCGTGCCGGACTTCTGCAAGAAGTACCCGCGCTACGAGCGCATGGGCCTGCGTGACCTCTGCCAGAGCGTGCACGAAGCCTATGCCAGCGGCGACATCGCCCGCCTGACCACCGACGTGTACCTGTCGGGCCTGGAGCCGGCCATGAAGCCGTCGGACGCCTACGCCTGCATCGCCCGTCGCCAGACCGAACGCGTGGACATCGACCAACTGGAAGGTCGCATCACCACCGCGCTGCTGACCCCGTACCCGCCGGGCATCCCCCTGCTGATCCCGGGCGAGCGTTTCAACAAGAAGATCGTCGACTTCCTGAAGTTCACTCGCGACTTCAACGATGCCTTCCCCGGCTTTGCTACCGATGTGCACGGCCTCGTGGCTGAAGATCTGCCCGGCGGCGGAAAGCGTTACTACGTGGACTGCGTCAAGAGCGAAGTCTGATCAGGCGCGCAGCTTCAGGCCGCCGGCGTCGCGGCCTGCGCTTGCACCCAGTTGGACATGGGTGCTGAAACGGCAGAACTTGCTGCGCATGTCCTGCAGCATGTCGCCCATGCCTTCGGCATCGGCAATGTCGTGGCGGTGGCGGGTGAGCAGCATGTCTGCCAGGTCGAGCAGTTTGGCGTTTTTCGTCTGGGCACCGTGCATGACCAGCGCCTTGAGCGCCGCCGTGGGGTCGCCGGCACGCACATGGCCCAAGGCCTTCTCGGCCATTTCCAGGATAGTTTTGTAGGCCTGCTGCACCATGTCCGCATACGGCTGATACTGCCGTACGGTCATCGCCAGCATGTCGGTGGACGCCTTGGATGTGCAAAAACGCAAGGCGATTTTGTCGATCCACTCATCGGCTTCGGGTAGTTGCAACTCGTTCATCCGAAGTCGCAACAGAAGACTCAGCACATTGCCCGCTGCCTCGAAATCAAAGTCAGGTTGCTGGGCATCCAGCACCATGGTCTTGACGTTGTGCATGACGTCCCCCACCTGTCGCTGCAGCATCAACTCCAGCACATGAATCAGGCTGTGCATCCGCCTCAGACGTCCACTGTCGGGCATCTTTTCGCAGGCATGGGCGATGTTGCTCATGCAGCGCTGCACCCCCTTGGGATCTTTCTCATCAAAGCGGATTTGTGCGAGCAGGACCAAACTCTGGAAGTCGAACATCTTGGATGACACGCCCAGGCTGGCGGCTCGCTCCAGTGTGCGGGTGGCCTCATCGTTCTGCCCCAGATAGAAGGCCAGCATGCCCACTTTCTGAAGGCGTGCGATGGATGCTGGCGTGGCTTCGGCGGCTTGCTTGTAGGTTTGCAGTGCCTCCTCGAACTGCCCTGTTTGCAGCTGCGCCCGACCCATTACGTCATACGCGTCGATGAACGAGGGGTTGTCCGCGATCAGGCTTTCGAGGGTGTTGCGAGCGGGTTGAGGTTGCCCGCCATCCAATTGGGAGCGTGCGATGCCCAAGCGTGCCCAAGGCAACGCACGGGTTTGATCAATCGCCTGAAACAATTGGCGAGCTTCATCGAAGCGGCTCAGTCTCAGCAACAACTCGCCGCCAATGCGGGCCGCGTAGATCCAGTATTCGCCTCGTTGCTGGAAACGGATCAGGCACAGCTTGGCGGCCGTTTCAAAATCTTCAGCCTCAATGGCCTCAAAAATCGGGCCCAGCACCACCTTGCGGTGCCGCGCCAGGTGCAGTCGCTGCGCCAGCGCATTCGCGGTATGCGGCTTGAGCAGATAACAGTCCAGGGCTGATTCAGCCGCCTCGGCCACTTTGACGTACGAAGCCTCGCTGGTGACCATCACAAACACGGTCGAATAGGGCAGCAACTGCGCACGACGAAGATCGTCCAGCAAGTCAGATCCGGTCATGCCGCAATCATCGAAGTGGTAATCACACAGCACCACGTCAAATGCACGGGTTTCCAGTGCACGCCGCGCCTCGGCCATCTTTGACGCCTGGATGATGCCGCTCAAGCCCAGGTCTGCCAGCATGCTGCGAAGGATGCTGCGCGAAGTTTGGTTGGCATCGATGATCAGTGCTTTGCAACTGCGCAGATCACTGTCTGGCGCTTGCAACTCCACTGGCTTGGTCGTCAAGGGCAGCATACCTAAGATGGTATGCGATATCCGGACAATGAAAAAGGCACCCGAAGGTGCCTTTTTGCTTCAACCATCACGTCTCGTGAATTATTTGAAAATGTTCTTCACACGGTCTGTCCAGCTTTTGGACGTGGGGGAATGTTTTTCTCCCCCTTTGCGGAAGGATTCATCCAGTTCCTTGAGCAGCTTACGCTGGTGCTCGGTGAGCTTGACCGGCGTCTCGACCACGATGTGGCAGTACAGGTCGCCCGGGTAGCTGGAGCGGATGCCCTTGATGCCCTTGCCACGCAAGCGGAAGGTCTTGCCATGCTGCGTGCCTTCGGGGATGTCGATCTCCGCCTTGCCACCGAGCGTCGGCACTTCGATGCTGCCGCCCAGGGCTGCCGAGGTCAGCGGCACGGGCACGTTGCAGTGCAGGTCATCGCCATCGCGCTCGAAAATCTCATGCTGCTTGATGCGGATCTCGATGTACAGATCGCCTGCCGGGCCGCCATTCGTGCCGGGCTCGCCATTGCCCGCTGAACGGATGCGCATGCCTTCGTTGATGCCGGCCGGGATCTTGACCTCCAGCGTCTTGGTCTTTTTGACTTTGCCTTGGCCGTGGCACGAGGTGCAAGGCTCGGGAATGATCTTGCCGGTGCCTTGGCAGTGCGGACAGCTTTGCTGTACGCTGAAGAATCCCTGGCGCATGTGAACGTTGCCCGAGCCATTGCAGGTCGGGCAGGTCTTGGCGCTGGTGCCTGGCTTGGCGCCACTGCCGTGACAGACCTCGCACTCGTCCCACGAAGGGATGCGAATCTGCGTGTCTTTGCCGGCAGCGGCTTCTTCCAGCGTGATTTCCATCGCGTAGGACAGGTCACTGCCACGGTAGACCTGCGGGCCACCACCACGACGGCTTCCGCCCCCCTGGCCAAAGATGTCGCCAAAGATGTCACCGAAGGCGTCGGCAAACCCGGCACCGCCGCCGCCGAAACCACCTCCCGCACCGCCGCCCATGTTCGGGTCCACGCCCGCATGACCGTACTGGTCGTACGCGGCGCGCTTTTTGGGGTCGGAGAGCATCTCGTAGGCCTCTTTGACCTCCTTGAACTTCTCTTCGGCTTCCTTGGCCTTGTCACCCTGATTGCGGTCAGGGTGGAACTTCATGGCCAGCTTGCGGTAGGCCTTCTTGATGTCATCGTCGGACGCGCCTTTGGCGACGCCGAGGATTTCGTAAAAATCGCGTTTTGCCATGGTTTCGTGGGGCTGGGCGAAGGGGTTCGCTGATCGGGACTGGATTCGACAAAGGCACAGGGCGTGAGCAAGGTGCTCACACGGCCTGTGCCCTGTCGGCGTGAGTCAGACTCCGATCAGTCCTTCTTGACTTCCTTGAACTCGGCGTCGACCACGTTGTCGTCAGCGGGCTTGGCCTGTTCGCCAGCAGCAGCGGCACCTTCGGCACCCGCAGCGCCTTGGGCTGCCTGCATGTCAGCGTACATCTTCTCGCCCAGCTTCTGCGAAGCCGTCATCAGGGTGTTGGTCTTGGCCTCGATGTCGTCCTTGTCGTCGCCCTTGATGGCTTCTTCGACGTCCTTGATCGCGGCTTCGATCTTTTCCTTCTCTTCGGCTTCCAGCTTGTCGCCGTACTCGGTCAGGGACTTGCGCACGCTGTGGACCATGCCGTCCCCCTGGTTCTTGGCCTGCACCAGTTCCAGCTTCTTCTTGTCCTCGGCGGCGTTCAGCTCGGCGTCCTTCACCATCTTCTGGATCTCGTCTTCCGACAGACCCGAGTTGGCCTTGATGGTGATCTTGTTTTCCTTGCCGGTGCCCTTGTCCTTGGCGCTCACGTGCAGGATGCCGTTGGCGTCGATGTCAAAGCCCACTTCGATCTGAGGCACGCCACGCGGTGCGGGCGGGATGCCTTCGAGGTTGAACTCGCCCAGCATCTTGTTGCCGGCAGCGATTTCACGCTCGCCCTGGAACACCTTGATGGTCACAGCCGGTTGGTTGTCGTCGGCGGTCGAGAAGGTCTGAGCGAACTTCGTCGGGATCGTGGTGTTCTTGGAGATCATCTTGGTCATGACGCCGCCCATGGTCTCGATGCCCAGGGACAGCGGGGTCACGTCCAGCAGCAGCACGTCGGTGCGGTCACCGGCCAGCACCTGACCTTGCACGGCAGCGCCCACGGCCACGGCCTCGTCAGGGTTCACGTCCTTGCGGGGTTCCTTGCCGAAGAATTCCTTGACCTTCTCCTGCACCTTGGGCATGCGGGTCATGCCGCCGACCAGGATCACGTCGTCGATGTCACCCACAGCCACGCCGGCATCCTTGATGGCGGTGCGGCAAGGGGCGATCGTGCGCTCGATCAGCTCGTCCACCAGCGACTCCAGCTTGGCGCGGGTCAGCTTGACGTTCAGGTGCTTCGGACCGGTGGCGTCAGCGGTGATGTAGGGCAGGTTGACGTCGGTTTGAGCGGAGTTCGACAGCTCGATCTTGGCCTTCTCAGCGGCTTCCTTCAGACGCTGCAGAGCCAGCACGTCCTTGGTCAGGTCCACGCCGGAGTCCTTCTTGAACTCGGCAATGATGTAGTCGATGATGCGCTGGTCGAAGTCTTCGCCGCCCAGGAAGGTGTCGCCGTTGGTCGACAGCACTTCGAACTGCTTTTCGCCGTCCACGTCCGCGATTTCGATGATGGACACGTCGAACGTGCCGCCACCCAGGTCATACACGGCAATCTTGCGGTCACCCTTGCCGGTCTTGTCCAGGCCGAAAGCCAGGGCAGCTGCGGTGGGCTCGTTGATGATGCGCTTGACATCCAGACCGGCGATGCGGCCAGCGTCCTTGGTGGCTTGGCGTTGGGCGTCGTTGAAGTAAGCGGGCACGGTGATGACGGCCTCGGTGACTTCTTCACCCAGGTAGTCTTCGGCGGTCTTCTTCATCTTGCGCAGGATTTCAGCGGAGACCTGCTGGGGAGCCAGCTTCTTGCCGCGGATTTCCACCCAGGCGTCGCCGTTGTCGGCAGCCGCGATGGTGTAGGGCATCAGGTCGATGTCCTTCTGCACTTCTTTTTCCGTGAACTTGCGACCGATCAGGCGCTTGACGGCATAGACCGTGTTGCGGGGGTTGGTCACGGCCTGGCGCTTGGCCGAGGCACCCACCAGGATCTCGCCGTCTTCCTGGTACGCAATGATCGACGGGGTGGTGCGGGCGCCTTCACTGTTCTCGATCACCTTGGTGGTGTTGCCTTCCATGATGGAAACGCACGAGTTGGTGGTGCCCAGGTCGATGCCGATGATCTTGCCCATGATTGATAGCTCCAAGAGAATTTGTGGAGGAAGCGATCTGCTTCCGAATGCTTGTGTATCTGTGCTCGACCGTCTGGTTTTCAAGGGCCGGAATCAAAAAAACCGGCGGTCTTGGCTGACGGCGTCGCGATTCGGTTTACTTGGGCGCCGCAACGGTCACCAGCGCCGGGCGCAAGACGCGGTCGGCAATGGAGTAGCCCTTTTGCAGCACGCCCACGACCGTGTTGGCCTCTTGTTCGGCGGGCACCATGCTGATGGCCTGGTGCCGGTTGGGGTCAAACTTCTCGCCAGCGGCTGGGTTGATTTCCAGCACTTTGTTGCGTTCCAGCGCCGAAGTCAATTGGCGCAGGGTGATCTGAACACCTTCCAGCACGGTTTCGATCGGGGTGTCCGGCTTGGCAGCGTGAGACGCCAGGGCCGCCTCCAGGCTGTCGCGCACGGGCAGCATGCTGTCCGCGAACGATTCCACCGCAAACTTGCGCGCCTTGGCGACTTCATCCTCAGCACGACGGCGGATGTTCTCGGCCTCGGCCTTGGCGCGCAGGTACGCGTCAGACACTTCGGCGTGTTTGGCCAGCAACTCCGTCATGTCCTGCGCCACCGACTCGTTGGGCAGGGCTTCGATTTCGGGGGCGGGGCTGGCTGCCTGGTCGGGCGTGTTGCTCGTGTCGCTCATCTCTGATTCGGTGTGTTGATTGCGAAAACCCTGCATACATCAGGGTGGGTTGGCAGGCTTCAAGAGCCTGCCTCAAAAATATTTAGGCAGCGGGGGGGGGCGCGGTTCACTCGTCTGCGCTGGCTGACCAGCGCTGCCAGTCCACCAGTTGGCGGCGGTCGCGCTTGGTGGGGCGTCCCTGTTCGAGGCTTTCAGCGGGTTCCGCGCCCAGGCGCCGTGTCTCTGCGTGCTGGGCGCGACGCAGGATACTGTCCGGCGTCTCTTCGTACAACTGCTGAGCCTGGGGGGCGGGGCCACGCACGGTGCTCAGGGCCTTCACCATCACGGTGCGCGTCAGAGGGCCTTGCCGAATGTCGACGCGGTCACCCGCCTTGAGCTCTCGCGATGCCTTGGCGACTTGCTCGTTGACCTGGATGCGGCCTTTGTCGATGTCGTCCGCCGCCAGGCCGCGGGTCTTGTAAAAACGGGCCGCCCAGAGCCATTTGTCCAGACGCAGGCGGTCGGTCAGGCCGGGCAGGGGGCGATCTTCTGAGGGCATGGGTTCAGTGCCGATGTGCGCGAGACAGGAAACGGGCCGGATCCAGAGCGTCGCGCAGATCGCTCTCGATGGGGCAGGGGCTACCGGTCACCCAGTGGGCCAACAGGGCACCCGCCAGGGCGGTCCAGGTGATGCCACGCGACCCCAATCCTGACACGACGTAGAGGCCGCCTCGGTCGGTGCGCTCGCGAGGGATCAGGCGCACTTGGTCCAGTCTTGTCTTCGCGGGGACCTGTGTCAAGCGTTCGTCCGACCAGGGCAGGGCGCCGATCAGGGGCAACCGGTCGGGCGTGGTGGCACGCCAGCCGGTGCGGCCTTGCAGGGCCAACGGCAGGGGCGCGTCAGCGGGGTGGTCGGGGCAGGTGCCCAGCCGGGCCGCTTGCTTCAGGTTGTGGCGGTGGTCGGCCTCGCGCACGCTGGGGTCGTCATCGTGGTGCTGCGTGGTCGCGCCAAACAGCAGGCAGTCATCGCGCAAGGGCAGGACATAGCCACTGCCGGCCACCGGCACGCGCGGCAGGCTGACCTCGGCAGCCTGATCGTCAGGGCAAGGCCAGGCCGAGATCTGGCCGCGCACCCGCGACAAAGGCAAAGGTGCCACGGTGTGGTCTTGGGGCAGGGTGGCTAGCAAAGCCTGAGCCTGGTGGGCATTGGCCAGCACCAGGCTCGGCGCCTGGGCGATGCAGTGGCCCAGGGCGTCGTGAACTTCCCAGCCCTGTTCGGTGGGCACGATGCGCGCCACGGCCTGGTTCCACAAACAGGTCAATGAAGATGGGCCTTGCTTGTGCCACCTCTGGGCCTCTTGCAGCAGGCGGGCCGCATAGCCGGCCGGGTGCAACCAGCCCCCCTGCCGATACAGCCATCCCCCGCTGGGCACGGCCACACCCGCGACCGCGCGGGCCGCGTCCATGTCGAGCCACCGCACATGGTCTTCAGGCAGGCCCAGACGGGCCAACAGGTCTTGCGCATCGGCACGGTGGGTCTTGCCGTCCAGGCGCAGCAGCCCCTCACATTGGCCAGCCAACTCACCGTCAGCGATCCAGGGCTGTACCTGTCGCCAAGTGGCGAGGGCTGCGGCGCGGTGGGTGCGCGCATGGATGCCATCGTCGCCATGCAGCACGCTGTGGAACAGGCCGCCAGGGTTGCCCGAGCCTTCCTGGGCCGGGCCTTCATGCTGGTCCACCAAGGTCACGCGCCAGCCCTCGCGGCACACGGCCCAGGCTGCCGAGCAACCGGCCAGGCCCGCGCCCACCACGATCGCATGGCGGTCCGCGGGCGGCGCAGGTGCCCACAGTCCCCCAGGCTGAGGGGGCGGGGTATAACGCGGCGCGAAGGTGGCACGTGTGATGTGCAGCGATCCTTCAGCCTCCAGCGATGGCGCGACCTCAAAGCCCGCTTGCGTCAGACCATCTCGCAGCACATCGGCCAACGAACTGCTGCTGGCCGTTGCCTGCGGTGCCGCCAGACGGTTGAGTCGTGACAGCCAACCGGGGGCGCGCGGCTTCTCCTCCATGTTCTGGGTAGGCGACAAGCCATCCAGGTAAAAAGCGTCCACCTCGGCCATCAGGGTGGGCAGGATGTCGGCCACATTCCCCAGGCACAGCATCAGCGACACACCTTGCAAGCCGCCTTGCGGTCCCAGTGCTTCATCAAAGCTCAGGGTGTGGATGCCCGGCGTCAGGGTGGGCCAGGCATCTGCCATGCGCTGCGCCAAGATCGCGTCTGGCTGAGATGGCTGGGGAGTTTCTGCCAGCCGATGCGCCTCGCGCAGTGCCTGTCGTGACAGCGGGTGCGTCTCGATGGCGATGAACACCAGCCGGTTACAGCGGTGCGCATCGGCGCGCCAGGCAGACCAGGTCGACAGGAAGCGGCGCCCCTGCCCGAAACCCGTGTCCAGAATGACAAACCGCGTGCGACCTTGCCAGCGACCTGGCAGGCCGTTGCCCGCCATGAACACCCGCTGCGTCTGGTCAGGCATGCTTACTGAGCCACCCACCCACCGTCGACGTTCCAGGCCGCACCGCGCACATTGTCAGCACCGGGCGAGCACAGGAACACCGCCAGGTCACCCAATTGGGCGGGCGTGACGAACTGCAGGGAGGGCTGCTTCTCTCCCAACAGATCACGCTGCGCGGCTTCCGGCGAGACGCCTTCGCGCTCCGCCTTGGCATCGATCTGCTTTTGCACCAGAGGGGTCAGCACCCAACCCGGGCAAATCGCATTGACCGTGACGCCCGTGGTGGCTGTTTCCAGCGCCACGGATTTGGTCAGGCCAACCAGACCATGTTTCGCAGCCACGTAGGCCGACTTGCCTGCCGAGGCCACCAAGCCATGTGCCGAAGCCAGGTTGATGATGCGCCCCCAGTTCTTTGCACGCATGCCGGGCACGGCCAGGCGCGTGGTGTGGAAGGCCGAACTCAGGTTGATGGCGATGATGGCATCCCACTTCTCGACGGGAAAGTCCTCAATCTGGGCCACATGCTGGATGCCGGCGTTGTTCACCAGGATGTCCACCCCGCCAAACTCGGCTTGCGCATAGGCCATCAGGGCCTCGATTTCGGCAGGCTTGGACATGTCGGCACCGTGGTAGCCCACTTTGGTGCCAAAAGCCTTGCCCGCAGCCTCGACCACCGCCTTGGGTGCGTCGACCTCGCCAAATCCGTTCAGAATGACGTTGGCGCCTTGAGCGGCCAGCTTTTCGGCGATCCCCAGACCGATCCCACTGGTGGAACCTGTAACCAGGGCAGTCTTTCCTTTCAACATCTCGGGCCTCCTGTCGGCAAGAAGAAACACAATGTGCAGTGGCCCATTATCTGATGCCCTTTTGCGAATATGAGCAGCACCCCTTCCTCTTCCTCGCCGGCTCAACCGGTTCTGCACCACGTCACGTGCCCCGGCGCCAGCCAGACCGACGCAGCCACCCACCGCATGGCCTATTGGGCCTGGGGTGACCCTGAGAACGAGCGCATCCTCGTCTGCGTGCATGGCCTGAGCCGCCAAGGACGCGACTTTGACACCCTGGCACGCAGCCTGAGTGCGCACTACTACGTGGTCTGTCCTGATGTGGTCGGGCGTGGTAAGTCCGATTGGCTGGCCGATCCCAAGGGCTATCAGGTGTTCGGTTATGTGGCCGACATGGTCGCATTGCTGCAACACCTGCGCGCCCAACGCCAGGCCGCTGAGCCACTGGAGATCGACTGGGTCGGCACCTCGATGGGCGGTCTGATTGGTCTGGGCCTGTCCACCTTGCCGCCCGAGGTCTCGGGCGCGCGTCTGCGCAAGTTTGTGCTCAACGATGTTGGGCCTCGCCTGCACCACGACGCGCTGGTGCGCATTGGTGAGTACCTTGGCGCGCCGCGCCGCTTCAGCAGCGAGCAGGAAGCGGCCGACTACCTCTGGAGCATCTCACCGGGTTTTGGCCCGCACACGCCCCAGCAATGGCTGGCGTTGTCGCGCCCGCTGCTTCGCCCAGCACCGGATGGCAACGGCCTGGTCCTTCATTACGACCCCGCCATCGCCGAACCCTTCCGCGCCGTGTCGGCAGACAGCACCAGCAGCGGCGAGGCCGCGCTGTGGCAGATCTACGATGCCTTGCGTTGCGAGGTCTTGCTGCTGCGTGGGCAAGACTCTGATCTGCTCGATGCCGAGACTGCCCATGACATGACCCAGCGTGGCCCGAAAGCGCGTCTGACCGAGTTCCAGGGCGTCGGTCACGCGCCCACTTTGATCGCCCCTGACCAAGTGACTGCTGTTCAAGATTTCCTGCTGGCATGAAGACTGGACTGCTCAATCCGACACCGCTTACACCAGACGCGATGGGGCACGCCCCCATCGTGGACCTAGTGGACATGGTGCCGGGCCACGCCGAGTCTGCTGCGCTCCTGGCGAAGGCACGGGCTTTCGCCGAGCCGCTCTTGCAGACCGAGCGTTTCGAAACCGGAGAAGAAGCCCTGGCCCATGCCGACGGGGTCAGTCTCATCCTCCATGGCATCGGCGCGCCGCCCTCGCTGCGGGGCGTGGCTTACCTCGTCTACGCCAGCCAGTACCTCACCCAGCCCGAAGAGATCATCGGCCGAGCCTTTGGTGCCGACGAGGCCTCGCTGGTGGCCTACACGCGCAAACTGGTGCAAGTGCAGCGCAACACCCGCGATACCCTGGGGGACGACGCCGACGGGCCCCTGGCCGCTGAACAGATTGAGCGCATCCGCAAGATGCTGCTGGCCTTCTCGCGCGACCTGCGTGTGGTGCTGCTGCGTCTGGCCTCGCGACTGCAGACGCTGCGCTACTACGCCGAGAGCAAGCAACCCTGTCCCCGCTCGCTGGCCCGCGAGTCCATGCAGGTGTTTGCGCCCTTGGCCAACCGCCTGGGCATCTGGCAGATCAAGTGGGAGCTGGAAGACCTGTCTTTCCGCTTCCTCCAGCCTGATGTGTACCGCTCCATCGCCAAGGGGCTGGACGAAAAGCGCCTGGAGCGCGAACTGCACATCGAGCGCGTCCGCCAGCAACTGGCGCAGGCGCTGAATGAAGTCGGTCTGCAGGCTCAGGTTCAAGGGCGCCCCAAGCACCTCTACAGCATCTGGAAAAAGATGAAGGGCAAGCAGTTGACCCTGGACAAGGTGTTCGACGTGCGCGCCTTGCGGGTGATCGTGGACGATGTGCCGGCCTGCTATGCGGCCCTGAGCCGCGTGCACGAACTCTGGCAGCCCATGCCCGAAGAGTTCTCCGACTACATCGCCAAGCCCAAGCCCAACGGCTACCAGTCTCTGCACACCGTGGTGCGTGACGAACAAGGCCGCTCCATCGAAATCCAGATCCGCACCCAAGCCATGCACGAGCATGCCGAAAGCGGGGTGGCTGCCCACTGGGCTTACAAGGAGGCCGGCACCAAGGGCTACGGTGGCGTGCAGGCCGCAGGCGATTTTGAAAGTCGCGTGGCCGAAGCCCGCAAGACGGTGCTCAGGCAATTGCTGGCCTGGGAGCGCGACCTCGCTGCCGCCGACGACGCCGTGTCTGGCGAAGCACACCGTGGGCTGTTTGACGACCGCATCTACGTGTTCACGCCCGGCGGCGAAATCATCGACCTGCCGACGGGTGCGTCCCCCATCGATTTTGCGTACACCCTGCACACCAACCTGGGCCATCGCTGCCGTGGCGCCAGGGTGGACGGTGCCATGGTGCCGCTCAACACGCCCTTGCAGAGTGGGCAAACCGTTGAGATCGTATCCGTCAAAGAAGGCGGCCCGTCGCTGGACTGGTTGAACGCCGAGCTGGGCTATCTGCGCAGCCAGCGTGCGCGCGCCAAGGTGCGCGCCTGGTTCAACGCCCTGGCGCAACAGGCCACCATCGCCCGCGGCCGCGAGGCCGTGGAAAAGCTGCTTCAGCGCGAAGGCAAGACCGCAATCAAGCTGGAAGACTTGGCCAGCAACCTGGGGTTTCGTAACGCCGAAGCCCTGTTCGATGTAGTGGGCAAGGACGAATACTCCCTGCGCAACATCGAGCAGTTCCTTCGCCCGGCCGTGCCCGAGCAGGACCCCGACGAGTTGATCGCACAGAAACTCGCACGCAGCGACACCAGTCACCTGGGCGGCGAGGGCAAAGGCGTGCTGGTGGTGGGCATGGATTCCCTGCTGACCCAGTTGGCGCGCTGCTGCAAACCGGCGCCGCCCGATCCGATCGGGGGCTATGTCACACGCGGCAAGGGCGTCGCGGTGCACCGACTCGACTGCGTGAACTTCCGCCAGATGTCGGCCAAGAGCCCTGAGCGCGTCATTCCGGTCACATGGGGCCGTCAGGCCATGGCCGAGAGCGCTCACTACGCCGTCGATGTGCTCATCGAGGCCCATGACCGCTCCGGCCTGCTGCGCGACGTCTGTGACGTGCTGGCCCAAGGCAAGAGCCATGTGGTCTCCATGCACAGCCAGGCCTTGCGTGACAAGGTCACCATCACGCTGACCGTGCAAACCTCTGACTCTTCCCGGTTGCAGTCACTGTTGGCCAAGGTGTTGCAAATCAGCGGAGTTTTGCGGGCGAGAAGGAAATGATGCTATAGTAGCGGTCTTGCATTTGCAGGCGCGTAGCTCAGTTGGTTAGAGCACCACCTTGACATGGTGGGGGTCGTTGGTTCGAATCCAATCGCGCCTACCACGCTTTCCAGCGTGGTCGCAGCAAATGGCAAACGACTTCAGGCGCGTAGCTCAGTTGGTTAGAGCACCACCTTGACATGGTGGGGGTCGTTGGTTCGAATCCAATCGCGCCTACCAAATTTGGTAGACATCAAAGCCGGCCTGTCTTGTGACGCGTCGGCTTTGTTCATTTCTGCGCGCCAGGGTCGTTTAAGCGCTCGCCGATCCGTGCGTGGAGCCCGTGTGATCCGCCTGAGCGGTCATGTGCTCCTACAATGGGTCGATCCAACCGGAGTCGGAAATGAGCGCAGCCCCCAAACAAAAACGAACCGAATCACAGTCATCGCCGCAGCCCCATGAGGCGGTCGATCCAGTGGCGAGCGCTCCAGCAGACTCCGCACAAGGCGTGCGTGCCATCAAGAAGTACCCCAACCGCCGCCTGTACGACACCCAGACCAGCAGCTACATCACGCTGTCCGACGTGAAAGAAATGGTGATGGGCTGCGAGCAGTTCGTCATCGTGGATGCCAAAAGCGGCGAAGACCTCACGCGCAGCATCCTGCTCCAGATCATTCTGGAAGAAGAGTCTGCCGGCATGCCGATGTTCTCGACCCAGGCGCTGGCCCAGATCATCCGCCTGTATGGCAACACCATGCAGGGCCTGATGGGCAACTACCTCGAAAAGAACATCCAGTCCTTCATCGACCTGCAGGCCAGCCTCACCGAAAACTCGGTCAAGAGCCTGCAGAACCCGTTGATGCAGACTTTCATGGGCGGCTACATTGAGCAATCGCGCCAGATGTTCACCCAGATGCAAGAGCAGATGGGCAAACAGGCCGAATCCCTGATCGGCAATCTAGGCGCGGGACTGACGCCCAAGAAGTAAAGGCTTCAAAGCACCCCAGACGTTGTCCAGCATGATGGGGTGCGCCTTTTCCAGCGGATGGATGCCGTCTTGCTGAAACCAGTCTCGCGCGTCGGATCGGTCGGCCACGCCTTTCAGGAAAAACGGCACCCAGGCGCATTTCTGAGCTTTCGCCACGGTCTGGAACAGGCGCGCAAAATCTTCCGCATAGCGCTTGCCATAGTTCGGTGGCATCTGCATGCCCACCAGCACCACCTGAGCCCCCCCCTGGGCCTGCGCCGCCTCAATCATGGCGCTCAGGTTCTCGCGGCTGCTCTGCAAAGGCAGTCCTCGCAGGGCATCGTTGGCCCCCAGCTCGATCACCACATAGCGTGGCCGATGCTGTTTCAGCAAAGCAGGCAAGCGTGTGCGCCCCCCCGACGTGGTCTCGCCGCTGATGCTGGCATTGACCACCCTCGCAGATATGCGCTCACGCTGAAGGCGCTGCGTCAACAAGGCCACCCAGCCGCTGCCTCGTTGCAGCCCATACTCTGCCGACAGGCTGTCGCCCAGGATCAGGATGGCTGGCGCCTGGGCTGCAACCGTCTCGGCCGCACCCGCCGGCGACGCCCCCAGCCATGACCCTATGCCGGCGAGCATCAGCATCCGTCGCTTACAGTTGAACCGCATTCCAGCTACGACCTTTCCTACATGACCGACACCACACCCCGCCCGACCCCGGAAGCCGACTTGGCCATTCGGGTGCGTGCGTTGAGCAAGACCGTAGGGGATTCCTCCGGGCCTTTGACCATTTTGCACAACATCGATCTCGATGTGCCGCGTGGGGCTTCCCTGGCCATCGTGGGGGCGTCGGGCTCGGGCAAGAGCACCTTGTTGTCACTGCTGGCCGGCTTGGATGTGCCCAGCACCGGGCAGGTCTGGTTGTCGGGCCAATCGCTGTTTGAGCTCAATGAAGACCAGCGCGCCGCACACCGCGCGCGGCATGTGGGCTTCGTGTTCCAAAGCTTCCAGCTGATCGGTCACCTGACGGCGCTGGAGAACGTCATGCTGCCCATGGAGTTGCGCGGCGACCGGCAGGCCCGCAGCAAGGCCACCGCGATGCTGCAACGCGTGGGCCTGGGGGAGCGGTTGCAGCACAAGCCGGCGATTCTCTCGGGAGGCGAGCAACAGCGGGTCGCTTTGGCGCGCGCCTTCGTGATGCAGCCCGACATCCTCATGGCCGACGAGCCCACGGGCAGCCTTGACCACGCCACAGGTCAATCCATCATGGACCTGATGTTCGCGCTCAACAGCGAATCGGGCACCACCCTGATCCTGGTGACCCACGATAACCAGATCGCCGAGCGCTGCCAGCAGCGCATTCGCATCAGTGCGGGCCGCTTGAGCGGTTAGGATGCCGGCATGAGTCTGAAACTGCTATTTGGCTTCCATGCCGTGACCGTGCGCCTGAAAGTGGCGCCCAAATCCATCCGTGAATTGCACGTTGACGCGACCCGTCGCGACCAGCGCATGAAGCAGTTCCTCGCCAAGGCCGAAGAAGCGGGCTTGAAGGTCATCGAAAGCGACGACGACAAGCTGCAAAAGATGTGTGGCACCCACCGCCACCAGGGCGTGGTGGCCCGCGTCGAAGTGATCCAGCAGAACAATTCCCTGGACGACCTGCTCGACGGCCTGACCGAGCCGGCACTGTTGTTGGTGCTTGATGGCATCACCGATCCGCACAACCTGGGCGCCTGCCTGCGTGTGGCCGATGGCGCCGGCGTCCACGCCGTGATCGCCCCCAAAGACCACGCCGTGGGCATCAACGCCACGGTGGCCAAGGTGGCCAGCGGTGCGGCCGAAACCGTGCCTTACTTCATGGTGACCAATCTGGCGCGCACCCTGGCCGAGCTCAAGGAGCGCGACATCTGGGTCATCGGCACGTCCGACGACGCGCCCGCCAGCCTCTACCAGACCGACCTGCGTGTGCCGACTGCGTTGGTGCTGGGCGCCGAGGGTGAGGGCATGCGCCAGCTCACCCGCAAGAACTGTGATGCCCTGGTCAGCATCCCCATGATGGGTTCGGTCGACAGCCTTAACGTGTCGGTCGCCAGTGGCGTCTGCCTCTACGAAGCACGCCGCCAGCGTCTAGGCTGATCCTCAGTCTGCGGGCTGAAAGCGCGCCTCGTCACGCCGACGTTGCGCGCGCTGCGCCCAGGCGCTCAGGGCCCAGGCCACCAGCATCCAGACCAGGCCCAGCCAGTGCAACTGGCTGTAGCCCTGGTGGGTGAGCACCCAACCGCCCCCTGCGGCGCCCATGGCATGCCCCAGGTAGATGGCCGAGGTGTTCAGGGCCATCAAGGCGGGGGCCAGTCGCGGTGAGAGGCCGCCCAAGCGGGCCTGCTGCCCAGAGTTGGTGGCAAACCCACTCAAGGCCCAGGGGAGCATCACCAAGGCGAGTCCGACCAGGGTGGTCGCCAGCGGCCAGATGAGCAGGCTCAAGGCCATCATCCCCAGGGTCAGCGTCACAGCTGGGGCGGCGCCAATGCGGTCCACCGTGCGGTTCAGCACCAGGTTGCCTGCCAGCGCCAGGCCGCCAAACCAGGCAAACAGCAGGCTGATCTGCTCCGGGCTGGCGCCAAAATCGTGTTTGTAATACGGGGCCGCATAGGCCAGCACCGTGAACTGTCCGGCGCTCTGGGTGGCGGTGACCAGCACCACGGCCATCAACAGGGGGGACTTGAACACCTTGCGCCACGCACGCCACGACAGGGCAGGGGGGCGGATGCCCTTGGGCAGCGCGCGGTGCACCATCCAGGCCGCCGCCAGGGCCCCTACGGCCACCAGCATCATCACCACGCGCCAGCCCACGCGCTCACCAATCCAGGCCGCCAGTGGCATGCCCGCCACCGAGGCCACGGACCAGCCCATGAACACGAAGGTGATGTGCCGACCGCGGTGCGCGGGTGTGCTCATGAAGCCCATCACGGCCGCAGCCTGAGGCGTGAACACCGCCGCCGACAAGACCGTGAGCGCACGAATCGGCCACAGCCATTCATACGTCGGCGCCACGGCGCATAACGCAAAGCCCAGCGCATACCAGGCCATCGCCCAGCTGAGCAAGCGACGCCGATCGACCTTCGTGACTGCACCGGCCAGCAAAGGTGCCCCCACGCCCATCATCACGGCACCAATGGCAATCAGCTGCCCACCTTTGCTGACCGTGATGTTCAGATCGCGGGTGAGGTCATTGAGCACCCCGCCGATGGCCATCACACCACAGCCGATGATGAAGTTGCCAAACAGCAAAGCCCACAAGGCTCGGCTCATGGCCTTGCGGGGCAAGGCGCGTTCCAGTTCCACTACTTCAGCTCAGTCTCAATGTGGAACGCGCAGGGCTTCCGGGTTGACGATGTTCGTCGGCTGGCCAGCCATGAAGTTCAGCAAATTGTCGAAAGCGGAACTGAACAGGTATTCGTAGTTGCTTTGCTCGACAAAACCGATGTGGGGTGTACAGATGGCATTTTCCAGACGCAACAGCGGGTGCCCCTGCAAGATAGGTTCGCTCTCGAACACGTCCACGGCAGCCATGCCAGGGCGACCACGATTCAAGGCCGACACCAGTGCGCCCTCCTGAATCAGCTCCGCCCGCGCGGTGTTGACCAGCAAGGCGGTGGGTTTCATGTGAGCGAGGTCTTCTGCGGTGATCACCCCTTGGGTGGATTCGCCTAGGCGCAAATGCAGGCTCAACACGTCGCTGGCGGCAAAGAAGGCTTCGCGGCTGGGCGCTGGGATGTAGCCGTCGGCCACCGCGCGGGCACGGGCCTCGTTGCTGCCCCACACCGTCACGTGCATGCCAAAGGCCTCGCCATAGCCCGCCACCAGGCGACCCACACGGCCATAGCCCCAGATCCCGAGCGTCTTGCCTTTCAAGGACATGCCCAAGCTGAAGTTGGTCGGCATCGACGCCGCCTTCAGTCCGGACTGTTGCCACGCGCCATGTTTGAGGGTGCCGATGTACTGAGGCAGCCGGCGCATGGCCGACATGATGTGCGCCCAGGTGAGTTCTGCAGTGGCGACCGGGTCGCTCGGGGTTTCCGCCACAGCAATGCCCAGGCGGCTACAGGCTTCCAGGTCAATGTGGGTGCCCGCTGGGCCGGTCTGGCTGATCAGCCGCAACTTGGGCAGCTTTTCCAGCAAGGCTTTGGGGAAGTGCGTGCGTTCGCGAATCAACACCAGGGCTTCCGCGTCTCGCAGTCGCACGGCCAGCTGGCCTACGCCCTTGACAGTGTTGGTGAATACCTTGGCCGAAAGGCCGTCCAGCTTGGACGCGCAGGGAAGCTTGCGGACGGCGTCCTGGTAGTCGTCCAGAATGATGATGTTCATGGGGGCGTGTGCGATGCAGCCGCCCATTTTGCAACGCTTGAGGCGTTGCAAACACGGATCACAATGAAAAGTTCGTTACCACGTCGTCACTTTGGCCGACCGGTTCGACTCGCGGGGGCTGCGGGCGGGGCCCTCCGGGAAATGGTGGTTCAACGCAGCCACGCGGGCCTTGGCCTCACCCTCGCCCCGGTTCTCGGCCACGATCTCAAACACATCGGCACGCAGGTGCCACAGTTCTCGCAAGGAGCGCGACGCTTCGATCTGATAGCGCACCTGGTAAGCCTTGGCCGATTGCATGTCCATCAGCGCGGCATGGAACTCCGCACGGATCTTTCGGATTTCACCGATGGGCGCGAGCTTCGGTGCGGGCTCCTCCTGATCCCACAGCCAGCGCCAAGCCTGACTCACCCAGCGCAACGGTGACGGGGCTTGGGCAGCGAACCGGGAAGGCGGTGTGACCTCGGCCCGGGCCGGGCCCGGGCTCAAGGATTGGGCGGTCTGCGTGGTTTGCGTCGCCGTACGCGAATGGGGGTACAGAAAGAACGCCATCTTGTCCTCTTACTTCCTGCCACGAGAGGGAGCTCTCCAGCGTCCTACACAGGCTAAAGGAGATGAGGCAAGACGGGTTGACCAAGATGACCCCGGTCTGCGCACTAGTTGGCGCAATGGCGGGAAACCTGTCCTGACGCGAGGGCGTCAGGCGGCCATCGGCATGGCGGTTTCCACCATGCGAGCAAAATCGGCGCGGTGGGCCTTGCTGCGCTCTTCATGAAACACCTCGCGGGCACACGATTCGCAGCAACCGCAGCAGGTGGCCACACCCGTGTCCATTTGCAAGTCGTCAAAAGACATGCAGCCTTGCTGGGCGTGGCGCTTGATATCCCGGTCAGAAATCCGGTTGCAGACACAAACGATCATGGAGTGACTCGGCAGCGTTGATGTCATTATCATAAATAAGAATGATTCGCATGCAACATCTTTTTGAGTCACCCTGATCACGTCAAGGGGTTCAACCGGCCACGTCGCCCATCATCGACTGCAGATAGTTCTGCAGCCCCACCTTGTCGACCAACTCCATCTGGGTCTCCAGGAAGTCGATGTGCTCCTCGGTGTCATCGAGGATCATCTGCAGCAGGTCGCGGGAAACGTAATCGCGCACCGACTCGCAGTAGGCAATGCCGTCCTTGACCGTGCCTTGCGCAAACGACTCCAGCTTGTGGTCGCACGACAGGATCTCCGGCACGTCCTCGCCGATCATGATCTTGCCCAGATCCTGCAGGTTGGGCAGGCCGTCCAGGGTGAAAATGCGCTCCATCAGCTTGTCGGCGTGCTTCATCTCGCCAATGGACTCTTCGTACTCCTTCTTGGCCAGCTTGTCGAAACCCCAATGTTTCAGCATGCGGTAATGCAAAAAGTACTGGTTGGTGGCTGTCAGTTCATTCTTCAGTTGAGCGTTGAGGAACTCGATGACTTTGGGGTCGCCCTTCATGGTGAACCTTTCTGGTGAGCTGTCGGGAGGGTGTCTTGAGATTGTGTCTCAGATGACAGTGTCAATGGGCTGACAGGGGGCTGTCGAACCCCTGGCACACGGATCGGTTATACTCCTAAGGTTTACCCGCAACCATCCCCGCCTAGCGAAACCCCCTTCGTTTCCCTCACCGGACTCGTTTTGTCACGTCTGTTCAAGTCGGCGAAAGCCACGCAGAAGTCACAAGGGCTGAGCTGGGCGCGCACAACAAACGGAGAATGAACCCGTGCTGCCCGTACTGCCCCAAGCTCTTCTGGCCCTCGCAGACGGCACGGTCTTTCTAGGCACTTCGATCGGCGCTGCCGGTCACACAGTTGGTGAAGTGGTGTTCAACACCTCCATCACCGGCTACCAGGAAATCCTCACCGACCCCAGCTATTGCCGCCAGATCGTCACCCTGACGTATCCGCACATCGGCAACTACGGTGTCAACGGTGAAGACATCGAAGCCTCGAAAGTCCATGCCGCTGGTCTGATCATCAAAGACCTGCCCATCCGCGCATCCAACTTCCGCCAGACCCAGACGCTCTCGCAGTACCTGCAGGCTGAAGGCACGGTCGGGATCGCCAACATCGACACCCGCAAGCTGACCCGCCTGCTGCGCTCCAAGGGCGCTCAGAACGGCGCGATCATCGCCTTGCCGGTGGGCCAAGCCGTCACCGATGCGGTCATCGCCGACGCTGTCGCCAAGGCCCAGGCTGCCCCCAGCATGAACGGCCAGGACTTGGCCAAGGTCGTCAGCCAGACCGACGTGACCGTGTGGGACGAGACCGAGTGGAAGCTGGCCAACCCGCAACTGGGCGGCAAGCCTGGTTTCGGCAAGCAAACGGCTCCCAAGTTCCACGTGGTCGCTTATGACTTCGGCGTCAAGCGCAACATCCTGCGCATGCTGGCCGAGCGCGGCTGCAAGGTCACGGTGCTGCCCGCCCAGACGCCCGCTGCCGAGGCCCTGAAGTACAAGCCTGATGGCATCTTCCTGTCCAACGGCCCTGGCGACCCCGAGGCCTGCGACTACGCGATTGCCGCGGTCAAGGAACTGGTCGACACCGGCATCCCCACCTTCGGGATCTGCCTGGGGCACCAGATCATGGCCCTGGCTGCAGGCGCCAAGACCTTCAAGATGAGCCACGGCCACCACGGCGGCAACCACCCTGTGAAGGACCTGGACACCGGTCGCGTCAGCATCACCAGCCAGAACCACGGTTTTGCGGCGGACATCGATTCGCTGCCGGCCAACCTGCGTGCCACGCACATCTCGCTGTTTGACGGCACGCTCCAAGGCATGGCTTTCACCGACAAACCCGCTTTCAGCTTCCAGGGTCACCCGGAAGCCTCGCCCGGACCGCATGACATCGGCTACCTGTTCGACCGCTTCGTGGCATTGATGGAGAAGAAGAATGCCTAAGCGCACAGACATCAAGAGCATCCTCATCATCGGCGCCGGCCCGATCATCATCGGTCAGGCCTGCGAATTCGACTACTCCGGCGCTCAGGCCTGCAAGGCCCTGCGTGAAGAGGGTTACAAGGTCATCCTGGTCAACAGCAACCCTGCGACCATCATGACCGACCCGGCCACGGCCGACGTCACCTACATCGAGCCCATCACCTGGCAGGTGGTCGAGCGCATCATTGCCAAGGAGCGCCCTGACGCGATCCTGCCGACCATGGGTGGCCAGACTGCGTTGAACTGCGCGCTCGACCTGCACAAGCATGGCGTGCTGGACAAGTACAAGGTCGAAATGATCGGTGCCAACGAGCACGCGATCGAAAAGGCCGAAGACCGCCAGAAGTTCAAGGAAGCCATGACCAGCATTGGTCTGGACTCGGCGAAGTCGGGCATTGCCCACTCGATGGAAGAGGCCTGGGCGGTGCAAAAGCGCATCACGGCCGACATCGGTGGTGCGGGCTTCCCCATGGTGATCCGCCCCAGCTTCACGCTGGGTGGCACGGGGGGCGGCATTGCCTACAACCCTGAAGAATTCGAAGAGATCTGCAAGCGTGGCCTGGACCTGTCCCCGACCAAGGAATTGCTGATCGAAGAGTCGCTGATCGGCTGGAAAGAGTACGAAATGGAAGTGGTCCGCGACAAGGCGGACAACTGCATCATCGTGTGCTCGATCGAAAACCTGGACCCCATGGGCATCCACACCGGTGACTCCATCACCGTGGCCCCGGCTCAGACCCTGACCGACCGCGAATACCAGCTGCTGCGCAACGCCTCCATCGCCATCCTGCGCGAAATCGGCGTGGAAACCGGCGGCTCGAACGTGCAGTTCTCGATCAACCCGGACAACGGCCGGATGATCGTGATCGAAATGAACCCGCGTGTGTCGCGTTCGTCGGCGCTGGCCTCCAAGGCCACCGGCTTCCCGATCGCCAAGATCGCGGCCAAGCTGTCGGTCGGCTACACGCTCGACGAGCTCAAGAACGACATCACCGGTGGCGCGACCCCGGCATCGTTCGAGCCCTCGATCGACTATGTCGTCACCAAGATTCCTCGTTTTGCTTTCGAGAAGTTCCCCGCAGCCGACTCGCGTCTGACGACACAGATGAAGTCGGTGGGCGAAGTGATGGCCATGGGCCGCACCTTCCAGGAATCCTTCCAGAAGGCCCTGCGTGGCCTGGAAACCGGCATTGATGGCCTGAGCGAGATCAGCACCGACCGCGAAGAAATCGTGGAAGAGATCGGCACCCCGGGTCCGGATCGCATCCTGTTCCTGGGTGACGCCTTCCGCCTAGGCATGAGCCTGGATGAGATCTTCGAAGAGACGAAGATCGACCCCTGGTTCCTGGCGCAGATCGAAGACATCATCAAGACCGAAGGCCAGGTCAAGGGTCGCACGCTGGAGAGCCTGACGGCTGCCGAGCTGCGCTACCTGAAGCAAAAGGGCTTCTCGGACCGCCGTCTGGCCAAGCTGATGGGCACGAACCAGCACGAGGTCCGCAAGGTCCGCCATGCGCTCAATGTCCGTCCGGTCTACAAGCGCGTCGACACCTGCGCGGCCGAGTTCGCCACGCAAACCGCCTACCTGTACTCGTGCTACGAGACCGAAGGCGGCGAGTGCGAAGCCGAGCCGACGACCAACAAGAAGATCATGGTGCTGGGCGGTGGCCCGAACCGCATTGGTCAAGGCATTGAGTTCGACTACTGCTGCGTCCACGCCTCCCTCGCCATGCGCGAAGATGGCTACGAGACCATCATGGTCAACTGCAACCCCGAAACCGTTTCGACCGACTACGACACCTCCGATCGCCTGTACTTCGAGCCGGTGACGCTGGAAGACGTGCTGGAAATCGTCGAGAAGGAAAAGCCGGTGGGCGTGATCGTGCAGTACGGCGGTCAGACGCCGTTGAAGCTCGCGCTGGATCTAGAGCGCGCTGGCGTGCCCATCATCGGCACCTCGCCTGACAGCATCGACATCGCGGAAGACCGCGAGCGCTTCCAGGCTCTGCTGCACAAGCTGGGCCTCAAGCAGCCGCCCAACCGCACCGCGCGCACCGAAGAAGCCGCCCTGCAACTGGCACAAGAGATTGGCTACCCCCTGGTGGTGCGTCCTTCTTACGTGCTGGGTGGTCGCGCGATGGAAATCGTGCACGGTGACAAGGACCTGGAGCGCTACATGCGCGAAGCCGTCCGCGTTTCCGAGAAGTCGCCTGTGCTGCTGGACCGCTTCCTGAACGACGCGGTCGAAGTGGACGTGGACTGCATCTCCGATGGCACCGAAGTCATGATCGGCGGCATCATGGAGCACATCGAACAAGCCGGCGTTCACTCCGGTGACTCGGCCTGTTCGCTGCCTCCGTACACGCTGTCGGCTGTGATCCAGGACGAACTGCGTCGCCAGACCGCCTTGATGGCCAAGGCCCTCAACGTGGTGGGCCTGATGAACGTGCAGTTCGCCATCCAGGGCAATGTGACCCAGGGTCTGGACGCTGTCACGGTCTACGTGCTGGAAGTGAACCCCCGCGCTTCGCGCACCGTGCCTTACGTGTCCAAGGCCACCGGTCAGCAACTGGCCAAGATCGCCGCACGCTGCATGGCCGGTCAGAAGCTGTCGACGCAAAAGAGCGCCGACGGCAAGGCCCCGCGTGAAGTGGTGCCGCCTTACTTCACCGTCAAGGAAGCCGTTTTCCCGTTCAACAAGTTCCCAGGCGTGGACCCGGTCCTTGGCCCTGAAATGCGTTCGACCGGCGAAGTCATGGGTGTGGGCGCCACGTTCGGCGAAGCCATGCTCAAGAGCCAGCTGGGTGCCGGTTCGCGCCTGCCTGAAAAGGGCACGGTCTGCATCTCGGTGAAGGACGGTGACAAGGCGCGCGCCGTCAAGGTCGCCAAGGACCTGGTCGAGCTGGGCTTCAACGTGGTGGCCACCAAGGGCACCGCTGCCGCGATCGCTGCAGCCGGCGTGCCGGTCAAGCCGGTGAACAAGGTCAAGGATGGCCGTCCGCACATCTCCGACGCCATCAAGGCTGGTGAGATCCAGTTGGTGTTCACCACCGTGGACGAGACCCGCACCGCGATTGCCGACTCGCGCAGCATCCGCACCGCGGCCCTGGCCAACCGGGTGACCTACTACACGACCATGGCCGGCTGCGAAGCCGTCGTGCAGGCGCTCAAGCACCACGACGATCTGGTCGTGTACTCGCTGCAAGAGTTGCACGCCAAATTGCACTAAACTGTGTGCTCAGCCGCAGGTGCTCGTCGCCTGCGGCACAACAAGTCACCACCTCTGGGCCGCGCCCTTCCACCACCTTCGGGTCGGTCTGGGCTGCGGCTCAGTTCTTTTTTGCGAGACAAAGACATGTCCACCATTCCGATCACCACGCGCGGCGCCGAGAAGCTCAAGGAAGAGCTGCATCGTCTCAAGCACGTGGAGCGTCCTGCCGTGGTGCAGGCCATTGCCGAAGCGCGCGCTCAGGGCGACCTGTCTGAGAACGCCGAGTACGACGCGGCCAAGGACAAGCAGGGCTTCATCGAAGGCCGCATTGCGGAAATCGAAGGCAAGCTGTCGGCCGCGCAGATCATCCACCCGGCTGACTTGGATGCCGGTGGCCGCGTGGTCTTTGGTTCGACCATCGAGATGGAAATCGAAGCCACGGGTGATGTGGTGACCTACCAGATCGTCGGCGACGACGAGGCCGACCTCAAGCATGGTCTGATCTCCATCAGCTCGCCGATCGCGCGTGCGCTGATCGGCAAAGAAGCCGGCGATGTGGCCTCGGTGCAGGCGCCTGGTGGCGTGCGCAACTACGAAATCATCGAAGTTCGCTACATCTGATCGACATCGGAATGAAGCGATGAAGCTGCTGCGATTTCAGTCCTGGCTGGCCGGTGTCTGGGCCGGCGTCATCATCGCCGTGGGGGCCGTGGCGGCTCCCACGCTGTTCGCCACCCTGGCGCGTCAGGTGGCGGGGCAGGGCGCTGGTCACATCTTCGGGGTCGAGGCACGCTTGAGCCTGGCGTTCGCCGTGATCCTATTCGTCATCGAGCGGCGCCGGGTGCGCGATCTGCTGGAGGGGGGCGCCAAGATCAGCGTGGTGAGCCCCAACCTGTTGCTGACGCTGGGCGCGTTGTTTCTGACGGTGTTCGGTGAGTTCGCCTTGCACCCGATGATCGAGGCTACCAAGGCTGGGCAGGCGACGCTGTTGTCGTTTGGCGCGCTGCATGGCTTGTCGGCCACGCTGTACTGGCTCAAGGCCGTGCTGGTGGCCATTCTGGCTTGGCGTTTGACAGGCCAGCGCTGAGGCAGAGCCACCGCCTGAGCGGTGGTGTGCAGGTGGGAAGAGGGTGGCCGCCCCTCCCGGCCTTCCGGGTCAGGGCCGCCGAACCACCTCAGGCGGGTTTCTTGCTGGCCGTGCGCTTTTTGGCGCGCTTGATCAGGCCACCGGCCGTGACGCGCTGGTTGCCCATCACGGTGACCTTCTTGATCTCGGGGCGGCGCAGGCCGCTCTTCGAAAACTTCAGAATCTTGACCTCGCGCATGCCCGGGCCACGGCCTTCGCGCTCTTCCACGCTGACCTTTTCCGGCATCGGGCGCCACAGCACCAGCAACTTCCCGATATGCTGGATGGGTGCGGCGTTCAGTTGGTCGCACATCTGGGCGTACATTTCTTCGCGTACGGCGCGGTCGTCGCCCAGTACACGCACTTTGATGAGTCCATGCGCCTTGAGGGCAGCATCGGCTTCTTTGAGGACGGCAGGCGTCAGCCCGTCTCCGCCGATCATCACGACGGGGTCCAGGTGGTGTGCGTCGGCCCGCAGGGCACGACGTTCGGCGGTGGTCAATTCAATTGCAGGCATTCCTCTATTATCAAGCCATGAAAGTCCAAACGAAAAGCAAAAAGGTCAACAAGGCCTGGTTGAATGACCATATCCACGATCCTTATGTGAGATTGGCGCAAAAAGAGGGCTTCCGATCGCGTGCGGCCTACAAGCTCAAGGAAATTGACGAGACGCTGGGCTTGCTCAAGCCGGGACAACTGGTGGTCGATCTGGGCGCCTCGCCAGGGGCCTGGAGCCAGTATGTGCGGCGCAAATTTGCACCCAAGGACGCGGGCACGGGTGGTGCTGCGGTGGGTGAACTCAACGGCACCATCATCGCGCTCGACCTGCTGGACTTTGATCCGATCGAAGGGGTGCAGTTCATCCAGGGCGATTTCCGTGAAGAGGACGTGCTGCAGAAACTGCAGGCGAGCGTGGGCGATCGGCTCGTCGACGTGGTCATCTCGGACATGGCACCGAATCTGAGTGGCATCGGTGCGCACGACGCGGCACGGATCGAAAACCTGATCGAGTTGGCCATTGATTTTGCCCAGCATCACCTCAAAAAGGACGGGGCGTTGGTGTGCAAGGTGTTCCACGGATCGGGCTACACGCAGCTCGTGGACATGTTCAAGGCCAACTTCCGCATCGTGAAACCAATGAAGCCCAAGGCGTCGCGGGACAAGTCGTCCGAGACGTTTCTGGTCGGGATTGGCCTCAAGCCCCGATGAATTTTCTTGATCGGGTCGATCAGAGGGCCTAAAACCGTGGTCATGCTGTGGGTAGCTGACTGCAGGGTCACTCTTGACTCGTCTAGAATCATCCTCATATAGCTCGTACGCTCTGCTGTACCTTGTCAAGACAATGACAGGTAGGTCAGGTCGGAGCCCTGAACGGGTGTGGTGATGCATCCAGCATCAGCCGGTTCAGGTTGAATTGGAACAAGGAGCCTCGGTGAACAATCAATGGTTCTCGAAGATTGCAGTCTGGTTGGTGGTGGCATTGGTGTTGTTCACCGTGTTCAAACAGTTCGACCGCGTCAGCGCGGCCGGCGGTCAGATCGCCTATTCGGACTTCCTGGAGGAAGTTCGTGCCAAACGCATCAAGAGCGTGGTGCTGCAAGAGAACGGCGGCGGTGCCACTGAGATCATTGCGATCACCACCGACGACAAGCGTCTGCGCAGCACGGCTACCTACCTGGACCGTGGTCTGGTGGGCGACCTGCTGGCCAGCGGCGTCAAGTTTGACGTAAAGGCCCGTGAAGAGCCATCGTTGATCATGAGCCTGTTGGTGTCCTGGGGCCCGATGCTGCTGCTGATCGGCGTGTGGGTGTATTTCATGCGCCAGATGCAGGGCGGTGGTGGCAAGGGCGGGGCGTTCAGCTTCGGCAAGAGCCGCGCTCGCATGCTCGACGAGAGCAACAACACCGTCACTTTCGCTGACGTCGCCGGTTGCGACGAGGCCAAGGAAGAAGTGAAGGAGTTGGTCGACTTCCTGCGTGATCCGCAGAAGTTCCAGAAGCTCGGCGGCCGCATCCCCCGCGGTGTGCTGCTGGTCGGCCCTCCGGGTACGGGTAAGACGCTGCTGGCCAAGTCCATTGCAGGCGAAGCCAAGGTGCCGTTCTTCACCATTTCGGGTTCCGACTTCGTGGAAATGTTCGTCGGCGTGGGCGCATCGCGTGTGCGTGACATGTTCGAGCAAGCCAAGAAGAACGCCCCTTGCATCATCTTCATCGACGAAATCGATGCGGTGGGTCGTCACCGTGGCGCTGGCCTGGGTGGTGGCAACGACGAGCGCGAGCAGACCCTCAACCAGATGCTGGTCGAGATGGACGGCTTTGACACCAACGTGGGTGTGATCGTGGTGGCAGCCACCAACCGTCCTGACATTCTGGACCCGGCCTTGCTGCGTCCCGGTCGTTTCGACCGTCAGGTCTATGTGACCCTGCCGGACGTGCGTGGACGTGAGCAGATCTTGAACGTGCACGTGCGCAAGGTGCCGGTGGGGCAGGACGTGCGTGCCGACATTCTGGCGCGTGGTACTCCCGGTTTTTCGGGTGCTGACCTCGCCAACCTGGTCAACGAAGCCGCCTTGTTTGCCGCACGCCGCAATGGTCGCGTGGTGGAGATGCAGGACTTCGAGAAGGCCAAGGACAAGATCATGATGGGCCCCGAGCGCAAGTCCATGATCATGCCCGAGGAGGAGCGTCGCAACACGGCTTACCACGAGGCGGGTCACGCCCTGGTGGCGCGTCTGCTGCCCAAGACCGATCCGGTTCACAAGGTCACGATCATCCCCCGAGGTCGCGCGCTGGGTGTGACCATGCAGCTGCCTGTGGGCGACCGTTACAGCATGGACAAGAACCGCATGCTGGACACGATCTCGGTGCTGTTCGGTGGCCGCATTGCCGAAGAAGTCTTCATGAATCAGATGACGACCGGCGCGAGCAACGACTTCGAGCGTGCCACGGCCATCGCCCGGGACATGGTGACCCGCTACGGCATGACCGACGAGCTCGGCCCGGTGGTGTACGCCGAGAACGAGGGCGAGGTCTTCCTGGGTCGCTCCATCACCAAGACCACGCACATGTCTGAAGAGACCATGCAGAAGGTCGACAAGCAGATCCGCAAGATCATCGACGAGCAATACGCCTTGGCGCGCAAGCTCATCGAAGACAACCAGGACAAGATGCACGCGATGGCCAAGGCTTTGCTGGAATGGGAAACCATCGACGCTGAGCAGATCGAAGAGATCATGGCCGGCAAGGAGCCACATCCGCCCAAGGATTGGACGCCTTCGGTCAACCGCGCTGGTGGCGGTGATCCCAAGCCTCCGGTCAAGCCAGATGGGGCACCGGCTGCCGTCTGACCTCGGACACGTCACACACCAATCAACGGGGCTTCGGCCCCGTTGTGTATTTCAGCTTTGCTTCTCGCATCATGTTCACTTGGCACACCACCCGTTTTCAGATTGATTTGAGTCGCCCGCAGGTCATGGGCATCGTCAACGTCACCCCGGATTCGTTTTCAGACGGTGGGCAGCACGCGGACACCCGCCTGGCGCTCGCGCACTGCGAGCAATTGATCAAGGACGGGGTGGACATTCTGGATCTGGGTGGCGAGTCCACACGTCCTGGGGCACCCACCTTGACGGTGGAGGAAGAGTGGGCGCGGCTGAAGGGTGTGATTCGTGGCGCACTGTCGCTGGGCGTACCGCTGTCGATCGACACCTGCAAGGCCGAGGTGATGCGCCGTGCACTCGACATGGGCGTGGACATCATCAACGACATCCGAGGCCTGGAGGACGACGGGGCCGTGGAGGTGGTAGCCCGTCATGGCGCGTGCGGGGTGTGTCTGATGCACATGCAGGGCGACCCCGCGACCATGCAGTTACGCCCGCGCTACCCGGATGTGGTTGACGAGGTCAAGGGCTACCTGGCCCAGCGCGCCGATGTGGTGCGTGCTGCAGGCGTGGCGCATGCGCGCATCACGCTCGACCCCGGCATCGGATTTGGCAAGACCCCCGAGCACAATTTCCGTCTGCTTCGGGAGCAGGCGTCACTGCTGGAGTTGGGCTATCCGCTGTTGATTGGCTGGTCGCGTAAATCCAGCCTGGGCGCGCTCACGGGTCGGCCGGTCGGGGAGCGCCTGGCGGCCAGCCTGAGTGCCGCCTTGGCTGGGGTGCAGCGGGGCGCGCACATTGTTCGCGTGCACGATGTCGCGGAAACCGTGGACGCCTTGAAGGTGTGGTCTGCGGCAGGTTTGCCAGACCCGCTGGCGTGAGGGTGTTCCCGGTATGATTCCGCATCCATAAGTCAGCAGGGTTGCATCCACTCATGTCACGTCAATATTTCGGCACCGACGGCATCCGCGGCACGGTCGGTCAAACCCCCATAACCCCCGATTTCGTGTTGCGTCTGGGGCACGCAGTGGGCCAGGTCTTGCGCCGCACCGAAACGCGCCCCACCGTGTTGATCGGGAAAGACACGCGCATTTCGGGTTACATGCTGGAGTCGGCGCTGGAGGCGGGGTTCGCCTCGGCCGGGGTCGATGTGTTGTTGACCGGGCCGCTGCCCACCCCGGGCGTGGCCTACCTGACCCGTGCGCTGCGCCAGAGTCTGGGCGTCGTGATCAGCGCGTCGCACAACCCGTTTCAAGACAACGGCATCAAGTTCTTCTCGGCCAATGGCGAAAAGCTGCCTGACGAGTGGGAGCTGGACGTGGAGGCGGCGCTGACGCAGGCTCCCCAGTGGGTGGATTCCAGAAACCTTGGTCGGGCGCGTCGGCTGGAAGACGCCCGTGGCCGCTACATCGAGTTCTGCAAGTCAACCTTTGACACGAGCCTGTCGCTCAAGGGATTGAAACTGGTCGTGGACGGGGCCAACGGCGCCGCCTATCAAATTGCCCCGGCGGTGCTGCACGAACTTGGTGCCGAGGTGATCTCCATCGGTTGCGCACCGGATGGCTTGAACATCAATGACGGCGTGGGCGCCACCCACCCGGAGGCCCTGGTGGCGGCTGTGGCAGCGCACGGCGCCGACTACGGCATTGCGCTTGACGGTGATGCCGACCGCCTGCAACTGGTCGACGCGCAAGGGCGACTCTACAACGGCGACGAGTTGTTGTATGTGCTGGTGGCCGATCGTCTGGCCCAAGGTGAGAAAGTGCCGGGGGCGGTGGGCACACTGATGACCAATATGGCGGTGGAGTTGGCCCTGCAGAGTCGTGGCGTCGATTTTGTCCGCGCCAAGGTGGGGGACCGCTATGTGCTGGAGGAGTTGGTCTGCCGAGGCTGGCACCTGGGTGGTGAAGGATCCGGGCATTTGCTGGCCCTGGACCGGCATACCACTGGCGATGGCATGGTCAGTGCGCTGCAGGTGTTGCAGGCCGTGGTGCGCAGCGGGCGCAGCTTGGCGCAATGGCTGGACGGGGTGACCTTGTTCCCGCAGCGGCTGATCAATGTTCGGCTGCAGCCAGGACAAGATTGGCGAAACAGCCCCAGGCTGGTGGCCGTGCAGAAGGACGTTGATGGGATGCTGGTGGGGCAGGGGCGTGTGCTCATTCGTCCCTCCGGGACCGAACCCCTGTTGCGCGTGATGGTGGAGGCGCGTGATCAGGTCTTGGCCGATCAATGTGCGCAGATGTTGGTCGATGCCGTGAGTTCGTAAGCGTCTGACGCTTGAAGACCAAGCCGGCGCCCCAAGGGTGGCCGGCTTTTTCTTGGGTGGACGGCAAGCGCGGGTAGCATGACAATATGACGTCGCGTTTGTGACAACCCCTCACCCAAGGTTAACGCTGTGCTGTCGCTGCATTTATGACAGTCTTGCTTTTGTATGTCACATACGTGTCATACGAGGTGCTTACATTGAGCGCTGTCGATATTCATCTGTCAATAGACAGGAAAGGCGTACACATGAGCTTCAAAATGATTCGCACTGCCGCAGGCGTGGCATTGTCCGTGGCTTCTTTTGGCGTTTTGGCCAATGACGTGACCGGTGCGGGCGCGACCTTCCCCGCGCCCGTTTATGCCAAGTGGGCTGCTGCCTACAACACCGCCACCGGCGTGCGCATCAACTACCAGTCGGTGGGTTCTGGTGCTGGCATCCGTCAAATCAAGGCCAAGACCGTCGATTTCGGTGCTTCTGACATGCCTCTGACGGACGAAGAGCTGGCCAAGGACGGCCTGATGCAGTTCCCCACCGTGATCGGTGGCGTGGTGCCCGTGGTCAACATCAAGGGTGTCAAGCCCGGTCAAATGAAGCTGACCGGCGAAGTGCTGGGCAACATCTACCTGGGCAAGATCGCCAAGTGGAATGATCCCGCCATCGTGGCGCTGAACCCCGGAGTCGCGCTGCCTGACGCAGCCATTGCGCCGGTCCGTCGCGCTGACGGTTCGGGCACCACCTTCGTGTTCACCAACTATCTGTCCAAGGTCAATGCCGAGTGGAAGCAGACCGTGGGTGAAGGCACGGCTGTGAAGTGGCCAGCTGGTGCCGGTGGCAAGGGCAACGAAGGCGTGTCGGCTTTCGTCGGCCGTCTGCCCAACTCGATCGGTTACGTCGAGTACGCCTACGCCAAGACCAACAACCTGTCTCACGTGGCCATGAAGAACGTGTCGGGCGAGTATGTGCAGCCTGATGACAGCGCTTTCAAGGCTTCGGCTGCCGGTGCTGACTGGAACAAGTCGTTCTACCAAGTTCTGACCAACCAGCCTGGCAAGACCGCCTGGCCGATGAGCAGCGCCACCTTCATCCTGCTGCACAAGACTCCTCAAAAGGCAGAGCAATCGGCTGCTGCCTTGAAGTTCTTTGACTGGGTTTACGTCAACGGCGACAAGACCGCTGCTGAGCTGGACTACGTGCCCCTGCCTGCTTCGGTGAAGGACATCGTTCGCAAGTCATGGGCCCAGGTGAAAGATGCCTCTGGCAAGGCCGTTTCTTATAAGTAAATATCTGCCTTAGCAGATCTGGCCGGTCACCTGGGATGGGGTGATCGGCCTCTTGTCGTACCTTGCAGACCCATGTCGAATGACTCACACCACGGAGGCTGTCGATGACTGCCATTCTTCCTGCTGACAGACTTCCCGGCGCTCCGGCCTCCAAGGGTGCCAAGCGTGAACCTATGACCAATCCTCCTCGTCGACGCGTCAGCGCCCCCTGGGCAGATGCCTTGTTTGCCAATCTGGCTCGTCTGGCAGCGTTGCTGACCTTGTCCCTGTTGCTCGGCATCATGGTCTCGCTGTTCATTGGCGCCTGGCCTGCTATCAAGGAGTATGGGCTCAGCTTCCTGTGGCGTACCGATTGGGATCCGGTTCAGGATTCCTACGGTGGCCTTGTGATGATCTATGGCACCGTGATGACCTCGTTCATCGCGCTGTTGATTGCCGTGCCGGTGAGCTTCGGTATCGCGATGTTCCTGACCGAACTCTCGCCCAACTGGCTGCGTCGTCCGCTGGGTGTGGCCGTGGAGTTGCTGGCTGCTGTGCCATCCATCGTGTACGGGATGTGGGGTCTGCTTGTGTTTGGCCCGATTCTGTCCACCTACGTGCAACAACCCCTTCAGTCGTGGACCGAAGGCATCCCTTATCTGGGCGCGTTTTTCTCTGGCCCACCCGTGGGTATCGGCATCCTGTCTGCCGGCATCATCCTGGCCATCATGATCATCCCGTTCATTGCCTCGGTGATGCGTGATGTGTTTGAAGTGACGCCTCCGCTGCTCAAGGAGTCGGCTTATGCGCTGGGCTCGACCACCTGGGAGGTGGTCTGGAAGGTGGTGCTGCCGTTCACCAAGACGGGGGTCATGGGCGGGATCATGTTGGGCCTGGGACGTGCCTTGGGTGAAACCATGGCGGTGACCTTCGTCATCGGCAACATGAACCAGCTGGATTCGTTGTCGCTGTTCGAAGCGGCCAACAGCATCACCTCGGCCCTCGCCAATGAGTTTGCGGAAGCCAACGAGGGCCTGCATCAGGCCTCGTTGATTTATCTGGGCTTGGTCCTGTTCTTCATCACCTTCGTGGTGCTGGCGTTCTCGCGGATCCTCTTGTCCCGTCTCAAGCGTAATGAAGGAGCTGCATCATGAGTGCAGAGTTGAAAGCCTTGCGCCTGCGGCGCTACAAGTCGCGCAAGCTGGTGAACATGTTGGCCTTGTTGCTGTCGCTGATGGCGATGGCCTTCGGACTGGTGTGGTTGATCTGGATTCTGGCCGAAACCGTGCGCTTGGGAATCGGTGGGCTCACGTGGGCGACCCTGACTCAGATGACGCCCGCGCCGGGTGATGAGGGGGGGCTAGCCAACGCGATCATGGGATCGTTCTTGATGGTGGGCGTGGCGACGTTGATCGGCACACCCGTGGGCGTGATGGCGGGGATTTACCTCGGCGAGTATGGCCAGCGCGGCGCGTTGGGCAGTATCACGCGCTTCATCAACGACATCTTGCTCTCCGCACCGTCGATCGTGGTGGGGTTGTTCATCTACTCGGTGGTCGTGACCCGCATGCACTCCTTCTCTGCCTGGGCTGGTGTGCTGGCTCTGGCGTTGATCGTGATACCGGTGGTGATCCGTACGACCGAGAACATGCTGACGCTGGTGCCTCAGGCCCTGCGTGAAGCGGCCTATGCGTTGGGCACGCCGAAGTGGCGTGTCATTGCCACCATCACGCTGAAAGCGGCCCGTGCAGGCGTGGTGACCGGTGTGCTGCTGGCTGTGGCGCGCATTTCCGGTGAAACGGCGCCACTGCTGTTCACGGCGCTGTCCAACCAGTTCTGGTCGTCCGACATGTCTTCGCCCATGGCCAGCCTGCCGGTGACGATCTTCAAGTTTGCAATGAGCCCGTATGAGAACTGGCAGAAGCTGGCGTGGGCAGGCGTGTTCCTGATCACCCTGGGCGTGCTGGCACTCAACATCATTGCCCGAGTCCTTTTCCGTCAGCGCTGATGCGCCTGGCCCCCTGATTTGATGGAGTTCCAGACCATGGATACCAAGGTAAACACTGCACAGACGGAGCGCATCAAGCTGGCCGTCAACAATCTGAACTTCTATTACGGGAAGTTTCACGCGCTCAAGAACATCAACCTGACCCTGCCAGAGAACAAGGTCACTGCCTTCATCGGCCCGTCGGGTTGCGGCAAGTCGACCCTGCTGCGCACCTTTAACCGCATGTTCGAGCTGTACCCGGAGCAGCGCGCCGAAGGCGAGATCCTGCTCGATGGGGAGAACATCCTCAAGAGCAAGGAAGATGTGTCCTTGATCCGTGCCCGTGTGGGCATGGTGTTCCAGAAGCCAACGCCATTCCCGATGTCGATCTACGAGAACATCGCCTATGGTGTTCGCCTGTTCGAGACCTTGTCTCGCACCGAGATGGACGAGCGTGTGGAGTGGGCGCTGAAGAAGGCAGCGCTGTGGAACGAAGTGAAGGACAAGCTCAACCAGAGTGGCTCCGGCCTGTCGGGGGGGCAGCAGCAGCGTCTGTGTATCGCTCGCGGTATTGCCATCAAGCCTGAGGTGCTGCTGCTCGACGAGCCGTGCTCTGCGCTGGACCCGATCTCGACTGGCAAGATCGAGGAGTTGATCCACGAACTCAAGAGCGACTACACCGTGCTGATCGTGACTCACAACATGCAGCAGGCTGCGCGTTGCTCTGACTACACGGCCTATATGTACTTGGGCGAGTTGATCGAAGTGGGACCGACCACCGACATCTTCATGAAGCCCAAGCGCAATGAGACCGAGGATTACATCACCGGCCGTTTCGGCTGATGACGCAGCCCCTGACCACGCTGAACAACAAATACTGAAGGAGTTGCCTCATGACCGATAAGCACATGTCCAGCCAATTCGACTCGGAACTCGGCAGCATTTCCACGCGCGTGCTGGAAATGGGTGGCCTGGTGGAGTCGCAGGTGGCGCAAGCTGTTGCGGCGCTGACCACGTTCAATGGCGATGAAGCCACGCTGGTGCTGAATCAGGAAATCCTGGTCAACCAGATGGAGGTGAACATCGACGCCGACCTGTCGACCATCATTGCCCGTCGCCAACCCACGGCCCGTGACCTGCGCCTGTTGATCGCGATCTCCAAGACCATCGGCAATCTGGAGCGCGTGGGTGACGAGGCCGCACGCGTGGCCCGCACGGTTCAGCGCTTGATCAACACGGGTGTGTCCACCCGTTTGCGTCTGCCTGTGAGCGATCTGCAGTTTGCTTCGCAACTGGCCACGGCCTCCCTGCGGCGTGCGCTGGACGCTTTTGCCCGCCTGGATACCCAGACGGCCATGGACGTGATTCGCGCGGACAACGAGATTGACTCCGAATTCGACGGCCTGATGCGCAAGCTCATCACCTACATGATGGAAGACCCGCGCACCATCTCGGCCGCCATTGACTTGGTGTTCGTGGCCAAGGCCATTGAGCGCGTGGGCGATCACGCCAAGAACCTTGCCGAGCAGGTGATCTACATCGTCAAGGGCACCGACGTTCGTCACAACTCGCCCGATGCGGTCGAGTCCATCATCAAGTAAACAGCGATTCAGGAGCAACGCATGAGCCGTGTTCTGGTGGTGGAAGACGAAATGGCGATCGCAGAACTGATCGCCCTGAACCTGCGTCATGCCGGTTTTGAAGTAACGGTGGTTGACAACGGCGAGGATGCCCAAACGCAGATCGACAAGGTCATGCCCGATCTGGTTCTGCTCGATTGGATGCTGCCTGGCCAGTCGGGCCTGACGCTGGCCAAGCGCTGGCGTGGCGCCACCCGCACCCGCGACATTCCCATCATCATGCTGACGGCGCGCGCCGAAGAGGCGGACAAGGTGGCGGGGCTGGACGCTGGCGCAGACGACTATCTGACCAAGCCCTTTTCGCCTCAAGAGTTGATGGCACGCGTGCGTGCCGTGTTGCGTCGCAAGGCGCCTCAGGCGCTCGACTCGGCGGTGGAAATTGCCGGCTTGCGCCTGGATCCGTCCACCCGCCGTGTGGCGCGTGGTGAGCAGGAAGTCAAGATCGGCCCGACTGAGTTCAAGCTGCTGCATTTCTTCATGACGCATCCCGAGCGCGTGCACAGTCGCGCACAGTTGCTCGACCGGGTCTGGGGCGACCATGTGTTCATCGAAGAACGCACCGTTGACGTACATGTGAAGCGTCTGCGTGAGGCCTTGTCGCCTGTGCAGCGCTCACAGTTGATTGAGACCGTGCGCGGGGCGGGCTATCGCTTGACGCAGCAGTTGGCCGAAGCTGCGGCCTGACCTGACCGACCAGGACGAGTGTGGATTCAAACCAATCTTGGTTGCTGGTACGGGTCTCGTCCCGCATTGGCTATGCCAGTGTCGGCTCGTTGGCGGGTTGGGTGGTTGGGCACTACACCAGTTTCCCTGTCACTTTAGCGGTGGTGGGCTGTGCAGCAGCCTTGATCATCCAGTCGACGGTAGATACCTGGCGTGGGCAACTGCTGCTGGAGTGGCTGCGTGCGCCAGACATGACGCCTCCTTCAATCTCCAGCATCTGGGGGGAGATTGCTTATCGCGTGCAGCGTTTGCTGCAATTGCGAGAGCATGCGGTCGAACTGGAACGTGCCAGGTTGGCCGATTTTTTGTCGGCCATTGAGGTCTCGCCCAATGGCGTCATGTTGCTGGATGCGGCTGATCACATCAGTTGGGTGAGCGCCAGTGCCGCAAACCATTTCGGGCTTGATCCCCAGCGTGACCTGCAGCAGCGGGTGACCAACCTTATACGACAGCCCGCCTTTGTTCAGTACCTCAGCGCGGGCGACTTCCGGGATGGGGTGAAGTGCCCCATGACCACGGGTGCGCAAAGCTGGCTGCAGATCCACATCAAGCGATATGGCGATGGGCTCAAACTGGTCTTATCTCAGGACATCACCGAGCGTGAGCGGGCCGATCACATGCGCCGGGACTTCGTGGCGAACGTCTCCCACGAGATTCGCACGCCGCTGACGGTGCTCAGTGGTTTCATCGAAACCATGGGCTCCTTGCCTTTGACTGAGATCGAGCGACAACGGGTCATTGGCCTGATGTCTCAGCAAGCCGAGCGCATGCAGACGCTGGTGGCAGATTTGCTGACCCTGGCTCAGATTGAAGGCAGCCCAAGCCCGGCGCCAGATCGGTGGTTGAGGGTGGATGAACTGATGCAGCGCATCGATAACGATCTTCGCGGTCTGTCGCGAGGGCGTCATCCCGTCACGGTGACCATCGATTCACAGGACAAGTGCTGCGAAATCGCTGTGGTGGAGTCGGAGTGGCTGAGCGCGATGGGCAACCTGGTGTCCAACGCCGTGCGCTACACACCAGATGGGCAACCCATTGATGTGCGCTGGCAGATGCTGCGTGATGGTCGGGCCGAGTTCAGCGTAAAGGATGGCGGTGTGGGCATCGCGTCCGAACATATCCCTCGGTTGACCGAGCGCTTTTATCGTGCGGACAGCAGCCGGTCACGCAATACGGGCGGCACGGGCCTGGGCCTGTCGATCGTCAAGCACGTGGTACAGCGCCATGGCGGCGATTTCAAGGTGTCGAGCGAACTGGGGCGGGGCTCGACCTTCAGCCTGACACTGCCAGCGGTGCGTGTTCGCCTGGTCTGAGCGCATTTGCATGCCCGACATCAGGTTTGGGTTTGGGGCTTCAGCGGCGGTAGATCACGATCTGTTCGGAGTTGCGTGTGCGCTGGTTGTGCCTTGCCCGCGGTTGCCATCCTTCGACCTTCGGTATGGCAGCACGCCCGGGCAGTTGAACAATGAGCACCTCGCAGTGACGCGCACCCTCTCCCGAGGTCGGCGCAAGGCCATCGACCCGGTACTGACCAAAATACTCCAGTCCGGTCAACAACGCGACCGAGGCACGAGGGGCGCAGACCATCGTGTCGGGCGGCACATCTGGTCGCATGCGTTCAACCAGGGCGCGGTAGCTGCGAGCTTGGTCCAGGATGGGCAGCCACAAGGTCATGAAGAGCAGCCAGCACAAGGCCACGCCGCCGGCAGGCAGCACCAGGCTCTTCCACAAGGCGTGAGACACCCGGGCCGTGCGCCAGCGCACCAGCCCCAGCCACAACAGCGTCCCGATCACGGCAGCGATGAGGGCAAGCCAGGAGAAATCGGCCTGGGTACCTGGTACCAGCTTGGCGATTCGCTCTGCCGTTCGGGCGGGCGCGCCTGTGTGCAAAGCGACGTAGCCCAACCAGATCAGGATGCTGCACACGGTGAAGAAAAACACCGAGAACCAGTCTATGGCCGAGCCGAGGCTGCGCTGCAAGATGGGCAGGGCAAAGGCGGCCAGCACGGCCAGGGAGGGCAGGGCGGCGAGCAGGGCGCGTTCGTTGGCACCCATGCATAGCGAGGCCAGCAAACCGACCAGAGCTGTGAGCAAGGGGGCCGCAATGTGGCGGTGCGTGACCTGTCGCCGCCAGTGCCAGATGGTCAGCACAGCCAGAGGCAGAGTGGGCCAGGTGAACCACACCAGCAGGCGCAGGAATTCACTCGGCGTGTCGGGCCATGACAGGCGCCATGACCAGCCGGGCAGCCCCAGGGCAGACAAGCCACTTGCCAGGGCCATGGCGAGAGCCATGGAGGCCAGTACCCAGCGCAGGTACTGACGAAGCTCGGCTTGACGCGAGAGCAGGCAGATCAAGCTGCCCGCCGCACCCAGCAACAGGGCCACAGCAGGGCTGCCGCTGGCCGCCATGACGGGCAGGCTCAGCAGCGCAGCCCAACGCGCCTTGACTGCTCGCGTCTCGGCCACGGCGAGGCCATAGAGGAAGAGTGTGCTGCCAGCCAGTTGCACCAGCTCCGGGGTCGTTTCATGACCCAGTTGCAGCAGCCCCAGGGAGGCAATCAAGGCCAGCACACCACCATCGGCCACGGCACGGGCGTAATCGGCTGGCGCCGCCTCGCCCCCGAAGGCCAGGGGCAGCGGTTGGGCGGCCTTGGTGCGTGCCAGGTGATAGGTGGCGTACCAGGTGAGCACCAGAATGATCGCCAGCAGCACAGCGAACGGCAGGCGGGCAGCCAAAGCGGGATCGACCCAAGGGCTCAGTACATTGATGAAGGCGCCGCCCAGCCAGTAAGGCAGCACCCCACCCGAGGTTGGCAGCACTCCCCCCACATTCGGATGCAGCCAGGGTGCTTGACCCAGCGCCAGGCTCCACATGTGGCCGAAGGAGGCGATGTCCTCGTTCTTCCAGGGATCACGTCCAAACAGTCCGGGCAGCACGTAGGCGGCGCAGAACAGCAGCAAGGCCCAGCGCGGCAGTCGTTGCACCGCTTTCTGGGTGACCAGGGCAGGGGAGACGCGGGATTCCTGAAGGCGAGCGTTCATGCGGTGCGGGCGGAAGCAAGGCAGAAATGAAAAAGGGCAGCCGGAGCCACCCTTTTGAGTATCGCGGAAACGGGCGCAGCGTGAGCAGGCCCGAATACCGAATTACTTGCGGAACTGCGCAAACTTGTTGCGGAACTTTTCGACGCGGCCACCCAGGGTGTCCACGCTCTTTTGCTGGCCCGTGTAGAAGGCGTGCGATTCGGAAGAGGTTTCCAGCTTGAACAGGGGCAGTTCACGACCGTCTTCCAGCTTGATGCTTTCCTTGGTAGGAGCGCACGAGCGGGTGACAAATTGGAAGCCGTTGGACTGGTCAACGAAGACGACGTCGCGGTAGTTGGGGTGAATACCTTGCTTAGGCATAGGGGAACCTCTTGCTGTTTGCATCATCGGTAGCCACCAGGCACCATGCCTGGCACTTTCCGACAGCCGGAAAACCCGAGATTATAACGGGTTTCGGGGTGGATTAGCCACCACGCCTCATCATGTCGAAGAAGTCGTGGTTGTTTTTGGTGGAGCGCATTTTGTCGAGCACGAACTCCATCGCCTCAATCTCGTCCATCGGGTAGAGCAGCTTGCGCAAGATCCAGCTCTTTTGCAGGATTTCGGCCTTGAGCAGCAGTTCTTCGCGACGGGTGCCCGACTTGTTGATCAAGATGGAAGGGTAGACGCGCTTTTCGGCCATGCGACGATCCAGGTGGATTTCGCAGTTGCCGGTGCCCTTGAACTCTTCGTAGATCACTTCGTCCATGCGGCTGCCGGTGTCGACCAGCGCGGTGCCGATGATGGTGAGCGAGCCACCTTCTTCGATGTTGCGCGCGGCGCCAAAAAAGCGCTTGGGACGTTGCAGGGCGTTGGAGTCCACACCGCCCGACAGCACCTTGCCCGACGAGGGCAGCACGTTGTTGTAGGCGCGGGCCAGACGGGTGATCGAGTCCAGCAGGATGACCACGTCCTTGCCCAGTTCGACCAGGCGCTTGGCGCGTTCGATCACCATTTCGGCGACCTGAACGTGGCGCTGAGCGGGTTCGTCAAACGTGGAGCTGATGACCTCACCGCGCACGGTGCGCTGCATTTCGGTCACTTCTTCAGGGCGCTCGTCCACCAGCAGCACGATCAGGTGCACGTCTGGGTGGTTGGCGACCAGGGCGTGAGCCAAGCTCTTGAGCAACACGGTCTTGCCGCTCTTGGGCGGGGCGACGATCAGGGCGCGCTGACCTTTGCCGATGGGGGCGATCAGGTCGATGATGCGGCTGCTGACGTTGTCGTCGCTGCGCAGGCCGTCGCTCTCAAGCTTGAACTGCTCTGTCGGGAACAGTGGCGTGAGGTTCTCGAACATCAACTTGTTCTTGTTGACCTCGGGCGACATGCCGTTGACGCGGTCGACCTTGACCAGGGCAAAGTAGCGCTCACCATCTTTGGGCACGCGCACTTCGCCTTCGATCAGGTCGCCGGTGTGCAGGTTGAAGCGGCGCACCTGGCTGGGCGACAGGTAGATGTCGTCCGTGCTGGCCAGGAAGCTCATGTCGAGGGCGCGCAGGAAGCCGAAGCCGTCAGGCAACACTTCGAGGACGCCATCGCCAAAGACCTGTTCGCCGGCCTTGGCGCGCTTTTTCATGATGGCAAACATCAACTCCTGCTTGCGCATGCGAGCGATGTTTTCGATTTCAAGACCTTCTGCCATCTCGACCAATTTGGAGATGTGCAGCGCCTTCAGTTCTGACAGATGCATGTAGGGGTACCCTGAACGGAACCCGCAGGCACCTCAACGTTGCAGCAACGTCGGGCCGAGCAGGTGAAAAACGCGTGGGTGAAAGGATGGATTGAGGCGAACGCCTCGGCTCGCTCGGGTGACCGGATTCGGGCGGGTGAGGGTGACTCACGCTCCGGGACCTGCACCCACACTGCCGGCTGGGACACCGGTCAGGCAGACGAACACCGACTGCGGTCAGGCAGCCGGTGAGCACATTATAGGGACGAAATGCCCCCAAGTATCACAGGTTGCCGTCGATGAAGGCGGTGAGCTGTGCCTTGGACAGGGCGCCGACCTTGGTGGCGGCCAGTTGGCCGCCCTTGAAGATCATCAGCGTGGGGATGCCGCGGATGCCGAACTTGGCGGGCACGTCACGGTTCTGGTCGACGTTCATCTTGGCCACGTTCAGGCGACCGGCGTAGTCCTTGGCGACTTCGTCGAGGATGGGGGCGATCATCTTGCAGGGGCCACACCATTCGGCCCAGTAGTCCACGAGCACGGGCTGGGTCGATTGCAGCACGTCTGCGTCGAAGGATGCGTCGGAAATGTGTTTGATCAGGTCGCTGCTCATGAAACTGTCCTTGAGGGTGCAGGAAAAAGGAGCGAGCCAAAGCCTTGACATCGCTCCTGTCCAGATATGTGAAGATTTTGACACAGAAGAGGTCGATGTCAGGGTCTGACCTGAGAGACCTTGTCGATGGCCTCCATAGCCACAAACTGTTGCGCAACGGTCGCAGTCATCCGCTGAAATGGGGAGTTTCTGCCCCCTACGCTAAAGTATCAACTTGTATGAATTTGTCGTGAAATGGAGGGGCTGCTGTCTTTCTGACGCGGCCGCTCCCTTTTCGATGACGCACTCCATGACGCGTGCTACGCCCACACCTTCTGCGGCCCCACGGTATTTCGGGCGTTTCGAGTTGCGTCAGCAGCTCGGACGGTCAAGTGCGTCTCAGATGTGGGTGGTGCTCGACAGTCACCTCCAGCAGGAGTCAACACTGTGTGTGCCGCGGGTGCAGCCTCTTAGTGAGGCTGAGCGCGAGGTGTGGATGCAAGACGTGCAACTGGGCGCGCGCTTGAAGCACCCACATCTGGCGCAGGTGCTGGAGGTGGGCGTTCACGAGGGCTGGCCTTTTGTCATTCTGGAGCGGGGCGATCTGCTCACGCTCGGTGAACGGTTGGCTGAGGGGGCACCACTGACCGCGCAAGAAGCGGCGGGCATCGTGGTGGATGTGCTGGATGGTTTGGCCTACGCCCATGAGGCGGGGTTGGTGCACCAGGACATTGGACTGCACAGCGTGCTGCTGGACCGTTCTGGGCGTGCTCGTCTGGCCGCCTTGGGCGTGGGCTTGCGGGCCGGTGCAGCCGGTCAACCCCGTAGACCGCTTCTGGATTTGTATGGGTTGCGCCTGGCGTGCGAGCGGGACGTGTTGATGGTCGGCCTGTTGCTGCATCGGCTGTTGGCCAATCAGCCCGCCCTGGACGAGCCGGATCTGGGCAACGCGGTCGTGCGCGTGGGCAACGAGATCGTGCGTCTTCCCTGGAGCACGCCCCAAGCGGTACCAGACCCTTTGCGTGCGATCGCCAATCGCGCCACGGACCGCCAGCAACGCCAGCGTTACCTCAGTGCGCGTACGCTGTTGAGCGCCCTGCAGCGTTGGATCAAGACGCATGCCGAGGACTCTGGTGGTCCGCTGGTCTTGTTGTTGGACCGTCTTAACACCGTTGGCACGCTGCCTGGGCGCCCCGGCACCGAGCGGGCGCTGGTGTCCACGCTGTCAGTCGAGACCTTGCGCGTGGACGACCTGGTCGAGGTGGTGTTGAAGAACCCGGCCATGGCCTGGGAAATGCTGCGCTCCGTCAACACGGCTTCGTTCCAGAGCCCGGGGGGGGGCGAAGGTGTGACCACCTTGTCGCGGGCGGTCGTGATGCTCGGTCAGCAGGGCATTCGCCGGGTGGCGTCGAGCATCCGTGCCTGGCCCGGTGCGCTGGCCGCGCAGGCCAGCCTGAATCCGGACGAGGGGAGTATGGCCGTGTCTGTGCTGGCCAGCGAGTTGCGGCGTCACTGCATTGCCGGGCACGTTGCCCGCTTGATGGCACCATTTTCCATTCAGGACGAAGAGGCGGCGCTGGCGGCGATGGCGCAGTCCCTGGGTTCGGTCCTGATTGCTTACCACTTTCCCGATGAGGCTGCGCAGATCATCCGGCTGATGCAAGAGCTGCCCGCCAACGAGCCCGAAGGTCGGCCGACACCCGGCATGCAGCCAGAGGGAGCGGTGAGCGCCGTGCTGGGCGTGGAGATGGACGAGTTGACGGTAGCCGTGCTGCGCCATTGGGGGCTGGACGAACGCTTGCTGGCGGCTGCGCGGCCGTTGAGCCGCAGCAACCCGGTGCGCAGGCCTGCCACGCGTGAGGAAACCTTGCGCACCGTCGCCAGTCTGGCCAATGAGATGGCAGCGACCGTGCTGTTGGAGGTGGAGAAGCAGCCCTCAGCCGTGCATCAGGTGTACATGCGCTACACGCGGGCACTGGACCTGACACCGAAGGAGTGCATTCAGACGCTGGATCTGGCCACCCGCCTGGTGGATGGCCGGCGGCGTCCGGAGCCGGTCAACCCAGTTTGAGGGCCTGGGCGCAGGCCTTGACCAGTTCGGGGCCCTGGTAGATCAGGCCGGTGTAGATCTGGACAAGGTCGGCGCCAGCGTCGCACTTGGAGCGTGCATCGGCGGCACTCATGACCCCCCCCACTCCGATGATGGGGTAGCGCGGGCCCAGGGCGGCACGCAGCTGACGGATCACCTGGTTGCTGGCCTCCAGCACGGGCGCGCCACTCAAGCCGCCCGTTTCTTCGGCGTGGGGCAGGCCCTTGACGGCCTCGCGCGAGATCGTGGTGTTGGTGGCGATGACGCCGTCGATCTCGTTCTTCTGCAGCGTGGCCGCAATCACGCCCACCTGGGTCTCGTCCAGGTCAGGGGCGATCTTCACGAACATGGGCACGGTGCGGCCATGGCGCTTGATGAGGTCCTGGCGGCGCTCTTGAAGCTGGGCCAGCAGGGCGTCGAGGGCCTCGTCGCTTTGCAGCGCGCGCAGGTTCTTGGTGTTGGGCGACGAGATGTTGACCGTGACGTAGTCCGCGTGCGGGTACACGCCTTCCAGGCAGATCAGGTAGTCATCGACCGCATTTTCAATGGGGGTGACGGCGTTCTTGCCAATGTTCAGGCCCAGGATGCCGCCGTTCTGGCGAAAGCGCGCGCGCTTGACGTTGGTCAGGAAGGCGTCGAGCCCGTCGTTGTTGAAGCCGAGGCGGTTGATGAGCGCGTTGGCCTCGGGCAGGCGGAACATGCGCGGCTTGGGGTTGCCGGGCTGGGCCTTGGGCGTGACGGTGCCCACTTCCACAAAGCCGAAGCCCATGGCGCCCAGGCCATCGATGACGCGGCCGTTCTTGTCCAGACCTGCGGCCATGCCCACCCGGTTGGGAAAGGTGATGCCAGCGATTTCGACCGGGTCACTGACCCGCTCGGCGCCCCACAGGCAGGCGAGGGGAGTGTTCTGAAAACGGGCCAGACCAGCCATGGTCAGCTCGTGCGCGGCCTCCGGGTCCATTTTGAACAGCACGGATTTCGGCAGGGAGTAGGGAAGTAAGGCCATGAGGTGGCAGCAAGGGCACACGTGTCAAACAAGCCGCTATTGTCCCCGATCTCGGGGCAGGGGTCGCCATGAGCCTGGATTGTCGTGGGTGGGGCGGTCGGTATGGCAAACTGCGCCCCCTGAACCAGGGCAGGGCGTGAGCGTTGTTGGCCATGCGCACCTGCCCGTGTGAGCGTTTCTGAATGAGGCCCAGCTTGGACAAGATCCTGATGCAATTGGCGGCGGAACTCCATGTTCGCCCCGCGCAAGTCAACGCTGCCGTGCAACTGCTGGATGGCGGTGCGACGGTGCCCTTCATTGCCCGTTATCGCAAGGAGGCCACCGATGGCCTCGACGACACGCAACTGCGTGATCTGGAGGCCCGCCTGGGCTATTTGCGTGAGCTGGAAGACCGCCGCGCGGCCGTGCTCAAGAGCATCGAGGAGCAGGGCAAGCTGACGCCTGAGCTGCGTGCCGCCATTGAGGCGGTGCCGACCAAGCAGGAGCTGGAAGACCTGTACCTGCCGTACAAGCAAAAGCGCCGCACCAAGGGCATGATCGCCCGCGAGGCGGGCATCGAGCCACTGGCCGACAAGCTGTTTGCCGACCCGACGCTGGACCCGCAGGCCGAGGCGGTCGCGTTTGTGAATGCCGATGCCGGCTTTGCCGACACGTTTGCGGTGTTGGACGGTGTGCGCGACATCCTGTCGGAGCGCTGGGCCGAAGATGCGACGCTGATCGGCAAGATGCGCGACTGGCTGTGGTCGGAGGGGCTGTTCAAGGCCAAGCTGATGGCGGGCAAGGACGAGCACAACCCGGACGTGGCCAAGTTCCGCGATTATTTTGACTACGACGAGCCGATCCGCACTGTACCCTCGCACCGCGCGCTGGCGGTGTTCCGTGGCCGTACGCTGGAGATTCTGGACGCCAAGCTGGTGCTGGACGAGGAGGTGGTACCGGGCAAGCCGACGCTGGCCGAAGGCCGCATTGCCGTGCATCTGGGCTGGAGCCACGGCAAGCGCCTGGCGGATGACCTGATCCGCAAGTCGATCGCCTGGACCTGGAAGGTCAAGCTGTCGCTGAGCCTGGAGCGCGACCTGTTTTCGCGGCTGCGCGAATCGGCCGAAGCGACCGCCATCAAGGTGTTTGCCGAGAACCTGCGCGACCTGCTGCTGGCCGCACCGGCTGGCAAGCGCGTGGTGATGGGGCTGGACCCGGGCATCCGCACCGGTGTGAAAGTGGCGGTGGTGAGCGACACGGGCAAGGTGCTGGGCACCTCGACGGTGTATCCGCACGAGCCGCGCAAGGACTGGGAAGGCTCGATCCACACGCTGGCCAAGCTGTGCGCGGCGCATGGGGTGAACCTGATCGCCATTGGCAATGGCACGGCCAGCCGGGAGACCGACAAGCTGGCGGCTGACTTGATCAAGCGCATTCAGCAGCTGGCACCGGGCACCCCGATTGAGAAGGTGGTGGTGTCGGAAGCGGGGGCGTCGGTGTATTCGGCTTCGGAGTTCGCGTCGAAGGAGTTGCCCGAGCTGGACGTGAGCCTGCGCGGCGCGGTGTCGATTGCCCGCCGTCTGCAAGACCCGTTGGCCGAGCTGGTGAAGATCGACCCCAAGAGCATTGGAGTGGGCCAGTACCAGCACGATGTCAACCAGAGCGAGCTGGCGCGCACGCTGGACACGGTGGTGGAAGACTGCGTGAACTCGGTGGGTGTGGACCTGAACACGGCGTCGGCGCCTCTGCTGGCGCGGGTGTCGGGCTTGAGCTCGGCGGTGGCCAACAGCATCGTGCGCTGGCGTGATGCGAACGGCGCGTTCCGCAACCGCAAGCAGCTGATGGATGTGGCGGGTCTGGGGGCCAAGACCTTTGAGCAGTCGGCAGGCTTTTTGCGGATTCGCGATGGCGACAACCCGCTGGACGTGACCGGGGTGCACCCGGAAACCTATCCGGTGGTAGAAAAAATGCTGAAGACGACCGGCAAGCAGATTGGCGAGGTGATGGGCAAGAGCGATGTGCTGCGCACCCTCAAGCCCGAGCTGTTTGCCGACGACAAGTTTGGTGTGATCACGGTGAAGGACATTCTGGGCGAGCTGGAAAAACCGGGACGCGATCCGCGCCCGGACTTCAAGGTGGCGCGCTTCAACGACGGGGTGGAAGACCTCAAGGACCTCAAGGAAGGCATGGTGCTGGAGGGCACGGTCAGCAACGTGGCGCAGTTTGGCGCGTTCGTCGACCTGGGGGTGCACCAGGACGGTTTGGTGCATGTGAGCCAGTTGTCGAACAAGTTCGTCACCGATGCCCGCGAGGTGGTCAAGACGGGCGACATCGTCAAGGTGAAGGTGCTGGAGGTGGACTTGTCGCGCCAGCGGATTTCGTTGACGATGAAGTTGGATGCGGCCACGGGCCCGAAGGCGACCGGTGCGGGGCGCGACAGCGGTTTCAAGCCGGCGGCGCGCAATGAGCGGGTGCAGGGGGGCGGCCGGGGTGCCAGCGGTGGTGCTGCGGGTGGCGCCAGCCAGGGACAGTCTGCGATGGCGGCTGCGTTTGCCAAGTTGCAGACCAAGCGCTGAGTGGCTGCGCGCGTGGGGCTCTGTCTTTGGCCTGCACTGACATGAAAAACGCCCGGTGGATGCCGGGCGTTTTGCTGTGGGTCTGCGTGAGTGTGGCGTTACCGGCGCCCTTGACGTCAGTCCTTGAAGCGCAAGAGCCGCAGCCCATTGAAGACCACGATCAGGCTGGCACCCATGTCGGCAAAGACCGCCATCCACAGAGTGGCGTGACCAGTCAACGCCAAGGCAAAGAACACGATCTTGATGCCCAGCGCCAGGGCGATGTTCTGCTTGAGGATGGCTGCGGTGCGGTGACTGAGTCGCACGAAGGTGCCGATCTTGCGCGGGTCGTCGTCCATGATGGCGACGTCGGCGGCTTCCAGCGCCGTGGCTGTGCCGGCGGCACCCATGGCCAGGCCGATGTGGGCACGAGCCAGGGCCGGACCGTCGTTGACGCCGTCGCCCACCATGCCGACCTGGCCGTGTTCACGGATGAGGTCTTCGATGGCCTTGAGCTTGTCCTCGGGCAGCAGGTTGCCTCGCGCATCGTCGATGCCCGCTTGCTGGGCCACGTGACGCGCCGCCAAGGCGTTGTCGCCGCTGAGCATGACGGGGTGAATGCCCAGGGCCTTGAGCTGGCGCACGGCTTCGATGGATTCCGGGCGCAGCGTGTCGGAGACGGCCAGCAGGGCTTGTGGGCCGGCGGGGTTGCTGAGGATGAGGGCGGTCTGGCCGGTTCGCTCGATTTGGGCCAGTTGCGCTTCCAATTGGGGCGAGCACAGGCCGAGGTCTTCGAGCAGGCGGTGGTTGCCCATGTGCCAGGTCTGCTGGTCGATGTCGCCGCGCACACCCAGCCCGTGCAGGCTGTGGAAGGCGGTGACCTCCGACAAGGGTGGCTGGCCCTCAGCGCGCGCTTGCCAGGCCTGGACCACGGCTTGCGCCACCGGGTGGGCGCTGTGGTGATCGAGGCTGGCGGCGAGGCGCAGGGCTTCGGTGTCGCTCAAGGCGCCCAGGGAGCGCACGAGCGTCAAGGCGGGTTTGCCGTGGGTAAGGGTGCCGGTTTTGTCGAGGGCGATGGCCTTGAGCAGGCGGCCCCCTTCAAGGTGCGCGCCGCCTTTGACGAGGATGCCGCGTCGGGCCGCTGCCGCAAGGCCGCTGACCACGGTGACCGGGGTGGAGACCACCAGCGCACAGGGGCAGGCAATCACCAGCATCACCAGGGCCTGATAGACCCAGTGCAGCCAGCCCTGTGAGCTGAACATGGGCCCCAGCAGGGCCGTGGCCAAGGCCAGCAGCACGACGATGGGGGTGTAGTAGCGCGCGAACTGATCCACAAAACGCTGTGTGGGGGCGCGTTGGGATTGGGCCTCCTGAATGGCGCGGGCCACACGGGCCAGGGTGCTGTCGTTGGCGGCGGCCGTGACGGTGGCCTCCAGCACGCCGTTGGTGACGATGGTGCCGGCGTACAAGGTGTCGCCGGGCTGCTTGTCCACCGGCAGGCTCTCGCCGGTGATGGGGGCCTCATCCAACGCGGCCTGACCTTGGGTGATGCGCGCATCCAGCGGCACGCGCTCGCCGGCACGCACGCGGACACGTGCGCCGACGTTGACCTGTTCGACCGGCTGGCTGACCCAGTTGCTGCCGCGCCAGACCTGGGCGGTGTCGGGCGCGAGGGCGGACAGGGACTGGATGGCATGGCGGGCGCGTTCCAGCGACAGGGCTTCAATGGCCTCGGCCAGCGCGAACAGGAAGACCACCATGGCGGCTTCCGACCAGCGGCCGATGAGCAGGGCACCGCCCACCGCCAGCGTCATCAGGAAGTAGATGTTGAGCGTGAAGTGCCGCAGGGCGATCCAGCCCTTTTTCAGGGTGGGCAGGCCGCTGGTGAGAATGGCCACCACGGCGAGCAATGCGCCCAGGGGATGGTGCTCATTTCCCGTGATCCAGGCGGAAGCTTCGGCGGCCACGGCGGCCACGCCTGAAACGCCCAGCCACAGACGGGCGCGCATCGGCAGGGCGGGGGGGAAGGCAGTGGGGCGTTGACCGGCTTCCAACAGGCGCGGGGCCATGCCCACGGCCGTCAGGGCCTCTTCCACGGGCTGAGGGTCACTCAGGCGGTGGTAGACGGTCAGCTCGCGCCCGATGAGGTTGAAATCCAGCCGCACGATGCCGGGCATGGGCTCCAGCTTGTTGCGGATGAGCCGCTCCTCGGTCGGGCAGTCCATCTGCTCGATGCGGTAGCGCACCTTGGCGGCGTCAACCGGTGTTTCAGGGGGGGGGGCGACGGAGGCGGAGACAACCTGCGCGGCCTGGGTGGCAGGTCCGCAGCAGGCGTCAATGTGTCCCTCCTCGTGGCCGTGGTCGGCGTCGGAAGGGGGGGCACAACAAGGCGCTTGTGGCGCGATGTGGATCGGGATGATCTTGCGTGGGTCAGGCGTTTGAGGCGACTTCTGGGTCATGTCTCATTCTGGCACGCAGGTATCATCCCTGCTGTCAGGCAGGACCTGTCAGCGCATGCTGCCGGTCTTCTGAAAGCGGGTGTGCCAGGCAAAAGCCTGCTCCATCAGATGGGGCGTGTGGCCGCCGCGCTGGTTGGCTTCCTTGACGTAGTCCTGCAGCATGCCGCGGTAGCTCGGATCCACGCAGTTGGCGATGATCACAGCCGCGCGCTCACGCGGAGCGAGGCCGCGCAGGTCGGCCAGGCCGTGCTCGGTGACGATCACGTCCACATCGTGCTCGGTGTGGTCCACGTGGGTGACCATGGGCACGATGGACGAGATGGCACCATGCTTGGCCATCGACTTGGTCACGAAGACCGACAGGTGGGCGTTGCGGGCAAAGTCGCCCGAGCCGCCGATGCCGTTCATCATGTGCGTGCCGTTGACGTGCGTCGAGTTGATGTTGCCGTAGATGTCGCACTCGAGCGCCGTGTTGATGGCGATCAGGCCCAGGCGGCGGATGACCTCGGGGTGGTTGGACACCTCTTGCGGACGCAGCACCAGACGCGATTTGTAGTTCTGGATGTTGCCCAGCACGCGCTCGTAGGTGGGCTTGGTGAGGGTGATGGACGAGGCCGAGGCGAAGCTCAGGCGGCCGCTGTCGAGCAACTCGATGGCGCTGTCTTGCAGCACCTCGGAATACATCTTGAGGTCGTGGAAGGGCGAGTCGATCAGGCCGGTCAGCACGGCGTTGGAGATGGTGCCGATGCCCGATTGCAGCGGCTGCAGCGAGGCCGAGAGGCGGCCCATTTTCACCTCGTGGCGCAGGAACTGATCCAAGTGGCCAGCGATGGCATTGGTTTCCTCATCGGCCGGCAGGATGTTGGAGGGGCTGTCGTCCTTTTCCGTGATGACGATGGCCGCGATCTTGGCCGGGTCAATGGGGATGAAGGGCACGCCGATACGCTGTTCCGGATTGATCAGCGGGATGGGCTGGCGGTACGGGCGGTAGGTGGGGATGAAGATGTCGTGCAGGCCTTCAAGCTCGACCGGCATCTTCAGGTTGATCTCGATGATCACCTTCTTGGCCAGGATGGCGAAGCTGGCCGAGTTGCCCACCGAGGTCGTCGGCACGATGGCGCCGGTTTCGGTGATGGACGAGGCTTCGATGACGGCAATGTCGACCGGGGCCAGTTGGCCCGAGCGCAGCTGCTCGACGGTCTCGGACAAATGCTGGTCGAGGAACATCACCTCGCCGTTGTTGATCTTCTTGCGCAGGGTGGCATCGACCTGGAAGGGCAGGCGGCGCGAGATCGCGTTGGCTTCGGCCAGGATCTTGTCGGTGTCGTTGCCCAGCGAGGCGCCGGTCATCAGGGTGATCTGGAGGTGTTCCTGGCGGGAGCGGTCGGCCAGCGCCAGCGGCACGGCCTTGCAGTCACCGGCGCGGGTGAAGCCGCTCATGCCCACGGTCATGCCGTTTTCAAACAGGGTGGCGGCGTCATGCGCGGACATGATCATGTCGCGCAGGCGGGCCAGACGGATGCGGTCTTCGTACATGGAGTCTCCAGTGGGGGCGAACGCGTCGATACATTGCCGACGCGCAATATGGAAATCAGTATAAAAACGGACACGCATGCGTGTTGCGACTTATATTCATAGAATTAAGTCGTAAAACGAATGGTGTTGACCGCCGACCATCATGGATCTCCGAGCCCTGCGTTATTTCGTCGAAACCGTGCGCCACAGCAGCTTCACTCAGGCGGCGGAGCACCTGTGCGTGACCCAGTCCACTGTCAGCAAGATGGTGCGGCTGCTGGAAGAGGAGGTGGGGCAGCCTCTGCTGATCCGAGAAGGGCGGGGCGTGCGCCTGACCGATGCCGGGCGCATCGTCTTCGAGGGCGGGCAGGAGGCCCTGGGTGTGGTCAAGCGCCTGATGCAGGACGTGGCCGATCTGAGCGACCTGGTGCGGGGCGAGGTGACGGTGGGCATCCCGCCCATGGTCAATCTGTTTTTCCCACCTCTGATCAAGCGTTTCAAGGAGCGCTACCCGCAGATCAAGCTCATCGCGCAGGAGGCCGGGGGGCAGGTGATCGAGCAGCGGGTGCTGGCGGGCGAGCTGGAGGTGGGGGTGACGGTGTTGCCCGTCCCGCCGGAGAGTGGGCTGGCGAGCATGGAGCTGGGGCGTTTCCCCATCTGCCTGGTGGGAACGAAGGCGTCGTCTTGGTATGGGCTGCCGCAGCCCAGCCTGGCTTCGCTGGACCAAGAGCCCTTGCTGATGTTCAGCGAGGATTACGCCCTGACCAAGCGCCTGCGTGAGGGGTTTGCCAGAGCCGGGGTGTCGCCCGTGGTGGTCGGGCAGAGCGGGCAGTGGGACTTCTTGCTGTCGCTGGCGATGGCGGGCTTGGGGACGGCGCTGATGCCCGAGCCCCTGCTCAAGCGCCTGAACCTGCCCGATGACGTGGTGATTCGCCCTTTGTGCGAACCCGACGTGAGCTGGCGGGTGGGGCAGGTGTGGGTGCCCGAGCGCCACATGTCACACGCAGCCCGGGCCTGGCTGGCGGTGTGTGACGAGGGCGCCGCCTTGCCCTTGTTCTGAGGGCTGAGGGAGGTACAGCGCTGCGCTATCCTTGCCGCCCATGAAGGCCTTGCACATCCACGTGGGCGAACGCGCCCGTCGCCACATCGAGGCCCACGGCCTCCAGCCGCAGGACATCCGTGTGGTGCCGGCGGCAGCCGGTGGTCCCAAGGGCCTCATCCTCAGTCACCTCGATCGCCATTTGTTCGGGCAATGGCTGCCGCAAGGCGGGCACACCGTGCACCTGGTGGGGGCGTCGATTGGCGCCTGGCGCATGGCCACGGCGGGCATGGCCGATCCGGTGCGCTCATTTGCCGATCTCGCGCAGGGCTACATCGCGCAGCACATCGAGCCGGAGACCGGACGCAAGATGCCTTCGCCACGCCGCGTGACGCAGGGCTTCACCGACACCCTGCAAGGCTTCTTCGGGGATGAGATCGAGGGCATCCTGAGCCACCCCCGCTACCGATTGCATGTGTTGACCTCCCGAGGGCGACAGGTGCTGCGTCAGGCCACGCCGTCGCGCACCCTGCTGGGCTTCACCGGGCTGGCCCTGGGCAATGCGGTGTCGCGCCGGGCGGTGGGGCTGTTCCTGGAGCGCACGGTGTTTTCCACGCCCGGCGAGGCCTTGCCCGTGCCTTTGCGTGATCTGCCCACGGGGCGGGTCGAGTTGAACCGGGGCAACTTCATCCCGGCCATGCTGGCCTCGTGCTCCATCCCGTTCATGCTGGACGCGGTGCATGACATTCCGGGCGCTGTGACGGGCGCGCACTGGGATGGCGGCATCGTCGACTACCACTTTCACTGGCATTACGCGGCCATGCAGCCGGGCCTGGTGCTGTATCCCCATTTTCAGCAGCAGGTGGTGCCGGGCTGGCTGGACAAGGCCTGGAAGTGGCGGCACGGTGCCACGCCCTGGCTGGACAACATGGTGCTGCTGACCCCCAACCCGGCGTGGGTGGCCACCTTGCCCGGCGGCAAGCTGCCGGATCGCAAGGATTTCACCGGCTTGGGCCGCGAAGCGCGTGTGCGTGCCTGGACGGACGCCGTGCTGCAGGCCACGCAACTGGCCGATGAATGGCAGGACTGGCTGCGTGGCGGCTGCCCGGTGAGCGAGTTGCGGCCCCTGTGAGGTGGCGCCGACGACGCTTTGACGTCGACGTCGCTGGGCGTTGGTGATGCCGTGCTGATTGACGTTCGGCCTCGTTACACTTGAGGTCATGGACCCTCTCAGCAGCCTGTTTCTCATTGTCGCCCTGATCGCCGCGAGTGCTTTTTTCGCCATTGCCGAGCTCTCGGTGGCAGCTTCCCGGCGTCTGCGTTTGCGCCAGATGCTGGAGCAAGGCGATCGGCGCGCGGCGCATGTCCTGGCCGTGCAGGATGAGCCGGGCGACTTCTTCACCGCCATCCAGATCGGGGTCAACACAGTCGCTATTTTGGGCGGGGTCGTGGGGGAGGGGGCTTTTGCGCCCTTGGTTCAGCCGCTGCTGGCAGCTTTGCCGTTGTCCGAGAGCCAGGTGAGCACCGCGTCCGCCGTGGTGTCCTTCGTGATCGTCACCAGCTTGTTCATCTTGCTGGCCGACCTGTTTCCCAAGCGCCTGGGCATGTCGGCGCCCGAGCAGGTGGCCATCCATGTGGTCGGCCCCATGGACCTGTTCCAACGCCTGGTGCGCCCTTTGGTGTGGCTGTTCAAACGCTTGACGGAGGGGCTGTTTCGCCTGCTGGGCCTGCCGGATCGCCGCGACGAAGGTGTGACTTCGGAAGACATCCTGGCGATGGCCGCGGCAGGTGCGGAAGCCGGGGTGCTGGCCGCGCAAGAGCACCGCGTCATCGAAAACGTGATCGAGCTCGACACCCGCCTGGTGACCAGCTCCATGACCGCGCGCGACAGCATCGTGCACCTGATGGTGGACGACAGCGAGGCGCTGATTCGTGCGCGCATCGACCAGTATCCTCACTCCACCTACCTGGTCTGCAACGGCGACATCGACCATGTGGTGGGCTATGTCGACTCCAAAGACCTGCTGAGCTTGGCCTTCAAAGGTCAGGCCATCAGCCTGCAGGGCAACGACGGCCTGGTCAAGAAGGTGTTGACCGTGCCCGACCGACTCACCCTGTCCGAGGTGCTGATGCAGTTCCGCCAGGCCTATGTCGACTTCGCGGTCATCATCAACGAGTACAGCCTGGTGGTCGGCATCATCACCATCAACGACGTGATGAGCACGGTGATGGGCGGGCTGGTGGGTCCTCAGGATGAGGATCAGATCGTGCAGCGTGACGCCCACTCGTGGCTGATCGACGGCGTAACCCCGATTGAGGATGTGCTGCGCGCGCTCGACCTCGACAGTTTGCCCAGCCAGGAAGAGTACGAAACGCTGGCGGGTTTCATCATGGTGATGCTGCGCCGTGTGCCGCGCCGCACCGACAAGGTCACCTGCGAAGGCTATCAGTTCGAGGTGCTCGACGTGGACAGCTACCGCATCGACCAGGTGATGGTCAGTCGCATCACGCCTGAGGAAGGTCGCGGCGACGCGTGAGCACCCTGGCGTGCCAGGGGCTCACATCCTGAGCGTCACATCGACGCTTCGAGGATGTCGCGGTATTCCTCGGCCGTGGCCACGCGCGGATTGGTCTTGTGGCAGTGGTCGGCCATGGCGCCACTGATGATGCGCTCAAACCACTCGCGCTGAACCCCCATGACGCCCAGACCCTTGGGCAGACCCAGGCGCGCGTTCATGTCGCGAATCGCCTGAGGGATGTCGCCTTCGGACGCCAGGCCCATGGCGTGCGCCATGCGTGCCAGCCGGCGCTCTTTCTGGATGGATTCGGCACCGGCGTTGAACTGGATGACGGCCGGCAGGAACATGGCGTTGAGGGTGCCATGGTGCAACTTGGGGTTGACGCCGCCCAGGCTGTGGCTGAGGCTGTGCACGGCGCCCAGCCCCTTCTGGAAGGCCATGGCGCCTTGCATGGAGGCGCTCATCATGTTGAGGCGGGCCTCGCGGTCGCTGCCGTCACGCGTGGCGCGCTCGATGTGGGCCCAGGCGCGCTCGAGCCCGTCCAGGGCAATGCCGTCCGCCGGTGGGTTGAACGCCGGCGCCATGAAGGTTTCCATGCAGTGGGCGATGGCGTCCATGCCCGTGGCAGCCGTCAGGGCAGGGGGCAGGCCCAGGGTCAGTTCCGGATCGCAGATGGCGGCCTTGGGCATCAGGTTCCAGGAATGGAAGCCCAGCTTGCGCCCGTCGTCCACGATGACGATGGCGCCCCGGGCCACTTCGCTGCCTGTGCCTGCCGTGGTCGGCACAGCGATCAACGGTGCGGCGGCCGCGGTGATTTTTGGAGAGCCGCCTTCGATGGTGGCGTAGGTGGTGAGGGGGCCGGGGTGGGTGGCCATGATGGCGAGGCCCTTGGCCAGGTCGATGCTGGAGCCACCGCCCACCGCAATCAGGCCGTCACAGCCTGCCGCTTGCCAGACTGCGTGGGCGGCTCGCACGGCAGCTTCGGTGGGGTTGGGCGGGGTCTGGTCGAACACGGTCACCGGCAGGTCGACCAGTGCATCCAGGGCTTTTTGCAGCACGCCTGCAGCACGCACCCCCGCATCGGTGACGACCAGGGGACGACGGATGCCGATGCGTTCGCACTCGGCGGCAAGCTGGCGGATCGCGCCGAACTCGAACTGGATCTGGGTGAGGTACAGGATGGTGGCCATGGCGCTGTAGATGTGTGAAGGGTCGTCCAGATGAAGAACAGACGGCCGATTCTCCCCTCAAAGCAGGGGGGTCGATGCAAAAAGTGCCTTCGTGTTTGCCCCATGTTCAAAGCTGTGTCATACGATACGCTTCATGGATGAAACGGGCGTTTGAAACGTCTGTATCTCGGAGATCACCTGACCATGACACTGGCCACCCCTCGACTGACGCCTGCCGACACCAAGACCCGCATCCTCGATGCGGCGGAGGCGCTGTTCGTGGCCGGCGGCTTTGATGCGATGTCGATGCGTCAGATCACGACCACGGCCAGCGTCAACCTGGCAGCCGTCAACTATCACTTCGGAAGCAAGGACGCCTTGATCCAGGCCGTGCTGGCCCGCCAACTCGATCCGCTCAATGAGGCGCGCCTGGCGGTGCTCGGCGCCCTGGAAGCGGACTTGGCCGAGCGCATGACCTGCGAGCATGTGCTGGTGGCGATGTTCCTGCCTGCGGTGCGCATGTCACGCAGCGGGGCACCCAACGCCGAGCGCTTCCTGCACTTTCTGGGGCGCGCCTACACCGACCCCTCTCCCGTGGTGCGGGAGTTCATCGACACGCATTACCTCGAAACCCTGGGCCGCTTCTTCTTTGCGTTTCAGCGCACGCTGCCCGAGTTGAGCCGCGACGACCTGGGTTTCCGCCTTAATTTCGCCATGGGGGCCCTGTCCGGCATCCTGGCCGGTGGCAACACCCAGCGCCTGATCCACGACTTCACCCAAGGTCAGGGCGACCAGGAAGTCACGCTGCTGTCCCGTTTGATTTCTCTGATGGTGGCGGCGCTCAAGGCACCGCTGCCGGGACCAGACGACACCACGGTGCTGGACGCCATCGTCCGGATGCCGGCCGTGGGCAGCCTGGCGCCAGAGGTTTGATTCAACTGTTGCAGCGGCCCCCCGGCTGCCTGTTCTCCAACCGGTCTGATGCCCGTGAATGCGGGCGCAAACCACTTTCTCTGCGAGTGTTTTGATGAGTGACGGATACATTGACTTCGCCAATTCGGGCCTGGGCGCCAAGCTGGTCAACATGCTGGGGCTACCCAAGCCGCTGCCGCTGGAGCGCTTCCAGCTCGGCCAGCCTGTGATCCAGGGCCCCGTGCTGATGGGCGGTGGTGCGCAGGCCCCCTTGTTGCCGGCACTGGCCAAGGTCTTCAAGGCCATTGGTGCGCAGACCCTGGCCCATGAACGCCTGCCGCAATGGGTGAGCGTCGCCAATCAGGCTGGTCTGACCACGGGCCGCTGGGGTGGCGCCGGCAAGGGGGGCGAAAAGGTCAAGGCGCTGGTGTTCGACGCCACGGGCCTCACCGACAGCACCCAGTCTGATTCGCTGTACTGGTTCTTCCACGACGCGGCGCGCTCGCTGCTGCCCTGTGGCCGTGTGATCGTGCTGGGGCGCCCGCCTGAAGGCTGTGCCTCGCCACGCCAGGCCACAGTGCAGCGCGCTCTCGAAGGGCTGACCCGTTCGCTGGGCAAGGAACTCAAGAAGGGCAGCAACGCCCAACTGGTGTACGTGGCCGAAGGCGCCGACGACCAGATCGAGTCCACGCTGCGCTTCCTGCTGTCGCCGCGCTCGGCCTATGTCTCGGCCCAGGTCATCCGCATTGGTCAGGTGGTGGGCACACAGCAAGCCCCGGCCGACTGGCAGCAAGCGCTGGCCGGCAAGAAGGTGCTGGTGACGGGGGCTTCGCGCGGCATCGGTGCCGCCATTGCCGAGGTCATGGCCCGTGACGGCGCCCAGGTGATCTGCCTGGATGTGCCGCAGGCGCAGGCCGGGCTGGACGAGGTCGCCAAGAAGATCGGCGGCACCTCGCTGGCCCTGGACATTGGCGCACCCGAGGCGCCGCAAAAGCTGGTGGATGCGGCCAAGGCACAGGGCGGCTGGGATGTGATCGTCCACAACGCCGGCATCACCCGCGACAAGACCATTGCCAACATGAAGCCCGAAATCTGGCAGTTGGTGGTCAACGTCAACCTCTCTACGCAAGAGCGCATCAACGAGGCCATGGTCGAGTCGGGCGCCCTCAAGTCGGGCGGCCGCATCGTGTGTGTCTCGTCCATCTCGGGCATTGCCGGCAACATGGGGCAGACCAACTATGCCGTTTCCAAAGCGGGCGTGATCGGCATGGTGGAAAGCACGGCGCCCTTGTTTGCCAAGCATGGCATCACCATCAATGCGGTGGCCCCCGGGTTCATTGAAACGCAGATGACCGCGGCCATCCCGTTTGCCATCCGCGAAGCCGGTCGGCGCATGAACTCCATGAGCCAGGGCGGCCTGCCGGTCGATGTGGCCGAGGCGATTGGCTGGTTTGCCAGCCCGGCGTCCAGCGGCATCACGGGCAATGTGGTCCGTGTGTGCGGCCAGAGCCTGATTGGCGCTTGATCCCTTGGCCACCACGAGTCGCACGACCATGAAGATCATCGAAGTCGACAAGCTGCCCAGTCCCTTGAGTCTGAACTTCGGGGCCTTGCGCTCCAGCGCGAAGCGACCGGGCCTGGTCGAAGCCTTGCCTCAGGTGACGTACGTGCGCCCTCATGTGGTCGTAGACGGCAAGAAAGCGGCCTCCTACGCCAAGGTGTGTGGCTTCAGTCCGGCCCATGGCGTGCCCATGCTGTTTTTGCATACCGAGGCGTTTCCGTTGGCCATGATGCTGTTCGGCAGCCGGCGTTTTCCGTGGCCGGCCATGGGCATCGTGCACCTGGCCAACAGCGCCACCTTGCACCAGCGTGTGCACGCGGGCGATGTGGTGCGCATCGAAATGCAGACCGGTGAGCTGTTCCAGCATGAAAAGGGGCAGGTGTTCACCTTGCACGCCCGTGCCCTGCGCGATGGGCAACTGGTGTGGGACAGCACCTGGACCCTGCTGCGCATGGGCGTGAAGCGGCCGCAAGGCGCACCTTATGTTAGTGCACTGGGCGACCTCCCCCCGCTGTCGCGTCAGGCTGATTTTTATGCCGAGTCGGGCATCGGGCGGCGCTATGGCCTGGCTTCGGGCGACATCAACCCCATCCACCTGTCGGCCATCACGGCCAAGTTCCTGGGCTTTCGCCGCGCCGTAGCGCACGGCATGTGGACCAAGGCCAAAGTCTTGAGCACCTTGCTGCCGCGTGAAGACGTGGCTTACGCCTCGGTGCAGGTCGAATTCAAAACGCCGCTGTTCCTGCCCGCGCGGGCCTCCTTGTGGGTCGCGCGCGACCAAAACGGGGCGGACTTCGAGGTACGCAACGCCCGTGGCGACAAACCTCATCTGCGCGGCCGGGTCTCTTACTGACGACGCACGGCGACATCCATCCATTTGTTTCAAGGACTTTCACGCATGAGCACCAACATCCGTCGCGTCGCCATCCTGGGCGGCAACCGCATCCCCTTCGCCCGTTCCAACACGGTCTACGCCAATGTGTCCAACCAGGAGATGCTGACGGCGACCCTGCAAGGGCTGGTTGACCGCTTTCACCTGCATGGCGAACGCCTGGGGGACGTGGCTGCCGGCGCCGTGATGAAGCACAGCCGCGACTTCAACCTGGTGCGCGAGTCGGTGCTGTCCACCACCTTGGCGCCTGAAACCCCGGCCTACGACCTGCAGCAGGCCTGCGGCACCGGCCTGGAAGCGGCCATGCTGGTGGCCAACAAGATCGCGCTGGGCCACATCGAGTCGGGCATTGCCGGTGGCGTGGACACCACGTCGGACGCGCCCATTGGCATCAACGAGAAGATGCGCAAGATCCTGATGGAAGCCAACCGTGCCAAGGGCACCGTGGCCCAGCTGAAGGTGCTGACCCAGATTCGTCCGAGCATGCTGGTCAAGCCGGCCATTCCGCGCAACGGCGAGCCACGCACCGGCCTGTCGATGGGGGAACATGCCGAGTTGATGGCCCGTGAGTGGAGCATTCCCCGTGAAGAGCAGGACGCCTTGACCTGCGCCAGCCACGCCAACCTGGCACGCGCCTACAACGACGGCTTCCTGGCCGACCTCATCACCCCCTTCAAGGGCGTGAGCAAGGACAACAACCTGCGCGAGGGCCTGACCATCGAGAAGCTGCGCTCGCTCAAGCCCTGCTTTGACAAGAAGGTGGCACCCGGCCAGGGCACGCTGACCCCCGGCAACTCCACCCCCTTGACCGACGGGGCTTCGGCCGTGCTGCTGGCCAGCGAAGAGTGGGCAGCAGCACGCAAGCTGCCCGTGCAGGCCTACATCACGCACAGCGAAGTGGCTGCGGTGGACTTCTTCAACAAGAAGGAAGGCCTGCTGATGGCGCCGGCCTATGCCGTGCCGCGCATGCTGCAACGTGCCGGTTTGACCCTGCAGGACTTCGACTTCTATGAAATCCACGAGGCCTTCGCTGCCCAGGTGCTGTGCACCCTCAAGGCCTGGGAAGACCCCAAGTATTGCAAGGAGCGCCTGGGTCTGGACAAGCCGCTGGGCGCCATCGACCGCAGCAAGCTCAACGTGAATGGCAGCTCGCTGGCCGCCGGCCACCCGTTTGCCGCCACCGGTGGTCGCATCGTCGCCTCGCTGGCCAAGATGCTGGCGCAAAAGGGTTCGGGCCGTGGCCTGATCTCGATCTGTGCCGCAGGCGGCCAGGGCGTGGTCGCCATCCTGGAGCGCTGAGCCGCGCCGACCCGCAGCCGTCCGCACCCCGCCGTACTAGAGGAAAACAGCATGAACGCCAGCGTTGCCGCAGCCGTCCGCCCCACGGGCCAGTCCATCGTCAACCCCGACGGGTCGACCAACCGCATCTGGTTGTCGTCCTATGTGAAGGGGGTGCCGCATGACATCGACGTCAACAAGTACCAGTCTCTGGGGCAGTACTTCGATGAGTGCATCAACAAGTACCGGCAGCGTCCCGGCTTCGTGAGCATTGGCACCGAGATGAGCTTTGACCGGCTCGACCGCCTGGTCACCGCCTTTGCCGGCTGGATGCAGAGTCAGGGCGTCAAGAAGGGTGACCGGGTGGCCATCATGCTGCCCAACACCTTCCAGTACCCGGTCTGCCTGTTCGCGGTGCTCAAGCTGGGCGCGGTGGTGGTCAACATCAACCCGCTCTACACCTCGCGCGAGCTGGCCCATGCGCTCAACGACAGTGGGGCGGAAACCATCATCGTGATGGAGACCTTTGCCAAGACCTTGCAAGACGCCATGCCCGGCACGAAGCTCAAGCGCATCGTGCTGACGCAGATCGGCGATCTGCTGTCCGACGGTGTCATCAACGCCAAGGGACGGTTGCTGAACTTCGTGCTGCGCCGTGTGCAGAAAATGGTGCCTGAGTACAGCTTGCCGAACGCCCGCTGGATGCGCGATGTGCTCAAGGAAGGGGGCAAGGTCAAGTTCAAGCCCGTTGATGTGCGCGCCGATGACCTGGGCTTTTTGCAGTACACCGGGGGCACCACGGGCGTGTCCAAAGGGGCGATGCTGACGCACCGCAATGTGCTGGCCAACTGTCAGCAGGCCCTGGCCTTTGCGGAAGGCCAACTGACGGATGAGACAGAGACTGTCGTCACGCTCATCCCGATGTATCACATCTTCTCGCTGACGGTGAACGGCCTGATTTTCATGGCTCTGGGTGGGCGCAACATCCTGGTGGCCAACCCCCGCGACACCAAGCGGGTGATGATGATCCTCAAGAACGAGAAGTTCTCGGGTATCACGGGGGTGAGCACCTTGTTCTCCTCCTTCCTGGACGACCCCGATTTTGCCAAGCTCGATTTCTCCAAGCTCAAGCTGCCGATTGCGGGCGGCATGGCCTTGATGCGCAACACCGCCGAGCGCTGGAATCAGGTCACGAAGTGCCCCATCGTAGAGGGCTATGGTCTGACCGAGTGCTCGCCCATCGTCACCCAGGCTCCCGTTGACCTGAGCCAGCCGCGCCCGGTGTTCACCGGGTCGATCGGTGTGCCCGTGCCCTCGACCGAGGTGCGTTGCCGTCGAGACGATGGCAGCTGGGCCGACATCGGTGAGGCAGGCGAGCTGTGCGTGCGCGGCCCGCAGGTCATGAAGGGTTACTGGAACCGCCCGGAAGAGACCGCCAAGGTCATCGACAGCGAGGGCTGGCTGGCCACGGGCGACGTGGCCGTGATGGACGAAAAGGGTTACCTGAAAATCGTGGACCGCAAGAAGGACATGATCCTGGTGTCGGGCTTCAACGTGTACCCGAACGAGATCGAAGACGTGATTGCCATGCACCCCGATGTCAAGGAAGTCGCCGCGGTGGGCATGCCTGACGAGGTGGCGGGCGAGCGCGTCAAGGTCATCATCGTGCCGCGTACGCCCACGCTGACCAAGGAGGCCGTGATCGAACACTGCCGCAAGAGCCTGACAGGGTACAAGATTCCGCGCGTGGTGGAATTCCGCGACACCGAGCTGCCCAAGACGCCCGTGGGTAAGATCCTGCGACGAGAACTTCGCTGAACCACCCGACCAGGGGTGTGGCGGACCCGCAGCGGGCGGTTGCGGTGCGGGGGATACATTCTCTTGCAAAATGCCAACATGCACCGCTTGACTGCTTCCCTGGAGTTCAAGGCGCTTGGGGAGTTCTTTGTCCACTCTCTACGGCATCTTGAAGAGAGCCCGACTGTGGTTGTGGTGGGGCGCCACAACCTCAAAAAGCGCTCGGCGTCCATCGAGGCATTGCTGGACGAGTTGCACAAGGAAGGATTTTCGGTGTGCTGGTACGAGTGTATGGGCGCTCGTTATGCGAGGCTGAGGCAACGCGCACTCGAAGAAATCGGGAATGCTTGGCTCGACTCGTTCGTCATACGCCATCCGGTGATGGGGATTCTGGCGACAAAAGCGGTCAGGTTGCGCCTCAAGATCAAATACCCCAAAAGACGCTGTTTCTTGCTCAACAAGTGGGACACAGATTCCTTTTCCGCGAAAAACCTGCGCCGCTTCCTGGGTGAACTCTCCGCGCCCGAGGTCTTGCTTATGTCTCATTCGGCCGGCGGTATTGCTGCCTCCCTGGTCGCATCAGAGAAGTCGATCAAAAAGCTGGTTTGTTTTGGATATCCATTCAAGCATCCCGAAAAGGCGGACGAGGATGACAGGACTGCACACCTTGCGTGCGTGAGTAAACCTTTCCTCATCGTTCAGGGGAGCAGGGATGAATACGGCACCGTGCAAGACGCTCAGCGTTATGCACTGTCCCCGCATATTGTGCTGAGCGCCATCGAGGCTGATCACGATTACGATTCGCTCGACAAACCGGTCCTTGATCAGGTGCTGCAATTGGTCTTGCAGTTTCTGCGTTCAAAACAAGGTGTTTGAACGCTTGCTGGAGAACCGACGATCCATGACATGGATCGATATTTTTGGGCGCGGTCAGGGTTCTTGAGGCTATTCTCTGTGGTTCTGAGATCGCCCGAGACGTGCAAGATGCATACATCCGAGTTCCGATTTTTTCACCGCCTGCGAGTGCGTTGGGCTGAGGTGGATGGTCAGCAGGTGGTGTTCAACGGTCACTACCTGACCTATCTGGATGTGGCCATCACGGAGTTCTGGCGACATGCCGGGCTGCCGTTTCCGGCGGCCTTGGCGTTCCATCAGGGCGACATGTTCGTGCGTCGCAACCTGATCGAGTACCACGCGCCGGCACGCATGGACGACTGGCTCGACATTGGCCTGCGCTGTGATCGCATCGGCCACTCCTCCATCACGGTGGCCTGGGCCATCTGGACGCAAGGCCGGCTACTGGTGACCGGAGAAGTCGTCAACGTTTACGTGAACGTGCACACCCGCGTGCCGCAGGCCGTGCCGCAGGGGATGCGCGATCAGCTGGACGCCTTTGCCCGTGGGGATGCGCTCTACCGCGTCGAGGTGGGCAACTGGGCCACCTTGCAGGCCGGGGCTTCGGCCGTGCGCCAGGCCGTGTTCATTGACGAGCAAGGCATCCCCGAATCCGAAGAGTGGGACGCCGACGATGCCGAGGCGGTACACGCCGTGGTCAGCAACCTCGCGGGCTTGCCGCTGGCCACGGGGCGACTCATCCATGCCGGGCTGGAGCCCGAGCACGCCAAGATTGGCCGGATGGCCGTCTTGCGCTGCAGCCGCGGCACTGGATTGGGCGGGCGGGTCTTGCGCGCGTTGATGGACGAGGCCCGCCGCAGGCATTGGCATCGCATCGCCCTGCATGCGCAGGCCAACGCGCAAGGTTTTTACGAAAAGCTGGGCTTCATCCCCGAAGGCCCCGTGTTCGATGAGGTGGGCATGCCCCACCAGCGCATGGTCATTCGCCTGTGAGGGCACCTGGGTTGCTCTTGATCAGGCTACGCGCCCGTGTCTTGCGCTCAGGCGTGTCTGTGGACAGCACATGGTTGTCCTGCTCCTGAACCTCGCTGCTCTCGAAGTTGTCGTCCTTGCGGGCGGACGGTGGAGGCAGGCTGGCACTGAGGCGTGCCACCTCGGCGCTGTCCATGGTGTGGCGCGGCGGCCAGTTCTTCAAGGACACGCGGCGCATCAGCGCCACCGATGAGTGGCCACTGAAGCTGCGCTCCAGCACATGGGTCACGACCCGCTTGTTCACACGCTCGGTGATGATGACGGTCGATGCGCGCGTGCCATAGCGCAACTCTGGGGCCTTGATGAACGCGGAAGACAACATCTTTTCCCACTCGGCGGGCACGCCGGTGTGAGGCAGGGCCTCATCGGGCGCCAGCGTGGGATCTGACAAGGCGGCAAAGAGGCGGTTGGCCAGGTCATCGGCATGGACCGCTGCGGGTATGGCCGCCTTCAACTGCGCCTTGAGGGCCACCACCTTGGGCCAGGGCGTGTTCAACTCGGCGTTCGACAGGCCGAACACGCCCTTGTGCAGGCGCTCCGGGTAGAGCCGCTCGTTGTTCAGCCAGAAGCACTCGCCTTCGGCGAAGTCCAGCGCAATCATGTTGAAGCCGTTGTAGCCACTCATGGCCAGGCGAGGCCACAGGTGGCTCATGTCCCTGTCGCCCTGCAGCCATTGCGTGACCAGGTGGCCTCGTGAGGGTGCCTTGGGGTCGATCTTCGCGGGGTTGCGTACATTGGTCACCAGGCCCAGGCGTCCCGGAGCTGTCAGTCCGAGCCAGGTACCGCCTTCCGACAGGTCTCGTCCGCCCAGGATGGTGGGCCCGCCAACGCCGGCCTCCCACCACGCCAGACGGGCCGCAGGCCGGTCGTAGAACTCGTCGCGATTGCTTGCCAGTACGAAGGGGAAGCGGCTGCTTTGATCCAGCGCGAAAGCCACCAGACACATGGTTCAGGCCTCCGGCGTGAGAAAAGGGGGGGGCACGTCGCCCAGCGGCTCAAAGGCCTCGGTGTGCCGTGGCCCGATCAGGCCAGCGGGCAGCGCCTGTACCTGCTCACGGAGCACCTGCTCGCACAGCGCATCCACGCCTTCAGGATGTTCGTAGACTTCCATCCAGGTCTGCTCGACCGCATCGCTGGCCTGCTCATCTGACCGGCACCACAGGCGGGCTTGCACACCGGGCAAACGACGCATCAAGCCCTGTTGTAAGGCTGTGATGGCCACGAAGGCGTCGGCACGGCGTGCCTGGGACACACGGTAGTAAATGAAGAGGGCGCGCGGGCCGGCAAGCGAGGGCATGGGTCCGATCGAGAGTCAGCAATACTCTGCAGACTAGCGCATGGACCCTCTCTTCCGAGCCGCTGATGCACGCCCGCACCATATCTGTGCGAGCCTCCCGTTAACTAATTGACACATCTTCAGATCGTTGCAACAGTCAGAGCGGTCCGCCTGGGACTGTGGCTGTTTCACTCGCTGGCGTCGTCGGTAGGCAGGCCGTAAGGTAGGGAGCCCAGATGGACGGCCCCCCCCTCGGCGCTGCCTGCTCGCAAAGGTGTGCCGCGCGCGGCCAGCTTGAGCTCGACCAGTGCGCTGCCTTGGGGCGCAGCCCCCGGGATGGTGGCCGCATTGATGACCACGCCTGCAGGCTGTCCGGGGTCGGCTTCGCTGAACAACTCCTGCCCGGGGGTGAGGGCCTGATCGGCGTGCACGATGAAGGCGCGGCGCTTGGTGGTGCCGCGGTACTGGCTGCGCGCCACCACCTCCTGTCCGGGGTAGCAACCCTTCTGGAAGTTCACCCCGCCGATCAGCTCGTAGTTGATCATCTGCGGCACGAACTGGTCGACCGTGGCCTGCTGCACACGTGGGATGCCGCTCATCACGTCCAGCCATTGCCATTGCTCTGCGGGCAGTGCGGGCAACTGGCCGAGGCACGTTTGCGCGGCTGCAGTGTCACCCACCCACAACCAGCGGGGCACGCCCAGCACGTCGGGCAGGCGCGCCAACTGGCCCCCCGCCAGCGGCTGGACGGACCAGGGGGCCGCGTCCATGGCAGCGCCGAGGGACGTCCCGGCCGCGGCACCCACGACGCCCAGCACCGCCACGGTCTCCGAGGCATCCGTCAGCTTGGCTTTGGCGCGCAACACGAACATGGACAGGCGCTTGACCAGGGCGGGCACGGTGTCCCGATCCGCAATCAGCCACAGCAAGTCAGGCTGCGGACGCAGGTTCAGCAAGCTGCCCAGCATCCGGCCCTTGGCCGAACAATAGGCGGCCAGGCGGGCCTGGTTGGCCGCCTGGCTGTTGACGTCCTGGCTGAGTTGGCCGTGCAGAAAGGTGGCAGCCTCGTCGCCTTGGGCCTGAATGACGCCCAGATCGGACACCAACAAGGCGCCGGACCAGGAAGTTGGGTCGGGAAGATGGATCTCGCTCATAGGCTCATTATCATCACGGTCGCCATGAAACATTCCACCGCCTTGCCCTATCCCCCACGCTTTGTGCGCCAACACGGGGGCGTCCTTACCCGTTTGCTGACGCTGCTGGTCATGTTGACGGCGCTGGCCGCTGCGGCAGGCTGGTGGTGGGTGAGCCAACCCTTGCCTTTGAACGCACCCACCGCCGAGTTTTCGGTGGAGGCTGGCAGCAGCCCCCGCGAGGTGGCACGCGGCTGGAGCGAAGCCGGGGTGCAGACCTCGCCCGAGGTGCTGTACCAGTGGTTTCGCTGGTCGGGTCAATCGAGGCAGATCCGGGCCGGCAGCTACGAAATCCAGCAGGGCGCCAGTGCGCGCGATCTGCTGCGCATGATGGTGCAAGGCGACGAGAGCCTGGCGCGCGTCAAGCTGATCGAGGGCTGGACCTTCCAACGCTGGCGCGAGGAACTGGCCAAGGCCGATGGCCTGCAGCCCACCACGCGCGACTGGACCCCGCAGCAGATCATGGCCGAGCTGGGGCAGCCCGGGGTGGCGGCGGAGGGCCGTTTTTTCCCTGACACCTACGCCTACGCCAAAGGCAATACGGATCTGGCCGTGATGCGTCGCGCCCAGCACGCCATGCAGAAGCATCTGGATGCCGCGTGGGCACAACGCGACAGCCAGACGCCGTTGAAGAGCGCCGATGAGGCGCTGATCTTGGCGTCCATCGTCGAAAAAGAAACGGGCCAGGATGCCGACCGCCCCTTGATTGCTGGGGTGTTCGCCAACCGCCTGCGCATTGGCATGCCCTTGCAGACCGACCCGACCGTGATCTATGGCCTGGGCGAGAGGTTCGATGGCAACCTGCGGCGCAACGATCTGCGCACCGACACCCCGTTCAACACCTACACGCGCCGCGGCCTGCCGCCATCACCCATCGCGATGCCGGGCAAGGCCGCCTTGATGGCTGCGGTGCGCCCGGCGCAGACCCAGGCGCTGTACTTCGTGGCGCGTGGCGATGGCAGCAGCGCCTTCAGCGCCACATTGGACGAACATAATCGTGCGGTGAACCAGTATCAACGCACGCCCAGGAAGAACCCATGAACACAGGTCGTTTCATCACGTTCGAGGGCATTGACGGCGCGGGCAAGACCACCCACCTCGATGCCCTGGAGCGCGCCTGGCGCGAGGCGGGTCACGAAGTGGTGCGCACGCGTGAACCGGGGGGGACACCGCTGGCCGAGCAGCTGCGGGGCCTGTTCCTGCACGAGCCCATGGACTCGCTGACCGAGGCCTTGCTGGTGTTTGCCGCACGCCGCGATCACCTGACCCAGGTCATGGAGCCGGCCCTGGCGCGTGGTGCCTGGGTGCTGTGCGACCGCTTCACCGATGCCACCTTTGCCTACCAGGGGGGGGGCCGTGGGTTTGACCTGAAGGTGCTGTCCACGCTGGAGAGCTGGGTGCAGGGCACCCGTCAGCCCGACCTGACCTTTCTGTTTGATTTGCCTCCTGCGGTGGCCGCTGCGCGACTGGCTGGCGCACGTCAGCCGGACCGCTTCGAGGCGCAGGATCAGGTCTTCTTCGAACGGGTTCGCGAGATGTACCTGACCCGCATGGCTCAGCACCCCGAGCGCTTTGTGCTGATCCAGGCTGACCAGCCGCAGGAGACCGTGGCGCGGGCCATCGGCTTGGCGCTGGCCGCCCGAGGTGTGGCATGAGTGAGGGATCGCGCGCGCCGCTGTGGCCCTGGTTGCACGAACCCTTGCAAGCGGCCTTGCAGCAACTCAGTGGCCACCATGCTGTGTTGCTGCACGGCCCGCAAGGCGTGGGGCAGTTCGAGTTTGCGCTGGCTTTGGCGCGCAGCTGGTTGTGCGAGGCGAAGCCGGTCGGCTCCGCCTTTCACGTTGCATGCGGCCAGTGCCCGAGTTGCCGCCTGATTGAGGCCGGCTCTCACCCTGATCTGCAGGTCATCCTGCCCGAGGCCTTGCAAGCTTCGCTGGGCTGGCAGTCCAGTGGGGCTGACGATGGCGGGGACAAGGCGACTGAGAAAGCCGAAGGCAAGAGCAAGAAGCTCAGCCAGGAAATCAAGGTCGATGCCATCCGGGCCGTGGTGCAGTTTTCGCAGCACACGGCCTCGCGTGGGCGGGCCAAGGTGGTGTTGATTCACCCGGCCGAGCGCATGAACCTGATCGCGTCCAACACGTTGCTCAAGACGCTGGAGGAGCCCCCAGGGCAGGTGCGCTTCGTGCTCAGTGGCGCCACGCTCGATCAGCTGCTGCCGACCATCCGCAGCCGCTGTCAGGCTTGGCGCTTGCCCATGCCCGATGCCTTGCCGGCCGCCCAATGGCTGCAGGCTCAGACTGAGGGCATGAGCCTGGACGACGCCCAGGTGCTGCTGGCTGCTGCCGGTGGTCAACCTCTGACCGCGCGTGACCGTCAGCAACTGGGCCTGGATGCGCGTTACTGGCCCCAGCTGCCTCAGGCCTTGATGCAAGGGGCGGCCACAGCCTTGAACCAATGGCCTTTGCCGTTGGTGGTCGAGACCCTTCAGAAGCTCTGCCACGACCTGGCGTGTGCGGCGCAGGGTGCGGCGCCACGCTACTTCCCGGCCGGCAGCCTGCCCACAGCGCCTGACCTGAGCCTGCTCACCACCTGGTCACAGGAGCTGGGCAAGGTCGCTCGCCATGCCGAGCACCCCTGGAATCAGAACCTGAAGATCGAGACCTTGCTTCTGCAAGCGAGGGCCATCATGCGCCCACGCCCGGCACGGGCGGTGCTACGGTGAAATACGTGTAGACCTCCTTCTGCGCAGCGTTACACTTCTCATACGATGAGCGAGTTCCAAAGCACCTCCATGCCCTCCGCCTTCGCGCCCAGCGCGATGGGCAAACTTGGCCCTGCTACAGGCTCGCCCGCCGTAGGCACGCCGGGTCGCCCCAGCGTCATCCAACTGGTGTTCCGTGAAAAGGGTGCGCTGTACGCCGCCTACATCCCGGCATTCACCGATGGCGGGCTGTTCGTGCCCACCACGCGCGATTACGTGCTGGGTGATGACGTCTACCTTTTGCTGAGTCTGCCCGACGACAACCAACGGTATCCGGTGGCCGGTAAAGTGGCGTGGATCACCCCGCCCAACGCCTCAGGTGGCCGTACGCAAGGCGTGGGCGTGCGCTTCCCGGCTGACGAGAAAACCCGTCTGCTGCGCCTGAAGATCGAAGAGATCCTCGGCACCAACATCTCTTCCAGCAAGCCCACGCAAACACTGTGAGCCGCTTTGAGGCAAGATCTCGGGTTTGCTGACCCGTTTTTGCCCTGCGCACCATGTTTGTCGATTCGCACTGCCACCTCAATTTCCCGCAATACGCCGACGCGCTCGACGCCATCCGTGCCGAGATGAGCGAGGCGGGCGTGGACCGTGCCCTGTGCATCAGCACCACGCTGGAAGAGTTTCCTCAGGTGCATGCCCTGGCCACGCGCTACGACAACTTCTGGGCCACCGTGGGGGTCCATCCAGACAATGAAGGCGTGCAGGAGCCCACGCTCGAAGACCTCGTGAGCCGCGCCAGCTTGCCCCGTGTTGTCGGCATCGGCGAGACCGGGCTGGACTATTACCGCCTCGGCGAGCGCAGTGTGGACGAGATGGCCTGGCAACGTGATCGTTTCCGCGTCCACATTCGCGCCGCGCGTCAGACCGGTTTGCCGTTGGTGATTCACACCCGCATGGCCAGTGACGACACCCTCGCCATTCTCAAAGAGGAAGGGCAGGGCGAGGTGCGTGGCGTGTTCCATTGCTTCACCGAAAGCGAAGCGGTGGCCCGTGCCGCACTGGACCTGGGCTTCATGATCTCCTTCTCGGGCATCCTGACCTTCAAGAACGCGAGCGATCTGCGCGATGTGGCGCGCTTCGTGCCCATCGAGCGCTGCCTGATCGAGACCGACAGCCCGTATCTGGCGCCCGCACCGCATCGCGGCAAAACCAATTCGCCGGCTTACGTGCCTTTTGTGGCGCGTCAACTGGCTGAGTTAAAAGGGCTGGACGTCAATGAGGTGGGGCGCATCACATCGGCCAACTTTGAGGATTTGTTCTCACTCGTTCGCGCGCACCGAGGGTTAGCCCACGTCCGTTTCACAGCGATTGGCAGAGAATTTCCTACAGGCGGAACGGTTTTTTGAACCGGCCTCCGCCACGGTTCACCACACAGGAGGTTCCATGCAGAACATCAGTCTTCACGCCAATCCTTTCGCCTTGATGATGGATCCCGAGGCGGTGCTGGCAGCCATGGAGCGCTCCGAGCGTCTCAATCACCTGCAAAGCCGTGTGTGTCGTCCGCTGGACAAGCAGGAGGAGGCCGCCGAGAAGGCGACGCCGTTCTCACACATGAGAGACGATGTGGTCGAGCAGGAAGAGGCTCTGACCAGTTGAACGGGTTTGTGTTGCTTGCCGCGAGAGCGTTTGATGCCCGTCCATGAGACGGGCTTTTTTTCGACCGTCGTCTGGGTGACGAAGATCAGACCGAGACCAGCACGTCGGCCTGTGACTCGACCAGCACCTGCTTGGTGACGCTGCCGAGCAGCAGGTTCTCCAGGGCGTTTTCGCCATGCTTGCCCAGAACGATGAGATCGCTGTCCTGCTCCATTTCCTGCTCGAGGATGCGGGTGGCGGGGTCACCTTGGATGACGACTTGCCGGCTGTCGGCCGCGCTCAGGCCAGCGTCTTGGCACAGCGTCTGCAGACGTTGGGAGGCCTCTTGCAGCGCCGCGACACGATAGCGGTTGATGGTGTCTTCGTCGACATTGGCGTAACGCAGGTGGCCTTCAAAGGGGACTTCAAAGACGTGCAGGACCACCAGTTGAGACTGCGGTGCCACCATGCGTGCCTGACGAATGGCACGGATGGATGAGGCCGAGAAGTCGACCGGGACCAGCACGGTCTTGTAGGCTTGGTGAGGGGCTTGCTTCACCACCAACAAGGGCCGCGTGGTGTTGCTGAGCATGCGCTCCGCCGTGGAGCCCAGCAGCATGTGTCGCAACAGGCTTTCGCCGCGGGCGCCACACACCAGCAGACCGGTGGCGAGTTCATCGGCCACAGTGCGAATTTCAGTGATCAAGGCGCCGATGACCAACCGGTCGTCGACATTGACACCGTAGCGCGCGTGCAAGGCATCGGCCTCGGTTTGCAGGCGTTCGCGGGCGGTGGCCAGCACCCTTTGCTCGACCGATTCATGGCTGCTGGTGAGCATTTGGCGCAAACGCTGCAAGGGGGCCAGATTGGCCACGTGCAACAGGCACAGCGGCACGCTGCTTTGCTGGCTGATCTGCGCCGCACGCTCTGCCGCATGGCGGGCCGGTGTCGACAGGTCAGTGGCGGCGAGGATGCTGTGGAGCTTGCTCATGGTTCAGTGTAGTGCGGGATGGGTGAATTGACCCCTTTACCGTTATAGCCATTATGATTGGTTTGGGCAAATGTACTGGCAAGGTTGAAACAAGATGGCAGAGTTTTCCCGGGCAGCGAGCCCGCGCGAGGGGCAAAAGGGTGACTGGCACACACTGACGCAGGCCGAGGTGGAGCAGGTCTTGTCCAGCCGTGCCAAGGGCCTGAGTGGGGCAGAGGCCGCGCAGCGCCTGACGCAGTACGGACCCAACCGTTTGGCGGTTGCGCACAAGCGCTCGGCCTGGATGCGGCTGCTGCTGCAGTTCCACAACATCTTGCTGTACGTGATGATGGGCTCGGCCGTCATCACCGCCTTCCTGGGCCATTGGGTTGACACGGGCGTCTTGATGGCCGCGGTGGTCATCAATGCCGTCATTGGCTTCATCCAGGAGGGCAAGGCCGAATCTGCGCTGGATGCGATTCGGGGGATGCTTTCGCCGCATGCGATGGTGCTGCGCGATGGCCGGCCGCAGGAGATCGATGCGGCGGACCTGGTGCCAGGTGATGTCGTGCAACTGGTCTCGGGCGACCGCGTGCCCGCCGATCTGCGTCTCATCCAGGTCCGGGAGTTGCGGGTCGAGGAGGCCGCGCTGACAGGCGAGTCCTTGCCGGTGGAAAAGAGCACGGAGGTCGTGGCCGCCGATGCGCCCTTGGGCGATCGTGACGGCATGGCTTACTCCGGTACCGTGGTGGTGTACGGCCAGGCCACAGGCGTGGTGGTGGAAACGGGCACCCGCACTGAGCTGGGCAAGATCAACCAGATGCTCTCGGGCATTGAGCACATGCAGACGCCTTTGCTGCGCCAGGTGGACCGCTTTGGGCGCATCCTGGCCTTGGTGATCCTGGTGCTGTCGGCGGCGACGTTTGTGCTGGGTGTGTGGCTGCGCGGGCATCCGCCGTCCGAGATGTTCATGATGGTGGTGGCTCTGGCGGCTTCGGCCATCCCGGAAGGGCTGCCGGCCATCATGACGGTGACGCTGGCCCTGGGCGTGCAGCGCATGGCGCGTCGCCATGCCATTGTGCGGCGCTTGCCTGCGGTGGAAACGCTCGGCTCGGTCACCGTGGTGTGCTCCGACAAGACCGGCACCCTGACGCGCAACGAGATGACGGTGCAGCGCGTGGTGTGCGCAGGACATGCCTTCAATGTGGGCGGGGTGGGCTATGCCCCGGTGGGCGATGTGAGCATCGACGGACGCATCATCGATGTGGCTCACTATCCGGCGCTGGCCCTGGCGGTTCGCACGGGCGTGCTGTGCAACGACGCCCGCATGCGGGTGGACGATGACCTGTGGCGGGTGGAGGGCGACCCCACCGAAGGGGCGCTGCTGGTGCTGGGTGGCAAGGCAGGCTTCACGCAGGAGTCGGGCGAGCTGACCTGGCCCCGCATCGACTCGATCCCGTTCGAGTCGGAACACCGTTTCATGGCCACCTACCACCGCGATGCCGATGGCGCGCCGTGGATCTTCGTGAAGGGCGCGCCCGAGGTCATTCTGGGCATGTGCGCGCGTCAGCTGAACCACGATGGCGAGCATCCGCTGGACGTGGATTACTGGCGTCGCATGGCCACCGACACGGCCGCCCAGGGCTTGCGGCTGCTGGCCCTGGCCTGCAAGCGCGAGGCCCCGGCCGATGAACGCCTGCGCTTCAGTGACGTGACCGAGGGCTACACCTTGCTGGCCCTGGTCGGCATCATCGACCCGCCCCGCGAGGAGGCCATTGCGGCGGTGGGCGAGTGCCACCATGCCGGCATCCGGGTGAAGATGATCACCGGGGACCATGTGGAGACCGCTCGCGCGATCGGGGCGCAGCTGGCCATCGGGGTGGGCAAGCCGGCCATGACCGGCGCCGAGGTCTCCTTGATCAGCGATGCCGATTTGCGCCGCGTGGTGATGGAGGTGGATGTGTTCGCGCGGGCCAGCCCCGAGCACAAGCTGCGTCTGGTGCAGGCCCTGCAGGACGATGGGCAGGTGGTGGCCATGACGGGGGACGGGGTGAACGATGCGCCGGCGCTCAAGCGGGCGGATGTGGGTGTGTCGATGGGCCTGAAGGGCACCGAGGCGGCCAAGGAGGCCTCGGACGTGGTGCTTGCCAACGACAACTTCGCGACCATTGCGGCGGCGGTGCGCGAAGGCCGTGTGGTCTACGACAACCTCAAGAAGTTCATCCTGTTCATGCTGCCCACCAACGGCGGCGAGGCGCTGGTGGTGATTGCCGCCATCTTGTTCGAGCTGGCCTTGCCCTTGACGGCGGCGCAGGTGCTGTGGATCAACCTGGTGACGTCGAGCACCTTGGGGATGGCGTTGGCCTTCGAGCCCGCCGAAAAGGGCATCATGCGTCGCCGGCCCCGACCGCCGGGTGAGCCCTTGCTGTCAGGCTTTTTTGTCTGGCGCGTGCTGATGGTGTCGGTGCTGATGATGACGGGCGCTTTGGGTCTGTTTCTGTGGGAGCTGCAGCAAGGCAGCAGCGTGGAAACCGCGCGCACCATGGCCGTGAACGCGGTGGTGATGGCCGAGATGTTCTACCTGTTCAACAGCCGTTTCATCCTGGCCGCGGTCACCAGCCTGAGGGGGCTGTTCGGCAACCGCTATGTGCTGATGGCCGTGGGGGTGTGCGTGATTCTGCAGCTGGTGTTCACGCACACGGCAGTCATGCACCGCATTTTCGAGTCCACCCATCTGACGCCGCTGGAGTGGCTCAAGGTGCTGGGTGCCGGTCTGCTGGTGTTCACTGTGGCAGAGTTGGAGAAGTTCGTGATCCGGCGCACCCCGCTGGCATCGCGTGTGGTGCAGGCCTGATCAGGCTGAAGGGAGCGAGGATCCATGACTGAATCTGCGCAAGGGGCCACAGAGGCTGGTTTGCCGAAGCGCCTGTTGCTGGCGACCGATCTGAGCGCGCGCTGCGACCGGGCGCTGGACCGGGCCGCGCAACTGGCCGAGGCCTGGCTGGCGGAGATCGTGGCGGTCAATGTGCTCGATCTGGGCAGTACGCCGGATCAGATCCTGGCGTGGGCTTCGGGGGCAACCGAGCAGGACCTGTCCCAGATCGCCTTGCAAGAGTTGCGTCGCAACACGGCGGGCGTGAACGTCCCCATCTCCTTGCGTGTTGAACGTGGCAACGATGCCGCCGACGTCATCTGCAAGGTGGCCGGTGAGGTGAGGGCGGATCTGGTGGTATCGAGCGTGGCGCGCAACGAGGTGCTGGGGCGCTTCCTGCTGGGCTCGACGGTAGAGCAACTGGCTCGCTCGGTGACGCAGCCCTTGCTGGTGGTGCGCCAGCGCGCCCTTCAGCCATATCGGCGCATTGTGGTGGCCACGGACCTGTCACCGGGCGCGCATGGTGGGCTGCAGGCAGCCGCGCGCTTGTTCCCGGGGCAGGCGCTGCAGCTGTATCACGCGCATGAGGCGCCGCTGGCGGGCTTGTCTGACCGGCTGGATGCGACGCAATCGACCAGCGTGGCGGCCCAACAAGCCTGTGAAGCCCTGCTGGAACAGGCGTCCTTGCCGCCCGACACCGAAGTGAACATTCATTGCGAGCGGGGGGCGGTCACGTCCACGCTGCCGGCGTTCGCGCGCGAGCATGACGTAGACCTGGTGGTGCTGGGCATCGAGGCTGCCCCCAGCCTGGTCAGTGCCCTGCTGGGCAGCACTGCCCTGCGTTTGCTGCAGTGGCTGCCTTGCGACGTGTTGCTGGTGCGATCGGGCTGAGGCTTGCTGTCAGACCAGATCAGCCCTCACAGGTGTCCGTTGCGTGAGGCGCCGGGCTGAGGCCCGAAACGCTCCACCACGTAGTGGGTCATGCCCTTGGCGAGTTCTTCCTCGCCAAAGAACACCATGCCCATGTTCTCCTTGCGTAGCATCCGCGATTCCTCGTCGCTGTGGGTGCGCAAGACGATTTCGATGCCGGGGTTGAGCGTGCGTGCGGTGTCCACCATCTGGCGCACATTGAGCGGGTCGGGCGTGGCCACGACGAGCAGGGCGGCCTCTGCAATGTGGGCCTGGATCAACACGGCCGGATCGGTGGCATTGCCGTAGACGGCCGCCTTGCCTTGGTTGCGCAGGTCTTCGACCAGTTCACGGTTCTGTTCGGCCACCACGTAGGGGATGCTGTTGGCCTCCAGCGCCTGGGCAATGCGTCGGCCAACGCGGCCATAGCCCACCAACACCACCTGGCCGGCGAGGTACCGGCGCTCGGTGCTCATGGGCAGTTCGGCATAGGGGTCATCGCGGCTTTCCAGGCGACGCGCAAACTCGGAGCGGGCTAGCACCCAGCGCTGGATGGGCTGGGACGAGGCAAAGATGAGCGGGTTGAGGGCGATGGAGATCAGCGCGGCGGCCAACACAAGGCTCATGCCTTCGGCAGGCATCAGGCCCAGGCTCACCCCTAGTCCGCCCAGAATGAAGGAGAACTCACCGATTTGCGCCAGGCTGGCGGCCACCGTGATGGCGGTGTTGAGCGGGTAGCGAAAGGCCAGCACCAGCACCAGCGCGGCCAGCGATTTGCCCAGAATGATGATGGCCACCGCCACCGCCACATGCGCCGGTTGTTCGAGCAGGATGGCCGGCTGGAACAGCATGCCGACCGAGACAAAGAAGAGCACCGAAAAGGCATCGCGCAAGGGCAGGGACTCTTCCGCGGCGCGGTGGCTGAACTCGGACTCTCGCATCACCATACCGGCAAAGAAGGCCCCCAGTGCGAAGGACACGTGGAACAGCACGGACGCGCCGTAGGCAATGCTGATGGCCATGGCGACCACGGACAGCGTGAACAGCTCGCGAGAGCCCGTGCGGGCCACTTGCCACAGCACCCAGGGCAAGACCTTGCGCCCGGCCACCAACATCACCACGATGAAGGCGGCCACCTGCAGCAGGGTCTGGCCAATGGTCCACCACAGCTCGGCGCTGCTGGTGCTGGCCTGATGGAGTACCGTGCCGCCGAGCACCCCGGCCAGCGGAGGCAGGAGCACCAGCACCAGCACGGTGGCGAGGTCTTCCACCACCAGCCAGCCCACGGCAATGCGGCCATTCATGGTGTCGAGCAAGCCACGCGACTCCAGTGCCTTGAGCAAGACCACCGTGCTCGCGCACGACAGCGACAGGCCGAACACGAGGCCGGCGCCCCAGTTCCAGCCCCAGAACCAAGCAGCGCCCATGCCCAGCAAGGTCGCCAAGGTCATCTGCACCACGGCTCCCGGCACGGCAATGCGTTTGACGGCCAGCAGGTCTTTCAAGGAAAAATGCAGGCCCACGCCGAACATCAGCAACATCACCCCGATCTCGGACAATTGCGAGGCAATGCCAATGTCGGCCACAAAGCCCGGCGTGCCCGGCCCCAGCACGATGCCGGCCAGCAGGTAGCCCACCAAGGCAGGCACCTTGAGTCGCTCGGCAATGAAGCCGAGGACCAGCGCCATGCCAAAGCCGGCAGCAATGGTGGAGATGAGGGTGACGTTATGGTCCATGCAGGCGGGAACAATCGGGGAAAGTAGGGTGGCGATTCATTATCTCTGACGCCCCGTCGTCCTGCGTGCAGATGGCGTTCACTGCGGCGCTGCGAGCCAGTGACGCTCCAGCCATCGTCCCAGGAAAGACAGGCCCCAGCACATCAGCGCGTAGACCAGGCCGACGAAGAGATAGGCCTCGAAGTAATAAGGTCGCCAGACCGGATCGCCCCCCAGGCTGAGTGACAGGCCGCCGGTGAGTTCGTGCAGGCCGATCACCATGACCAGGGAGCTGTCTTTGAGCAGGCCGATGGCGTGTCCCGTGAGCGCGGGCAAGACGGCGCGGACGGCTTGCGGCAGCACGATGCGCCGCTGGATGCCGGGCCAGGACAGGCCCAGGATGGCCGCCGCTTCGCTCTGTTCGGCGGGCACGGTCTGCAAGCCGCCCCGCAGCACTTCGGCCAAATAGACGGCCGAGAACAGGGTGAGGGCCACGCCCGCGCGCCAGGCCAGGCTCACTTGCCAGGCCTCAGGCAGGACCAGCGGCAGGATGAAGGCAGCAACAAACAGCAAGGTGACCAGCGGCACGCCCCGGATGAGCTCAATGAAAGCGATGGCGGGCGCCTTGAGCCAGACCGGGCCGCTGTGGCGCGCCAAAGCCAGCGCCAGGCCCAAGGGCCAGGACGCGAGCAGGCTGCCGCCAAACAGCACGAGCGTCAGCGGCAGGCCGCTCAGACCGGTGTCGGCGGGGTGCCCCATCAGCATGGGCCAGCCCTTCTCGGCGATCACGCCCCAGCAGGCGCCCTCGTGGGCCAAGGCGCGACAGGCCTCGGCATTGGGGGCCCACACCGCATCGCGGATGCCCCAGGCATACAGGTGCCACAGCACGGTGGCGGCCACCAGTAACCCCAGGACGGTGGGAACGTGCCGCAGCCAGCGCCACAGGGACGGTGTTTGCTGCCCCCTCATGCCACGCCTTTCAGTCCCTGGCGTGCGTTGAACCAGTTCATCAGCACCGATACCAACAAAGACAAGGCCAGGTACACCGCCATCATCACCGTCAGACATTCGATGGCGCGACCGGTCTGGTTCAAGGCGGTGTTGCTCACCGACACCAGGTCCGGGTAGCCAATGGCCACCGCCAGCGAGGAGTTCTTGATGAGGTTGAGATACTGGTTGGTGGTGGCCGGGATGATGGTGCGCAGCGCCTGCGGAATCAGCACCAGCCGGACCTGCTGCCAGCGGGTGGCGCCCAGGGTGCTGGCCGCCTCCATCAGGCTGTGCGGCACGGCCTCCAGGCCACTGCGGATGACCTCGGACAGGAACGCGCTGGTGTAGACGCTCAGCGCCAGGGTCAGGGCCAGAAATTCCGGTGTGACTGCCGCGCCGCCGTGGACATTGAACACATCCTGAACTGGCACGTCCCAGCGCCACACGCCCAGGTCGTCCGGCATCAGCCAGGGAAACGCCAAGCCGCCTTTGCTCAACCAGACACCGGGCACCAGCGACAGCGCCTCGGTAGAATCCGGCAGCCACTCCACCAGCAGGAAGTACCAGACCAGTACCTGCAGCAGCAGGGGCACATTGCGGATCAGCTCCACATAGCCGGTGGCCAGTTGCGACCAACCCGGTGTGCGAGAGCGCCTCAGCAAGGCCATGGTCAACGCGAGTGCGGTGCCCAGCAGCAGGGCCGGCAGGCTCACCCGCAGCGTGTTGCCCAGCCCGACCACGATGGCCCACCACAAAGGCTGGCTCGCGTCAAAGGCCAGCAGCCCGGTCTCGCCAATGTCGAAGCCGGCGGGTTGGGTGAAGAAAGACAGCATCGGCTTGCGCCCGCCTCAGCGAACCGGCGGGGCGTAGATGAGGCCGCCCTGGTTCCATAACCGGTTGGGGCCGCGTGGCAGCTTGAGCACCGACTGGGCGCCCACATTGCGCTCGAAGATTTCACCGTAGTTGCCCACGGCTTGGATGGCGCGGTAGGCCCAGTCCTTTTTCAGGCCCAGCATGGCACCCGTGTCTTCGCCGGTGCCCAGTAGCCGCTGGATGGCCGGGTCGGTCGAGGTCTTGCGCAATTGTTCGATGTTGGCCCGCGTGATGCCCAGCTCTTCCGCTTCTTGCAAGGCAAACACCGTCCATTTGACGATGGCGAACCATTCGTCGTCACCCCGGCGCACCAGCGGGCCGAGGGGCTCTTTTGAGATCAGATCCGGCAGGATCAGGTAGTCGTCAGGGCGCGGCGCTTCCTTGTTGCGCACGCTGGACAGACCGGAGGCATCGGCCGTGTAGGCCTGGCATCGGCCACTGAACAGGGCCTTGAAGGCCGCCTCGAAGCTGTCAAACACCACGGGCTTGATGTTGAGCTTGTGGGTGCGCGAGAAATCGGCCAGGTTCTTCTCGTTGGTCGTGCCGGCCTGCACACACACCTGGGCATTCTTGAGCTGATTGGCCTGCGTGACCTTGTACTTCTTGTTGACCAGGAAGCCTTGGCCGTCAAAAAAGGTAATGGCGGTGAAGTGAAAGCCGAGCGAGGCATCGCGGCTCAGCGTCCACGAGGTGTTGCGCGACAGCAGGTCCACCTGGTTGGATTTCAGCGCGGCGAAACGCTGCTGGGCGTTGAGCGGCACGTAGCGCACCTTGTTGGCGTCGCCCAGGGTGCTGGCGGCCACGGCCCTGCAGATGTCCACGTCCAGGCCTTGCCATTGCCCCTTGGCATCGGGCGCGGAAAAGCCGGCCACGCCGGTGCTGACCCCACACAGGATCTGGCCGCGTTGCTGGAGGGTGCTCAAGGTCTTGCCCGCGCTGGCGAGTCCGGGCCACAGGGCGGCACACAGGAGCAGGGCAGGCACGAGCCGTTGGCGAGAGAGGAGATGCGTCATGGCTTGAGCATAAAGGATGAGGCTAAACCCGCACAGCAAGATGCGGGCCGACGGTGGAAAGAATCTGCCCTGCGGGCCGGGGCGGGCTCATCGGGTGAGCCGATCCCTTGTTAGAGTGCCGTTCAGCCGCACGGGCAAAACCCATCGATACGAGAGTTGGCATGCGCTTCATTCACGCTGCAGATCTGCACATTGACAGCCCCTTGCGCGGGCTCAACCGCTTTGAGGGCGCCCCGGTGGCGCGCCTGCGCAGTGCCACCCGGCAGGCCCTGACGCGCCTGGTGGACCTGGCCATCGACGAACAAGTGGATTTTGTGCTGATCGCCGGCGACCTGTACGACCGCGACTGGCAGGATTTTCACACCGGGCTGTTTGTGCGCGAACAGATGGTGCGCCTGGGGCGCGCGGGTGTGAAGGTGTTCATCGTGCAGGGCAACCACGATGCGCAGGGTGTGATCTCACGCCAGTTGCCCTGGCCGGACAATGTGAAGGTGTTCTCCAGCCGCTCGGCCGAGACCATCAAGCTCGACGACCTGCGCGTGGCCATCCACGGCCACAGCTTTCCCGACCGCGAGGTGCCTGAAGACCTGGTGCCGGGCTACCCGATGGCGGTGCCGGGCTACGTCAACATTGGGCTGCTGCACACCAGCCTGACCGGCGCCGAAGGCCACGACACCTACGCGCCCACGTCGCTGGACACGCTGCGCAGCAAGGGCTACGACTACTGGGCGCTGGGCCATGTGCATGCCCGCCAGGTGGTGTGCGACGAGCCGCGGGTGGTGTATCCCGGCAACCTGCAGGGCCGCCACGCCCGCGAAACCGGCCCCAAGGGCTGCGAGCTGGTGAGCGTGGCCGGCGGCAGGCTGGACGCCACCTTTGTGCCGCTGGACGTGGTGCGCTGGCATCAGGTCGACGTGGTGCTGAACCCTTCGCACAGCCTGGACGCCTTGCCACGGGTGGTGGGCGAGGCCCTGCAGGCAGCGGTCGCGGCTGCGGGCGGTGAGCGGCTGCACGCGATGCGCATCCGTTTGACGGGCGAGACACCCTTGCACACGCACGAGGCCCGTCAGCCGGGCACCCTGGCCGCTGCGGTGCAGGCTGCGGCCCAAGACCTGGCCGATGCCGACGTGTGGATCGAGAAGGTGCAACTGGCCTTGCGCTCACCGGTCGACCGGGCGCAGTTGGCACAGCGCACCGACGCCCTGGGAGAGCTGGTGCGTTGGGTGGACGACCTGGCCGCTGAGCCGCAGGCCCTGGCATCCTTTGGTCAACCGGTGCTGGCCGAGGTGCTGGACAAGTTGCCCGCCGAGCTGCGGCAGGCCTTGACGCGCGAGGCGGCCGACGATGTGCCCCAGTGGGAGGATGCCGGTGCCATGCTGGCCCTGCTGAAAGACGCCGAAGCCACGCTGCTGGCCCACCTGAACGTTGGCGAGGAGCAGCCATGAAGATCCGTCAGCTGTTCTTGAAGGCCTTCGGCCCCTTCACCGATGCCACGCTGGACTTTTCCGGCCCGGCGCGCATCCACCTGATCTACGGCCCCAATGAGGCGGGCAAGTCGTCGGCCCTGCGCGCCTTGGGGGACCTGCGCTATGGCATCCACGCTCGCAGCACCGATGATTTCATCCACGCCTTCAAGGACATGCTGCTGGCGGGCACCTTTGAAGACGCCGCCGGACAGGTGCATGCGCTGGCCCGCCGCAAGGGGACCAAGAACACGCTGATGTTGGCCGACCCGGCCACGGGCCTGCCGATTGCGAACAGCACCGTGCCGCCCGATGTGCAACTGGCCTTGACCGGTGGCGTGCAGCGTGAGCAGTTCGAGACCATGTACGGGCTGAACTCCGCCCATCTGCGCGAGGGTGGGCAGCAGTTGATCCGAGGGGAGGGCGAGTTGGGTGCGGCCTTGTTCGAGGCCAGCACCGGTTCAGCGGGCATCAAGGCCCTGCAGGGTTTGTTGGAGGCCGAGGCGAAGCGCTACTTCCTGGCCCGTGGCCGCAATGCCTTGCTCAATCAGGCTGCCGATGAACTGGACGATGCCCGCAAACGCTACAAGCAGGCGATCACCAAGCCCGATCAGTGGAAGGCGCTCAAGCGCGCCCACGATGAGGCCGTTCAGCAGGTGCAGACGCAGCGTGAACAGCTGGCCCGCCATCGCCGGCGCCAGAACGAGGTGACCGAACTGCGGGCGGTGGCCCCGCTGATCCGTGAGCTGGACCGCCTGGAAGCGGAATGGGCGACGGTCGAGGCCGAGGTGCAATTGCCGCACGATGCCCGCGAACGCCGCCTGGGCGCACAGCAACAGCAAGCACAGGCCCGCCGAGACCTGGCGGACTCGCTGGCTCGTGAGGCCCAGTGTCAACAGGCGCTCTCGGGCCTGGTGGTCGAGCCCGCCTTGTTGCGCGAGGGCGCCGCCGTGGAGCGCTTGCAGGCCAACCTGGCCCAGGTGCGCCGCGACCGTGACCGCCTCGCCAGGTTGCGCGCCACGGTGGAGGAGGGCGCACAAGGTCTGTGGGGACAGATGCGGCGCTTGCTGCCCGAGTCGCTTCACACGCTGAGCATCGACGGCGGTGTGGCCCACATGCCCTCACAGGCTGACCAGACTGCATGGCGGGCGGCCGCCTCCGAGAGCCTGGACCAGGCTCGGGACCTGGGTGGGGCACGCCAACAACTGGAGACGGCCCGTCGCAAGCTCACGCAGTTGAACGAGCAGTGGCGCGCGCAGTCGCTGGAGGTGCCGGATGCGGTCTTGCAGGCCACGCTCAGTGAGCGTCTGCAGCGGGCGCAGGCCTTGGGCGACGTCAGCCAGCGCATCGCCACGCTGGAGCAGGCGCATCGCACGGCACAGCGTCAACTGGAGCGCGATCTGGAGGCCCTGGGCTTGAGCACGGTGGCGCAACTGACCACCGTCCGGGGGCTGAGCCTGGTCGACATCGATGCGCACGAACGTGCCCACGCCGAGTTACGCCAGGAGTTGGCAGCGCTGATGGCCCGTCGCGAGAGCACCGAGGGGGATCTGCGCGTGCAAACGGAGCGCCATCATAAGCTGAGCGCCGTGGGCGAGGTCGTGAGCGCTGACACCCTGCGGCAAGCCCGCGCTCAGCGCGACACGCTCTGGCTCAGTGTGCGCGCCGTGCTGGAAGAGGGCGCAGAAGCCGCCCCCGACCGTGCGACCTTGTCACAACGCTACGCCCAGGCCAGCACCGAAGCCGACCGGCAGGCCGACCTGCTGCGCGAGGGCGCAAAGCGCGCCGCTGAAATGGCCGAGTGCACCCAGCGCATGACCGACATGCAGCAGACCCTGAACGGGCTGCTCGTGGCAGAGGAGGGCTTGCAGTCCTCGCTGGCGGACCTGGAGAGCCGCTGGCAAGTGCGCCTGAGTGAGCAAGGCCTGCCTCTCATGGGCACCGGGGCTGCGCGCGAATGGCTGACGCTGCGTCAAAGCGCCCTGACGCAGCGCGACCGCGTGTCCGAGTTGGGCGATGAGTTGGCGCAGTGCCGCGCCCAGGAGCGTGAGGCCGCTGTCGAGCTGGCTGCGGCGGTGCAGGCGCTGCTGCCGTCGGCCCATGCTGCACATCATGCAGGGCAGGGCCTCGCCGCGGGGATCAGCCAGGCGCAGCAGCTGGAGCGCGACCTGGTGGCCCGCCAAGCCGCCGCCTTGCAACACACCCAGGCCCTGCAGACGCTGCAGCGGGAGATCGCCGAAGCCGAACACGCCGAGCGGGCGTTGCTGTCGGCAGCGCAACCGGTGCGGGAGCGCCTGCAGGCCGCGTGCACGCGCCTGCACCTGCCTGCGGATGCGACGCCCGAAGTGATCAACGCCCGACTGGCGGAGTGGCAAGACTGGGGTGAGGCGCATCGGCGTCACGCCGAACAGGCCTTGCAGCTCAAGCAAGGCCAGGCCTCAGAGCAAGCCGTCGTGGACGAGGCGCAGGCCTTGGCCGCGCTCCTGGGTGAGGCCCTGGGCACGCACCTGGATGCGTGGGTAGATGGTGTGGTGGATCGCTTGCAAGCCAGCCGCGAAGCCCACCGACAGCAGGCCGAGCTCACCCGCCAGGGGCAGGACGAGGCTCGTCGCTGCGCCCGCATCCAGTCCGACCTGGACGCGGCCATCACCGAACTCGCCGCCCTGGTGCAGCAAGCCGGCGTGAGCACCGAGGACGGACTGGTCGACGCCGAAGCCCGCTCCGAGCACCGACGCGCCATGGCCGATCGCCTGCAGCACCAGCGGTCGCAACTGGCGGGCGCGAGTGAAAAAGACCTGAACGCGTTGCGCCAGCAACTGTTGGACCAGGACAGCCTGGCCCTCGACGTGGAGCGCCAGACCTTGAACGATGAGGTCCAGCGCCTGGAGGGGCTGGAACAAGCCGCCATCAGTGCAGAACACCTGGCCGCGTCGAACCTGGCCGCCATTGACACCTCCGACGAGGCGGCCCGCGCGCGGGAAGAGATGGAGTCGGCCCTGGCGCGTTACCGTTCCGGTGTGCGGCCTTGGGCCCAGCTCAAGCTGGCCGAGGCGCTGTTGAGCGAGGTGCTCAGGCGGCACCGCGAAAAGGCCCAGGGTCCGGTCGTGGCCTTGGCCGGGCGCTATTTCGAGATGATGACGGCCGGGCGCTTTGTACGTTTGGTGGTGGACGCCGATGGTGACAAGCCCATGCTATTGGCCCAGCCCGCGCAGGGTCAGCCGGTCGGCATCGCGGGCTTGAGCGAAGGCACAGCCGACCAGCTTTACCTGGCCTTGAGGTTGGCCGCGTTGGAGGTGCAACGCACGCCGGACCGGCTCATGCCGCTGGTGCTGGACGATGTGCTGATGACGGCAGACGATCAACGGGCCGCGTGCATGCTTCAGGCGCTGGAGGCGTTTTCGCTCGGGGGCCAGGTGCTGCTGTTCAGCCACCATCAACACCTGACCGACATCGCGCGCCGCGTACTGGGTGCCGATGTGCTGCAGGTTCACAGCCTCTGACTTATCCCCGCATCTTGTGGATAAGCTTGTTGGCAAGGTCGGGGTAAAGCGGTTCCTCCCAGGGAAGTCCCTTGGAGTGCATCAAAAACAGGCAGACCCACGGATTCGACGATCTGCTGGGTCCTATGAACACACTGTCTACGATGTATATTATGTTAACTAACTAAGACACAGACGAGAAAGCAAGGAACCCGGATCCATCGGGGCCATGCCACTCATTCCTTGCCACCCTTCACGATGGGCATCGTCAGCGAAGCCTCGAAGCCCGCATCCTGCCCCGTCCCCGGCGACTTCAGCACCAGCTCACCGCCGATACGCTGGGCCACCGCATGGACAATCGCCAGGCCAAGTCCACTGCCGTCCGTACTCCGCCCCGCACGCTCAAACCGGTCCATCAATCGCGACAGGACTTCGCTCGGCACGACCGGTCCCTCATTGGCAACCGTCAGCACGCCCTCGTTGGACAGCGACACCAGAACTGGCGCGTCATCCGGTCCGTGGCGCAGCGCATTCTCGACCAGGTTGCGATACAAAATGGCGAACACGTCTGGGTCGAGGTCAGACATCACCGCATCGCTCGGCAGCACCAGAGAAATCCGTCCCGCGCCCGTCATCCGGGACAGCTCATCCGTCAGGATGCGCGCCACGGGCCGCAGGTCGGACGTGTGATCCAGGCGCAGCCGCCCTCCTTCGGCCCGGGCCAGCTGCATCAGGCGCTCGGAAAGTCGTGTCAGGCGCTTGAGCGTCGACTCGATATCGCCTGCGCGGGCCTTGGCGGCCGGGTCACTCGATTCCGCCTGCAAGCGCTGAGCCTGCGCGATGGCCCCCGCCAGCGGCGTGCGCAGTTCGTGGGCGGCATTGGCGGCGAAGCTGCGCTCGGCCTCGAAAGCCGCAGAGAGGCGGCCGAGCAAGGCGTTCAGGGTGTCCGCCACCGGCGCGATCTCGGTCGGCAGCTCGTCCGTCGGCACCAGGGACAGATCACGCGCTCCCCGTGCGGCCAGCCGTTCGCGGAAACGACGCAAGGGCGCCAAGCTGGCCCTCACCGCCAGCACGATGGCCAACAGTGCCACAGGCAGGAAAATCAGCAAGGGCAGCCCCAACCCCATCTGAATGTCACGCGCCGCCGCCGTGCGATGGGCCAGCGGTTCGGCCACCGTGAGTCGAATCGAGCCTTGCAGCGCTGCTTCGTTGTAGAACCGATGGGTGGCAGACTGGCTGAATCCAGTCCGGTCCCAAGGGAGAAAGACCGCGAGATCGGCGTCATGCGACAGCAGCAAGAAGCGCCCTTGCCCATCGCGCACGGCATACGTCAGGAACTCGTCATGCGCGCGGATTTCACCCTGGCGCTGGGTCACCCCCTCTTCCTCGCGACCGAGGACATCGGCCACAGCAAGCGGCAAAATGCGCTGGGCGGTTTCCTGCAGGGCGGAGTCGAAAACCTCGTCCATGGCATGACGCGCCAGGATCGCGGTCACCGAGGCCGCGCCGATCCAGATCACGGTCAGCAGCAGCCCCAGCGTCAGGCCCAAGCGCCTCTGCAGGCTGCGCGGCAGCCTCATGCCTGCCCCAGCCGGTAGCCCAGGCCCCGTTCGGTCTCGATGACCTCGGCGCCCAGTTTCTTGCGCAGGCGGCTGACATGCACCTCAATGGTGTTGCTCTCCACTTCGGCATCGAAGGCATAAAGCTTTTCCTCCAGCTGCGCTTTCGAGAGCAACTGACCGGGTCGGGACAGGAAGGCCTCGAGCAAGGCCCATTCGCGCGCCGTCAGTGGCACCAGGCGGCCGTTACGGTGGATGCTGCGCGCGGCCAGGTCGATCTGGAGCGGCCCATGGGTGACGATGGGGTTGGGGTTGCCGCAGTATCGGCGCGCGACCGATCCGATCCGCGCTGACAGTTCGTGCAGGTCAAAGGGCTTGACGAGATAGTCATCGGCGCCCGCATTGAGCCCCTCGATCCGGTCTGACACCTGATCGAGTGCGGTCAGGATGATGACCGGTGTGCCCTCCCCCCGCACACGCAGGCGTCGCAGGAATGGAATCCCCCGGCCATCGGGCAGCATGAGATCCAGCAGAACGAGGTCGTACGGCACGCCTGCGATTGCGCTGTCTGCGGCATCCAGGCGCTGCACCCAGTCCACCGAATGGCCGTCGCTGGCAATCTGATCGCGCACGGCCGCGCCCAACACCGCATCGTCTTCAATCAACAGGATACGCATGGAACCTTTCCTTGTGATGAGACCCGCGTCACGCCGAACCTGACGACAAGCTGAAGCCCTTTCCGCTCTGGGTTCAGGCTGCGGTCACCTTGGCAGCGCATCCTCAAAGCATCAAGGATAAAGGAGCACTGCCATGAAATCACTCTTGCCCGTCGCCATCGTGATCGCGCTGACCAGTTCAGGCGCGGCATGGGCCAGTGACGATTGCCGCCGACCGATGGCCGAGTGGCAGTCGCGCGATGCCGTCACCGTCCGGGCCACGGAGCTGGGCCTGACAACAGAGCGCTTGCGCATCGACGATGGTTGTTACGAACTCCGCGGCCGCGATGGAGATGGCAATCGGGTCGAGCTGACGCTCGAACCCGCCACGCTGGCGATCCTGGAGTTGGAGGTGCGCTTCCGCCCCGGCGCCGACGCGTCGCGCTACCTGCCCGGCGCCCGCGCTCAATCGGGTAAGGCGACCAAGCCCTCGACCGGTAAGTCGCCGAGCACGCCCACCACGACGGTGCCCAACCCCGTCCACTGAGGACGGCGCGTTGAACTTCATCCACCAAGGAACAATCATGAAAAATCTCATCTCTTGCCTGGCCGTGTCCACGGCGCTGGCACTCCCCGGCCTCGCCATGGCACGCCCGGTCACACTGACCACCACGCTCAAGAACTATGGCGGCGATGGCGCCTATCTGGCGGTCTATGTGACCGATCCTTCTGGTGCCTACGTGCGTACCCTGTGGGTCGCGGGCAAGAAGTCGAAGTACTACAAGCACCTGACCGACTGGCACCGCGCCACCGGCGGTAGCCCGTCCCAGATCAACGGGATCACCGGCGCCAGCGTCGGCGAGGGCCGAAGCCTGAAGGTCACGGCGGACTTGGCCGATGCCTTGTTCGATGCGGGCTACAAGTTGAACATCGATGCCGCCGCCGAAGACATGCGTGACAGTCCGCGTGACATCTCCGTGCCGCTGACGAAGGCCGGTGCCGGCAAGCCCGTGGCGGGGCGCAGCTATGTCGCCGGCTTCACCTACGGCCTCTGATCCGAGCCGGAGCCCACTGCCATGATGCGCATCCTGCACCGCTGGCCCGGCCTGGTGCTGGCCGCCCTGCTCTTCGTGACCGCGCTGAGCGGCGCGGCCCTGTCGATCTTTCCGACACTGGAAGCCGTTCAAACGCCGCAGGCCGGTGCCACGCTGATGGTCGCCGAATTGGCCGCGCGGGTGCAGGCGAGCCATCCCGGCCTTGAACAGATCAAGCGCGCCCCCACGGGGCAGATCAGCGCCTGGTGGTTCGATGGCAGCCAACCCGGCTCGGCGGTCATCGACCCGGCCACCGGTCACGACGTGGCCTCCGCCGACCCGGACCCGGTACGGCGCTGGCTGACCACCTTGCACCGCTCGCTCTTCCTGGGCGATGGCGGACGGCTGACGGCCACCGCCGGCGCGCTGGCGATGCTGGTGCTGGCCCTATCGGGCGCGGTGCTGGTGGCGCGGCGCACGGGCGGCTGGCAGCGCTGGTTTGCGCGCCTGCGCGGCCCATTGGCTGGGCGGCTGCACACCGAGATCGCGCGTGTCGCGGTGCTGGGCCTGCTGCTGTCCTCGGTGACGGCGCTGTGGATGTCGGCCGAGACGTTCGAGATCGTCACGGTCGAAGCTGCGAGCCTGGAGCCACCCGCTCAGGTCAGTGGCCGAGGCGGCCTTGCGCTGGCCAAGATGGTCGCGCTGAACGCTACGCCGGTCGCGGAACTGCGCGAGCTGAGCTTTCCTGCGCCTGGCGATCCGCAAGACCTTTTCACCCTCCGAACCGACCGGGGGATGGGTTATGTCGACCCAGGGACCGGCACCTTGCTGGCGTGGCAAGACCTGAGCTTCGGGCAGCACCTGTCGGAGACGATCTACATGTTGCACTCCGGCCAGGGCGCGGCGGTGCTCGGGCTCATCCTGGGGCTGATGGCGCTGGGCGTTCCGGTGCTGGCCGTGACGGGTGTCCTGACCTGGCTGGCTGGGCAGCGCGCTCGCCCCCAACTGAAGGACAACGCACCGGCCGCGCAGGCCGAGACCGTGGTGCTGGTGGGCTCCGAAGGTGGCACCACCTGGGGCTTTGCCGCGACGCTGGCCAGCGCTTTGCGCGACGCGGGGCAGACGGTGCATGTGGCCCCGATGACCGGATTCGCACCTGCGCGCTATCGCAAGGCGCAACGCTTTCTGATCCTCGCGGCCACCTATGGCGAGGGCGATGCGCCTGCCTCGGCCAAGAGCTTCCTCAACCAGCTTCAAGCCCTGCGAGAGCCTCCCGCCGCGCCCATGGCGGTGCTGGGCTTTGGCGACCGCAGCTTCCCGGCCTTTTGTGCCTTTGCCGCAGCGGTGGACGGTGCCGCCCGTGCCAAGGGTTGGTCTGCACTGCTGCCCTTCGAGACCATCGATCGCCAGTCATCCCAGGACTTCGCCCGCTGGGGCCGCACCCTGGGACGCGTGCTGGGGATCGAGCTTGAACTCAGTCACCAGCCGGTTCTGCCTGCCACGCAGACGCTGACCCTGCTTGATCGCCGCGACTACGGCGCCGCGGTGCAGGTGCCGATGGCGATCCTGCGCTTTGCCCTGCCGACGGCGTCGGTCTGGCAGCGCCTGACGGGTCAAGGCTTTGTGCGTTTCCAACCTGGCGACCTGCTGGGCATCCTGCCCGAAGGCTCAGCGGTCCCGCGCCTCTACTCCCTGGCTTCAGGATCAAAGGACGGCTTCATCGAGATCGTCGTGCGCCAGCACCCGAGTGGTCTGTCTTCAGGCCAACTGACGAGGCTGCAGCCCGGCCAGACGGTGCGTGGCTTCTTGCGTCGCCATCCAGGCTTCCATGTTGCGAGAGACCGTGCACCCCTGATCCTGATTGGTGCCGGCACAGGCGTGGGGCCCCTGGCAGGCTTCATCCGCCGCAATGAGCCGCACCGTCCAATCCACCTGTTCTTTGGGCTGCGCAACCCCGACAGCGATTTTTTGTATCGTGAGGAGTTGTCGAGCTGGCAGGCCGAGGGCAAGCTGGTCCAACTGTCCCTCGCGGTTTCGCGCGGAGACGGTCCGCCTCGCCATGTGCAGGATGCCCTTCGGCAGGAAGCGCCACAGGTCGCTGAGGCCATCCGCCAGGGGGCCAAGGTCATGGTCTGCGGGGGGCGTGAGATGGCGCGCGGCGTGAGCGAAGCGCTGACCGACATCCTCCAACCCACAGGGCTGACACCTGCCATGCTGAAAGCCGGAGACCGCTATGTCGAAGACGTCTACTGAGCCGATCCGCCACGCTTTGAGTGGCCCCACCATGGGCACGCGCTGGTCTGCGCTGTTCTTCACCCCACCTGGGGTTGACCCTGGCCCGGTGCAGGCCGCGCTGCAGAAGGCGGTGGATGACGTGGATGCGCACATGTCCACCTGGAAGCCCGACAGCGATCTGATGCGCCTGAACCGAGCCCCGGTGGGTGAGCCGGTCGAGGTGCCGGCCGATCTGGCCCGCGTGCTGGCCCTGGGCCTGCGCATCGGCCGCGCCTCAGGCGGGGCCTTCGACATCGGCATGGGCGATGCCGTGCACGCCTGGGGCTTCGGCCCGGATGCCGCAGACGTGCAAGGCATCCGGGCCGCGATGGCCGCACCGCGCCGCCCGGCGCACGAGGTGCTGGAACTGCAAGGCACCCTGGTGCGCAAGCGGGGGCCGATCGCGCTCGACCTCAACGGCATCGCCAAGGGCTATGGCGTCGACCGGCTGGCGGAAACACTGCGCACCTTCGGCATTGAGGCAGCATTGGTCGGCATCGACGGCGAGATGCGCGCGCTGGGCCTGCGCCCCGATGGCGAGGCCTGGACGATCGCCGTCGAAGCGCCTGACACCGACCGCCGCGCGCCCCACGCCATCTTGAATCTGCAGGATGCCGCCGTCGCCACCTCCGGCGATTACCGGCATTGGGTGAGCGTGGAGGGGCGCCACCTGTCGCACACGATGGACCCGCAACGGGGTGCGCCCCTGCTGTCCTCGCCCGCTTCGGTCACCGTGATTGCCCCCACCTGTGTCGAGGCAGACGCCTGGGCCACCGCCCTCATGGTGGTCGGGCCCGAAGCCGGGGCGGTACTCGCAGCACGACAAGGGCTGAGTGCGCTGTTCCTGTTGCGCGATGAGGCGGGCGGCGTACGCTCCCAGGGCTGCGGGCACCTGTTTACCGATACGGCTTCAAGCCGTTCTGTCGACTGAACTGAGGACAGCCCTGCGCCACGTCATGTCTCCCCGGTATCCCATGCCTCCGGCTACAGCATGACTCGTCAGGGTCACGGGTCCGTGATAAAAGCACAGACAGCTGTTCACCCACTCAATATTCAGGAGACGTGCCATGTCAGCCATGATGAAAGCAGCAGTGTTTGTCGAACCCGGACGCATCGAGGTCATTGACAAGCGCATCCCCGACGTCGGCCCCAATGACGCGCTGATCCGCATCACCACGACCACCATCTGCGGCACCGACGTCCACATCCTCAAGGGTGAATATCCGGTGGCCAAGGGCCTGACGATTGGCCACGAACCCGTAGGCGTGATCGAAAAGCTTGGCAGTGCCGTGCAGGGCTACACCGAAGGCCAGCGCGTCATCGCCGGTGCCATCTGCCCCAATTTCAACTCTTACGCGGCCCAAGATGGCGTGGCTTCGCAAGACGGCAGCTACCTCGTCCCACAAGGCCTGTGCGGCTGCCACGGCTACAAGGCCACAGCCGGTTGGCGCTTCGGCAACCTGATCGACGGCACCCAGGCCGAGTACGTGCTGGTGCCCGACGCCCAGGCCAACCTCGCCCCCATCCCCGATGGCCTCACCGATGAACAGGTTCTGATGTGTCCGGACATCATGTCCACCGGCTTCAAGGGCGCTGAAAACGCCAACATCCGCATCGGTGACACCGTCGTCGTGTTCGCCCAAGGCCCCATCGGCCTGTGTGCCACTGCCGGTGCTCGCCTGCTGGGCGCTTCCACCATCATCGCGGTCGATGGCAACGACCACCGCCTGGGCATCGCCAAGAAACTGGGCGCCGACCTCACGCTGAACTTCAAGAACTGCGATGTGGTCGATGAAATCATGAAGATCACCGGCGGGCGCGGCGCCGACTCGTCCATCGAGGCCCTGGGCACCCAACAGACGTTCGAGTCGGCCCTGCGCGTGCTCAAACCCGGCGGCACCCTTTCCAGCCTGGGCGTGTACTCCAGCGACCTGACGATCCCCCTGTCGGCCTTTGCCGCCGGCCTGGGCGATCACAAGATCAACACCGCCCTGTGCCCCGGTGGCAAGGAGCGCATGCGCCGCCTCATGAACGTGGTGGCGTCTGGCCGTATCGATCTGGGGGTGATGGTCACTCACCAATACAAGCTGGAAGACATCGTCGCAGCCTATGACCTGTTCGCCCATCAACGCGACGGCGTGCTGAAGATCGCCATCAAGCCGTGAGGTTGTAAAAAAGCCCTCTGAAACCCAAAGTCTCAGAGGGCGGATGGTGCGCCACACCTGCGGTGCACCGAATGCACCGCGGGTGATGGTTTAGCCGAGGTCGCGGCAAATGGTGTAGCTTTGCGCCTCGTTGTAAGCGGCGGCAGCGGCGCCCGGTGCTGCGTTGTTGGCACCTTGCGTGGCACGCAGCGTGCCGTTGTTGGGTTGACCATCGTCCAACTGGACATCCAAGGCCGCAGCGGCCTTGCCCGGCACGCTGCCCAGACACGTCAGCAAGCGTGCTGCAGGACGGCCTTGCACGGCCACGTTGGTCACGCCAAGACGACCGCCCCAGGCATTGACCGGCAGAGCGTTGGCACCGACATCGCCAGGGTTTCCGGTGATGAAGCCGGAGGCGCGCAAGTGCTGGAAGAAAGCCGTGCCTTCAACGGCAGCACCCGTGAAAGTTTGTGCGGCGGTGATGGCCACCACGCCGTTGTTCGTTCCTGCCGTGATGCCAGCAGTGGCCCAGCTGCCGCCACGTGCGGTCAGGGTTGCGATCGGGCCATCGTCACCCGGCAATTTGCGATAGCGGTCGAGATAGCTGTTGTACGCAGCAGAAATGCCATTCATGTCGTTGGCGGCATTCTTAACGCGACCGTTCTCGATCAACTCCTGGCCCTTGAGCACACCGCCCAGCAGCAGACCAATGATGACCAGAACGATGGCGATTTCCACCAGCGTGAAGCCCGACTGTGCTTTGCGGCTGGAAAGACGTGTGGGTAGTGATTTCATGTGCGGCACTCCTGTGAACCAGACACCAGACAACCCCATTGGCTGCCTTTCAAATCATTGTGCAGAGACAAGGCCGCACGTCACAGTCAAATTTCTTGACGCTGCGGGGTGGACAGCGGCACAACGATGGAAAAAATCACACCTTGCGGTTCATCGCTGGCTTGCAGGTCACCTTGTGCGTCGCGCAGACTGCGTCGGGCCTGGTACAAACCCATGCCCGAACCCGTGGCCGATTTGAGTGGCTCGAATGCACGGCGTGGCCAAGGCGTGGCCAGCTTGGGGGTGTGCATGCGTGCGTGCAGCGCTCCGTCTTGCACTCTGCACTCGCAAGACATCGGGGCGATGGCGTGGCGTGCGATGCTGTCGCGTGCAATGTTCGAGAAAATGTTGTCGAGTGCTCGCTCCAGCGCCTCTGCCTGGGGGCCGTCCAGCGGCAAGGCTGGCAGGTTCGGTGCCCCTTGAGGGGCGTGAACATTCAAAGCCAGTCCAGCCAGTTCGGCGGCATTTTCCAGCAGGTGGCGCGCATCGGCCAGGGGGGTGCCTTTGGCCTGGGTTGCTGCGGGAGCTTCGGTGGCCGCCAGCAGTTTTTGCGCGCGCGCCTGCAGCAACGGTGCCTGGCGCTGCAGCCTTTGGGCCAAGCGTGGCAGCTGCTCGGCCGTGGCCGTGCTGAACTCTTCGGCCAGCAAACCCACCCACTGGGCCAGGTTGCGCATGTCGTGCTGCCAGTACAGTTGCACATGGGCACGCTGGGCCAAGGCCACCGCCACAGCCTGTGTTCGCTCGCGCATCCGTGACAACCACGTCTGTGCAAACACGTCCACCACGGCCAGTGTCAGCGCCCTCGCCTCATCGGTCCGTGCCACGTCCGCCCAACGCAATTCAATCTGGCAATCCGGCCCGGCATGCAGGGTCTGACAGGGCCAGTTGGCCTCCGTCGGTGGCCCCCAGTGACCGCTCACGGCATCACCAAACCACACACCGTCCCAGTCAATGCCTGCCACGCCTGCGCTCGCCAGAATCGGGTGCGCCTTTTCGGGCCATCGCAAAGGGTGCATGTCGGCTGGCAAGGCCAGTAACTCTGCAATGCAGCGGCGAATGCGCTGCCCGCGATGCCACACCGCCCATGCCGCCAGCAGCAGCATCAGGCCCACCGACACCAGCAACCAAGCCAGAAAACTCATGCCGATGCGTCCGGTTGGGTGTCGATGCCTGCAGAGCGCTGAATGCCGAATTTCTTCATGTGATAGTAGAGCTGCTCGCGCTCCAAACCCAGCGTGCGTGCAGCAGCCGTGACGTTGAATCCGTTGCAGCTGAGTACGTGGCGAATGAGCTGTTCGGCCACCTGATCGCTGGCCTCGCGCACCCCTTCCGACAGCTGTGCCGACACGGACAGGTGCAATCGCCCCTGAGCCAGTAACTCCTGCTGACGCAGCGCAAACCACGCGGCTCTTTGCAGCGATTGGCGCAACACCGCCAACGCCACCGGCTTGGTTAGAAAGTCAAAAGCGCCCGCATGCACGGCCTGCTGGCCCACGGCCTTCTCGTTTTGCCCGGTCAGCACAATGGCGTGCATCAACGGCCACTGCGTCACCAATTGCGACAGCAGCAGCAAACCCTCATCAGGGCGACTGGGGCGCGGCGGCAGGCCCATGTCCAAAATGGCGACGCAGGCCTGCCCCTTGGGCACTTCGCGCTCCAGCGTCTGCAGTGCTTGCGTGCGGTCGTGCGCCACCAGCACGCGCCAGCCGTCTTCCTGCAACGATTGCGCAATCCAGTCCGACAAGATCGGGTCGTCCTCCACCCACAGCACCGGACAACGCCCCAGCTCGGGGTCGCCTGGCGCACCGCCCTCCATCAGCCCAGGTGTGTGCCTGTGTTCAGTCATGGTGTCCCAGCAGCGCCGTCACCGTTGGGCCGATCGCCACGGCAAAGCCCACAAAAAGCAGCACAAAGCCGCCCACCACACGCAGCAGCAACCATTCACTTGGGGTCTCTGCAGGCACCGCCAGGCAGACGTAACCAACCAGCAGCAGCAACAGCCCCACCATTTGCTGCATGCGTTTGCGTGCGGCGCGCGAGCGCAGCGAGCGGGCCTGTCTGTCACGCAGGTGTGACGAGTCGTCAAAGTCCGTGGGCATCAGTTGCATACCTCGGCAGACGCACAAAAGCGGATGGTGGCAATGAACAAGTGTGATGTGCCCTGTGGGCGCACCACCACCTCGTCAAACTGCGCGGCGGGAGTGGGGGCGAGGTTGGCGAACACTCTGATCGTTCCCGATGAGGCAGAGACCAGCGGGGACACATACACCCCGCCCGGCAGATCAATGCCATTGAGGCGGAAGGTGACAGAGATGGCCACCGTGGGGTCCACACTCAACACCCCGACTGCAAACTTGCCGGCGGTCTTGTTCTGTAGTTTGAAACTGAGGGCCTCGGTTCCGCTCATGCTGGAATTGTTGTCATTGCCACAGCCACTGCTGCACACGCCAATGGCGCTGCCCGTCGGGACGCCGTTGCGCGTGATGTTCCCGCCCGTGGCGCTGATGGTGACCTCGCCGACATCGGCGCCCGCGTTGATGTTGAGGTTGGCGACGTTGGTGTCGCGCCCTGAATAGCTGACCGGCGTGACCGAGTTGAGCATGCTGGTGTTGAGGTTGATGCCCGCGGGAGCCCCCACGATCGGTGTGACGGACGGTGGCGGCGGCGGTGGAGGCGGGCCGCCATCGGGCCAGTCTCTGGCCTGACGTCCGGCCGCGCGAATCAGGGTGTCAATGCGTTCAAACATCAACAGGTCGTCGAAGTGCGTGGGCGCACTGGCGGGGTCCAGATTCACCACGTTTTCTTCGCGCTGCACATAGAAATGGGTGGCGGCAGGAGGCGTAGATGGCGCTTGCGTGTTCGCCAACTCGTCAGGACTGACGGGAATGGCCATGCGGTTGCCGCCCGTCAGCCATGCACCATGACCACTGACACCATGACTGACCAGCACCCAGGCCATTTGATTTTGATTGACGGCCCCCACTCGCACCGTGATTCCTGGGCGATGGGTGGGGTCAAGATAGGCGTTCACACCCGGCCCGGGCATCACGTCGTGCCCTGCTGTGCATTGAAAATCTGGCCCGACGGGGGCCACGGGGGCTGCCTCCACCGTGTCGCAGTCGGTCATGCTGGCACCTTGGAGGGGCGTCATGCCCGCAGCGCCGTCGTACACGCGATACGATATTTTCCTACCCCAGGCATCCAGGGCGTCGTCCGGACTCAGACCCAGTGTGGCCCAGGGAACCGTGCCATCGCGGGACGTGCACAGCGTCGTGGCGGCGTTCGGTGCAGCCGCCCCGGTATCGAGCGCGCCATTGGCCGGACACGGCAGGCGCCCGTGACTGGCTGCAAAGGCATGCAATGACAGTCTGATGCGCTGCATGTGCGACTGAGTCTGAACAAAGCGCTCTGTGCGGTCTCCCACCTGAGCGGCCATGCGAATCGCCAGCGTGGCGGATGCCGCAACCAGCAGTGTGGCCACCATCGCCAGCAAAGCCCCCCCCAACTGCCTGAGACGCCGCGCTCGGCAAGAAGTCAGGGGACGGAGGATGGGGTGCATGGCGTTGCTTTCAACAAGCAGCTCAAGGGGCCTGGCGAGGGCCCAGATTCGCCCCCTGCACGACCGACATCACCGTTGGCCGAAGCACGATGTCATCAAAATAGGCAGCCGGGTTTTCGGCGTAATTGGCCTCGATGTAGAAATCGGTGGGGGTGGCGGTACGGGGGGCCAAGGCGTTGAAGTTGATGTTTTCCAATGGGCCTGGGCCCGGCCCGTTGGCGGTGCCCAGGTACACCCCATCGGCAGAGAAGCCCCCTACCCTGTTGGCACCGTGGCTGATCAGCACGTAGGCGGCACCCGTCATGCCGGTGCGTGATGCCAGTTCTGCTGCTGCGCCAGCGGCGCAAGGGTTGGTCGTGCAGATTCTGAAGCCACGCGCCTGCAAAAAGGTCTGGATCTGTGCGCTCTGTGTGGCCGGGTCCAGGTTGGACATGTTCATGCCGTCTGGCTGCGTCAAGGAAGATGCGGCCACTGCGGCACCGGCCCAGACCCGATAGCTGATCATCGTGTTCCAGGCGTCGGTCACATCATCTTGCGCCAGGCCCAGCGTGCGCCAAGGCACCACGCCGTTGGTCAGCGCCGCAGCCGTGCACACGTCAGTGCCGGGGTGAGGTTGCTCCAGCCCTTGTTCGACGTTGCCTGCCGCCAGTGCCCCGTTGGCCGGGCAAGGCAGTCGCCCATTGACCACCACGAAGCGCACCATCGCTTGTTCCACCGCCTCCAGCGTGGCGCGGGTTTCCTTGCGGCGACTGTTGTCGAGCATGGTGTTGGTGGCAGGCAGAAACACCGAGGCCAGCAAACCCACGATGAGCAGCACCAACGCCATTTCAACCAAAGAAAAACCGCGAACCCGCGCAGGAGCCAGCAGCACCGTGCCTGACGAGGAAGGGTCAAATGCGTGGTGGTTCATGGTTCAAGCCGGCGATGAAAAGATCGCTGCGGCGCCAACTTCTGGCGAACGGTGCCAGCGGGCACCACATCTTGCGGCATCTCGCCCGCTTCAGTCGCTCGTTGACCGGGACGCAGCACGATGTCAGCCTTGCCCGCACGACGCAGGATTACCACGTCAGGGCCGATGTGCACGGTGCGGCCTCCGGCATGGCTCTCGCCCTGGCGCAGCATCTGGCCATTGATCCACGCCGTGGCACCCTTGCGCCCCTGGGCCACGCCTTCCAGGCTATAACTCTGGACCAACGGTACAGCGACTGCTGGCGCACCGGCAGGCGCGGCCTCGTCACCCGATGCGCGTCTGCGGGCCTCGATGCGGGCGCGCTCGTCCGCTTGGTAAAAAACGCGTGGCCACAGACGGGCTGTCGCCGGGTCATTGAGGGAAGGCGCGGTTTGTGCGGCCACGCCCTGCCCTGCCGCTGCCACGCAACTAACCAGTATCGCCAACAGGCGAACAGGGAAGGCAGTCGTGAAAGCATGTGGCATGGCGAACCTGTGTGACCTACTCAACGGCATTGTTATCAGCTGCGGGGGTGGGGTCAATGTGCAGGAAGTTGACACGGCACTGGGCTGTGAGGCCATCTGGGTTGGGCTGAGCAAACAGGCAGGCCGCCATCCGTGTCACCTGAGCATGGCGGGCCTGCAGTTGCTGAATCAGCCTCAGCGCCTCGAGTTCGTGAACCTGTGTCATTTGAATTTCAAGCACATGCCGCTGCACGCTCGCCTGCGCCAGTTCGGCCTGCGGTAGCTCGACAGGCTCGGGCACAGCCAGCGAAAAACTGACCTGGTCCTTCAGGTCCAACTCGTTGGCTGTGCACAGCAGGTCTTCGACCCAGATGGCGCGCGGCTCACCGCCCACCAGACCGGCCGCAACCAGTTGCTTGTAGCGGGGCCAATGGGTTTGCACATCGGATTGCTCTAGGCGTGCCTCATCAAGCTGCGCCTGCGCCGTCTGCAGGCTCGCCTCGGCCTGCAGCCAACCCGGCGATAAGAAGTACTTCACTCCCCACAGGGATGCCGACACCAGCACCAAGCCAATCACCACCTTTGCCAACAGCATCACGGTGGGCCTGACGAGCGGAAAAACCACGGGCCAGAACTGATTCATGGTGTGCCCTCCGTGGCTGGCGTGCGAGGCACCAGGCACCACCGCCAGTCTGTTGCGGCGCGGTCGATGGCCGAGCCTTGGCCACCCGTCAACGCCGTGGCACTTTCCTGACGCTCTGGATTCGTTTTCAACTGCCACTGAGGCCATGCCGCCACGGATTTCGCCAAGGCTTCCAGCAAGGCCTGGCGCTGGCGTGGCAGCAGATCCGAACTGGGGCGAACATCGAACTGCCACTCCGTCTGCAGCGCTGTGGATTCAGGCACCACCACCGCGGCCACTTCGGCTTCGGCATTGGCTTGCAGGCTGGCGCAGGCCTGCTCGCGTAGCGCCTGTTCGGTGCGCACCAGTTGTGCCTGTGGATGGCCTTTCATGAGTTGCCCTAACAGCCACAATTGCTGAACCGGATCAATGCCCTTTTGCAGCTCTTGCTGCTGCACCTCCATCGCCAGGCGCAGCAGCGGCACATTGATGTTGCGCCGTGCCAGGTCGTCACGAATGCTCTGGGCCGATTCGGTCATCTGCGCGGCCTGCTGTTGCTGCACACGGCTTTGATCGACGCCCTGCAGCAAGGCCTGGCCCTGCATCACCAAACCCGCAGCGCCCGCCACCGCCACGACACCTGTGAGCAGGCGCAAACCCTGGCGCGTGCGGTGCGCAAGATGGTGGCGACGCAATGCGATGCTGGCCAGATTGCCGGGAGCGCGTGAACCGGCCAGTGTCATCACCTCGGCCAGCATGCCGTTCGCATGGCGGGGTGCCATCGAGGGCAGCATATTGAGGCCCAGATCCTGCAGACCCTGACGCAAAGCGGGTGCCGGATCCAACGGCAAGATGGCTGGCCGCACGTCGCGTTCGATGATGCGATTGTCGGTCAGGTACTTCAGCGTCTGGCCCACCTCTTGTGCCTGCATGCCGGGGTCATCCGCCAGCAGCAACCGCGAAAACACCGGCACCTGGTCGTGCAGCAGCACCATGCGCATGCCATAGGGCAGCCCCAGGCACAGCAGCAACCAACTCTGGCCTGACAGCGCAGTCTGTCGCACAGCCCAGTGAGCCATGAGATAGCTCAGGGTCCAGACCCCTTCGATGGGATGACCTGCCTTGGTCAGCTCATCGAGCTGTCCGGTCAAGGTGGGTGAGGCCACACCCACCGCATGCAGGCCAAACGGGCGTGGCAGCAAGGGTTGGGCCGACGCCCGCTCCCACGAACCGCGCAAGGCCACATCAGGCAGCAAGGCCTGATACTGGGCCTCAATGAAGCTCTGACGGTCACGCCCGACAATGCCCGGCACGCTGATGCGGACATGGTTTTCCTCAACCAGATCAGCCACCACACGCACGCCTATGGGCAGTGATTCGGGCGGCGCCATGGCATCGCCTTTGCCAGTGAACCATTGCCTCTGCAGGGGGTTGACCAACAGCAGGCCGGATTGTGAAGAGGTGAGAGCCGTCATGCCCGAATCTTGGAAATGGTGTCGTAGATGGGACCCAGAACGGCCAGCATGATCCAACCCAGAATCAGGCCAAGCACCACGGTGAGCACGGGTTCGATGAGTGCCTGCACGCGTTCGATGGACTCTTCGATGTCGCGCGTGAAGAAGTAGCTCACATTGGCCAACGCCTCATCAAGTGCCCCGGTGGACTCGCCCACACGCAGCATGCGGACCACCAGCGACGGAAAGAGACTCTCGGCTGCAAAGGCATCGCTGATGGATGTGCCGTTGGCGATGCGCTCGCGGGTGCGGATCAGGGCTTGCTGAACGGGCAGGTTGGTGGTGATCTTTTCGCAGTAGCTCAAGGCCTCGATCACCGGGATGCCGGTGCGGTACATCAGTGCGAAGCTGTCCGTCATTCGCGCCAGAATGATCTTCTTGATGACCGGGCCTACGACCGGGATCGCCAACATGGCTTGGTGCAGCTTGAAGCGAAACTGCACGTTGGCCCGCGAGGCCGCCGCCACCCCCAGAATCAATGCAACCGGGGTGGGCAGGATGAGCCACCAGTAGTTGACGAAGGCGCTAGAGAGCCAGATCAGCATGCGGGTTTGCAGGGGAACCTCTTGCCCCATGTTGCGAATGAAGCCCACCAGTTGCGGCACCAGGTACACCATGAGGAACACCACGACGCCGGTGATGGTGATGGTGACGAATGCGGGATACATGAGCAGTTTTTTCGTCTGGGACGCCAGCTCGGATTGCCACTTCAGCGAACGCACCAGATCGCCCAGCACCTCGGACAGCTGCCCGGTGACTTCGCCCGAGCGCACCAGATGCACCATGACGTCGCTGAAAATGCCTGGGTCGGCCGCCATGGCGTCGGCCAGCGTGCTGCCGTTTTGAATGCGGTCGATCAGGCTGGCTGCCACCTGGCGCAACTCCAGACTGTCTGCGCCATCGCGAAGGTCCTGCAGCGCACCAATCAGCGGCACACCAGCGCGCAACAGCATCTGCATGTGAAACAGCAGGTTGATGAGCTCGCGCGTAGGCAGGCTGGCCTGCCGCATGCCACCACTTCGCGTGGTCGTGAACCGTAGCAACGACAGGCCTGAGGCCGTCAACTGCGCGCGCAGGTCGGCATCGTGCAGGGCGGTGATCTCGCCCTTCACGATGTTTCCGCCCTCGTTGATGGCGCGGTAGCGGTAGCGCGGCATGGTCGGCGGTCTCCCTACAGACGGGTGGTCAGGTCCACCACGCGACCGACCTCTTCGACCGTGGTGATGCCTTCGAGCACGCGACGCAATCCGTCGTCGGCCATCGGCGCAAACCCAATCTTCAAGGCATGCGCGGTCAGCTCGGCCAGGCTGGCATTGCGGGTGATGAGCTCGTCAAGCTCGCTGTCCATGCGCAGCAGCTCCATGATGGCCAGTCGGCCCTTGTAGCTGCGAAAGCCGCATGCCTCACACCCACCCTGGTGGGCGCGGTACACCGTCCGTCCGATGGCGTGATCGCCAATCAGGGTGGCCTCAACGCTGCCATCGGTCACCACAACGGCCTCGCGGCAGTGCGGACACAAACGACGCACCAGGCGCTGCGCAACGATGCCGATGATGTTGCCCGCCATCACCTCGGGTGACACCCCCAGATCCTTGATGCGCTGAAAACTGCGCAAGGCCGAATTGGTGTGCAAGGTCGAAAAGACCTGGTGCCCCGTCATGGCCGCGCGGAAGGCCATTTCGGCCGTGTCCTTGTCGCGCACTTCCCCGACCAGGATGATGTCCGGATCCTGGCGCATCATCGAGCGCACGCCGTCTGAGAAGTTGATCTTGCTGCCGTCCGAGATGGAAGTCTGGCGGATCCGCGTGATCGGGTATTCAACCGGATCTTCCAGCGTCATGATGTTGACGCTTTCATCGTTCATGTGACTGAGCACCGAGTACAGCGTCGTCGTCTTGCCCGACCCGGTCGGCCCGGTCACCAGGATGATGCCCTCTGGGCGCGCCAGCATGAGGTTGAGCAGATGGTACTGATCGTCGGTCAGGCCGAGCTTGTCGTAGTCAACGATGCCACGCTTGGCATCGAGCACGCGCAGCACGAAGTTCTCACCGTGGATGGTCGGTTGCACGGCCGCACGGAAATCCACATTGCGCCCCGCAATCGACAGCGATACGCGGCCATCTTGAGGTGCCCGGCTTTCGGCAATGTTCATGCCCGCGACCAGCTTCAGGCGCACGAGCATGGCGCTCCAGTAGCGTCCGTGCAGCACGCGGACCTGGCGTAGCACACCGTCAATGCGGTAACGAATACGCAGGAACTGGCCTTCGGGCTCGAAGTGGATGTCGGAGGCGAACTTGTGTACCCCGTCCGACAACAGCGCGTCCACCAGGCGCACCACTGGGTGGCTGTACCCACCCTGCCCTTGCGCCAGCGAGGTCATGTCCATCTGACCCGTTTCGATCTCGTGGATGATGCCGTCGATGGACAGCTCATAGCCGTAGAACTGGTCGATGGCAGCCAGCACGTCGGCCGCACCGGCCAGTCGCCACTCAATCGACACGCCCAGCCCGACGTGGGCACGAATCTGGTCGCCCGCAATGATGTCGTTAGGCTTGGGACTGGCGAGCACGAGCTTTTGCGTCTCGGGCTGGTAGGACACCGGGAATGCCTGAAAGCGCAAGGCCATCGCCTTGGGTAACCTTGCCAGGGCTTCTGGATCGGCCAGCACGGACTGCAGCTGGATGGTCTGCTGCCCGAGGGTCTGGCCCAGCGCTTCGCGCATGGCCTCTTCGGTGACGAAGCCCAGGGCGATCAGCGCATCGCCCAGTTGCTTGCCGGTTTTCTTTTGCTCCAGCAAGCCGATCTGGATCTGATCGGAGGACACCAGCCCCATTTGCAGGAGCCGGTCCCCCAGTCGAACGGGCGGCTTGCCAGCCGGTGTGGCTGAGGTTGCGGTGGGTGCTGCGTTCATCGTGCCGCCACCCCTTGCAATTCTGCAATGCGGCGCTCGAGGGCTTGCGCTGACACACCTGCTGCCCCCAACTGCAGGGTGTAGCGGTACATCTGCAAGGCATCGTCGTAGCGGCGCGCCTGATCGAGGGCCACGGCCAGGTTGTAAGCATGGGGCGCACTGTCGGGGGCCAGAGATTGGGCCAGCGTCAACGGCCCCAGGGCTTGAGCCCAACGTCCCTGTCTGCCCAGCAAGTTACCGAGGGCGGCCTGAGCGGCTGCATCACGCGGGCGAGACTGTACCCACTCCTGCAGACGGCTTTCGGCCGTGTCCGGATCAGACTCGGACAGAATCGCCAACATCCCGGTGCGCGCGGTTTCATTGTCGGGCCACATCTGAAGGCTGCGCTGATAGGCCAGCCAGGCGGCTTCGAGTTGCCGCTGGCGGTGCAAGGACACGGCCAGCCCCAGCGTGGCGTCTGGGTCGTCAGGCCGGCTTGCAAGCACCTGCTGATACAGCGTTTGCGCACGTGCGGCCTCACCTTGCCGCAAAGCAGACCAGGCGATTTGCAACTGCGACTGTGTTTGCGAACGAACCAGTTGCGCGGGGCGGTCGCCGGTTTCAAGCTGTCGTGCGGGTGCGGGTGCGGGTGCGGGTGCTGGTGCTGGTGCGGCACGAGCCACTGACGGGGCAGGTGTGGATGTGGATGTGGTCGATGATGTCGGCGTGCGTTGCGAGGCGCGCTTGGCGGCCGTTGCTGTCGGTGATGCCGCGGCGACAGGCGTGACCGAACCGATGTCAGACGGGCGTGCGGCAGTTGCCACCGTGTCAGCAGGCGCCTCAGTTTCCACCATGGTCTCGCCAGGCACGGCCGCTGACGCACTTTCCTGCATCATGGCCACCTCGTCTTGACCCGCTGCGGCAGAAGGCTGTGCTTCTGCGGCCGGGGTGAGTCCGGGTGTTTGTGTGGCCTGCCAGTATTGCCAGGCCATCGACGTCAAACCAGCCAGAGCCACACCAATCACCAAGCTCCACAGCAGGCGACGTCCCCGACTGCCCTCGCCCTGCGCTTGTGGCAGGCGCTGAGTGGCCGCGGCACCTGCCCCACCCAGCATGGCCTGTGCGGCCTCGCGAGCGGTGACCTGCGATCTGGGCTCTCCCCCTGTGCCCAATGGCATGGCAGGGATGGATGGCGCCGGCGAAGCGGCGGCCGCAGTGGCCTGACCCGCAGTAGTCGCGGCGGTGAAGGACGCAGATGGCTGCGGGGATGCAGATGGCTTCAGCGGTTCAGTCGGAGCCGGGGGCTCAGCTGGCACAGAGGGCGGTGCCTGCGTGACGGTCACGGGCGCAGGCGTTGCGACAGGCTCGGCAAGAGGCTCGGGTGAACGGGCCGGCTCAGGGGGGGCGTCACAAATGGGGTCGAGCGTCAGCTCCAGCGGCGGGCTGTCCTGTGCCTGCGTGGGGGCGTCGGGCAGCGGCGCATCAAGGGGCGTCACGTCGAGCGGCGGTAGGTCGGTCGGGACCGACGCCTGCGCCTTGGACTTGTTCTGACTGCGCTGCAGGGCATCCAACAAAAGACTCATGGCTGACCTCCGCCAGAGGTGTCAGATGCTGCGGGGGCAAGGCGCATGCGATCGGGCATGGGACGCAGGGCTTCGCTGAGGTGAGGCTCAAAAGATTGGAGATCACCCGTCAGGCTGGCGCTGGTCACCACCGTTGGACGCAGGAAAATCACCAGCTCGCTCTTGTTGCTCGACTTCTTCTTGTACTTGAACAACTCGCCCAGCCCCGGCACATTGCCTACGCCCGGTGTCTGATCCGTGCTCCCTGATACGTCGTCACGCATCAAACCGCCGAGCACCGCGGTGTCACCCGAGCGAACCTTGATGACCGACTCCATCTCGCGTGTCTGGATCTGGGGAATACGGCTGGAAATCTCAGAGAGATTGACCCCATCGTTGCGGGCCTGGGACAGGAAGATCGGCACAGCTGGATCTTCCACATAGCTCACCACGCGCGACAGCGTGGGCCGCAGAATCAGCGTGACCTCATCGCCCTCACCTACCTGGGGCATCACGCTCATGACCAGTCCGACCGACACATTGTTGGGTGTGGACGTGATGGTGAACGTGGGCGGCGAGCCTGACGTGCCGGGCGTGTAATTACCCGTCAGCGTGAAATACACCAGATCCTCGGTGACCTTGAGCATCGCCGCCTGGTTGTTGAGGGCGCTGATCTTGGGGCTGGAGAGCACTTTGGTGTTGCCGAACGACTCCAGCAGCCGCAAGGCCGCAAAAATCTGTGTGGTGACATTGCCCACGCGCGATGGTGTGTAGTTCAGCATGCTGGGAATGACACCGCTGACAGGCACGCCCGAAGGCATCGCGGTGCCAGCCGGTCCAATCTGCAGCAATGGCACGCCCTTGCGGACGATGGACCAGTTGATGCCCTGCTGATACTCGTCAGAGAGGTTGACCTCGACGATGGTCGCTTCGATCATCACCTGGCGCCCCGCACTCTTCATGACACGGTCGATGAACTCACGCACCCGCATGTGCTGACGGAACGTGGCACGCACTGACACGACGCCAGACTCCGGGTTGGCAATCACCGAGGCCGACTCCCGAAAACGCACAGGGGCCGCCGTCGGGGCAACAGGGACTGGGGCCGCACCGCCAGGCGTGACTGCGGAAACCAGCACCTGCGCAACTTGAGCTGCGGCAGCTGAGGCGGGTGCAGCAACGGCAGGCGTGGCTGCTTGTGCCCCCTCCTCTGGCATGACCTTATCGGTCTCGCGCAGCAGGTCGCGGAGATTCTGGGTCAGAGTCTCCCAGAAACGGTTGCTGGAGGTGTTGCTCAGTGCGGTGCTGGAGCTGTTGCTGGTGCCGCCCCGACTTGACTGGGAGATGCTGGTGCTGGCCCCGATTTCGCTGCGCGCCTCGCGCGCCACGTTGAGGTAGTCAATCCGATAGTGCTTGAGCACAGGCGCATCCGGCATGACAAACAGGTTGCGGCCCTCCATCTCATAGCGCATGTTGGCCTGCACGGCTGCGCGGTCGAGAATCTCGGTCACCGTCTGGTCAATCGCGTTCATGCTGACCGTGCCGGTCAGGTCAGGGTGGATGTCGAGATTGAGCCGGGCATCGCGAGCGATGGCAAACAGCAAACTGCGGATGTCGACGTTGTGCACGCTGACGGAGAACACTTCGGCCTTGGCCCGTCCACTGCTGGGCGGGGGCGGCAGCAGCGGTGTGTTGACCAGCGCGGGCGGCGTACCAGGCGCAGCTGTGGGTGGCCGCAGATGCCCGGCGTTGGGTTCGGGCTGCCTGATTGCGCAAGCACCCAAGCCAACGGCCAGAAGCAGCACCAGGGGTTTGCATCGGGCCATCGAGAACATGTTGGTGGTCTGGGTCAAACGCATCATGACGGCACCCGCTCCGGGTAAGCCTCTGTACGCAGGCGAACCAGGGATCGCGGCAGAGGTTTGTAGGTTTTAAGTGAGGCAGGCCATTCTTGCAGGCTTTGCATGGCCGATGAGCTGTCCGTGTACCGTCCTGCATACACGGCCCAGATGTTCACCGCAATTCCCGTTGATTTGGCAAGATAAACCCGGTCTTGCAACCAGACTTCAACACCCGCATCTTTGATCTGCTGCGCCAGACGCCGCGCACCTGCTGCGTTGTCAGCCAATGCCACCTGCACCACCCAGAAGTTCTGCGCGGGGTCGTCAAACACTGCGCGGGTGCGCAGCAAGGTGTCGCGCAAATCGGGCGACACCGCTTCATAACGGCGCTGCAGATCGGACGTGACCGGGACACGGTCTGGGTCAGCTCGGAGGGCCGACGGCACAGGGTGGCTTGCAGTCGCAGACAGAGTGGCAAATGTGGGTGCCGATGTGGGTGCAGCGATGGCACGCTCAGCAGCGGTGGCCGTGCGCTGGCCCAGCCCGTAGCCGACTGCCCCGCCAACGCCCAAGCCCAGGGTCGCCAGGGCACCCAGCGCCAACCAGAACGACGGGTGATGCCTTGCGTTATTCATGGCACCCGCCCGCTTCATCCCCGCACCTTGAAACTCTGCCACTGCCAGGCGCACATGCTCTCGTCCGATCTGTCGAGAGCCTTGTGCAAACGCTGCCAGCAAGGCCTTGTCGGCCAGCAGGTGGAGGGCGCGGATACGTCCCCCCGAAGCATCGGTGAGTTGCTTCATGGCGCGCGGCTCAAACAAAGCGCCCCCCTGCCACCCCGCGCGACGCAAGCGATGTTCGATGTAGGCTGCCGCATCAGGGCCATTGAGGGGCTGCAACTCGAAACGGTGCACCACGCGGTCGCGCACCTGACGCAACTTCGGCAAGGCCAGAAGCTCATCGAGTTCGGGCTGACCGAACAGCACGATTTGCAGCAGTTTGTGCTGAGCCGTTTCGAGGTTGGACAGCAGTTTGATCTCTTCGAGCGACTCTGGCGGCATCGCCTGTGCCTCGTCAATCAGCACCACAGCCCGACGGCCTTGGGCGTGACGCTCCAGCAAGGCCTGTTGAATGGTCAGCACCAATGGCTGCCCATCGACAGGAGGCTGCAGCCCCCAATCCGCAATCAATGACTGCAAGATCTCGCGCGGACCAAACGAGGGGTTGGCCAGGTAGACCAGATCGACCTGTTCACGCGGCAAGCGCTCTGCCAGCATGCGACACAACATGGTCTTGCCGCTGCCCACCTCTCCCACGACCACAACGATGCCGTCCTCGTCCAGAACGGCATGTTGCAAGGCATCCAGGATGGCGCCTCTGGCCTGCCCCTCGAAAAAGAACTTCCCGTTGGGCGTGATCCCGAACGGTGCATCTGTCAATCGAAAGTGTTCAAGATAGAGAGAGGACAAGTCAACTTCTTTTGTTGTCGATAAAGAAAAATGTAACCGTTTAAAAGCATATGTCATCGCACGTCGTCTGCGATAGAGGTTTAGCCCCTTGCATGTTCGAATATGGCAACACCGTGCCAGAGGTGCCAGAGGTGCCGTGAATTTGGCACGCCTGTCTTGGAAGCGTGCCGCCTATAGGGGAAAGCCTCCACGCCCACGCAGACTGAGGCCGACATGGGCACGTTACGATCCGGCGCATTGACCGATGTCTTGCGTCAGTTGTGATGACCGCCCTTACCGCCTCTTTGCTCCAGTCGACTGCTCTTACTCCTTCCGGGTTTGGCGTCACCGTGCCTGGGCCTGTCGAGGAGACGCCGATCGAGGCGGAGGAAGTTGAGCGGCTGTTGAACAATGGCAAACCGGCATTGCGCTTGCCGGAGCCCTTGGAAAAAGCCTTCCTTGCCGACGCCGGCCCTCAGCGCCTGCGCACCATGGTCATCTGCGGCATTCTGGTGGCCGTCATTTTCAATTTTTTGCTGGTCTCAGACTGGCTGCTGTTGCCCGATCAATTCGATCTCGCCCTGCGCTTGCGTCTGTTCCTCTTCACGCCTGGCATCATCGTCGGCGTGTTCCTGCTTTCTCGAATGGCTTCGCCTTCGATGCGGGAGTGGCTGCTGATCATCCCCGCCGCAGCCGCCTGCGCCATGAACGCATGGCTGTGCATGTCGAGCACCGATCCTCTTGCCGTGCCCTACCTGAGCAGTTTGGCCACCATTGCCATGTTTGCCAACAGCGTGGTGCGGATGCGTTTCGCCCCTGCCGCGGTGCTGGATGCGATCATCATGCTGTTGTACGTGGTGGCAGCTATCAACATGCCGACTTCGCAGGCGCCGATCCTGATCCCAGGTTGCCTTCTGCTGGCCTGCACCATGGTCTTCACACTCTACGGCTGTTATTGCCAGGAGCGCGACGATCGTCTGAACTGGTTGCTGCACTTGCGCGAGCGCCTGCTCCTCCAAGACCTGGAAGTCGCCAATCAAGAACTGCATGACGCCTCTCGCAGCGACATGCTGACCGAAGTGGCCAACCGCCGTCACTTTGACGAACACCTCGCTGAAGTTTGGGAGCGGAACAAGCGCGACGGTGGTGAAGTGGCCCTGATCATGATCGACGTCGATCACTTCAAGGCCTACAACGACCGATACGGTCACCCCGTGGGCGATGCCTGCCTCAAAGCCGTGGCGAGCGCACTGAAAAGACGCCTGCGTGGACCCGGCGATCTGATTGCGCGTTATGGCGGCGAGGAGTTCATTGCCGTTCTCTCTGGCACCTCCTTGCACACGGTACAAGGCGCTGCAGAACGCATTCGGCGAGGCATTGAGGGCCTCAATATCTTGCATGCCACATCCAGCACGCACGCAGTCGTGACGGTCAGCATCGGCGTGACCACCATGAGGCCGTTGGCACCCGGCGCCACAACGACACGCCTGATCTCTGCGGCTGACGAGGCCCTGTATCAGGCCAAGAAAGGTGGTCGCAACCGTGTGGTCGCCTTGGGGATGGACCTGGATGAGATGAACGAATGCGCACCCTGACTGCCCCCCTGCCGCAGGACGCCGCGCCTGACCTCGACCCCCAGCGTGATACCGCTCGCACCGTGATGATCGACGGCCTGCTGCAGCGTGGTTTCCCTCTCATGATGTTTCCGCGCGAACTGGAGCGTGAGTTTCAGTTCGCCGGTCTACCGGCCAGACGAGCTCACATTCTCAAAAGTGGCTTCATCTCGCTGCTGATCTTCAATGTGTTTCTGGTGGCCGACTACTTGATGCTGCCCGACGTGTTCAACCTGGCGCTGACCTTGCGGCTGCTGGTGTTCACCCCCATCGCCCTGCTCTTCTTGTTGACGTTTCAGCAGGGTCGGGTCCGCGTTTTGGCCGATGCATCGCCGTTGGTGCTGGAGTCCATCGCCATGGTCAGTGGGCTCTCTGCAGCGGCGGTGCTGGCGTTCATCCTCGCGAGCAGCAACAGTCCATTGGCCTACCTGTACCATATCGGGTTCATGGTGGTCATCACCTACGGCAACATCGTGCAGCGCATGCGCTTTTGGTATGCCGTGGCGTTTTCTCTGGCCTTGATCACCTTGCATGTGGGGGGGGTCTATGCCCTGCCATCCTTTCCGGAACGCATGGTGCTGCCGTTGGTGTCCATGGTGCTGGCCAGCGCCGCCTTCACCCTGACCGCCAATTACGCGCTTGAGAACGACGAGCGTCGTCGCTTTTTGCTGACTGAGCGCGAGCGTGGGCTGATCCGCTCGCTCACCCAAACGCAAGTCCGCTTGCGTGAACTATCACGCGTCGACGAGCTCACGGGGCTCTACAACCGTCGCCATTTTGAAGCGTCCATGCAGACCCTGTGGCAGCGTGTCAGCTTCGGACGCATCCCCATGGCCATCCTGATGATCGACGTGGACCACTTCAAAAAGTTCAACGATCACTACGGCCATCCTGCCGGTGACGCCTGCCTCAGGCAAGTCTGTCAGGTGCTGAAGCAGACCTTGAGTGGTCAAGGCGTGATCGTGGCGCGCTACGGTGGAGAGGAGTTCATCGCGGCCATTCCCAATCTGGATGAGGCCGCCACGCTGGCCCTGGCCGAGCAGGTGCGTGCCAACGTCGAACGCTGCCAGATCCTGCATGAACGCTCCAGTACCTCGAGCGTGGTCACAGTCAGCCTGGGGCTGGCCTGGTGTGAGGCACGCCCGGAAATGAAGGTAGAGCACCTGCTGGCCCTCGCCGATGGCGCCCTGTACGACGCCAAACACCAAGGACGTAACCGCGTTTGCAGTCAATCCACCTGATTGCGTGAGCCTCAGGCGTGCTCGGTGTGCGCTACCGGGTCCAGATGGGTCATCACGTCGAGCACCGGCAGCGAAGCCATCACCCGCTCGCGGGCAGCAAACGCGATGTCATGCCCCTGCCGCACGGTCAGTTCACCGTCCACTTCCAGGTGCGCGTCCACCACGATCATGTCGCCCATCTTGCGCGTGCGCACGTCGTGTACCCCCGCCACGCCAGGCGTCTCGCGCAACAGCGTGTGAATCTGATCGATCTGTTCCTGGGTGGCAGAGCGGTCCATCAGGTCGCTCAGGGCATTCCAGGCAAACTCCCAGCCCATCTTGCCCACCATGAAGCCCACGATGAGCGCGGCCACCGGGTCGAGCAAGGGGTAGCCCATCAGGTTGCCCACAATGCCCAGTGCCACCACCAGCGACGAAGCCGCATCCGAGCGCGCATGCCAGGCATTGGCCACCAGCATGCTGGAGCGCACGCGCTCGGCGGCATGCAGCATGTAGCGGAACAGGAACTCCTTGGATAGCAGCGTGAACACGGCCACGTACAGCGCAATCGGCTTGACGTCGGGAATGCTCTCGGGCGTACTCAGCTTGCCCACGGCACTCCACAGCATGCCCACGCCCACGCTCAACAGCAGCACGCCCAGCACCATCGAGGCCGCGGTCTCATACCGATGATGACCGTAGTGGTGATCGGCATCCGGGCCCTTTCGGCTGTGCCGACTGGCCAGCAACACCACAAAGTCGGCGACGAGGTCGGACAGGGAGTGGATGCCGTCGGCGATCAAGGCCTGTGAATGGGCGAAGAAGCCCACCACCACCTGCAGCACCGTCAACACCAGGTTGACGCCCACGCTCACCCAGGTGGTGCGCTGAGCGACGCGGTGCCGCTCTGGGGTGTCCTCTTCCCCGCTGTCGATCAGGCCGGGCGTGTCCATGACCGGATCAACCCAGCCAGTCGATGTGGTGTCCCAGCTTGCGCGCCTTGGTGCCGAGGTAACGCTCGTTCTCGGCCTGCACCTCGCTGCGCACCGGTACCCGCTCTTCGACCCTGACCCCGTGCTTGCTGAGGGTGTCGACCTTGCGTGGGTTGTTGGTCATCAGCTTGACCGATGACACGCCCAAAAAGTCCAGAATCTGTGCGGCCACGTCGAAGTTGCGCAGGTCGGCGGCAAAGCCCAGGTGTTCGTTGGCCTCGACGGTGTCCATGCCCTGGTCCTGCAACTGGTAGGCCCGCAGCTTGTTGGCCAGACCAATGCCACGCCCTTCCTGGCGCAGGTACACCACCACGCCACTGCCCTTCTTGCCGATTTCGCTCATGGCGAACTGGAGTTGCGGGCCGCAATCGCAGCGCAACGAGCCAAACACGTCGCCCGTCATGCATTCGGAGTGCACACGCACCAATGCACTGCCTTTCACATCTCCCATGACCATGGCGATGTGCTCTCGCCCGGTGCCATGCTCACGGAACAGCTTCATCGTGAAGCTGCCATGCTCGGTCGGAACGCGTGCTTCAGCCTGAAACTCGACCAGGGCGGCGCTCACCGGGGTCAGGGCGTCAATCGGGGACTTCTTGTCGGAATCAGGGGTGGACATTCATTTTCCTCAGGGGCCTGCCATTTTGCCAAATGCCTGGGTGGGTCCGGGTCCGGGTCGCAAAAAGACCCGAATCCGACCTCACTCTTGCGTCGGCACCTCTGGTGGGGTCGCGCCAGCCGTGGTCAACAGCGCTTGCAAGCCCGCTTCATCCAGCACGGGCACACCCAGCGCCTGGGCCTTCTCCAGCTTGGAGCCCGCTTCTTCGCCGGCCACCACGTAGTGGGTCTTCTTGGACACCGATCCCGCCACCTTGCCCCCTGCCTCTTCGATCAGGGCCTTGGCCTCTTCGCGCGACAAGGTGGGTAGCGTGCCGGTCAGCACCAGGGTCTTGCCAAACAGCGGCAGGTTGGCGGCGTCGGCGGCGGCCGAAGGTTCATGTTCGGTCCAGGTCACGCCGGCTGCACGCAACTGCTCCACCACCTCGCGGTTGTGGGGCTGGTCAAAGAAGGTGCGGATGCTGCGCGCCACCACCGGCCCCACGTCACGCACGGCCAGCAACTGCTCTTCGGGCGCGTCCATGATGCGGTCGATCTGGCCAAAGTGGCGTGCCAGGTCCTTGGCCGTGGCCTCGCCCACATGGCGAATGCCCAGGCCAAACAGGAAGCGTGGCAAGGTCGTCTGCTTGCTCTTTTCCAGCGCGACCACGATGTTCTGCGCGCTTTTGTCGGCCATGCGGTCGAGGGCGGCGAGCTTCATCACGCCCAGCTTGTACAGGTCCGGCAAGGTGCGCACCAGGCCACTGTCCACCAGTTGGTCCACCAGCTTGTCGCCCAGGCCTTCGACTTCCACGGCGCGACGTTGCGCAAAGTGCAGCAGCGCTTGCTTGCGCTGGGCCGCGCAGAACAGCCCGCCCGTGCAGCGGTGATCGACCTCACCGGGTTCACGCACCACCGTGCTGCCACACACCGGGCAATGCGCGGGCATGCGGAAATTGGGCACATAGGCTGGCCGCTCGCCCGCCACCACGCCTACCACTTCGGGAATGACATCGCCCGCACGGCGCACGATGACGGTGTCCCCGATCCGCACGCGCTTGCGCCTCAGCTCGAAGAGATTGTGCAAGGTCGCGTTCGTCACGGTCACGCCGCCCACAAACACGGGCTTGAGGCGCGCCACAGGGGTGAGCTTGCCGGTGCGGCCCACCTGGATGTCGATGCCATCCACCTGAGTGAGTTGCTCTTGCGCCGGGTATTTGTGGGCCACGGCCCAACGTGGCTCGCGGCTGACAAAGCCCAGCCGCTCCTGAAGCTCACGGCTGTCTACCTTGTAGACGATGCCGTCAATGTCAAAGGGCAATGTATCGCGCAGGGCCCCCATGCGCTGGTGAAACGCCACCAGGCCTTGTGGCCCCGTGGCACCCAGGGCCACCGTGCGGTGCGCGCACACGGGCATCCCCATCGCCTGCAAGGCGTCCAGCATCGCGCTGTGCGTGGCGGGCACGTCCCAGCCCTTGACCTCGCCCAGCCCGTAGGCGAAGAAGCTCAAGGGCCGCTGCGCGGCAATGGCCGGGTCGAGCTGGCGCACGGCACCGGCGGCCGCATTACGCGGGTTCACGAAGGTCTTCTCGCCCTTGGCGCGTTGACGCTCGTTGAGGGCCTCGAAGTCGTCGCGGCGCATGTAGACCTCGCCGCGCACCTCCAGCACCTCGGGGGTCGCGCCATGCAGTCGCAAGGGAATCTGACCGACGGTGCGGATGTTCTGGGTCACCTCTTCGCCCTGCTCGCCATCGCCCCGCGTCGCGGCCGTCACCAGCACGCCGTGTTCATAGCGCAGGTTGATGGCCAGGCCGTCGAACTTCAGCTCGGCCGCATAGGCCACGGGCGCATCGGCTTCGGTCAGGCCCAGCTCGCGGCGAATGCGCGCATCGAAGGCTTCGGCGCCCGAGGCTTCGGTGTCCGTCTCGGTGCGGATGGACAGCATGGGCACGGCGTGGCGCACGGGCGTGAAGCCGTCCAGCACCTTGCCCAGCACACGCTGTGTGGGCGAATCGGGGGTTAGCAGCTCCGGTTGGGCGGCTTCGATGGCCTGCAGCTCGGCAAACAGCTTGTCGTACTCGGCATCCGGGATGCTCGGGTCGTCCAGCACATAGTAGCGGTGGGCGTGCGCATGCAGCAGCTCACGCAGTTGGGCTGCGCGCTCGGGCGCCGACAGCTCGGCCGCGGCCGGTGCCGGGGCGGCACCGCCAAACAGATCAGGTTGGGACATGGGCTGTCGCGTCAGCTGAACAGGCGTCGTGTCGAGGGCGCGCCGGCGGCCAGATCACGGGCCGCCAGAGATTCGTACAGGCGGCTCAGCTCGGTTTCGATAGAGGCAAAGGCGGCGGCGTTGAAGGGCTGCCCCTGGTCGTCGGCCATCAGGCCATCCATGCTCAAGGCCAAGGCCTCACCTGCGGCGCACCAAGCTTTGAACGGTGCATGTTCCGAAGACGTCTGCGGCACGTCGAACGACAGCATCAACTCGCGCAGCGTGGCCTGATCCGGGTCTTCGGCAAAGGCGGCCTGGGCGTCGTACTGCAGGGTCAGCATGGGCGGTGCGCCCTCTTCCATTCCCGGCAACACCATGCGGCCAGGCAAAGCGCCTTGCACAAAGCCATGACGGGCTGCCTGCTGCTGCACATAGCCAATCGACCAGGCGCTGCCACGGGCATGCAGGCGCATGGCCAGCTGGGCATCATGGGCGCCGGCGAAAGCATCCAGCTCCTTGGCTCGGGCCACCACATCCAGCATGTCCGGGAACTCGACCGAGGCGCCGAGGGTATCGGCCATGGTCTGAATCTTCTGCACGAACTCGGAGTACTCGATCTCGTTGAGGCCGCCCGTGCGGTTGGCCAGCAGCACACCCGCTTGCAGCTCCTTGTACAGCACGCCGGCTTGCGGGGCTTCCCACTCGTCGCAGTCCATGCGCAGCCCTTCGATCAGCACCGGCTTGCTGCCCGCACGACGGGTGGGGGGCAGGTGCATCAGGATGTTGTCGCCGCTGAGCAGGCCTTCGGGCGTCAGCGTGGCAATCGCGTCCACCAGCGCATCCAGACGCGGGCCTGTGCGCTTGACCGGCGGCGGCACCACGGCCGAGGCGGCCAGCGCTGCAGCATCGGCAATCATTGGGCGGGTCGGCTCATGCTCCATCGTGGAGGTGGTGCTGAACGGGTCGTGCTGGCTGTCGCCATCGACGGGTTCGACCTCCGCACGCTTGGGGTGGCGTGCGGCAGCCTTGCGAGCGGTCCAGGCGCCGTGCGCCAGCATCCCGATCAGCACCACGCCGCCCAGAATGACCAGATAGGAAGTCAGCGAATCGTTCATGTGTGTGTCCTCAAGCAGTATGGGCCATGCCCAGTGCCGCCTCCATGTCCACCGCCACAATGCGGGAGACACCTTGTTCTTGCATCGTCACGCCCACCAGTTGCTCGGCCATTTCCATCGCAATTTTGTTGTGCGAGATGAACAGGAACTGGGTGCCGCTGGACATGCTCTTGACCAGGCGCGCATAGCGCTCGGTGTTGGCGTCGTCCAGGGGCGCGTCCACCTCGTCGAGCAGGCAGAACGGCGCGGGGTTGAGTTGAAAAATCGCAAACACCAGCGCGATGGCGGTCAGCGCCTTTTCCCCACCCGACAACAGGTGGATCGTGCTGTTTTTCTTGCCCGGCGGGTGGGCCATCACCTGCACGCCCGCGTCCAGAATTTCGTCGCCCGTCATCACCAGGCGCGCACTGCCGCCGCCAAACAGGCTGGGGAACATGCGCCCGAAATGCTCGTTGACGGTGTTGAAGGTGGCGCCCAGCAGGTCGCGCGTTTCCAGGTCGATCTTGTGGATCGCGTCTTCCAGCGTCCCGATGGCGTCGCTCAGGTCGGCCATTTGCGAGTCCAGGAAGCCCTTGCGCTCGCGGGCGGCGGTCAGCTCTTCCAGCGCGGCCAGGTTCACCGCGCCCAGGGCATTGATCTCACGCTGGATGCGGTCGATTTCGGTCTGCAGGCCATACAGCTTGATGCCGTCACGCTCGATGACTTCGGCCAGAGCGGTCAGGTCCACCTCGGCGGCGGTGAGTTGTTCCAGGAACTGGGCGCCCCCCAGCGTGGCGGCCTGCTGCTCCAGTTGCAGCTTGGTGATCTCGTCGCGCAGTGGTTGCAGGCTGCGTTCGAAGCCCATGCGCTGCTCGTCGGCCCGGCGCAGTTGTGCTGACAGGTCGTCGTAGTGCGTGCGGGCCTGGGCCAGCAGGCCTTCTTTCTCGACGCGCACCGCCAAGGCCTCGTCCAGTCCGGTGTGGGCCGAGGCATCGCTCAAACGCTCCTGCTCTTCGTGCAATTGCGCGACCGAGGCCTCGTTGAGCTGGATCTGCTGGGCCGAGGTTTCGATGCTGCGCTGCAACTCGCCCCGGCGCGAGGCCATGGCGCGGGCGCTGAACTGCGCTTCCTGGGCCTGACGCTCTTGCGCACGCGCCTGCTCGCGGGCCTGGTTGAGTTTGCGCTCGGCCTCCATCACGCCCTCTTCGAGCTGGGCGTGCTGCTCCTGCGCATCGGCGAGACTCAGGTCCAGCTCTTCAAAGCGGGCCTCACCGGTGGCGCGGCGCTCCTGCAGCTCATCCAGCTGCGCATCGATCTCGGCCAGCTCCTCGGCGATCTGCCCGTGACGGGCCTGGGCCTGTTCGGCCTGTTGGGCCAGGCGCAAAACCTCCACCTGCAACTGGTGGGCGCGCTGCTGCACCTCGCTGGTCTGGCGACGCGTCGTGGCCAGGCGCTGTGAGGCATCGGTGTAATGCGCCTCGGCGCGGATCAGGCTGGCGCGGGCGTCTTCGGCGATCAGGGCCTGTGCCCTCACCTGCTTGTCCAGGCTCTCGATTTCCTGCGCGCGGGCCAGCATGCCCGCCTGTTCCGAGTCCGGCGCATAGAAGCTCACCGCGAACTGGCTGACGGTGTGCCCGGCGCGGGTCATGATGACCTCGCCATGCGTGAGGCGCTGCCGGTTGGCCAGGGCTTCTTCGAGGTTGGCGGCGGTGTAAACGCCTTCAAGCCAGTCGTTCATCAGCGCCTTCAGGCTCGCGTCCTGCAGTCGCAACTGATCGGACAAGCGTGGCAGCGTGGTGTGGGTGTTTTGGATGCCAGCTTGCGGCAGGCTGTAGAACGCCAGCTTGGCCGGCGGCGCATCTTGCTCGAAGGCGCGCACGGTTTCGACGCGGCCCACTTCCAGCGCCGACAAGCGCTCACGCAAAGCCGACTCCAGCGCGTTTTCCCAGCCCGGCTCGATGTGTACCTTGCGCCATAGGCCCTGCAAGCTGTCCAGGCCATGCTTGGCCAGCCAGGGCTTGAGCTTGCCTTCGGTCTGTACCTTTTCCTGCAAGGCGCGCAATGCCTCCAGGCGCGCCGTCAGCTCGGCCTGTTTGGCCGCCTGAGCCTGGCTTTCCTGTTGCTGCGCCTTGCGGGCCTCGTCCAGCTCGGGCACCTGTTCGGTCAACTCACCCAACTGGGCTTCCGACAGGGCCAGCTCTTCCTGCACCCCTTCAAGCTGACGCTTCAGGTCCGTCAAACGGGCCTCATCGGGCGTGCCCAGCGCATGCTTTTCACTGCTCAGGCGCTCGCGGCGCAGCGTGAACTGGCGAGACTGGTCGTCGATGTTGCGCGACTCGGCGGCCAGCAACTGAATCTGTTGCTGAACCTGGCCGGCCACGCCGCGCTGGGCGTTGGCGCGCTGGGTGGCGCTGCGCACCGCATCTTCAAAGCTGGGCAGGTTGCCGGCCAGCTCTTCCGACTGCGCCGCCAGGATCTCGGCCTGCTCTTCGGCAGCCAGCATCTTCTCGGCCAGCTCTTCCAGCTCGAACTCCGCCGCCGCACGGCGTTCCAGCCACTGCTCGTTCTGCTCTTTCAGCTCGGCCAGGCGCTGCTCCACCTTCTGGCGGCCCTCAACCACATAGCGGATGCGCTCTTCCAAACGGCTGACGGCCAGGTTGGCCTCCGCCAGCTCACCCTGGGCCAGGTGCAGGGCGTCGCTGGCGGCGTAGTGGTCTTGTCGCACCTGCTCCAGCTGCGCCTCCACGCCACGCAGTTCCGCCAGGCGGGCTTCCAGCGCGTTGGTCGCCTCGGCCACCGCCACACGGATGCGGGTCTCTTCGGTGGCCGCATCGCGGTGCTTCAAGAACCACAGCTGGTGCAGCTTGAGCGTGCCCTGCTCCTGCAGCGCGTGATAGCGGGTCGCCACCTCGGCCTGCTTCTCCAGCTTGTCGAGGTTGTTGTTCAGCTCCCGCAGGATGTCTTCCACGCGGGTGAGGTTCTCGCGGGTATCCTTGAGGCGGTTTTCCGTCTCACGGCGGCGCTCCTTGTACTTGGAGACGCCTGCGGCCTCTTCCAGGAACAGGCGCAGCTCTTCGGGCTTGGACTCGATGATCCGGCTGATCGTGCCCTGGCCGATGATGGCGTAGGCGCGCGGCCCCAGGCCCGTGCCCAGGAACACATCCTGCACGTCGCGGCGGCGCACCGGCTGGTTGTTGATGAAGTAGCTGGAGGTGCCATCGCGCGTCAGCACCCGTTTGACGGCGATCTCGGCAAACTGGTTCCACTGGCCGCCCGCGCGCGCATCTTCGTTGCTGAACACCAACTCCACGCTGGAGCGGCTGGCCGGCTTGCGGTTGCCTGAGCCATTGAAGATCACGTCCTGCATGGACTCGCCACGCAATTCCGACGCCTTGGACTCGCCCAGCACCCAGCGCACGGCGTCCATGATGTTGGACTTGCCGCAGCCGTTCGGCCCCACCACGCCCACCAGTTGCCCGGGCAGTTGGAAGTGGGTCGGTTCAGCGAATGACTTGAAGCCAGACAGCTTGATCGAATTCAGGCGCATGCTCGGGGCGTTCGCAGGGCAAAAGATAGACGGCTAAGTCCTTGATTTGCTTGGTAAAAGCCGCTTCGTTACGGGTAAAGACTAACCAAAGATGATAACATCGGCGTTTTGCTGGCATCCCATTTACTGCAGAGTTGTTCACCATGGCCAAGAAAGCCCCCGCCTCCACCGCCCCGACCACCCCAGCCAAGGGCAAGGCCCTCGAGGTGGGTGAACGCGCCAAGCCGGTCAACCCGCCGTCTGCGCCGTCCCGCCACCTGGACGTCTTCCCCAATCCGGCGCCCCAGCGCGACTACGTGATCCAGTTCCAGGTGCCCGAGTTCACCTGCTTCTGCCCGCTTACCGGCCAGCCTGACTTCGCGCACTTCACCATCGACTGCATCGCCGACGAGCTGTGCATCGAGCTGAAAAGCCTGAAGATGTACATGTGGAGCTACCGCAATGACGGGGCATTCCACGAAAAGGTCACCAACTCCATCCTCGACGACATGGTCAAGGCCATTGAGCCTCGCTATCTGCGCATCACCGCCAAGTGGTATGTGCGTGGTGGCATCTACACCAACGTCGTCGTCGAACACCGCAAGAAGGGCTGGAAGCCTGCGCCCAAGGTGGACCTGCCCCAGCACAACGCCGAAACCGGTCTGTTGGGCTGAGTCTCCGCGTTATCCCAGACAGCCTCCGAGCTGTCTTTTTTTCTGTAGCCTTTACTGACAAGCAGGACACGCCATGGACTGGGTGTTGCCCGCCGGGTTCGAGACCGCCACGATGTTCGGCGTGCTGGCCGTGGCCTTGCTGTTCAAGCCTTGGCTGCCGCTCACGCACCGCCCCCTGCAAAGCCCCTGGCTGGGCTGTGTGGCGCTGCTGCCCTTCGTCTGGTGGACCGAGCACCTGCTGCCCAACGGCATGGCCCTGCACGTGACCGGCGCTTGCCTGCTGGTGCTCATGTTCGGCTGGCCGCTCGCCATGTGGAGCTTGCTGCCCATTGCCTTGGGCGCCAATTACATCGAGCGGCCCGTGTGGCCGGACCTGGACACCCTGGCCATCCATGTGGTGTGGATGGGCATGCTGCCGGCCACCCTGGCCCTCGGCCTGGGGTTGCTGATCCGTCGCTTGCTCCCCCACCACCTGTTCGTCTACATCCTGGGGCGGGGGTTTTTCACCACGGCGGTGTCGGTGACCCTCAGCGGTGCCCTGGCCTTGGCTTTTGGGCACAAGCCAGACACATTGCGCGGCGACGAATGGATGCTCGCCTATTGGCTGCTCGGTTGGGGAGAAGCCGTCAGTACGGGAATGTTGACCGCCATTTTTGTGGCATTTTTGCCGGATTGGCTGCTCACTTACTCGGATGGCAGGTACTTACCCGGCGCGTCAAGCAAGGGCAAATGATGTACCTTTCAGCACGTTGATGGGGCACCTTGTGATGTGGCCTGTCGGATATCTCGCAACCGCATGAAAGCATTGAACTGGTTCCACGCCATCTCAGGCCCCCTGCTGGGTCGAGATTTGCGTGTGCGCCGCCATACGCTGCTGGTTCTGACGTCCTTACCCACCTACCTGGCCAGTCTTGGCATGATTTGGTATCTGGTTCACCTGAACGAGGTGAGCCATGACGTGGCCCGGGGGTTGACACTGGCCAGCATGCTCTCCTTTTTTGGGTTCATTCTGGTCGTCCGCAGCGGCTTGACCCAAGCCTGGTCCGACCCTGTTCTCACACTGCCCCACGCCATGGTGTCCTTGTTTTTGTGCGGCGCCGCATATGTGCTGCTCGGGGAACACCGGGTCAATGTGCTGGTGTTGATGGCGCAAACCATTGTGGTCGCCATGCTGCGCTTGCGACCTCGACAGGTCCTGGGACTGGGCGTGGCAGCGGCGCTCATGCTCGTGGCGGCCTTCTCTTTGGTGAACTGGCTGGACACGGGCGGCGGCGTCCTCTCCAGGGGGGCGCCCCATCTGGTGGTCGGCTGTGCGAGCTTGCTGCTGCTCTCACTGGTGGCCAAGTGGGTCAGCGACATTCGGATCGAAATCAGCCTGCAAGCCAAAGACTTGCGCAAAGCAGTGCTCACGGTGCGTCAGATGGCCACCCTGGACCAATTGACCGGCTTGCTGAACCGGCGCGTCATGCTCGACACGCTTGAATCCGAGCGTCAACTCGCTGAACGGCACGGCACGCAGTGGTGCGTCGCCCTCATTGATCTGGACCATTTCAAGCAGGTCAACGACCGTCACGGGCACCCCACTGGCGACGCCGTCCTTAAAGGGTTTGCCGAACTGGCACGAGCGCATCTGCGCGCGGTGGACCAAGTCGGCCGCTGGGGCGGAGAGGAATTTCTGGTGATGTTCCCCAAGACCCAACTGAACGAAGCCCACGCCTCATTGGAGCGCTTGCGCAAAGCCCTGAACGCCTGGCGGCTGCCTGACCACCCTATGTTGCAGATGAGTTTTTCTGCCGGGCTGGTGCAGGCCGAACCCGATGAGACGCTGGACCACATGGTCGAGCGCGCCGACAAGACGATGTACCAGGCCAAGGCATCAGGGCGCAATCGATCGGTGTGGGCGCCCTTGTTCTCACCGGGTGCGGATGGCTTGGGCATCATGCCACCAGCCCTGCCGTCTTGAGGAGGTCGAATGAGTGACTTGACTGTCGCCGAAAATGGCCCGGACCCTCTGTTGGACGCGCTGCAGCGCTGGGCGCTCGCCGTCCTGGGCCCTGATCGGCACACCCGCGGGCACACCAGCATCATCTTGCTGTGCGCCCTCATGTACGCGATCTGTTGCGGCGCGGCAGCCCATTCGGCGGCGGTGGGCATGATGCTGCCCATCGGTCCGACGTTGCTGACAGCGGTGACCTTCCCGGCACACCTCACTTTTTACATTCTGGTGCGCAGTGGTGTCACCCGACATTGGAGGGACCCCGGCCTCATGGTGCTGCAGAATCTGTATGCGCTGCTGGCCATCTCCTTTGCATATGTCACGCTAGGCCCCTCTGAGCGCGGCATGGTGCTGGTGCTCATTGCCCTGGTGATCGTGTTCGGGATGTACACGCACACGCCGAGGCTGTCGGTCATCCATGGCGTGCTGGCCATGGTGTTGCTGGGGGCCGCCATGGGCGTGTTGTCCAGTGTGGACCCGGGCTACTACCCGCCGGAACTGGAGCTGCTGCGCTTTGGGGTGATGCTAGGCAGTCTGCCCGCACTGATCTTCACAGCGTACTTGATTTCCAGCTGGCGCAATCGTCTGTCCAGTCAGCGGCGCGAACTGAAACAGGCACTCGATCAAGTCCAGCAACTGGCGACCCGAGACGCCCTGACCGGCCTTTACAACCGCCGCCACATTCAGGAAAAGCTGGCCTACGCCGCACAACGCTACAAGCGTTATGGTGAGCGTTTCACCGTGGCTTTGATCGATTTGGATCACTTCAAGCGCATCAACGACGCGCATGGGCACCAGGTGGGCGATCAGGCTTTGATGGCCTTCGCGTCGGCAGCGTCCATGGTATTGCGTGACACCGACACTCTGGCGCGCTGGGGGGGCGAGGAGTTTCTGTTTCTCATGCCCAACACCAGCCCCCAAAAGGCCACGATTGCGCTGGACCGCGTGCGGGACGCTCTGGTGAGCATCGTGGTGTCCGAGGTCGCTCCGCAATTGAGGCTGCGTTTTTCCGCAGGACTGGCGCTGCATCAGGGCGACGAAGGGACCGAGGGCACTCTGGAGCGTGCGGACCAGGCGCTCTACCAGGCCAAGAGTGAGGGCCGGCATCGGTCGGTGGTGGCCGCCGGTCGCGAAACGGATGGGTGAACATGCCCACATGGCGTCCATCTGCCACCCTGGGCTGGGATAATGCCTGCCCATGAATCCCCTGCTGACCAAACTCCAGCCCTATCCCTTCGAGCGCCTGCGTCGCCTGACCGCTGGCGTGACGCCGAGTGCGGCCCATCGCCCCATCAGTCTGGGCATTGGCGAGCCCAAGCATGCCACCCCTGAATTCATCAAAGAGGCGCTGGTCGCCGGGCTGGAGGGCCTGGCCAACTATCCGGCCACTGCAGGTGAGCCTGCGCTCCGCACTGCCTGCGCCGACTGGATGACGCGGCGCTATGGCCTGAAACTGGACCCGGCGACGCAGCTGCTACCCGTCAACGGCTCACGCGAAGCGCTGTTCGCGCTGGCGCAAACGGTGATCGACCCCTCGCAGCACCGTGAGGCGGGTGGCCCGGCCGTGGTCAGCCCCAACCCCTTCTATCAAATTTACGAGGGTGCCGCCCTGTTGGCCGGCGCCCGCGTGGTGTTCGCCAACTCCGACCCGGCTCGCAACTTCGCGGCCGACTGGTCCAGCATCTCGCAAGAGACCTGGGCCACCACGCAACTGATGTTCGTGTGCTCGCCGGGCAACCCCACCGGAGCCGTCATGCCGCTCGAAGAGTGGGAGCGCCTGTTTGCCCTGAGCGACCGCTACGGTTTCGTGATCGCCTCTGACGAGTGCTACTCCGAAATCTATTTCCGTGAAGGCGCCGATGCCGCACCGCTGGGTGGCTTGGAAGCCGCCGTCAAGCTTGGCCGCACCGACTACAAGAACCTGATCGCGCTCACCAGCCTGTCCAAGCGCTCCAACGTGCCGGGCCTGCGTTCCGGCTTCGTGGCCGGTGACGCCGCCATCATCAAGTCCTTCCTGCTCTACCGCACCTACCACGGCAGCGCCATGGGCCCCGCCGTGCAACGCGCGAGCATCGCGGCCTGGAACGACGAATCCCACGTCGTTGAAAACCGCGCCTTGTACCGCCAGAAGTTCGAGCGCGTCACGCCCATCCTGGCCTCGGTCATGAACGTGGCCTTGCCGGACGCCGGTTTCTACCTGTGGGCCGAGGTGCCCGAGCACATTTGTGGTGGCAGCGACGAAGCGTTCACCTGCGAGCTGCTGGCTCAATACAATGTGGCCGTTCTGCCCGGCAGCTACCTGGCCCGCGAGGCCAACGGCATCAACCCGGGCGCGGGCCGTGTCCGCATGGCGCTGGTGGCCGGTGTCGACGAATGCGTCGAAGCCGCCGAGCGCATCAAGGCCTTCATCCAATCCCAATCTGTCTGATTTCCTGAAAGATTCACATGTCTCAAGCTCTGCAAACCGTCATCGACAACGCCTGGGAACAGCGCACCACCCTGTCCGCTGCCGCCGCGCCTGCCGAAGTGCGTGACGCCGTCAACCACATCATCGACCAACTGGACAGCGGCAAGTTGCGCGTGGCCGAGAAGATCAACGGCCAGTGGGAAACCCACCAGTGGATCAAAAAGGCTGTGCTGCTGAGCTTCCGCCTGAACGACAACGTGCCCATGGGCCAAGGCGACCTGCAGTTCTATGACAAGGTCCCCACCAAGTACACCGGTTGGAGTGCTGAACAGCTGGCCGCCTCCGGCGTGCGCGTGGTGCCGCCCGCCGTGGCGCGTCGTGGCAGCTTCCAGGCCAAGAACGTGATCCTGATGCCGTCCTACGTCAACATCGGCGCCTACGTCGATGAAGGCACCATGGTCGACACCTGGGCCACAGTCGGCTCCTGCGCCCAGATCGGCAAGAACGTGCACCTGTCTGGCGGCGTCGGCATCGGTGGCGTGCTCGAGCCCCTGCAGGCCAACCCCACCATCATCGAAGACAACTGCTTCATCGGCGCCCGCTCGGAAGTCGTCGAAGGCGTCATCGTGGAAGAGAACTCGGTGATCTCGATGGGCGTGTACCTGGGCCAGTCCACCAAGATCTACGACCGCGCCACCGGCGAGGTCAGCTATGGCCGCATCCCGGCCGGTTCGGTGGTGGTCAGCGGCAACCTGCCCTCGGCCGATGGCAAGTACTCGCTGTACTGTGCGGTCATCGTCAAGCGCGTTGACGCCCAGACCCGCTCCAAGACCAGCATCAACGACCTGCTGCGCGGCGCCTGATCGGCGTGGCATCCTGTCTGTCCATTGACAACCCATCACGGGAGAGCATTTGATGAGCGGTGGCAATCTTGAAAAGATCCTGCGCCTGATGACCGAGAAAAAGGCATCGGACGTCTTCCTGTCTGCCAAGACACCCATCCTCATCAAGATCAATGGACAGATCCTGCAGCTCACGGACCAAATCCTGACGCCGTCTCAGCCGCGTCAACTGCTGTCCGAGCTGATCACGCCGCAGCAGCTCGAAGAGCTCGACGAAACCGGCGAGCTCAACCTGGGCATCACGATCCCCAATGTGGGCATCTACCGTCTGAGCGCGTTCAAACAGCGTGGCTCCGTGGCGGCTGTGTTTCGCTACATCCCCAGCGACATCCCTGCGCTGGAGTCTCTCAATGTGCCCATGTCGCTGTCCGATCTGGTGCTCGAAAAGCGTGGGCTGATCATGGTGGTGGGCGCTACGGGCGCGGGTAAGAGCACCACGCTGGCCTCCATGCTCGAATACCGCAACCAGCGCATGACGGGCCACATCCTCACGATTGAAGATCCTCTGGAGTTCCTGTTCTCGAACAAGAAGTCCGTGGTGAACCAGCGTGAGGTGGGGCGCGACACCCAGTCGCTGCAAGTGGGTCTGAAGAACGCCCTGCGTCAGGCCCCCGACTGCATCCTGATCGGCGAAATCCGCGACCGCGAAACCATGACGGCCGCACTATCGTACGCGCTGTCTGGTCACCTGGTGCTGTCGACGCTGCACGCCAACAACAGCTATCACGCACTGGGGCGGATTCTGTCGTTCTACACGCCCGAAGCGCGCCCAGCCCTGTTGGGCGATCTGGCATCGGGCCTCAAGGCCATCGTGTCTCAGCGCCTGTTGCAAAACACCTCGGGCGGTCGCGTGCCGGCCGTTGAGGTGCTGCTCAACACCCAGCTGGTGTCCGAAATGATCATTCGCGGTGACTTCAACGAGGTCAAGGAAGCGCTGCAAAAGTCCATGTCGCAAGGCTCTCAAACCTTCGAGCAGGACATTGCCCGTCTCATTCGCGAAGGCCTGGTCACCCGAGAAGAAGGCTTGCGCTACGCCGACTCACCGACCGACCTCATGTGGCGTCTGCAAAACGACACGACCATCCCGGCCAAGCAGGCAGCCAAGCCCGAAGAACACGACGACGGCCCGACCTTCACTGAAATCACCCTGGATGTGCACCCGGAAGAAGAAGCCCGGGCGCCCTTCCCTGCCTCCCGCTGAGACCCTGACATGACCGCCACCGTGCGCCTCACTGAGGCGCTGATCGCCCGTCCCTCCGTGACCCCCGTTGACGAGGGTTGCCAAGCCCTGATGGCCGAGCGCTTGCAGGCCATTGGTTTTGAATGCCAGACTCTGGTGTTCGGACCGGCCGATGCCCCCGTCACCAACCTGTGGGCCATCAAGCGCGGCCGTGGCCATGCCACTGGCGCGCCCACCCTGGCGTTTGCTGGCCACACCGATGTGGTGCCCACGGGCCCGCTCGACCAATGGGCTAGTCCGCCATTCGTGCCCAGCTACCGCGATGGTTGCCTCTACGGCCGTGGCGCCGCCGACATGAAAACTTCCTTGGCGGCCATGGTGGTGGCCAGCGAGGAGTTCGTGGCCCAGCACCCCGATCACGCTGGCAGCATTGCCTTTCTGATCACCAGCGACGAGGAAGGCCCGTCCGTTGACGGCACGGTCAAAGTCTGCGAATGGCTCACCGCGCAAGGCGAGCGCCTGGACGCCTGCATCGTCGGTGAGCCCACCTCAGTCAAGCAGGTTGGCGACATGATCAAGAATGGCCGTCGCGGCTCGCTCTCGGGCAAGTTGCGCGTGCAGGGCATCCAGGGCCACATCGCCTACCCGCACCTCGCGAGCAACCCCATTCATCAGGCCGCTCCGGCCCTGGCCGAGCTGGCCGCCATCGTGTGGGATCAGGGCAACGACCATTTCCCGCCCACCAGCTGGCAGATGTCCAACATCCACGCGGGCACCGGGGCCAACAACGTCATCCCTGGCGAGCTGGTCATCGACTTCAACTTCCGCTTCTCCACCGAGTCGACCCCGGAAGGTCTACAGACCCGTCTGGAAGACGTCCTGCGCCAGCACGGCCTGACGTTCCACATCGACTGGACGCTGGGCGGGCGACCCTTCCTGACCCGTCGCGGCCCCCTGGTCGACGCCATGGCTGCCGCCATCCAGAACGTCACGGGTCTGGAGACCGAGCTGTCCACCACCGGCGGCACCTCGGACGGCCGCTTCATCGCGCAGATTTGCCCGCAGGTGGTCGAGTTCGGGCCGGTCAACGCCAGCATCCACAAGATCGACGAGCACGTCGTCGTGGCTGACATCGAACCCTTGAAAAACATCTACCGGCAGACGCTGGAAAGACTGCTGAAGTGACCGTCCTCGAACTGATAGAACTGGCGGCCGCCCGGCTCACCGAGGCTCAAGTCGGCTTCGGCCATGGCACCACCAACGCCTTTGACGAAGCCGTCTGGCTGGTGTTGTGGCGCCTGGGCCATCCGTTGGACGCGCTGGACGATGTGGCGGACACGGCGGTCAGCGACGCACAACAGAGCCAGGTCCACGCCTTGATCGACGAGCGCATCCAGACGCGCAAGCCCGCCGCCTACCTGACGCATCAGGCCTGGCTGCAGGGCGTGCCGTTCTATGTGGACGAACGGGTCATCGTGCCCCGCTCCTTCATCGCCGAGGTACTGGCTGATGGCAGCATCGACCCCTGGTTGAGCGAGCAGACCCGACGTGTGCTGGACCTGTGCACTGGCAACGGCAGCCTGGCTGTGCTGGCGGCCATGGCCTACCCCGATGTCACGGTCGATGGCGCCGACATCAGCGAGGACGCACTCGCCGTGGCCCGCATCAATGTGGACCAACACGGGCTGGCCGACCGCATCACCCTGCTGCGCAGCGATGGCCTGCAGTCCGTGCAAGGGCCTTACGACCTGATCCTGTGCAACCCCCCCTACGTCAACGCGCAGTCCATGAAGGCACTGCCCGCCGAGTACCTGGCCGAGCCTGAGCTGGCCCTGGCCTCGGGCGAAGACGGCATGGACTTCACCCGCGCCCTGTTCGCCAGTCTGCGCGCCGACCCCGACCGCTACATGACGCCCGATGCGGTGCTCGTGCTGGAAATCGGCAACGAGCGACCGAACTTCGAACGCGCTTTCCCTGATCTGGCCGTGACCTGGCTGGACACCACCTCTGGCGCCGATCAGCTCTTGCTGATCACCCGTGACGCCCTGCTGCTTGAATCCGAATCGGCCTGACCCATGATTGTTCTGAAAAACGTCTCTCTTCTGCGAGGCGTCAAGCCTGTTCTGGATAAAGCCAGTGCCACGATCCACCCCGGCGAGAAAGTCGGCCTGATTGGCCGCAACGGCGCCGGCAAGTCGTCCTTGTTCTCCCTGCTGGCCGGGCGACTGCCCGCCGATGGCGGCGACGTCGAGATCCCGCCCAGCTGGCTGCTGCCTGGCGGCATGGCCGAGGTCGCCCAGGAAATGCCCGAAACCGACGACCCCGCCACCGAGTTCGTGCTGCAGGGCGATGGCCGCCTGATGAAGGCACGCCAGGACCTGATCGACGCCGAAGCCGCCGACGATGGCAACGCCATGGCCGAGGCCCACATGGCCCTGGCCGAAGCCGGCCACTTTGACGCGCCGGCGCGCGCCCAGGCGCTGCTGCTGGGCCTGGGCTTCAAGCTGGAGCAGACGCAAGCCCCGGTCAACAGCTTCTCGGGCGGCTGGCGCATGCGCTTGCAACTGGCGCGCGCCCTGATGTGCCCTGCCAAGCTGCTGCTGCTGGACGAGCCCACCAACCACTTGGACCTGGACGCCCTGGTCTGGCTGGAAGCCTGGCTGCAACGCTATGAAGGCACCTTGCTGATCATCAGCCACGACCGCGAGTTCCTGGACGCGATCACCAAGGTCACCTTGCACCTGGAAGACGCCAAGCTCACCCGCTACACCGGTGGCTACACCGCTTTCGAGTCCATGCGCGCCGAGCGTATGAGCCAGCATCAGGCCGCGTTCAGCAAGCAACAAGACAAGATCGCACACCTGTCCAAGTTCATCGCCCGCTTCAAGGCTCAGGCCAGCAAGGCCAAGCAGGCGCAAAGCCGGGTCAAGGCGCTGGAGCGCATGGAAAAGCTGGCCCCGGTCCTCACCGCCAGCGACTTCCAGTTCACCTTCCCGGAACCCGCCAGCCTACCCAACCCCATGCTGGCGATCAAGGACCTGGCCTGTGGCTACTTCACCGAAGACGGCACGCCCCTGACCATCGTCTCCGACATCAACCGCTCGGTTCTGCCGGGGCAGCGTATCGGCATCCTGGGCGCCAACGGCCAAGGCAAATCCACGGTAGTCAAGACGCTGGCGCACATGAACCGTGCCGTCAGTGGCGAGATCACCGAAGGCAAGGGCCTGAGCATTGGCTACTTCGCCCAGCAGGAGCTGGACGTGTTGCGCCCTGACGAGGGGCCCATGCAGCACATGATCCGCCTGGCACGCGAGGTCGGTCCGCAGGGGCGCGAGCAAGAGCTGCGCGACTTCTTGGGCCGCTTCCAGTTCACGGGCGACATGGTCAATCAGCCGGTCGGTCAGTTCAGCGGTGGCGAAAAAGCACGCCTGGTGCTGGCCCTCGTGGTGTGGCAACGCCCCAACCTGCTGCTGCTGGACGAACCCACCAACCACCTGGACCTGACCACCCGCGAAGCCCTGTCCATGGCGCTCAACGAGTTCGAGGGCTCCGTGATGCTCGTCAGCCACGACCGCGCCCTGTTGCGCGAAGTCTGTGACGAATTCTGGTTGGTGGCCCACGGCGAGGTCACCACCTTTGACGGTGACCTGGACGACTATCAGCGCTGGCTTCAGGCTCAGGCCCGTGAGGTGACGGCAGCGGCCAAAGCTGCCCGCGATGCCGACCGCGTCACGCCGGCCCGCAGCGCCCCCGTTCAGATCACCGCTGAAGCCGCGTCGACGCCCAGCCGCGACGATCGCAAGGCCCAGGCACACGCGCGCCAGAAGCTGGCCGAGCAGGCCAAACCGCTCAAAGCCGAGCTCAAGAAGCTGGACGAGCGACTGGCCAAGGCCCACGCCGAGCAGGCCACCTTGACCGAGTCGCTGGCCAACCCTGGCTTGCCTGCTTCAAACCGAGCAGAACAGGGCAAACGTCTCAAATCTCTGAGCGACGAGGTCGAGTCGCTGGAGTCTCGGTGGCTTGAACTCACCGAGAAAATCGAGCAAATGAGCGCCTGAGACCGATGCCTCAGGCCATCTCCACCTGTCAGTGACCCGGGTGGCGTTCGGCCGCCTCTTGGCAGTCGATACAGTGACTGGCCTCGGGCACGATGTCCAACCGGGGCTGTCCAATGGGTGCGCCGCATTCGGTGCACAAGCCGTATTCACCTGCGGCGATCCGGTCCAGTGCTGCCTGGATGGCGTCCATTTCCTGCCGTTCATGCTGGATCTGCGTGATCACCTCCAGGTTAGCCTCCACGCTCAAAGCGCCTTCCGCGCCATCGACCACGGCGTGCTCGGTCGCGACCTCGTCGCTGGCGAGTTGTTGCCGCAACGCCTGATCCTCATGAGACAAATTCTTGAGCTCAGCTTGCAGACGCACCTGGAAACCGCGCACCAGCGCCTCATTGAGACCCGAGTCCGGTGCAACCGTCAGTGTGTTCTCTCTTGAAGATGCCGACATGTGTGTCTCCTTGTGATCTGGCCATGTGTCTGTCATTTCAGCATAAGCGAAAGCGTCAGCAATCAAAATTGCGGCACATCAAGTCTGGTCGCTTGTGTGGGATCGCTTCAGATCACTCCACATCATGCAACGTGCCCCGACATGTGGACGACTTCACACGCCTGTCACGGTCACCCCTTAAAAACGGAGGTTTATCCTTATTTCGGTGACTTGACGCGTTCGTCAACTCGCTTTACATTCGTCCCCATGTTTTCTCCAGACCGACACCCAGGTCGCATCCAATGCAGTTGAGCGATCATGCTTGCCGGAACCACGTACGCGCTGCGTCATTGAGCTCCGTGCGCACTCTGCTGGCCATCGGCGCCCTGAGCGTCGGGCTTTGGGTGCCCGCTCATGCGCAAAACGTGGCCAACCCGGTCCCAGCCACTTCGGCTGATGCCGATGACCCTGTGAGCCGCTTCCTGACCGAAAAGGGCCTGATGCCATCGGCCAAGCCCGTGGTCGAGATGGCACAACAGGTGCGCTCTAAGGCGTCGGACATGGCTTCCGGCTTGGTGACATCGGCCATGAACTTCCTGGGCGTACCTTACAAGCTGGGGGGGAACAGCCGCGAAACCGGTTTCGACTGCAGTGGCTTTACCCGTCACGTGTTTGAAAACAGTGTGGGCCTTGTCCTACCCCGGCGCTCCGCCGAGCAGGCCAATTCCCCTGACCTCGTCCCGGTCACGCAAAGTGAACTGAAGCCCGGTGACCTGGTGTTCTTCAATACCCTGCGTCGCACCTTCTCGCATGTTGGCATCTACATCGGTGACAACAAGTTCATCCACTCGCCACGCACCGGGGCATCCGTTCGGGTCGAAGACATTCGCGTCGGCTACTGGCAGCAGCGGTTCGACGGCGCCCGTCGCGCCCCTGCCATCAATGCCGCGGCGGCCGTGCAGGCGTCCACTGGCGAGCGCTGACAGCGCACTCCGGGCTCGGTGAATGAGCTCGCCATGATTTTTCCATGACCGCGTCTTCCTGGTCACAGGTCACTGGCTGCCTGCTTGCCGGCGGCGAGGGGCGACGCATGGGTGGTCGTGACAAAGGCCTGGTGCCGTACCAGGGCCGCCCTCTGTCCGCCTGGGTGCTCGATCGCCTGGTGGCGCAAACAGCGACGCAGTTCGCCATTGCCAATCGCAACCAGCCCGATTACGCCAGCCTTCTGCAGCAGGCCCACGCCACAATCACACCGGGTGTGCCTGCCGTCTTGCCCGACGCACCAGACCTCCCCCTTGCCAGCGGCCCTTTGGCGGGCATCGTCACCGCACTGAGGCACACCACCACGCTGTGGCTCATGGTGACCCCTTGTGACACCCCCCATCTGCCCTCCGACCTCGTTGCGCGCCTCTTGGACGAGGCCGAACGCTGTGGCGCCGAGGCCGTGGTGCCCGCCACGGTCGACTCGGATGGCAAGCAGCGACTCCACTGGGTATGCGTGCTGTTGCGCAAGGGTGTTTCCGCGAAGGTGGAAGCCATGTTCGCGCAAGATGAACGTAAACTTAGGGTTTGTATCCAGGCGCTGAACTGGACGAGCGTATCCTTCGCGGATGCGAATGGATTTGACAACATCAATAGCCTGGAGACACTGAATGGTCGAGACTGACTCATCCGTGCGCATTGCGCGGATCGCGGCGGCTGACTTGAGTGCCTACAAGAATCTGCGTGATGAAGCGCTGCGCCTCTACCCGGATGCGTTTGATGCTGACCTCGACAGTGAACGTGCCCGTCCTCCCGAGAGCTATCTGGGCCGCCTGGGGCTGAGTGAAACGCTCGGCGGCAGCTTTCTCATGGGCGCCTGGGTCGGCTCCGAGTTGGTCGGCATGATCGGGCTGGAGCGCCAGTCCCAGCAAAAATTGCGACACAGCGCCGAACTCAACAGCATGATGGTCCACCCCCGGCACACCGGGAAAGGCATCGGCATCCGTCTGGTGGAGGCGGCCATTGCGCAGGCCCGTCAGGCCATCGGGCTCGAACAGGTTGTGCTGCGGGTCAGTGCGTCCAGCGAGTCTGCCATCCGCCTGTATGAGCGGGCCGGCTTTCAAGGTTGCGGGGTGGTGCCGCACGCGATCAAGCTGGTGGACGGCCCCGGTCAGGTGCGCTACTTCGACAAGCTGACCATGGTCCTCATCCTCTGAGGACCTGAGGTGGCTGAGGGGACTCAGCGCACCTCGGCCGCGCCGCGGTTGGCCAGACCGTCGGCTCTCTCGTTGCCCGGGTCACCGGCGTGACCGCGTACCCAGCGCCAGTCCACATCGTGCTGGGCGGCCATGGTCTCCAGCGTACGCCACAGATCATCGTTCTTGACGGGCTTGTTGTCCGCAGTCTTCCAGCCTCGCCGCTTCCAGCCACCGATCCACTCAGTGATGCCCTTGCGCACGTACTCGCTGTCGGTGTAGATCACCACCTTGCAGCGGCGCTTGAGCACCTTCAGCGCTTCAATCACCGCGGTCAACTCCATGCGGTTGTTCGTGGTCAGGGCTTCACCGCCCCACATCTCGCGCTCGTGAGCGCCACTGACCATCCACACGCCCCACCCACCCCGGCCGGGGTTGCCTTTGCACGCACCGTCGGTGTACATCACCACGGTTGGCATCGCCGAATCACTCATCCATTCACATCCTGTTGAACGTGGCCGTCACGTTGGTGACGTTGTGCCACAACCGCCGGGGCAGCGGCAGGTGCCGCCCGGTTCATTTTCAGCTTGCCCACCAGGCGCATCCCGCGCGCCCGCTTCACCGCCACCACAAAGTAGACCGCCCCCAGCACCGGCCACCAGCGGTCGCCCGCATGCTCCATCCAGCGCAATCGCTCCCAGGTGCTTGTGTGGTGACTCATCGGGCGGTAGCACCCAAAGCCACCGGCCTCGACCTCCAGGCCGAGCAGGCGCAGCCAGTCACGCAGCCGCCAATAGGCGATGAAGTCGCCTTTCGGCAAGACCAGCGCCGAATCAATCCCCCACAGCCCCAGGCGCTGCGACACGCCCCATAGACTCGCGGGATTGAACCCGGCAATCACCACACGCCCATCGGGCACCAGGACGCGCTCTACCTCTCGCAAGGTGGCGTGCGGGTCGTGGGCCATCTCGAGTGCGTGGGGCAACACCACCAGGTCCAGGCTGTTGCTGGCCACCGGCAGGGCCTCGAATTCGCAACGCAAGCCCAGCGGGGCCCCGTGCATCAGCCCCTCAGGGAGCACCAGCGGTTCGTGGATCAAAGGCGCACGGTCGGCGGGCGGCTGCCACGCAGCGTAACGGCTGTCGAGTGCCAGCCATTTGTGCGGCATACGGTTGCAGCGCAGTCCGTCCAGTTCAGGCAGACCCAACTGCAGGGCGTGGAAGCCAAACACATCACCCACCAGGCGGTCCACTTGCGCCTGTTCCCAGTCAAGTAAAGCCTGGCCAGATGGCAGGGCCAGCCAGGGATGCAACTCTATAATGGGTCCGACTTTGCTCATGAATCTACTCGCCCTACCCGCCTTCGCTGACAACTACATCTGGATGATCCACAACGGCGCTGAAGCCCTGGTGGTCGATCCGGGGGATGCTGCGCCGGTGAGCGACGCACTCAAGCGATACGGGCTCAAGCTGACCGCCATTCTAGTGACCCATCACCATGGCGATCACGTTGGGGGACTCCCGGCCTTACAAAGAAGTGATCTGCCAATCTATGGCCCAGGTGCGGAGACCATTGACGGCGTGACCCATGCGGTGGCCGACGGCGATACCGTGACCTGGAACGGCTTGCGTTTTGGCGTCCACGACGTCTCGGGGCATACACGGGGGCACATCGCCTATTTCGCCCCCGATGGCTTGGGCGAGCTCGACCCTGCCCCGCTGGCCTTCGTCGGCGACACCCTGTTCAGTGGCGGATGTGGGCGCGTTTTCGAGGGCACGATGGACCAGATGTACCGCAGCCTGAACCAGATCGCACAATGGCCAGCCAGCACGCGCTTGTGTGCGGCCCACGAGTACACCTTGAGCAACCTGCGCTTTGCGCAGGCGGTCGAGCCCGGCAATGCCGTGCTGGTGCAGCATGTGGCGCACTGTGAATCGCTGCGCGCCGCAGGACTGCCGACCCTACCCACTACGCTGGCCACCGAGTTGGCCATCAACCCATTCTTACGCTGTACCGAACCTGCGGTTCAGTCTGCAGCCCTTGTGCATGACGCGTCTGACACCGCTCCCGCGTCGGTTTTTGCAGCGCTTCGCCTATGGAAGAACACGTTTTGAACACGACCCATCGTCCTAGCTTGCCCCGTCCCCTGCTCCTTGGTGCCGCGGCCCTCTTTACCCTGCTCTTGTCGGCTTGCGGCACCGTGACGCCGCCCGCCAGCACGGCGGGCACCGACATGGACAGGTTGCTGAAAACACAGTCCAGCCGTCCCTCAGCCGTCACCAAGTCCATCGCGCGTCGCGCGACCCGTGAAGACCCCAGCTCCGGTCTGCGTGTGGACCTGGGTCCTGCGGCCGTCCTGGCGGCCGACGACGAAGACCGCGCCGCCGCCAACAATCGTGAAGCCCGGCTGGCAGCGGGCAGCCCGACTGATCCCTTGCGTCCTGACGCCACACTGAACCTCGACGACAGCGACGCCACCAAGGACCTGTGGGTGCGTGTGCGCCAGGGCTTCCAGCTACCGGCGCTCGAAGACGAGTTGGTGGGGCAGCATGAGCGCTACTACGCCAGCCGCCCCGAGTACGTGCAGCGCATGACGGGACGCGCCAACCGCTACCTCTTCCATGTGGTTGAAGAGATCGAGCGCCGCGGCATGCCCGCCGAGCTGGCACTGCTGCCTTTCATCGAAAGCGCCTTCAACCCACAGGCCACCTCGTCGGCACGAGCCTCGGGTATCTGGCAATTCATGCCGGCCACGGGCAAGGACTTCGACCTCACACAGAACATTTTCCGCGATGAGCGTCGCGATGTGCTGGCTTCCACCCGCGCTGCTCTGGACTACCTGCAGCGCCTCCACCGCATGTTCGGTGACTGGCATCTGGCGCTGGCGGCCTACAACTGGGGCGAAGGCAATGTACAGCGCGCCATCAAGCGCAACCTGAGTCAGGGCTTGCCGACCGACTACCTCAGCTTGAACATGCCGGCGGAAACCCGCCACTACGTACCCAAACTGCACGCCGTTCGCAACATCGTCGCCCAGCCGCAGGCCTACAACCTCGCACTCACACGGATCGAGAATCACCCCTATTTTGTCAGCGTGCCCATTCAGCGTGACATGGATGTGGCCTTGGCAGCCCGTCTGGCAGCGTTGCCGGTAGACGAGTTCAAGGCGCTGAACCCCTCACAGAACAAGCCTGTCATCCTGGCTGCAGGCACTCCCCAGGTGCTGCTTCCCTACGACAATGCTCACTTGTTTGTCCACAATCTCACCAAGCACAAGGGGCCGCTCGCGACCTGGACAGCTTGGCAGGTTCCCAAGACCATGCGACCGGCCGACGTGGCCAAACAATTGGGAATGCCCGAGTCCACGCTACGCGAGGTGAATCGGATTCCGCCCAAGATGCTGGTCAAGGCCGGCTCGACCCTGTTGGTGCATCGCTCCGAGCAGCGCGAGCGCGATGTGTCCGAAGCCATGGCCGACAACGCCATGATGGCCCTGGCCCCCGATGTACCGCCCCTGCGCCGCATGGCGCTGAAGGCGGGCAAGCGCGATACCGTGCGCACGGTGGCCAAGCGTTATGGGGTGAGCGCAGACCAAGTGGCGTCGTGGAACAAGGTGGGTACTTCAGCCCGCTTCAAGCGCGGCGAGCAGATCGTGGTCTATGTCCCCCACAAGGGCAAGGCGCAGGCTTCACGCTCGCTGGCCTCTGCCAAGCAGGGGCGTGCGACCCGCGAGGCCAAGTTGGACAGCAAAGTCAAGGCTCGCAAGGGCAAGACCGTGGTGGCAAGCGCCAAGAAGGGCAGCTCGAAGTCTCGCGCCGGGGCCTCAAGCCGCAATGCCCGGGTCCGCGTGGCCAGCGCACGCTGACGCTGAGCAACGGGGTTGGGGCTGAGCCGGGTGCTCAGCCCGCCAGCGACATGATGTAGATGCACACAGCCACGCCGGCCGTCCAGATCAGGCTGCGCAGTGCGGCCTTGTCCATCAGGTAGCTTGCGGTATAGGCCAGGCGGATGCCGATGAACGCCAAGGCCCACTGATCGATCACGCCCTGATCTGCTTGCGCTTGTTGGGCCATCAGCACCGCCGCGACGAACAGTGGCAAGGCCTCGAAGCCATTGGCCTGGGCCGCGTTGGCCCGTTGCTGCCAACCTGCCAGCCCTGCTTCCCACTGGCGAGGGTTGTGGTTGTCATAGCCGCCTTTGCGGGGCGATTTCATGCCCGCGCTGGCCTTGGCGGCCCCCACTGTGACCACTGGCAGCAGGCAGGCTGCCAACACACACCAATTCGCAATGCTCATGTTTGTCTCCGTGGCCTGAGTCGGCCTGTCTTTGTTTGAAAAACGTTCAGCGTCGGTCCATGAAGGCATGGGCAATGGTGCCCAGATCGACGTATTCCAGCTCGCTGCCTACAGGCACACCGCGCGCCAGGCGCGTGACCTTCAGGCCACGGGCCTTGAGTTGCTCAGCCAAGACGTGGGCCGTGGCCTCGCCTTCGGCATTGAAGTTGGTGGCCAGGATCACCTCGCGCACCTGTCGGTCGGTGGCTCGCTCGATCAGGGCTGACAGCCCGATGTCGCGCGCACCCAGGCCGTCGAGCGGGCTCAGGCGTCCCAGCAGCACAAAGTACTGCCCTTTGTAGCTGCCCGTGCGCTCCAGCGCCGCCTGGTCGGCCGGTGTCTCGACCACGCACAACAGATGCGGGTCGCGGGTGGCGTCCAGGCAGACATCACACACCTCGGCGCGGCTGAAGGTGTGGCAACGCTGGCAGTGCCCGATTTCGGACACGGCTGTGTCCAGCGCCCGAGCCAGCTTCACGGCGCCCGGGCGGTCGTGCTGCAGCAGGTGAAAGGCCATGCGCTGCGCCGACTTCTGGCCGACACCGGGCAGGCAGCGCAGCGCATCGATCAGCGCGTCGAGTGCGGGGTCCGCCATGACGCGCCGCCGATCAGAAGGGGAACTTCATGCCGGGAGGCATGGGCATGCCGGCCGTCAGCTTGCCCATCTTTTCGGCGCTGGTGGCTTCGGCACGGCGCACGGCGTCGTTGAACGCGGCAGCCACGAGGTCTTCCAGCATGTCCTTGTCATCGGCCAGCAGGCTGGGGTCGATGGTCACGCGCTTGACGTCGTTCTTGCAGGTCATGACGACCTTCACCAGACCTGCGCCCGATTGGCCTTCCACCTCAACGTTGGCCAGCTCGTCCTGGGCCTTCTTGAGGTTGTCCTGCATTTGCTGGGCTTGTTTCATCAAGCCTGCGAGTTGTCCTTTGAGCATGGCTCATCCTTTCGTGTGCAAAGCGTGATTGTGACCGGATCACGCACCGGTCTCATCCGCCAGGGGGTGAATGGAGCCTGGTACCAGACGGGCGCCAGGGTACTGTTTCATGAGTTGCTGGACCAGCGGGTCGCCGCTGATCAACTGCTCGGCCCGATGTTGCCGCAGCTCGCGGGCCACCTGATCGCGTTGCGCAGGTGTGTTGAACGCCACGCCGCGCTCCAGCTCCAGTCTGGCTTCGTGCCCGATCAGCTCGGACAGGGCCTGGGCCAGACGGTCACGCAGGTTGTCGCTGCGCAGGCTTTCGCGCTCGACGCGCAAGTGCCACAGGCTGTGGGCGCCGCCGTCTTCGTGCGCGATGCACTGCGCCTGGATGGCCAGTTCGCGCACCAGGGCAGCGATCAGGCCACGGGCTTGGAGTTGCCCCACGAGCTCGGCCCAACGGTCCGACAGCGGATCGCTGCCCGGAGGCGGCAGGTCCAGCGATGGTCCGGCGCTGACTGTGGGCCGCGATGGCGTTGCAGGTCGAGGTGACGCGTCCTGCTCGTCGGGCGGCTCTGGTCGATCGAACTCGGACGGCGGCGCGCAGTCGTCTTCACGCTCGGCCTGGGATGGCGCGTCCGCATCGGCCAGTGATGGGTCGGCCTCAGGCGGGAGCTCGTCCCAGGGCGCCACGCCTTGGCTGGCGCGGGCGGGCTCGGTCGCACTTCGAGCCGATGGCGCGACAGGGGCCGGCGCCGCTGGGGCCTGCTCGGCAGGCGCGGGACGCGGCATGGCCACCGGTGCGGTGGGCGCAGCAGGCGTCGAGGGTGAGGTCTGCGGAGAAAGTGCGGCTGAGGCAGGTGCCGGCTGAGTCACGGACGCCAGGGGTGCCAAGGGTGTGGGCGAGCCTGCGGTTGAACTTGCTGGCGAGGCAGAAGCCGCGGGAGCCGAGGCCGCCGTTGGAGCAGAGGCAGACTGCGAGGCGGGCTGCGCGATGGGCTGTGCGGCTGGCTCGGTCTGCGCCGTGCGCGCAACCGAGCCTTCAGCTTTTGGGGGCGGTGGGCTCCCCGCAGCACCGTAGCTGTGTCCAGGCTTGAAGGCCAGCAGGCGCAGCAGCAACATCAACAAGCCGTTGTACTCGTCAGGAGCCAGCGCCAACTCGGCACGGCCCTGCAGGCACAGGCTGTAGAACAACTGGGTTTCATCCGGGGCCAGCAAGGGCGCCAGACGATGCCAGGTGGCTTCGTCGGGGTCTTCCGAGGCCACGGCTTGCGGCACAGCCTGGCACACGGCCATGCGCTGCAAGGCGGTGGCCAGTTCTTCCAGCGTGCCTGCCGCTGACAGGCCCAGCTCACGCAAGGTGTCCACGGCGGCCACCAGCCCGGCGCCGTCTCCGGCGGCCACGGCTTCGATGATGCGCTGCACGTGCTGTCGATCGACCGCGCCCAGCATCAGGCGCACGGCGCCCTCTTCCAGCTTGCCGCTGCCAAAGGCAATCGCCTGGTCGGCCAGTGACATGGCATCGCGCATGGAGCCGCGTGCGGCGCGGGCCAGCAGGCGCAAGGAGCCCGCGTCAAAGCCGATCTGCTCAATGTCGAGCACATGGGCCAGGTGCTCCTGCATGGTTTGCACGGCCATCGGGCGCAGGTTGAACTGCAGGCAGCGCGACAGCACGGTGACCGGCACTTTTTGCGGGTCCGTGGTGGCCAGCACGAATTTCAGATAGTCGGGCGGCTCCTCCAGCGTCTTCAGCATGGCGTTGAACGCGGTGGTCGAGAGCATGTGAACTTCGTCGATCATGTAGACCTTGAAGCGCCCCAGCACCGGCTTGTAGACGGCCTGCTCCAGCAACTGCGAGATCTCGTCCACGCCCCGGTTGGAGGCGGCATCGAGCTCGACATAATCGACAAAGCGACCCGCGTCGATGTCCCGGCAGGGCTGACACTGCCCGCAGGGCGAGGCTGTGATGGTCCCCTGCCCGTCCGGCCCGACGCAGTTGAGCGATTTGGCCAGAATGCGCGACACCGTGGTCTTGCCCACGCCCCGCGTCCCGGTGAACAGGTAGGCATGGTGCAGACGTTGTTGGGTGAGCGCGTTGCCCAGGGCCTGGACCACGTGACCCTGGCCAACCATGCTGTCAAAGCCTCTGGGACGGTATTTGCGGGCGAGAACCATTGAATTCATGCGGAGATTCTAGGTGCTCCCGGCCCCAAAGTTCGGGCTCACGGGGTATCATGAAGGTCAGGTCTGGAAACGACGGACAACAGGGCCATTCCCTCCACCCGTTCCGCTCGTTCTCTGCCATGCATCGCGCTGGCTCCAACCTGCATCTGCCGGCTTGCGGTGGTTTTGTCCCCGCACCGCGGCGTTTGACTCCTTCCACCCCCGCATTGCCAATTGGTTGACTCGCCGCGTCCTGGCCCGGACCACGCGAGTGCAGTCGCCTTGTCACCCTATTAAGGGCAAAGATCTCATGTCGTTTGAAAGTCTGGGGCTCATCGAGCCTCTGTTGAAAGCCGTTGCTGAAACCGGTTACACCACCCCTACCCCCATTCAGGCCCAGGCCATCCCGGCGGTCATCGCTGGTGGTGACCTGCTGGCTGGCGCCCAGACCGGCACCGGCAAGACCGCCGGGTTCACCCTGCCGCTGCTGCACAAGCTGAGCACCACGCCAGCCCCGGCCACGCAGGGCAAGCGCCCCATCCGCGCCCTGATCCTCACCCCCACGCGTGAGCTGGCCGCCCAGGTCGAAGAAAGCGTGCGCGTCTACGGCAAGTACCTGCCCATCAAGTCCATGGTCATGTTCGGTGGCGTGGGCATGGGCCCGCAGCTGTCGGGCTTGCGCAATGGCATCGATATCCTGGTCGCCACGCCCGGCCGCCTGCTGGACCACCACCAGCAAGGCAACCTCGACCTGAGCAAGGTCGAGTTCTTCGTGCTGGACGAGGCCGACCGCATGCTGGACATGGGCTTTGTGCATGACATCAAGCGCGTGCTGGCCATTCTCCCGGCCAAGAAGCAGAGCCTGTTGTTCTCGGCCACGTTCTCCGACGAGATCAAGTCCCTGGCCGACCGCCTGCTGAACGCCCCTCAGGTGATCGAGGTCGCCCGTCGCAATGCCACGGCCGAGACCATTGCCCAGAAGGTGCACCCGGTCGGTCGCGAGCAGAAGAAAGACCTGCTGGCCCACCTGATCAAGTCCAACAACTGGCATCAGGTGCTGGTGTTCACGCGCATGAAGCACGGCGCCAACCGCCTGGTCGAGTACCTGGAAAAGCAGGGCATCTCGGCCATGGCCATCCACGGTAACAAGAGCCAGAGCGCCCGCACAAAGGCCCTGAGCGAGTTCAAGACCGGCGACCTGCAGGTGCTGGTGGCCACAGACATCGCCGCCCGTGGCATCGACATCGACATGTTGCCCCACGTGGTGAACTACGAGCTGCCCAATGTGCCCGAAGACTACGTGCACCGCATTGGCCGCACCGGTCGTGCAGGCGCCGAAGGCGAAGCCGTCTCCCTGGTGTGTGTGGACGAAAACAGCTTCCTGGCCGACATCGAAAAGCTGATCAAGCGCAGCATCCCGAAGGAAGTTGTGCCTGGCTTCGAGCCGGACCCCAATGAGCGTGCCGAGCCAATCCTGTTGGGTCGCCGTACCATTGGAGCCCCCGGTGCCCGTTCGGGTGGCGGTGGTGGTCGCTCGGGCGGTTCGGGCCGCCCAGGTGGTGGCGGTGGCCAGCGCTCGGCAGGCCGTGGCGGCCAAGGCGGTGGTCAGGGTTCTGGCCAGCGCAGTGGCAGCGGCGGCGGTGGCGGCGGTGGTGGTGCAGGTGGCCGCTCCGGCGGCACCTCGCGTCCGCGCAGCCGCTGATCCCTGGGCGCGCACCGCGCCCACAGCATGAAAAATCGGCCCCTCGGGGCCGATTTGTTTTTCACGCCTCCAGCCGACGGCGGAACACCAGTCGATCGGGCTCGGACACCGCGGCGTCGTAGGCGTAGCCTTCCACATCGAAGCGCAGCAGGTCGGCCGGCGTCTTGGCGCGGTGCGTGATGGCATAGCGGGCCATCAGGCCCCGGGCGCGCTTGGCATGAAAGCTGATGATCTTCCATTTGCCGCCCTTCCAGTCCTCGAAAACACACTCCACGACGCGCGCCTTCAGCGCCTTGCGCTTGACCGACTTGAAATACTCTTGCGACGCCAGGTTGACGATCACGTTGTCGCCCTGCTCCGCCAGTTGCCCATTCAGATGCTCGGCCAGGGTGTCACCCCACCAGGCGTACAGGTCCTTGCCGCGCGGATTGGGCAACTTCGTGCCCATCTCCAGGCGATAAGGCTGCATCCAGTCCAGTGGCCTCAGGATGCCGTACAGGCCGCTGAGGATGCCCACGTGGGTCTGGGCCCAGTCCAGATCGGCTTGCGAAAGGCTGCCCGCATCCAGGCCTTCGTACACGTCGCCGTTGAAGGCCAGCACGGCCTGCTTGCTGTTGTCGGCGCTGAAGGTGGGGCTCCAGGCCCCGTAGCGGGCCACGTTCAGCGAGGCCAGCGCATCGCTCAGGTCCATCAAGGACGCGATCTGGGCCGGTGTGTAGGGTTGCAGTACCTCGATCAACGCGGCAGACTCGTCGATGAACTGCGGCAGGGTGTGGCGCTTCGTGGTGGCCGGGGTGTCGTAATCGAGGCTCTTGGCCGGGGACAGCAGGAACAGCATCTTGGCAAAAATGGGTCAAAGGGTGGCAAGCCGTTCTCACTATGACACAAACGGTTGAACTGCCTGTCGGCGTCCGGTGAAAGGCCGCAGGCAGCACAAAAGACGTCAAGGCTCTTAAAATCCAGACTTTCCACTGCCGACAGGCGGGCCTGGGCGCCCGGAATCAAGATGGCCATTTATCGGATCAAGGACAAGGCACCGCAGATTCACCCCAGCGCTTATGTGGCCGAATCGGCAGATGTGATCGGTGAGGTGTTTCTGGCCGAAGGAAGCAGTGTGTGGTCGCATGTGACGCTGCGTGGTGACAACGAGCCCATCGTGGTGGGCACGAACTCCAATGTGCAGGAGTCTTCGGTGCTGCACACCGATTTCGGCTTTCCCCTCTCCATTGGCGCCAACGTCACCGTCGGGCATCAGGCCATGCTGCATGGTTGCACCATCGGCGACGGGTCGTTGATCGGCATTCAGGCTGTGGTGCTCAACGGCGCCGTCATTGGCAAGAACTGCCTGGTGGCAGCCGGTGCCCTGGTGACCGAAGGCAAGGTGTTCGAAGACGGCATGCTGATCATGGGCTCGCCCGCCAAAGCCGTGCGCCCCTTGAGCGACGCCGACATCACACGGATGCAGATGGGTACCGCCTTGTATGTGAGCAAATCGGCCCAATATCGGACCGACATGGTGCGAATCGACGCACCGAAAGAATGAGTTTTCATGAGTGAATTGCACAAGTTTCTGTTCGAAGGCCTGCCGGTGCGCGGCATGCTGGTACGCCTGACTGACGGGTGGCAAGAGCTGCTGCGTCGGCGCGAAACCGCAGGGCCGTTCGAAGCACCGCTGCGCCGCCTGCTGGGCGAGATGAGCGCGGCCGGTGTGCTGCTGCAATCCAACATCAAGTTCAACGGTGCGGTGGTGATGCAGATTTTCGGTGAAGGCCCCGTCAAGCTGGCCGTCACCGAAGTGCAACCTGACCTGGCTTTCCGCACCACCGCCAAGCTGGTAGGCGAGCTGCCTGCCACCGACACCGGTCGCCTGCCCCTGGAGGTGATGGTCAACGTGAACGGCCGTGGGCGCTGCGCCATCACGCTCGACCCGAAAGACCGCCTGCCGGGGCAGACCCCTTATCAAGGCGTGGTGCCCCTCAACGACGAGCGCAACCACCCGCTGCACAGCCTGAGCGAGGTACTGGAGCATTACATGCGCCAGTCGGAGCAGCTCGATGCCAAGCTGGTGCTGGCCGCCAACGACGAAGTGGCGGCCGGCCTGCTGATTCAGCGTCTGCCGGTCGAGGGCGAAGCCAACTTGGCTCAGGGCTCGCGCGGTGCCGAGGACCTGGAGCTGGACGATGCCTTCAACCGCATCGCCCACTTGGCGTCCACGCTCAAGCAGGAAGAGTTGCTGACGCTGGACGCCGACACGATCTTGCGCCGCCTGTTCTGGGAAGAAGATGTGCGCCGTTTCGAGCCTCAACAAGGCGCAACCGGTCCGCGTTTTGCCTGCACCTGCTCACGCGAACGCGTGGCCGGCATGCTGCGCAGTCTGGGGCAGGAAGAAGTCGAGTCCATCATCGCCGAACAGGGGCAGGTCGAAATTGGCTGCGACTTCTGCGGCGAGCACTACCACTTCGACCCGATCGACGCCGGTGAGTTGTTCACCGAGGGTGTGGTCACGCCGCCGGGTTCGACCCGTCTGCAATGACCTGCGGTGCCGTCGCGTCGGCCTCGTCGGTGCGCGTCGGGTCGAACTGCCAGGGCCAGTCGCGCTGAAGCTGGCACCAGTCGGCATTCAGTGTCGGGTCGCGCCAGTCGGACGTGATGTCCACGTTCTGGCTTGAAAACGGGTGCACAAAAGCCAGGCGGCTGGCGTGCAACCACAGGCGCTGTTGCCCCAGTTGTTCGGCCCACCAGCGGTTGTGGGCGCCCTTGCCGTGGGTGGCGTCCCCGATGATCGGGTGAGCCAAGTGCTTGAGATGACGGCGAATCTGATGACGACGGCCGGTTTCGGGCTGCGCCTGCACCAGGGCCACGCGCGTGGTCGGGTAGCGGTCCACCGGCACGTCCAGTTGCAGCGTCGCCAGGCGCCGAAAGCGGGTCACCGCATCCTGTGGCAGGGCATCGTCCGGGGCATCGTCGGGTTTCAGGGCGTGGTCCACCCTCACCTCTGGCGCCGGCCAACCGCGCACCAGGGCCACATAGTCTTTGCTCGTCTGGCGGGTTTCGAACAGCTGCGTCATGGCGCGCGCCGCGTCCGGGTCCAACGCCATGAGCAGCACCCCCGAGGTCCCTTTGTCCAGTCGGTGTACCGGGTAGACATGGCGTCCCAGTTGGTTCCGCAGGGTCTGCATCACAAAGCGGGTTTCCTGGGCATCCAGCCAGGTGCGGTGCACCAGCCAGCCGGCAGGCTTGTGCACGGCCACCAGGCGCTCGTCCTGCCACAGCACCCGCAGGGGCGCGGCGGGTGCCTGGGTCGTGGCCTCAGCCTTGGACATCACCCAGCCCGTGCTGCTCGCACTCACCGTCGTCGCAGTGGTCACAGTACCAGCGCCAACGGGGGCTGGTGGCAGCTCGCAACTGGCGTTGAGGGGCATCCATCAGGTGCTCGATGGCCGACAGCGCATGCTGCACCCGGGCCACACCCCGCCCGGCCACCACGTTGTAAGGCAGCTTGTGGTGCTGCAAGGCCTGGCGGATGAGCTGGTCCACGGGCTCGCGCACATGCGGGCCGTCGCGCTGCAGGCCGTCCGCCGTCCACGCCAGGTCGAGTGAGGTCAACAAGGTCAGGTCGGTCCGCGCATGGTCGCGCAGTGCCGTCTCATACAGGCTGCGATCGTCGAAGATGAACTCGCTGTAGATGGCGGTCATCAGCGCCGTCGTGTCGGCCAGGACCACACTGTGACCTTGTGCGGCTTCGTGGATGCGCCGAGTCTGCTCTGCAGCGATGGCGGCCTGCTCGTGCTGCAGGGGTGTGCGGTCGTGCTGAAGGCAGAACTCCCGCAAGGCTTCGGGCACCATCACGGCGTCCACCCCTCGCCCGGCCAGCACCCGCGCCACTTCGCGCGCCAGCGTGGTCTTGCCGGTGCTCTCGGCGCCCAACAGGGCAATCACATGGCTGCTCATGCGCGCGCCTTGCCCTGTGCCGCCAGGCTCAGCCATTGACGCCAACCCACCGCTGACAGCAAGGCGAAGATGCCATAGAGGATGACGGTGAGCCACAGCTCCTTGTACGCGAACAGGCCCATGCTGATGACGTTGACGGCCAGCCAGCACGGCCAGTTGTCCACCCATTTGCGCCCCAAAAGCCACTGACCGATCAGGCTGCCGGCGGTGGGCAAGGCATCCCAATAGGGCACGGTGGAATCGGTGATGTGATCGAGCAGCCCACCCAGCACAGGCCACAGCATCACCAGCGCACCCATGCTGACCAGTCTGCCCTGGGTGCTCAGCGGGCGCACGGTGAGCGCCTGCTGTTGCGCATCGACGCCCCGCAGCCACTGCCACCAGCCCCACAAGGACATGGCCACGAACACCAACTGCAGACCGGCTTCACCATAGAGGCCGAAATGGGCAAACAAGATGCCGTACAGCAGCGAACTGGCAATCGCCAAGGGCCAGCCCAAGGGGTTGACGCGCAGATTGCAGGCCACCATCCAGAGCGAGAGCACAAAGGCCAGGGCGTCCAGATAGCTGACCGGCACGCCCCAGGCCGTCCACCAGGGCGCCAGCAAAGGCTGCGCCCAGGCCAGCCACCCGCTGAGGATCTCGGACGTGAGCATCAGGGTTGGGAGGCGACCGGCGCGGGCGAGAGTTGCGGCAACTGGCTGGTCATCTGGACGTAGATTTCGTCTGGCTTGACCATGCCCAGTTCGGTGCGCGCTTTCTCTTCGACCATTTCCAGGCCTTCCTGCAGATCGCGCACCTCGGCGGCCAGTTGCTGGTTGCGCGCCAGGGCCGTCGCATTGGCCTTTTGCTGCGCTTCCAACTCGGTGCGCAGGGTCATGACGCGCGGCACGCTGCCCTTGCCGAACCACAGTTCGGCATGCACCACGGCCAACAGGGCCAGCAAGATCAAGGTCGCGACACGCATCCCGCCATTATCCATGCAGCGCCCATGAAATACGGGGCCCGAAGGCCCCGTGTGTCGTTGATGCCCCTATGAGGGGGCACCATCCTCAGCTGAAAGCAATCAGCGCAGGTTGTAGAAAGCGCTGCGGCCCGGATACACGGCCACGTCGCCCAGGTCTTCTTCGATGCGCAGGAGCTGGTTGTACTTGCTCATGCGGTCGGAGCGGCTCATCGAACCGGTCTTGATCTGGCCAGCGTTCAGGCCGACGGCGATGTCGGAGATGGTGTTGTCTTCGGTTTCGCCCGAGCGGTGCGAGATCACGGCGGTGTAGCCAGCGCGCTTGGCCATTTCGATGGCAGCAAACGTTTCGGTCAGGGTGCCGATCTGGTTGATCTTGATGAGGATCGAGTTGGCGATGTTCTTCTCGATGCCTTCCTTCAGGATCTTGGTGTTGGTCACGAACAGGTCGTCACCCACCAGCTGAACCTTCTTGCCCAGACGCTCGGTCAGGTGCTTCCAGCCGTCCCAGTCGCCTTCGCCCATGGCATCTTCGATCGAGATGATGGGGTACTTGTCGACCCAGGTGGCCAGCATGTCGGTCCACTGCTCGGCGGTCAGGCTCAGGCCCTCGCCTTCCAGGTGGTACTTGCCGTCCTTGAAGAACTCGGACGCAGCGCAGTCCAGGCCCAGGGCGATCTGTTCGCCGGCGGTGTAGCCAGCGGCTTCGATGGCTTGCAGGATCAGCTGGATGGCTTCTTCGTGGCTGGCCACGGACGGTGCGAAACCGCCTTCGTCGCCCACAGCGGTGCTGATGCCCTTGTCGTGCAGGATCTTCTTCAGCGCGTGGAAGACCTCGGCGCCGTAACGCAGGGCTTCACGGAAGGTCGGAGCGCCCACCGGCAAGATCATGAATTCCTGGATGTCCAGGTTGTTGTTGGCGTGTGCGCCACCGTTGATGACGTTCATCATCGGCACGGGTAGCTGCACGGCACCCATGCCGCCGAAGTAGCGGTACAGGGGCAGGCCAGCTTCCTCGGCAGCGGCACGGGCGACGGCCATCGACACGGCCAGCATGGCGTTGGCGCCCAAGCGGCCCTTGTTGTCGGTGCCGTCGAGGTCGATCAGGGTCTTGTCCAGGAAGGCTTGCTCGGAAGCGTCCAGGCCCAGTACGGCTTCGGCGATTTCGGTGTTGATGTGCTCAACAGCCTTCAGCACGCCCTTGCCCAGGTAACGGCTCTTGTCGCCATCACGCAGCTCGATGGCTTCACGCGAACCGGTGGAGGCGCCCGACGGCACTGCCGCACGGCCCATGACGCCGCTTTCCAGCAGCACGTCGCATTCGACGGTGGGGTTTCCGCGGCTGTCGATGATCTCGCGGCCGATGATGTCAACGATGGCACTCATCTGGGTTTCCTCAAGAGAAGAGATGGTTTGAAAATGGAAAAGGCGATTTGCGCAAGGCAAACCGCCGATTTTATGGGGTCAGTTGAAGTTGGCTTCCAGGAAGCCGTTCTTCTTGGTGACGCGGTCCAGCTCGACCAGGGTCGAGAGCAGCGCCTTCATGTGCTTGAGCGGCACGGCGTTGGGGCCATCGGACAAGGCACAGGCCGGATCCGGGTGGGTCTCCATGAACAAGCCCGCCACACCCACGGCCACGCCCGCACGGGCCAGCACCGGCACGAACTCGCGCTGACCACCCGACGAGGTGCCCTGCCCGCCCGGCAGTTGCACCGAGTGGGTCACGTCGAACACGACGGGTGCGTTGGTTTCGCGCATGATCGCCAGCGAGCGCATGTCCGACACGAGGTTGTTGTAGCCGAAGCTGGCGCCGCGCTCGCAGGCCATGAAGTTGTCGTCGTTCAGGCCTGCTGCACGGGCGGCAGCGCGGGCCTTGTCGATGACGTTCTTCATGTCGCCCGGGGCCAGGAACTGGCCCTTCTTGATGTTCACCGGCTTGCCGCACTGCGCGACCGCGTGGATGAAATCGGTCTGGCGGCACAGGAAGGCCGGCGTCTGCAGCACGTCCACCACGGCGGCCACGGCAGCGATTTCGCTTTCGCTGTGGACGTCGGTCAGGATGGGCACATGGAGCTCGCGCTTGACCTTGGCCAGGATCTCCAGGCCCTTTTCCATGCCCGGGCCACGGAAGGATGTGCCGCTGGAGCGGTTGGCCTTGTCGTAGCTCGACTTGAAGATGAACGGAATGCCCAGCTCGGTGGTGATTTCCTTGAGCGTGCCGGCGGTGTCCATCTGCAGCTGCTCGGACTCGACCACGCAGGGGCCGGCGATCAGGAAGAAGGGATGGTTCAGGCCAACGTCAAAGCCGCAGAGTTTCATGGTGTGCCTCTTGAGTGTGACGGCCGATCAGGCCTTCTGGCCAGCGGCCTGGTGTTCCAGAGCGGCCTTGATGTACGCGATGAACAGCGGGTGACCGTCCCAGGGCGTCGACTTGAACTCGGGGTGGAACTGCACGCCCACGTACCACGGGTGCACGGTCTTGGGCAGCTCGACCATCTCGGTCAGCTTTTCGCGCTGGGTGATCGCGGAGATGACCAGGCCGGCTTCACGCAGCTTGTCGAGGTAGCGCTCGTTGGCTTCGTAACGGTGGCGGTGACGCTCGGTCACGACGGGACCATAGATTTCGTGGGCAATGGTGCCCGGTGCCACGTCGGAGCTTTGCGCGCCCAGGCGCATCGTGCCACCCAGGTCGGACGAAGCATCGCGCTTTTGCACGGTGCCGTCGGCGTCCAGCCACTCGTCGATCAGGGCGATGACGGGGTACGGGGTGTTCGGCTCGAACTCGGTGGAGTTGGCATCGGTCAAACCAGCCTTGTGGCGGGCGTACTCGATCGTGGCCACCTGCATGCCCAGGCAGATGCCCAGGTAAGGGATGCCGTTTTCACGGGCAAACTGGGCCGCGCAGATCTTGCCTTCCACGCCGCGCTTGCCAAAGCCGCCCGGCACCAGGATGGCGTCGAACTGTGCCAGCTGGCTGACGGTCTCGGACGTGAGCGTCTCGGAGTCGACATACTCGATGTTGACCCGCACGTGGTTGTGGATGCCGGCGTGGCGCAAGGCCTCGTTGAGCGACTTGTACGAATCCGACAGGTCGGTGTACTTGCCGCACATGGCGATGGTGACGGCGCCCTTCGGGTGTTCGACCTCGTTGACCAGATGGTCCCAGCGCGACAGGTCGGCCGGTTTGGTCTGGAGCTGCAGCTTGTTGCAGATCAGGTCGTCCAGGTGCTGCTCGTGCAGCATGCGGGGCACCTTGTAGATGGTGTCCACATCCCACATCGAGATCACGCCGGTCTCGGCCACGTTGGTGAACAGCGAGATCTTTTCGCGTTCATCGGACGGGATCGCGCGGTCAGCACGGCACAGCAGCGCATCGGGCTGGATACCGATTTCGCGCATCTTCTGCACGGTGTGCTGGGTCGGCTTGGTCTTGAGCTCGCCGGCGGCCGCGATGAAGGGCACGTAGGTCAGGTGCACGAAGGCGGCGTTGCTAGGGCCGGCCTTGAGGCTGAGCTGACGCGCCGCTTCCATGAACGGCAGGGACTCGATGTCACCCACGGTGCCGCCGATCTCGACGATCGCGACATCCACGGCATCGGGCGTGCCCTCGCCTGCCCCACGGCGGACGTAGTCCTGGATCTCGTTGGTGATGTGCGGGATGACCTGAACGGTCTTGCCCAGGTAATCACCACGGCGTTCTTTTTCAAGAACGCTCATGTAGATCTGGCCGGTGGTGAAGTTGTTGGGCTTCTTCATCCGCGTGGTGATGAAGCGCTCGTAGTGGCCCAGATCGAGGTCGGTTTCCGCACCGTCCTCGGTCACGAAAACTTCGCCATGTTGAAATGGCGACATCGTGCCCGGATCGACGTTGATGTACGGATCCAGCTTGATCAGGGTGACTTTGAGGCCCCGTGATTCGAGGATGGCGGCCAGTGACGCAGCGGCGATGCCCTTACCGAGTGAGGACACCACACCGCCGGTGACGAAGACAAACTTGGTCATGTGCGCATAAGCGTTCGTCTTGACGAGGAACGCTGCGGTGGTAAAGCGGCATTATAGGTGGTTTGGGCTGGGCTCCGACGTGGATTGATGCACAGAATCTGTCCGCGACGCTCGTGCGGGACGGCGCATAATCGCCGCGAATCGCGGGGCCCCCATGGCTCCAGACAGGAGTTGGGGTGTTGTTTTTCTTGCGCATGTTGTTGCTGGCCGTGCACTTTGTGATCGCCAGCGTGGTGGGTTTGTTGATCGGTCTGTGTCGCCCTTTCAACCCGGACAACAGCCGCTGGTGCGCCCGGGTCTATGGCGTTCCCGCCATGCGAATTCTCGGGCTGCAGGTGAAGCTCGAAGACGACACGGTGCGCGACCACCAGCGTTCGGCCGTGATCGTGGCCAACCACATCTCCAACTACGACCTGATGGTGTTCGGCCTGACGGTGCCCAAGCGGACGGTGAGCCTGGGCAAGAAGAGCCTGAAGTGGATTCCCCTGTTCGGCCAGCTTTACTGGCTGGCGGGCAATGTGCTGGTGGACCGTGGCAATGCGGTGAAGGCCAAGAGGGCCATGCTGACCACGACCGATACCCTGCAGCACAAGGACATCTCGCTGTGGGTGTTTGCCGAAGGCACCCGCGGGCACGGCAAGGGCCTGCAGCCGCTCAAGAAGGGGGCCTTCCTGATGGCCATCAACGCCGGTGTCCCCATCATCCCGATCTGCAGCAACAACTATGTGCGGGGCATGCGTTTGAACCGCTGGCACAGCGGCAACGTCATCATCCGTTCGCTGCCGCCCATCCCCACCACGGGGATGACCACGGCGGACGTGCCCGCCTTGATGGCCGACTGCCAGGCGCGCATAGCCGCCTGCATTGACGAGCTCGACCGCGAGGCCGGTACCACCTTGGCGCGCTGAAGTCCGGTGCGCCAAGATCCGGCGCGCTGACGACGTTCAGGCGTCGGGCCCGGCGATCTTGTTGATCGGGTTCATCGCCTGGGATTGTTGTGCGCCCGTATGGGCCTGCACGCTGCTGGCCGCCTGGTCCCAGCTGGGGTCGGGAATCGAGTCGAAAACGTCACGCAGCCGCTGCCCCCAGCTCGAGCGAATCATGCGGAAATAGGCATTGGACTCGTCGATGTTGATGAGCTGTGTGGCCTGAAGCGAGTCGGCTTCGTACACCAGCAAATCCAGCGGCAGACCCACTGACAGGTTGGACTTGAGTGTCGAGTCCATCGAGATCAGCGCGCACTTGGCCGCTTCCTGCAGCGGCGTGTCGGGCGTGACGACGCGGTCAATCACCGGTTTGCCGTACTTGGACTCGCCGATCTGGAAGTAGCAGACCCCGTCGATGCCGGCTTCGACAAAGTTACCCGCGGCGTAGACGTTGAACAGGCGCAGGGTCTCGCCCTGGATCTGCCCGCCGATGATCAGACTACAGTTGAATTCAATGCCGTGCTTCTTGAGCGCGTCCGCGTCCCGTGCATGCACCTTGCGCACGGCGCTGCCCACGATGCGGGCCACGTCGAACATGCTTTTCGCGGTCCAGATCGTGATGGGCTTGCCATCGCCACCGTCGATGGTCTCGCTGCTCAGCACCTGCTTGACGGCCTGGGTGATGGCCAGGTTGCCTGCCGACAGCATGACCAGCACGCGATCGCCTTCGCGCTCGTAAATGGTCATTTTGCGGAAGGTGCTGATCTGGTCGAGCCCCGCATTGGTGCGGGAATCGGACAGGAACACGAGTCCGGCATTGAGCCGCATGGCCACGCAGTAGGTCATGACGAAATCACCGATTTGAGTTTGTAGAGCGCATCCAGCGCTTCGCGGGGCGTCAGGGTATCCGGGTCGATGCCCGCCAGCAAGGACAGGGTTTGTGCCTCGGCAGCGGTCATCGCCTCGCCCGCGTTGTCAGCAAGGAGCGGGCCACCCTGGGTTGCCAGCGCATCCAGATCCAGGCCGGGCGCCTCCACCTGGGCGAACAGGTCGATCTGGTCGTCCGACTGGCGCTGATGTGCTTCCAGCGACTCCAGGGTCGAGCGCGCCTGGCGGATCACCGAATGCGGCATGCCGGCCAGGCGGGCCACCTGAACGCCATAGCTGCGACTGGCCGGGCCGTGCTGCAACTCATGCAGGAAGATGATGTCGTCGCCCGACTCGGCCACACCCACGTGCATGTTCAGCGCGCGCGGGAGCTTTTCGGGCAAGGCGGTCAGCTCGAAATAGTGCGTGGCAAACAGGGTGAACGACTTGTTCTTGTCGTGCAGGTGGCCGGCGATGGCGCCGGCCAGGGCCAGGCCGTCGAAGGTGGAGGTGCCACGCCCCACTTCGTCCATCAACACCAGCGACTGTTCGGTGGCGGCGTGCACGATGGCGGCGGCTTCGGTCATCTCCACCATGAAGGTGGACTGGGCGTTGGCCAAGTCGTCGGCGGCACCGATGCGGGTGTGGATGGCGTCGATGGGCCCGAGGCGGCACGACGCAGCGGGCACGTAGGAGCCCACCGCGGCCAGCAGCACGATCAGGGCCACCTGACGCATGAAGGTCGATTTACCGCCCATGTTCGGGCCGGTCACGATCATCATGCGGCGGTTGACGTCAAAGCGGCAGTCGTTGGGGATGAAGGCCGCGCCGCCGGTTTCCATCAGGCGTGCCTCCACGACAGGATGGCGGCCTTTTTCGATCTCGATGCCAGGGTGGATGCTGAACTCGGGACGGCTCCAGCCCAGCGTGGCCGCACGCTCGGCCAAGGCGGCCAGGGCGTCGAGCGACGACAGCGCCCGGCCCAAGGCACCCAGGACGGCAATGTGCGCCTGAAGGAAATCGATCAGCTGTTCGAACAGGAACTTCTCGCGGGCCAGCGCGCGTTCTTGCGCAGACAAGGCCTTGTCTTCAAAGGCCTTGAGTTCGGGCGTGATGAAGCGTTCGGCGTTTTTGAGGGTCTGGCGGCGCTGGTAGTCGAGCGGCACCTTGTCGACCTGGCCCTGCGTGACCTCGATGTAGAAACCATGCACCTTGTTGAACTGCACGCGCAGGTTCGGGATGCCGGTGCGGGTGCGTTCGCGGGCCTCTAACTCCAGCAGGAAGGCGTCGCAGTTCTCGGAGATAGCGCGCAGCTCGTCCAGATCGGGGTCGAAGCCGTTGGCGATGACGCCGCCGTCGCGCACCAGCACCGCAGGCGTCTCCATGATCATGGCCTGCAGTTGCCGAGCGATGGCCGGATCGGGCTGCAGCGCGTCGTGCAACTGACCGAGCAGAGGCGCGCCATCGGGCACGCGCTCTCGCAGCACGGGCAGGCCCAGCAAGGTGTCGCGCAGGCCGGCCAGCTCGCGCGGGCGCACCTGTCGCAAGGCGATGCGGGCGGTGATGCGCTCCACGTCGCTCATCTGGCGCAAAGCGTCCCGCAGGGCGTCGTAGCCTTGGTCGTGCTGCGTTGGCGCCAGCAGGCAGGCGATGGCGTCATGGCGCGCGGTGGCCGTGGCGCGGTCACGCTGCGGTTGGGTGAGCCATTGGCGCAGGGCACGGCTGCCCATGCCGGTGCGGCAGGTGTCCAGCAGCGAGAGCAAGGTGGGCGAATCCTCGCCCCGGAGGGTCTGGGTCAGCTCCAGATTGCGCAGTGTGGCGGGTGGCAGGTCCAGCAACTCGGAGCTGTGAGGCACCTCCAGCGAGCTGACGTGCGACAGCGCCCTGCCCTGCGTGTGCTCGGCGTAACTCAGCAAGGCGGCTGCGGCCGAATGAGCCAGGGTCAGGTCTTGTGCGCCATAGCCTTGCAGGGTGCTGACCTGCAGCTGCTCGCACAGCTTGCGCAGGCCCAGACCGCTGTCAAACTGCCAGGTCGGCCGGCTGGTCATGGCGACGCTGCGCGTGCTCTGGGTCAGCAGCGGCTGCAGCGTGGCGGGCACCCGTTCGCGGTCGAACAGGATTTCTGCCGGCTGCAGACGCGCCAGCCAGCTGGCCAGTTCACGCTCGGTGCACTCGGTGGCGCCCAGCTTGCCGCTGGACAGGCCCAGCCAGGCCAGACCACAAGGCACGGCATGCTCGGCATGGCGACCGCGCTTGCTCATCACCACGGCCAGAAGCAAGGCATCGGCGCGTTCGTTGAGCAACTCGGTGTCGGTGAGTGTGCCCGGCGTGACCACGCGCACCACCTTGCGCTCAACCGGCCCCTTGGTCGCCCCCACCTCGCCCACTTGCTCGGCAATGGCCACAGACTCGCCCAGCTTGATCAGCTTGGACAGATAGGTGTCGAGCGCATGGAAAGGCACGCCCGCCATCACGATCGGCTCACCGGCTGACTGACCTCGCACGGTCAGCGTGATGTCGATCAGACGGTTGACCTTGCGAGCATCGTCGTAGAACAGTTCGTAAAAGTCACCCATGCGGTAGAACACCAGGGTGTCCGGGTGCTCGGCCTTGATGCGCAGGTACTGCGCCATCATGGGGGTGTGGCCAGAGAAGTCCTGCGCGGGGGAAACGGTGCGTGCTTGGTCCATGGGGCGATCAGTGGCGCGCCGATGCGCCTGGGCCGAAAGTGTATGTCAGCGCTGGCAACAAAAAAGGGCCTTGCGGCCCTGGGTGACGAAACAGGCCGCGCGCCTCAGAAGGGGGCAGCGTCCTTGTCGCCACGGTCTTCAGCAGCCTTGGCGGCGGCCGTGATGCGGGTGCGCTTGGGCTTGTCTTCGCCATTGGCGGCGGCCAGCTTGGCAGCTTGCGCGGCGTCTTCGACTTCCTGCAGCGACGCGATCAGGGCGTCGTCTTCGGCGTCGCTTTCACCTTCGTCATCGGCGCCAGCACCGTCCAGGGAGCTCGCCTCATCCGTGATCACACGGGTGTAGGGCGCCAGGGTCTTGACCAGCTGGCCGTAGATGCGGGGCGTGCCAGCCACGATTTCGCGCTGGTACATGAAATCGGGCTCGCCGGTGAAGTTGCCCACCAGGCCACCGGCTTCGGTGATGATCAGCGAGCCTGCGGCGATGTCCCAGGGGCTCAGGCCGGTTTCAAAGAAACCGTCGTAGAAGCCGGCAGCCACGTAGCACAGGTCGAGCGAGGCGGCGCCCGGGCGGCGCAGGCCGGCGCACTGCACCATGACGTCCTCGAACATCTTCATGTAGCGCTGGAAGTTGTCACCCTTGCGGAAGGGGAAACCGGTGCCGATCAGGGCTTCGAGCATGCGTGTGCGCTTGGACACACGGATGCGGCGGTCGTTCATGTAGGCGCCCTTGCCACGCGAGGCGTAGAACAGGTCGTTGCGGCTGGGGTCGTACACGACCGCTTGCTGCACCTGGCCACGGAAGGCCAAGGCGATGGACACCGCGTAAACGGGCAGTCCGTGGATGAAGTTGGTGGTGCCGTCGAGGGGATCGATGATCCAGACGAAATCGCTGTCCTTGGCCCCGTGGGTGCGCCCCGATTCTTCGGCCAGGATGCCGTGGCCGGGATAGGCATCGAGCACGGTGGCGATGATCACGTCTTCTGCTGCCTTGTCCACCTCGGTCACAAAGTCGTTGTGCGACTTGGACACCACTGTGAGGCGCTCGATGTCGAGCGATGCCCGGTTGATGATCGCCCCGGCTGCGCGTGCAGCTTTGATGGCGATGTTGAGCATGGGGTGCAGGGTTTGCGACATGGTTTAACCTTGGAAACCGGCCAATGAACCGGACCGGAAAAGCGGATGACCACCGCGCACAGCAAGGCTGTTCGCGGACAGGGAAAGGGCGCAGCGGTGATCAAAGAGCGAGGGGAAACGATAATTCTATAGAAACCCCGCTTTTTTTGCATCCCCTTTTTCACGGATTCCCCTGCGTCATGACCGTTTCCACCACAGGCTCAGCCGGGCTCGGCACCGATCCCACCCGCTTCATCCTGATCGGCACCAGCCATCCGGGCAATGTGGGGGCGACCGCGCGGGCCATGAAGGTGATGGGTTTCTCGGATCTGGTGCTGGTACGCCCTCGCTTCGCCGACGTGCTGAGCCAGGAAGAGACGGTGGCCCTGGCCAGCGGCGCCGCCGACATCCTGGTGCGCGCCCGCATTGTCGACACCCTGGCAGAAGCCCTGGACGGTGTCACCTATGCCATTGGGACCGCGATGACCCCCCGCGATTTCGGTCCACCCACCCTCACACCGCGCGAAGGCTTGGCGGCGCTGGCCAGGCAGGAGCCTGCGCAGCGCGTGGGCTTCGTGTTCGGCAGTGAACGCTACGGCATGGCCAATGAAGACGTGTACCGCTGCCATGCCGTCATCAGCATCCCCACCAACCCCCACTATGGCTCGCTGAACCTGTCGCAGGCTGTGCAGCTGCTGTCCTATGAGTGGCGCCAGGCGCTGGGAGGCTTTCCGGTGCAAGCCCGCACGCCCTCCCCTGATCTGGCTGATGGTCAGGCGGTGCAAGGCGCGCTGAGCCACTGGGAGCAGGCGCTGGTCGCGCTGGGCTTCCTGGACCCCAAGGCGCCCAAGAAGCTCATGCCGCGCCTTAACCAGTTGCTCAACCGGGCCGAGCTGCGCCAGGAAGAGATCCACGTGCTGCGCGGCATCGCCAAGGCCATTCTGGACCGTTGTAAACAGTGAGCTTTGGGCCGTGCAAGGTACCTTTTGATGCGCGGCAAGGAAGCGCTCCCCGGACGCCCGTTCGCCATGCGGGTTTTCTGCCGCCCGCTACACTGGCAGACCCTGATACGAAAAACAAATAAGCCACTCCATGCTCTTCGCCAGACTGCGAGAAGACGTCGCCTGCATCCTGGAACGTGACCCTGCGGCACGCACCGCATGGGAGGTGCTGACCTGCTACCCCGGCCTGCACGCCCTCACCTTCCACCGTGGCGCACACTGGTGCTGGACGCATGGTTTGAAATGGCTGGGGCGCTGGATTTCGCACTGGTCCCGTTTTTTCACGGGCATCGAGATCCACCCTGGCGCACAGATCGGACACCGCGTGTTCATCGACCACGGCATGGGCGTGGTGGTGGGCGAAACGGCCATCGTCGGTGATGACTGCACCATCTACCAGGGCGTGACCCTGGGTGGGACGTCTTTGAGCAAAGGCACCAAGCGCCATCCCACCTTGGGCAAAGGCGTGATCGTGGGCGCCAATGCGCAGGTGCTGGGCGGGTTCACGGTGGGCGATGGCGCGCGTGTGGGCTCCAACGCCGTGGTGACCAAAGAAGTGCCTCCGGGTGCCACCGCCGTGGGCAACCCGGCACGCATCATCGTCAAGCAAGCCGCCGTCGACGCCAAGCAGGCCGAGCGCGAGGCGGTTGCGGCCCGCATGGGCTTTTCTGCTTACGGCGTGACCGGGGGCGACGACCCCTTGTCGCAAGCCCTCAAGGGGCTGATCGACCACGCCGCCGGCCACGAGCACCAGATCACGCAGTTGTGGCGCGCCATCGAGAAGCTGGCCGACTGTGCGCAGACCCAGACCGGGCGCGACTGCATGCCCGACGATGCGCAAAAGACCGAAAGCTTTGACGCGGACGGCCTCAACAAGCTGGTCTGAGCCCGCGCGTCAGGTCGTTCAGGCCAACAGGTAGCCGCCGTCCACGTTCAGGCAGGTGCCGGTGGTGTAGCTGGCCGCATCCGACGCCAGGTACAGCGCCGCGCCGGCCATCTCCGACGGCTCGGCCACACGGTTCATCGGCGTGTGGGCCATCACCATCTTCAAAATCATCTCATTGCTGGTGAGGGCCGACGCGAACTTGGTGTCGGTGGCGCCCGGAAGGATGGCATTCACGCGCACCTTCATCGGGGCGCACTCCTTGGCAAACGCGTGCGTCATCGAGATCACGGCTGCCTTGGTGATGGAGTAAATGCCCTGGGCCATGCCGGGGATCACGCCGTTGACCGACGCGATGTTGATGATCGAGCCGCCACCGTTCTTGTGCATCAGCTTGGCACCACCCGAGCACATGAAGAAGTAACCGCGGATGTTGACATCCACCGTCTTCTGGAAAGCGCCCAGATCGGTGTCGGTGATGTGGCCAAAGTAGGGATTGGCCGCGGCGTTGTTGACCAGGATGTCCAGGCGACCGAACTGCTGCTCGATGGCCTTGAAGGTGGCATCAATCTGGTCCATCTCACCCACGTGGCAGGCCAGCACCGAGGCCTTGCCGCCGGCTTCGCGAATGGACGCGGCCACGGCTTCGCAGGGCTCGGCCTTGCGGCTGGAGATGATGACGTGGGCGCCGTGGGCGGCCAGCAGGCGGGCGATAGCTTCGCCAATGCCACGGCTGGAGCCTGTGACCAGGGCGATCTTGCCGGTCAGATCGAAGGTGTTGGGGATGCTCATGTGGGGGATCTCAGAATGCGATGAAATGGCAAGGCACGGGGTCACAGCGCCGACTTGGCGATGATGCTCAGGCAGCGTTGCTCCAGGTACTTCACAAAGGGGCCAAAGGTGGCAAACACCGGGTTGCGGGCATTGCCTTCCTTGAAGCGCTTGTAGATCTGCTGGGCGATGCCCGCCAGACGGAACAGGCCGTACACCGTGTAGAAGTCGAAGTTCGCCACGCTGAAGCCGGTCTTCTCGCCGTAGTAGCGCACCACCTCGTCACGTGTCAGCATGCCGGGCGCATTGGTCGGCTGGCGACGCGAGCCCTGCATGAACTTGTCGTCATCGGCCTGCACCCAGTAGGCCAGCGCGCTGCCAAGGTCCATCAGCGGATCGCCCAATGTGGCCATTTCCCAGTCCAGCACGCCGATCACCTTGAGCGGATCGTTCACGTCCAGCACGACGTTGTCAAAGCGGAAGTCGTTGTGGATCAGGCTGATCGCCACTTCCTGCTGGGGCTGCTTGTCATGCAGCCATTGCATGACCACCTCGAAGTCGCCCACGTCGTCTGTGCGGGCGGCGCGATAGCGCTTGGTCCAACCTTCAACCTGTCGCGCGACATAGCCCTCGCCCTTGCCCAGGCTGTCCATGCCGACGGCCTTGGGGTCGAGCTTGTGCAGGTCGATCAGGGTGTCGAGCACGTTGAGGCACAGCTGGCGGGTCTTGGCCTCATCCAGACCCAGCTCGGGCTGCAGGTTCTGGCGGGGAATGACGCCCACCAGGCGCTCCATCACGTAGAACGGTGCGCCGATGACCTCGTTGTCTTCGCAGATGGCGAAGATCTCGGGCACCTTGGGGTAGACAGGCTTGAGTTGGCGCATGACCACCGCCTCGCGCACCACGTCGTGGGCGGACTTGGCGATATGGCCGAACGGCGGACGGCGCAAGATGAGATCCCGGTTGGCGTAGCGCACCAGGTAGGTCAGGTTGGACGCGCCCCCCGGGAACTGTTGCAGCTCGGGCTCGCCCTGCAGGTCCAGGCCCTGCGCCTTCAGGTAGGCCGTGACTTTTGCCAGGTCCACCTCTTCGCCGGCGCGTACCTGGCCGGCGTGGTCGATCAGTGTGTCGTTCTTGACGTCGCTCATGGGCGGGTGTCTCCTCTTTGGATCAAGGAGTGTAGAAAGCCGCCCCGAATGAATCAAATGAATTATCTGAATCTGACACCATTCGTCACAAGAATGACCACAGCGTGCGCGGACAGGCTGCGAGCGACTTAGACCTTGAAGGCGCTGACCAGCGCTGTCAATTGCCCAGCCTGCTGATGGAGACTCTCAGCCGCAGCGCCGGCCTCCTCCACCAGCGCAGCATTTTGCTGGGTCGCCTCGTCAAGCAGAGAGACCGCCTGACTGACCTGCCGCAAACCATCGCTCTGTTCACCCGTGGCATTGGCGATCTCCCGAATCAAGCCGCTAACACGACCGATCTGCGCAACCACGTCATGCATGGTGTCTCCGGCAGACTGCACTTGAGCGGCGCCCTGCTCAACTTTGTTGACGTTCTCGCCAATGAGCCCATTGATCTCTTTGGCTGCTTGCGCACTGCGCTGCGCAAGCAGCCGCACTTCACTGGCCACCACGGCAAAACCTCGCCCCTGCTCTCCGGCCCGAGCAGCCTCCACCGCTGCGTTCAGCGCCAGGATGTTTGTCTGAAAGGCGATACCATCGATCACGTTGGTGATCTCGGCAATCTTTTGACTCTGAGCGCTGATGCCTGACATCGTGTCCACCACGGCTTGTACCGCTGCGCCACCCTTGATGGCAATGTCGTTGGCTTCACTTGAGAGCGTGGTCGCCTGCCGTGCAGATTCGGTGTTGTGATCGACAGCACTGCCGAGCTCTTCCATGGACGCGGCCACCTGCTGGAGGCTGCTGGCCTGACGCTCGGTTCGCGCCGAGAGGTCCAGGTTGCCTCCGGCGATCTCCCCCGTCGCAGTACCGATGGAGTGTGCTGCCTGGTTGATCTCTGCGACGAGGCTGCGCATTGCGGCCTGCATGCGCCCGATCGCCGCCATCAAACTTTGCGTGTCCCCGCCCCTCACGGGAACACGACACAGCAAGTCACCGGACTCCACCAGCGCCAGAGCATGACGCGCATCGCTGGGATCTCCGCCGAGCTCAAGCTCCAATCGGCGACGCAGCGCCCACAAGCTGTATGCGCAACCCAAGACGCACAGTACCGCCAGAGAGAGAGCAAGGGCGCTGGCCGAGTTCAGAGCCTTCTCGGCCGACTGACGCGCCGCCGTCTTGTTGCTGGCAGCGGTTTGCTTGAGTTCAAGCAGCCTCTCCCGCAGCGCTCTCCAGCGTGGTGTTTCGTCACGCTTGAGCATGGCAATGGCAGCAGATTGGTCTCCTGCGGCCAGATCCAACACGGCCGTTTGCTTCTCACGCCAAGCACTGCGCAACGATTCGATCTGGGCGAGAGATGCTCTGTTTTCATCCGTGGCTGCCACGCGCGCCTTGTCGTGTGCGGCCGCAAATGCCTGATCTGCGGATTGCAGGTTGTCGCGCGCCTTCTGATCCGTGGGATCAATTACGACGTTTCGCAGTGCCTGCCCCATCTGAAGCCCTTGGGAGTACATCTCCACCGCTGCCTCAGCCATTGCATCATCGTGTTCGAAGTAACCTTGTAGACCTCGATTCAAGACGAACACACCACCGCCAACCCCGATGCCGCATGCGACCACTGCCAAGGCAGGCAAGCCCATGGAAAGCACCACTCGTGTCATGAACTTCATCGCACACTCTCAGTTTTCGATGCTGGACCACATCGCCAGCTGAATCGTGCCTAGCTGGAAATCGGGCGTTTGGCCGATTTCGGACGAAACGCCGCGCACACTTCAGGGCGGGTCTCGATGTAGGGCCCACCAATCAGATCAATGCAATACGGCATCGCCGCAAAAATGCCGGGCACCAGCGACTGCCCTGCTGCGTCTTTCAGGCCTTCCAGCGTTTCGGCAATCGACTTGGGCTGGCCTGGCAGGTTCAGGATCAAAGCCTGCTTGCGGATCACCGCCGTCTGGCGCGACAAAATGGCGGTGGGCACAAAGCGCAGGCTGATCTGGCGCATTTGCTCGCCAAACCCCGGCATTTCCTTGTCGGCCACGTCCAGGGTGGCTTCGGGCGTCACATCGCGTGGCGAGGGGCCGGTGCCGCCGGTGGTCAGCACGAGATGGCAGCCGGCCTGGTCTACCAGGTCGCGCAAGGTGTCGGCAATGACGTCGCGCTCGTCGGCGATCAGGCGGGGCACCCATTCAATGGGATTGCACACTGCGCGACCCAGCCAGTCCTTCAAGGCTGGCAGGCCCTTGTCTTCGTAGACACCACTGCTGGCGCGGTCGCTGATGGACACGACGCCAATGCGGACGGTATCGAGCTCTGGCGACGGTGTGGCACTCATGCGCTCGTGCCTTGATCCGGTGGCGCTTCGTCCTTGCCCTGCGCCTCCATGGTGCGCTTGATGAACTGGAACAGTTCGCGGAAGGCCCGGCCGCTGCGCTTTTCTGGCTCGAGCGCTGCATCCTTGCGGGCGTTGCGGATCAGGGTGCGCAACTGTTGCACGTCGGTGTCCGGGAAGTCGGCCACCCAGCGGGTGACGGCATCCGTGTCATCGGCGATCAGCTCAGCGCGCCAGCGCTCGGCCTGGTGCAGAGCCAAGGCATTGTGGGCATGCCCCAGTTGGTACTGGGCCACGGCTTCACGCAAAGGCTCAGCATCGATCGTGCGCATCACCTTGCCAATGAACTGGATCTGGCGGCGTTTGCCTTCGAACGAGCGCGTCGTCTTGTAACCGTCCAGCGCGTCGCGCAGGCGCTCGGGCATGTCGATTTCAGCCAGACGGCTCGCAGGCATGTCCAGCAGTTGCTGACCCAGCTCCTGCAAGGCCAAGCTGGCACGCTTGAGCATGCTCCGGCTGGGCGGACGGTCGTCCAGGTCGTCTTCGGGATCGAACCCGTCGTGGTTGGGGGAATGTTTCGAATTCATGTCCTCGCTATGATACGGGTGCTCTCATTCACAAACCACAACATGGCCGTCAAATCCAGCAAGTCCTCCGAAAAGCCCAATGGCTTTGCCTACAGCCGCGAGCAATTCCAACAATTGATTGAAGACACCCTGGGCCTGGCCCGGAAGGTGGGTGCCACCGATGCCGCCGCCGAAGTCTCCGAAGGCATGGGCCTGTCGGTGTCGGTGCGCAAGGGCAAGCTGGAAAACGTCGAGCGCAACCGAGACAAGACCATTGGCGTGACGGTGTACGTGGGGCAGCGCCGCGGCAACGCCACCACTTCTGACTTTTCTCCCAAGGCGCTGGAGCAGACGGTGCGTGCCGCCTACGACATCGCCCGCTACACCGCCGAGGACCCTGCGGCCGGCCTGCCCGACGCCGAAGACCTGGCCACCCCGCGCCAGGCCAAGCGCGATCTGGACCTGTTCCACCCCTGGGCGATTGATGCCGAAGGCGCCGCCGAGCTGTCGCGCCGCTGCGAGGAAGCCGCGCTGTCGGTGGACCCGCGCATCACCAACTCCGAGGGAGCAGGCGTGTCGGCTCAACAGTCGCACTTCTGGGCAGGCAACAGCCGTGGTTTTCGCGGTGGCTATGCCAGCTCGCGCCACTCGCTGTCGGTCTCGCCCATTGCCGGGCGTGGCAACGACATGCAGCGCGACTTCTGGTACACGTCCGAGCGCGATGCGCGTGACATGGCCAAGCCCGAAGCCGTAGGCCGCTATGCCGCCGAGCGCGCCTTGTCGCGCCTGAAGTCCCGCAAAATTGCCACCTGCGAGGTGCCGGTGCTGTTCGAGAACACGCTGGCCGCCGGCCTGCTGGGTGGTTTCGTGCAGGCGGTCAGCGGTGGTGCGCTGTACCGCAAGGCCACCTTCCTGGTCGACAGCCTGGGCAAGCCCGTTTTCCCCAAGCACATCGACATCCTTGAAGACCCGTTCCTGCTCAAGGCCAAAGGCAGCGCGCCCTTCGATGACGAGGGTGTGTTGACCCACAAGCGCAAGATCGTCAAGAGCGGTGTGGTGCAGAGCTACTTCCTGTCGAGCTACTCGGCACGCAAGCTGGGCATGCGCACCACCGGCCACGCTGGCGGCTCGCAGAACCTGATCATGAGCAGCAAGCTGACCGACCCGAAGGACAACCTCAAGGCCATGCTCAAGAAGCTGGGCACCGGCTTGTTCGTGACCGAGCTGATGGGCCAGGGCGTGAACTACGTGACCGGCGACTACTCGCGTGGCGCAGCGGGCTACTGGGTGGAGAACGGCAAGATTGCCTACCCGGTGCACGAGATCACCATTGCAGGCCACCTGGGCGAGATGTTCCAGCAGATTGTGGCCGTGGGCGCCGACGCCTACACGTACGGCAGCAAGACGGTGGGCTCGGTCTTGATCGAGAAAATGAAGATCGCTGGCCACTGAGGGGCCTCTTCGAGGGCTGTCCCGCACGCCAGTCGCGTGCAAATCACGCAGAAAGGGGCCCCTGAGGCCCTTTTCTGCTTTTCAAGCCAACACAAGAGGATGACAATGGAATGACGATGGCGCAATGCCATTGAGACGGGAGTTCAGCCCATGATTCAGCGTTCTTTGCACAGCATGCCGACCGATGCCGGTCATGGCATTCGGCCGCTGCCTTCCTCCGGTGCGCAATCGGACTGGGGTGAACGTGCGCTGCAGCGCACGTGGCGCTCCCTGGGCGGTTTGTGTGTGCTGATCGGGCTGGTCAATGCCTTTGTCCCGGTCTTGCCGACCACAGTGTTCCTGCTGATCGGGGCCTGGGCTTATGGCAAAGGCGATCCAGCTTTGCGCGAGCGCCTGTTGAACCATCCTCGCTTCGGACGTAGCCTGCGGCTGTGGGCAGACAAACGCCAAATCACCCGACGCGGCAAGGTGGCCGCCATTGCGGGGATTTCAGTGAGCGGCGCCATCACGGCGGCCGCGCTGGGGTCACGTCCCTTGACCTGGGGCATTGGCGCAGGCCTGTTGGGCCTGTGCGCCTACCTGATCACACGCACCGAGCCCGCCCCGTCCTGCTGAAGCCCTCACGAGCCTCGCATGGGCCGATGGGGTTCAGTCGTCAAGCGAGATCGCCTGTTGGTACAACTTGGTCGAGCGTGCGCCGCTGCGGCAGAACATGAGCAGCGGGCGCGGCAAGGACTTCAACAAGGCTGCGCATTGCGCAATCTCTTCAGGCGACTGGTAGCCGCCTTGCACGGGCAAGTGGGCGTATGCCAGGCCGGCCGCCTGAGCTGCGGCCTCCATGGCGGCGCTGGTGGGCTGCTCCGGGCCCCCTTCAAAATCAGGCCGGTTGTTCAACACCGCCTTGAAACCCGCTTCGGCCGCTGAGGCCATGGCCTCGGGGGTCAATTGAGGGGCGGTGTACACGTCTTCGGCAATGGCTTGCAGGGGCACGGAATCGCTCATGGTCTGGCTTTCAAACGGGAAGGCTTGTCATTGTGCCTTTGTTCGGCACCGCGATCAGCCGGCGAGTGCGGCCTTCACTGCGGCAGACACCACCCCCATGTCGGCTTGACCAGCCAGGCGCTGCTTGACCGCGCCCATGACCTTGCCCATGTCGCCAGGGCCGCAGGCGCCCAGCTCGGCCACGATGGCCTTGACGGCTGCCGTCACCTCATCAGCGCTCAGGCGTTGCGGCAGGTAGGCCTCGAGCACAACGATCTCGCTCTTTTCCTTGTCGGCCAGGTCCTGGCGACCACCGCCTTCGAATTGCTGCGCGGCATCCTTGCGCTGCTTGATGAGCTTGTCGACGATGGCGACGATCAGGGTGTCATCGAGCTCGACGCGCTCGTCCACTTCCTTTTGCTTCATGGCGGCCAGCAGCATGCGGATGGTGTTCAGGCGCTCGGCTTCCTTGGCGCGCATGGCGGCCTTCATGTCGTCGGTGATGCGTTGCTTGAGGCTCATGGTGAAGTCCTGTGTCAAAAATTCGAGTCAGAAAAAGCAAAAGCCCGCATGGGCGTCCCCGCGCGGGCTTTGGTCTTGACCTGCATGCCTGTTGCGTGAACGCAAGAGGCGAAAGTCAGACAAGCAAAGAAGCGATCAGTACAGCTTCTTGGGCAGCTGCATGCTGCGCACGCGCTTGTAGTGGCGCTTGACGGCGGCAGCCTTCTTGCGCTTGCGCTCAGCTGTGGGCTTCTCGTAGAACTCGCGGGCGCGCAGGTCGGTCAGCAAACCCAGCTTTTCAATGGTGCGCTTGAAGCGACGCAGGGCAACGTCAAACGGCTCGTTTTCTTTGACACGGATGGTCGTCATTACAAAATCACTTTCAGGATGAATGCATTCAAAGGGCCTGCACATGGCCACCAGCCTTGCTCATTCAGTACGCCACACAAGATCGGTGAAGATCTGCATTCGCTGCCACCAGGGTCTTGGCCCGATCCCGTTTTCCACGTCCGGAATTCGCGGATGGATACGGGCTGACCTGTCTCGGTGTGCACAACGTGGCTGAACACGCTCAACTGGCGGACTTCTTTGCAAACATGCAACAAGCCCCACCAACAAAGCCTGAGATTCTACTCTGTAATCGGAGGTTATTCCAGAGATTTGGCAAATTGCCAGACCCGAACCCCAAAAAAACAAGCTCAGAGCGACTCACTCAAGCGAACAATGCCTTGTTCACGCGCCAGTGTCGCCCGGGCAGCGGCGTCTGGCAAGCGTGGCAAGGGGGAAAACGGCTCAGGAGCCAGGGTGTCCAGCACTTCGACCAAGGGCTCCAACACAAACGCGCGGGTGCTCATGCGCGGGTGTGGCACCGTCAAATGGGGTGTCTGCCGCACGGCATCGCCATGGCACAGCAGGTCCAGGTCCAGGGTGCGCGGGGCATTCTGGTAGGGGCGCTCGCGGTCGCATCCGGCTTCCAGGGCATGCAGCGCGCCCAGCAACTCGCGCGGGCCCAATGCCGTCTGTACCACCGCCACAGCGTTGAGGTAGTCCGGGCCCGTGGCCTCGACGGGCTTGGTCTGGTAAAGCGAGGACACCCCTTCCAGGGTGGTGCCGGGCAGTGCGCTCAGGCCTTCCAAGGCGGCCCGCAAATGCGCACGCACGTCGCCCAGATTGCCCCCTAGGCCAATGCAGGCACGAAAGCGCGGCACGGCTGCGAGGGCGTTGGACACACTCACTCGGCGGCTCCGCCACTGGCAGCACCAGCGCCCTCACCTGCCGGCTTACGGCGGCGACGGCGGCGCTTCTTGGCGGGGGCTGCATCGTCCAGACTGGCCTCGGTGCTGCCCGAGGTGTGCGCACCGTGCGCCGCGGTTGGGGCCGGGCCACGCGTTTGACGCTTGCCGGCCTCCTGTTTGCGGGCGGCTTCGAGCAGATCCTTGCGCTCATCGTGGTCGGCCAGCGAGAACGCTTCCCACCAACTTGCCAATTCGGCATCGGCTTCACCCGCCTGGGCGCGCAGGCGCAGAAAGTCAAAACCCGCGCGGAAACGCGGCTGCTCGACCAGCGTGAGGGGCGCGTTGCCAATGCGTCGCTCGAAGCGCGGCTGCATGGTCCAGATTTCGCGCATGTCGGCGGCGAGCTTGCCACGGCCGGAAATGTCGCCGATGCGCGCATCAAACACCGCTTCAGTGGCGGATTGCAGGGCCGGGAAAGGCGGCTCGCCCTGGGCCTGATTGCGCTTCCACAGGTCCAGCACGTCGTGCCACAGCAGGCAGGCCAGCAAGAAGCTGGGCGCAACGGACTTGCCCTCGGCCACGCGGCGGTCGGTGTCGTCCAGGGCCAGTTTCACGAACTGGTCGCGGCCTGGGTGACGGCGCACTTCATCAAACACGGCGTCCAGAATCTGGAAGACGCCCTTGTCCAGGCCCTGCTTGCGCAGCTGCTCGAGCGAGGCCGAGGCGTGCCCGGTCTGCAGCAGCTTGAGCATTTCGTCGAACAGGCGCGACTGCGGCACGTTGCTGAGCAACTCGGCCATGTCACGCAGGGGCTCGCGGGTCTTGGGCTCGATGTCGAAACCCAGCTTGGCTGCAAAGCGCACGACGCGGACGATGCGCACCGGGTCTTCACGGTAGCGCGTTTCCGGATCGCCAATCATGCGCAGCACGCGTTTTTTGGCGTCCTTGATGCCGCCGTGGTAGTCGACCACGATGCCGGTGTGCGGGTCGTAGTACATGGCGTTGACGGTGAAGTCGCGACGCGCGGCGTCCTGGTCCTGCGGGCCCCAGACGTTGTCACGCAGCACGCGCCCGCTGGCGTCCACCACGTGGGTCTTGTCCGCCAAGTCCTTGCGCGAGGTCTTTTCGTTGCCGGTGACCTGCTCGGCCGCCGTGGCGTCGAGGTAGGCACGGAAGGTGGAGACCTCGATGACCTCGTTTTCGCGTCCGCGGCCGTAGACCACGTGCACGATGCGGAAGCGTCGACCGATGATGAAGGCGCGGCGGAACAGGCTCTTGACCTGTTCGGGCGTGGCGTTGGTGGCCACGTCAAAGTCCTTGGGGCGATGACCCAGGATCAGGTCACGCACGGCGCCGCCCACAATGTAGGCCTCGTAGCCAGCGTCCTGCAGGGTCTCGACCACGCGGCGGGCGCGATCGTCAACCAAGGTGGCGTCAATGCCGTGTTCGCTTTGCGGTACGTCCACGCGCTTGCCGACGGGAATGCGCGGTGCCTTGGCGGCGCGGCCACCCGTGGCAGGGCTGCGCTTTTTGGCCGGGTCTTTGCCCAGGATCTTGTCTATGAAGCTCTTGATCATGCAAACAGTCTAAGGATGCGCCAGCCGCGTTCGCGGGCCACATCTTCCAGCGCGGGGCTGGGATTGGTGGCTACCGGATCGTTGGCACGCTCCAGCAGGGGCAGGTCATTGGGAGAGTCACTGTAGAAGCTGACGCGATCGAAATCGCTCAGTTGCCGGCCCATGCCGGCCAGCCATTGTTCCACACGCGTGATTTTGCCCTCACGGAAGGACGGCACGCCATCGATTTCGCCGGTGACGCGCCCCTCGGCGTCGCGTGCCAGGCACACGGCGAGCAACTCGCTGACGTTGAAGGCGTCGGCAATCGGGCGGGTGACGAACTCGTTGGTGGCTGTGACGATGGCCAGCAGGTCGCCCTGGGCGCGGTGCTGCTCGACCAACTCCAGCGCCTGGGGCTGCATGGCCGGGTAGATCACCTGGTCCATGAAGGCCTGCTGCAAGGCCTGCTGGGCGGCTTCGTCGAGTTGGCGCCAGACACTGGTGGTGAAGCGGATGTAGTCGGCCAGCACCAGGGTGCCCTCGCAGTACTGCTGATAGAAGCCGTCGTTGGCCTGCCGGTAGCTGACGCCGTCAGCCAGGCCTTGGCGGATCAGGAATTCGCCGAACTCGTGATCGGAGTCCAGCGGCAGCAGGGTGTGGTCAAGGTCGAACAGGCACAGGTTCATGGGGTCTCCGCGGCCAGCATTTGTTTCAGCAAGGGAACCGTCAACACGCGATGCTCGGCCAGGGCATAGCGGTCCAGACGGTCCAGCAGGTTCATGAGAAAAGCCAGGTCGCGGCTGTAACGGGTGAGCAGGTAGGACACGAGATCATCCCCCAGGGCCATGCCCCGGCGGTTGGCCTCGCGCCGCAAGGCGGCTCGCAGCCCCTCTTCGTCCAGCGGTGACAGGGCAAAGGTCAGGCCCCAGCCCAGGCGGGTGCGCAGGTCGTCACGCACGGGCAGATCCACCGCCGGCACGGCGCCAGCGGCCATGATGTAGAGTGGGCCGGCGGCGTCTTCGTCGAGCGTGGCGCCGGGCAGGAGCGCGTCTTGGGAGGGCGCCTGCTCCCGGGCGGCCAGAGCCGCCTGCGCCGCAGCAGACTCGATGAAGAGGTTGAAGGCGAGATGCTGGTGGTTGGCATCCAGTGCTTCACATTCGTCGATGAGGGCCACGGTCGGCAAAGAAGGCGCGGCGGCATCCCACATCTGGCAGGTGTGGGCGTTGAGCCAGATGACACCCCACCCACGCGCCAAGGTCGGCTCGATCATGGCGCGCAGCAGATGGGTTTTGCCCGAACCTGGGCCGCCCCAGAAGTAGGCTGGCGAGCGAAGGCCATCGACCTCGGGCCAGGTGCGCAGCCAGCTCAGGGCCTCGGCATTGCGGCCTTGCACGAACTCATCGAGCCCCATGACGCTGGTGGGCCCCAGATCCAGCGGGATCTGACGCATGGGGCCGGCGCGGACCTCGTCGGACCCGTTCTCGCTCGAAAACAACATCATTCCGTCAGAAAGAAATCACCGTTTCGGTAGGCTCGCAGCACGCGACGGCCCAACACCGTGGCCAAAGCTGCACAGGGCAAGGCGATGAGAAGGCCCAGCAGGCCCAACCATTGCCCAAACAGCATCAAGGCCAGGATGACCCCCAGCGGGTGCAGGCCGATGCGCTCGCCCACCAGGCGAGGGGTGAGATAAAAGCTCTCGACCACCTGGCCGAAGCCGTAGACGACGGCCACGCCGATCGCGGGCTGCCAGAGGCTCTCGCCCGCTGCAGTGAACTGCAAGACGCCGGCCAGCGCAGCCAGCACCATCCCCAGGCCAAAGCCCAGATAAGGGATGCACACGGCCAGTCCGGTGAACACGCCAATGGGCAGGGCCAGTTCAAACCCGAAGATCATCAGGCCGAGGCTGTAGTAGCCCGCCAAGATGAGCATCACCCACAGCTGACCGCGCAGGTACTGGCCCATGAGGGAGTCGGCCTCTTCCATGAAGCCGTAGACCCCCGATCGCCAACGGCGTGGAATCAGCTCGCGCAGCGGCGGCATCATGCGGTCCCAGTCGATCAGCCAGTAAAAGGCCAGCATCGGGATCAGCAGGCCCAGGCCCACGAGGCTGGCCAAGTTGCCCCCTCCGATCACCAATGATTCCCACAGCGCGGCGCCCCACTCGGCCCCGTGGCTCTGGAGCAGGTCCATCAGTTCGGTCTTGACCTCGGCGATGCTCACCGGCACGGGCAGGCCGAGTTTGACCAAGGGCGGCGCAATCTGCAGCCACCAGCTCGCGAGCAGATCGGGCAGCTGGGCCTTCAGCATGGGCGTGAGCTTGGAGACGATGGGAACCAGCAGCACGAAGACCACGACGCCGGCCAACACCACGCCGAACAAGCAGGCCATGGCGGCCAGCGCACGGGGGCAGCGTCGCTTTTCCAGCGCTTGAACCGCCGGGCGCAGCACGTACGCCAGGATGACGCTGATGACGAAGGGGAGCAAGATGGTGGCGTGCCACCAGATCAGGCCGGCCACGACGGCAGCCAGCAGGCCCCAGAGCCAGCGGGAAGAGGAAGATCGAATTGGAGTCATCTGGCCGGGATTCTATCGACCTCCCCTGCCGATTGCGCTCATCGAGCGTTCAGGATGACAAATGAGGCGCGCCGGGCTCAGTTGGCCCGTTCGTAGACAGCTCGGCGGGCCTCTTCCAAGGCAGTTTCGAGCTGGGCGGGGTTGCGCTGGGCCTCGGGACGAGTCTGGTAGTCGGCCACGATGGCGGCTTCGCGACGCTTGTATTCGCTGCGTTGGGCTTCGTCTCGGGCCTGCTGGGACGTGTCGGCGGCAGGCATGGCCTGCACCACGTCAGCCTGAACGAGCGCCAAGCGCTGTTGCCGCTGTGTCTCATCGGGCACCAAATCGACGAGCAGGGCCTGTTGCAGCAGGGTCACCTCACCAGCGCCCATTTCGCCTTGCCGCACGCGCTCGGGCAACTGCGCCAGCAACTGCTCGGCCAGTCGGTGGCGGCCAGCGATGTCTGGCGTGTTCTGCAGGCTTTGCCATTGTGCAAAACCTTTCTGGAAGCGCAGATAGCTGACCAGGCGCGCGAGCTCTCGTTCAGGTTGCGGGGCATCGGCGGTGGCCGCTTGCAGCGTTGACCACTCTTGCGCGCTAAAGTCGGTCGGACGGCTTCCATCACTTGGCAGGGCCTCGGGGATGAGAGAGGCGGGAGCGCTCACGCCGATGTCGCCGCGTACGACCGAGTTGGGCTGCGCGGGCGCCTGTGTCCCCCCCCCGGATTCGCGAGCGGATGTCCACCACGCGGCCACGATGAGCACCAAGGTGCCAAGGGTCAGGGCCATCACCCAGGGGCGTTGCCAAAGTTTCGGTTGCTCGTAAGAAATCATGGCCGGGTTGCGCGCGCTTCGTCAGTCGGAATGGGTGGCCGCGATTGTCCCCAGCGGCCCCCGCGTCGGGCATGGGAAAAACCCGCCACGCATCCAGGGGCGGGCTCGTGTGGGTGATGCACCCACTACACTGACGGGTTGTTGTGATCTTTGTCTTTCAAGCATGAATCTGTCCAGCTTTGACCCTGTTGTGCTGAGCGTCCTCGGGGCTGTTGTCGGTTACCTGATCGGCTCGCTGTCGTTTGCGGTGATCGTGAGCCGCCTGTTCGGGCTGGCAGACCCCCGCAGTTACGGGTCGGGCAATCCCGGCGCGACAAATGTGCTGCGCTCGGGCAACAAGGGGGCAGCCATCCTGACCCTGGTGTTCGATGCGTTGAAAGGCTATGTGCCGGTGCTGGTGGCGCTGCAACTGGGCTTGAGCGAGACCGTGGTGACGCTGGTCGGTCTGGGGGCTTTCGTCGGGCACCTCTGGCCCGTGTTCTTCAAGTTCGAGGGCGGCAAGGGCGTGGCCACTGCGGCGGGCGTGCTGCTCGGGTTTTCGGGCGCACTGGGTGGCCTGGTGCTGCTGGTGTGGTTGGTCACAGCCGTGGTGTTCCGCTACTCCTCACTGGCGTCCTTGGCGGCAGCGGTGGCAGCGCCCATCGTGCAGATCGTGGGTTGGGGCTTTGGCCCTTTGAGCATCGGCGTGATCGTGATGAGCCTGCTGCTGATCTGGCGCCATGAGGCCAACATTCGCAAGCTGCTGGCCGGTCAGGAAAGCAAGCTGGGGCAAAAGGCCAAGCCTGTGGCGCCAGCCGAGCCGCAATGACGCATCCTGCTGGCAGCACGCCTGCCCGCTCCTCATTCAAGGGGCTGGTGGTGATCCTGCTGCTGGTGGTGGGCGGAATGCAGGCGTGGGCGTGGTGGCGGGATGAACGACAGAGCGAGGCCGTGAAGGCGTTGGCCCAACCGGGCCAGATCACCATGTACACGACCACCACCTGCCCATACTGCGCCAAGGCCAAGTTGTGGCTGAACGGACATGGCATTCCCTGGCGCGAGTGCAACATCGACCTGAATGCCGCCTGTCGCGCGACATTCGAGGCCCAGGGTGCGCCGGGTGTGCCGCTGCTGCAGGTGAAGGGGCATTGGCAGCTGGGGTTCGATCCGCAGTGGCTGACGCGCGCCCTGCAGACCGAGCCGCGTCAGCCCAGCCCCAGCACCGACAGGTCGCCGCGCCCCTGACGCACCACTTCGGGCTCGCCGCCCTTGCTGAGGTCGATCACGGTGGTGGGCATCATGGCGCAGGCACCGGCGTCCACAATGGCCTGGATCCGTTTGTCCAGCGCCTCACGGATCTCGTCGGCATCGTTGAGCGGGGTCTCGTGGTCTGGCAGGATCAGGGTGGTGGCCAGCAAGGGCTCGCCGATCTGCTCCAACAACCCCTGGCAGACTGGATGCTCAGGCACGCGCAGGCCGATGGTGCGTCGTGAGGGATGCGAGACCCGGCGGGGCACCTCTTTGGTGGCCTCGAGGATGAAGGTGAAGGGCCCCGGCGTGCCCAGCTTCAAGAGACGGTACTGCTGGTTGTCGACGCGCGCATAGTTGGCCAACTCGGACAAATCGCGGCACAGCAATGTGAGCAGGTGGCGGTCGTCCACGCCCCGAACGCGGCGCAGGGCGTCCACGGCCGCCTTGTCGTCCAGGCGACACACCAAGGCGTAGCTGGAATCGGTGGGGATGGCAGCGATGCCGCCTTTGGCCAAAATGTCGGCGGCCTGCTTGAGTAGGCGAATCTGGGGCTGGACCGGGTGAACTTCGAAGTATTGAGCCATAGCCTGTGAGCCTACAACTTTCCGGCGGCCATGGCGAGTGCCTGACCCCAGTGCGTCACTCAGGGACGCTGAATGCGGTGCGCCAGCGCCTCCCACACCGGCGTCACACGCCTGGGCAAGGCGGGCAAGGTGCCCAGGTCGGTGTGGCTTTCGCGAGGGTCATGGAAGTCGGAGCCGCGCGAGGCCAGCAGGTCGAGCTCGCAGGCGAGGTCGGCGTACTTCTGGTACTCGGGCACCGTATGGCTGCCGGTGACCACCTCCACGCCCAGCCCTCCCAGGGCCTTGAACTCGGTGAACAGCGCGAATTCTTCGTTGGGGGTCAGGTCGTAACGGCCCGGATGGGCGATGACGGCCACGCCGCCCGCCTCGGTGATCCAGCGCACGGCGTCGCCGAGCTTGGCCCATTGGTGCCTGACGTAACCGGGCTTGCCCTCTGTGAGGTAGCGCTTGAACACGTCCGACAGCTCCTTGCACAAGCCGATTTCGACCATGTAGCGGGCAAAATGGGTACGAGAGATCAGATCGGGGTTGCCGACGTACTTCAAGGCGCCCTCGAACGCGCCATGCACGCCGACCCGCTCCAGGTCGGCGGCCATGTTGCGGGCGCGTTGTTCACGACCGCCTCGGGTGGCCGCCAAGCCCTGCGCCAGTTCCGTGTCGGTCGCGTCAAACCCCAGGCCCACGATGTGCACGGTCTCACCCGCGAAGGTGACCGAAATCTCGCTGCCGGAGAGGTAGTTCATGCCCAACTGGTGGGCGGCTTCGCGCGCCCGGCTCTGCCCGCCAATTTCGTCGTGATCCGTCAAAGACCAGAGCTCCACCCCATTGCGGTGCGCACGCGCAGCGACTTCCTCGGGCGACAAGGTGCCGTCCGACACGTTGGAGTGGCAGTGGAGGTCTGCGTTCACAGTCAGCATCATGGGATGCTAGCAAGCGAAAGGCCGACTGTGCGTTCCCGCCCGATTAACCCCACCGCTGACTGGCTCGCTGGGCGGCGGCTGCCGCAGCCTGCAGGCTGGCCAGCGTCAGTTCACGCACCAATTGCTCGTTGACGGGCTGACGGTAGCGCGCCTTGATGTGGCGCATGCCCTTGCCAGCACCTTCCAGCTCGGGGAACTCGGGCACCAGGGCCACGCCGTTGAAGATCTGCAGGTGGGCGTTCATCTTGAACAGCGCGATCGCCATCATATTGTCGTGCTCGTTCATGAAGCACAGATTGCCCCATTTCACCTCGGGGCGCAGATGCGGGGCCACCGACAGGATCGCACGCTGCATGGCCATGCAGGTTTCACGCTGCTCGGGTCGCAAGCTGTCGTAGAAAGCGTTGATCAACGCAGGAGATTGGAGCGGTCGGCGCATCGGGGGTGTGGCTCACTGAAAATGGAACAACAAACGAAAAATTTGCGCGCTCACCCCCTCCCTTGAGTCCGAAAACTCGGCCGTGAGTGCGCTGCCCGTGCGACTTCCTTCTGGAATTTTTTGTATGAGCTCGAGCTGATCCGCGATCAGGGAAACTGGGTTCCACCTGACATCAGATTTTAAAAGACCGGCGGTACCCTTGCGTCAAGCTGGGGTGCTGCCGGTCATGTGGCCGATCATGTCACGTCTTGGGCAGGGTGACACCCGTTTGGCCTTGGTATTTGCCACCTCGGTCACGGTAACTGGTCTCGCAGACCTCGTCGCTCTCGAAAAACAGCACCTGGGCACAGCCTTCACCGGCATAGATCTTCGCGGGCAGCGGGGTGGTGTTGCTGAATTCGAGGGTGACATAGCCCTCCCACTCAGGCTCGAAAGGCGTCACGTTGACGATGATGCCGCAGCGCGCGTAGGTGCTCTTGCCCAGGCAGATGGTCAGCACATTGCGCGGAATGCGGAAGTACTCGACCGTGCGGGCCAGCGCAAAGCTGTTGGGCGGGATGATGCAGACATCGCTGTTGATGTCCACAAAGCTCCGCTCGTCAAAGTTTTTGGGGTCCACCACCGTGGAGTAGATGTTGGTGAACACCTTGAACTCGGGCGCGCAGCGAATGTCGTAGCCGTAACTGCTGGTACCGTAGCTGACGATCTTCTGGCCTTCGGCATTGACGCGAATCTGGCCCGGCTCGAAGGGTTCGATCATGCCGTGTTCTTCCGCCATGCGGCGAATCCAGCGGTCTGATTTGATGCTCATGCAATCTCCTGTTTCACTGGCGTGATTGTGCTTGATTCACGGGGCGCCCAAAAGGCGTCCGCGCGCACCAAGAATGTGCCTGTGGCGCTTTTTTGCCCCGAAAGCGGCCTTGGGCTTGGCCTGTTTCATGCTTTGTCTTGGGAACAACGATATCCATATCCGCTGACGGAGCATGTGCATGACGAAGATGAAGCTGGTGATGGTGGGCAACGGCATGGCCGGTGTCCGCACGCTGGAAGAGTTGCTGAAGGTGGCGCCTGATCTGTACGAGATCACCGTTTTTGGCGCAGAACCTCACCCCAACTACAACCGCATCCTGCTGTCTCCGGTGCTGGCGGGCGAGCAGACGCTCGACGAGATCATCCTCAACCCGCTGGGCTGGTATGCCTCGCATGGCATCACCTTGCATCTCGGGAAGAAGGTGGTGGCGATCGACCGTACGCGCCGCATCGTCACCGCCGACGATGGTACGCAGGCTCGCTATGACCGACTGTTGCTGGCCACCGGCTCCACGCCCTTCTTGCCGCCTCTGCCCGGCTCGCAACTGGACGGCGTCCTCGGTTACCGCGACATTGCCGACACGCAGTACATGATCGATGCGGCAGCCCGCCATGCGCACGCGGTGGTGATTGGCGGCGGCTTGCTGGGGCTGGAGGCAGCCAATGGCCTCATGCAGCGCGGCATGCATGTGACGGTGGTGCACCTGGGGCCATGGTTGCTGGACCGGCAGCTGGATGAGACGGCCGCAGGGTTGCTTCGCACCTCGCTGGAGGAGCGCGGGTTGTCGTTCCGCCTGAGCACGCAAACGCAGGCTTATGTGGGGGGGACGGATGGCCGCGTGCAAGCCGTGCGGTTTCAAGATGGCAGCGAGATCCCGGCCGAGCTGGTGGTGGTGGCCGCCGGTGTTCGCCCGAATGTGGGTGTGGCGCAGCAGGCTGGCCTGCACTGCGAGAGAGGCATTGTCGTGAGCGACACCATGCAGACGGTGACCGACCCACGGGTCTATGCCGTGGGGGAATGCGCCGCGCACCGGGGCGTCGCGTACGGCCTGGTGGCGCCCTTGTTCGAGCAGGGCAAGGTGTGCGCCAACCACCTGGCGATGCACGGCATTGGGCGCTACACGGGCTCGCGCTTGTCGACCAAGCTGAAGGTGACGGGCATTGAGCTGTTCTCGGCCGGTGACTTCATGGGCGGACCGGGCACCGAGGAGATCGTGCTGTCCGACCCACTGGCGCGGGTCTACAAGAAGCTGGTGCTCAAGGACGACAAGCTGGTGGGCGCTTGCATGTATGGGGACACCCGCTACGGCAGTGACTATTTTCAGTTGATCAAGGACGGGGCCTCGGTGGCAGCGCGGCGCAGCGGGCTGATGTTCGGCCAGATCGCAGGGTGAGGCCATGAACACTCACGTTGCGCAGACCCAGGTCACGCGTGCCACCTGCCCCTATTGCGGCACGGGGTGTGGCGTGCTCATCGAAACACAGCAAGGGCGCATCACCGGCGTTCAGGGCGACCCCGCGCATCCGGCCAACTTCGGTCGGCTGTGTACCAAGGGCAGCACCCTGCACCTGACGGCTGCCGCGTCGATTCAGCAGCAAACGCGCCTGCTGCGCCCCATGCGACGGGCGCAACGGGGTGAACCGCCCTGCCCTGTGGGGTGGGACGCCGCCTTGAGCGAAGCGGCCAACCGGTTTGCGGCGATCATTCAAGAACACGGCCCCGATGCGGTGGGTTTTTATGGCTCCGGGCAGCTGCTGACCGAGGACTACTATGTGCTCAACAAGCTCGTTAAAGGGCTGATTGGCACCAACAACCTCGACACCAACTCGCGCTTGTGCATGAGCAGCGCGGTGGCCGGCTACAAAGCCACGCTGGGCAGCGACGCCCCACCGGCCTGTTATGAAGACCTGGCCCTGGCGCAGACGCTGTTCATCGTTGGGTCAAACACCGCGTACGCGCACCCGATTCTGTTTCGACGCATCGAGGATGCCCGTCGTGCCAACCCGGGCATGAAGCTGATCGTGGCGGACCCGCGCCGCACCGAGACGGCCGAGATGGCGGACCTGTTCCTGCCGATTCAGCCGGGCACCGATGTGGCGCTGTTTCACGGGATGCTGCACGTGATGCTGGCCGAAGCGATGATCGACGCCGATTATGTGCAGCGACACACCGAGGGCTTCGATGCGCTTCGCACCGTGGTGAGCGACTTCACGCCGGAGGTGGTGGCACGCCTGTGCGGCATCCCCGTTGCCGACTTGATCACGGCGGCCCGCTGGTTTGGCGGACACACGCCCACCCTGTCGCTGTACTGCCAGGGGCTGAACCAGAGCAGCCGCGGCACCGACAAGAACGCGGCCCTGATCAACCTGCATCTGGCCACCGGACAGATCGGCCGACCAGGCGCAGGGCCGTTTTCATTGACCGGCCAGCCCAATGCCATGGGTGGGCGCGAAGTGGGCGGCATGGCCAACTTGCTGAGTGCCCACCGGGATCTGCGCAATGAACAGGACCGTGCGGAGGTGGCCGCCCTGTGGGGCGTGAGTGAGGTGCCCGCCCAGCCCGGCAAGAATGCGGTGGACATGTTCGAAGCCGCAGCACGAGGTAAGATCAAGGCGCTGTGGATTGCTTGCACCAACCCGGCGCAGTCACTGCCCGAGCAACAGCTGGTGCGCGACGCCCTGGCCCGCTGCGACTACGTGGTGGTGCAGGAAGCCTTTGCCACCACGGCCACCTGTGGCTTTGCCGATCTGCTGTTGCCCGCCACGACCTGGGGCGAGAAGGAAGGCACGGTCACCAACAGCGAGCGACGCATCAGCCGCGTGCGCGCGGCCATTGAGCCTTTGGGTGAAGCCCGGCAGGACTGGGCGATTCTGGCTGCCTTCGGGCGTGAGCTGGAAGCCCGACTCCCCGCGCACACCGCCCGCTACCTGCCCGGTACGGCCACCTTGTTTCCCTATGACACTGCCGAATCGGTGTGGCTGGAGCACCGCGCCACCACGGCGGGCCGCGACCTGGACATCACCGGGCTGAGCTACCAGATTCTGGAAGAAGTGGGGCCGCAGCAATGGCCCATGCGAGCCCATGCGACGCACGGCCAGGCGCGCCTGTATACCGACGGTCGTTTTCCCACGCCCAATGGCCGTGCGCGGTTCGCCGCCGTTGCATTTGCGCCGGTGGCCGAACTGCCCGATACCAGCTACCCTTTCAGCCTGAATACCGGTCGCCTGCGGGACCAGTGGCACGGCATGAGCCGCACGGGCACGCTGGGGCGACTGTTCGGACACGTCAGCGAACCGGGCATCGAGCTGCATCCGCAAGATTTGGCTGCGCTGGGGCTGAGTGAGGGTGAGCTGGTGCGCGTGACCTCGCGGCGCGGTGAGGTCGTGGTGCCCGCACAGCCCAGCGACAGTGTGCAGCCACGTCATGCCTTCATGGCCATGCACTGGGGCAGCGAATACCTGGGCGGCGTGGACTCCACAGGGCGTCCGCGGGGTGGGGTCAATGCACTGACCACACCAGCCCGCTGCCCGTCATCGGGCCAACCTGAACTGAAGCACGCCGCGGTACACATACAGCCTGCTGCCCTGCCCTGGCAGCTCGTGGCCATGGCATGGATGCCCGCCTCGCAGGCCATGCAGGCCCACGAGCGCCTGAAACCCTGGATGAATGGGTTCAGCTTCAGCACCTGCGTGCCCTTCGGCCGGGAGCCCGATGAGCGCGTGGGCGTGCTGTTTCGCGCGGCCCATGCCGAACCGCCCACCCTTGACACGGTCAAGCAGATTGAGCTGGCGCTGGGCATTCAGGGTGAACAAGTGATGCGCTACACCGACTGGCCCCAAGGCCAGACGCGGGCCATGCAGGTTTTGCCCGGCAGCGATGGGCGCATGCTATCGGCATTCATGCTGGCTGGCGACACGCGTGCCGAAGCGTGGCTCAAGCCCTTGCTGCAAGAGCATGCGCTGGTGGACGCCTTCGGCCGCGACCTGCTGGCCCCTGGTGCCGAGCCGCCGGTGGCCATGTTGTCGAAGGGCAAACAGGTGTGCACCTGCTTCAACGTGTGTGAGCCCGATATCGTGATCGCTTTGCAGCGTTGTGCGGGCAATGATCAAGAGCGCTTGGCGCGGGTGCAAGCGGAACTGAAATGCGGCACCAACTGCGGCTCGTGTCTGCCGACGCTGCGCAAGCTGGCGCGGGATAATGCATCGGTTCCACAGACCGAGACATCATGAGCATTGCTGCGTACATCAAAGTCATTGGCCGAGGTAAAGACGGGGCCCGTCCCCTGGATGCCGAGCAGTCTGCGGACCTGCTGGGCCAAATCCTGGATGCCCAGGTCACGGACCTGGAGGTGGGCGCCTTTTGCCTGGCCATGCGCATCAAAGGCGAAACGGCCAGTGAACTGCATGGTTTTGTGCGGGCGACGCATTCACGTTGCCTGCCCATGGAGGAAGCCAGCCAGGTCGCGATCAAGGGTGGCAAGGGCATCGTCTTACTGCCCTCGTACAACGGCGCCCGCAAACTGCCCAACCTGACCGCCCTGCTTGCCTCCAGCCTGGCGCAACGTGGTGTGAACGTGTTGGTGCATGGCCCCGCCAAGGACCCGACGCGGGTGACGACGGCAGAGGTATTCGAGCAGGCTCGGCTGCCACAGGTGAGCAGCGACCACGAACTGGCGAGAGCCTGGCAAGCGGGCCAGCCCGCCTTCATGGACATTGCGGACTTGTGCGCGCCATTGGCCAAGCTGCTGGCCGTGCGCTGGACCATTGGACTGCGCAACCCCGGGCACACCGTGGCCAAGCTCTTGAACCCGTTTGACGCCCATGCGGCGCAGGGTGTGTGCTGTGTGCAAGTGGTGAACCACACCCACCCGGAGTATGCACATTCGTTGACCGACTACCTGCAATTGGCACAAGCGCATGCCCTGCTGATGCGGGGCACCGAGGGCGAACCGGTGGCTGATGCACGCCGGCAGCCTCGGTTTGATGTGTTCTTGAACGGTCAGCGCCACGCTGGGTTGAGCCGAGCGCCGGAAGAAGGCGTGTTGGTTGAGTTGCCGGATTTGCCGGACGGGAACGGAGCCGCAGGTACGGCTGCGTATCTGACCGACGTGATGCGTGGCAGCAAACCCCTGCCCGCTTCCATTGCGGCCCAGGCAGATTGCCTGGTTGAGAGCCTCAATACCTTTGCAGCGCCTGAGGCGGTTGCATAGACCGCATCAAAGTTGGTCAAGGGGGCTGAGTACCCCTCGACCGCCTTTGTTCAACACGTGGGTGTAAATCTGGGTGGTGGCGACGTTCGCGTGGCCGAGCAGCTCCTGCACTGTACGTATGTCGTAGCCGGCCTGCAGAAGGTGCGTGGCGAAGCTGTGACGCAGTGTATGGGGAGAGCAGGGCTTGTGGATGCCGGCCCGCTTGGCCGCCCCTGAGATTGCCCTTTGCACCGACTGCTCGGACAGGTGATGGCGGCGGAGCACGCCAGATCTGGGATCCACTGAACGTGCCTGACTGGGGAACACATACTGCCAGCCCCAGGCCCGCCCGGCTTTGGGGTACTTGACCTGCAGAGCATCGGGCATGTGCACCTCGCCATATCCCGCGTCGAGATCCGTCTGATGCAATTGCTGGGTTTTGCGCAAGCGCTGCTGCAACGGATCGATCAGATTTTCAGGGAGCACAGTGACACGGTCTTTGCTGCCCTTCCCCTCTCTGATCACGATCTCTCGACGTTCAAAATCAATATCCTTCACCCGCAAGCGCAGGCCCTCCATCAAGCGCATGCCTGTGCCGTACAGCAGTGAAGCGACCAGTGCCGTGGTGCCGTTGAGTTCGTGCAGCAGGCTGCGCACCTCACGCGCTGTCAGTACCACCGGCAAGCGCTGCGGCACTTTGGCAATGACCACGTCGTCGACCCATGGCAATTGGGTGCCGAGGACATGGCGGTACAGAAAGAGTATGGCGGCCTTGGCTTGATTCTGCGTAGAAGCAGAAACGTTGCGAGCCACCGCCAAATGACTCAGAAACTCGGCCACCTCTTTGGGGCCCATATCACGTGGATGCCTTTTCCCGTGAAACAGAATGAAGCGTTTGACCCAATCAACATAGGCATCTTCTGTCCGAATAGCGTAATGCATGACACGCAACTGGGTACGCAACGCGTCGAGCAGCTTGGGGCCCTGAGTTGAGGGGGGCACAGACGGCGTCGGACTCGAAGTTGTTGCTAGCGGGTATGCTGGCGCTGAAGGACTGAAGCGTTCTGACATGGAAATTTAGGCGGCCTAATGAGGATCAACGGACATGGAAAACATCCGCATAACGACATGGTGCCGCTGGGCCATGCACTTGTCGTCCCTCCTAAGGACGATGGCGTGATAGCACCTCAATCGGAAAAAATATGCTTGTCTAATGTCAGTTAGACCACATGGCCTTGCTCGATTTGCATATTCGCATATGTGAAGAATATAAAGCCACCTTAATGGGGATGTGCAGTTAGCGGAATTTCTGCTAGCCTGCGTAGCGCTGCTAGCGCACGGTCTAAGCTTGCTTAGGCCATACGCCATCAGCGCTACGTAACATAGGCATCGAGATCTGCCCCATGCCTACGATGAGTGTCAAATTATCAGTCGTGTGCGGGCCCGCAAGACCACATGGTCTAACCCTCCGTTGAAGCCAAATGGCCTGCGTCCATTCGGCTTAACTCATCAGTT